>JAESGQ010000026.1_pt1 | contig 214711 bp, 196 predicted proteins | sample 9266251 | NCBI WGS metagenome assembly JAESGQ01 (sample SAMN17056778, study PRJNA650883) | algae metagenome | isolation source: Kaiparowitsia implicata GSE-PSE-MK54-09C and co-occurring heterotrophs from... | place: USA: Kaiparowits Plateau, Grand Staircase Escalante National Monument, UT ...
ATGCTTGCCATCTATGGCAGGCACCCTTCCGGGCCGTCGCTAGCGACATTAAAAATGACTCCCGGTCATTTTTAATGTCAGCGGCGCGCATCTTGGCGGCTCAGGCTTTATCATTCCGGCAAATTGGCTTGCCAGGTTTGCTATGAAGTTCGCCATCGCCCTGTTCTCTCCTCCTCACGCGCCCTCCTCGCGCCGCGCGCTACGTTTTGCTCAGGCGGCCTTGGCGGGCGGGCATGAGATCGTGCGGCTGTTCTTCTATCAGGACGGCGTCCACAGCGCATCGAGCAATGTGGTCTGCGCGCAGGATGAAATGGATCTGCCGCGAGAATGGCGTGAGTTTGTGCAAGCGCAGCAACTGGATGGCGTGGTGTGTATCGCCGCCGCCTTGCGCCGTGGCGTATTGAATGACGATGAAGCGCAGCGCTACTCGCGTACGGCCGCCAATCTAGATGCGCCCTGGGAGCTTTCCGGCCTGGGCCAATTGCACGAAGCGGCGCAGCTGGCGGATCGCCTCGTGTGCTTTGGAGGGCCTTGAAGTGAGCAAGTCACTGTTGATCATCAGCCGCCAAGCGCCCTGGTCCGGCCCCGGCGCGCGGGAAGCGCTGGATATCGCGCTGGCCGGCGGCGCCTTCGATTTGCCGATTGGCATGCTGTTTCTCGATGACGGCGTATTTCAGCTGAGCGGCGCGCAGCAACCAGCCAATCTGCAGCAGAAAGACCTCAGTGCCAACCTGCAGGCCCTGCCGATGTTCGGGGTCGAGGCGCTGTATGTCTCGCAGCGCAGCCTGGCCCAACGCGGCCTGCAGGATCAGTCCCGCAGTCTCGCTGTCGAGCACCTCGATGACTCCTCGATAAGCGCCTTGATTGACCGTTACGACCAGGTGATTACGCTCTGATGGCTACCTTGCACGTACTCTCGCACTCGCCCTTTACCGATAGCCGCCTGAGCAGTTGCTTGCGCATTCTCGGCCGTCAGGATGCCCTGCTGCTCTGCGGTGATGCCGTATACGCCTTGCAGGCCGGCAGCGCGCAGCGCCAGGCGCTGGAGCTGATGCCCGAAGCCATTGCGCTGTATGCCCTGGATGAAGATGTCCAGGCCCGGGGCGTTGCGCACCCTACCCGCCTCACACTGGTCGATTACCCCGCTTTCGTGGCCCTGAGCTGCCAATACGACAAGGTAAACACCTGGCTATGACGGCATTGAATGTTGAAGGCCGCAGCCTGGCACTGGACAAGGACGGCTATCTGCTCGACCTCACCGACTGGTCCGAGGCCGCCGCGCACGCCCTGGCGCAACGTGAGGGCATCAGTCTGAGCGCCGATCACTGGGAAATCCTCTGGCTGGTGCGCAGCTTTTACGATGAGTTTCAGTTGTCACCGGCCAATCGCCCGCTGATCAAGTTTATTGCCGTGAAAATCGGACCCGAGAAAGGCAATAGCCTGAACCTCAACCGTCTGTTCAATGGCGCTCCCGCCAAACTCGCCGCCAAGCTGGCGGGCCTGCCCAAGCCGACCAATTGCCTATGAACCTTGTAACCCCAGCCGAACACCCTTTTGCCCAGTTCGTCCGCGCTCTGGGCAAAGGCAAGCGCGGCGCACGCAACCTCACTCGTGAGGAAGCCCGTGAAGCCATGGGCATGCTGCTCGATGGAAAGGTCGAAGACACCCAGCTGGGTGCCTTTCTGATGCTGTTGCGGCACAAGGAAGAAAGCGCCGAGGAAATGGCCGGCTTTGCCGAAGCCGTGCGCGCGCGCCTGCAGGCGCCAGCGATTCAGGTGGATCTGGATTGGCCCAGCTATGCCGGGAAGAAGCGCCACCTGCCCTGGTTCCTGCTGGCAGCCAAAGCCCTGGCCAATAGCGGTATTCGCATCCTGCTGCATGGCGGCGGCCCACACACAGCCGGGCGCATGTACAGCGAACAGTTACTCGATACCCTGCACATTCCACTGTGTCGCAGCTGGGATAGCGTTGAGCAGGCATTGGCGCACCAGCAGCTGGCGTTTATCCCGCTGGGCGACTGGATGCCGCAACTGCAGCGGATGATCGACCTGCGCAATATCCTCGGCTTGCGCTCACCGATTCATTCCTTGGCGCGCATCCTCAACCCGCTGAGCGCGCGTTGCGGCCTGCAGAGCATCTTTCATCCGGGTTATCAGGCGGTGCACCGCGAAGCCAGCCAGTTGCTCGGCGATAGCGCGGTGGTAATCAAGGGTGAAGGCGGCGAAATCGAGATCAACCCGGACGCCATCAGCCACCTGTATTGCACGGCCAATGGCGACAACTGGGATGAGGAGTGGCCGGCGCTATCGGCGTTACGCCACGTCAAACCCGAAGCGCTAGAGCCTGCACATCTGGCAGCGTTCTGGCGCGGTGAAGTGGCCGATGATTACGGCCAGCTTGCCGTAATCAGTACCATGGCTTTGGCCTTGTGCGCCCTTGGTGAGACGCGCGAACAAGCCTTGGAGCGCGCGGCCCAACTATGGGCCGCGCGTAATCATACGCTGGCCTGAGCCCCTTCAAACCAGGCCAGCTTCTCCCGCAGTTGCACCACTTCGCCGACTATTACCAGGGTCGGCGCATGCACCTCATGCTCCGCCACCAGCTCGGCCAGATTGGCCAGGGTGCCGGTAAACACCCGCTGATTCTGCGTGGTGCCCTGCTGGATCAATGCCGCTGGGGTTGTTGCGGCGCGGCCATGGGCAATCAGCTGCTGACAGATGATCGGCAAACCCACCAGCCCCATATAGAACACCAGGGTCTGGCTGCTGGCCGTCAGCTCGTTCCAGGGCAGATTGCTGCTGCCATCTTTCAGGTGACCGGTAACAAAGCGCACCGACTGCGCATGGTCGCGATGGGTCAGCGGAATGCCTGCATAAGCCGCGCAGCCTGAGGCTGCGGTGATGCCCGGCACCACCTGAAAGGGGATGCCGTGGGCGGCTAGCTCTTCGATTTCCTCACCACCACGACCAAAAATAAACGGGTCGCCGCCTTTCAGGCGCAATACCCGTTTGCCTTCTTTGGCCAGGCTAACCAGGCGCTGATTGATCTGTTCCTGCGGCACGGCATGCTCGGCGCGCTGTTTGCCAACATAGATGCGCTCTGCATCACGACGGCACAGTTCGATGATAGCCGGGGCTACCAGGCGGTCGTAGAGCACTACATCGGCCTGCTGCATCAGGCGCAAAGCACGGAAAGTTAGCAGGTCTGGGTCCCCCGGCCCAGCACCGACCAGATACACCTCGCCAAGGGTTCGCGGGGCAATCCCGGCAATCTTCTCTTCCAGCAGGCGCTGACCTTCCTGCAATTTGCCGGCGAATACGCTTTCAGCCACCTGGCCCTGGAACACATCCTCCCAGAACACCCGGCGCTGCTGCACATCGGGGAACAGCCCTTTGACCTGGGCACGAAAGCGCTTGGCCAGACCGGCCAACTGGCCATAGGTTGCGGGAATCCAGGTTTCGATCTTGGCGCGAATAAGCCGTGCCAGCACCGGCGCATCACCGCCACTGGTAATCGCAACAATCAAAGGCGATCGATCGACAATGGCGGGGAAAATCACGCTGCACAGCTTCGGCGCATCCACCACATTGACTGGAATACCCAAGGCCTGGGCCTCGGCCGATATCTGCGCATTCAACGGTTCGTCATCCGTGGCGGCAATAATCAGCGCCACGCCCTGCAGGTCAGCCGACTGGTAATCACGCAGCAGCACCTCGCCATTGCGGGCGCTGGCCATTTCGCGCAACTCCTCACGGATATCCGGCGCTACCACCCGCAGCGTCGCGCCGGCATCACTGAGCAAGCGCGCCTTGCGCACGGCAACTTCGCCGCCACCAACCACCAGTACCAGGCGATCCTGCAGTTTGTGGAACAGGGGCAGAAAATCCATGACGCACGCTCTCGGTCGAGTAAACAAAACGGGGCGGCACTGGCCGCCCCGTCGCAGGTAACTGAAATCCGGATTAACCGATGATTTCGATACCGCCCATATAGGGCTTCAGCACGTCCGGCACACGGATGCTGCCATCGGCCTGCTGGTAGTTCTCCAGCACGGCTACCAGGGTGCGACCTACTGCCAAGCCGGAGCCATTCAGCGTGTGCACCAGCTCCGGCTTGCCGGTTTCCGGGTTGCGGTAGCGCGCTTGCATACGGCGCGCCTGGAAGTCGCCGCAGTTGGAGCACGAGGAAATTTCGCGGTACTTGTCCTGGCTCGGCACCCAGACTTCCAGGTCATAGGTTTTCACCGCACCGAAGCCCATGTCACCGGTACACAGCGCCAGTTTGCGGTATGGCAACTCGAGCAGCTGCAGCACGCGCTCGGCGTTGGCGGTCAGGCTTTCCAGCGCTTCGAAGGATTGGCTTGGCTCGACGATCTGCACCATCTCAACCTTGTCGAACTGGTGCTGGCGAATCATGCCGCGGGTATCACGGCCGGATGCGCCGGCTTCACTGCGGAAACATGGGGTGTGCGCCACCAGTTTCAGCGGCAGCTGTTTGGCATCGAGAATTTCGCCGGCAACGATATTGGTCAGCGACACTTCAGCCGTCGGGATCAGGTACAGATCGGCTTCGCCTTCGCGGCTGATCTTGAACAGGTCTTCCTCGAACTTCGGCAGCTGGCCGGTGCCTTGCAGCGCCGGCGCCTGCACCAGATACGGCGTGTAAGCTTCTTCGTAGCCATGCTCGCCGGTGTGCAAGTTGATCATAAATTGCGCCAGGGCACGGTGCATGCGGGCGATGGGGCCACGCAGCACGGCAAAGCGCGCGCCGGACAGCTTGGCGGCGGTCTCGAAATCCAGCCAGCCGTGCTGCTCGCCGAGGGCAACGTGGTCCTGAATCGGGAAATCGAAGCTACGCGGCGTGCCCCAACGGGAGACCTCAACGTTGCCCTCTTCGTCCTCACCGACCGGCACCGACTCATGCGGCAGGTTGGGGATATTCAGCATCAGGTTGTCGAGCTCGCTCTGGATGCTGTCGAGGTCACGCTTGCCCTGCTCCAGATCGCTGCCCATCTGGTCGACTTCCGCCAGCAGCGGTGCAATGTCTTCACCGCGCTGCTTGGCCTGGCCAATGGATTTGGAGCGACTGTTACGTTCGGCCTGCAGCTGCTCGGTGCGGGTCTGCACATCCTTGCGCTGGGCCTCGAGCGCTTCGAAACGCGCAACATCAAGGACAAAGCCACGAGCGGCCAGGCGCTCGGCCACTTCATGGAGCTGGGTACGAACGAGTTTGGAATCGAGCATGTTCTGGTCTCAACACATCACAAGGGTTTGCATGGCCTTGGCCATGACGCGCAATGCCGCGCAGTTTAAGGCTTTAACAGGGTTGGGTGCCACACCACGCGTTAGTCGGCGTGGCTACTGATAGAGACGCGCCAGGGCAAAACCGCCCCAGACGGCGAGCACACCACCGACCACGCTGCACAGCAGGTAGGCAAACGCCTCATTGTGGCGGCCACTTTCAAACAGCTTGAGCAGCTCAAGGCTGAATGAGGAAAAGGTGGTGAAGCCGCCGAGCAGGCCGATGATCAGACCGCTGCGCAATTCGATTGGCAGGTCGCTGCGCAGCAGAAACAGGCCGGACAGAAGACCAATCAACAGGCAGCCGAGGATATTGACGGTGAAAGTGCCCAGGTAGAAATGCCGTGGCCACTGCGCCACCACCCAGCTGGCGGTGAGAAAACGCAGCACAGACCCCAATGCGCCACCGAGGGCAACCGCCATGGCCACACGAATCATGGTTTTCTCCGTTGGCGAGGGCTGTTGCGGTCCTGGTTTTTCAAATGCTGCAGCTTGTCGCGAATCTTCAGCTCCAGGCCGCGCGGCACCGGCTGGTAGTACTCTCGTGGTTCGAAGGTGTCCGGAAAGTAATCTTCCCCTGCCGCATAGGCATCTGGCTCATCGTGGGCGTAGCGATATTCATCGCCATAGCCCAACTCTTTCATAAGCTTGGTCGGCGCATTGCGCAGGTGCAGCGGGACTTCCTGCGAACCATGCTCGGCGGCATCACGCATGGCGGCCTTGAAGGCGTTGTAGACCGCATTGCTTTTTGGCGCACAAGCCAGATAGACAATCGCCTGCGCCACTGCCAGCTCGCCCTCGGGACTGCCCAGTCGTTCCTGCACGTCCCATGCGTTGAGGCAGAGGGTCAAGGCACGCGGGTCGGCGTTACCGATATCTTCGCTGGCCATGCGCACCACCCGGCGAGCGATATACAGCGGATCACAGCCGCCATCGAGCATGCGGGCAAACCAGTACAGCGCGCCGTCCGGGCTGGAGCCGCGTACGGATTTGTGCAGCGCGGATATCTGGTCGTAAAAGGCCTCGCCGCCCTTGTCGAACCGCCGACGGGTATCGCCAAGCAGGTTGAGCAGCAACTCACTGCCGATTTCGCTGCCGTCTTCGGCCAGGTCGGCGGCGTTTTCCAGAAAGTTGAGCAAACGCCGGCCATCGCCATCGGCGGCGGCTTGGAGAATCTTGAAGCTTTCTTCCGGCAGACTCAGCTGGCGCTCGCCCAGGCCCTTTGGGTCGCTGAGGGCGCGATCGACCAATTTGCGCAGCGCGGTTTCATCCAGGCTTTTCAGCACATACACGCGGGCACGTGAGAGCAAGGCGTTGTTCAGCTCGAACGACGGGTTTTCCGTGGTGGCGCCGATAAAGATCAGTGTGCCGTCTTCCACATACGGCAGGAAGGCATCCTGCTGCGATTTGTTGAAGCGGTGCACTTCATCGACAAACAGGATGGTCTGCCGGCCATATTGTGCGGCATGTTGCTGCGCCACTTCCACGGCCTGGCGAATCTCCTTGACCCCGGAGAGCACCGCCGAAATGGTCTCGAAATGCGCATCGGAAACCTGCGCCAGCAGGCGCGCCAGAGTGGTCTTGCCGACGCCTGGCGGGCCCCAGAAGATCATCGAGTGCAACGCGCCTTGCTCCAGCGCTTCACGCAAGGGTTTGCCACGGGCCAGCAAGTGCTCCTGGCCGACGTACTCATCCAAGCTGGCTGCACGCAAACGGGCAGCCAGGGGTTGAGCAACGGGAGCCTTGCGAAACAGATCCATGACTGCGGTTTAACGCCTCTCGTTCTTGAGCCTTCTACTCTTGAATCACGTCCGCGCCGGCCGGAATCTCGAAGGTGAACTGCGCATCGTCCTGCGGCTCATTCATTTTCACGTTGAGGAACAGAATATTGGTTCTCTGGCCGATGCTGTCGATCAGCTGCATATCGTTGAGCACCTTGTTGCGGAACGACAGACGCAGGCTGTCGAACAGAGTGTCCTTGGATTTTGGCTTGAGAATAAAGTCGACCACATTGCCGCCTTCGTTGTGGCTGATCTCGAAGTTCTCACGGATCTTCGACACATCGCCGGACAGCAGCAGCGCCGGGGTGTGGGTCAGACGCTGATCGAGGGTCTGAATGGTCACCTGTTGCAAATCCGGGTCATACAGCCAGACCTTCTCACCATTGGAAACCAGCAGCTGCTCCATCGGCGCATCGGTGTGCCAGCGGAATAATCCCGGGCGTTTTAGCGCGAGCTGGCCGGCGGTTTCCTGCAGCTGGGTGCCGCTGCCGTCCAGGGTCAGCTGGGAAAAGCGCGCGTTGATGGTCTGCGCCTGGTTGAGCAGCTCGGTCAGACGTTGCACGGCAACTTCATCGTCGGCCGCGGCGGCAACGCTGGTAAAACTCAGTACGGTCAGCAACAACATGCGAATCAGGCGCATGGGACTCCTTATCAGATCGGGCTAGGCATTAATCGCGAACGGGGCTTGGTGCTATGACCTCGCGAGAGCCATTGGTGTTCATTGAGGTGACGACGCCAGCCATTTCCATGGCCTCGATCATCCGGGCGGCACGGTTGTAGCCAATCTTCAGCTTGCGCTGCACCGCAGAAATGGAGGCACGGCGACTTTCCAGGACGAAATTGACAGCCTCGTCGTAAAGCGGGTCGGACTCGCTGCCTTCACTGCCCTCGCCACTGCCACCCTCGAAACCGCTACCGGACTCTTCAGCGCCGGCCAGGATGTCATCGATATAGTCAGGTGTGCCGCGTTGCTTCCAGGCCTCGACTACGCGGTGTACCTCTTCGTCGGAGACGAAAGCACCGTGCACGCGAATCGGTAAGCCGGTGCCCGGCGGCATATACAGCATGTCACCATGGCCCAGCAGCTGCTCGGCACCGCCTTGATCAAGGATGGTGCGCGAGTCGATCTTGCTCGATACCTGGAACGCCATGCGCGTCGGGATGTTGGCCTTGATCAGACCGGTAATCACATCCACCGAAGGGCGCTGAGTCGCGAGAATCAGGTGAATCCCCGCCGCACGGGCTTTCTGCGCGATACGTGCAATCAGCTCCTCCACCTTCTTGCCGACGATCATCATCATGTCGGCGAACTCGTCGACCACCACCACGATGGTTGGCAGGGTTTTCAGCAGCGGCGCTTCGTCGTGCATGCTTTCGCGCTTGTACAGCGGATCGCTCAGTGGTTCGCCCGCCTCTTCGGCGTCTTTTACCTTGCGGTTGAAACCGGCCAGGTTGCGCACGCCCATCTTCGACATCAGCTTGTAGCGGCGCTCCATCTCGGCCACCGACCAGCGCAGGGCGTTGGCGGCTTCCTTCATGTCGGTCACCACCGGGCAGAGCAGGTGCGGAATGCCTTCGTAGATCGACAGTTCGAGCATTTTCGGGTCGATCATGATCAAGCGCGCCTCTTCCGGCGTGGACTTGAACAGAATCGACAGGATCATGGCGTTAACGCCGACCGACTTACCAGAGCCGGTGGTACCGGCCACCAGCAAGTGGGGCATCTTCGCCAGATCGGTGATCACCGGCCTGCCGCCAATGTCATGGCCCAGGGCCAGGGTAACCGGCGACTTGGCTTCGTCGTACTCGGGCGATGACAGCACTTCGGAGAAGCGCACGATCTGCCGGTCTTCGTTGGGGATTTCGATACCGACCGTGGTCTTGCCCGGAATCACTTCCACCACGCGCACGCTGATGATCGCCATCGAACGTGCCAGGTCTTTGGCCAGGCCGGAAATACGGCTGACCTTGACCCCTGCCGCTGGCTGGATCTCGAAACGGGTGATCACCGGGCCAGGATGGACCGACTCGACGATAACCTCGACGCCAAACTCCTTGAGCTTGATCTCAAGCAGGCGCGACATGGCTTCCAGGTATTCAGGCGAGTATTTCTTCTGAACTTTCTCTGCCACATCGAGAATGGAAATCGGTGGCAGGCTGCCGGCCAGGGCGCTGTCTTCAAACAGGTTGACCTGTTTTTCCTTCAGCACACGCTTGCTCGGCTCGGGCGCTTTCGGCGCGGCTGGAGGCGTGATCACTGGAGCGGGACGGTTGACCCGCTCGCTCATGTGCTTGTTCAGCGACTCTTCGCGCTCAATTAGGCGTTCTTTGACTTTGGCCTGTTCACGGCGATCCAGCACGATCGGAGCGGAGACTTCACTGACGCGCTCATCGACTTCACGCAATTGCGCTACCAGCTGCTTGCGCTCAACCCGCGCACTCCACCAGCGGTTAGCCAGGCTCTGGATCAGCTCGATCAGATCGAGGGTGATCTTGCCGGTCAGGTCCATCACCTTGAACCAGGACAGGTCGGTAAACACCGTCAAACCGAAGAGGAACAGCGCGATCAGCAGCAGCGTACTGCCTTGCACATTCAGCGCATTGATCGCCAACGCCCCAAGGCTTTCGCCCAGCGCGCCGCCTGCGGAGGCCGGCATGCTTGAGCTAGCGTGAAAATGGATATACGCCAGGGCTGCACCGGACAGCACTAGAAAAACCAGGCCAATCAGCCGCCAGGAGAACAGCCAGCCACTCCACTGCCATGGCTGATGGCGGGCGCGGAACACCTGCAGGGTTTTTACAGCCAACAGCAGCGGGAATAGATAGGCGAAATAACCCAGCGCCATAAACAGAATGTCGGCAAACCATGCACCGGCGCGGCCGGCGGCGTTCTGCACCTGCTCAACATTGCTGGTGTGGGTCCAGCCCGGATCGGCCGCATCGTAGGTCAGCAGAGCCATCCATAGATAAAGGCAGAGTGCGCCCAGGCCAATCAGCGCGCCTTCTTTGAGTCGATAAGGCAGCTGCTGACGCCAGAGAGGGGCTTGTGCGGTTGGGCTAGATTTCTTCAAAACGCATCTGTTCCTGCGCCAGAGGCGCCGAATAATTGGTTAACGGCAAAATATGCTGCGATTGTACGGGTTTAACCGCACGATACCAGACCGAGCTGTATGCATAAACAGCTATGGCGGTTGACTCCCGCTCTTCGCCCGCTTCGGTGTAGCATATCCGCCAATATCTTCCGTGCGGCTCAATTGGAGCATGCATTCTCTTTTGTGACAAAGGCTTATGAGGTGTTTTTATGAGCGAAGTCAAGCATTCACGCTTGATCATCCTGGGCTCCGGCCCTGCCGGTTATAGCGCTGCCGTTTACGCTGCCCGCGCCAACCTCAAGCCTGTGATCATTACCGGCATTCAGCCCGGCGGTCAGCTGACCACCACCACCGAAGTGGACAACTGGCCCGGCGATGTTGAAGGCCTGACCGGCCCGGCATTGATGGAACGCATGCAAAAGCATGCCGAGCGCTTTGAAACCGAGATCGTCTACGACCACATTCATACCGCCGAGTTGCAATCGCGCCCTTTTACCCTCAAGGGTGACAGCGGCACTTACACCTGTGATGCACTGATTATCGCCACGGGTGCATCGGCGCAGTATCTGGGCCTGCCGTCCGAAGAAGCGTTTTCCGGCAAGGGCGTATCGGCCTGCGCCACCTGCGATGGCTTCTTCTATCGCAACCAGGTGGTCGCGGTGATTGGCGGCGGCAATACCGCAGTCGAAGAGGCGCTGTACCTGTCAAATATCGCCAAGGAAGTGCACCTGGTGCATCGCCGCGACAAGCTGCGCTCGGAGAAGATTCTTCAGGACAAGCTGTTCGACAAAGCGGCCAACGGCAACGTGGTGCTGCACTGGAATCACTCTCTTGAAGAAGTACTGGGTGATAACACGGGTGTTACCGGCGCGCGCCTGAAAGATACGCAGAGTGGCGTGAGCAAAGATTTGCCTCTAGCCGGCGTGTTTATCGCCATCGGCCATAAGCCCAATACCGAGCTGTTCCACGGCCAGCTGGAGATGCGTGACGGCTATCTGCTGATCAAGGGTGGCAATGAAGGCAATGCCACCGCCACCAGCATTGAAGGTGTGTTTGCAGCGGGCGACGTGGCTGACCACGTTTACCGCCAGGCCATTACTTCTGCCGGTGCTGGCTGCATGGCAGCGCTGGATGTCGAGAAATTCCTCGACGACAATTGATCCACTCAGGGCGGACGCATACTCCGCCCTGCCCTCCTCTGTCCAATTCCGGCCCTGCACATGCTGACGTGGCTGCAACGCGACTCACTGGATTTCCCGCCCCTCAATAAAGCCCTACGCGAGCCCAATGGCCTGCTGGCGGCGGGTGGCGATCTACGCCCCGAACGCTTGATTCAAGCTTATCGCCACGGTTGCTTCCCCTGGTTTCAGGATGGCCAGCCAATTCTCTGGTGGTCGCCAGACCCGCGCACCGTGCTGCTGCCTGACAAGCTGCACATCTCGCGCAGCCTCGCCAAAGTGCTGCGTCAAAGCCGTTACCGGGTGACCTTCGACCAAGCTTTCGCTGATGTCATCCGCGCTTGCGCCGCACCACGCAGCTATGCGGCAGAAACCTGGATCACCAGCCCTATGCAGGACGCCTACCTGGAACTGCACCGGCGCGGTATTGCTCATTCGGTTGAGGTTTGGCGCGATAGCGAGCTGGTTGGTGGGCTCTATGGCCTAGCCATGGGCCAGCTGTTCTTTGGCGAGTCGATGTTCAGTCGCGCGGACAACGCCTCCAAGGTGGGTTTTGTCACGCTGGTTGAACACTTGAAAGACTGGGGCTTTGTGTTGATCGATTGCCAGATGCCGACCGAGCATCTGCTCAGCCTCGGCGCTCAGACGATTTCCCGCGCCGCGTTTGCCGGCTACCTGAGTGACCATCTTGATCAATCCAGCCAGGCCGACTGGGTCGCCTAGGCGAGTTTGCCAGCCTGGCTTACACTTGATTCAAGACCGATCCCGAGAGTCGATCATGACTGAGCTGGCCCGCCTGAAGTTTTACGCCACTCAACCGCACCCCTGCAGCTATCTGCCCGATGAGCAGGCCACAACCCTGTTCCTCGACCCCAGCCAGCCCATGGATGCGGATGTTTACGCTGAGCTTTCGGAAATGGGCTTTCGCCGTAGCGGCGACCACCTCTATCGCCCGCATTGCCAGCGTTGCACCGCCTGCGTCCCGGCGCGCATCCCTGCCGCGTTGTTCAGCCCGAATCGCCAGCAACGGCGCATCTTCAAGCGCAATCAAGACATTCAGGTTCGCCTGGTACGTCCAGCATTTACCGAAGAATATTACGCGCTGTACGTACGCTATATTGAGCAGCGGCACGCCGACGGCGACATGTACCCGCCCAACCGCGAACAATTTTCGACCTTTCTGGTGCGCGATCTGGCTTTTTCACGCTTCTATGAATTCCGCCATGACAACCGCCTGCTGGCAATTGCCGTAACCGATGTACTGCCCAATGGGTTGTCGGCGGTTTACACCTTTTACGAGCCAGGCGAGGAACGGCGCAGCCTCGGGCGCTTTGCCATCCTCTGGCAAATTGCCGAAGCGGCGCGTTTAGGACTACATGCGGTCTATCTGGGCTACTGGATCAAGAACTGCCGCAAGATGAGTTACAAGACTCAATACCGGCCGATTGAGCTGTTCGTCAATCAACGCTGGGTCAGCCTTAACTGAAGCCCTTGGCGCAAACCCCAAATTTCGGGCACAATGCACGCCGCTTTTGCCTGGCGCCAGTTGCACCGGGCCATTCATTGGATACCGAGGGCTTTACTGCATGTCGAAAGAAGACAGCTTCGAAATGGAAGGCACTGTCGTCGACACCCTGCCCAACACCATGTTCCGTGTGGAGTTGGAAAATGGGCACGTCGTTACTGCGCACATCTCCGGAAAGATGCGCAAAAATTACATCCGCATTCTGACTGGCGACAAAGTTCGTGTTGAACTTACGCCTTATGACTTGAGCAAGGGCCGCATTACTTACCGCGCCCGTTAACAGGCCAGCGAAACTTCGCTTCCTGGCATCTGTTACACCAAGCTCCAGTAAAAACGCCCGGCATTGCCGGGCGTTTTTGTGCGCGCAGGAAAACTGCGACTAGGCCATTTCTGCCGTGGTTTCGAAGTCGAAGGTCAGCTCGCCACTTTCGATATCGATATGTACCACACCGCCGTGCTCAGACAGCTCGCCAAACAGAATCTCTTCCGCCAGCGGACGCTTGATCTTGTCCTGGATCAGGCGCGCCATCGGCCGAGCTCCCATCTGCACGTCGTAACCGCTTTCTGCCAACCAGCTGCGCGCTGCATCGCTGACCTCCAGCGTGACGCGTTTGTCCTCCAGCTGCGCCTGCAGTTCGGTGAGGAACTTGTCGACGATGCTTTTGATCACTTCGTGGCTCAGGCGGCCGAATTGGATAATGGTATCCAGGCGGTTGCGGAACTCCGGCGTAAAGCTCTTCTTGATCACTTCCATGGCATCAGACGAGTGGTCCTGATGGGTGAAGCCAATGGATGCCCGCGCCGCTGTTTCAGCACCGGCGTTGGTGGTCATGATCACGATCACGTTGCGGAAGTCCGCCTTGCGGCCGTTGTTATCGGTCAGGGTGCCGTGGTCCATGACCTGCAGCAGCAGGTTAAAGACTTCCGGGTGAGCCTTTTCGATCTCATCGAGCAGCAATACGCAGTGCGGCGTTTTGGTGATGGCCTCGGTTAACAGACCGCCCTGATCAAAGCCGACATAGCCCGGCGGTGCACCGATCAGACGCGAAACCGTGTGGCGCTCCATGTACTCGGACATGTCGAAACGAACCAGCTCAACGCCCATGGCCTTGGCCAGCTGGCGAGCGGCTTCAGTTTTACCAACCCCAGTAGGGCCGGCAAACAGGAAGGAGCCCACCGGTTTGTCAGGCGCCTTGAGTCCTGCCCGCGACAGCTTGATCGCGGTCGACAGCGAGTCAATCGCAGCGTCCTGACCAAACACCGTGAGCTTCAGATCGCGCTCCAAGTTACGCAGCAGTTCTTTGTCCGAGCTGCTGACGTGTTTTGGCGGAATACGGGCAATCTTCGCCACGATGTCTTCGACCTGCGCCACATCAATGCGGGTCAGGCGTTTTTCCAGAGGCTGCAAGCGCTGATAAGCACCTGCCTCATCGATTACATCAATGGCCTTATCCGGCATATGGCGGTCATTGATATAGCGCGAGGCCAGCTCAGCAGCCGCGCGCAGGGCCTCATCGCTGTATTCGATGCTGTGATGCTGCTCGAAGCGACCTTTCAGGCCACGCAGGATGCCGATGGTGTCTTCCACCGAGGGCTCAACTACATCGACTTTCTGGAAGCGCCGCGCAAGGGCGCGGTCTTTCTCGAAAATGCCGCGGAACTCCTGGAAGGTCGTCGAACCGATGCAGCGAATCTCACCCGAGGAGAGCATGGGCTTGAGCAGGTTGGATGCATCCATGACCCCGCCAGAAGCGGCGCCAGCGCCAATAATGGTGTGGATTTCATCGATAAACAGAATGGCGTGCGGGCGCTTACGCAGCTCATTGAGCAGAGCTTTTAGACGCTTCTCGAAATCGCCGCGGTATTTGGTGCCGGCCAACAGAGCACCGAGATCCAGCGAGTAGACCACGCTGTCCGCCAGTAGATCAGGCACTTGGTTATCGACGATGCGCTTGGCCAGGCCTTCGGCAATGGCAGTTTTACCCACACCAGCTTCACCCACCAATAGCGGATTGTTCTTACGCCGACGCGCGAGAATTTGCGCCACGCGCTCGACTTCGAGCTCACGACCGACCAGCGGATCAATACGACCCTGACGAGCAAGATCGTTCAGGTTGCTGGCATAGGCGTCTAGCGGATTGCTGGAGCTGGTGGACTCACCGCCCTCGTCGTCCTGCATTTCCTGTTCGGTTTCCGAATGGCCACCATGGCCCGGCACCTTGGAGATGCCGTGGGCAATAAAGTTGACCACATCGATACGCGCTACGCTCTGCTGCTTGAGCAGAAACACGGCCTGACTTTCCTGCTCGCTGAAAATTGCTACCAGTACGTTGGCACCGGTCACTTCACGCTTGCCGGAACTCTGTACGTGGAACACCGCGCGCTGCAGAACGCGCTGGAACCCCAGCGTAGGCTGCGTCTCACGCTCTTCATCATGCTGAGGGATCAGAGGCGTGGTGGAGTCGATAAACTCCTGCAGATCATGCCGCAGCTTGTCCAGATTGGCCCCACACGCGCGCAGCACGCTGGCAGCGGCCTCGTTATCCAGGAGGGCCAGCAGCAAATGCTCAACCGTCATAAATTCATGACGCTTGGTACGAGCCTCCTTGAAAGCCAGATTGAGGGTGACTTCGAGCTCTCGATTTAACATAGCTTCACCTCATGCCCAAGTGGCCGGCGTTAACCGTCCTTCTCTATTTCACAGAGTAGCGGATGCTGGCTCTCTCTCGCATATTGATTCACCTGTGTCGCTTTGGTTTCAGCAATATCGCGGGTAAACACTCCACACACTGCCCGCCCCTCTGTATGGACGGTCAGCATGACTTTGGTCGCCATCTCTCGATTCAAGTTGAAAAACACCTCGAGAATCTCGACCACGAAATCCATGGGCGTGTAGTCGTCGTTAAACAAAATCACTTTATACATAGGAGGCGCCTGCAAAGCGGGCTTGGATTCCTGAACGGCTAAGCCGAAGGAATCGTCCTCATGCTCTGCGGGGCGATCCTGATTGAATGTTAGTCGAATCTGGCTACGTGCATGCATGCTGAATAGCTTCGTTGATGGGCGAATAGTCTGTGCTAGACAGAGTTTGAACGGCTTCTCAGCCAGTTACAGCATTGCCTTGACTATCGGCAAAACGGTGTTACAAACAATGAATACCCAGCGTGGGTATTAAGGGGTTTCACAGCTTTGCCGACTCACGTCAAGCAAAGCGTGGAATTGAAGTGGATGATACTCCAGTGATGGAGTCCTTTGCAGAGGGATATCAGCATGGTTAGCGGTAAGGTCAAGTGGTTCAACAACGCCAAAGGCTATGGGTTCATCCTGGCCGATGGTCGAGATGAGGACCTGTTCGCCCACTACTCGGCCATCCAGATGGACGGCTATAAAACGCTGAAGGCTGGCCAGCCGGTAAGCTTCGATATTATTCAAGGTCCAAAAGGACTCCACGCCGTCAACATCAGTGCGGCTACTGTCGCCAGTGAAGCGCCCGCTGCGGTCAAGCACAGCCAAGGCGTAACGGTTGAAGTCTGATTAGAGTTACCTGGGCAGTTAATCGCCTACAAAAAAGGCCGGTCATATGACCGGCCTTTCTTTATGTAACTGATTTGCTTACATGTGCGAAATCAGTGCATCACCGAATGCCGAGCAAGACAGCAGCTTGGCACCGTCCATCAGGCGCTCGAAGTCATAGGTCACAGTCTTGGCCGAGATAGCGCCGTTGGTGCCCTTGATGATCAGATCGGCCGCTTCGATCCAGCCCATGTGGCGCAGCATCATTTCGGCGGAGAGGATCAGCGAACCTGGGTTCACCTGATCCTTGCCAGCGTACTTCGGCGCAGTACCATGGGTCGCCTCGAACATGGCAACCGTGTCGGACAGGTTGGCGCCCGGAGCGATGCCGATACCACCCACTTCAGCCGCCAGGGCGTCGGACAGGTAGTCACCGTTGAGGTTGAGGGTGGCGATTACGTCGTACTCGGCCGGACGCAGCAGGATCTGCTGCAACATGGCGTCCGCGATGGCGTCTTTAACGATGACGTTCTTGCCGGTTTTCGGATTCTTGAACTGCATCCAAGGACCGCCATCAAGCAGGGTTGCGCCGAACTCTTCAGCAGCAATTTCGTAAGCCCACTCTTTGAAGGCACCTTCGGTGAACTTCATGATGTTGCCTTTGTGCACGATGGTCAGCGAGTCGCGGTCGTTATCGACTACATACTGCAGCGCTTTACGTGCCAGACGCTTGGTACCTTCTTTGGAAACCGGCTTAACGCCGATACCGCAGTCTTGGTCGAAGCGAATCTTGGTAACACCCATTTCCTCTTTGAGGAACTTGATGACCTTGGTCGCTTCCGGCGAGCCAGCTTTCCACTCGATACCGGCGTAGATGTCTTCTGAGTTCTCGCGGAAGATCGTCATGTCGACATCGCCGGGCTTCTTCACCGGGCTTGGCACGCCTTCAAACCAACGCACTGGGCGCAGGCAGACGTACAGGTCGAGCTGCTGACGCAGAGCAACGTTCAGGGAACGGATGCCGCCACCGACTGGAGTGGTCAGCGGGCCTTTGATAGAAACGACATAGTCTTTGACTGCATCCAGGGTTTCCTGAGGCAACCAGGTGTCCTGATCGTAAACCTGAGTGGCTTTCTCGCCAGCGTAAACTTCCATCCAGGAGATCTTGCGCTCGCCGCCGTAGGCTTTCTGTACGGCAGCATCAACGACTTTGATCATGACCGGGCTGATATCGACACCGATGCCATCACCTTCGATAAAGGGGATAATTGGATTGTTCGGTACGTTCAGGGATGTGTCGGCATTAACGGTGATTTTGTCACCGGTGGCAGGCACCTGGATCTTTTGGTATCCCATGCTGGACTCCGTCTTGTGGTTAAACAGTCAGATCGCCCCAGAGTAACTCACTTGAATCGGGCGAAACCATATGTTCGTTGGTCTTATGCGCCAAGGCATTCTGCGACGCGTTAGCGCGGTGGTATACTTCACAGATGACTAACAGGTCATAAGGCGCGGATCGTTCAAACAGGTTGTCCGCCTCTTGAAACCGTCGAACTGCTACAGCGATTCAACGGCTCGAAACGCTCAACACTCTACTGGTGCATCCAACATCACCGCGGCAAGACCTCGACTTCTGGCTCGTTCGCATGGGCCTCGGCGCTTACCTGCGCATGTCGAGTGCCTGTGCACGCTCAGCAAAGAAGAGAGTTAACTCAGAATGTCCACCCCTTCGAAGATCATCTATACCTTCACCGACGAAGCCCCAGCCCTTGCGACCTATTCGCTTCTGCCTATTGTAGAAGCCTTCGCAGCCTCTGCTGAGATTGCCGTCGAAACACGCGACATCTCTCTTGCAGGGCGCATTCTTGCAAGCTTTGCCGACCAGTTGGATGCCGACAAGCAAGTCGACGACGACCTCGCCAAACTGGCTGTACTGGCCACCTCGCCAGACGCCAACATCATCAAACTGCCAAACATCAGCGCCTCAGTGCCGCAGCTCAAAGGCGCAATCGCCGAGCTGCAGGCCCAGGGCTACAACATCCCGAACTTCCCTGAAGACCCGCAATCTGATGCCGAGAAAGACGCCAGCGCCCGCTACAGTAAGGTGCTTGGCAGTGCGGTAAACCCTGTGCTGCGTGAAGGCAACTCCGACCGCCGCGCACCTGCAGCAGTTAAGGCTTTCGTGCGCAAGCACCCGCACTCCATGGGCAAGTGGAGCATGGCCTCGCAATCCCATGCCGATTACATGCGCGGCGGCGATTTCTTCTCCAGCGAGCAGTCGATCACCATGGCCAAGGCCGGTGATGTACGCATCGAGTTTGTCGGCAAGAACGGTCAGGTCCTGGTCAAGAAGCAGCTCGCCCTGCAGGAAGGCGAAGTCTTCGACAGCATGTTTATGAGCTGCCGCAAGCTGCGTGAGTTCTTCGAGAAGACCCTGCAGGACTGCAAGGAAACCGGCGTGATGTGGTCCCTGCACGTCAAGGCGACCATGATGAAGGTCTCCCACCCGATCGTCTTCGGCCACGCCGTCAGCGTCTACTACAAAGATGTATTCGACAAATACAGCGAGCTGTTCAAAGAACTGGGCGTCAACCCGAACAACGGCATCAGCAGCGTCTACGACAAGATCAAATCCCTGCCCGCCTCGCGCCAGGAAGAAATCCTCGACGACATCCATGCCTGCTACAGCCATCGTCCAGAAATGGCCATGGTCGACTCGGTCAAGGGCGTCACCAACCTGCACATCCCTAGCGACGTAATCGTCGACGCCTCGATGCCAGCGATGATTCGCAGTTCCGGGCAGATGTGGGGCAAGGATGGCAAGCTCAAGGACACCAAAGCGGTAATGCCGGAAAGCACCTACGCCCGCATTTACCAGGAAATGATCAATTTCTGCAAAACCAACGGCGCGTTCGACCCGACCACCATGGGCAGCGTGCCGAACGTCGGCTTGATGGCGCAGAAGGCCGAAGAATACGGCTCCCACGACAAGACCTTCGAATTGACCGAAAGCGGCATCATGCGCGTCGTCGCAGCCGACGGCAGCGTACTGATGCAGCATGAAGTCGAAGCCGGCGACATCTGGCGCGCTTGCCAGACCAAGGACGCGCCGATCCGCGACTGGGTCAAGCTGGCCGTGACCCGCGCTCGCCAGTCCAACACCCCGGCGATCTTCTGGCTCGACCCGGAGCGCGCTCACGACCGCGAATTGCAGAAGAAGGTCGAAGCCTACCTGCAGGAACACGACCTGACCGGTCTGGACATCCGCGTTATGGACTACAACCAGGCCATCCGCGTGAGCATGGAGCGCCTGATTCGTGGCCAGGACACCATTTCGGTGACCGGTAACGTACTGCGCGACTACCTGACCGACCTGTTCCCGATCATGGAGCTGGGCACTTCTGCCAAAATGCTCTCCATCGTTCCGCTGATGGCCGGCGGCGGCATGTATGAGACCGGTGCTGGCGGCTCCGCACCCAAGCATGTGCAGCAGCTGATCGAAGAAAACCACCTGCGCTGGGACTCGCTGGGCGAATTCTTGGCCCTGGCGGTTTCCCTGGAAGAAACCGGGATCAAGACCAACAACCCGAAAGCCAAGCTCCTGGGCACCACCCTCGACGCGGCCACCGGCAAGCTTCTGGACAACAACAAATCGCCATCGCGCAAGACCGGCGAGCTGGACAACCGTGGCAGCCATTTCTACCTGGCGCTGTACTGGGCTCAGGAACTGGCCGCACAAAACGATGATGCCGAATTGAAAGCGCAGTTCGCGCCACTGGCAAAAACCCTTAGCGAGAACGAAGCAACCATCGTTGCCGAACTCAGCGTCGTGCAGGGCAAGCCCGTGGACATCGGTGGCTACTACCGCTCCAACCCGCAGCTGACCAGCCAGGTCATGCGCCCAAGCACGACCTTCAACGCCGCGCTCGCTGCGCTGAACTAAGGCGTAACGCCCTGCGCCCTCGGGCGCAGCAACACCGCAAACCCCGGCCTCCGCGCCGGGGTTTGCGCATTGAGGGCCGAGAGAATCAGGATAAGATCGCCTTTTCTCATAACAGGTAGCACGTTCATGCAGTGGCAGCCGCACATCACCGTGGCCACGGTCATCGAAGACCAGGGCCGTTTTCTGTTAGTCGAAGAAATGGCCGAAGGCCGCGCCGTGTTCAACCAGCCGGCTGGGCACCTAGAAGCAAACGAAAGCCTGATACAGGCCGCGCTGCGCGAAACCCTCGAAGAAACTGGCTGGGATGTCGAGCTGACCGGCGTTACCGGCATTTACCTGTATACCGCACCCAGTAACGGCATCACCTACCAACGTGTGTGCTTTGCCGCCAAACCACTGCAACAGCGACCCAACCATCCGCTGGATGACGGCATTATTGGTCCACGCTGGCTGACCCGAGACGAGCTGGCAGCGCAACCCGAACGCTGGCGCAGCGAATTGGTGCTGCGCTGCATTGATGATTACCTGAGCGGCCAGTGCTTTTCACTCAGCCTGATTCGCGATTAACGGCCCCGCGCCTCAGCCTGCTAGAATCGCCCTCTTTTTAGACCCGTGCCCAGTATTCCCATGCCAGATCCAACTACTCAGCGCGTAATCGTCGGTATGTCCGGCGGCGTCGACTCCTCCGTTTCCGCTTTGCTGCTGCTTGAACAGGGCTATCAGGTCGAAGGCCTGTTTATGAAGAACTGGGACGAAGACGACGGCACCGAATACTGCACGGCCATGGACGACCTGGCCGATGCTCAGGCTGTGTGCGACAAGATTGGCATCAAACTGCACACCGCCAACTTTGCCGCTGAATACTGGGACAACGTGTTCGAGCACTTCCTGGCCGAATACAAGGCCGGGCGCACGCCGAACCCGGACATCCTGTGTAACCGCGAAATCAAGTTCAAAGCCTTCCTCGACTACGCCCTGATGCTCGGCGCCGATCTGATCGCCACCGGCCACTATGTGCGCCGCCGTGATATCGACGGGCGTACCGAACTGCTCAAGGGTCTCGATCCGAATAAGGATCAGAGCTACTTCCTGCATGCGGTGGGCGGTGAGCAGATCGCCAAGACCCTGTTTCCGGTCGGCGAGCTGGAGAAGCCAGCGGTACGTGCCATCGCCGAGAAATACGCACTGGCCACGGCGAAGAAGAAGGACTCCACCGGCATCTGCTTTATCGGCGAGCGGCGTTTCAGCGACTTCCTCAAGCAGTACCTGCCAGCCCAGCCGGGCAATATCGAAACCACTGAAGGCGAAATCATTGGCCGTCATCACGGCCTGATGTACCACACCATCGGTCAGCGCCAGGGCCTGGGCATTGGCGGTTTGAAAGACGCCAGTGACGAGCCCTGGTATGTCCTGCACAAGGACCTGGCGCGCAATGTACTGGTGGTTGGCCAGGGCAATGAGCACTCCTGGCTGTTCAGCCGCGCCCTGCTCGCCTCGGAGATTTACTGGGTCAACCCAGTCGACCTGAGCACGCCGCGCGAGCTGACGGCCAAAGTGCGTTATCGCCAGAGCGATCAGGCGTGCACGCTGGAAAAAACCGTCAGCGGTTATCGCGCCGTATTCAATGAGCCGCAGCGTGCCGTGACTCCAGGCCAGTCCGTGGTGTTCTACGACGGTGAAATTTGCCTGGGGGGCGGTGTGATTGAAACCGCCGAGCCATGGACTGCGCGGGAGCAAACGGCGTGAATCCAATCCGCGAACAATTGATCGCCCTCGGTGCAGTATTTGAATCAGCCGTATTGGTCGACAAACTGGCGCGCACCGGCCAGGTCGGCGAGCCGGCCGTAGCCTGCATGATCAACAGCCTGCTGGTGCGCGATCCAAAAGACACCCTGGACGTCTACGGCGGTGATGACCTCAACCTGCGCGACGGCTACCGCGCCCTGGTCAGCGCCCTAGAGCGCGATCCAGCCAGCTTGCAGCGTGACCCGCTGCGTTATGCCCTGGCGCTGCTGGCCCTGGAGCGTCAGCTGGATAAGCGTGGCGATATGCTGCAAGTCATGGGCAGCCGCCTTGATCAGGTGCAGCAGCAAGTCGAGCACTTTGGTCCGACCCATGAAAACGTGATATCCAACTGCGCCAGCCTGTACCAGGACACCATCAGCACCTTCCGCCAGCGCATTCAGGTGCAAGGCGATATGCGCCACCTGCAGCAGACCAACAATGCCGCGAAGATTCGTGCGCTGCTGCTCGCCGGTATTCGCTCTGCGCGCCTGTGGCGCCAACTGGGCGGCCATCGCTGGCAGATGGTGTTCAGCCGCAGCAAGTTGCTCAAGGAACTCTACCCGCTGTTGCGCGCGTGAACATGGGCACCCGTTCGGTTAAGCCCGTACAGGGTGCTGCACTGCTTGCATTGTCGGCCTTGCTGTTTTCCCTGATGGGCGTGGGCATCCGCGAAGTCTCGATCAGCGTCAACAACGAGTCCGTGGTGTTCTTTCGCAACCTGGTCGGCGTGCTGTTCTTTATGCCGCTGATTCTGTTCAAAGGCCTGCGCCCACTCAAAACCACACGTCTGAAATCCCACCTGTGGCGTACCACCTACGGCCTGGCGGCGATGTACTGCTTCTTCTACGCCATTGCCCACCTGCCGCTGGCCGACGCCATGCTGTTCACCTACTCCGCGCCGCTGTTTACCCCGCTGATTGCCTGGTGGTGGCTCAAAGAGCCGCTGAGCAAGCGCATGCTGCTGACCACCGTAGTTGGTCTGATTGGCGTGCTGCTGGTGGCCAAGCCCTCAGCCGCGCTGCTCGACAGTCATGCATTGATCGGCCTGGCCGCCAGTGTGATGGCCGCCTTTGCCTTTGTATCGATCCGCGAGATGAGTGACACCGAGCCTGCGTATCGCATCGTGTTCTATTTCGCCCTGTTCAGCGCCCTGATCTCGGCCATCCCATTGACCTGGGCCTGGCAGCCGATGAGTGAACACGACCTCTGGCTGCTGTTGGCAATTGGCCTGCTGGCTACCGCCAGCCAGATCGTCATGTCCAAAGCCTACAGCCTGGCATCGCCCGGTCTGATCGGCCCCTTTGCCTACCTGGCGATTGTGTTTGCCGGGCTGATCGCCTGGCTGCGCTGGGGTGAAACCCCGGACCTGACCTCGTTGATCGGTGCGGCGCTGATTTTCAGCGCCAGCCTGCTGTCGATTGCTCGAGGCAAACGCGGCTGAACGGTCACAGCCAATCGCGATTCAACTGCCGATTTCATGTATGATACGCGCCCTTTTCAATGCCCGATTGTCCGAGAACGCCTCCCATGCAGCTTTCCTCGCTCACCGCGGTTTCCCCCGTTGATGGCCGCTATGCCGGCAAAACCAGCGCACTGCGCCCAATTTTCAGCGAATACGGCCTGATCCGTTTCCGCGTACTAGTTGAGGTCCGCTGGTTGCAGCGCCTGGCCGCCCATGAAGGTGTTGCCGAAGTCGCGCCCTTCTCCGCCGAAGCCAACGCCGTGCTCAATGAGCTGGCGGAAAACTTCGCCGTCGAGCATGCCGAGCGCGTCAAAGAAATCGAGCGCACTACCAACCACGACGTTAAAGCCGTGGAATACCTGCTCAAGGAACAAGCTGCCAAGCTGCCTGAGCTGGACAAGGTCAGCGAATTTATCCACTTCGCCTGCACCAGCGAGGACATCAACAACCTGTCCCACGCACTGATGCTGCGCGCAGGCCGTGACAGCGTGCTGCTGCCGCTGATGCGTCAGACTGCTGAAGCGATTCGCGAGCTGGCGATCAAATTCGCCGACGTGCCGATGCTCTCGCGCACCCACGGTCAGCCGGCGTCGCCGACCACCCTGGGCAAGGAACTGGCCAACGTGGTCTACCGCCTGGAGCGCCAGATCGCTCAGGTCGCAGCGGTACCGCTGCTGGGCAAGATCAACGGCGCCGTGGGCAACTACAACGCCCACCTCTCCGCTTACCCGCAGATCGACTGGGAAGCCAACGCGCGCCAGTTCATCGAAGGTGACCTGGGCCTGCAATTCAACCCCTACACCACGCAGATTGAGCCGCACGACTATATCGCCGAGCTGTTCGATGCGATTGCCCGCTTCAACACCATCCTGATCGACTTCGATCGCGATATCTGGGGCTATATCTCCCTGGGCTACTTCAAGCAGCGCACCATCGCCGGCGAAATCGGTTCCTCGACCATGCCGCACAAGGTCAACCCAATCGACTTCGAGAACTCCGAAGGCAACCTGGGTATCGCCAACGCGCTGTTCCAGCACCTGGCCAGCAAGTTGCCAATCTCGCGCTGGCAGCGCGACCTGACCGACTCTACCGTGCTGCGCAACCTCGGTGTCGGTTTTGCTCACAGCGTTATTGCTTACGAAGCCAGCCTCAAGGGCATCGGCAAGCTGGAGCTGAACGAAGCGCGCATCGCCGCCGACCTGGACGCTTGCTGGGAAGTCCTCGCCGAGCCGATCCAGACCGTGATGCGCCGCTACGCCATCGAGAACCCTTACGAGAAGCTCAAGGAACTGACTCGCGGCAAGGGCATCAGCCCTGAAGCGCTGCAGACCTTTATCGACGGCCTGGATATGCCAGCCGCCGCCAAGGCTGAGCTCAAACTCCTGACCCCGGCCAGCTACATCGGCAACGCGGTCGCCCAGGCCAAGCGCATCTAACCGGCAACAGCCTCCCAGACGCCCGGCTGCGCCGGGCGTTTTTATTTATGGGTATTTACTTACTTCAAGGGCTTAGCGATGAATCCTGATACTCCGCTGCAACTGTTGGGTGGCCTTACTGCTCGCGAGTTCATGCGTGACTACTGGCAGAAGAAACCCCTGCTGGTACGCCAGGCCATCCCCGGTTTTGAGAGCCCGATTTCCCCCGACGAGCTGGCCGGCCTGGCGCTGGAAGAAGAAATAGAATCGCGCCTAGTCATCGAACATGGCGAGCGCCCCTGGGAGCTGCGCCGCGGCCCGTTCGCAGAAGACGCCTTCGCCGAGCTGCCCGAGCGCGACTGGACCCTACTGGTGCAGGCAGTCGACCAGTTTGTCCCGGAAGTGGCCGAACTGCTGGAAGAGTTCAAATTTCTGCCCAAGTGGCGCATCGATGACGTGATGGTCAGCTTCGCCGTACCTGGCGGCGGCGTGGGCCCGCACTTCGACAACTACGATGTGTTCCTCCTGCAGGGTTACGGCAAGCGCCGCTGGCAGGTCGGTCAGGTGTGCGATTCCGACAGCCCAATGCTGCAACACGCGGATCTGAAGATCCTCGCTGAATTCGTTAAAACTGAAGAATGGGTTCTGGAACCCGGCGACATGCTCTATCTGCCGCCGCTTCTGGCCCACTGTGGTACCGCTGAGGATGACTGTATGACGTATTCCGTAGGCTTCCGTGCGCCAAGCGCCGCTGAAGTTCTGACCCATTTCACCGACTTTCTCGGCCAGTTCCTGCCTGACGAAGAGCGCTACAGCGACGCCGACGCGCAGCCGACCAGCGACCCGACGCAGATCCAGCGCGATGCCCTGGATCGCCTCAAGGCCCTGCTCACCGAACACATGAGCGATGAGCGTCTGCTGATGACCTGGTTCGGCCAGTTTATGACCGAACCCAAGTACCCGGAGCTGATTGCTGGCATCGAGATCGACGAAGAAGGCTTCCTCGCTGGCCTGGAAAACGGCGCGATCCTGATCCGCAATCCCAGTGCGCGCATGGCCTGGTCAGAAGTCGGTAACGACCTGGTACTGTTCGCCAGCGGCCAGAGCCGTTTGCTCTCGGCCAACCTGCGTGAGCTGCTGAAACTGGTGTGTGCGGCCGATGCCTTGCATATCGAAAACCTCGGCGCGTGGCTTGCCGATGACGAAGGGCGTAACCTGTTAGTTGAACTGGTCAAACAAGGCAGCCTGGAGTTTGCTGATGAGTGAGATACACGTTCGCCTGGCCGACTGGCAGAAGGACAACGCTGACCTGCGGCGCATTCGCGAAACCGTGTTTATCGCGGAACAAGCGGTGCCGCCGGAGCTCGAATGGGATGCCGAAGACGCCGATGCTGTGCATTTTCTGGCCCTCGAAGGCGACTACCCAATCGGTACTGCTCGCCTGTTGCCCGATGGCCATATCGGCCGGGTGTCGGTACTTAAGGACTGGCGCGGCCTGAACGTGGGTGTAGCGCTGATTCAGGCGGTGATCGCGGAAGCGGAAAAACGCGGCCTGACGCAACAAATGCTCAGCGCCCAGGTGCACGCCACTGCCTTCTATGAAAAGCTCGGGTTTGCCATCGTCAGCGGGGAATACCTCGACGCCGGCATCCCCCACGTGGACATGGTGCGTCATAGCGCCTAGAGGCCAAGATGAACGACGAAAACGCCCCGAGTGACCCTGCCGAGCCGCTGGAGCCTATAGAGCTCCCCGCCATCGAGTTTCAGTCACCGGGGCGTTTTGCTGTGCACAATCCGGGCAGCCCCAGCCCGGACAGCCCGCGCGCAGAGCCGGCGCCGTTTATCCTCGGCGCGCATGCAATGCTGGAACGCTTCAGCCAGCCCGAACAGGCCCGCGCTCATGCCCTCGCGCTGTTGCAGCAAGCTCAGCGCAGCCTGTGCATCTACAGTCACGACCTGGAGCCCTGGCTCTACCATCACAGCAGCGTGCAAGACGCCTGTACGCGTTTTCTGTTGGCCAGCCCGCGCAATCAACTGCGCATTCTGCTGCGCGACCCCAGCCGCGCGGTTAAAGAAGGCCACCGCCTGCTTAGCCTTTCGCGCCGGCTGTCGAGCAACCTGCAGATCCGCAAGCTGCACCCGGACTACCCTAGTGAGGAGCTGGCGTTTCTGCTGGCCGATGATCGTGGTTTGCTGCTCTTGCCGGAAATTGGCCAGGCCAGCGGCTATGCCCTGTATCAAGACCCCGGCCGCAACCGCCAGCGCCGCGCACAGTTTGATCAAGCCTGGGACACCAGCATTACCGACGCTGATTTACGGAGTTTTCTGCTATGAAGGTTCGCGCCCTGCTCGCCGCCGCGCTGTTTAGTTGTAGCCTGTCCCTCAGCGCCGCTACCGAAGTGATTCCGCTGAATTTCCGCACGGCTGATGAGGTGCTCAGCGTGGTGCAATCGGTGCTCGGCCATGAGGGCAAGGTCAACGCCTATGGCAACCAGCTGATCGTCAATGCCGAACCGGCGAAGATTGCCGAAGTGCGCGCCCTGCTGCAGCAACTCGATACCGAACCACGGCGCCTGCTGATCAGCGTCGACACCAATGAGTCGGGGTTTCAGTCCGATCGCGGCTACCGCGCCGATGGCACGATCAGCGCTGGCGATGCCGAGGTGCAGATTGGCCAGGGCGAAATCAATGGCCGCGATCAGGTGCGCATCATCCGTCGCAGCACCGACAGCCGCAGCGGCGGCACCCAGCAGGTACAGGCCACCGAGGGCTACCCGGCGCTGATTCAGGTCGGCCAGAGCGTGCCGCTGACCACCCGCGGGCGTGATGCCTATGGCCAGCCCTACAACAACACTCAATACCGTAACGTCACCCGCGGCTTCTACGTCACCGCCAGCCTCAGCGGTGAGCGGGTTCATATCAATATCAGCAGCAACCGTGATCGTCTAAGCCAGTCGCAACCCGGCGCCATCGATGTGCAAAGCACCGATACGCGGGTCACTGGCCGCGTGGGCGAGTGGATCAGCATTGGCGGCGTCAGCGAGCAGAGCCAGGGCGAGCAAGGCGATTTTATGCAACACCGCTCGACCCAGGGCCGCGAAGACATGAGCATGCGCGTCAAAGTCGACGTGGTGAATTAAACCCCGCCCCCCTATCGCACTGGGCCGCCTCGGGCCCAGTGCCGATAACCGCTCATCGGCTGATCTTCGCCGCCGCCGCAAAGCAAATACCTCGCAGCCATTACCCAACCCCGCAAACCGCCGGATAGAGCGGCAAAAGCTGACTTATCGGTCGCTTCTGGATTTATGTAGTAGTCATGCAAAAAGCACTACAAAATAATTGACGAACACTTTTGGCAGAGGCATGATGGCCCCGCTCCCGCTAATCAGAGGTGCTGAAAGGCCCTCCGAATCGCGCTCCAACTTACCGTCCGAGCCGATTTGCGTTGTAAAGCCCACAAGGCCGTTCGATGAGATTGCGACTGGAACGAAGTTGTCCTGAGGGACGGGGAAGCGTTTAGCAACAGCGCGCATCGAGCACAGCAAGTTGAGTCGTCCAACGGCATCTTTGATCCGCTGAACGCCAAATGACCCAGTCATTTGCAGCAGCTGAAGCCCGCGAACTGTTTAGCTCGTCACCCTCCTCCCGGATCAATTCCGTCTCAAGTCGATATCTCGGCGTTCTGCAGTTGGCTACAACAACCACCAGCAACATTGCTGTTAAAGCATTGGTGTTCAGTGGGGAAGTCGGTGCTCAACCAAACACATACTTTGAAGGATTGACCATGTCAGCTTATCAAAACGACATCAAAGCCGTTGCCGCCCTTAAAGCCGCCGCAGGCAGCAGCTGGAGCGCTATCGACCCTGAGTCCGTGGCCCGCATGCGCGCCCAGAACCGCTTCAAAACCGGTCTGGAAATCGCTCAGTACACTGCCGACATCATGCGCAAAGACATGGCTGAGTACGATGCTGACTCCTCCGTCTACACCCAGTCCCTGGGCTGCTGGCATGGTTTCATCGGTCAGCAGAAGCTGATTTCGATCAAGAAGCACCTGAAGACCACCAACAAGCGCTACCTCTACCTGTCGGGTTGGATGGTTGCTGCTCTGCGTTCGGATTTCGGTCCGCTGCCGGATCAGTCCATGCACGAGAAAACCTCGGTTTCCGGCCTGATCGAAGAGCTGTACACCTTCCTGCGCCAGGCTGATGCCCGTGAGCTGGACCTTCTGTTCACCGCTCTGGACGCTGCCCGCGCTGCTGGCGACAACGCCAAAGCTGCTGACCTGCAGAACCAGATCGACAACTACGAAACTCACGTAGTGCCAATCATCGCCGACATCGACGCTGGTTTCGGTAACCCGGAAGCCACCTACCTGCTGGCCAAGAAGATGATCGAAGCGGGTGCTTGCTGCATCCAGATCGAAAACCAGGTTTCCGACGAGAAGCAGTGCGGCCACCAGGACGGTAAAGTGACCGTTCCTCACGCCGACTTCCTGGCCAAGATCAACGCTGTTCGCTACGCATTCCTCGAGCTGGGCATCGACAACGGCGTGATCGTTGCTCGTACCGACTCCCTGGGTGCTGGCCTGACCAAGCAGATCGCTGTTACCAACGAGCCGGGCGACCTGGGTGACCAGTACAACTCCTTCCTGGATTGCGAAGAAGTTTCCCCTGCCGACCTGAAGAACGGCGACGTGGTTCTGAACCGCGAAGGCAAGCTGCTGCGTCCTAAGCGTCTGCCGTCCAACCTGTTCCAGTTCCGTGCTGGCACCGGTGAAGCGCGCTGCGTACTGGACAGCATCACCTCGCTGCAGAACGGCGCTGACATGCTGTGGATCGAAACCGAGAAGCCACACGTCGGCCAGATCGCAGAAATGGTTAACGAAATCCGTAAAACCATCCCGAACGCCAAGCTGGTTTACAACAACAGCCCATCGTTCAACTGGACCCTGAACTTCCGTCAGCAGGTATTCGATGCCTTTGTTGCTGAAGGCAAGGACGTTTCCGCCTACGACCGCACCAAGCTGATGAGCGTCGACTACGACGAAACTGAGCTGGCTCAGGTTGCTGACGAGAAGATCCGTACCTTCCAGCGTGATGGTTCTGCTCAGGCTGGTATCTTCCACCACCTGATCACTCTGCCGACCTACCACACCGCCGCGCTGTCCACCGACAACCTGGCCAAAGGTTACTTCGCAGAGCAAGGCATGCTGGCCTACGTGAAAGGCGTTCAGCGTCAGGAGATCCGTCAAGGTATCGCCTGCGTTAAGCACCAGAACATGTCCGGTTCCGACATCGGCGACGCTCACAAAGAGTACTTCGCTGGTGAAGCGGCCCTGAAAGCCGGCGGCAAAGACAACACCATGAACCAGTTCAGCTAAGAACCGGCTCACTCAACCGAGGCCACGATCAAGGTTGAGGGTGTTAAGAAAATCCCAGCAGAAATGCTGGGATTTTTTATGGCCTGCCATCCATGGCGGCCACCCTTCTGGCCGTCGCTGTGCGACGTTAAAAATGGCTCCCGGCCATTTTTTTGCCCGCGATTCGCCCTTCTTCCGGTTTTGTGCGCTTTCGCACAGCCGCTGTCATGTTTACGTCAATTTCATTGGATAGCGTCAGGCACCCGTCGATTAATCCAAGGAGCCTGCATGAGCCACGATAATGACAACTCAGTGCTGTTCGGCAATGGCGATGAATTGCCCAGTAACGCGTCCAGCAACCCGCATATCAATCAGCTGATCGACGGCGTCGGCCGTCGACAAGTGCTGGCCGCCGGAGCCGCACTCGGCACCCTGGCGTTTCTCGGCAGTGTTATGCCTGGCGCCGCGGTAGCGGCAGAGCCCGCGGCCAAAGGCCTGGAAAAACTGCGCTTTAAACCGCGTAGCAAACTGCCCTTCACGGCCATTGCGACCAACCGTTTAGACAGCATCAGCGTACCGAGCGGTTACCGTGCAACGACCTTTATCCCCTGGGGCACGCCGATCACCGGCAACTACCCGGCTTACCTGAGCGATGGCAGCAACAGCGCCCAGGATCAGGCCGAGCAATTGGGCATGCACCATGACGGCATGCATTTCTTCCCGATTGACGCGCAGCGCGGCGGCAAGAAAAGCGATCACGGCTTGCTGGTGCTCAACCACGAATACGTCGATGCGCCGCTGCTGCACCCCAATGGCCCGACGCTGGTGGCCGGTAAACGCAGCAGCGCCGAAGAAGTGCGCAAGGAAATCAACGCCCATGGCGTTTCCGTGGTGGAAGTACGCCGTGGCCTGAATGGCGAATGGGCGGTGTTGCCGAGCGCCAGAAACCGCCGGATTACCGGGGCCACGCCCATGCAGATCAGCGGTCCGGCGCGCGGCCATGTGTTGCTGAAAACCCGTTACAGCCCGAAAGGCACGGCCACTCGCGGCACCCTGAACAATTGCTCCCACGGTTTCACGCCATGGGGCACTTACCTGACCTGCGAAGAGAACTGGGCCGGCTACTTTGCCAGCCGCGATACCGACCTGCCGCGCGAGCTGAGCCGCTATGGCCTGCGCAGCAGCAGCCGCTACGGCTGGGATCACCTCAAGGGCGATGAGTTCGAACGCTTCGATGCCACGCGTATCACCACCACTGCCAGCGCGGACTATCGCAACGAACCGAATCACTTTGGCTGGATCGTCGAAATCGATCCGTTCGCGCCGGAGTCCGTCCCTGTCAAGCGCACGGCTCTTGGCCGCTTCGCCCACGAAGGCCTGGTGTTCGCCCCAGTGAAATCGGGCCGTCCGGTGGTGTGCTACTCCGGCGACGACTCGCAGAACGAGTACATCTACAAATACGTCAGCCGCGATAAATACCGTCCAGGGCGCAGCAATGGACGCTTGCTGGACGAAGGCACGCTGTATGTCGCGCGCTTTGATAACAGCGGCAAGGGTGAATGGCTCGCGCTGGATATCAACGACAAGAAGTTCCAGAAAGCCTGCAAGACCGCCGGGGTGAGTTTTGCCGACCAGGGTGAAGTGTTGATCAATACCCGCCTAGCCGCTGACATGGTCGGCGCAACCAAGATGGACCGTCCTGAGTGGGGCGCGGTCAATCCGGACAACGGCGAGGTGTACTTCACCCTGACCAACAACAGTGCCCGGACCAGCACCGATGCCGCCAATCCGCGCCCAGCCAACGCGTTCGGCCATATCATCCGCTGGCGTGAGCTGAGCAAGGATTACGCCGGCCGCCAGTTTGCCTGGAGCCTGTTTATGCTGGCCGGCCCGGAGACCGACAGCATCGGCCCGAACGGCAAACCGCTGACTGCTGATAATCGCCTGGCCAGCCCCGACGGGCTGTGGTTCGACGAGGAAGGCCGGCTGTGGATTCAAACCGACATGAGCGGCAGCCAATTGAGCAGTGGTCCATTCGGCAACAACCAGATGCTGGTTGCCGAGCCGCGTACCGGTGAGCTGAAGCGTTTCCTGGTAGGGCCAGTGGGCGCCGAGGTGACGGGCATCACCGCTACCCCGGACTTCCGCACCCTGTTCGTCAATATCCAGCACCCGGGTGAAGGCTCAACGGCGACCAACCTGCTCAGCACCTGGCCCGATGGCCCCGGTCAGCGCCCCCGCTCGGCCACCGTGATCATCACCCGCGAAGACGGCCGTCGGTTGCTCTAATCGACCGGTAATCATGTGACCGGTCAGCCCTGGCCGGTCACATTTCGCTGTGACAGACTCATGCCCTTTCCTTTGCGCAAAGAGCATCAGCATGTCCAGCAACCGCTTGAGCCGTATCGTCGGCAAAATCCAGCAACTTCCCACGGCCCTGCAAAGCCCGGCGCTGTCGCTGCTGTTTGGCTCCCAGGTGAAGTTCGCCGGCACCGCCAAGGTACGCGTGCATACGCTGACCCAACAGCAGGCGGTGATGAGCATCGCCAACAAGCGCAAGGTGCAGAACCACATCAAAGGCGTGCATGCCGCCGCCATGGCACTGCTGGCTGAGTCCGCCACGGGCTTTCTGGTCGGCATGAACGTACCCGATGACAAACTGCCGCTGATCAAAAGCCTCAAGGTCGACTATCTCAAGCGCGCCACCGGCAGCATGCGTGCCGTGGCAAGCCTGACGCCCGAGCAGATTCAAGCCATTCACACCCAGGAAAAAGGCGAAGTACTGGTTGCCGTGACCGTCACCGATGAAGCCGGTATCCAGCCGATCCAGTGTGAAATGCTTTGGGCTTGGGTGAGTAAGAAGCGCTGAATGCCTCGCCTAGGTTTTTTCAACACCCTGCTAAGCTGAAAACGCCGCACGGTGCGGCGTCATTCAGGAGATAGCCGGTGCAGGGAAAACCTCTTCTAGTCGGTGGTGGGCTGGTGCTGATTGCAGTGCTCGGCACCCTGTATTGGCGCCTGCACAGCGAGCCGCAGGTAGTCGCGCTGGCCAGTCAGGCCGACAATCCCGCAAGCGTGCTCTCGGGTGTTAGCCCGGCAACGCCGATGCCCACTGAGGCGCAGTTGCAGGAGCTGCTGCAAAACCCCGCCGTGAAAAACCAGGAGCAGCGCCTGGCGTTCCATCAGGCCTACCGCAGCTTTGTCAGCGGCGCCGCCGAGCTGTCACCCGCGCAACGTGAAAGCCAAGCGCAGGCCTTGCGTGAGCAGATCGAGACTTACGAGCAGCGCAGTGAACTGGCCATGAGCGAGTCGCTGTTACTGCAACTGGGCCTGATTCAGCTCACCACTGGCGATGAACAAGCGCAGAAAGATCAGGCCGCCGCATTGGTCGCCCGCTACAAGGCGATTAGCGCCGAGCGCGAAGCCAAGGCCGCGACGCCCAGCGCCGAGTTTCGTCGTTACAAGACTGATGAGAAGCGCATCGTTGAGGAAGTCCTGAGCATGGACAGCTTTCCCGATGGTTTGAGCCGTGATGAGTACCTGCGCCAACGCCTGCAGCAGGCGCGCGAACAACACTATCAATAACCCGACCTGAGCAGGCTGCTCAGGTCGGGTGGCAGTGTTACAGCAGTTGGTCGAGCGCGTAGTACAGCAGGTTAAAGGGTTTGTTGCGGTCAGCAGTATCGCTCTGCTCAGAGGCATCCAATACCGGGCCGCTGCCATTCATCACGTTATTGACGAAGTCATCCAGCTGCAGGTTCTGCTCCTGAATATCCGCGTTGGCAAACTCGATGATGCTGGTGCAGTGGCTTTCATTTACCGCGCGGTACTGCGGGAAGTAACCGCCGACATTCGACAGGTTGGCCAGCTCGTTACGCAGCCTGCCGGTATCCACATCCCACTTGGCGTGAATCAGCGCCTCCTTGGCGGCCTGGTTCGGCGCATTGATGATCTCCGGATAGAAGCGCTCATAGGAATAGGACGAGTAATTCAGGTCCTTCCAGAAGTGCGTGTGGCCCATGCGATCAGCGCTCAGGTTGCTCGACAACGCCGGATAGATGCTGCCCAGGTTGTTCAGGTTAAGCCCCGGCAAACGCGACTGCAGGTACGGCAACGGTCCGGCGTCCAGGCCCCAGGCATTGCGGATAAAGCCCTGCAACGGCAAGGACGGATAAGCCTCGTTGCCCCCTCCGCTAATGGCCGAGAACACCGGGCCGGAGTCATTGATCAGGAAGCTGCGCGTCGGCGCGATGTCCTGCCGGGTTGGTGCGTAGTTGGTCAGACTGCCTGCACCGCCAGCGCTACAGCCGGTGGTCAGCATCTGCGTGGGGCGCGGCAGGTTGTCTTTCAGCCAGCCCACCACCGCACGCATGTTGCGCAGGCCGTTGTGGTGCCAGATCAGCGGCGCCTGCTGGCTCTGCGGGTCTTCATAGACTGCGACCTTGTCGCCGGAGTAGATGTCGCCGGTGCAATACGGCACATAAACCATATTCCAGTTCTGGGTCTTTACCCGCGTCCAGGGATGTAGGCGTACCACAAACGGGCTGACCAGACTGGCCCCCGGGTTGAGCAGGCTCATGTAGTCATTGGGAATGCCGTCGGGGTTACGTGCGCCGCGAATGCCGCTCTGGCCAGTACAACTGGCGTAGTCCCAACAGGCCCCGCCGCCCTCCAGGTAGATGATGGTGTTGCGGGTATTGGGTACGCGGTTGACGAAGAACTTGTACGGCGAACCGTTGCCGCACACGGCGCCGGTTTGCGGGGCCATCTGCACGGTTTGCCAGGCGTAGTAATTGGCCGGTTTGAAGCCGCTGTTAAAGCCGCCCGGGTTGGCCAGCAGCGGGTACGGCCCGAGGCGTTGCGCCGGGGTGACCTTGTTATCCGCCGCCGGTGCCACTACCAGGTTGCTCAGGGTTTGCCAGAAGTTGTAATCGCCCTCCTCGGCCTGCGCTGGCATGGCCAGGGCCGAAACTATCAGCGGCGCGGCACAGCGCCGAAGTGCTATCGCTACAGACATGGTGAGTCCCTCATCTTGTTGTTATCGATGGGTCCACATACCCGAGCCGTTGTACGAATCCCCTCCAGCTGTCACCCGAAATCAGCCCATCACCCACTGGAGACTGCTCATACACCGCGCCGAAGCAGCAGTAACTGCGCGCACCCAAACGTGTCGCCGCTGCTCGACATTCAAGCCAGCCTGGCGATTCGTGCACGTTAGTCCAAGAAACTCCCACTAACCACAGGGCCACATACTTATTGGATATAGCGCGGCGGTTTTTAAGTTGCTGCCGTTATCTGCCGGCGCGTCATTTCTGCATTCACATGCGCAATAAAAAAGGGAAGCTGAGCTTCCCTTTCAATGTGGCTGCATCAGGTGCTAGATGCGGAACTGACGCACCAGTGCGCCCAGGCGTTCGCCCAGCCCGGCCAGGTTGCGCGCGGTCTGTGCGCCCTGCTGGGTTTCGTCGGCCACGCTGTCTACCGCCACGGCAATCTTGTGCACGCTGCGGTTGATCTCTTCGGCCACTGCGGTCTGCTCTTCGGCGGCGCTGGCGATCTGCGCGTTCATTGCGTTGATGGTGCCGATCAGTTGCGCGATGGCATCCAGCGAGGTACCGGCGCGGTTGGCCTGCTCGCTGGTGACATCACCGGCATCGCTGGAGCGGCGCATCGCGGTCACGGCATCCTGGGTGCCCTTCTGCAAGCGGTCGATCATCCCCTGTATTTCCTGGGTGCTCTGCTGCGTACGGCTGGCCAGCGCCCGCACCTCGTCGGCGACCACGGCAAAGCCGCGCCCCGCTTCACCGGCCCGCGCAGCCTCAATGGCGGCGTTGAGAGCGAGCAGGTTGGTCTGTTCAGCGATGGAGCGAATCACGTCAAGCACACTAACAATCGACGACACGTCTTTCTGCAGGGTATCGAGGGACACGCCGCTGTCGCGGATGTCCTGCACCAGGGTGTGAATGCGCTCGATGCTGCCATCGACCACCTTTTTTGCTGCCTGGCCTTCGGTGTCGGTTTTCTGCGCAGCCTCTGCCGCACCCTGGGCGCTTTGCGCGACTTCATGAGCAGCGGCGGACATTTCGTTGATTGCGGTCGCCACCTGATCGGTCTCATGGCGCTGACGCTCCATGGCCTCTTCAGAACGCTGCGCCTGGGTCGATACCTGGCCAACCAGCTCGGTCAGCTGGCCAGTCATGTCGACGATCTGCCGCACCAGGCCGTGGATCTTCTCGACAAAACGGTTGAACGAACCCGCCAGTTGGCCCAGCTCATCGTCGCCATTGATCGGCAGGCGACGAGTCAGGTCGCCTTCACCGGCGGCGATGTCATCGAGGTTGTCCTTGATCTGCTGCAACGGGCGCAGGAAGGTATTGCTCAGCACCACACCGACAATGCCGAAGATCACCAGCAGCACGGCAGCAATCACCATGATGCTGGTGATGATGGTGCTGATGCGCTCGTCGATTTCAACTTGTACCTGGGCGATCTGCGCTTCGACGCCATCAAGGTTGATCGCAGTGCCCAGAGCCATATCCCATTTCGGCAGGTAGTAGCTGTAAGCCATTTTCGGCACCAGCACCGAGTCATCAGTCGGTAATGGCGAGCTGTAATTGACGTAGTAGCTGTTGTTCTTGGCAACATTCACCAGTTCACGGTTGATGTACACGCCGTTCGGGTCGCGGCGGTCCGCCAGGCTTTTACCGACGTCTACCGGGCTGTCGCCGCGGAACAGGCGCACCACATTGGAATCGTGACCGAAGAAGTAGCCGTCCTTGCCGAACTTGATTTTCGATAGGATCGCCACGGCCTGCTCACGGCTGGCCATATCGCCTTGCGCGGCACCGTCGTACAGCGTCTGCACCGAACCCAGGGCAATCTGCACGTAATGCTGCAGTTCGTTGCGGCTTTCCTGCAGCAGGCGTTCGCGGGTTTCTTCAACCTCCTGCGCCGCCAGGTTCTGCAGCACTTTGGCCGCAGCGCCACTGAGCACCAGGGCAAACAGCACCACCGGAATCAGTGCCAGCAGCACGACTTTTGACTTCAATGTAAGACGCATCGGGCAGGTCCTTGCTAAGCGATACAGCGGAATAAAAACGGGGCTACCGGTTTATCGGTAGCCCCGCTGAAAGGTTGAATCGTCTGGCGCTGGAGCGCATCAGGCGAACAATGCCCCGGTTAAATCACCATAGCTGCTGCCCAACCGAATACCAGCAGCGGCAAGTTGTAGTGCAGGAAGGTCGGTACCACGCTGTCCCAGATGTGATTGTGCTGGCCATCGACGTTAAGCCCGGCAGTTGGCCCGAGGGTCGAATCGGAGGCTGGCGAGCCGGCATCACCCAGCGCACCGGCAGTGCCGACGATGCACAGGATAGCCAGCGGGCTGAAGCCGAGCTGCAGACCCAGCGGCACGAAAATCGCCGCAATGATTGGCACAGTGGAGAACGACGAGCCGATGCCCATGGTTACCAGCAGGCCGACCAACAGCATCAGCAGCGCACCCAGCGCCTTGTCGTGGCCGATCAGTTCAGCAGAGCTGTCGACCAGGCTTTTCACTTCGCCGGTGGCCTTCATCACCTCAGCAAAACCGGCGGCGGCGATCATGATAAAGCCGATCATCGCCATCATTTTCATGCCTTCGGTAAACAGGCCATCGGCTTCTTTCCAGCGCACCACGCCAGAGACCGAGAAAATGATAAAGCCGACCAGGGCGCCGATGATCATCGAGTCCAGCCACAGCTGCACGACAAACGCCGCGACAATCGCCACGCCCGCCACCAGCAGGCTCAGCGGGTTGTAGGCAACATCCACGCGCTCGGCCTGCTCGATCTTGCTCAGGTCATACACACGCTTTTTGCGATAGCTGAAGAACACCGCCACCAGCAAGCCAAACAGCATACCCAGTGCCGGGATCGCCATGGCTTTGGTCACGTCCAGGCCGCTGGTGTCGACGCCGCCACTGGCGACATTGGCCAGCAGAATGTCATTGAGGAAGATTCCACCAAAGCCCACCGGCAGAAACATGTACGGGGTAATCAGGCCGAAGGTCAGCACGCAGGCGATCAGGCGGCGGTCGAGCTGCAGCTTGCTCAGCACATACAGCAGCGGCGGCACCAACAGCGGGATAAAAGCGATGTGAATCGGCAGGATGTTCTGTGAGGAAATCGCCACCACCAGCAGCAGACCGATCAGCAGCCACTTCAGCAAACCGGCGCCTTTGGCGTCCTGTTTGCCAACCATGGCCAGGGCTTTGTCAGCCAAAGCGTGGGCCAGACCGGATTTGGCAATCGCCACGGCGAATGCACCGAGCAAGGCGTAGGACAGGGCCACTGTCGCCCCGCCGCCCAGGCCTTTATTGAATGCCGCCAGCGAGCCTTCAATACCCAGGCCACCAAGCAGGCCGCCCGCCAATGCGCCGACGATCAGGGCCACCACCACATGCACACGGCACAAGCTGAGAATCAGCATGATCCCCACTGCCGCAACGACTGCGTTCATCGATTTACTCCCGCCATTAAGTAGGTCCGCGAAGGTTTTGACCTTCTCTGGATGCTGCGCCGGTTCGGCGAAGGGCGCGTACTCTGCACAATGCTGACCAAGCTGTCAAAACACCCGTAAATTATTCTGTACATGGCGTTGCTAATTTCGATTACCCTGCGACTTTAAGGGCGCTACTGGCCTGCAATTTGCTCTGCTTTACTTAACGTGAAACTTAAAGAAAAGCGCCTAAGCGCCGATAGGCGCTCTAAGCCACTGCCATATAAAGGTCCTGATAATGCTGTTCAGCCGACTCTCTATCCAGTTGAAGATCACCCTACTGGCAGGCCTGTGCTTGCTGGCCATTGTTGCCGTGCTGGTTTCGGCATCGGTCATTCAGGCCTCGCGCAGCGCCAGCCTGGTCAAGCAGGCCAGCTCGGCGATGCTGCAGGAATCTGCACAGCTGCGCATGTCAGCGCGCGGCGAATCTCAGGCACTACAGATGCAGCGCTACTTTATGGACGCCTATCAATATGGGCGCGGCGCCGCCACCCAGGTACTGTTTATCCGTGAGCAGGCGGAAAAACGCTTTCTCGATGCCTTCGACCTGCGCGAAGACCTGACCCGTCAGGTGCGCAGCGCGCTGGAAGCCAACCGTAGCCTGCTGGGTATTTATGTGGTGTTCGAGCCCAATGCCCTGGACGGCAAGGACGATCTGTTTACCGATCAGGAAAACCTCGGCAGCAACGACAAGGGCCGCTTCTCGATTTACTGGGCACAAGGTGACAACGGCGAACTCAGCGCCGAGGCGATGAAAGAGGCCGACCTGAATGACACCACGCCAGGTATCAGCGGCGCGCCCTATAACGCCTGGTACAGCTGCCCGTTGCAGCAGAAGAAGGTGTGCCTGCTAGACCCTTATATCGACGAAGCTGACGGGGTAAAAACCCTGATGACCAGCATCGCCTTCCCGCTGGAACAAGGCGGCAAAGTGATCGGTGTGCTCGGCGTGGATATCAGCCTGGCCAGCCTGCAAGAGCTCAGCACCAGCGCGCACCAGGGTCTGTTTGACGGCGCCGGGCATGTCAGCATCATCAGCCCCGCGGGCTTGCTCGCCGGCCACAGCCGCGACAGCAGCCTGCTCGGCGGCAAACTGGAAAAAGCCTTCGCAGACCAACATCGCGAAATGACCAGCCTGGTCGCCAGCAACCGCCCGGAAGTCCTGCACCACGACGGTGCGCTACAGGTGCTGCAACCGCTGCTGCCGATTCCAGAATCCCAGCCATGGGGCGTGTTGATGGAGGTGCCGGAGAAAGTCCTGCTGGAGCCGGCCACTCGCCTGGAAACGCAAATGGATGAAATGGGCACACGCAGCACGGCGGTGTCCTTAGGCCTCGGCCTGGCTGCCGGTGTGGTGGGTATTTTGCTGATCTGGCTGACCGCGCTGGGCGTGACCCGGCCGATTCTCGGTGTCGCGGCGATGCTGAAAAATATCGCCAGCGGCGAAGGCGACCTGACCCGCCGCCTGGAATACGCCAAACAGGATGAGCTGGGCGAACTGGCCAGCTGGTTCAACCGCTTCCTCGACAAGCTGCAGCCGATCATCGCGGACGTGAAACGCAGCGTGCAGGACGCCCGCAGTACGGCCGATCAGTCCGCGCTGATCGCCAGCCAAACCAGCGATGGCATGCAGCAGCAGTTCCGCGAAGTCGATCAGGTCGCCACCGCCTTCCAGGAAATGAGCGCCACCGCGCAAGATGTTGCGCATAACGCCGCCCAGGCCGCCGAAGCGGCGCGCACCGCCGACCAGGCCAGTCGTGAAGGCATGAGTGTGATCGGCAAAACCACCTCAACCATCGAACTGCTGGCCAATGAAATGAACGTGGCCATGCAGGAAGTCGAAGGCCTGGCCAACAGCAGCGAGAAGATCGGCTCGGTACTCGAAGTAATCCGCTCGATCGCCGAGCAGACCAACCTGCTGGCCCTCAACGCCGCCATCGAAGCCGCCCGCGCCGGTGAAGCCGGCCGTGGTTTTGCCGTGGTTGCCGATGAAGTACGCAACCTGGCCAAACGCACCCAGGACTCGGTGGAGGAAATCCGCCAGGTAATCGAAGGCCTGCAAAGCGGCACCAAGGAAGTGGTCAGCACCATGCACAGCAGCCATCGCCAGGCCCAGGGCAGCGTCGAGCAGGTCGAACAGGCCGTGGTCGTGCTGCGCCGCATCAGTGATGCGGTCAGCGTGATTACCGATATGAACCTGCAAATCGCCAGCGCCGCCGAAGAGCAAAGCTCTGTGGCCGAGGAGATCAACCGCAACGTGGCCTCGATCCGTGATGTCACCGAGTCGATTTCCGCTCAGGCCGATGAATCGGCAAAAATCAGCCAGGGCCTTAACAAACTGGCCAATCACCAGCAGAGTCTGATGGATCAGTTCCGCGTCTAAACGCCGAGCATGGCACCATTGGACCGCCACTCTGGCGGCTGTTTCCTTGTGACGCAGGCTAGCAATCGTTAGCCTGCGTTTTTCATTTATGACTTATCAATTAACGAGGTGCACGATGCTCAATATCGCTCTGGTGGCTGGTTCCAGCCGCAGCAACAGCCAATCGGGCAAGGTCGCGCGCTTCTTGCGCCAGCGCCTGATTCAGTTGGGCCACACCGACGATGCGCAAAGCAATGTGATTGACCTGGGCCTCGCCCCGCTGCCGCTCTGGCCCGCAGACGACACCGGCCCCTGGGGTCTGTACAGCAAGCAACTGGCGGCCGCCGACGCCGTGGTGATCATCTCCCCGGAGTGGAATGGCATGGCCTGTCCGGCCATCAAAAACTTCTTTATTTACGCCAGCAAGGCTGAGCTTGCGCACAAGCCAGGGCTGCTGGTGGGCGTATCGTCGGGAGTTGGCGGGGCTTACCCAATCAGCGAGTTGCGCGCGTCCAGCTACAAGAACTGCCGCCTCTGCTACCTGCCTGAACATCTGATCGTGCGCAGCGTCGAGAAGGTGCTGAATACGCCAGAGCCAAGCAGCGAGGACGACCAGCGCCTGCATGCACGTATCGATTACGAGCTGGATATTCTGGTCAAGTACGCGCAGGCCTTGGGCCCGGTACGCGCCAGTATCGATATGAGCAACCCGGCATTTGCCAACGGCATGTAAGCCTTGGGGTGGGCGTACCTGATGAACTCAGGTGCGCTTCACCGGCAAGGTAACCGTTACGCGCAGGCCGCCTAGCGGGCTGTCTGCCAGCTGCAGGCGCCCTGCCCAGGCGTCGATGATATCGCGCACGATGCCCAGGCCCAGGCCATGCCCGGCGACTTGCTCATCCAGGCGGCTACCCCGGCTAAGCACTTCGTCGCGCTGAGCGGCGTCGATGCCAGGCCCGTCATCATCAATCAGCAAATGATAGCCGTCACTCTGCAGGCTGATCTGCAGCTGCACCTGGCTGTCGGCCCATTTGCAGGCGTTGTCCAGCAGGTTGCCGAGCAGTTCCAGCAGATCTTCACGGTCCCAGGGCAAACGCAGCCCAGGCTCGGCCTGCCAGTCCAGCTCCAGGTGGTTGCCATGGATCATCGCCAGGGTCGAGAACAGCTCAGGCAGCTCACTGGCGCAGTCAAAATGTGCTCCCGGCAAGGCTTCCCCAGCTAAGCGTGCGCGGCCCAGTTCACGGGCGATGCGCTGCTCGATCTGTTGCAGCTGCCCATTGAGGCTTTCGCGCAGTTGCGGCAACTGCTTGAGCTCTTCTCGGGTGGCCAGGCTAACCAGCACCGCCAGCGGCGTTTTCAGCGCATGGCCGAGGTTGCCCAGGGCGTTGCGTGAGCGTTTGAGGATGTCTTCAGTGTGTGCCAGCAAGTGGTTGATCTGCGCCACCAACGGTTCAAGTTCCAGCGGCACTTGCTGGTCCAGCTGACTGCGCTGGCCTTGCTGCAGCTGCATCAGCTGCCGGCGGGTTTGTTCCAGCGGACGCAACGCACGGCTGACGATTAGCCGTTGCAGCAACAGAATCAGCACCAGGGCAGTAATGCCCAGGCCGAGGACAATCTTCTGCACCTGGCTGAAGCTGTCGAGCATCGGCGTGTAATCGCGCGCCACGTGAATCACGATAGGCTGGCCATAACGCTGGTAGTCGGCGCGGTACACCAGCCACTGCTGGCCTTGCGGCCCGTCGCTCAGTGCGTCCTGCAAACCGGCCTCTTCAACCGGACGCAGGTTGCGGTCCCAGAGTGAGCGCGAACGCCAGGTCTGCTCGCCAAGGTCGATACGAAAATACAGACCGGAATACGGCCGCTTGAATGCCGCACTGAGGCGTCGCTCATCCAGTTGCAGGCCATTGGGGCCACGCACCACCGCGCCCAGCAAGGTCTGGGTTTCATCCTGCAGGGTTGTCTGCAGGTAACTGCGCAGGCTGCGATCGAACAGCCAGAGGCTGCTTTGCGCCAGCAGCAGACCGATAACCAGCAGTACGCTGATCAACCCCAGGCTCAGACGCCGTTGAATCGACCTCAAGCAGCATCCCCGCTAAAGCGATAACCCTGACCGCGGCGGGTTTCGATGATCTCGCGACCCAGTTTGCGTCGCAGGTGATTGACGTGAACTTCGATGACGTTCGAGTCGCGTTCGCTCTCGCCGTCATACAGGTGCTCAGCCAGGTGGCTCTTCGACAGCAACTGCCCGGCATGCAACATGAAGTAACGCAGCAAGCGGAACTCGGCAGCCGTCAGCTGCACCTCTTCATCATTGCGTTTGACTGTTTGCCGGCCTTCATCCAGCTGCAAACCCGCGGCTTCCAGTTGTGGCTGGTTGGCCAGGCCATGGGCGCGGCGCAGCAGGGACTGGATGCGCAGTTGCAGCTCTTCCGGGTGAAAGGGTTTGCTCAGATAGTCATCCGCGCCAGCCTTGAGGCCTTCGATACGCTCAGCCCAGGAGCCGCGCGCAGTGAGGATCAACACCGGTGTGGTAAGGCCGCCAGCGCGCCATTCCTGCAACACCTCAAGCCCCGGCTTGCCAGGCAAACCGAGGTCGAGAATGATCAGATCATAGGGCTCTGTCGCGCCCTGGTAAGCGGCATCACGACCATCGGCCAACCAGTCCACCGCATACCCCTGGCGGGTCAAACCGGCTAGCAGCTCATCGGCCAGGGGGACATGGTCTTCAACCAGCAATAGGCGCATTCAGTCTTCCACCTCATCCTTGAGCACTTCGCCGGTGCTGGCATGCAACTCCAGCTCACGCACGATGCCTTGCTCGGTCACCAGTTCGACTTCGTAGACCAGTACGCCGTCCTCTTCTTCCAGCTCGACTTCCAGCAGAACCGCACCGGGATGAGGCTTCAAAGCCATCTGCAACAACTGCTCAAGGGGCATGATCAGCCCCTCGCGGCGCAGGCGTAATGCTTCATCCTGATCCAGGTCACGCGCGCTGCTGCTGAACGTCAGCGTCAGCAGCAGGCAGGCCAGGAATACGCGGGCAAGCCAAGCAGTGCTGTTCATCAATCGTCTCGTTGGTTCTTCAGAACTTGTGCGTTAGTAGCATCCAGCTCGACGTCCCATTGCACACCCTGGGCGTCGCGAACTTCAACCTGGTAGATGTAGCGGCCGTACTCTTCTTCCAGCTCGGTGTCTTCGGTCTTGCTGCCTGGGTGCAGCGCCAGCGCTGCAGCGTTGAGTTTTTCGAAGGACTGGATGGTGCCGGCGTCACGCAGTTTCAACGCTTCATCCGGGCCCAGGTCACGGGCTTGGGCCAAACCGGCAGTCAGGGTCAGGGCAGCAGCGGCAAATACGGCAGTCAGTGTTTTCATGTTCAAGTTCCTTATGGAGTTGGCTTTCGACGGAGTCCAAGTTACTGCACACGACTTAACTCAAGCTGAATTTGCTTAAGGCATTGCTCAAGCACTGATTTATCCAGACCCACGCGTGCATCATTCACGCGCTGAAGTCGCTTGGCCTGTAGGGTCTGTTGCCGTTTCTGCGCGACCGCGCCGGTGCCTGTTTTAGCGCGAGGCAAGGCACGAGACGCGAAGTTTGGCCTTTCAAATGAGCTGTCGAGAAACGCAGTATCGCGCTAAAACAGGCCCGGCCCTTCGGGGTGCGTGCAAAATCTCGCCATGCGTTGTTGCAGGACTTGGCAAGGGAACACCATTCCCCGCGTCCTGCGCCTAGCCTGGCGAGATTTTGCACTGCACCGCGGCTTGCGCCGAAACGGTAACAGACCCTATCACTAGCGCTCTATAATCGCTGCCTTGCGCGATGGAGGCCAGCATGAGTGCGATATTAATCAAGTCCCCAGCCCTGACAATTAAAGCCGGCAAACGCGCCCTCGCCCGTATCCGCGAGCACGGCTTACAGCCAGCCGACGTCGGCATTCTGCCAGGCGCGGCAGGCGGCCCGAAAGCTCTGGGAATTCAGGGGCTGGATCTGGCACTGTTTGGCGACTGGCTGCAGCGTGCGCCCCGCGAACGTTCGCTGATCGGTGCTTCCATCGGCTCCTGGCGTTTCGCCAGCGCCTGTTTGCCGGATGCGGCAGCCGGCTTGCGTCGCCTTGGTGAGCTGTATACCTCGCAGCGCTTTGCCAAAGGCGTGAGCATGGCGCAGGTGTCAAACAGCTGTAGCCTGATGCTCGACCAGCTACTGGGTAACGACGACGCCAACATCCTCAGCAACCCGCACTACCGCTTGAATATCGTCGTGGTGAAAAGCCATGGCCTGCTTCAGCACGATCATCGCGGCGCCCTCGGCCTGGGCCTGTCTTCGGTGATTGGCAGCAACCTGCTCGGCCGTCCACGCCTGGCCAAGCACTTCGAGCGGGTGATTCTGCACGATGCCCGCCTGGCGCCGCCGCTGGGCGCACTTAGCGATTTTCCGTCGCGCTACCTGCAACTCGACAGCGGCAATCTGCGCCATGCGTTGCTGGCCTCAGGCTCGATTCCGATGGTCATGCAAGGGGTGCGCGATATTCCCGGTGCCGGCCCTGGCACCTACCGCGATGGCGGCCTGCTCGACTATCACCTTGATCTGCCATACAGCGGCGAAGATATCGTGCTCTACCCGCACTTCACCGATAAGGTCATCCCCGGCTGGTTCGACAAAGGCATGCCCTGGCGCCGTGGCGACGCTGGGCGTCTGCAGGATGTATTGCTGCTGGCACCGTCGCGTGACTACCTGGCGCGCCTGCCCCATGGCAAACTCCCCGACCGCAAGGACTTCAGCCGTTACCTGGGCGATGATGCCGGCCGCGAACGCTATTGGCGCACGGCCATGAGCGAGAGCCAGCGGCTTGGCGACGAGTTTCTTGAACTGGTCGAAAACGGCCGTCTAGGCGAGCGCCTGCAAGCACTTTGATAACCCGTGGCGCGAAGTACTTTCGCCACGTAGACATGACCAGGGATGGGCAGAATGAAACTCGCAGTCGCCATTATCCACGGCATAGGCACGCAACCCGACCTGCGTGACGATGAAGGCCAGCACGCCTTCGCCCAGAACCTGATCGCCGGGTTACGCCAACGCCTCGGTGCTGAGGCCGATCAGGTGGCCTTTCAGACCCTGCACTGGGCCAGTGTGCTGGACAAACGGCAACTGGCGTTTCTCGACAAGCTGCGTGACCAGCCGGTGCGCTGGCGCTGGTTGCGCCGTATCGTCACACTGTTTTTTGGCGATGCCAGCGGTTACCGCAAAGTCAGCCAGGCCTACGACACCACCTATGAAGAAGTCCATCAATGCCTGCGCAGCGGCCTCAACGCACTGCGCGCCAAGGTCGATGCCGACACCCCGCTGGTGGTGCTGGCGCACTCACTGGGCGGGCATATCTTCTCCAACTTCGTCTGGGATCAGCAGCGCATCAACAAAGCCGAAAGCTGTCCGCTTGATCCCTTTCTGGCCCTGGAAACCCTGAGTGGGCTGATCACCTTTGGCTGCAATATCCCACTGTTTACCTTTGCCTATGACACCGTGGTGCCGATCCGCTTCCCCGGTCACTGCCTGACCGAGGCGGTGACCGAACAGGCACGCTGGCTCAACCTCTATGCCCCCGCCGACCCGCTGGGTTATCCGTTGCGCCCGCTGCCCAGTTACGCCGCCGTGGTCGCCGAGGATCGCGCCATGCCGGTAGGCCCCTGGTACAAGCGGCATACGCCGCTGAGTCACCTGGGTTACTGGGACGACCGGGGCTTTCACCGCTATGTCGCCGGCTATTTGCGCCAGTTACTGGCTGTCTGCAAGGGCCGTGAAAGCGCCTAAAGCCCGCACTCCTCGCGCTGTTTCTCGGCTTACGCCATTAAAACTGTGATTTATCGGACAATTTCTTGCATTTCTTCGACAACATGTGACTTAACAGTCAGCTTCGTTCATCAACACTCATGACTGGCAAGCGTGAGTTCACCGTTTGCCCCTTTGTGTATTTGGGATCACCTCGGAGAAACCGACCCCATGAACGCACCGCTGCGTTTTAACGAAGCCCTGCTGATTGCCGACCGCGCCTTTCAACCTTTCCAATGCGTCGCCTGGGCCCCGCAAGATGGCACTGGCAACCTCAGCCTGAGTGTGATCGACCGTACCAGCACCCGCCTGCTCGGCCGTACTCAATTGTCCAGCAACATCTACAGCGACCCGGTGCAATTTGCCGACGTGCTCAAGCAGTCCCGTGAACAGCTCAGTCAGCAAGGTTTCACCCTGGAGCCATGGAGCATGCCCGAGTAATCGGCTGCTGCAACAAGGGCTCTGAGCTGCCAATCGGCCCCTCTTGTCAGAGCCCTTCACTCCTTTCCATTCGCCACCCCGGCGACGCTCTAATGGCAATATCTGTGGGATTATTGTCCTTGGTGCCAATTACTCGTTAAGCGCAGACTGCATCCATCGCTTATCGAGACGCGCCCATGGATGCCCCGCGAACCATCGCCTGCCTGCTTTATCCACATGTTATGAGCCTGGACCTGACCGGGCCATTGCAGGTGTTTGCCTCCGCTAATGACGAGCGCCAACGCCAGGGCTTGCCCGCCGCTTATCGCCTGCTGGTGCTCGGCCAGCAAGCTGCGGCGATGCCTACTTCAGCCGGTTTCCAATTGGTTGCCGAACAGGCCTGGAGTGCCACAAATCCCACACATATCGATACCCTGCTGATTCCCGGTGGCCAGGGCGACAAGGCGCAATGTCAGAACATTGAACTGCTGACCTGGCTACGTGACGCCGCGCCGCAGATCCGGCGAGTGGGCTCGGTCTGTTCCGGCGCATTGATTCTCGCCGCCGCCGGCCTGCTTGATGGCCGCCGCGCCACTACCCACTGGGCCGATCTCGACTGTCTGCGTCAAGAACATCCGCAGGTTGAGATCAGCGGCGACTGCCTGCACACCTATGACCCACAAGACATCGCTGGCAACGGCCATATCTTTACTTCTGCGGGCGTAACCGCAGGGATTGATCTGGCGCTGGCCCTGGTCGAAGCCGATCTCGGTCGTCCGCTTGCCTTGGCCGTGGCCAAACGTCTGGTGTTGTTTCTGCGTCGCCCCGGCGGGCAGGCGCAGTTCAGTGCACTGCTGACTCCGGAACCAAGCCGAGTGCCGCGTCTGGCCAGCCTGCTGGAATGGATACCGCTGCACCTGCATGAGGACCTGTCGCTGGCGGCTCTGGCCACGCAAGCCAATATGACGCCGCGCACTTTATCGAGAACCTTCAACCAGGAACTGGGCATGGGACCGGGTCGCTATGTTGAGATCGTACGCCTGGAAGCGGCGCGTAGCCTGCTGCAAAACGCGCAAGCTTCGATCAGCACGGTGGCGCGGTTGAGCGGCTTTAACCACCCGGAAAATCTGCGCCGTACCTTTCACAAGCACCTCGGCATCAGCCCACAGGAATATGCCGAACGCTTTGCCTAAATACACAACCCGAGGAGCTTGCCATGTTGGAACTACGTGCCAATTGCGAATGCTGTAAACACGATCTGCCGGCCGATAGTCAGGACGCGTTTATCTGCTCTTACGAGTGCACATTCTGCCGCGACTGCGTCGACAACAGATTGCACGGGCGCTGCCCGAACTGCAGCGGAGAGTTGCTGCAGCGGCCACGACGCATGGTCGCCGAGGCGAAATAGAAAGCGCTCCAGAGGAGCGCTTATCCAGGCTCAGTTTGGCGCTAGCAATGAGCGAAAACGCGAGTCACTGCGCGTCGGCTCAAGGGTGTAGAGCTGTTCCTTCTTGTCGACCCAGGTGTACAGCTTGTACTCCTTGTCACTGTCACCACAGTGCTTGCCCAGGCCGTAGACCGTCAAATGACTGGGGGTATTGCCGTAGGTAAAAAACATCGAACAGGTACGATTGCGTCCCTTGTCGCGCCAGGTGTAGTGGTGCACCGCTTGCTGGCCGATGTACAGGGTATCGCCGTCAACCGTCAGGTTGCCGCGATCGAGACGATCAAACAGGAAGTTCATCGCCTCGATTTCAAAACCATCATGGTTGAAGTCAGCGAGGTTGCCTGCAAGCGTAATAGCGGGATTCAGAGTGGGCATATCAGTCTCTCCATGTGAAATAGCTGCCAATTGGCATGCCTATCTCAGCGTTCTGCTGCCCACTGCTACAGCAGGAAAGACTTCCGCAGCGATCTGATGGGCTGAGCTGATGGGCAGCATTTCCCGCTGCACAGCTGCCTGTGGCCCGGGCACCTTGCCAGCTCCACGACCCACCGGAGCTTGATCATGTTGATACGTAACCTGTCCTTCCTGCTGATCCTGGCCAGCGGTTTGAGCCATGCCATGAGCACGGAAAATCTGCCTGAACAAACCCTCAAAGCCTATGGCCAGTCCCTTGCGGCCGGGGCCGGAAGCAGCCAATGGCAACAGCTCTGGCAACGCACCCGAGCCGCTGGTTATTTCAACCAGGACGGCACGCAAGCACGCTTTACGCTGCCCATGAAGCTGATCCCCGAACTGGTCAGCACCACCCTGCGTGACGCCCACAGCGTGCAGCCAGACAAAGGCACACAGGCGCTATACCGCCGCGACTTTGCTCCCCGCGTAGTCGGCACTGACGGCCCGCAAGCTCTGACGGCGATCTGTCTGAAGGTGGATTGGCGCAGCCTGCCCGAACACACGCAGGCAACCGATAGTGCCCAGATGGGCAGTGTCAGCCTGCTGCTGGTGCAGCCCTGCCAGTAACCATTACCCCTGCAATTAGCGTCATAACTGCCCAGCCTTGCGGCTGGGCAGTGCGCTGTTCAGGACATCGCCTGGGACAGCAGCTCCGCTTCCTGACGCCGACGGCTGGTGTAGCGGTCGCCAAAGTTCAACAGATTGGCATGGGCAGCGTTCCAGTCATGGGCCACCACCTGTTTCCAGAAGTTCGGCGTGCGCGAAGCAAGATCACCGTACTGAAAGGCCACTGAGGCGATAACGGTCTGCATCTGCGCTGGCAACTGGGCAAAATCGCCGCCGCCGGACTTGGCATAACTGGCCGCCAGACGATTGATAAAAGGCTCCTTGTAGGCCTCATCAATCTGCTCCGCCTCTGCTGCCGTGATGTTGAGCGGCTGCGCGGCCAGCTGCGTTACTGCCGCCTGCCCAGTCAGGCCAAGGTAGGGACGTAAACGCTCAAGCAAGGCATCGGGCAGGTCCAGCGCCTGCAGATCAGCCAGCTTGCGCTGCCCAAGATCAAACCCCGTTGCAATGGTGACCCCGCTGCGGCTATAGCCTGCGTCGGGGACATAACCCTTGGTGGCTGGCCCGCCTTCCAGGTTGGCGATAAAGCTGAAGTAAATCGAGTAGTGAGACATGCGTAATCCTCCGTTTATGGGGATTGGCAGTCGATCACCGGCAACAAATGCATATCAGCTTGAAGCATTTCCCAGCGCATTCAGGGGGGGATATTTCCTGCTGAAAAAACAACCCGTCCTATTCCTAGCATCCTTGGCAGTCCACGAGACAACAAGGAGGACCCCATGGACGAGAATGACCTGCAACAGGTCGACATCAAGCTACTGCCACACTCACTGCAGGAACTGATCGAATGTATCGGTCTGGAAAGCGCATACCGATTGACCTGCGCCTTCGGTGGTCGTCCCAAATACATTCCCAAATACCCTGCCCGCTCCTCGCTATCCCTGCTCCTGCCGCCGCAAGCGCTGGACGCTCTGATCGAGCGTTACGCCGGAATCGCTATCGAGATCCCCAAAGCCGACCACTTCTGTCGACAGATACGCAACCTGCAGATCGTCCAGCAAAGTTCGGATGGTCTGTCACGCAGCGCCCTGGCTGACAAGTACGGTTTGAGCCTGCGACAGATCGGCAACATCCGCCGCCAAGAGCATGAAACTCATAGGTAAGTAGTTCCTGCTGAACCTCAATTACGAGGCTTCATAGCCTGAGACTGCGCATTTCGCGCATACGATAAGGAGATTGACTATGTCCCAGATTGATACCGGCCTAATCGGTTCCGTCATCAACGCATTGCCACTCGATCGCATGATTTCAGGGCCATTGCAGGCCATGATCACTGCTCAGGTGCAGGCGAGCAAAGCCTATGCCGACTTCCTGATGGCGGTGTGCATCAAGGATGGCAAAGCGGTGTCCGTGCAGTTCGACTACGACGAAACCCTGGTCGACGAGAACGGCGTGTACAAGGGCACCGTAACCAAGAAGATGCGCATCCCGCTGCTGGCCGCCATCAGCCATCCCAACATCACCATCGAAGAAGGCTCCATCGACTTCGAGCTGACCATCAGCCAGCAGGCCGAGGACACCAGTGAAACGGCCGGCGAAGGCAGCTTCGAAGCCAAGCTCGGCTGGGGGCCATTCAGTGTCACGGTGAAAGGCTCAGTCAGCCACAAGTCGACCCAGACGCGCAAAACCGACACCCGCGCCCGTTATGCCATCAGCACCAAGATTGCCCGTCAGGACCCACCTGAAGCGCTGATGCGGGTAATCGACTTCCTCACTGACGCGGCGACCAAGCCGGTGCTGCTGCCCAGCGAGAAGGCAACGCCTGCAACTGATCCGTTGCCCACTGACGCCGTGCTGGAATCGCCGAAACCAGAGCCCGCCAAGGGCGGCAATCCAGCGCCGTAAGCGCCACCTCGACCCCGCTTCGGCGGGGTCTTCCTTATGATCAGTGAGCGAGGAGTTCACCCATGGCACTGTTTTCCAGCAAGAAAGAACCGATGAGCGCCAGTGATTTGAGCCATATCACCCGCGGCCTGCATCAAGCCGCAGCAGCGACTCACAACCTGGTTGCCCAGCAGTACATCAAGTTGTTTGATCAGTTCTTTGATTACAACCCGGACGACCTCGGTACGCCCATGAAGGCGAAGATGGTGGAAGTTGGTCTGGATGATCAACACACCATGAATATCCCGCTAATCGCCCTGGTCGCCCCGCGCGGTCTGGGGCTGGAAAGCATGAAGGTCGATCTCTCCGTCAAGATGCACGGCACTGAGCTCGAGAAAGCCAGCCACGCTCTGGAAAACGGCGAGCTGCAGAGCGAGCGGTTCTTTGTCACCTTCGGCCGTGAGAAACGCCAGGGGCAAGAGCGTGACCCGGATGAGATCACCATCAGCATGGAGTTCAAGGCCTGCGAGCCGCCGGAAGCGGTGCATCGGCTGATCGAGGAGTACACCAATCTGATCAGCCCTATTCGCATGGCCAAACCCGCGGCTGCAGTGACTGAAAGCGAGCCGACACCGCCTCAGCCTGCCACGCCCTGATCATGCACAGCGTGGCGATAAGCCTGGTGTACAGCCTTAGCGCAATTGCCTGGCTGCTGTTCTGGCGTCGCAGCCTCGCGATGCCAGCACTGTTGCAACGCTACCCCCTGTTGTTCGCGCCCTGGTTGGGCGGCGCGCTGGTGCAGTTGATCGGCGCCGCGCTGGTGCTACATCCGGATACCTCTGCCGGCAAGGAATTCGAAGCGGTGCTGTTCGATGTACTGCATGCCCGCGCCGATCTTGTGCTGTCTGCATCGGCCAGCATTCTGGTGGTCGCCACTGTGGTCTACGGCATGCAACAGCAATCACCACCGCCGCAGACCTTTATCCGCTTGATGTCTTACGCCATGGTGGCGCTGTTGGGTTTTATGCTGCCGATTATCTGGATACCGCAAACCCAGACGGAATGGATGCGCCTGCTGCGGCACATGCAAACGGCGGCATTCAACTGGGGGCTGTTGCTGGTTTGTGCCGGTTTGATAACCCTGCTTGAGGACCTGATGCGCAGTGAAAACAGCGCCGTAGCGGGCAGCCACGGCACCGAACCCTCAGTCGGAGCCCAGGGTCATGTTGCGATCACCGCTACTGGCGCTGATTCTCCAGCGCTGACCCAAGGCATAGAACACCCCCAAGCCGCCGAAGAACGCCATAAACACACCGCCGGCCAGCAGCACCCATAACTCACTGGTTGCGACGGGATCAGTGGCCGCAGCGTGGATCATCCACAAGCCCATCAACGACAGGCACAGGCCGACGCCCACACCCAGCACGGTGCGCTGACGGCTGCTGTGATGCCCCTGGTGTTTCTGAATCAGTTCCAGCAGCTCCTCGATGTCTTCCGGCTGTACCCCGGTGTTTGCATCGTCTACCAGTTCAACTGCACCGAATACCAGGCGCATGCGGATGGCTTTATCCAGCCACCCCTGCTCACTGGTATTAATAATGACCGACTTGCTCATGATCAAAACCCTCGCTAGATATGGAATCTCAGCCTAGGGGGCGGTGCTCAGCTAACTTCAGCAGGAGCCGTTTCCACGGCAAACGTCCTACTCCCGGTTAGGCTTTACTAAACAGGCAGTAAGTCTGAATAACAGGAGATGCACATGAGCGAAGAGGAAAACAAACCGCTGACGCTATGGGAAATGCTGCAGAGCGTGCTGAGCGCAGCGCTCGGTGTGCAGAGCGGGAAGAACCGCAGCCGCGACTTTTCCCGCGGCAAGCCCAGTCACTTCATCATTCTCGGCGTGTTGTTCACGGCCGTGTTTGTGCTGGTGATCTTCAGTATCGTCAAGCTGGTGCTGCATTTGGCAGGTGTCTGACTCACTGCAACAGCGGTTTGATGGAGAATCCGTAGTCCTTGATCTGCGGGTGGTACACCGCGCTGAACTGGCGGAAATCCAGGCCATAGCCTGGCACCTTGAGGCGTTGCTGTAAGTGAGCGGCCTGCTTGGCATCCAGCAGGCTGAACAGCTGGTCGACGCGATCCTTGCCGCCACGCGCGGCAAAATCCAGCCCCGCATGGTAGTCGTGCAGCATCACCATGGCCCAGCCGCCCAGAGTGAAATGCCCGCCGACCAGTACGTTAACTTTGCCGTCGATACGGGCCTGCAGCACCTCATCCGAATTGTTCAGCGCCGACAGGTAAATATCCTTGCCGGGCTGTTTACCCAACTCCTGCGCGGCCTGCATCACCCCGAAAGCCATTTCATCATTGGCCGACCACACCAGCTGCACGTGGGGATGGCGCGGCAGCATCAACTGCGCTTGTTCATAGGCGCGCTGGCGCTTCCACTCGCCCTGCAACGTATGCTGCAGCTTGATCTCCGGGTGCTCGCGCAAGGCGCGGCGCAAGCCATCTTCGCGCAGGCTGGAAGACGGTGTGTAACGCACCCCGGCAAAAGCCAGCATGCTACCGGGCTTACCCTTCAGTTTGGCGATCAGGGCTTTGGCCATCCAGTACCCGGCTTGTTCGTCATTAGGCACCAGGCTACCAATCCAGTTGCGGTAATGCCCGCGCGAACCACCCACCATCTGCTTTTGCTCAGGCGTAAGGGTGCTGTGCAGGGAAAACAGCTTGATCGGGCTATCGGCAAACAGCCTGAGCAATTCCGGCGCGGTATACATTTCGTTGACGAATACTAGGTAGTCCGGCTGCTTGTCGCGGGCTAACACGCCACGGGCTTTTTCCAACAGCTGCGGCGGATTGCGTTCGCCGTAGATAACCTGCAAGTGCATGCCCAGATCATCGGCTGCCGCTTGCATAAAGGCGCTGTAACCAACCCAGAATGGCTCATCGGAAAAGCCCGGGTTGAGAAACACCACAGACGCCGGCGCCTTGCCTGCCGCACGGGAGCCTTCAGCAGCCTGAGCGACTTGGGCAAAAGCCAATACGCAAACTGCGCCAATAACAGTAAAAACGGACCTGAACACGCCATGCCTCCTCAACGGGACGCAGAGTATATCGGCAAAGCCATAGCCATTAGCCACCTAGCCGACATTCGCGCCCGTCCAGCCAAGACGCCGCACAACGCAATCGCTACAATCGCCGACCATTCCTGCCCTCGCTCACCGGTGTTTTATGTCGCCTCTGGAAATCATCGCTTCAGCCCTTGGTGTATGGGCCGTTTGGCTGACCGTGCGGCAGAACCGCTGGTGCTGGCCGCTGGGCTTGGTCATGGTGCTGATGTACGCCTGGATCTTCTATGACGGCAAGTTGTACTCAAACATGCTGCTGCAAGGCGTTTACGCCATGCTGCAAGGCTACGGCTGGTGGCAATGGACACGCGGCGGCGGCAGCCATACCGGCGTGCAGGTCAGTCGGCTTAGCCAGCAAGGCATATTGATCAGCTTAGCTATCGGTGCCGTTGGCGCCGTTATTCTCGGTTACCTGATGGCCACCTTCACCGACGCTGCCGCGCCCTGGCAGGATGCGGCGCTGAGTGCCTTCAGCCTGGTCGCCCAGGTGTGGATGGCGCAGAAACGGGTTGAATGCTGGCCGCTGTGGATCGTCCTTGACCTGCTCTTCGTGGCGCTGTTTCTGCAACAGGGCCTGTACCCGACTGCGGCACTCTATGGGCTGTTTACCCTGCTGGCGGTCAACGGCTGGCTGACCTGGCGCCGCGATCGCGCCCTGGTCAGCGCATGAAGGCCCAGGCATGAAGGTACTGGTGCTCACCGGGCCGGAATCCAGCGGCAAAAGCTGGCTGGCCGGGCAGATCCAAGCTGCGTTTGGCGGGCAGCTGGTCGGCGAATATGTGCGGCATTTTATCGAGCGTGAGCAGCGTGACACCTGCTACGCCGATATCAGCGCCATCGCCCAGGGCCAATTGGCCTGGGAAGACCAGGCCCGAGCCGCGCGGCCCGAACTGCTGATTCTCGATACTCATCTGCTGAGCAATATGCTCTGGAGTCAGCAGTTGTTTGGCGATTGCCCTGCGTGGCTCGAACAAGCCCTGCTCGAACGCGACTACCACCTGCACCTGCTACTCGACCCTGTCGATGTGCCCTGGGTCGACGATGGCCAGCGCTGCCAGCCGGAATTGGCCCAGCGCATGGCGTTCTACCAGCAGTGCGAGCACTGGCTACGGCTCCACCAACAGCCGCTGCAGTGCATTCAGGGCGACTGGGCGCAGCGGCGTGAACAGACACTGGAGGCGGTGGCGCACTGGCTCAGTTCAGCGCAGCAGCACACTGGCCCAGGCCAGTAGCAGGCTCAGGCAGACAATAATGGTCAACGGCCGTCGCAGGCTGGGATACCACTGCGGCGCCAGCCCCAGCTTCACTGCCCGCAGATCGGCCGCATACAAAGCGCCAAACGCCAGCAAACACAGAGGCAGAGCCAGGCTGATCGGCATGCCGCTGCTGATGGCCAGCCAGCCCAGCAATGGCGGCACCACCGATAGCCCCAGCTGTATCTGCGCAGGCTCGCTGGCATCCTCTGCGCGCATGGCCAAGCCCCAGTGAATCGCTCCCATAAACGCCAGAATGACCGCTGCGTAATCCAGCAAGGCCGTTAAAACCACCACTCGCCAGCCCTCTGGCGTGACCCAGATGCCCAATGCCCCGGTGACGAAAGGCACCAGTCCGGCATAACCCAGCAGCAACGCCAATTTCGGCGGCTGCGGCGCGTCAAATGGATGCATGCACTCACTCCTGTTGATTAATCCGTCATAAAACGCACTGTAAAGCCATCTTCTGCCCTAAAAGAAGACTATTTCCTGGATTTTGCGGTAATGGCCGCTTGCCATCGGCTGCGGCAATTGGCATAAAAACAACAAATAAAAAACGCCACAAGGAAGTATCCATGCGCATCCTCCGTCGGGCCCTGTATGGGCTTCTTTTGTTGCTGGCTGTGGGGCTGCTAGTCGCCCTGTATTTCATCGCCAACCCCAACCTGCCGGTCTATCAACAGCCCGACAAGCTGCACTACCTCGATCAGTGGTCGGCAGAAGAACGCCAGACCTACTACTACACCCCCCAGGGCACCCAGGTAAAAGGCCTGCGTTATGAATGGTTCAACGCCCTGGAGCTACCGTTCAGCAGCAGCAAATTCGCCGCCCCGGATTACCTTGCGCGTTTCGGCTTCCTCGTCGATCCCGCCCAACAGCCCACACAGCTGAACCCCGGCAACCTGCCAGTCGGTTTTGCCCGGCATGCCGATGCCGAGAGCGGCGAGCATTACCTGGATATCAGCTGCGCCGCCTGCCACACCGGCGAGCTGCGCTACAAAGGCCAGGCTGTGCGCATCGACGGCGGCGCGGCGCTGCATTCGCTGGCATCCACCGTGCCCACAGTGCGCGGCGGCAGCTTTGGTCAGGCGCTCGGTATGAGCATGGCCTTCACTTATTACAACCCGCTGAAATTCCGCCGTTTCGCCAAGCAGGTGCTCGGTGATGAATACGCCAGCCACAAGGCGCAGCTACGCCGCGACTTCAAGGTAGTGCTCGACCGCCTGCTGGGCACGGCTTTCAATGATTGGCACCGCGGCCTTTATCCGACCGAGGAAGGTTTTGGCCGTACCGATGCATTCGGCCGGATTGCCAACAGCGTATTTGGTGATGCCATCGACCCGAGCAACTACAGAGTCGCCAATGCGCCGGTGAGCTATCCGCAGGTCTGGGATATCTGGAAATTCGACTGGGTGCAGTGGAACGGCTCGGCCATGCAGCCCATGGCCCGCAACGTTGGCGAGGCCCTGGGCGTCGGCGCCACCCTGCGTCTGCTGAATACCGATGGCCATCCAGTTGCCGAAGCCGAGCGCTACGCCTCCAGCGTACGCCTGCGTGACCTGTTCACCCTAGAAGAAACCCTCAAGCAACTACAACCGCCCACCTGGCCAGAAGAAGTGTTCGGCAAGGTCGACCTGCCGCTGGCCAGCCGTGGTCGCGCGCTGTTTGCAGAAAACTGCGCCTACTGCCATGCGCCTGATCCGAAGAAGCCAGATGAGCGTTTTGCGCCGGCCCGCGATCCCGAATGGCGTATGCGCGTGGTACCGACCTCCATCGTCGGCACCGACCCGACCACAGCGGACAATATCGCCGACCACCGCTTCGATATCAGCAAACTGGGCTGGACCAAGGCCGAGCTGAGCAAGCTGGATGTGCGCCTGTTTGGCGCCACGCTAGACGATATCGATATGCGCAGTATCTCCAGCGCCAAGGCCCTGGCCTATGTCACCGCCTATGTGGAAAACCGCGCCTATCAGGATGCCGGCATTTCCGAGCGCGAACGCTGGCGCATGGACGGTTTCGGCCTGCCGATTGGCGTGCAGGAAAAACGCGGCTACAAGGCGCGCCCGCTGGATGGCATCTGGGCCACGCCGCCGTTCCTGCATAACGGCTCGGTACCGACCCTGTTCCAGCTGCTCTCGCCGGTCTCGGAGCGGCAAACCCAGTTCTGGGTGGGCAATTTCGAGTTCAACCCCAAACAGATTGGCTACAACAGCGAAAAATTCACCGGCGGCTTCCACTTCGATACCCAGGTCACCGGTAACAGCAATCGCGGCCATGAGTTCCGTGCTGGCTGCCGTGAAGACGGCGTAATCGGCCGCGCCCTGCAACCGGAAGAACGCTGGGCGCTGATCGAATACCTCAAGGTCTTGGGCAACCCGGCTCTGGAGCAACAGCTACAGCCTGTTGCCGCCAAAGAGTGGACGCCCGGCCCGTCTTGCCAGAACTGAACTGCACGCTGCCTGTAATCGCACACTGAGAATAATTAAAAGGAATTGACTCCATGTTTAAACGATTCTGGCTCTGGCTCGGCCGCGTACTTGGCAAACTGCTGGTGCTTGTACTGGCCATCGGTATCGGCGGCTGGGCCATCGGTGCGGCCTACTACGGCTGGAAGTTCTCCGGCCCGGTATCCACTGAAGAGCAGATCCCGGCCGATGAAGCCGCGCTGACCCAAGGCATCATCGAGGATGCTATTCGTGTGGTCGAACAGCACCGCGACAATACCCGCGTGCTGCGCGATGCCCACGCCAAGGCCCATGGCTGCGTGAAAGCCGAAGTCACCGTCAGCGCCGATATCGATAGCAGCCTGCAACGCGGCGTACTCAGCGAGCCGGGGAAAACCTGGCAAGCCTGGATGCGACTATCCAACGGCAATGCCTACCCGCAGTTCGACCGAGCCCACGATGCACGCGGCATGGCGATCAAGCTGCTGGATGTGCCCGGTGAAAAACTCACGCAAAGCCCGCAACATGCCAGCGAGCAGGATTTTGTGATGTTCAACCATCCAGCCTTTTTCGTGCGCGACGTGGCCCAGTACAAAAGCAACTTCGCCGCCCAGGCCGACGGTAAAAAGGCCATGGCCTTCTTTACCAGTTGGAACCCCAACAGCTGGGAAATCCGCCACCTGATCATCGCCCTGAAGACCCTCTCCCCGGCGCCGGAAACCCCGCTGGCGACAACCTATAACTCCATCGCGCCATTCAAACTGGGTGAGCACAACATCAAATACCGGGTCATTCCTCAGCCAGAGGCCTGCCCCGAGTATCAGGTGCCTGAACAGAACCGCGACCTGCCAAACTTCCTGCGCAACGCGCTTTATCAGCAGCTGTCGCTAGACCGTGTACCCGCCTGCTTTGCCCTGCAGGTACAGCGGCAGAACGCCGACTACTACATGCCCATCGAAGACCCCAGCGTTGAGTGGAGCGAAGCTATTTCGCCGTTCGAGACAGTCGCTACCATCAAGGTCCCCGCGCAGGATTTTGATAGCCGTGAGCAGAACCTGTTCTGCGACAACCTGTCCTTCAACCCCTGGCATGCACTGCCCGAACACCGTCCGATTGGCGGTATCAACCGTCTGAGAAAGGCGGTTTACGAGGCCGTCAGCATCTATCGGTTGGAGCGCAATCAGCCATAAAACTGTATCCAATCCTCTGTGCTACTCGGTTAACAGCCTTTGAGCTGGTAATATTCGCGCCTTGCTAAACGCGCTGTTAGCCGCATACCACCTGAGAGAAAGACCGTGGAATTGTTCAAAGAGTTTATGTTCGAGGCCGCGCACCGCCTGCCTCACGTCCCGGAAGGCCACAAATGCGGGCGCCTGCACGGCCATTCCTTCAAGGTGGCGGTGTATATCGAAGGTGAAATTGACCCTTATACTGGCTGGATTCGCGACTTTTCCGAGATCAAGGCGATCTTCAAGCCGCTCTACGAGCAGCTCGACCACAACTACCTGAACGATATTCCTGGCCTGGAAAACCCCACCAGTGAAGTGCTGGCCAAGTGGATCTGGCAGCAACTCAAGCCGCTGCTGCCTGAGCTCTCGCGCATCCGCATCCACGAAACCTGCACCAGTGGTTGCGAATACCGCGGCGACTAATCGCACCTTGCCTGGCGCTGATCGAAGCGGCCAGGCAACCTCCCCCTAGATCCACATCACTGAATATTCGCCACATCCTCTATTGGGCTGCCGAATCAATAGCGTGCAGCGCGAGAACAGTTGCCGGTGGAAAAGCCACAGAAAGATTTCATAAATTTGAAACCGGTTTGAAAAAAAGCAGGCGACCTTGTTATTAGCCAGGCACTGCTTTAGGGTGCCCGGGCACTTTACCTGGATGGGTAAAGCTTCTTATGGATAAGCGAAAAGGAATACACGATATGTTGAAGAAAATTGCTCTGGCTGCCGGCCTGGTTACCCTGCTCAGCGGTTGCGCCACTGGCCTGTCGCCAGTCAGCGTTGGTCTGATCACCGACGTCAAAGGCCCGATCACTGCCACTACCGCTTCCGGTAGCAAAACTGGCACTGCTTGCGCCACCACTATCATTGGTCTGATCAACAAAGGCGACGCTTCCATTGCTGCCGCCAAGGCCAATGGCAACATCGACACCATCGCTACCGCTGATTACCACACCAAAGGCTTCTACCCGTTCTTCGGCGAAACCTGCGTCAACGTAACCGGTAACTAAGTTGTCGAACTGCCCCCGAGCTTCGCTTGGGGGCAGTGCATAACCTGCAACGATCTAGAGGCCGAAGCCCGCCAGGGCTGACAAGAACTGCGCCTCGTCAATCACCCGCACACCCAGCTCACTGGCTTTTGCCAACTTCGAGCCCGCCCCCGGCCCTGCCACCACACAGCTGGTTTTCGCCGACACCGAACCCGCCACCTTGGCCCCCAGACTCTCCAGTTTTTCCTTGGCAGCGTCGCGACTCATCACTTCCAGCGTGCCGGTCAGCACCCAGGTCTGCCCAGCCAACGGCAAGCCTTCGACAACTTTCTTCTCGCTCTGCCAGTGCATACCAAAGGCCTTTAGCTGAGCTTCAATGGCGCGCGCTCGCTCGGCATTGGCTGCAACCTCGAAAAACTCACGCACCGCATTGGCCTGCTTCTCAGGTAAGGTCTGCCGCATATCCAGCCAGTCAGCCGCCAGTACCGCATCCAGGCTGCCAAACTTATCCGCCAGCTTCTGCGCGCCACCGGGGCCTACGGACGGGATATTCAGCTTGTCGAGCATCCCCGCCAGTGTGGCGCTGGCGCTGAACTCGGCACTCAGCTCGCCTTGCTCCTGCAATTGCAGCCCGCACTGATCACTGGCCAGCAAAGCCGTGATCACCTGCTGGTTATGGCTGTCGGCAAAGAAACTGTGGATTTCATGCGCCACCTCCAGACCGATATCCGGCAGGTAGGTCAGCACTTCCGGCAAGGCCTGCTGCACGCGCGCCAGAGATACCAGCGAACGAGCCAGTACCTTGGCGGTTTCCTCGCCCACATCGGGTATGCCGAGGGCGTAGATAAAGCGCGCCAGGCTGGGTTGCTTGCTGTCGGCAATGGCCTGCAGCAGCTTGTTGCTGGAAACCTCGGCAAAGCCTTCCAGGTTGATGATCTGCTCATAGGTCAGCTTGTACAGATCGGCCGGCGAGGCGATCAGCTGCTCATCAACCAGTTGCTCAATAGTCTTGTCGCCCAGGCCTTCAATATCCATGGCCCGGCGCGAAACGAAGTGGATGATTGCCTGCTTAAGCTGCGCAGCACATGCCAATCGACCGACACAGCGGTACACCGAACCCTCGCTAAAGGTTTCCTTGCCCTTGCTGCGCTTGACCAGTTGGGTGCGCTCAACATGAGAGCCACACACCGGGCAACTTTCGGGAATTTGCACAGGCCTGGCATCCAGTGGACGCCGCTCAGGCACTACCTGCACCACCTGCGGAATCACATCACCGGCTCGGCGGATAATTACCGTATCGCCGATCATCACCCCCAAACGCGCCACTTCATCCATATTGTGCAGCGTGGCATTGGACACCGTAACGCCCGCCACTTTGACAGGCTTTAAGCGGGCCACCGGAGTAACCGCGCCGGTACGGCCGACCTGAAACTCCACATCCAGCAACTTGGTCAGCTCTTCCATCGCCGGGAACTTGTGGGCAATCGCCCAGCGCGGCTCGCGGGCGCGGAAGCCCAGCTCACGCTGATAGGCCAGGCTGTTGACCTTGAACACCACGCCGTCGATTTCATAGGCCAACGACTCGCGGCGCTCACCAATGCTGCGGTAGTAGGCCAGGCATTCATCTGCGCCCTTAGCCAATTTCAACTCACGGCTGATCGGCATACCCCATTGCTTCAGGGCCTCAAGAATACCGATATGGGTTTGCGGCAGCTCGCCCTGCACCTGGCCGATGCCGTAGCAGCAAAATTCCAGCGGACGGTTGGCGGTAATTTTCGAATCCAGCTGGCGCAGGCTGCCCGCCGCCGCATTGCGCGGATTGGCGAAGGTCTTACCGCCCTGCTCCAGCTGCCGAGCATTCAGCGCCTCGAAACCGGCCTTAGACATAAAGACTTCGCCACGCACTTCCAGCACAGACGGCCAGCCCTCGCCCTGCAACTTTAAAGGCACATTGCGGATGGTGCGCACATTGACGCTGATGTCCTCACCGGTGCTACCGTCGCCCCGGGTGGCCCCGCGAACCAGCACGCCATCGCGGTACAACAGGCTGACGGCCAGGCCATCAAGCTTGGGTTCGCAGCTGTATTCAACCTCGGCGCCGCCACCAAACAGATCACCTGCCGGCAGGTCCAGCCCATCACGCACCCGGCGATCAAAATCCAGCAGGTCGGTTTCTTCGAAGGCATTGCCCAGACTGAGCATCGGCACTTCATGCTTGACCTCACCAAAGGCCGAGAGCGCTAGGCTGCCGACACGTTGGGTCGGCGAATCGGCCGTAACCAGCTCTGGGTGTTCAGCTTCCAGAGCTTTCAGCTCATGAAACAAACGGTCGTACTCGACGTCCGGAATGCTCGGTTCGTCGAGTACGTGATAGCGATAGTTGTGCCCGTCCAGTTCGGCACGCAGTTGCACAATGCGCTGGGCAGCAGTCGAGGCGTCGGTCATTGCGGTGTTCTCTCAAACGAAAAGAGCAGCCTTGGCTGCTCTTTGTATTTCATAGGTTAAATCAGCGCTTATTGGTCAGTTGCTTGCGCTCATATTCCACAATGCGCTGGCGATAATGCTCGATAGTTTGCGCGGTCATCACGCTACGCTGGTCATCCTTCAACTCACCATTGAGTTCATGGGCCAGTTTGCGCGCGGCAGCCACCATCACATCAAAAGCCTGCTTGGGATGACGCGGGCCCGGCAGACCGAGGAAGAAGCTCACGGCGCGGGTGCTGAAACCTTCAATATCATCGAGATCAAAGGTACCGGGCTTCAATGCATTGGCCATGGAGAACAGCACTTCACCATTACCGGCCATGCTTTCGTGGCGATGGAAGATATCCATCTCGCCAAAACGCAGGCCGCTTTCCAGAATATTCTGCAGTAGCGCCGGGCCTTTAAAGCCATCGGCATCGCGGGCAATTACATTGATCACCAGCACTTCTTCAACCGGTGGTAATTCCTTGCTGCTTTCTTTGGCCTGACTGGCGGGTTTAACCACCTCGTCATCCACCGGGTTAAGCAGCGTCGGCACTGGCTCTTCTAGGCCCAGATTGAGGTCACCCTGCTGCGGCTCGCCGCTACGGCGACGATTCAACTCGCGGGCACTCAACGACGGCAGGTCTTCTTCATCAAAAGCAGGTTCATTGCTGCGGTCGATAACCCGTGGCGGGCTGAGCAGATCAGGATCGCTGTCATCATCGGGCAGATTGGAAAAACTGCGGTCAAGTTTGAACTTCAGTTTGCCCTTACCACCGCGCATCCGCCGCCAACCATCAAACAGGATGCCGGCAATCACAATAATGCCGATGACTATCAGCCACTCGCGCAGACCGAATTCCATGAAATACCTTAACCCCTAATAAAAATGTGATGAAAAGGGCCTTCCTGGCCCATTTTGCTAATTCTTTTACGTGACGCCAAGCCTATGTTCTGTCAGGCCTTTCCCTGCTTTATAACGTCACGTCTAATAACAATGCGCATTAAGCTAGCACGACGAAAGATAACTTTACACCGCCTCGCGCATCATGATTCCACCAGTGCCAGCGCTTCTTCCACATCCACGGCCACCAATCGCGAACAACCAGGCTCATGCATGGTCACGCCCATCAACTGATCGGCCATTTCCATGGCGATTTTATTGTGGGTGATATAGATAAATTGCACCGTTTCTGACATTTCTTTTACCAGCCGCGCATAACGCCCGACGTTGGCGTCGTCCAGCGGTGCATCCACCTCATCGAGCATGCAGAACGGCGCCGGATTGAGTTTGAAGATGGCAAAAACCAGGGCTAAAGCGGTCAGCGCCTTTTCCCCGCCAGAGAGCAAATGAATGGTGCTGTTCTTCTTGCCAGGCGGGCGCGCCATGATGGTCACGCCGGTATCCAGCAAATCTTCACCGGTCAACTCCAGATAGGCGTTACCGCCACCGAATACTTTCGGGAATAGCGCCTGCAGGCCACCGTTGATTTGATCGAAAGTTTCCTTGAAGCGATTGCGGGTTTCCTTGTCGATCTTGCGGATAACGTTTTCCAGGGTATCCAGCGCTTCCACCAGGTCGGCGTTCTGCGCATCCAGGTAACGCTTGCGCTCGGATTGCTGCTGGTATTCGTCAATCGCCGCCAGGTTGATCGGGCCCAGGCGCTGAATACGTGCAGCCAGGCGCTCCAGCTCTTCTTCCCAGGCTTTTTCGCTGGCCTCTGCGGGTAAGGTCGCCAACACGCCGTGCAGATCGTAATTGTCTTCGAGCAACTGATCCTGCAACGTCTTGCGCCGCACGGTCAGCGATTGCCAGTCCATGCGCTGCTGTTCCAATTGGCCGCGCAACAATTGCGACTGCTGCTCGGCTTGGGTGCGGCGTTTCTCCGCATCACGCAGCTCGCGGTCGGCATCTTCCAGGGCTAGGCGCGCCAGCTTGAGTTCGTCTTCCACCGCCATGCGTTTGTCGAGCTGCTCTTCAAGCTTCATGCGCAGCTCTTCCAGCGGCGCTTCACCCTCCTCCAGATTGAGGTTGAGCTGCTCACGCTTCTCGTGCAGACGCTCGGCCTGCAACTCCAGGCGTTCCAGGGCCTGGCGGGTGGAATCATGCTGGGCTTTCAGCGAACCCAGGCGCACCGCCAATTGGTGGGCGTGATCCTTGTGCTGACGGGCTTCCTGACGCACGCGATCCAGGCGTTCGCGCAGGCTGTCGCGGCGGGCCAACAGACCTTCGCGCTGTTCATTGTCATTGGCCATGGCATCCAGAGCATCCTGCAGTTGCAGACGCGACTCACCCAATTGCTCATGTTCGATTGCGCGCTGCTCGCCCAGCTCCAGCAGCTCGCTGTCCAGACGGGTGCGGCGCAGTATCAATTGCTCGACCTTGGCCTGCCCGGCAGACAGCTGGGCCTTCAACTCACCGAGGCGACGCGCCTGGTCCTGCGCCTGACGGCGCTGCTGCTCGCGCTGTTCTTCCTGAGCGCGCTGGTTTTCGCGCAAATGCGTCAAACGCTCATCCAGCACAGCTAGCGCGGCTTCGCGCTCATCGCACTCCAGCGTCAGCCGCTCGATCTCCTGACCACGGGCCAGCACGCCGCTTTCCGCTTCACTGGCGCGGCACACACGCAGGAAATGCCGGCCCACCCAATAACCTTCACGGCTGATCAGACTTTCGCCTTCGGCCAAATTCAAACGTGCGGCCAGCGCTTCATCCAAGCTCTGCACCGGCCTGACCTTGGCCAGCCAGGGCGCCAGATCGATGTTGGCTTCGACTTTATCCAGCAAACTGCCGGCCACCCGTGCGCCGCCCTTGCTCGGGCTGGCCAGACGTAGATCGCCCTGGGTAAGGCCGGCAAAATCCAGGCCCTGGAAATCATCCAGCAGCACGGCCTGCAGATCGGCACCCAGCACGGTTTCCACCGCCAGTTCCCAGCCAGCTTCAACGCGCAGGCCTTCAGCCAGACGTGGGCGCTCACTCAGTTGCTGTTCGCGCAGCCATTCACCGGCACCTTTGCCTGGGTCCAGCGCCGCTTGCTGCAGTGCTTCCAACGAGGCCAGGCGGCCATTCAGGCGCTGCAATTCACCTTGTGCCTGCTGCTGGGCTTGCCCGCTGTGCTGCAGATCATTGCGCAGCTGCTGCAGGCGTTCGGCCTGCTGTTCTTCTTCCAGCTGCAGGTCTTCCAGGCTGATTTCGCCGGCGGCGATCTGCTCGCTCAGTTCGATAATCGCGGCATCTTCCGGGTCGGCCGCCAGTTGCTGCAGCTCATCGGTGAGACGCCGTTGACGCTCAGCCAGGCGCTCGAGGCTCTGCTCCAGCTGGGCGATGCGTGATTGCTGCACTTCGGCCTGACGCCGTGGTTCGGCGCTGCGCTGGTTGAAACTGTCCCACTGTTCCTGCCAGCCATGCATGGCCGTTTCGGATTCTTCCAGACCGGCAGCGGACTCTTCGGCTGCCGCCGCAGTCAGTTCCTGCTCGGGTTCGAGCATGGCCAACTCTTCGCCCAGGGTCGCCAGCAGCGTGCGGTCGTGGCCCAGGTGCGATTCGGTTTCCAGGCGCGCGCGTTCGGCTTCGTTGAGGTCATCCTGCAACTGACGCAGACGCTGCTGGCCGTGCTGGATGCTCTGCTCGATGCGGGCGATATCGCCGCCCACCGAGTAGAAACGGCCCTGCACTAGGTTGAAACGCTCACTCAGCTCGTGATGGCCATCGCGCAGGCGTTCAATGCTCGCATCGGCGTTGCGCTGCTCGGCCACCAGCGCTTCGAAGCTGACTTCTTGGTTGCTGATCACCGCCTCGCGGCTACCCACCTGCTCATTCAGCGCCTGCCAACGTAGGGCGGTGAGCTGGGCCTTGAGCTGACGCTCTTCGGCCTTGTATTCCTGATATTTCTCCGCCGACTGGGCCTGGCGATGCAGGCGGTCGAGCTGACGCTCCAGCTCTTCACGCAGGTCGGTCAGGCGCGCCAGGTTTTCATGGGTACGGCGGATGCGGTTCTCGGTCTCGCGGCGACGCTCCTTGTACTTGGAGATGCCGGCCGCTTCTTCGATAAAGTTGCGCAGGTCTTCCGGCTTGGCTTCGATCAGCTTGCTGATCATGCCCTGCTCGATAATTGAGTAGCTGCGCGGGCCCAGGCCGGTGCCGAGGAAGATGTCGGTAATGTCGCGGCGCCGGCACTTGGTGCCGTTGAGGAAATAGGTGTTCTGACTGTCGCGGGTCACCCGACGGCGAATCGAGATTTCGTTATAGCCAGCGTATTCGCCCGTCAGGGTGCCGTCGGAGTTGTCGAAAATCAGCTCGATCGATGCCTGGGTAACCGGTTTGCGGGTATTGGAGCCGTTGAAGATGACGTCGGTCATCGACTCGCCACGCAGGTTCTTCGCCGAACTCTCGCCCATCACCCAGCGCACGGCGTCGATGATGTTCGACTTGCCGCAGCCGTTAGGCCCCACAACCGCCGCCATATTACTGGGGAAGGTCACCGTGGTCGGGTCAACGAATGACTTGAAACCGGCCAGTTTGATGCACTTGAGCCGCATAGACAGCCTTCCTTAAGCGTCGGCCAGTGCGGCCAGCACCAGCTGGCAATTGTGCTCACCGTAACCCAGCAATACCTCGCGGATGGCCTGGTGGTCACGGGCGATAATTGCCTGCAGCAAGGCGGCAAAGGTATTGAGGAACTGGCCCATTTCACCTTTGCGCCGCTCCAGCGCCAAGTGATAGGTACGGCTGATGGCCGGCAGCAGGTTCTCAACAGTTTCCTGCAGATAGGGATTATTGGAGAACGGGAAGGCGGCACGCATGATGTCGAAGCTGCTCTCGACAAAGCCGTTGATATCTTCGCGTTGCAGGCTGTCCTGCAGACGCTGCTGAATCACCAGGAACGGCCCGAGATCGGCCTCGACCTGCCAGCTGTCCGCCACCGCTTTGCCCAACAGGATGTACAACTCCATGACCAGGGCGTAGAGGCTCTTGACGTTATGCGGCGTCAGCTCAGCGACCTGCGCTCCGCGGCGCGGCGGGATCACGATCAGATGGCGACGCTCCAGAATCAGTAGTGCTTCACGCACCGAACCCCGGCTGACATTCAGCGCTTGGGTGACTTTCTGTTCCTGAATTCGCTCACGGGCCTTCAACTCACCACGAATGATGCGTTCGGCAAGGTGATGGGCGATCTGCTCAGCGAGGCTATCCGGTGCCTTGAACGTCATGATGATCCTTAGGCTCTATCTGACCTAATTGGGGGCTTAAAGCGGCTAAACCCGCGCCAGGCTTGGCCTGAGCGGTCGAGCGCCGGCGCGAGTGTAACACAGGGTGTTACCGGGCCAAGGCCACCAGGGCCCTGCTTTCAAACCAAAAGGTGGGCTGTCAGGGGATGGGCAGCAACATGGATTGTCCTACAATCCAACCAACACCCTACTCCAACAATAATAAGTACGGAGCCACCATGTTCGAACGCCTGCCCTCCAACTGGATGCTTGTGATTAAAAGCATCGGCTACTGGTTCTGGTTGATCCCTGTATTGGGCATCCCATTGAGCTATTACTGGTCATTAAATAGCCAATACGCCAACGCCTGGCCCTGGTTGGTGGTGCTGGTGGTGTTTGGGGTAATTCCGCTGCTGGACTTCATCATCGGCCGTGATCCGGCCAACCCCGACGAAACCGTGCAAGTACCACAGATGGAGCAGCAGAGTTATTACCGTCTACTCAGCCTGATCACCGTGCCGGCTTTGCTTGGCATGCTCGGCTGGTCGGGCTGGGTATTCGTCAACCATGAGACATGGAGCTGGGTTGGCCAGCTGGGCTGGGTGCTATCTGTCGGCACGGTGACTGGCGCCATCGGCATTACCGTGGCCCATGAGTTTATCCACAAGGACCCGCAGCTCGAGCATAACGCCGGCGGTTTGCTACTGGCAGCCGTGTGCTACGGCGGCTTCAAGATCGAGCATGTACGCGGCCACCATGTGCACGTGTCGACCCCGGAAGACGCCAGCTCCTCGCGCTACGGCCAGAGCCTGTATGCCTTCCTGCCGCACGCCTATGTGCACAACTTCCTCAATGCCTGGAAGCTTGAAGCAGAGCGGCTGAAGCGCAAGAACCTGCCCGTCCTGCACTGGCGCAATGAGCTGATTGGCTGGTACGCGGTCAGCGCGCTGTTTCTGCTGGGCTTCAGCCTGGCATTCGGCTGGCTCGGTGCGCTGTTCTTTATCGCGCAGTCAGTAGTCGCCTTCACCCTGCTGGAAATCGTCAACTATGTGGAGCACTACGGCCTGCACCGCCGCAAGCTGGAGAATGGCCGCTATGAGCGCACCAATCCGACGCACTCCTGGAACAGCAACTTCCTCCTGACCAACCTGTTTCTCTTCCATCTGCAGCGCCACTCTGACCACCACGCCTATGCCAAACGCCGCTACCAGGTGCTGCGCCACTTCGACGACAGCCCGCAGCTGCCCAACGGCTACGCCGGGATGATCGTCCTGGCGCTGTTTCCGCCGCTGTGGCGCGCAGTGATGGACCCGCGGGTGCGCGCCTACTACGCCGGCGAAGAGCATCAACTGACTGATTCGCAGCTGACCCACTCCTAAGCGCAGTCGCTGCAACAAAAAAACGCCAAGGGCTCACACCCTTGGCGTTTTTTTGTTGCTACTCATTTATTTCTGCAAGCTTTCATTGGCATAAAAGCGGCTAGCGTTTAACCGAACTACAGGGCTTTTCGCGCTCATAACTGAATCGTATGACAATCGCCTGACCAAAGAGTCAAATATTTGTTGACCCTAAAGTCAGAAAACTCTAGATTCGCCTCATGCCAAGCCGTGTGGAAACGCTGCGCAGTCGTGCTCAGTCGTTTCAGCAGAGCCTGATACGAGAACAATAAAGTGCCTGGAGGTCGTCCTTGATCCAGTTTTTACTCAACCGGGAGCTGCGTACTGAGCATGCCCTGGACCCAAACGTTACCGTGCTCAATTACCTGCGTGAGCATCTCGGTAAATCCGGAACCAAAGAAGGCTGCGCCTCTGGCGACTGTGGTGCCTGCACTGTGGTAGTCGGTGAGCTGGACGGCGAGCGCGTGCGTTATCGCACCCTCAACTCCTGCCTGACCTTCGTCTCCTCGTTGCACGGCAAGCAGCTGATCACGGTTGAAGACCTCAAGCACCAGGGCCAACTGCACAGCGTGCAACAGGCCATGGTCGACTGCCACGGTTCGCAATGCGGCTTCTGCACCCCTGGTTTCGTTATGTCACTGTTCGCCTTGCAGAAGAACAGCAGCGGCTTCGACAAGGCCGACACCATGGAAGCGCTGGCCGGCAACCTCTGCCGTTGCACCGGTTACCGCCCAATTATCGATGCCGCCGAGCAGGCCTGCTGTCAGAAGCAGCCGGACCAATTCGACGCTGCCGAAGCGCAAACCGTCGCGCAACTGAAAGCCATCGCCCCGCAGGACACCGCCGAGCTCAACAGCGGCGACAAACGCTGCCTGCTGCCGCTGACCGTTGCTGACCTGGCCGATATCTACGCTGCCAACCCAGAGGCACGCCTGCTCGCTGGCGGTACCGACCTGGCGCTGGAAGTCACCCAGTTCCACCGCGAGCTGCCGGTAATGATCTACGTCGGCCATATCGAAGCGATGAAACGCGTCGAGGTGACCGAGGACAGCATCGAAATCGGCGCCGCCACCGCGCTGTCCGATTGCTATGCAGCGCTGGCCCAGGACTACCCGGACTTCGGCGAGCTGCTGCACCGCTTCGCCTCCCTGCAAATCCGCAACCAGGGCACCCTGGGCGGCAATATTGGCAACGCCTCGCCGATTGGCGACGCCCCGCCGCTGCTGATCGCCCTTGGCGCGCAAATCGTGCTGCGCAAAGGCAACAGCAGCCGCACCCTGCCGATCGAAGACTACTTCCTCGACTACAAGGTGACAGCGCGCCAGGAAGCCGAATTTATCGAGAAGATCATCGTGCCGCGCCATCAGGCCAGCCAGGCGTTCCGCGCCTACAAGGTGTCCAAGCGCCTGGACGATGACATCTCCGCTGTCTGCGCCGCCTTCAACCTGGTGGTCGAAGATGGCGTGGTGCAAAGCGCGCGTATCGCCTTTGGCGGCATGGCGGCCATTCCGAAACGCGCCGCTGCCTGCGAAGCCGCGCTGCAGGGTTCGGCCTGGTATCCGGGCGTGATTGAGCGCGCCTGCGCCGCGCTGGCCGAGGATTTCACCCCGCTCAGCGATTTCCGCGCCAGCAAGGAATACCGCCTGCTCACTGCACAGAATCTGCTGCGTAAATTCTTCCTCGAGCTGCAAGCTCCCGAAGTCGAAACCCGGGTGACCGCCTATGTCTAACCACATCCAGCACAAAACCCAAGCCGAACTGGCCGAACTGTTCCGCGCCGACATCACCACCGGCGTCGGCAAGAGCGTCAAACATGAAAGCGCGGACAAACACGTCTCCGGCGAAGCCATCTACGTCGACGATCGCCTGGAATTTCCCAATCAGCTGCACGTCTATGCCCGCATGAGCGACCGCGCCCACGCGCGCATCGTCAGCATCGACACCGCGCCTTGCTACGCCATTCCTGGCGTGGCCATTGCGATTACCAGCAAGGATGTACCCGGCCAGCTGGATATCGGCCCGGTAGTCGCCGGCGATCCGCTGCTGGCGGACGGCAAGGTCGAGTACGTGGGTCAGGTGGTGATCGCCGTGGGCGCCGATAGCCTGGAAACCGCGCGCAAGGCGGCCATGGCCGCAATCATCGAGTACGAGGATCTGGAACCGGTGCTGGACGTGGTCGATGCGCTGCGCAAGAAGCATTTCGTCCTCGACAGCCATCAACACAAGATCGGCAACTCCAGTGCCGAATTGGCCAGCGCGCCGCGCCGCCTGCAAGGCAGCCTGCATATCGGCGGCCAGGAACATTTCTACCTGGAAACCCAGATTTCCTCGGTCATGCCCAGCGAAGACGGCGGCATGATCGTCTACACCTCGACGCAAAACGCCACCGAAGTGCAGAAGCTGGTGGCTGAAGTGCTCGGCGTACCCATGCACAAGATCGTGATCGACATGCGCCGCATGGGCGGCGGTTTCGGCGGCAAGGAAACCCAGGCCGCCGGCCCGGCCTGCCTCTGTGCAGTCATCGCACACCTCACCGGCCGGCCGACCAAGATGCGCCTGCCGCGCGTCGAAGACATGCAGATGACCGGCAAGCGTCATCCGTTCTACGTCGAGTACGACGTCGGCTTCGATGACAACGGCCTGCTGCACGGCATCGAAATCGAACTGGCCGGCAACTGCGGCTACTCGCCCGACCTGTCTGGTTCGATCGTCGACCGTGCGATGTTCCACTCGGACAACGCCTACTTCCTCGGCAACGCCACCATCAATGGTCACCGCTGCAAGACCAACACCGCCTCGAACACCGCCTACCGCGGCTTCGGCGGCCCGCAAGGCATGGTCGCCATCGAAGAGATCATGGACGCGGTTGCGCGCAGCCTGGGCAAAGACCCGCTGGAGGTGCGCAAGACCAACTACTACGGCAAGACCGAGCGCAACGTCACCCACTACCACCAGACCGTCGAGCACAACGTTATCCACGAGATGACCGCCGAGCTGGAAGCCAGCAGTGACTACGCCAAGCGCCGCGAAGAAATCCGCGCATTCAATGCCAAGAGCCCGGTGCTGAAGAAAGGCCTGGCGCTGACCCCGGTTAAATTCGGCATCAGCTTCACCGCCACCTTCCTCAACCAGGCCGGCGCGCTGATCCATATCTACACCGACGGCTCGATCCATCTGAACCACGGCGGCACCGAGATGGGACAGGGCCTCAACACCAAGGTCGCGCAGATCGTCGCCGAAGTGCTGCAGGTGGATATCTCGCGTATCCAGATCACCGCCACTAACACCGACAAGGTGCCGAACACCTCGCCGACTGCCGCCTCCAGCGGTGCCGACCTTAACGGCAAAGCTGCGCAGAACGCCGCCGAAACGCTCAAGCAGCGCCTGGTCGAGTTCCTGGTGCGCGAATACAAGGTCACCCCCGAAGACGTCGAATTCCGTAACAGCCAGGTGCGCGTGCGTGACCTGTTCCTGAGCTTCGAGGAAGTGATCCAGAAGGCCTACTTCGGCCAGGTATCGCTCTCCAGCACCGGCTTCTACCGCACGCCGAAGATCTTCTACGACCGTGACAAGGCCGCCGGCCGTCCTTTCTACTACTTCGCCTACGGCGCCGCCTGTTCGGAAGTGATCGTCGACACCCTGACCGGTGAGTACAAGATGCTGCGCACCGACATCCTGCATGACGTCGGCGCCTCGCTGAACCCGGCCATCGACATCGGCCAGGTCGAAGGCGCCTTCGTTCAAGGCATGGGTTGGCTGACCATGGAAGAGCTGGTGTGGAATGGCAAAGGCAAGCTGATGACCAACGGCCCGGCCAGTTACAAGATCCCGGCCATCGCCGATATGCCGCTGGACCTGCGCGTCAACCTGGTGGAAAACCGCAAGAACCCGGAAGACACCGTGTTCCATTCCAAGGCCGTCGGTGAGCCGCCGTTTATGCTCGGCATCGCCGTGTGGTGTGCGATCAAGGATGCCGTGGCCAGCCTGGCTGACTACCGCGTACAGCCGAACATCGACGCCCCGGCAACCCCTGAGCGCGTGCTTTGGGGCGTGGAGCAGATGAAGAAACTCCAGCAACCCGCCAAGTCGGCAGCCACCGTAGAAGCGCAACCGGCGTAACGCAATCCGCCTGGGTGGCCTTCCATCCAGGCGCTGCATAAACAGGTGTACAACAATGACAAAACACACCGAAACGAAACCGCAGACACCACGACCGATTCCAGTACCGATACTGGATCCGTCGCCGAGCAACTGGCGCTTACCGCGCCCCGGACAACTGCCACCTACCTGGAGGCTGAGCAAATGAGCTGGATCAGCGCCCTCGCCGAACTGCAGCAGCAAGGTCAGCCTTGCGTGCTGGTGACCATCATCGAAGAGCGCGGCTCAACCCCGCGCAATGCGGGCTCGAAAATGGTGGTCACCGCTGACCGCATCTTCGAGACCATCGGTGGCGGTCATCTGGAATTCAAGGCGATGGAGCTGGCCCGCGAAATGCTCAGCAACCGCAGCCAGGACACCCGCCTGGAACGCTTCAGCCTCGGCGCCAGCCTCGGCCAATGCTGCGGCGGCGCCACCGTATTGCTGTTTGAACCGATGGGCCAGCCGCAGGCGCAGATCGCCGTATTCGGTGCAGGCCATGTCGGCCGTGCCCTGGTGCCGCTGCTCGCCAGCTTGCCATGCAAGGTGCGCTGGATCGACTCGCGGGAAAACGAATTCCCCGAGCAGATCCCCGGAGGGGTGGAAAAGGTGGTCAATGAGGAAGTCATCGACGAGATCGAACGCATGCCCGCCGGCAGCTACTTTATCGTCATGACCCACAACCATCAGCTCGATCTGGAGCTGACTGCAGAAATCCTCAAGCGCAACGATTTTGCCTACTACGGCTTGATCGGCTCGCTAACCAAACGCGCCAAGTTCGAACACCGCCTGCGTGATCGCGGCTTCGACCCAGCCGTAGTGGCACGCATGCGTTGCCCCATGGGCCTTAGCGAGGTAAAGGGCAAGCTCCCCGTAGAGATCGCCGTGTCCATCGCCGGCGAAGTAATCGCCACCTACAACGCCGCCTTTGGCCAAGAGAGCAAAAAGGGCCAGCCCAGCGTTGCCAAGCTGCTGCCCGCCTCTCGTCGAAGCCAGGCTTGACTATCTGCCCAGGCGCACGCGCACCTGGGCGACCAACTCCATAGATTGAGATAAGCGTTACATGACTAGCCCAGTGAAAGCCTACCGCGCCGCCATCCTGCACAGCATTGCCGACCCTGCCGTGGTGGGCGTTGAGCAATCCTATGAGTATTTCGAAGACGGCCTGCTGGTCATCGACAACGGCCAGGTGGCCAACGTCGGCCACGCCACCGACCTGCTGCCCAGTCTCAAGGGTGTGGAAATCACCGAGTACCGTGACGCGCTGATCACCCCAGGCTTTATCGACACCCATATCCACTACCCGCAAACCGGGATGATCGCCTCCTATGGCGAGCAGTTGCTGGATTGGCTGAACACCTACACCTTCCCCACCGAGCAGCAGTTCGCCGACAAGGCCCATGCTGCGGACGTGGCCGGTATCTTCCTGAAAGAGTTGCTGCGCAACGGCACCACCACCGCGCTGGTATTCGGTACGGTGCACAAGCAATCGGTGGACGCATTCTTCGAAGCTGCCGAAGCACTGAACCTGCGCATGATCGCCGGCAAGGTGCTGATGGACCGTAACGCTCCGGACTACCTGACCGACACCCCGGAATCCGGCTACGCCGACAGCAAGGAACTGATCGAGCGCTGGCACGGCAAGGGCCGCCTGCATTACGCGGTGACCCCACGCTTCGCCCCAACCAGCACTCCAGAGCAATTGACCCTGGCCGGCAAACTGCTGGGCGAATACCCGGACCTGTATATGCACACCCACCTGTCCGAGAACCGCAAGGAAATCGAATGGGTCAAGGCGCTGTTCCCAGAGCGCAAGGGCTACCTGGATGTGTATGACCACTACAAACTGATCGGCGCGCGCTCGGTGTTCGCCCACGGCGTGCACCTGTGTGACGACGAGTGCAAACGCCTGGCCGAAACCGGCTCGGCCGTGGCCTTCTGCCCAACCTCCAACCTGTTCCTCGGCAGCGGCCTGTTCGACCTGAACAAGCTTGAAGACCATGGCGTACGCGTCGGCCTGGGCACCGACGTGGGGGCTGGCACCAGCTTCAGCCAGCTGCAGTCGCTGAACGAGGCGTACAAGGTCATGCAGCTACAGGGCAAGAAACTCGACCCGTTCAAGTCGCTGTACCTGGCCACCCTGGGCGGCGCCCATGCGCTGTATCTGGACGACAAGATCGGCAACTTCGAAAGCGGTAAAGACGCCGACTTCGTGGTGCTCGACTACAACGCCACACCGCTGATCAGCTACCGCATGCAACAGGCCAAGACCCTGGACGAGAAGCTGTTTGCCCTGACCATGCTCGGCGACGACCGTGCGATCAAGGAAACCTTCGCCGCCGGCCAGTCGGTGCATCGCCGCGATTGAGGTCGCCAAGACTAAGCCTGGTAGGTTAAATCCCGACCAAGGAAAAGCCCGCTCATTGAGCGGGCTTTTCATTTAGGCCGGTTGCTTCAATTAGCGGCTCGCGGCTTTCTTCTTGCTGCCCGGCAGCAGGTGCGAGAACACCGCATGCAGGTCATCGGAGGCGGTTTCACCATCCAGATTGAGTTTGGCGTCAACGCTGTCCATATGGCGCATCATCAGGTCCACGGCCACTTCCACGTTGCCGGCCTCGATGGCATCGATCACCTGGTCGTGTTCGGCATCTGAGCAATGCGTACGGCTGTTGCTTTCGTACAGGGCGATGATCAGCGAGGTCTGCGAAATCAGGCTGCGCAGAAAGCCCAGCAAGGTCAGGTTGCCGGCGGCTTCGGCGAGTTTCAGGTGGAACTCACCCGACAGGCGAATGCCCATGCCGCGGTCACCACGGGCGAAACAGTCGCGCTCATCGATCACCATCTGGCGTAGCGCGGCAATCTGTTCCGGCTTGGCGTTCTTGCAGGCCAGTTCGGTAATCGCCCGCTCGATCATGCGGCGTACATAGAAGATCTGCCGCGCTTCTTCCGCACCTGGGCTGGCCACTACCGCGCCACGGTTAGGCCGCAACAGCACCACGCCTTCGTGGGCCAGGCGCGACAAGGCGCGACGGATGATGGTGCGGCTGACGCCGAAGATTTCACCGAGCGCCTCTTCACTGAGCTTGGTGCCAGGAGCCAGACGCTGCTCAAGAATGGCATCGAAGATATGGGCGTAAACGACATCGTCCTGAGTCCCGCTGCGAGTGCTTTTGCCTTCGCGCGTCTGCTTCTTAAGGGGCTGCAATTGTTCGTTCATTGTGGCTCGCGTGATCAAGGTTCGGCGGTTGCTGATGCAACTCTACTGTGTGCTACCTACCCTCTGGCAAGCAGCAAATCAGTGAAAAGTCACAAATAAAAAGCCTTTGCATTGTACACAATGTAACCAGCACGTACACCGCTACCAAGGCATAACCCTCACGCAAAGGTGCATTTTCACGCGCTTTCTTTTCGCACTTCTCTGCCGAAGAACGCGCAGTCGGCAGATTCATTTCTTATATGCAGCATTTTTCTTGTTCGCGAATCTGCTTAGCAACTGCCCTGGTGAGTTACGGCGGCAACACCGCGATGGCCACGATTATTGCCGAAGCCCCACTGATCATGAGGGGTGTAAACGCCTCGTCAGATCGGCGAAACAAATGCTCCGGAACACATCAGTGACAGGACAGGTACTGCATAGGTAAAAAAGCCGAGGACATAGCGGATTTTAACCAGAAACATTATTTGCTTTTTTTGTATACAACATCATAATCGGCCTCAGTGTTATTTCTTGACCGAAGGGTCAGCTAAGCACGCCAGCAAGGCAAAAAAACACCACCTACCTCAAGAGTCGAGCAGTGCGCAGCACAGGCTCTGGGTGGCACACAACAAGAGATGAGGAGTACCCCTGTGGAAAGCGCTAAACAAGAACAACAGGCGACGCAGATGCAAGACCTGATCAAACCCGGTCTGCTTGACCGCTTCTTCAAGCTGACCGAACACCGCACCACAATCAAAACCGAGCTGCTGGCGGGCCTGACGACTTTCGTCACCATGGCTTACATCATCTTCGTTAACCCCAACATCATGGCCACGGCTGGTGTCGATCATGGCGCGGCGTTTGTCGCCACCTGCATCGGCGCGGCCATCGGCTGTTTCCTGATGGGTCTGTACGCCAACTGGCCAGTCGGCCTGGCACCAGGCATGGGTCTGAATGCCTTCTTCACCTACACCGTTGTCGGTGAAATGGGCTACAGCTGGCAGATCGCCCTCGGCGCGGTGTTTATCTCCGGCGTGCTGTTTATGATCATGAGCCTGTCACGCATCCGCGAGTGGCTGCTTAACAGCATCCCCATGAGCCTGCGCTTTGCCATGGGTGCGGGGGTGGGTCTGTTTCTCGGGCTGATCGGTTTGAAAACCGCAGGCATCGTCGTCGACAGCCCAGCAACTCTGCTGACCATGGGTTCTTTCGGTGAACCGAATGCAATCCTCGCCGCTGTGTGCTTCCTGCTGATTGCCGTGCTTAGCCACCGCAATGTGTTCGGCGCCATCCTGTTCAGCATGCTTGGTGTGACCGCCATCGGCTGGGCCATGGGCATCGTGGAATACAACGGCCTGGTTTCAATGCCGCCAAGCCTGGCACCGACCTTGATGGCACTGGACATCGCCGGGGCCTTCAACATTGCCATGATCAGCGTGATTCTGGCCTTCCTCTTCGTCAACATGTTCGACACCGCTGGCACCCTGATGGGCGTTGCCCATCGCGCCAACCTGGTGGACGAAGACGGCAAGATCCAGAACCTGTCCAAAGCTCTCAAGGCTGACAGTACCTCCAGCGTGGTCGGTGCCTTTGTCGGTTGCCCGCCGGTAACCAGCTATGTGGAAAGTGCTGCAGGCGTTGCTGCCGGTGGCCGTACTGGTCTGACGGCTGTTGCTGTGGGCGTGCTGTTTCTCTGCGCGATGTTCTTTGCCCCGCTGGCTGGGATGATCCCCGCCTACGCTACCGCTGGCGCGCTGATTTATGTTGCGATGCTGATGATGAGCGGCATGGCGCATATCGACTGGAAAGATCACACCGACACCATCCCGGCGATCGTCACCGTGGTCATGATGCCGCTGACCTTCTCCATCGCCAACGGTATTGCCCTGGGCTTCCTGACCTACGCGACGCTGAAACTGCTGACCGGTCAGCGCGACAAGGTATCGCTGAGCTTGTACGTTCTGTGCATCATCTTTATCGCCAAGTTCGCCTTCCTGTAAGGTTGGCCGGCTGGTAACCAAGCCCCGGCGCGCGCGTCGGGGCTTTTGCGCATCTGGAGAATCGCTAATGAGCCTGGAAACCTGGCTGTTGTTCGCAAGCGCTGCACTGGTGGTGATTCTGATCCCCGGGCCGCTGTCACTGTTGATGGTCAGCAACAGCCTGAACTACGGCCTGCGCCGCTCGGCCCCGGCCTTTATCGGCGGTGTGTCAGCCTCGATCTGCCTGTTGAGCGCCTCGGCACTCGGCCTTGGCGCGCTGCTGCTGGCCTCGGAGCAGCTGTTCAGCCTGCTGAAAATTGTCGGCGCGCTGTACCTGTTTTACCTCGCCTGGCAAAGCTGGCAGGAATCGCGCAAAGCCGCCAAGCCTATGACGGCCGAAGAGCAGCCGGTCAATCCGAGCTTTCGCGCCATGTTCTGGAAGGCCTTCGGCCTGGGCGCCAGTAACCCCAAGGACATTCTGTTCTTCGCCGCCTTCCTGCCGCAGTTCATCAGCGCCGAGCGGCCCATGCTTGGCCAGCTGCTAGTGATGATCGCCACCTGGGCAGTGTTGGATCTGGCCTGCAAACTGTTCTACGGCCTTAGCGCCCAGGGCGCCGCGCGCTACCTGCGTTCGGGCAAGGGCCAGGTGTGGTTCAACCGCATCAGCGCTGCCTTGTTTGGCGGAGCTGGGGCTGCCTCGCTGCTTAGCCGCTAGGTTATTGCTGAACCCGCGAAGCCTACTGTTTGGGCTTCGCGCGGCCCAAACACCCGGCACCGATCAGCACCTCAAATCGCAGGCAAAAAAAAGCCCGCAGTGTGTACGGGCTAGGGACTCTTAAATTGAGTCAGAGGGTGACAAGCATTCGGTTCAGCTACCGCGGTAGGTGGAGTAGCTGTAAGGGGAAATCAGCAGCGGCACGTGGTAATGCTCCTGCCCGGCATCAATACCGAAGCGCAGCACCACAACATCCAAAAAAGCCTGTTCAGGCAATTTAACGCCGCGAGCGCGGTAGTAATCGCCAGCATGGAAATGCAGCTGGTAAACGCCGCTACGGTAATCGTCACCCTGCAGCACCGGCGCATCGCAACGGCCGTCGTGGTTGGTGACAACGCTATTGAGCAGCTCCATCTGAGCCCCTTCAACGCGATACAACTCAATCTTCAGTTCGCTGCCTGGGCAACCATGGGCGGCATCCAGTACGTGTGTGGTCAATCGTCCCATCGCTTATGGGCACCTGCGCAGATAAGCCTACGTAGACGCCGCACCTCCTCTACTTTTATTGAATTCGGCAGATTTATCAGGCTAAGCAGCCTCGACTGAGCTGAAGCATAGCATGCTGAAATTCAAAAATAAGACACTTTTATAAAAAACTGTACACAATAAACCGATCATTACGTCTGCTTAGCGCACCGTAAACGGGCAGCAAATCGACCATAAGTGCTTGCGAGCACTGCTTTTGCACAACAACAGCTGACGCACTGGACAGATTCAGCATTAAGGCAAAATTTCGCAAAATAAGTGAATTTTAGATTTACAAGATGCAAAGCACTTTGTATACAATTAGCCCATCACGGTCGTGCAACGCATTCATGCCTGCCCAATGACCGCCACAAACAGCAAGAAGGAAGACTGCAGTGAGCGCTGACTACCCACGCGACCTGATCGGTTACGCCAACAACCCGCCCCACCCGCACTGGCCGAATGATGCGCGCATAGCCCTGTCGTTTGTTCTCAATTACGAGGAAGGCGGCGAGCGCAACGTGCTGCACGGCGACAAGGAGTCCGAGGCGTTCCTCTCCGAAATGGTCTCCGCGCAGCCGCTGCAAGGCCAACGCAACCTGTGCATGGAATCACTCTACGAGTATGGCAGCCGTGCCGGCGTCTGGCGTTTGCTCAACCTGTTCCAGAAACACAACATCCCACTGACCATCTTCGCCGTGGCCATGGCCGCGCAGCGTCACCCGGATGCGATCAAGGCGATGGTCGCCGCCGGTCACGAGATCTGCAGCCACGGTTACCGCTGGATCGACTACCAGAACATGAGCGAAGCCGAAGAGCGCGAGCATATGCTCGAAGCCATCCGCATCCTCACCGAGCTGACTGGCCAGCGTCCGCAGGGTTGGTACACCGGTCGTACTGGGCCGAACACCCGCCGCCTGGTGCGCGAAGAAGGTGGCTTCCTGTATGACAGCGACACCTACGACGATGACCTGCCCTACTGGGACCCGGCCAGCACCGCGGCCAAACCGCACCTGGTGATTCCTTACACGTTGGACACCAACGACATGCGCTTCACCCAGGTGCAGGGCTTCAACAAGGGTGATGACTTCTTCGAATACCTGAAAGACGCCTTCGATGTGCTCTACGCCGAAGGCGTGGCCGGCGCACCGAAGATGCTTTCGATCGGCATGCACTGCCGCCTGCTCGGCCGCCCGGCGCGTCTGGCGTCACTGGCGAAGTTTCTTGAATACGTGCAGAGCCACGAAAAAGTCTGGTGCGCACGCCGCGTCGACATCGCCCAACACTGGTACGCAACCCATCCGTTGCACGATCAGCCGTCCAAGGAGAGCTCGAAATGAGCCGTTTTCAAACCCTGACTCCATCCCGTTTGAGCCGTGAAGACTTCGTCAAAGTCTTCGCCGACATCTACGAGCACTCGCCCTGGGTTGCCGAGAAGGCCTTCGACCTGGGCCAGGACGACAGCATTAACGAAATCAACGGCCTGCATCAGCGCATGGCCGACCTGTTGCTCAGTGCCAGCCATGCTGCACAGCTGGCATTGATCAATGCTCACCCGGACCTGGCCGGCAAGGCAGCCGTACGCGGTGAGTTGACCGCCTCCTCCACGTCGGAGCAGGCAGGTGCAGGCATTCACGCCTGTACCGCAGAAGAGTTCGCCCGCTTTACCGAACTGAACGATGCCTACAAAGCCAAGTTCGGCTTCCCCTTCATCATGGCGGTGAAAGGCAGCAATCGGCACCAGATCCTGGCGGCCTTCGAGGAGCGGATTCATAACTCCCCGGAGCAGGAATTCGCCTGCGCCCTGGCCGAGATCAACAAGATCGCGCTGTTCCGCTTGCAGCAGCTGTAGGCCGCAAGCCCTCCGCCCTCCCCAACGCCATCATCTAAGGCAGACATTTCATGAAAGCTTACGCCGTACCCTTTGAGAAATACGTCAACCTCGCCGACGCACGCCTGGGCACCAAGGCCATCTCGGTCACCGACGACTGGTTCGCCGACGTTAACCGTCTGTTCCAGCCGACCCCGGCCGTATGGAAGGAGGGCGTGTTCGATGACAACGGCAAGTGGATGGATGGCTGGGAATCGCGCCGCAAGCGCTTCGAAGGTTATGACAGCGCCGTGATCCGCCTGGGCGTACCTGGCTCGATCAAGGGCGTGGACATCGACACCAGTTTCTTCACCGGTAACTTCCCACCGTCGGCGTCCCTGGAAGGCTGCTTTGTCACCGCAGGCGACCCGACCGACGCCACCGAGTGGACCGAAGTGCTGGCCGCAGTCGAACTGCAAGGCAACAGCCACCACTACCATGAAATCAGCAATGCCCAGGCCTTCACCCACCTGCGCTTCAACATCTACCCGGACGGCGGCGTCGCCCGTCTGCGCGTGTACGGCGTGCCGTTCCGCGACTGGTCGAACGTAGGTGACAACGAAGAAGTCGACCTGGCTTCTGCACTGAATGGCGGTCGCGCCCTGGCCTGCTCGGACGAACACTTCGGCCGTATGAGCAACATCCTCAACCCGGGCCGTGGCATCAACATGGGCGACGGCTGGGAAACTGCACGTCGCCGTACCCCAGGTAACGACTGGGTGATTGTCGCCCTCGGCCATCCGGGCGAAATCGAGCGCATCGTCGTCGACACCCTGCACTTCAAAGGCAACTACCCGGACAGCTGCTCGATCCAGGCGGCCTTCGTCAAAGGCGGTACCGACAGCCAGATCGAAACCCAGAGCCTGTTCTGGCGCGAACTGCTGCCAAGCCAGAAGCTGCAGATGCACGCCGAGCACGAGTTCAGCGAGCAGATCAAAGCCCTCGGCCCGATCACCCACGTACGGGTGAACGTGTTCCCGGACGGTGGTATCAGCCGTCTGCGCCTGTTCGGCAAAGTCGCCAAGTAAGCCAATAAACCCCTCTCCCATTGGGAGAGGGGCATAAACGAACGAACAAGAAGACCAACATGCGCAAATTGATCATCGAGCCGCTGAGCAAAGAAGCCTTCGCCCCCTTTGGTGACGTTATCGAAACCGAAGGCAGCGAATTCTTCATGATCAACAATGGCTCCACTCGCCGTTATCACAAACTGGCCACGGTCGAGACCGCACAGCCAGAGGATAAGGCGATCATCAGCATCTTCAGTGCCGAGGCCCTGGATATGCCGCTGACCATTCGCATGCTGGAGCGCCATCCGCAGGGCAGTCAGGCGTTTATTCCGCTGCTCGGCAACCCCTTTCTGATTGTGGTCGCGCCAGTTGGCGATGCACCTGAATCGGAGTTGGTCCGAGCCTTCCGCAGCAACGGCAGGCAGGGCATTAATTACCATCGCGGCGTTTGGCACCACCCGGTGCTGACGATCGAAAAGCGGGATGACTTCCTGGTGGTTGATCGCAGTGGTTCTGGCAACAACTGCGATGAGCATTTCTTTACCGACGACGAGCAACTGCTCCTCGCCCCCCACCAATAAGAGAAGCCTGCAGCCGGCGTGTCGGCCTGTGGGAAAGAGGTACTGATTGTGGAAGCGCATTTGACTGAGTGGCTGAACCTGGGTATCCGCTGGATCCATATGATCACCGGCATCGCCTGGATCGGCGCATCCTTCTATTTCGTCTGGCTGGAAAACAACCTCAACCGTAGCAACCCACGCGAAGGCCTGTCTGGTGACCTCTGGGCGATTCACGGTGGCGGTATCTACCACCTGGAAAAATACAAGCTGGCCCCGCCGAAAATGCCGGAGAACCTGCACTGGTTCAAATGGGAGGCCTATTTCACCTGGTTGTCGGGCGTGGCCCTGATGCTGGTGGTGTACTACCTAAACCCAAGCCTGTACCTGGTTAAACCCGGCGTTGATCTGGCCCCGGAAATGGCCATTGCCATCGGCTTCGGTTCGATGGTGGCGGGCTATGTGGCGTATCACTTCCTCTGCGATTCGCCGCTGGGCAAGCGCCCGGCCCTGCTTGGCGCCGTGCTGTTCGTGCTGATCATCGCTGCAGCCTATGGCTTCAGCCAGATCTTCAGCGGCCGCGCGGCCTATATCCATGTCGGCGCCATTATCGGCACCATCATGGTCGGCAACGTGTTCTTCACCATCATGCCGGCCCAGCGTGCGCTGGTTAAGGCCATCGAAGACAACACCACGCCGGACCCGACCCTGCCAGCCAAAGGCCTGCTGCGTTCGCGCCACAACAACTACTTCACCTTGCCGGTGCTGTTCATCATGATCAGCAACCACTTCCCGAGCACCTACGGCAGCCAATACAACTGGCTGATCCTGGCGGGCATCGCGATGCTGGCGGTACTGGTGCGCCACTACTTCAATACCCGCCACGACAGCAGCAAGTACGTGTGGACTCTGCCTGCCGCTGCACTGGGCATGATCTGCCTGGCGTTCGTCACTGGCCCGAGCATGAAGGCCGCCGCGCCGCAGGAGCCACAAGCTGCGGTGATCAAGTACGCCCCGGTACCGGCCACTGGCATCAGCGGTCATCCGGGAGTTGTTGCCAAGGCTGCCGAAACAGCCAGCAAACCGGCAGAAACCGCAGCGGCCCCTGAGGCCAGTGCTCCAGCAGAAGCCGCAGCTGGCGCGGGCGACTTTGCCCAGGTCAACAGCGTGATTCAGGAACGCTGCAGCGTGTGCCACTCGGCCACACCAAGCAGCCCGATGTTCAGCGCACCGCCTGCCGGGTTTGTCCTCGACACGCCGGAGCAGATCAAGGCCCAGGCCGCGAAGATCCACGCGCAAAGCGTTGCTTCGCAGATCATGCCACTGGGCAACATCACCCAGATGACCCAGGAAGAACGCGAGCTGATCGGCTCGTGGATCGACCAGGGCGCCCAACTCAACTGATCCACCTGAATGCCGCGCCATGGGCGCGGCATTTTCTTGTCGAGTCCCCGCCAACTCTGCGCTTCAAGTCGCCCTTCTTGATTGCCATCCACAGCCCGCTACGCGCAACTATCAGTGATGCAAACCGTCGCTAATCACCGGGCTTCCGCCTCAAAAACTAATCGAGCATATCAACCCAGAACGGCAGGCTCAGTTACCTGACTGACGGTTCATTTTTTGTGCACAATCTAAAAATAAATTGTTTTTATCAGTGTGAACAAGTTGCTATAGTCGATCCATTCTGACCAAGTGGACAACTTCTACTCTGGTATAGAACAGAGGCGCCGTGAAGCCTCGCCAAGCCCATGACCATATAAAAACAACTGGCAGGCTCTGACATGACCACGACTCGCAGCACAGAAACCACGGCTCCGCCTTTGGCAAACAACGACCTGATCTACCAACTACACGACACCCCAGCCTTTGCTCCGGCGATCTTCGCCGCGTTGCAGCACGTACTGGCCAGCTTCGTCGGCATCATCACCCCTACCCTGATTGTCGGCGGCGTCCTCGGCCTCGGTGATTACGTGCCGTATTTGGTCAGCATGGCGCTGTTCGTCTCCGGCCTCGGTACCTTTATCCAGGCCAAGCGCATTGGCCCGGTCGGCTCCGGCCTGCTCTGCCTGCAGGGCACCAGCTTCGGTTTTCTCAGCGTGATTCTCAGCGCCGGGTTTATCGTCAAGGGCCGCGGCGGCAGTGAGGAGGAAATTCTCTCGACGATCTTTGGCGTGTGTTTCTGCGCAGCCTTTGTCGAGATCGCCTTCAGCCAGTTCATCAACAAGCTGCGCCGAGTGATCACCCCGGTCGTTACCGGCACCATCATCTGCCTGATGGGCTTGTCGCTGATCAAGGTGGCCATGACCGATATAGCCGGCGGTTACGGCGCGGCGGATCTGGGCGCCCTGCACCATCTGGGCCTCGGCGGCCTGGTGCTGGTGACCATCGTTATCCTCAACCGCTTCCCATCGCAGGTGGTGCGCCTGTCGGCCGTGATCATCGGCCTGGTACTGGGCTTTAGCGTGGCCTGGTTCACCGGCAAGGTGGATTTCGCCAACATGGCTCAGGTGCCGCTGATCAGCGTGCCGGTGCCGTTCAAGTACGGCTTCAATTTTGACTGGATGGCGTTTATACCGATTGCGGTGATCTTCCTGATCACCCCGCTGGAAACCGCCGGCGATCTGACGGCCAACTCGATCATCTCCAAGCAGCCGGTCAAAGGTCCGCTATATATGCGCCGGATCAAATCCGGGGTCTTGGCCGATGGTTGCAACTCGGCCATGGCGGCGATGTTCAACAGCCTGCCGATGACCACCTTCAGCCAGAACAACGGCGTGATCCAGCTGACCGGCGTGGCCAGCCGCCACGTGGCCTTCTATATCGCCGGCATTCTGGTGCTGCTGGGCCTGTTCCCGGCGGTGGGCGCGGTGCTGCAGTTGATGCCGAAACCGGTACTCGGTGGCGCCACCCTGATCATGTTCGGCACCGTGGCCGTCGCGGGCATCAAGATCCTTACCGAGGCGGGCCTGCATCGCCGCAACGTGCTGATCGTGGCCATATCCCTCGGTTTGGGCCTGGGTGTTGCGGCCGTACCGGAAGTGCTCTCGCAGATGCCGGATGCGCTGAAGAACATCTTCGGCTCGCCCATCACCATCGGTGCCTTCAGCGCGATTCTGCTGAATATCTTCCTGCCGGAAGAGCATCTGCAACTGGAAGAAAACGACTACGACCCCGAGGCGCACCTGCACACCGTGCTGCAAAACCCGCAGGACGACAGTGCAACGGATGCGCCTAACAGCGGCCGTAACGAGCTCAACGTGGCCCCGCGTACCAGTTGAGTCACTGCCCCTTTGCCTGAGAGATCCTGCGGTTCGCCGCAGGTTCGAGAAACCTTGTAAGTCCAATAATAAGGAAACCATGATGAAACTGAAGCACCTGCCCCACGGCATCGCCCTCTCGGCTGGACTGTTTTCCGGTCAGCAGGCCTTGGCCAGCGACGCCTTCCTCTGGCAAGACACCAGCCTCTCCTACCTGTATGGCAGCAATTTCCAGCGCCTGAACTTCAACGATGAAGAACAGCGCTCGCAAACCACTTTCACCCTGGAAAACGCCAGCGGCTGGACCTGGGGCGATACCTTCTTCTTCCTCGACTACATCGACGCTGACAACGCGCAGGCGCGCGGCAGCAACTTCGGCAACCTGGATGTCGACGAGAAGAGCAGTTTCTACTACATGGAATTCTCACCACGCGTCAGCCTCAGCTGGCTGACCGGCCAGGACCTGTCCGTAGGCCCGCTGAAGGATGTGTACGCAGCCTTTACCTATGAAAAAGGCAACGGCGGCCCTGGCACCGAAAACTACCTGTACGGCATCGGCACCGCCTGGAACGCTCCAGGCTTCGCCTACCTGAACGCCAACCTGTATGCGGTGAAGGTCAATAACCACATCTTCTTCGATCATGACTTCAAGGCATCGGACAAGGGCAACGGCCACACCTACCAGCTGACCGTGAGCGGCGCGTACCCGTTCGCCATTGGCGAACAGGACTTCGTGGTCGACGGCTATATCGACTGGCGCGCCCCGTCCAAGGACGCTGGCACCCAGACTTCAGTCGGCTCCTCGATCCAGATCAAATGGGATGCCGGCAAGGCGCTGTTCGGTGAAGGGCGCAAGCTGTATGTCGGTACCGAGCTGAACATGTGGCACAACAAGTACGGCATCCGGCCAATCGACGGCTCCACCGATGGCTTCGATCAGACTGCAGTGCAAGCGCTGGTGAAGTACCACTTCTAAGCCTATGTGCTTGATGCGGGTTGCCGGGTAGGCGGCAACCTGTAACAAAAAGGGGATGGCATCGTTGCCATCCCCTTTTTTATTGCGTCTATCCCGACTCTTTCTACACGCAGAAAAAAACCGCTCACTAGGAGCGGTTTTTGTTAGCTCAGCACATCACTGCGATTGCGCGTCCTTGAGCTTTTTGCGCTCAATAAAATCCAGCTTCCACTGCTCCAGGCCGATGCGTTCGGCATCCAGATTGGCCTCGACCTTGTACTGGCTTTTCAGCGCGGCAATTTCGCTCTGCTGCTCGACCAGGAAGCGGTCGAAACGCTGCATAAAAACCGCGTGCTTGAGGGTCGACAGCTTGAAGCTGCCACGGTTGTGCGGCAACTGCGCGTCGAATATCAGCGCACCCGGTCGCGCGCGGATGTTGTCCAGATAATGGGTCGCCACCACCACGTTGAAGTAGGCGCCGTCAGTATCCTTCTTCAGCGCCTGGCGAATCATCTGGCGCAGATCATCGCTGTAAGTCAGCTCGATCTGCCCGGCATCGATACGCTCTTGATAGCCCCAAGGCGTCCAGCCATTGACCATGGCCAGGCGCTTGATCTGCTCGATGGGCTGGCCATGGCGCTGCGGCGCCACCAGCACGCCATCAACATACTCGACCACACCCTGGCTGTAGTTCAGGGTCTTGCCGGCCTTCTGTTCCTGCGCCCAGGTTTCGCTATCGGGGTATTTGAAATCCACCTGGCCGCTAAGCAGCGCGGGCAATAGCTGCTCCACGGGCAGCACCTTGTAGCTCAGCTCCACCCCGCTGGTCTGCGCAAACAGGTCGAACAGCTCACGGGCAAAGCCCTGGTACTGGCCTTGCGCATCGATGCTGTAGTGCGGCGCAAAGGCCAGCTTCTCTACACCGACCACATAACTTTCAGCGCTGACCGCGCTGGAACAGACAACGGCGAACAAACTGCAGACGTGCGAGGGCTTCACAGCAAACCTCCTGTTTAATCGTGGTGTTGAAATAAATGGAACCGCCAAGGCGGCGGAAAGCAGTTCGGTGCTAGCCGCCGGTCATGCTCATAAAGCGCACCACCTGGACCTGGGCATCGGTCTCGAAGTGGTGACGTTCGGGTTTCAGTTGCAAGGCTTGCATCAAGGCTTCACTCAGGCGCTGGCTGTCGCCGGGGTGGGCACGCATCAGGCCTTTCAGGTCCAGGGCATTTTCATGGCCCAGGCAGAGCACCAGCTTGCCCTCGGCGGTGACCCGCACGCGGTTGCAGTCGCCGCAGAAGTTGTGGCTGTGGGGCGAGATAAAACCTACCTGGGTATCGCTACCAACCACCTGCCAGTAGCGCGACGGCCCGCCGGTCAGCTTGCTGCTGCGCACCAGGGCATAACGCTGCTCGATGCGCTCACGCACCTCGTCACTGGAGCAGAAGGTCTGCTCGCGCTGGTGGCTGGAAATACTGCCCAGCGGCATTTCTTCGATAAAGCTGATATCCAGGCCACGCGCCATGGCGAACTCGACCAAGTCGAGCACTTCGTCATCGTTGCGGCCTTTCTGCACCACGGCGTTAAGTTTGATCTTGCGAAAACCCGCCGCGCGCGCCACCTCGATGCCTTCCAGCACCTGGTCGAGCTTGTCGCGCCGGGTAAAGGCAGCAAAACGCTCGCGCTGCAGGGAATCCAGGCTGACATTCAGGCGCTTGACCCCGGCCGCTTGCAGTTGCGGCGCCAGGTCAGCCAGCTGTGAGCCATTGGTGGTAATGGCCAGGTCTTCCAGCTCCGGGCGCTGGCCCAGGCGGGTCAGCAGGCTGAGCAGATTTTTGCGTACCAGCGGCTCGCCACCGGTGATGCGGATGCGTTTGACCCCGAGGCCGATAAAAGCGTCCGCCACTGCATAGAGTTCTTCAAGGCTGAGGATCTGCTCGCGCGGGGCGAACACCATGTCCTCACTCATGCAGTAGGTGCAGCGGAAATCACAGCGATCGGTAACCGATAACCGTAGATAGGTGATGCGCCGACCGAAGGGGTCAACCAGTTGATTGTTCACGACGTGTCTCCTGGAGCTCATCGAGCCGAGACTTTTTGTTATGAATGCATAGGGCAAGATAAAAACAGAAAAATTAAATTTTGTATACAACAACCTGACCTGCAAGTCAGATAGCCTCACCGAAGCCCAGCCCACGCGGCTTGAGCGCCGCGCAAAGCCGGTGCTACCATGCCCGACGCTGCCCAGCGACGGGCGTTCGACAGAAGCAAAGAGGCTTATGACCAGTATCCGCGAGCGTAACAGAGAGCTGATTTTACGCGCAGCCAGTGAGGAGTTCGCCGACAAAGGCTTTGCTGCCAGCAAAACCAGCGACATCGCCGCCAAGGCCGGGGTGCCCAAGCCCAACGTCTACTATTACTTCAAGTCGAAAGAAAACCTCTACCGCGAAGTGCTGGAAAGCATCATCGAACCGCTGCTGGAAGCCTCTTCGCCGTTCAACCAGCCAGGCAAACCCGCCGACGTGCTGCGCGCCTACATCCGCTCGAAGATCCGCATCTCCCGCGAACTGCCGTTTGCCTCCAAGGTGTTCGCCAGCGAAATCATGCACGGCGCGCCGCACCTGTCCGCCGACCAGACCGCGCAGCTGAATGCCCAGGCCAAGCACAATATTTCCTGCATCCAGGGCTGGATCGACCAAGGCCTGATGGCCAAGGTTGACCCGCACCACCTGCTGTTCAGCATCTGGGCCGCAACTCAGACCTACGCTGACTTCGACTGGCAGATTTCCACCGTTACCGGTAAAGCCAGCCTGGATGAAGCCGACTACGAAGCCGCCGCACAAACCATCATCCGCTTGGTGATCAAGGGCTGCGAAATCGACGAAACCCAGCCCAGCCCTTCCGAGCAGGTCACCAACGCGTAAGCCCGGTTCTCCGCCCTACCCTTGGCTTAAGGCCGCAATAAATAAAAACGGTGAATGCCGCAAAGCATTCACCGTTTTTTTATTGCGACTCTAGTTGCGGCGAAAGCCGCACATCATCAGGCGGCGATACCCGCGTCCGCCTTCAGCCCGACCGACTCCACTGCACTGACTGCGCACTGCTCATCGATATCCGAGGTATCCCCAGTGATGCCCACTGCGCCGATTACTTCGCCGCGCTCATCACGAATCAGCACACCACCCGGTGCCGGCACCAGCTGACCGTCTGCCAGGTTGTTTACCGCGCCGATAAATGCCGGGCGCTGTTGTGCGTCGGCGGCGATCAGGCGCGAGCCCTTGCCCAGAGCCAGCGCACCCCAGGCCTTGCCGATGGCGATTTGCGGGCGCAGCAGGCTTGCACCGTCTTCACGCTGCAGGCTGATCAGGTGCCCACCGGCGTCCAGCACGGCCACGGTCAGCGGTGCGGCGGATATTTCCCGGCCGACAGCCAGGGCGCGGTTACTGATGGTGGTGGCGATTTGCAGATTCAACGTACTCATGTTGGGTCTTCCTCGATGCTGATAAATCCTACGAAACACCCGGCGCTGCGCCGCCTGCAGGGCGATTGACAGCGGCCGGGCAATCCAAAGCTCAACACCACTATCCCACCAGAAACAAAAAACTCAATAGACGAATACAATACATACACTGTTTGTATACAGTTATGCGTAAGCGTTTCCGCAGCAGATCAAGCACCCCAGCTAAAACGGTTGTTTTAAAAGATTTTTTGCCAGACAGCGCCTCGACGACAAAACGTGTTGACCGGAAGGTCAGGCCATGAATAGAATCCAAGCCAGCTGTTTTGTATACAATCTGATAACAAACGAGGCACAAGACAATGGCCAAAATGAGAGCAATCGAGGCCGCCGTACTGGTGATGCGCCGCGAAGGCGTTGACACTGCGTTCGGCATCCCCGGCGCCGCCATCAACCCCCTGTACGCTGCACTGAAGAAAGTTGGCGGTATCGACCACGTCCTGGCTCGCCACGTCGAAGGTGCCTCGCACATGGCTGAGGGTTACACCCGCACCAATGCCGGCAATATCGGCGTATGCATCGGCACCTCCGGCCCAGCTGGCACCGACATGGTGACCGGCCTGTACTCGGCATCGGCCGACTCCATCCCGATTCTGTGCATCACCGGCCAAGCGCCGCGTGCCCGCATGCACAAGGAGGACTTCCAGGCCGTCGACATCACCAGCATCGTCAAGCCGGTGACCAAGTGGGCGACCACAGTGATGGAGCCGGGCCAAGTGCCACGCGCTTTCCAGAAAGCCTTCTATGAAATGCGCAGCGGCCGCCCAGGCCCAGTGCTGATCGACCTGCCGTTCGACGTGCAGATGGCCGAGATCGAATTCGACATCGACGCCTACGAGCCACTTCCACTGGCCAAGCCGGCGGCAAACCGCGTGCAGGCTGAAAAAGCCCTGGCCATGCTGAATGACGCCGAGCGTCCATTGCTGGTTGCCGGCGGCGGTATCTTCAACGCCGACGCGGCCGACAAGCTGGTTGAATTCGCTGAGCTGACCGGCGTACCGGTTGTACCAACCCTGATGGGCTGGGGCGCGATTCCGGATGACCACAAGCTGATGGTTGGCATGGTCGGCCTGCAGACGTCGCACCGTTACGGCAATGCCACCCTGCTGGAATCCGACCTGGTATTCGGTATCGGTAACCGTTGGGCCAACCGCCACACCGGCAGCATCGATGTCTACACCGAAGGCCGCAAGTTCATTCACGTCGACATCGAACCGACGCAGATTGGCCGCGTGTTCAACCCGGACCTGGGCATCGTTTCCGATGCTGGCGCCGCTCTGGACGCCTTTATCGAAGTGGCCCGCGAGTGGAAATCCGCTGGCAAGCTGAAAGACCGCAGCGCCTGGGTTGAGTCATGCCGCGAGCGCAAGCGCACCCTGCAGCGCAAGACCCACTTCGACAACGTGCCGGTCAAGCCGCAGCGCGTTTACGAAGAGATGAACGAGTTCTTCGGCAAGGACACCTGCTACGTCAGCACCATCGGTCTGTCGCAGATCGCCGGCGCGCAGTTCCTCCACGTTTACAAGCCGCGTCACTGGATCAACTGTGGCCAGGCCGGCCCGCTCGGCTGGACCATTCCGGCAGCGCTGGGTGTGGTCAAGGCTGATCCGACCCGCAACGTCGTGGCGCTGTCGGGCGACTATGACTTCCAGTTCATGATCGAAGAGCTGGCTGTCGGCGCGCAGTTCAACCTGCCGTACATCCACGTCGTGGTGAACAACTCCTACTTGGGCCTGATCCGTCAGTCGCAGCGCGGTTTCGAGATGGACTACTGCGTGCAGTTGGCCTTCGAGAACATCAACGCACCGGAGATCAACGGTTACGGCGTCGACCACGTTGCCGTGGTGGAAGGCCTGGGCTGTAAAGCCGTGCGTGTATTCGAGCCGAACGACATCCAGGCGGCATTGGCCAAGGCCAAGGCGCTGATGGAAGAGTTCCGTGTACCGGTCATGGTCGAAATCATTCTGGAGCGTGTCACCAACATCTCCATGGGTGTGGAAATCAACGCGGTCAACGAGTTCGAAGAACTCGCCGAACGCGGTGCCGACGCCCCGACTGCGATTTCCCTGCTCGACTAAATCGCCTTCTGAACCAGTAGCCCGGATGCATATCCGGGCTGCGCAAGACAAGGAGCACAACATGCCACGTTTTGCCGCCAACCTGTCCATGCTGTTCACCGAAGTGGACTTTCTGGACCGTTTCGACGCCGCCGCCACCGCAGGCTTCAGCGGTGTCGAATACCTGTTTCCCTATGACTTCGCTGCCGAAGTGATCAAGGCGCGCCTGGATGCCAACCGCCTGGAGCAGGTGCTGTTCAACCTGCCTGCTGGCGATTGGGCCAAGGGCGAGCGCGGTATCGCTTGCCACCCCGACCGCGTTGAAGAATTCCGCGCCGGTGTCGACCAGGCCATCGCCTACGCCAAGGTGCTGGGCAACAAGCAGATCAACTGCCTGGCCGGTATCCGTCCGCAGGGTCTGGATTGCGCCGCCGTCGAGCAGACCTTTGTCGACAACCTCAAGTTTGCCGCCGGCAAGCTCGAAGCTGCTGGCATCAAGCTGGTCATGGAAATGATCAACACCCGCGACATCCCCGGCTTCTACCTGAACACCACCAAGCAGGCGCTGGCCATTCGCGACAAAGTCGCCAGCAGCAACCTGTACCTGCAATACGACATCTACCACATGCAAATCATGGAAGGTGACCTGGCGCGTACCGTCGAGGCCAATCTCTCTGTAATCAACCATGTGCAGTTGGCCGACAACCCGGGCCGCAACGAGCCGGGCACTGGCGAGATCAACTACCGCTTCCTCTTCGAGCACCTGGACCGCATCGGCTACCAGGGCTGGATCGGCTGTGAATACAAGCCGGCAACCACCACCGCTGCCGGCCTCGGCTGGATGAAAGCGCACAACGCAATCTGAATCAGAGGATATTTCTCATGGCAAAAATCGGATTTATCGGCACCGGCATCATGGGCAAGCCTATGGCGCAGAACCTGCAAAAAGCCGGGCACACCCTGTTCTTCTCCGAGCACTTCGACAAGGCTCCGGCCGACCTGCTGGGCGACCACGGCATCGGCCTGGCCAACCCGCGCGAAGTGGCGCAGGAAGCCGAATTCATCATCATCATGGTGCCGGACACCCCGCAGGTTGAAGACGTTCTGTTCCGCGCCGACGGCGTTGCCGCAGGCGTAGGCGCTGGCAAAGTGGTGATCGACATGAGCTCGATCTCCCCTACCGCCACCAAGGTCTTTGCCGAGAAGATCAAAGCCACTGGCGCTGCCTACCTCGACGCGCCGGTATCCGGCGGTGAAGTCGGTGCCAAGGCGGCCACCCTGTCGATCATGATCGGCGGTTGCCCGAATGCCTTCGAACGCGCCCTGCCGCTGTTCCAGGCCATGGGCAAGAACATCACCCGCGTTGGCGGTAACGGTGACGGTCAGACCGCCAAGGTCGCCAACCAGATCATCGTCGCCCTGAACATCCAGGCAGTGGCCGAAGCCCTGCTGTTCGCCGCCAAGAACGGCGCCGATCCAGCCAAGGTGCGTGAAGCCCTGATGGGCGGTTTCGCCGGCTCGAAGATCCTTGAAGTGCACGGTGAGCGCATGATCAAGGGCACCTTCGACCCAGGCTTCCGTATCAGCCTGCACCAGAAAGACCTCAACCTGGCACTGGCCGGCGCACGCGAACTGGGCCTCAACCTGCCCAACACCGCCAACGCCCAGCAAGTGTTCAGCACCTGTGCGGCCATCGGTGGCAGCAACTGGGACCACTCAGCGTTGATCAAAGGCCTGGAACATATGGCCAACTTCAACATCCGTGGTGAGTAAGTAACAGGTTTCAGGGCGGGGTCAGCCGCCCTGAAACAACCCTTTCGATCTGTCCGGCAGGCGGTGTCACGGCCTGCCTGCCGGGTGGGTCGATTCTAGTGCGCAGCGTCTTGGCCCAGGGCGCTGCGCACTAGAATCGAATTTGCTTCAGTAATAAAAGCTGCTCCGGCCCTATCAAGAGAGATCGCCATGTCCATCGATCCGTCTTTCAACCCAACGTCTCTGCTGCGCGAGCTGTTCGCCAGCGCCATCGACGCCGCCCACCCGCGCCAGGTTCTGGCTGATTACCTGCCGGAAGATCGCAGCGGCCGCGTTATCGTCATTGGCGCCGGTAAAGCCGCCGCAGCCATGGCCGAAGTGATTGAGCAGGAATGGCAAGGCGAAGTGTCTGGCCTGGTGGTCACCCGTTACGAGCACGGCGCCAACTGCAACAAGATCGAAGTGGTCGAAGCGGCGCACCCGGTGCCGGACGACGCCGGTGAGCGCGTGGCGCGCCGCGTGCTGGAGTTGGTCAGCAACCTCAGCGAAGCCGATAAGGTGATCTTTCTGCTGTCCGGCGGCGGCTCTTCCCTGCTCGCCCTGCCCGCCGAAGGCATCAGCCTGAAAGACAAACAAGCAGTGAACAAAGCCCTGCTGAAATCCGGCGCCTCGATTGGCGAAATGAACTGCGTGCGCAAGCACCTTTCCGCGATCAAGGGCGGTCGCCTGGCCAAGGCCAGCTGGCCGGCCAGCGTTTACACCTACGCGATTTCCGATGTACCGGGCGATGAAGCCACGGTGATTGCCTCCGGCCCAACCGTGGCCGACCCGACCACCTCGGCTGAAGCGCTGGCGATCCTTGCCCGCTACAGCATCGAGATCCCGACCAATGTGCGTAGCTGGCTGCAGAGCCCGGCCTCGGAAACCGTCAAACTGGGCGACCCGTGCCTGGCGCGCAGCCACTTCCAGCTGATCGCCCGGCCGCAGCAATCTCTCGATGCTGCCGCCGCCAAGGCGCGCGCCGCAGGCTTGCCGACGCTTATTCTCGGTGACTTGGAAGGCGAATCGCGGGAAGTCGCCAAGGTGCACGCCGGCATCGCCAAACAGGTGCGCCTGCATGGCCAACCGATCAAAGCGCCCTGCGTGATTCTCTCCGGCGGTGAAACCACCGTGACCGTGCGCGGCAATGGCCGTGGCGGGCGCAACGCCGAATTCCTCCTGAGCCTGACTGACAGCCTCAAGGGCCTGCCCGGGGTGTACGCCCTGGCTGGCGATACCGACGGCATCGACGGCTCGGAAGACAACGCCGGGGCCCTTATGACCCCCGACAGCTATGCCCGCGCCGCGGCGCTGGGGCTAAGCAGCAGCGATGAGCTGGATAACAACAACGGCTACGGCTACTTCGCCGCCCTCGACCAGCTGATCGTCACCGGGCCGACGCGTACCAACGTCAACGATTTTCGCGCCATTCTGATCCTTGAGACCCCTGCCCAATGAACGCCGACAAGAAAGTAAAAATCCTCGCCACCCTTGGCCCAGCGATCAAAACCATTGATGACATCCGCCAGCTGGTGGAGGCTGGGGTCAACCTGTTTCGCCTCAATTTCAGCCACGGCGAACACGCCGATCACGCCCAGCGCTTCGACTGGGTGCGTGAAGTCGAGCAGCAGCTGAACACCCCAATCGGCATCCTGATGGACCTGCAAGGGCCGAAGCTGCGCGTCGGCCGTTTTGCCGAGGGCAAGGTCAATCTGCAACGCGGCCAGACCCTGCGCCTGGACCTCGACAGCACCCCAGGTGACGTCAATCGCGTCAACCTGCCCCACCCGGAAATCATCGAAGCGCTGCAGCCGGGCATGAGCCTGCTGCTCGACGATGGCCGCCTGCGCCTGCAAGTCACCGCCAAGCACAGTGATGCGGTGATCACCGAAGTGATCGCCGGTGGCGAGCTGTCCGACCGCAAGGGCGTCAATGTGCCGGAAGCCGTGCTGCAATTGAGCCCACTGACCGAGAAGGACCGCCGCGATCTGAGCTTCGGCCTGGAACTGGGTGTGGACTGGGTCGCGCTGTCGTTTGTGCAGCGCCCGGAAGACATTATCGAAGCCCGCCAGCTGATCGGTGATCGTGCCTTCCTGATGGCCAAGATCGAGAAGCCGTCTGCCGTGATCCACTTGGAAGAGATCACCAAGCTGTGCGACGCGATCATGGTTGCCCGTGGCGACCTGGGCGTGGAAGTGCCGGCTGAGAACGTGCCGCGCATTCAGCGAGACATCATCCGCACCTGCCGCCAGCTCGGTAAGCCGGTGGTGGTGGCCACGCAGATGCTCGAGTCCATGCGCTTCTCCCCTGCGCCGACGCGCGCCGAAGTCACCGACGTGGCCAACGCCGTGGCCGAAGGCGCCGATGCGGTGATGCTCTCGGCGGAAACCGCCTCCGGCGATTACCCGCTGGAAGCCGTGCAGATGATGAGCAAGATCATTCGCCAGGTGGAAAACGGCCCGGACTTCCAGGCTCAGCTCGACGTCAGCCGCCCGCAGGCCGAAGCCACCGCCTCGGATGCGATCAGCTGCGCGATCCGTCGTATCAGCACCATCCTGCCGGTGGCCGTGCTGGTCAACTACACCGAGTCGGGCAACTCCAGCCTGCGCGCCTCGCGCGAACGGCCGAAAGCGCCGATCCTCAGCCTGACCCCGAGCCTGGATACCGCGCGGCGTCTGAGCGTGGCCTGGGGCGTGTACTCGGTGGTCAACGAGCGCCTGCACAAGGTTGAGGAAGTCACCCGCACCGCCCTGGAAACCGCTCGCTCAGCAGGGCTGGCGAAAACCGGCGACACCGTGGTGATTACCGCCGGCGAGCCGTTCGGCCAACCAGGCAGCACCAACAGCCTGCGTATCGAAATCCTCCACTGATCCAGTTCTGCGGCAGGTCGCCAGCACCCGCCGCAGAACGCAACTCCCACGCTGGCTTTGCCAGTTTTGTAGGCACCCACTGTTCCCGCGGTGGGTGCCTCTTTTTATGGCCCCAGGTGATCGTCTACTCAGGTTCGTCTGCATGTCGCCATTACCGCTCGCCCCTCATACCTTGCAAGGCTCTCGCGCCCTGCTTAACGGCTTTAGCCAGATCTTTTTGCAGGCACATCCCGGCTGCGGCTTGCTGGTGCTGTTGGCGATTGCCATCGGTGCGCCGCAACTGCTCGGCGGCGCCCTGCTCGGTTGTCTTAGCAGCACACTGACGGCGCAACGCCGCGGTTATGCCAAAGCCGATATCGATCTCGGTTTGTATGGCTACAACGGGGTTCTGCTGGGCATGCTGATCAGTCTGCAATTTGCCTGGTCGGCGTTGCTGCCGCTGCTGATCATCGTCAGCGCCGGGGCTTCCAGCCTGCTGCTGGCCGCGTGGATGCAGCGCATGCGCGAACGTCAGTGGTTGCCCGCCTTCACCTTCCCCTTTGTCGGTTTGAGCTGGCTGCTGTTATGGCTGGCTCCGGTCCTGCAGCTGGAGTTGCAGCCGGCCGTAGCAAGCCCAGCGCAACCACTCGACTGGTGGGCCAGCCTGATCGCCATGGCACGCGGGTTGGGTCAGGTGATTTTTCTCGATCAGCCGCTGGCCGGCGTCTGCCTGCTACTGGGCCTGTTGCTGGCGGATCGCCGCGCTGCCAGCTGGGCGCTGCTCGGTTCCACTGGTGGCCTGGCTCTAGCGCTGTATGAGGGCTTACCGCAGCACAGTGCGCTGACCGGACTCTACGGTTACAACGCGGCGCTGGCGGCGATCGCCCTGAGCCAGGTGCATCGCCGCCCCTGGTTACCGGCCCTCGGCATCGCCCTGGCGCTGGTGCTGCAACCCGGTTTCAGCGCACTGGGTCTACCGGCCCTGACCATGCCGTTTATCCTTACCTGCTGGCTGGTCAGTGCCACCCAGCGCCTACTGCACAAAGCTGCGGCAGACTGCACGCCGCTGCCGCCGAATAAGGGTAAAGGCTTGCATCAGCGGGATAAAACTCCCTAGGCTGCCTGCCTGTTCGCGCGATCAGCGAGCACCGCAAACGGAGCAGCCAGAAGACCATGGACACGCGGCAGAACCTGTACAGCATCATCTTCCACACCGACACGCCAGCCGGGCAGCGCTTCGATCGCTACCTGCTACTGACGATCATGGCCAGTCTGGTGGTGGTGATGCTCGACAGCATCGACAGCGTACACAGCCAGCACGGGAGGCTGCTGGCGGGTATTGAGTGGGGCTTTACCGCGCTGTTTGCCATCGAATACGTGGTGCGCTTGTACTGCTCGCCAAAACCGCTGCGCTACGCTTTCAGCTTCTTCGGTCTGATTGACCTGCTGGCGATTCTGCCGGGCATCCTCGCCCTGTTCTACGCAGATGCGCAGTACCTGCTGATCATCCGGGTGATCCGCATGCTGCGGGTGTTCCGCGTGCTCAAGCTCAGCCCCTATCTGCGCCAGGCCAACTTCCTGCTCACCGCGCTGCGCGGCAGCAAGCAGAAGATCATCGTGTTCTTCGCCTGCATCGCCACCATGGTCACGGTGTTCGGCACCCTGATGTACGTGATCGAAGGCCCCGCGCACGGCTTTACCAGCATTCCCAAGGGCATCTACTGGGCCGTGGTTACTCTGACCACCGTCGGCTTCGGCGATATCGTGCCGAAAACCCCGCTGGGCCAGGCGCTGTCGACCCTGGTAATGATCACCGGCTACTCGATCATCGCCGTGCCCACCGGCATCTTCACCGCCGAACTGGCCAACGCCATGCGCGGCGGCGACGAACTGATTCATGACTGCCCAAGCTGCGCCAAAAACACCCACGAACACGGCGCCGCCTTCTGCACCCGCTGCGGCAACCCGCTGTTTCCGAGGCAAGTCGACAAAGTTGAGTAATCCCGGCCAATAAAAAACCGCAGCGAGTTGCGGTTTTTTTATGCGTTCAAAATTAACTCAGCCACGTTCGATTGGCGTAGAAGTCAGCTCAAAGGGGCTGTTGCTGCGGCGCTGGTTGCGATCTTCGCGCGGGGTGGCGCCGAAGAAGTTGCGGTAGGCGCTGGAGAAGTGTGGGCCGGAAGAAAAGCCGCAGGACAGGCCGATCTGGATGATCGATTTGCTGGTCTGCATCAGCAGTTGGCGCGCCTTGTTTAGACGCAGCTCCAGGTAGTACTGACTGGGGACGCGGTTGAGGTACTGCTTGAAGATGCGCTCCAGCTGGCGCCGCGATACGCAGACGTGCTGGGCAATTTCGTCGGTGGTCAGCGGCTCTTCGATATTGGCTTCCATCAGCAGCACGGCCTGAGTCAGCTTGGGGTGGCTGGAGCCCAGACGGTTCTGCAACGGAATACGCTGGCGTTCGCCGCCTTCGCGGATACGCTCGACCACCAACTCTTCCGACACCGCACCGGCCAATTCGGCACCGTGGTCGCGGGCGAGCAAGGCCAGCAACAGGTCGAGCACGGCCATGCCGCCGCAGGCAGTCAGACGATCACGGTCCCAGTCGAACAGATGGCTGGTGGCGATCACCTTGGGAAAGCGCTCAGTGAAATCATCCTGCCAGCGCCAGTGCACCGAAGCACGGTAGCCATCGAGCAGGCCCAGTTGCGCCAACGGATAAACCCCGGCGGCAATCGCGCCGATCACGCAGCCGCCGCGCACCAGTTGCTTGAGCGCACCTGAAAGCGCTGCGGGCATCGGCCCTGGTGGCTCGTCTGCGAGCAGAAAGAGCTTCTGGCAGCCTTCCAGCTTACCTACCCAGGATTCCCCCGGCAGCCGCCATGCGCCTTCAAGCGGCGCTTCGGCCTGCAAGAACACCAGCTCGTAGACCACCTCGGGGTGGACGCGCTGGGCAACGCGCAGCGCTTCTTCCGCCAAGGCCAGGGTCAGGGGCTTGGTGGTGGGCCAAAGCAGGAAGCCAATTCGGTGGGCATTCATGGGGGGCAGTTTAGGCTCTGTTGGCGATTATGGGCATAGCACGGATGCGTGCAGATGTTGCCGCGGGTTATTTGAGACTGCCAGAGAGGAACTGCTGCAAGCGCTCGGATTGCGGATTGGCCAACACTTCTTTCGGGCAGCCGCGCTCTTCCACCACACCTTTGTGGAGGAACACCAACTGGTTGGAGACTTCACGGGCAAAGCCCATTTCGTGGGTCACCACGACCATGGTGCGACCTTCCTGGGCCAGGTCCTGCATGACTTTCAGCACTTCACCCACCAGTTCCGGGTCCAGCGCCGAAGTCGGCTCATCAAACAGCATCACTTCAGGTTCCATGGCCAGGGCGCGGGCAATCGCTACACGCTGCTGCTCGCCGCCGCTCATGTGCGCCGGATAGGCATCTTTACGATGAGCCACGCCAACTTTGTTCAGGTAGTGCTCGGCCTTTTCCAGGGCTTCCTTCTTGCTCATGCCAAGCACGTGCACGGGGGCTTCCATGACGTTTTCCAGGGCGCTCATGTGCGACCACAGGTTGAAGTGCTGAAACACCATGGACAGGCGCGAGCGCATGCGCTGCAGCTGCTTGGGATCGGCAGCTTTCAGGCCACCGTCCTTGTTGGCCACCAGTTTCAGCTCTTCGTTGTTGAGCAGAATCTTGCCGCCATGGGGCTGTTCCAGCAGGTTGATGCAACGCAGGAAGGTACTCTTGCCCGAGCCGCTGGAGCCGATGATGCTGATTACATCGCCGGCCTTGGCCGCCAGTGACACGCCCTTCAATACTTCGTGGCTGCCGTAGCGCTTGTGCAGATCCTGAACTTCAAGTTTGTACATGGTTTCCACTCTCTTGAATCAGTCGCTGAGCAAGCGACCCTGGCGAATAGGGGTACGACCGGCCACTTTAGCCAGCCACAAACCGGGCTGAGCAAAACGCAACCGCTCGCGCGCATAGAGCACACCATCTGTAACGGCACAGACAGTTGTGTGGCGATCGTCCAGCGGATCGATCACTTCAAACAATGGGTCGCCGGCCAAGACCTGCCCGCCCACCGGTTGCAGAAAACTCACCACCCCAGCATGTGGGGCATAGGCGTATTGCGCACCATCAAATGGCGTGGCATCGCAGCTTTCAGCGGGTGCTGGCGGCCAGTCACCGGCAATCAGGCCCTGCTCGGCAAGGAATGCCAAAATGCTTTCGGCACTGGCTTCGGCTTCTGGTTTGCCAGTATCGGCCATGCCGCCCAGCTCGACTGTTACTGCCAGGCAGGCCAGCGGCACAGCGGCCTGGGGGAAATGCCGCGCTAAGTGAACCCAGGGCAAGGCACAGGCTTCATCGAAAGAGCTACCGCCGGAATCCTCGACGGTCAGCGCCGCCCCGGCCTGCAGACGAGCAGCCAGCGAACGCAGTTGCGGCCACTGCTGCGGCAGCAGGTACAGGTGCACCGCCGCATCGAAATCACAATGCAGATCAAGCACCACATCGGCATCGCAGGCATGCTTAAGCAGCAAGCGCTGCATGCCTTGCAACTCCGAGCCGGCTGGCGGCAAGGCTTCCAGTGCAGCCTGCATGGCGGCGCGAATCAGCCGCACATTGCTGGGGCCGTCACTGCCCAGGCAGCCGTCCAAAGCCGGTGCAATGGCGGCGGCCAGGTCAAAAAAATCGCGGTTGAAGTTCTTTCCGCTGCCCATCTCAAAACGGCCCTGATGGGTCGCCTGGAACATCTGCCCCAAGCCAACCGGGTTGGCCACGGGCACCAACTCGATCACCCCAGTAAGCCGCCCCTGAGCTTCCAACTGACGCAAGCGGCGCTTGAGTTCCACCGCCACGCGCATCCCAGGCAGCTCATCGGCATGCAGCGAGGCCTGGATATACGCCTTGCACGGGCCATGGCCGAAACGGAACACGCTCAAGCGGCGTTCGGTTCCGGGGCAACCCCAGGGCAGTGGATGATCAATACGCTGCATCGACTCGTCCTCAGGCCTTGCGCGGAGCAAGGTAGGCCAGCCAACGGCGTTCAGCCAGCTTGAACAGGCGTACGAGGATAAAGGTCAAGCACAGGTAGAACAGGCCGGCAGTGATAAACGCCTCGAATGGCAGGTAGTACTGCGAGCTGACGGTGCGCGCCGCGCCAGTGATATCGATCAAGGTAACGATCGAGGCCAGCGAGGTGGTGTGCAGCATCATGATCACTTCGTTGCTGTACTGCGGCAGTGCGCGACGCAGGGCCGATGGCAGTAGGATGCGGCGGTACAGTTTGAAGCGCGACATGCCCATGGCCTTGGCTGCCTCGATCTCGCCATGGGGCGTGGCCTTGAGGCTGCCCGCGAGAATCTCCGCACTGTAGGCACTGGTGTTGATAGCAAACGCCAGGCAGGCGCAGAAGGTGGCGCTGGAAAAGTACGGCCACAACACGCTCTCACGGACGGCCTCGAACTGCGCCAGGCCATAATAGATGAGAAACAGCTGCACCAGCATCGGTGTACCGCGAATCACGTAGGTGTACAGCCAAGCTGGAAAGTTGACCAGAGGCGACTTGGAGACGCGCATCAAGCCCAAAGGAATGGCCAGGGCCAAGCCGCACGCCAGGGAAATCAGCAGAATTTTCAGGGTGACGCCCACTCCACTGATGTACAGCGGCAGGTTTTCCCAGATTACTGTGTAGTCAAAAATCATCGCTGCGCTCCCCGCTTACAGATCAGCGGCTTTGATGCCGACCGAGTAACGTTTTTCCAGGTAACGCAAAGCCAGCAACGACACGCTGGTCAGCACCAGGTACAGGGCCGCTACAGCCAAGTAGAAGGTGAAGGGCTCGCGGGTGGCATCGGCGGCACTTTTCGCTTTGAACATCATGTCCTGCAGACCCACCACGGAAATCAGCGCGGTAGCCTTGGTCAACACCAGCCAGTTGTTGGTAAACCCAGGAATGGCGAAGCGAATCATCTGCGGCACCAGGATGCGGAAGAACACCTGCATGCCATTCATGCCATACGCCGCGCCTGCTTCAGCCTGCCCTTTGGGGATGGCCATAAAGGCGCCGCGGAAAGTCTCCGACAGGTAAGCACCAAAGATAAAACCCATGGTGAACACGCCAGCAATAAAGGGGTTGATATCGATGTAATCGTCGTAGCCGAGCATCGGCGCCAAACGGTTAACCATGTCCTGACCGCCATAGAAGATCAGCAGGATCAGCACCAGATCGGGAATCCCGCGAATCACCGTGGCGTAGGTTTCGCCCAGCAGCGCCAGCCACTTGATCGGCGACAGGCGAAACGCCGCGCCCAGCAGCCCCAAGACAATGGCCACGGCCATCGAGGTCAGCGCCAGAATCAGGGTGAGCCATGCACCGTCGAGAATTGTCGAGCCGTAGCCGTTGAGCATGCTCTGGTTACCTCATGCAAGCGCCAGGCGGCGCCTGGGAGTACAACGGGAAAGTGGCGCAAGCTTCAGGTTATAGCCAGCTTGCGCCACTTTCAGTGAAAGCGACTGAGCGAACTCAATCAGTCGCCGTAGACGTTGAAGTCGAAGTACTTGTCTTGCAGTTCCTTGTACTTGCCGTTGGCGCGAATGGCATCAATGGCGTTGCTGATCTTGTCAGCCAGTTCCTTGTCGCCCTTGCGCACGGCGATACCGGCGCCATGGCCGTAGTACTTCTCTTGGGTGAAGTCCGGGCCTACCAGGGCGAAGTCTTTGCCGGCGTCAGTCTTGAGGAAGCCTTCGTCGATATTGACCACGTCGGCCAGAGTCGCGTCTACACGGCCGGAAGCCAGATCGAGGAAAGCTTCGTTCTGCGAGCTATAACGCACGACTTCAACGCCAGCTGGCTCGAACTCATCGGTGGCATGACGGTCGTAGATCGACGAGCGCTGCACACCGACTTTCTTGCCTTTCAGATCAACCAGCGGATCGTTGATCACGGTGCCAGCCTTCATCGCCAGCTTACCGGGGGTGTGGTAGTACTTCTTGGAGAAGTCGACCGACTTCAAGCGATCTTCGGTGATGCTCATCGACGACAGTACGGCGTCGAACTTGCGTACTTTCAGGGCTGGGATCAGGCCGTCGAATTCCTGCTCGATCCATTTGCATTCCACTTTCATCTCTTCGCACAGAGCGACGCCGATGTCGTAGTCGAAACCGCTGATGGCACCTTCAGGGGTTTTGAAAGCGAACGGCGGGTAAGCCGCTTCGATACCGATACGCAGAGGCTTGGCCTCTTCAGCCATGGCCAGCGGCGACAGCATGGACAGCGCCAGTGCGCCGAGAAGTGCAATCTTCTTCATTTTGTGACTCCTTCGAATGGGAATGGCATCGGTTGGCAGAGATTGTTCGGGTATGCATCCAGCCTTGCATGAATTGTAGTGAGTCGCCGCCAAGCTGCGCGCTGCGCAGACGCCGGACGGCCCCAGCCGGGTGAGCGGCATTCTAGCGACAGCTCGAAAGTCGATATTTCTTCAATGCGACAAGTAATTACAAAAGGCCCGGACGGGTGTAGCGAGGATATTGACAGCCTCTGAAATTTATGCAGAGACAGAAAAGACAGTTAACCATTGGTTAAAGCAATTAACGCGCCCAATTTCAATCAGGCCTTTATCTTCGCGGCCTGGTGGCGGTTTTTATTTTTACAGCCGCAGCGAGCGGTGCGCCATCTTGGCGCGAAACGTTCCCGCACACCCCATAAAAGTGCGCGTTGTTACGCCCGAGTGACAACGAAATACCCAGATGAAAATCGATAATGCCGCGCAAAGCACAACGCCCTGCCCGGCTTGTGGCCGAAACAGGGCGTTGCTTACAGGCAGTTCAACCGAAGTCAGGCAGCCTGCATCTCGCGGTGGGTGTCGATAAGGTGCTGCACCACGCCAGGATCGGCCAACGTGGAGATATCGCCGAGTGCATCGTATTCGGCGGTTGCGATCTTGCGCAGGATACGGCGCATGATCTTGCCCGAGCGGGTTTTCGGCAGACCTGGAGCCCACTGAATCACGTCCGGTGAGGCAATCGGGCCGATTTCCTTGCGTACCCAGTTTTTCAACTCCTGGCGCAATTGTTCGGACGGCTGCTCACCACCATTCAAGGTGACGTAGACATAGATGCCCTGCCCTTTGATGTCGTGCGGCACGCCAACCACGGCGGCCTCGGCGACTTTCGGATGAGCGACCATGGCACTTTCAATTTCGGCGGTGCCCATACGGTGGCCCGATACGTTCAACACATCGTCGACACGGCCGGTAATCCAGTAGTAACCGTCCTCATCACGGCGCGCACCATCACCGGTGAAGTACATCCCCTTGAAGGTCTTGAAATAGGTGTCGACGAAACGGTCGTGGTCACCGTAAAGAGTCCGCGCCTGACCCGGCCAGGAGTCGATGATCACCAGATTGCCTTCGGCAGCGCCCTCGATCAGGTTGCCGAGGTTATCCACCAGAGCAGGCTGCACGCCGAAGAACGGACGGGTCGCTGAGCCTGGCTTGAGCGCGGTAGCGCCCGGCAGCGGGCTGATCAGAATGCCGCCAGTTTCGGTCTGCCACCAGGTATCGACAATCGGGCAACGCTCTTTGCCGACGGCCTTGTAGTACCAGTTCCAGGCTTCCGGGTTGATCGGCTCACCAACCGAACCGAGCAGACGCAGGCTGGAACCATCGGCACCAGCTACCGCCGCATCGCCATGAGCCATCATGGCGCGGATAGCAGTCGGTGCGGTGTAGAGGATATTGACCTTGTGTTTGTCGATGATCTTCGACACGCGGGTGATATCCGGATAGTTCGGGATGCCCTCGAACAGCAGCGTGGTCGCGCCATTGGCCAGTGGGCCGTAGACGATATAGCTGTGGCCGGTAACCCAGCCGACGTCGGCAGTGCACCAGTAGATATCGCCCGGCTTGTAGTCAAACACCCGCTCATGGGTCAGCGCCGCATACACCAGGTAGCCGCCGGTGGTGTGCTGCACGCCTTTCGGCTTACCAGTGGAGCCCGAGGTGTAGAGAATAAACAGCGCTTCCTCGGCGCCCATTTCCTTCGGCGCGCAATGGCTGGACGCCACGGCCATCAGGTCTTCGTACCAGATGTCGCGGTGCTGGTTCCACTTGATCGGGCTACCGGTGCGCTTGCACACGATGACCTTTTGAATGCTCGCGGTTTCCGGGTTGGTCAGCGCGTCGTCGACGTTGGCTTTCAGCGGGGTTTTCTTGCCGCCACGCAGGCCTTCATCAGCAGTGATCACCACCTTGGACTGGCAATCGATAATGCGCCCGGCCAGTGCTTCCGGGGAAAAACCACCGAACACCACCGAGTGGATCGCGCCGATACGGGTACAGGCCAACATCGCCACCACCGCCTGCGGAATCATCGGCATATAGATGGTCACAACATCGCCGCGGTGCACGTCCTGGCCACGCAGGGCGTTGGCGAACTTGCAGACTTGCTCGTGCAGCTGGCGGTAGGTGATTTCCTCGTGCTCGGACGGGTCGTCACCTTCCCAGATAATCGCCACCTGATCGCCACGCTCTTCCAGGTGACGGTCCAGGCAGTTGTAGGAAACGTTGAGGGTGCCGTCGGCAAACCACTTGATATCGACGTGGTGATCGTCGAAGGAGGTCTGCTTGACCTTGGTGAACGGCTTGATCCAGTCCAGCCGCTGGGCCTGCTCACGCCAGAAACCGTCGGGGTTGATCACCGACTGCTGGTACATGGCTTTATAGGTGGCCTCATCAGTCAGCGACTGGGCCGCCACCTCCGGGCGCACGGGATACAAGGACGCAGCACTCATCAGAAACACCTCGGTGGGTAGTTGTTGTTCTATGCGCCATTTTGTAGCCGCGCCCCCACCTTTGAGCCATTCGACCATGGTCTTAACGCTCTACGACCATGGTTGCAGAGGGAAATCGCGAGCAAAAAAAAGGCGGTCATCTGACCGCCTATCCAAATCATTCCAGGGAGAGGAATGGAGAAACGCTTGCATCCAAACCACGCAGGATTGAAGCGCCGCCACTTTCGCCCAGCACGCTGCGCTGCACTATTGCACCTTGGTCGTAGGCTGCGGCGCACTCGCCTGCCTGGCACTCAACGCAACAAACCAGGGTTCCAGCCGCCGGCCGAAGGCGACTTCTGCACTAAACAGCTTCTGATAACCCGAGTAGTCGACGCCTGGCTGCTCAGCTTGCTGCGGCAGGCTGCCGAACGTCGCATGCCAGCGCTGCGGCAGATTGAGGCTCTGCACTCCAGGGGTTTCGGCCGAGCCGCCGAGTTGCCAGGTCCAGCGCTGGTTGTCCGGACGCGGGTCATCGCCCTCGCCCGTCCAATCGGTCGCTACGCTGCTGGCCTGCACCGCGATAATGCTGCGCACAATGGCGTAGCGCGTGCGGTCCGGGTAACGCGCGCGCAGCGCCTGCTGATCCATCCCGACATCCACCACCAGCAAGCGGCTGGCGCGGTGTTGCTCGTAATCCAGCGCATTGGCTGCGTGCTGGGCCGCCTCGCGCAGCTCTTTGCTGTCCGGCACCGATTTCTGCAAACGCAGGGCCTCGGCATACGCAGCAACCTGCAGCGCCACTTCACGCTGATAAGCCGGGCCATCGAGCTCCAACACCAGCAGCGCATCACGGTCCAACTGACGACGGTAGCGTCGCACAGTCTGCTCGTTCAGCTCTGTGGGCACCTGGAAGCCCAGTTCGGCCATCTTTTCGACGCTGATCGACAGGTAGTAGTGGTCATCATCCGCTTGGCTGGGCCAGCGGTAATCCAGGTGTAGCGCCAGGCTGCTGTTGTCCTTGCGCCAATAGGTGTAGGTATTGCCCAGCTCGCGCTCGGACAGCTGCAGGCGGCTTTCCTCAGGCTCCTGGCGATTCCAGGCCACTCCCGCCAAGACAATCGCATTAACCAGGCCAATCAGCGCCAGGCCGGCAATCAGATAACGCGCACGCACGCCGCTCATTGCGCACCTCCCAGCAAACCGTGGCGGCTACGTAGGCGCCGCAGCACCAGCAGAATCAGCACCGCACTCAAGCCCAGCCCCAGGAAGAACAGGTACTTGGGCATGCTCTCCCACCACCAGTCGAACAGCTTGGTGTAGAGAAAAATCACAAAGAAACTCAGCCCGGTGTTCACCACATCCGCCCATTCGCGGCGCACACCCAGCCAGATCACCAGAGCCGCGAGGATAAAGCCGCCAATCTGGTAGGCATTCTCGATGTACTCGGGCGGATAATCGAAGTAACTACCGGCGCCCCAATGCGACAACACCAGTACCGGCACAAATACCCCGAGCAGGCCAAATACCCGATAGATCAGCGCAAAACCGTCAAAACGGCGCTGATCAATCAGCAGCGGCACCGCGAAGATCAGCAGCGCCGGCAGGATGAAATTCTCCGGCCGCTGGGCAAAACCCAGCCAGTAAATGCCGTCCCAACTGCCAATCCGCGCCGCGACAAAGGCCAGTAGACAGCTCAGCCCGGCCGCCAGCAGCAGGCGCGCACCGCAGGCATAAGCCAGCAGCAGCGCGTAGAGCGCCCAGGGCAGCAAGGCGTTGTTTGAAGGGGTGATATTGAATATCTGCCCGAGCATGACGATGTTCAGGACAAAACAGGTAAAGGCCACCAGCGCCGCCAGCTTGCTGAAATAGCCCGAGCTATCGAGGCGTTGCACCCACAGCGTCAGGCCGAATGAGGCGATACTCGCGGTCAGCAGAATCGCCACCTGGCTCAGGGTGCCGAACAGCCCCCAGAACTGATAGAACAGAAAAAACACACTGGCCGCCAACGCCAACGCACCGAGAAACGAGGCAATGCGCATGCCCAGCGAGAGCTGCCGAGCCTGGATGTCGTGATCGATATCGAAAGCCGCCAAATAGCTGTTAAGTAATTGCTGCTGGTAGCCATGCAGACTGGCGCGCTGGCTGTCACTCAGGTTCAACACCTGCTCTGCCTCAAGGCGCGCCAATTCACGGTTGAAAACGCCAATGTCATCGGCACGTTGCTGGGCATCACTGCGGTTTATGTTGGGCATGGCCATCCTTGCTGCGGGTCCATCAGGTCATAGGCTGATCAGCACACTCTAGCGCTAAATTTTCGGCGATGGGCTGACCCAGTAGAGGGTTCGTAACTGCGAACAGCCCTTGCGGCTAAAGGCCCGCTATTCCTTACCCAATCCATGCTGACGCAGCTTGTTGGCAATCGTGGTGTGCGACACGCCAAGACGTTTGCCCAACTGACGACTGCTTGGATGATCGTGGAACAGGCGCTCCAACACGGCTTTCTCGAAGCGACCGAGAATCTCATCCAATCCGCCTTCCACCGAGAACTCGCCCAGCGGCTGCGGCGCACCATAGTCCGGCAAGCGGATATGTTCGCCCTTGACCACGCCGCCGTCGCATAGGGAAACGGCCTGAAACAGCACGTTCTCCAGTTGGCGCACGTTGCCCGGCCAGTGATAGTGGCCCAGTTTATCCAGCACCTGCGGCGCCAGCTTGGGCAGTGGGCAGCCGATCTGTCGGCTGGCCTGGTCGAGAAAGTGGTCCACCAGCGGCGGCAGGCCATCCAGGCATTCGCGCAGCGGCGGAATATGCAGGCTGAGCACGTTGAGGCGGTGATAGAGGTCCTGGCGGAATTCGCCCTTGGCGCACAGCTCGGACAGGTCCACCTGGGTGGCGCAGATCACCCGCACATCCAGATACACCTCCTCGTCACTACCAACGCGGCGGAAGCAGCCGTCCTGCAGAAAACGCAGCAGCTTGGCCTGCAGGCGCGGGCTCATTTCACCCACACCATCGAGAAACAGCGTGCCGCCGGCGGTCAGTTCCAGCAAGCCGAGTTTGCCTTCCGGCCGCGCGCCTTCGAAGGCCCCAGGGCCATAGCCGAACAGCTCGGTTTCAGCCATGGATTCCGGCAAGCCGGCGCAATTCAGCGCCATAAACGGCGACTGCCCACGTGGGCTGGCCAAGTGGCAGGCGCGGGCCAACAGCTCCTTGCCGGTACCGGTTTCGCCCTCGATCAGCAACGGCGCATCCAGCGGCGCCATCCGCCGCGCTTCGCGCACCACAGCGGCCATTACCTTGGAGCTCTGGAAGATCGAATCGAAGCCACGCAGCTCCTGTTTGCGCACGTTGTAGATGCGCTCACCAACACGATCAGCACGGTGCAAGGTCAATACTGCGCCGGCCATGGCATCGCTCTCTTCATGCTCGGTTTGCAGCGGTGCGATATCGGCGAGAAACACATCGCCCTTCACTTTCACCCGCAGGCCGTTGATTCGCGACTTGTTGGCGCGCACCAACTCGGGCAGATCGAAGTCCTCGGCATAACGCGACAGCGGAATACCAGGCACTTCATCCACCCGCACGCCCAAGAGCTGCGCGGCGCTGCGGTTGGCAGCGACGATGGAGCCGCCCATATCGATCGACAGCACCGGAAAATCCAGCGCACCGAGCAAGGCATTCAGCTCCAGATGGCGACGCTCGCTGGGCATCAGACCCACACGCTTGACGCCGAACACCCCGGAAATCGCCTCGAACTTGGGCCGTAGCGACTGGAACTGCAGGTTGATCAGGTTCGGGCAGTGCAAGTAGATGGCGTTGCCCTGCTCGCCACCAACTTCGCCACGGGCAACGTTGATGCCGTATTCGACCAGCAGGTTGAGGATGTCGCGCAAGATGCCAATTCGGTTCTGGCAGTGGACTTTGATACGCATGGCTAACCCCGGGATCTATAGGCCAGCTCGGAAAGCGGCCATTTTTGTCAAGAATATCTGACAGAACCTCCAGCAACCACCGTGAGTAGCCATCGCAATCGCAAGTTCGTAATCTTTTCATTACGAAACGAGCAGATCTTCATCCAGTGGTAATCGGGACTAACCTGTTAAAGCCGCCACACCGCTCACCTTGCGCCAATCAGGAACGTTACATGAGCACCTACGTGATCAATCGCCTGATCCACTTCGATAACGAAGCCTATGTGCTGTACGCGGCCCAGGCCCCTGACGAGGTATTGCGCATCGGCGCTATTGCCAGCCGTTGCCTGACCCAGTTGCTGCAAGCCAACGGGCAGATCGTCAGCAAGCGCAACCTGATGAGCGGTGCCTGGGGGGCTTTCGGCCTGGAGGTGACCGACAACAGCCTGGCTCAGGTGGTGCGCCAACTGCGTGTGGCGCTGGAGAAACTGCAGCCGAACCACGAACTGATCGTCACCATCCCGCGTATCGGCTACAAGATCAGCGAACAAGTGGAGCTGCTCGACGAAGCCGTCTCATCTGCCCCGCCACTAACACCCGCAACGCCTGCGCCACACGCGCCGCCGTCCAGCACCGCCCCCCCCGAACCGCTGCCACGTAAAGAGCGGCGGCATGAGCGGACGACGGACCTGCTGCTGGGTTTCGCTGCGATTATCTGCTGGGTAGCGCTGTTTCAACTGCCGAGCCTGCTGGGCGATAAACCTCTGCCAGAGATGCCTTTTGTCGAGCATCAGGTGGAAAGCATCGACGCGATACAGGTCCACCAGGAAAACATGCCCGGCGGTGCCTTGCAGCCAGACAACCGCCGGCTTGTTGCGCAAGCGAAGCAGCTCAGTCAGACCCTGGGTATGGACTCGAGCGACCTGCACATCTACCGCTTCGCGGACCAGTACCGCAGCCTGGACTTGCTGTGCCAAGGCAAATTGCTGGTGCCCGACAGTCAATGCATGGGGATACAAGCCAATGACTAGTCGGCGCTGGCGTCACCTCTGGGGGTTCCTCGTTGTCGGTGCCCTGAGCCTCGGTGCCGGGATGCTGGTCGAACGGCCTGACCCACCTCTTGACCTCCTCTGCAGCGGACGCAGCGCGCTGGAAATCGAGTCGCCCCAAGGGCGGTGGCTGATCAACGAATACCACCTCGACCTGCGCGCCGAGGGCCTTGGCGATTACAAAGCGAGTGCGCGCCTACTGGAAACCGGCAACAGCGAGACCTTGGGCTACCTGCATCGCACGGCAAACTTCGAGCACCGTCGTGAGGGGCAACGCCTACTGCTGCATGTGCAACATAGCGGCAAGAGTGAGACCGATAGCCTGCAGGAACCGCAGTTGGCCGGCCTCGGCCTGTTTATCTTCACCGAGCAGTCACGCCTGACCTACAAGGTCCGCCGGCTAACCCAGGACAGCGTACTGATCAGCGACGGCATGGGGGCCGTGCTGTTCTGCGAGCAGAGCCTTGCACGACACTGAGCCGCAGACCTTGCAGAGCGACTCAGCCAACGAGATCAAACATCGGCTGCTCGAATTCCAGGCTGGGCAGCGTCAGCAGCAGGCAGGTGGTGTCCAGGGCATCGTCCACCTGCAGCTCCAACGCGCCGCCCTGGGCCAGCGCCAGTTTCTTCGCCGAGTAGGTGCCAAGGCCGTTGCCGTTCTTCTTGCCAAGGCTGCTGTACTTATCAAAAAAGTGTGGGCGGAAAGCCTCGGCCACCGCTGGCTGGTTCTCTAAACGAATACTGAGTTGCTCGTCCACCGCCACCTGCACCCGCACGCGACTGCCCTCGGGGGCCGCCTCACAGGCGTTCTTCAACAGATTGTTGAGCAGCGAGTAGCACAACAGCTGATCGCCCCAGGCTTGCACGGACTCGTTTGGATCGACGTCAGGCAGGCTCAGTTCGATCACCAGGGACTTGGCCTGGTAGGTCATCCGCGCCGCCTCGACCATGCTGCCGAGCATGGGTGCCAGTGCCACGCTGGTCGGCTGCAACTCGAAGCGCCCGGTCTCGATGCGGTGCAGCGTCGCCGAGAGGTCGAGCATATTCAGCACCTGCTGACCGCTGTCCTCCAGCAACCACAGCATGCGCTCCTGCCCCGGCAGCAGATTGCCGCCCTCGAGCAGGCCCTGAGCGAGCCCGAGGATGCCGCTGAGCGGCGCCTTCAGATCATGCCGGGCGATCTGCTCGACCTCCTCACGCAAGCGTGCCAATTCCAGCAGCTCGTTGTAGTCAGCCTGCACCTGGCAGTGCCGCTCCACGTGGCGCAGCAGGTTGCTGACCCGCAGGCGCAGCATGTGCGGATCAATCGGTTTGTTGACGAAATCCACCGCACCCAGTTCCAGGCCGCGCTGCTGGGCCTCGGGTTCGGTCATGGCGGTGATAAAGATCAGCGGGATATGGCTGGCCCGTGGATGGCTGCGCAGCTGGCTGGCCAGCTCGAAGCCATCCATGTTCGGCATCATCACGTCGAGCAGCAGCAGATCCGGCGGGTCGTCCGAGGTGCAAATGGCCAGGGCGGCGTTGCCGTTTTGCGCCACGCGCACCCGGTAATCCTTGCGAAACAGGCCGGAGATCAGGCTGAGGTTGTCCGGTATATCGTCCACCACCAGCAGGGTGGGTCGGCGCTTCTCCTTCGGGGCAGGCACTTTGACTACCTCGGGCTGGACCTGCACCAGCGGCAAAGGCTTGGGACGATGACGCATGGCCCGCGTCAAATGCTGCACAAGGTCCTGAGAGTTGTAGGGTTTAACCAGGATGCTGCTCACCCCGCTGGCAATCAGCTGATTGACCTGATCGCGCTCGCATTCGGCGGTGATCATGATGAACGGCAGGTGCGCCAGGCTCTCGCTCGAACGTACCCGGTGCAACAGATCGAGCCCTGACATCACGGGCATGTTCCAGTCGGAGATGATCACGTCTACGCGCCGCGATTCGAGAATTTTCAGGGCTTCCAGACCATTGTTCGCCAACAGGATCTGGCGCGCGCCCAACCGGGTCAGCTGGCTGCTGTTGATCCGGCGCATGGAGTCGGCGTCATCGACGACGAGAAAAACGGTTTGCTCGGTAATCATGGGGCTACTCCAGTGCGTCAGGCGCAGTCGGCCACGACGACATGCAGTTGGCTAACACTGAACTGCTCGGCCTTGGCGTGCAGGGTCTCGTCGGTATCGGCGTAGCGCCGCGCGATGTCCTGGAACTCCAGCTCCAGGCTGAGGAAAGCATCCACCACAGCCGGATCGAAGTGCCCACCACGGCCCTCACGGATGATCGCGACAGCTTTCTCATGGGGCATTTCAGGCTTGTACACACGACGACTGATTACCGCATCGTAGACATCGGCAATTGCCATCAACCGGGCGCTGAGGGGGATCGCTTCGCCGCTCAGCCCCTGCGGGTAGCCGCTGCCGTCCCATTTTTCGTGGTGGCACAGGGCGATTTCCTTGGCGATGCGCAGAAACGGCACCGGCATGCCGAGCATTTCCTCGGCATGCACCAACGCCTGATAGCCAAGGCGCGGGTGGTGCTTCATCACCTCGAACTCATGCGGTTCGAAACGCCCAGGTTTGAGCAGGATGTGGTCAGGAATACCGACTTTGCCGATATCGTGCAGCGGCGCCGACTTGTACAGCAGTTCGATACTCCGCTCATCCAGCTGCGCGGCGAACCGCGGTTGCTCTCTCAGCCTCTGCGCCAGCACGCGCACATAGTTCTGCGTGCGGCGCAGGTGGTTGCCGGTCTCGTTGTCGCGGGTTTCCGCCAGCGAGGCCAGGGCCAGAATGGTCACGTCGTGCACCGCCTGCAGCTCGCGGGTGCGCTGCGCCACCTCCTCATCGAGATGAGCATTGCGCAGGCGCAACTGGTCGGACGCCGCTTTCAGGCGCAGCTGACTGCGTACTCGCGCCAGCAATACCGTGGGCTCGAACGGCTTGCTCAGGTAATCGGTGGCACCCAGCTCAAGGCCGTGCCACTGATCCTCGGCCTGGTCCTTGGCGGTGAGAAACAGCACGGGGATGTCCTGTGTCAGCGGGTTGGCCTGCAGCTGGCGGCAGACCTCGTAGCCGTCCATATCCGGCATCATCACGTCCAGCAAGATCAGGTCCGGCGGACTTTGGCGGGCGATCTGCAAGGCCTTCTCGCCGCCGGAGGCTACCCGCAGTTGATAATGCGGGCGCAGCAGCTCACTCATCAGGTGGAGATTGGCCGGTACATCGTCGACCACCAGCAGGGTGGCCTTGCGCTCGTTCATGCTCATCCTAGCGTCCTCAAAATAGGCAAATTGCAGATACAGCGATTAGCCCACAGCGCCGCCTGAACTGCTCTGAATAGGGCTGAATCGCGCTGAATTTCCATGAAAAGCCTCAGGCCGCGCGGCCCAGCCGGCTATCGACGGCCTCGCCCAGGCAGGCCAGCGCTTTGTCGAAGTCGAAACCATCGAGTGCCGCCGCCAGTCGTGCGACCTGCGCCGGAAACGCCGCACGCAGCAACGGCGCGTGACTGGCGAAGCAGGTCTGCGCCTCGGCATCGTTGTCCGTCAGCAGGTCGGACAGCCGCTCGCACGCTTGCTGCAACTGCTGCTCATCCACTGAGGCGGCAATCTCCTGTTCATTGGCCGGCAACTGGCGCAGCTGGTCGAGCAAGGGATTGAGCTGGGCCGCCAATGCAGTCAGCAGCGGCTCGCTAACGGCGCTGCAGGCGCCGCCACGCAGGTGCTGCTCCAGCGCGCCGGCGGCCTTGGCCAGAGCATTCGCGCCAAGCGTGGCGGAAACACCTTTGCAACCATGCGCCAGATGCTCAGCGGTCGTCGCGTCGCCCTGCTCTATGGCGCTCTGCAACTGCTCGAGTAGCGATGCTTGCCCTGCAAGAAACTGCTTGAGCAGCTGCCGGTACAGCGCCTCGTTGCCCAGCACCCGACGCAAGCCGGCGGCGACATCCACCCCGGCCAACCGCAGCGTCTGCGCCTGATGCGCGACAATCTGCGGGCGGCTCCAACGCTGGCCCAACCAACGCTGAACCACGGCGTAGAGGGTCTGCGGCTCGAAGGGTTTGCTGATGAAGTCGTTCATCCCGGCAGCCAGGCAGGCCTCGCGGTCCTCGCGCATGGCGTTGGCAGTCATCGCCACCACCGGCAACTCAGCCAGTTCAGGGCGCAGCCGCAACTCACGGGTCGCGGCCAGGCCGTCGAGTACAGGCATCTGCATGTCCATAAACACCAGTTCGTAGCGGTGCAGCGCCAGCTGATCCAGGGCCTCGCGGCCATTGCCGGCAATATCCACCTGACAACCCATGGCGCGAAGCAGCTCGGCCGCCACCTGCTGGTTCAGCTCGTTGTCCTCCACCAGCAGCACACGGCCGCCCAGCAAAGGCTCCTGGGTCAGCGGGCTGCTGAGCAGGCTCTCACACCGCAGCGGCGCATGGGCCAGATGCAGGCACGCGGTAAAACTGAAGGTACTGCCCTGACCGGGCACGCTACGCACCGCCACGTCCCCACCCATAAGCGTCGCCAGTTGCTTGGCAATGGCCAGGCCGAGGCCGGTACCGCCATAACGGCGGGTGGTCGAGGCATCGGCCTGCTGGAAGCTGGTAAACAGCTGCCCGCACTGCTGCTCGGTAAGGCCAATACCGGTATCGCTGACCTGGAACTCCAGACAAAGGTCATGCGCAGCGGTGTCGCGCAGGGCCACAGCGACCTCGATCCGCCCCTGTTCGGTGAACTTCAGCGCGTTACTCAGGTAATTGAGCAGGATCTGGCGCAGGCGCAGCGGGTCGCCATGCAGCTGGTCCGGCACCTGCGGCAGGATTTTCAGTTCCAGCTCCAGGCCCTTGCCGAGAATGCGCGGCTGCAGCAGGCCGGTGGTCTCGTGCAGCAGCTGTTCGAGGCTGAAGTCCTGGGTGTCCAGTTCGAGCTTGCCGGCCTCGATCTTGGAGAAGTCGAGGATGTCATCGAGGATGCCCAGCAGGTGCCGGCTGGAACTCTGCACCTTGCTCAGGTAGTCGCGCTGGCGCTCATCCAGGCTGGTCGCCAGAACCAGGTGGGTCATGCCGATGATGGCGTTCATCGGCGTGCGAATCTCGTGACTCATATTGGCCAGGAACTCGGCCTTGACCCGCGCCGCTGTCTCGGCCAGCTCGCGAGCCTCGCGCATCTCCGTGGCGGCAGCCTGCTGCAGCGAGATGTCCTGGACGATCCAGATCGAGCCCTGCTCGAGATCCCCCGGGCACACCGCGCGGGCACTGAGGCCGGCCCAGAACAGGCTGCCATCCTTGCGCCGCACCTGCATCTCGCGGCGGAAGGTCGAGCCCTCATGCAGTTGCTTACGAATTCCGGCGACAAATTCCTGATTGAGCAACTCGCCCTGCCAGATGGTGGCGGGCTGCTGCAACAGCTCACCCTCGGCATAGCCGAACACCTCATGCAGGCTGGAGTTGGCCTGCACGATCAGCCCACCGCGGATAAAGGCGATGCCATAGGGCGCCGCCATCAGGATCGCCCGTTGCTGCTCGTGGGCCAGCTGCAAACGCCGCTCATGCTGCTTGCGCAGGCTCAGATCGCGGATCACCACGCACATCGATTGGCTCTCGCCCTGGCGCGATGGCAGCGCCGACAGACGCACCTCGTTGGGAAACTCGCTGCCATCGAAACGCAGCGCCATGCCCTCGCCCACGCTGATCCGCGTCGGGTTGGCCTGGAAGGCCTGCAGGATGCTGCCTAGCGCCTCACGCTGGTCGTACGGCACCAGTGCCTTGAAGTGCCGGCCGAGCAACCCGCCGCTCGGGTAGCCGAAAATGCGCTCGCATTCGAGGTTGGCCAGGATGACCTGCCCCTGCTCGTCGAACACCAACATGCCATCGGGCGCCGCCTCAACTATGCCGCGAAACCAGCTTTCCGTGGCGGCCAACGCATGCTGTTGCAACTCCAACTGCCGCGCTTGCTGATGCGCCTGGTGCAGCAGCGCCTGCTTGTACTCACGCTGCAGCAGCAGTCCCCACCAGGCGCAGATCGGCTCGTGCAGGGCGCCCAGCAGCTCCAACTGCTGGGCACTCGGCTGCTGCGCCAAACGCAGCTCGACGATGCCCTGCTGTTGGCCGTCGTGCAGCAACGGCAGGTGATAACGCAGGCAGCCTTCGCTGCTCGCCACGCTCGATTCGTCCTCGCTAAAGGTAACTGTGCTACCCGGCAGCCATCGCGCCAAGTGCGCAACCAGGCAGTCGGTGAATGCTGTCTGACTGGGGCTGGACTGCAGCTCCTGAGCCAGCTCACCGAGACGGTCCTTGGCCCATTGCTGGTGCAGGATCTGCTGGTTGACCTGGCGGTAGGCATCCAAGGCACGGGCCAGGGCACCCAGCTCGTTGCGCACCCGGCAGTTGACCAGGCTCTCGATGGCCTCACCCGCCTGCAGTCGCAGAGTCTGTTCGGTCAGCATACGCAGCGGTTTGAGCAGGCCGCGACGCACAAACAGCAGCATCACCAGCACCACATAAAACACCGTGACGATCAGCATCAGTGCAGCCAACCGCTGGGCCGCTGTGGCCTGCTTGATCGACTCGGCCGCCTGCTGACTCAGCCGAACAAAGACACCATCGCGCAGTTCATCCAGCGCCCTGGAGATTTCCAGCTCGGTGGTCACATAAATCTGCTGCTCCAACTGCTGGCTGGCACCGTGAGCGGATCGCTCCGTTATGGCCAGCTGCTCCATCTGCACCTGCAGCCCATTGAGTTCGGCGGTACGCCGCAACAACCGCTTTTCCTGCGGCAACAGAGGCAAGCCCAACAACTGTGCGCGCATTTTGGTGACGCCGCCTTCCCGGCTCAGCTGGCGATACTGCTCGCGATAAGCATCATTGCCAGAACTCACATACAGACGGGCGTACTGGGTCATCAGCCGATTATCAGACGCCAGCTGCGCAGTGAGCGCGGTCACCTCGAAACGCTGCTGCGCCACCTGCAGGCTCTGCCGGTAATGCCGATCGGCCTGCCAGACACTGGCCAGGCAGGCGATGCCAATCACCAGCATGCCGCCTGCCAACCACTTGCTCAGTTTATCGAGACTCACTCGCTCACCCTCTTCGATCACGACTGCCGAGGTGCCGCAACAGGAGGGTTGCGGCGCCCGGAAATCCGGGAGGGCATTGACCCACGGCCTGGGTGCCGCTGCTCTGAAATCCCCTGAAAAGCCATGAAGTGGGCGCTGAAAGATGCTGATTGGCTCCGCCTAGCACGCGTGGCGGCGCCCAAGCCATGCGGGCGCCCCTGTCAGCCGGATTTTCTCTGAAAGGCTGCCGATTATCGTCAAGTATTCGTGACAATCCTCGAGAGCAAGAAGGCGAAGAATGGCCACACCGCCAGCTTTGTATTGTTTTTTTTACAAACCAACGCCTCGCCGAAGCCCTACTGCCCGCGCCAGCCAGATGCGCCGCCGATCCTTCTGCGGTACTGCTAGTGCAATACAACAAAACTCCGCGGCAGCGCCGCAGACGAGGAGGCAATGCAATGACACCCACGCAATACGTGGCTCGCCAACCGGATGACAGCGGCTTTATCGATTACCCGGAAGCTGAGCATCAGGTGTGGAATACCCTGATCACCCGTCAGCTCAAGGTGATTGAAGGGCGCGCCTGCCAGGAATACCTCGATGGTATCGAGCAGCTCGGCCTGCCCCATGAGCGCATTCCGCAGTTGGGCGAAATCAATCAGGTGCTGCAAGCCAGCACCGGCTGGCGTGTGGCGCGGGTGCCGGCGTTGATTCCGTTTCAGACCTTCTTCGAGCTGCTGGCCAGCAAGCAATTCCCGGTGGCGACCTTTATCCGCACGCCTGAGGAGCTGGACTACCTGCAGGAGCCGGACATCTTCCACGAGATCTTCGGCCACTGCCCGCTGCTGACCAACCCTTGGTTCGCCGAATTCACCCACACCTACGGCAAGCTCGGTTTGGCCGCCAGCAAGGAAGAGCGCGTGTACCTGGCGCGCCTGTACTGGCTGACCATCGAGTTCGGCCTGGTTGATACCAGTCAGGGCCAGCGCATCTACGGCGGCGGTATCCTCTCCTCGCCGAAAGAAACCCTCTACTGCCTGTCCGATGCGCCGCAGCGCTCGGCTTTCGACCCGATTGAGGCGATGCGCACGCCGTATCGCATCGACATCCTGCAGCCGCTGTACTTTGTTCTGCCCGAGCTCAAGCGCCTGTTCGAACTGGCCCATGAAGACATCATGGCCATGGTGCAGCAAGCCATGCGCCTGGGCTTGCATGCGCCGAAGTTTCCGCCGAAAGCGGCATAACCTTTGTAGGATGGGCCGACACCCATCCTACGGCTCACTTTTGACCCTTGGAGAATCCCCATGTCCCTTGCCCAAGCCCAATGCGAAGCCTGCCGCGCCGATGCGCCGAAAGTCAGTGATGACGAACTGGCCGAACTGATCCGCGAAATCCCCGACTGGAATATCGAAGTACGCGGCGACCATATGGAACTGGAGCGGGTCTACCTGTTCAAGAATTTCCGTCATGCCCTGGCCTTTACCAACGCGGTCGGCGCCATCGCTGAGGAAGTTGGCCATCACCCGGCCCTGCTTACCGAATGGGGCAAGGTCACCGTGACCTGGTGGAGCCATGAGATGCGCGGCCTGCACCGTAACGACTTCATCATGGCCGCACGCACCGATGTGCTGGCCGCCAGCGCCGAGGGCCGCAAGTGAGTCATTTCCACAGCATTGTGCGAGTGCCTGGCGACCCGATTCTCGGCCTGATGGACGCCTACCGCGCTGACCGCAACCCGGCCAAGCTCGACCTCGGCGTGGGCGTGTACAAGGACGCTCAGGGCCTGACGCCGATTCCACGCGCGGTAAAGCTCTCCGAACAGCGACTGGTGGAAAGCGAAACGACCAAGAGCTATATCGGCGGCCATGGCGACCCACTGTTTGGCAACCTGCTCAGCCAGCTGGTATTGGGCGCAGATAGCCCACTGCTGGCCGAGCGAGCCGGCGCCACCCAGACGCCTGGCGGTACCGGGGCGCTGCGCCTGTGTGCGGACTTTATCGCCCACTGCCTGCCGGGCCGTGGCATCTGGCTGAGTGACCCGACCTGGCCAATCCACGAGAGCATCTTTGCCGCCGCCGGCCTGCGCGTCGATCATTACCCCTATGTCGGCGCAGACAACCAGTTGAATGTCGAGGCGATGATCGCCGCCCTCACCCACGTACCCAAAGGTGATGTGGTGCTGTTGCACGCCTGCTGCCACAACCCCACCGGCTTTGACCTCACCCCGCGTGACTGGAAGCGTGTGCTGGAGGTGGTCAAAGCCCGCGAGCTGCTGCCGCTGATCGACTTCGCCTACCAGGGTTTTGGCGATGGCCTGGAGCAGGACGCCTTTGCCGTGCGCCTGTTTGCCGCCGAGTTGCCCGAACTGCTGATCACCAGCTCCTGCTCGAAGAATTTCGGTCTGTACCGCGAACGCACCGGCGCACTGATCGTCTGCGCCGAGACTGCAACCAAGCTGCAGGATGTACGCAGCCAGCTGGCCTTTATCGCGCGCAATCTGTGGTCTACCCCGCCGGCCCACGGCGCCGCAGTGGTCGCCAGCATCCTGGCTGACAGTGAACTGCACAGTCTCTGGGCCAGCGAACTGGACGCCATGCGCCAGCGCGTTGCCAGCCTGCGCGCCGGTCTGGTCGAAGCCCTGCAACCGTATGGCCTGAGTGAGCGCTTTGCGCATATCGCGGTGCAACGCGGCATGTTCTCCTACACCGGTCTGAGCCCAACCCAGGTGCAACGCCTGCGCGATGAGTTCAGCGTGTATATGGTCGGCTCAGGCCGGGCGAATATGGCTGGACTCGACGCTGAGCGCCTGGATCAGCTGGCCAGCGCGATTGCTCGGGTCTGTGGCTGAGCGAACTGCGAAAAGCATCGCGGCTAAGGCCCCTCCCACAAGTGGTCGCTGATCCTGTTGGAGGGGCTTTAGCCGCGACAGGGGCTGCCCCAAAGCGAGAGTCATGGTGGTGCAACAGGGTTTATCGGCGCCCTCGGCACGGGCATAGAGAGCGCCCCAAATACTCACCGACCGTTTATCTATAAAATTAACTGTTTAAAAACAACAGCTTAATTCGTTACCTGGCTAAGCACTGGCACCCTTCATGCTTGCACTCAGCGGCATAGTTCCCTAGGGTAGTTCGCCATGTGGTCCCTGATTGCCCCTATCAGCTCGTTGCTTGGTGGGGTTGCTTTACTCCTCCTCGGCAATGGTCTGCTCAACACCCTACTGACCTTGCGTGGCGTCGCCGAAGGCTACTCCACCTCGATGCTCGGACTGATTATGTCCGGGTACTTTGTCGGTTTTCTCCTTGGCACCTGGCTGGCGATTCCGCTGGTCCGCCGCGTTGGGCATATCCGTGCGTTTGCCTTTTGCGCCGCCCTCGCCGCCATCACTGCCCTGCTGCATGTGCTGATCGTCGACCCCTGGGTCTGGCTGGGCCTGCGCGTGCTCTACGGTCTGGCGCTGGTCAGCCTGTATATGGTGATCGAGAGCTGGCTTAACGCCCAGGTACCCAACGACAAACGCGGCCAGGTGTTTGCCGTGTATATGGCGGTCAACCTCGGCGCGCTGGCCGCCGCGCAGCAGCTGCTCAATCTGGCCTCGCCGAGCGACTTCGTGCTGTTCGTGCTCGCCGCCATGCTGATCAGCGCGGCCTTGATGCCGATCACTCTCACCCGGCAGATCCAGCCCAGCGTGCCGGACGCCCTGCACACCAATCTGCGCCAGATCGCTGGTATCGCCCCACTGGCGTTGGCCGCCGCTGGCTTATCCGGCCTGGCCCTCGGCGCGTTCTGGGGGATGGCCCCGGTATACGCCAGCCTGAACGGCTTCGATGCCACCGGCGTGGGCTTGCTGATGAGCAGCACGATTCTCGGCGGCGCCTTGCTGCAATGGCCGATTGGCATCTACTCGGATAAACACGACCGCCGCCTGGTGCTGTTCTGGGTCGTCGCGCTGGCCGTAGTGGTCGCCGTGCTGATGAGCCTGTTGCCCGCCGGTCGCCTGCTGCTCGGGCTGATATTTATCTGGGGCGGTTTGGCCTTTGCCATCTACCCCATCGCCGTGGCGCAGCTGATCGACCAATTGCACAGCGACGAAATCCTCGCTGGGTCCAGCAGCCTGCTGATGGTCAATGGCATTGGCTCGGTATGCGGCCCGCTGCTCGCTGGCCTGCTGATGCAGCACCTCGGCGCCCAGGCGCTGCCGCTGTATTTCGCCACCACGCTCGGCCTGCTCGCGGCTTACACGCTCTACCGCCTGCGCCATGTCAGCGACCTGGTCAGCGCACCCGCTGGGCACTTTATGCCCATGCTGCGCACCAGCCACACGGTGCTTGAGCTGATGCCCGATGCACCGCCCACAGACGACCCAGACCCAACTGACTCAAATGAGGACCCGCCTAACCCGGCGCCGCAGACGCCTGGGTAAACCAAGAGACGAACGCCCCGTGGCGCAATCGTCCATAGCTCGTCGGCTTTTGTCGGCGCGTCACTGCACCCACTTAACTGGACAGGAAGACAGCGCATGTTACTTGCCACCGATCTTGATGGAACCTTTCTCGGCGGCGATCCCAAGGATCGCCTGAGCCTTTACCAAACCATCGCCGCCCACCCGGAAATCCGCCTGGCCTACGTCACCGGCCGCAGCCTGGAGTCGGTGCTGCCACTGCTGGCAGACCCGACCTTGCCACAACCGGATTTCATCATCTCCGACGTTGGCGCCAGCCTGGTGCATGGCGACAGCCTGCAGCCGATTCAGCCGCTGCAAAGCGCGGTGGACGCGCTCTGGCCCGGCGACAGCCAGGTTGCCAGCGCCATCGAGCGCTTTGCATTAGAGCGCCAGGACGTACCGCAGGTGCGCCGCTGCTCCTACTTCTGCGGCCCGGAGCAAGCGGCTAATCCAGCCCTGCTGGAAGTCGCAGAAAGTTTGGGCTGCGACCTGCTCTACTCGGCCGAGCGCTACCTGGATTTTCTGCCCAAGGGCGTCAACAAGGGCAGCAGCCTGCAGGCGCTGATCGACTGGCTGGAACTGGACAACGACCAGGTGCTGACCGCCGGCGACACGCTCAACGACCTGTCCATGCTCAGCGGCCAGTTCAAGGGTGTGTGCGTAGGCGCATCCGAGCCGGGCCTGCTGCAGGCCACGCGGCAGTATTCGCGGGTATTCCATGCCGAGCGCGCCGGTTGCGGCGGCATTCTTGAAGCCTTTGTGCATTTTGGCTTTCTTGGTAAACAGGGCATCGCCGCCGAAGGCAAGCAAGTCGCCGACCCGGGCAAGGCCGATCTGGTGATGGTCTATCACCGCCTGCCTTATGAAGAATTCCGCGGCGCCGATGGCAAGCTGCAACGCCGCCGCCCGACTTCACCCAACGGCATTATTCCGACCCTGCTGAGCTTCTTCGGCGATGGCCGTGCCGGCTCCTGGGTGGCCTGGGCCGAGCATGACGAAAACAGCGGGGAAACCTTCGACAGCCACACCACGGTGGATGCCGAGCGCTACCCAAAACTGACCGCCGCACGGGTGGCGCTGAGCAAGGAAGAAGTCGACATTTTCTACAAGCGTTTCTCCAAGGAAGCCTTCTGGCCGACCCTGCACACCTTCTGGGAGCGCGCGCAGTTCCGTGAGGACGACTGGCAGGTGTTCCTTAAGGTCAACCGCGCCTTTGCCGAACGCACCGCTCTGGAAGCCGCCGAAGGCGCCACAGTCTGGTTGCATGATTACAACCTGTGGATGGTCCCCGGCTACCTGCGCGAGCTGCGCCCGGACCTGCGCATCGCCTTCTTTCACCACACCTACTTCCCCTCGGCAGATGTGTTCAACGTGCTGCCCTGGCGCCGGCAGATCATCGGCAGCCTGCTGCAATGCGACTACATCGGCTTTCATATCCCGCGTCAGGTAGAAAACTTCGTCGATGCCGCGCGCGGCGTGATGCCACTGCAAACCGTCAGCCGGCAGAACTGCGCACCACGCTTTATCACCTATGGCTGCGCCGTGGGCCTGGAGCGTATGACCACCGCCGTGGACACCGGCAGCCGCGTGGTCAAACTCGGTGCTCACCCAGTGGGTCTGGATATCGAGCGAGTACGCAGCGCCCTGGCCGCGCCAAAGATCAGGCAAATGATGGAACGCCTGCGCGCCGAGCTTGCCGGGGTCAAACTGATTCTCTCGGTGGAACGCCTCGACTACACCAAAGGCATTCTGGAAAAGCTCAACGCCTATGAGCGCCTGCTGGAAGAAAACCCCGAGCTGCTCGGCAAGATCACCCTGGTGACCGTCTGCGTGCCGGCAGCCAAGGAAATGACCATCTATGACGAGCTGCAAGGGCAGATCGAGCAAGCCGTGGGCCGCATCAACGGCCGCTTCGCCCGCATCGGCTGGACGCCGCTGCAGTTCTTCTTCCGCAGCCTGCCATTCGAGGAAGTCAGCGCCTGGTACGCCATGGCCGACGTGATGTGGATTACCCCACTGCGCGACGGCCTCAACCTGGTGGCCAAGGAGTTTGTCGCCGCTCAGGGCTTGCTGGATGGACGTGGCGTACTGGTACTCTCGGAGTTTGCCGGCGCTGCAGCCGAACTCAAGGGCGCCCTGCTGACCAATCCGCATGACCCGATGGATATGACGCAAACCTGTTATGTGGCGCTAAACATGCCCAAGGCCGAGGCCCAGGCACGCCTGCGTGAGCTGTTCGATATCGTCAACTACAACGATATCCGCCGCTGGGGCGATGAGTTTCTCGCTGCCGTCAGCGACCCGCAGGAGCAACTGGACCGCGCCCTCGGGCTGGTCGGCTAGGCGGCAACGGCGCAGCTGCGTAGATCAGCTGCGCCGAGCCAAGCCTGCATACCTAGCCCATCTGCGCATCAATATCGCAATTGATCATCCAGCCGACGCCAAAGCGGTCGGTGAACATGGCAAAGCGCGTGGCCCAGAAGGTCGCCTGCAACTCCATCTGCACCGATCCGCCCGCCGACAGCGCTTTATACAGGCGCTCGGCCTCCGGCACGCTCGTAACCTGCAGGGAAACCGAAGAGCCCTTGATGCCCTCATACGGCATACCAGGGAAGGTGTCAGACGCCATCAGCAACTGATCGTCCACGGTCAGGCAAACGTGCATCACACGGTCATGAAACTGCTCCGGCACATTGCCAGCTTCCGGGCTTTCGCCCATGCGCATCAGCTCCAGACTGCCGCCCAGGCATTCGGCGTAGTAGTTAAAGGCCGCTTCGCACTGGCCATCGAAGGTCAAGTAGGCATGAATTTTCATCTGCACTCTCCTTGGAAGCAATTCGACAGTCTGCTGCGCGTCGGCCCTGCTGCGTTAAAAGTAGGCTCGGAATGCTCATGTACAACTCGTACACTCCGCTTCCTCGCCTACTTTTGCCTTGCATGGCTCTAGCTCGCGAGACTGTAGAACCGCTTCATGGTTGGATTTACGAGTCGAGCCGCGCGCGCAGGCGTTCTTCCTGCTCACGCATCTCGGGGGTTAATTCGTCACCAAAATCCTCGGTCTCGAAAATCTGCCGGATCTCGATTTCGCTGTCGCCTGGCATCGGGTTGGGACAACGCTTGACCCACTCGATGCACTCAGCCAGGGACGCCACCTGGAAAATCCAGAAGCCGGCGATCAGCTCCTTGGTTTCGATAAACGGGCCATCCGTAACGCTGCGCTGGCTGCCAGAGAACTTTACCCGCACGCCTTTGCTGCTCGGCTGCAGTCCTTCACCGGCGAGCAGCACGCCCGCCTCAACCAGCTCTTCGTTGTAACGCCACATCGCCGCCATCAGCTCTTTACTGGGCATAAAGCCGGCTTCGGAATCTGCAGTTGCCTTGACTATCACCATAAAACGCATGCCGCTGTCCTCGCGTAGTTGATCGATCAGCCTGCCGTCACGGGTTTATCTGGGTATGTAATGGCAGACCGCAAACCCAAGGCTGGGTTCTGTACGTTAGTCGAACGGCAGAATTGTGAATCGACAGGCGCGGGAAAAATAACGCATTAAATCCCGATCAAGTGACTCCAGCGGCACGGTAGGTAATCGGCGGGAAGCCTAGTTCTTGGCCGCGATGTTTCTCGGGTCGCACCGATTCGCAGGTAAGCCCGCGCCTACAAATACAGCGAAATACCTAACGCTACTGCCCAGGCCCGGCCAGCTGGCTGCTCAGGTAATCGAGAAAACAGGTGATGCGCGATGCCAGTGCGGTGTTGCGGTAGTACACCGCATGAATCGGCTGGCGCACCTCGACGGTATCGCGCAGCAGCAGTTGCACCAGCGCGCCGCTGGCGCGGTCGGCAGCAGTCATAAAGTCCGCCAGACAGACGATCCCAGCTCCGGCCAACGCCAGTTGACGCAAGGTCTCGCCACTGGAAGCACTCAGGCTGGGGATGATACTCAGCGAGTCGCCCAATGGATGACGCAGCGGCCACTGATTGAGGCTCTCCGGTTGGGTAAAGCCGAGCAGGCTGTGCTGGGCCAAGTCGGCGACAGTCTTCGGTGTGCCATGTGCCTTGAGGTACGCCGGGTTGGCAAGGATGCGCAGGCGATTGCTGCCCAGCGGTCGCGCATGCAAAGTGGAATCGCGCAGCGGGCCAATGCGGATGGCTACATCGGTGCGCTGCTCCAGCAGATCGATAATCTGGTCGCTGCTGTGCAGCTCCAGCTGAATATCCGGGTACTGCGCCCGGAACCCCGCCACCAGCGGCACCACCGCATGCAGCATAAAAGGCGCCGCAGCATTCACCCGCAAGCGCCCTGCTGGCTTCTGCCGGCGCACCTTCATCTGTTCTTCGGCGCTTTCCACCGCATCGAGAATCTTGCGCGCCTGGGCGAGAAAGGCCTGGCCCTCCTCGGTCAGCTCCAAACGCCGCGTGGTGCGGCGCAACAGGGTGACATCGAGCTTTTCTTCCAGCCGGCTAAGTGCCCGGCTGACACCGGAAGCGGTCTGCGTCAGTTGCTCAGCGGCAGCGCTGATCGAGCCGCTGTCCACCACGCTGACAAAGGCCAGCAATTCATCGAGGGTCGTTTTCATTCGTGCATCTTAGTCAAATATGCACGAATGAAAACCCCACTTCCCCTCACGAAAAATCAGCTGATAAAACCCGCTTTAAACACGCAGTAAACCGTAAACAGGCTTTAGAAATCGACCTTACCGCGCCCTGCCTTAATCGTGCCGCGGATGTTCTTGCCTTCCAGGCGGCGCTTTTTCGAGCCCAGGGTCGGTTTGGTTGGGCGGCGGGTTTTTTCGGTTTTAGCGGCGCTGCGAATCAGCTCGGCCAGACGCTCCAGCGCGTCGGCACGGTTCTGCTCCTGAGTGCGGTACTGCTGAGCCTTGAGAACCACCACGCCTTCGGCGGTGATGCGGCTGTCGCGCAACGTCAGCAGCCGCTCCTTATAGAACGGCGGCAGGCTGGAGGCCTGGATATCGAAGCGCAGATGTATCGCGCTGGACACCTTGTTGACGTTCTGCCCGCCGGCGCCTTGAGCGCGGATAGCGGTCAGCTCGATTTCAGCGTCCGGCAGGTGAACGCTGTTGGAAATCACCAGCATGGATGGGCTTCAGCACAGAAAAGGACGCTCAGGATAACGCGAACGCTGCGCAGCTGCTGAACGCTGGCCGTGGCGGGCTGCCACGGCCAGCGGGCTTGCGCGTTAAACGCGGAAGCGGCTTACCAGCGTTTGCAGCTGATTACCCAGGCGCGCCAACTCTGCACTGGAGGCGGCGGTTTCGTCGCTGGCGGTGGCGGTCTGCTCGGAGACGTCACGCACGCTGAGGATGCTGCGGCTGATTTCCTCGGCCACCGCACTCTGCTCCTCAGCAGCAGCGGCAATCTGCTGGTTCATCGACTGGATGTTGGACACCGCATGGGTGATGTTGCCCAGTGAGTCGCCGGCCTTGCGCGTCAGTTCGACACTGCTGTCGGTAAGGCTGCAGCTGTTGCGCATCGCCGCTGCCACTTCTTTGGTGCCGTTCTGCAGACCGGCGATCAGCGCTTCGATTTCCTCGGTGGATTTCTGCGTGCGCTGGGCCAGGCCGCGCACTTCATCAGCGACCACGGCAAAACCGCGCCCGGCTTCGCCTGCGCGTGCTGCCTCAATGGCGGCATTCAGCGCCAGTAGATTGGTTTGCTCGGCCACCGCTTTGATCACGTCCATCACGCTACCGATCTTGTTGCTCTCCTGCTGCAAGCCGTTCATTGCCTTGCTGGAGCGACTGACCTCAGCGGCAAGTCGTTCGATCTGGGCAATGACTTCGCCCACCACCTGATCACCCAAACGCGCCTGACCGTCCGCCTCGTTGGCAGCCTGCGAAGCCTGTTCGGCGTTGCGCGCCACTTCTTGCACGGTGGCAGACATCTCATGCATGGCGGTGGCCACCTGATCGGTCTCGCCTTTCTGGCTGTTGGCGCCGGCACTGGTCTGCTCGGTCACGGCGGACAGCTCCTCGGCAGCGCTGGCGATCTGCGCTACGCCATCGCGAATACCGCCGATCAGCTCACGCAGGGTCGCGGCCATATGCTGAATACCCTGCTGCAATTGGCCCATCTCGTCGCGACGGTCGACCTGCACGCTGGCGGTCAGATCACCGTCGGCAATGCGCTGCACCGCGCTCAGGGTGTCCTGCAGCGGCCGAGTGATCTGCCGGGTGATAACCCAGGCGGCCAGCACGCCGAAGAGCATCGCCAGCAGCGTGGCGCCGATCTGCAGGCTGCGCGCCTGCGCACTCTCGATGGCCAGGCGGTCCATCTGGAACTGGTACAGGGTTTCGCTGATACGCACGATCTCGCCCTGCTGCTCGGTCATTTCCTGGCGGGTGCGGGCAATATCGCCGGTGGCGAGTTTGAACGCCTGCAGCGTCTCCTGATACTGACCCAAGGCTGTCGCGATGCGGCGTACCGCATCCTGCTGGGCAGCGCCGAAGGCCTGCTCCAACGGGCCGAGGCTAGCGCGGGCGGCCGCGATGCGCTCGACCAGCGCCTGCTCGGTTTGCGCATCAGGGGCGCTGTCATAACGCTCCAGCAGGTAGCGCAGACGCAGCAGCTCGGCCTGAGTGCGGGTCAGTGCCTGCAGCTGGGCGAAACGGCCATCGTCGTATTCCGGCAGCGACTGCACGCTGCGCTCCATGGCGTTCAACAGCTCGCCGAGCTGCTGCGTCTCGCTCGCCACTTTGCGCCGCGCGGCATCGGCGGCCGTGTAGGCGGCGCGCATACCACCCAACGATCGCTGGTAATCCTGGTTATAGCGATCCTGCTCCTGCAGCAGCTTGACGTTGACCGGGTTGGTGAAGCTGCCGAGTAGCTTCTTCTGCTGCCGCAAATAGATATCCAGGTTGCTCAGCACTCGGTCAGTACTCACTGCATCGCCCTTGGCCAGCATGAACTGCAAGCGGGCAATACGCAGATTGGTCAGAGTGGTGTTGAGCTGGGTGATATCGCTCATCCAGGTGCTGCGCTGGATAACGCTGCCAAGGCCGGTCCAGGCGACCCAGGCCAGGGCGAGGGTCAGGGCCAGCACCAGGCCGAAGCCGAGAGCCAGCTTGCGGGTGACGCTAAGGTTGGCAAACCAGGTGTTCATAAGAATTCTCCAACTGTCGTTAAGACAGGCAGTTCAGGTTTCGCTGGAGAATTGTTTTTGTTGAAGCCAGCACAAGGCCTGTGCTGACGCTCTAACGCGGGCTTTCGGCACAGGCTTCTGGCACTTTCTGCGAAAGCGACCTGTAGCAACCTGTCGTGGCGAGGGCCAGGCAATAACAGGCACCTTGCCGCTTAACCATCTGATCCGCTTTTTATTTGAAAACCTGAGCCTGTTATCCAAACACCCGCGCTCGCATCATTCGCCTCGCCTGATAAAGCCCGACGAGGCCCGTAATGAGCGAACGTATTCCTGCGCAGATCATCGAGACCATCGATCCGCGCCAGCCTATCCGCCTGACACCATCCCAGGCCGGCGGGCCGATTCATACCCGCAGTTTTAGCGGGCGCTTTCGCAATCTGCGCCTGTATGGCGCGGGCTTGCTGTTTCTGATCTTCTTCGGCACCGCCTGGCTGGACTGGGACGGTCGTCAGGCGGTGCTGTGGAACCTGGCCGAGCATCGTTACTACATCTTTGGGGCGACCTTCTGGCCGCAGGACTTCACCCTGCTCTCGGCGCTGCTGATCATTGCCGCCTTTGGCCTGTTCACCATCACCGTGGTGGCCGGGCGGGTGTGGTGTGGCTACACCTGTCCGCAGAGTGTGTGGACCTGGGTGTTTATGTGGGCGGAGAAAGTTACCGAGGGTGAGCGTAATCAGCGGGTCAAGCTGGATGCCGCGCCCTGGTCGCTGAATAAGCTGGCGCGACGCAGCGCCAAGCACGCAATCTGGCTGGGCGTCAGCCTGCTCACGGCGCTGACCTTTATCGGTTATTTCACGCCGATCCGCACACTTGCCAGCGACCTGCTACGCCTGCAACTGGACGGCGGCACGCTGGTGTGGGTGCTGTTCTTTATGGCCGCCACCTACCTCAACGCCGGCTGGCTGCGCGAGAAGGTCTGCGTGCATATGTGCCCTTACTCGCGCTTCCAGAGTGCGATGTTCGACGATGACACCCTGCTGGTGGCCTACGACGCCAAGCGCGGCGAAGGCCGTGGCCCGCGCAGGAAGGACAGCGAGCACAAAGCCGAGGGCCTGGGCGATTGCATCGACTGCTATATGTGCGTGCAGGTATGCCCAACCGGTATCGATATCCGCGATGGCCTGCAGATCGACTGCATCAGTTGTGGCGCCTGCATCGATGCCTGCGACTCGGTTATGGACAAGATGGGCTATGCCCGAGGCCTGGTCGGCTATCACTCCGAGCGTGAACTGCAAGGCGGCAAGACCCACTGGCTGCGGCCACGGCTGATCGGCTATGGCATCGCCCTGCTGCTGATGCTCGCTGCCTTTGTCTGGGCCTTGAGCGCGCGCTCGATGCTGTCCATCGACTCGGCCAAGGACCGCAGCATGTTCCGCGAGAATCAGCTGGGGCAGATCGAGAACACCTACCTGCTCAAGGTGATCAACAAGACCCAGCAGCCGCAGCGCTATGGCCTGGCGCTGGTCGACAGCCCCGGCCTGCGCCTGGACGCACCGCAGCAGCTGCAACTCAATCCTGGGGAAATTCTCGATGTACCGGTGACCGTGGTGCTGGAAAGTGAACAGGCTGAGGCCAGCGCCCTACCCGTGCGCTTCGCGATCCATAACCTGGCCGATGCCAGCGAGCAGGCGCAGACGCAGAGCACCTTTCTCTCGCCGCGCGGGCGCTGACAGTCGCATGACCAAGCAACTCCCCGTAGAGTGCGGTCATCTACTGGCCGCCCCTACGAACCCGATGAAACGCTACGAGAAATTCGCCGACCAGATTGCCGAACTGATCCGCAGCGGCATGCTCGCCCCCGGCGAAAAGGTACCCTCGGTGCGCCACGCCAGCCGCACCTATGGGGTCAGCCCCTCTACGGTGTTCCAGGCCTATTACCTGCTGGAAGACCGCGGCCTGATCCAGGCCCGCGCCCGCTCCGGTTACTTCGTCCGTGAGCTGGCGCGGCATTCCCTGGCCGAGCCGGAAACCAGCCAGCAGCCGACCCAGACCACCGAGGTGGATGTCAGCGAGCTGGTGTTCTCGGTGCTCGCTTCGCTGAAAGACCCCGGTACCGTGCCGTTCGGCTCGGCCTTCCCCAGCCCGCAGCTGTTTCCCCTGCCGCGCCTGGCCCGCTCCATGGCGCACAGCCTGCGCGATATGCAGCCGCAGGCGGTGATCGCCGATATGACCGAAGGCAACCCCAACCTGCGCCGGCAGATTGCCCTGCGGTATATGGTCAGCGGCGTGATGCTGCCGCTGGAGGAACTGGTAATCACCAGCGGCGCCATGGAAGCGCTCAATCTGTGTCTGCAGTGCGTGACGCAGCCGGGCGACCTGGTAGCCATCGAGGCCCCGGCCTTCTACGCCACGCTGCAGGTGCTGGAACGCTTAAAGCTCAAAGCCGTGGAAATCCCGGTCAACCCGCGTGAAGGCATTGATCTGGATGTGCTGAGCGAGCGCCTGGCCAGCCTGCCGATCAAGGCCTGCTGGTTTATGAGCAGCCTGCAGAACCCACTCGGCGCGAGCATGAGTGATGACAAGAAGCGCGCGCTGTATGAACTGCTGCAGCGCCATCAGGTGCCGCTGATTGAAGATGACGTGTACGCCGAGCTGTACTTCGGCAGCCAGCCGCCGAAGCCGGTAAAGAGCTTCGACCGCGACGGTTTGGTGATGCATTGCAGCTCGTTCTCCAAATGCCTGGCACCGGGTTATCGGGTCGGCTGGGTGGCCGGCGGGCGCTATGCCGAGCAGATCAGTCGGCTCAAGCTGATGACTACCATCTCGCCTTCCGTACCGGCCCAGGCCGCCCTGGCCGATTACCTGCAACACGGCGGCTATGACCGCCACCTGCGCAAACTGCGCCACGCCCTGGAGGCGCAACAGGCGTCGATGCTGGCATCCGCAGCGCGGCACTTCCCGGCCAGCACCAAGGTCACCCGGCCCAGCGGCGGCTACTTTCTTTGGTTCGAGTTCCCTGAGCAGGTTGATGCACTGCGCCTGTTCCAACTGGCCCTGGCCCAGGGCATCAGCCTGGCGCCAGGGCCGATCTTCTCGGCCACGCGGCGCTTCGGCAACTGCGCCCGCCTGAATTACGGCCACCCCTGGGATGCACAGAGCGAGCAGGCGATGGCCGTGCTGGGGCGCATCCTCGCCTCGTTCTGAGCCTTACACACAGGCCGCTTACAGCGGCCTGCTGACTTATGGCTAGGCATAAGGTCTCTTCCAGTCCCTCTCGCCCAAGCTGTACAACTTTCGTATAAGCCTGACGATCATCTTCCGCTCAGTTGAACAGGCCGGCCTCGCCGTTTCTACGCAGCAATCAACCGCCTATTTACGGGCATTCAGGCCATTTCATGGACTCCTGGGCCGCGCCGATACCAGCCATCAGCCACTATGGCTAAAACCTAAAACAAAATTGTACAAACTGAATATTTTGTATAAGGTTTGCACAAGAGAGTACTCACCACCTGCTGAGCCTCCCCTTCAACGCAGTAAGCAGTCGCCGCCCTAAGGGGCAAGAGGAGTCGATTTCATGCAATCACAATTGAGTATTGCGCAACGCCTGAGCCTTGGATTTGGCTTGATTCTGTCGCTGATGATCCTGATTACCCTTATCGGTGTAATGCGCGTTGGCTTTATCGACGAGACCCTGACCGCAGTCAGTGAAGGGGCCTCGCTCAAGCAGCGTTATGCCATCAACTTCCGTGGCAGCGTGCATGACCGCGCCATCGCCATCCGCGATGCGGTGTTGGTGGATAACGATGTGGCGCTGAACCGTCAACTGAGCGAAATTCAACGCCTTAAAGACTTCTATCAAGAGTCGGCACGGTCCATGGACAGCTTGCTGCGCGAACAAGCGCCAACAGCTGCCGAACAGCGCCTATTAAGCGATATTCAGACTATTGAGCGCAGCACCCTGAGCTTGACCGAGCAACTGATCAGCCTGCGCAGTCAAGGCGATACGGACGCAGCTAAAAGCCTGCTGATGGAGCAAGCCTCGCAGGCATATAGCGAATGGCTCAAGCGCATCAACGCCTATATCGACCATCAGGAACAAGAGATCGGTAAGGATATTGGTGCGGTACGCGAGGCCGCCGGCGGCTTTCGCCTGCTGATTCTGCTAGTCACTGCCGCCGCCGTGCTGCTGAGCATTGGCGTGTCACTGATCATCATCAACAAGTTGAAATCCACACTGGGCGCCGAGCCTTACAAAGTCGCCGAGATTATCCAGCGACTGGCCAATGGCGAACTCAATCAACGCATTCAAACCCGCTACCCGGACAGTGTCATGGGTGCCCTGCAGGACATGGTCAAGCACCTGACTGACACCATCACCCAGGTGCGCAGTGCCGCCGGTGAACTGACCCTGGCTTCAGTCCAGTTGCTGACCACATCCGACAGCAACAACCAGCAGATCCGCCTGCAATCCAGCGAGGCCGAACAGATGGCCACCGCCATCAACCAGATGGCAGCCACCGTCAATGAAGTGGCCAACTATGCCGCCAGTGCGGCCTCCGCCACCCGTAATGCCGATAACGAAGTGGCTACCGGTAATCAGGTAGTCAGCGCTACCGCCAGCGCCATCCAGAACCTGGCGCGCACCCTGGAAAGTGCCGCTGAAAGCGTGCAGCAGGTGTCCACCGACAGCGAGAGCATTGAGAAGATCATCGAGGTGATTACCTCGATTGCCGAGCAGACCAACCTGCTCGCCCTTAACGCCGCCATTGAGGCCGCACGAGCCGGCGAGCACGGTCGTGGCTTTGCCGTGGTGGCCGACGAAGTACGTTCGCTGGCCACCCGTACCCAAGACTCCACTCGGGAAATTCGCGGCATGATCGGCAAGCTGCAGGAAGGTGCCGGCAAAGCCGCCGAGGTGATGCGCAACAGCCGTCAACTGGCCCAGCAGACAGTCGAGCAAACCGGCCAGGCCGAAACTGCGCTGAACAAGATCCGCAGCGAAGTCACCGCCATCAACGAAATGAACGCGCAGATCGCCAGCGCCTCGGAAGAACAGAGCGCGGTGGCCGAAGAGGTCAACCAGAACATCAACCGCATCCACAGCGCCACCCTGGAAACCTCCTCCGGCTCCGAACAGGTGGCTGCCTCCAGCCGCGAACTGGCCACCCTGGCCAATCGTCTGACTGACAAGGTCAGCTTCTTCAAGCTCTAGCAGGCTGTTGCCAGGCATGCCCATTGAAACCTTTGCTTGAAAATTAGCCGCTGCCAAAACCTGGACGTTCGGCTAATTTAGCCGCCTGTTTAATTCAGAGATCAGTCATGGACTCGATAACCCAGGCAGTACTTGGCGCCACTATTCAGGGCGCACTGCTCGGCCGCTGGCAGGGGCGCAAGGCGCTGCTGTACGGGGCCATGCTCGGCACCTTGCCGGATCTGGATGTGATCATCGATTACGGCGACGCTGTGGCCGATATGACGTATCACCGCGGCTTCAGCCATTCGTTGTTTGTCCTTACCGGGCTGGCGCTAGTACTGGCCTGGCTGACCCGACGATTCAGGCACAACCCCGGTTATTCATCGCAGCGGCTATTTATCACCCTGTGGCTGGTGCTGATTACCCATCCGCTGCTCGACAGCTTTACCAGCTATGGCACCCAGTTGCTCTGGCCGCTTACGCCGATTCCCACCGCCTGGTCGAGCATCTTTATCATCGACCCGCTCTACACCGTACCGCTGTGCATCGCCGTGGCGCTGGGACTGCTTTATGGCTTGCGCGACCCCGACCTGCAGAGCACGGTAGCCAAGGCTCCGGCCCTGGCGCTGCTGGTTTCTTCGCTGTACCTGGGCTTTACCCTGGGCGGCAAATATATGGCCGAGCAGCGCGTGGAGGCCGAACTGGCGCGTCAGGGCATCGAGGCGCAGCAAATCTTCAGCACCACCACGCCGTTCAACAGCCTGCTGTGGCGGGTGATCGTGCTCGATGGCGAGGATTACCACGAGGCGTTGGTCAGCTGGTTTGACGATACTCCGCCGACGCTCGCACGCATCCCCCGTGGCACCCACCTGGCCGCCGCCCTGGCCGACTCACCGGCGCATGCACGGCTGGCCTGGTTTACCAATGGCGTGCTGCGTTATGACCAGTTGGGCGAGCAGTTGGTGGTCACCGATATCCGCCTGGGCATGACCGGTTTCCACCCTTTCCGCTTCGACTTCGCCACTCTGGAAAACGGCCAATGGCGCGTGCATGACAACATCCAGCGCCTGCCGATGAACCGCGGCGACTTCTCGCGTCTGCAGCTGTTGTGGGCGCGCATCTGGCAACCCGAGGTGCAAGTACCGTTACTGGCCTGGGCCGATGAACTGCGCAAAGCGCCGCTGGCCAGCAGCGGCGTGCAATAACCGCAGCGCTGCCGGCCGGCCTGGGCCGGCCCTACAGAGGCGCGGTGCATGGTCTAGGCTGAATTCCAACCTTTACCCGTTGGAGTCTGGCCATGAATATTCGGCAGAAAATGATTGCCTGCGGTGCGATCAGCGTACTGGCAGCCACCCTACTGGGCAGTATTGGTTTCTGGGGGCAAACCCGCCTGGCCAGCGCCCTTAACGAGAATCAGCTGAGCGTCAGCGCCCTGCGCAACCACCTGGAAGGCGACATGATGCACGACGCCCTGCGCGCCGATGTACTCGCCGCCTTCTATATCGACCCCGCCGACAGCGCGGCGGTCACCCAGGTACGTGATGACCTGCGCGAGCACAGCGAATGGTTTACCCGCACCCTCAATGACAACGCCAAACTGCCGCTCAGCGCGGATATTCGCCAGGCCATCAGCCAGTCGCAGCCAGCCCTGGCCAGTTACATCCAGCAGGCCGAGGGCATCGTCAACCTGGCCCTGACTGACCCGCAGGCCGCGCGCCAACAGATGGCCGCCTTCGATGCCAGCTTCGGCGACCTGGAAGAAAAGAACGAAGCCCTCAGCGGCCTGATCGAAGCGCATTCGGCGCAAACCCGTAGTGAAGGCGAAGCCGCCGTGCAACAAGCCGCCTGGTTGCTGATCGGCGGCATTCTGCTGGTTTGCTGCCTGCTCTGCCTGCTCACCACCCAGTTGATGAAAGCCGTATTACGCCCGTTGGAGAAGATCATCGGGGTGGCGCGCAACATTGCCCAGGGCAACCTGCGCAGCACCATCAGCGTCGACAGCAACGATGAAGCCGGGCAGCTGCAGCAGGCGCTGGCGGATATGCAGGGCAATCTGCGGCAGATGATCGACGGCATCCGCCAGGAAGGTGAGCAGTTGCAGCAAACCGCGCGCAGCCTCAACGGCGCCTCGCAAAGCATCGTGCGCAGCACCACGGAAGAGTCGCAGAGCGCCAGCAGCATGGCCGGGGCCATGGAACAGATGATGCAGAACATCGAACAGATCGCCGGCCACGCGCGCAATGCCCAGGAAATTTCCTCGCATTCTGAGCACCTGGCAAGCAACGGCGGTCAGGTGATCATGGGCGTGGTCGATGGCATGAGCCGGATTGCCGAAGCGGTCAACGAATCCAGCGCCACCATCACCGCGCTGGGCGAATCATCCGAAGAAATTCATTCGATCATTCAGGTAATCAAGAGCATCGCCGAGCAGACCAACCTGCTCGCGCTCAACGCTGCCATCGAGGCCGCGCGCGCGGGTGAGGCTGGCCGTGGCTTTGCCGTGGTGGCCGATGAGGTACGCAACCTGGCTGCACGCACCGCGCAATCGACCCAGGAAATCACCGGGATGATCGAACGCATCCGAACCAGCACCGAGCAGGCGGTCAACAGCATGCAGACTGGCGTCACCCGGGTGAACGATGGCGTGACCTTGGCGCGTCAGGCCGGTGAGTCGATCAGTGAAATTCGCGGCGGGGCGCAGCGCGCGGCCGAGGTGGTGGAAGAGATATCGCAGACCATCGACGAACAGAGCCGCGCCAGTAGCGAGGTGGCGCAGCAGGTCGAATATATTGCGCAGATGTCGCAGCAAAACAGCCGCACCGTGCATGAACTGGCCGACGCCGCGCAAAGCCTCGACCGCGTGGCGCGCAGCATGCAGAGCGCGGTGATGCAGTTTCAGACTTGAGTAGAACGCCTGATCAGCTGCGGAACTGCGCCACCAGCCCCTGCAGCTCAACCCCCAGGCGCGCCAGCTCGGCGCTGGATGCTGCGGTCTGCTGACTGGCGCTGGCGCTTTGCTCGCCGATATCACGCACCCGCGTCACGCTTTCACTGATGGTTTCCGCCACCGCACTCTGCTCTTCGGCGGCGGCGGCAATCTGCTGGTTCATCTGCTCGATGGTGCTTACCGCCTGGGTTATACGGCCTAGGGCAGCGCCGGCTTCACCCGCCAAAGTGACGGTGCGTTGGGTCAGATTGCGGCTGCTGTCCATCTTCTCCACTGCGCCCTTGGCCAGGCGCTGCAGGCTGGCGATCAGCCCTTCGATTTCTTCGGTGGAATCCTGCGCGCGCTTGGCTAGAGCGCGTACCTCATCGGCTACCACGGCAAAGCCGCGCCCCTGCTCACCAGCCCGAGCGGCTTCGATGGCGGCGTTCAGCGCGAGCAGATTGGTCTGTTCGGCGACATTGCGAATCACCTCCAGCACCCCGCCAATACGCGCGCTTTCCTGATTCAGCGCGGCGATGGCCTCGGCAGATTCCTCCACTTCAGTGGCCAGATGGCCGATCTGGCTGACCGCCTGTTGCACCACCTGATTGCCCTGCTGCGCCTCCTGATCGGCGGCGCGGGCAGCCAGGGAAGCCTGCTCGGCGTTCTGCGCCACTTCCTGCACGGTCGCGGCCATTTCATGCATGGCAGTGGCGGTCTGTTCGGTTTCCATTTTCTGGTTCTGCACGCCGGCGCTGGTTTGCGCGGTAATCGCTGACAGCTGCTCGGCGGCGGCGGCAATCTGGCTAACGCCACCACCAATGCGCCCAACCAAAGTGCGCAGGCTCACGCTCATCACCTGCATGGCCGCCATCAGCTGGCCCGGCTCGTCACGGCGGTCCTGCGGCAGGTCATGGGTCAGGTCGCCAGCGGCAATGCGCTGGGCAAACACCACGGTCTGCTGCAAGGGCGCGACAATTAGGCGGGAGATAATCATCGCCGCCAGCATGCCAATAATCACCGCAGCAATGCCCATGGCGCCGAGCAACAGCATGGCCTGGCGGCTGTCCGCGGCCATGGCCTGCTCTTGCTGGACCTTGGCTTCATCCACCAGGGCCAACACCGCCTGGGCACGCTCAACCATGGCGGCTTCGCTCTGCTGACTCAGCCCACGCACCTGCTGGTAATTGGTAAAGGCCTGCTGATAGAGGGTCAGCGCCTTCAAAGCCGTTTCGATGGCGCCTTTCTGATCGTCATCCAGCCAAACCATCAGGCTGCGTGCGACGGTTTGCAGGTCGTCGTTGATATAGGTCCACTCTTCCAGGGCCTCGGCCGAGCCATCGATGATGTACTGGCTTTCATGGCCACGCAGATCGAGCATGCGTTTGCTCAGGCCCGAAGCGGTTTCCGCCAGGGTCAGCGGGTCGCTGCCGCGCAGCTTGTCGCCTTCCAGGCGCAACTCACGTACCGCGTCGTACATGTCCAATTCGATCACATCAAACTGATCACGTGCCTCACCGGCCGCTTCACGCATCTGCGTGCGCGCCGCGCGGGCATTGTTCTGCTGCTCGACAAAGCTGTCGAACTGGCGGCGATAGTCGTCGATGGCCTGCTGCATGCTTTGCAGACGCGCTTGATCAGCGCGGGACGCGGCCGCCAACTGTTGGGCAACTGCGGAACTGACCCGATCCAGCTGCTCATGCACCTGGGCGGCGGCCTCGCTGTTCTGCCGCAGGGCAAAATCGCGCTCGGCGCGGCGCGCCTGCAACACCTGGGCGTCGATTGCCGACAAGCCACTGGTGCTGGCATGCCCGTCCAACACGGCTTGCACTGCCAGAAAGCCACTGCCGGTAACGGCAACCGTGAGCAACAGCACCAGGCCGAAGCCACACATAAGCTTTTTACCGACAGATAGATCGGCGAACAGGCGAGCGGCAGAAGAGGACATAACAACGACTCCGTTTTTATTATCGTGCGCAGCGAGGCGGCGTGATGGCGGCCCAGGCAAGCACATGAACTACTGATGGCAGTTTAGCTCCGCTTTATTGCAACCCTTGCGCCAGAGGCCTGATCGGGGCCTAGGTAACCGCGACAAGGCCCGAACCAGAGCTGTTGGCGGTTGCTCAGCGAAATAAAGCCAAAGGTCGAATGCTGCGGACAACCCGGTTTATCGGCAGGTTTCCGCTGATGCTTTATCGAGAGTGGCGAGTTATCGCCAGAAACCCCGCGCCAAGGTTATGACGACCATAAAAAAGGGCGCACGGCTTTTGCCCGTGCGCCCTTCTCTACTGCGGCTCAGCTTGGCGTGATTAACGCCCGGCGAGCGCCGGTACGACTCGTGGTCGCAGCACTTCACCGAGCACCGCGAGCAGGCCAATGGCGCCAGCAATCCAGTACCACTGGGCAATCGGGTCAAACATCAACCAGCCCAGAGCGTGGAGGAACACCACCATGATCAGCACCGGGCTGACGTAGCGCACCATAAACAGCCAGAGGGCATAGCCCAGCGGCGGCAGGTTCAGCTCATCACGCATGATTTCATCGCGCAGGGCATAACCGGCCAGCAGCACCATGAAGATCCCGCCCAGCGGCATCATCCAGCGCGAAGTCAGGTAATCCAGCCAGTCGAAGAAGTTCTTGCCGAGCGGCGTCCAACCGGCCAGCAGGTTGAACGAAAGCATCGCCAGCAGACTGATCACCAGCAGCACCGCACCGGAAGTGGCTGCGGCCTTAAAACGGCTAATACCGTACTTCTCATTCAGGTAGGCCACCGTAGCTTCGATCATGGAAATCGCCGAAGTCAGCGCGGCAATCGACACCATGGCGAAGAACAGCACGCCAAAGGCGGTACCGAACGGCATCTGCTGGAAGGCCAGCGGCAGGCTCATAAAGATCAACCCGGGCCCGGCGCTCGGGCTCATGCCGTTGGCGAAGATGATCGGGAAGATCGCCAGACCCGCCAGCAACGCCACGCAGGTGTCGCAGATGGCCACGACAAAGGTGGTACGTGCCACCGACTGGCCGTCAGGCAGGTAGGAGCCGTAGGTGAGAATCGCCCCGGATGCCAGGCTCAGGGTAAAGAACGCATGGCCCAATGCGGCCAGCAGTGCTTCGCCGGTGATTTTCGAGGCATCAAAGGTGAACAGGAAATCGAAGCCAGCGCTGAAACCGCCACTGGTAAAGGCATAGCCCACCAGAATCAACAGCATCACGGCCAGGCCCGGCATCATCCAGCGCACGGCATTCTCGATGCCCTTCTGCACGCCTTTGGCGACGATCCACAGCGTCAGCAGCGCCACCAGCACGCTCCATCCGCCAAGCTGCCAGGGGTTGGCGTTATGCGCCTCGAACACCCCGCCGAGGGCTTCCACGCTGGTGGCAGCCAGGGAGCCGTCGAGCATTTTCACCGTGTAGGCAAAGGCCCAACCGGCTACTACCACGTAGAAACACAGGATCATAAAGCCGGCCAGCATGGCCATGCCGCCGACAGCCTTCCACAGCGGGTTGCCGCTGTTTTCCTTGACCACCCGACCGATCGCATCGATGGGGCTGCCACGGCCGCGTCGGCCAATGGCGATCTCGGTCATCATCACCGGAATGCCGATGGCCAGGATGCAGGCCAGGTACATCAGTACAAACGCACCACCGCCGTATTCGCCGGTGATGTAGGGGAATTTCCAGATATTGCCCAGGCCCACAGCGGAGCCGGTTGCAGCAAGAATAAAGCCCCAGCGCGAGAGCCAGAGGTTCTTGGGTTTTTCACGGGTCATGCGTCACCTGTTTGTTTTTATCTGTGACGAAATAGAACCCGCAGCGCTTGTGGCGCGGCGGAGTGGCAAGGCTTTTATGGAGCCGGATTCGCCTGACCCTAGCGGCGGCGAAGCCGGCTGGGATCACTGAGCGTCGGGTTGCACCTCCGGCGCCGCCTGTTTAAAGGCATCCAGAGATTCACAACGCGCCGCCATGGCGAGGATGCGCGGGTACGCACCAAGGTCACAGTTAAAACGGCGCGCATTATACAGCTGTGGAACCAGACAGGCTTCCAGATATCCAGGCCGTTCGCCGAGCGACAGGCGATCATTGAATACCGCCAGCCCCGCCTCGACCGCAGCCAGGCCTTTGTGCAGCCAGTGTTGATACCAGGCGTCCTTGGCCGCCTCGCTCACTCCCAGCTCGCCGCTCAGGTACTGCAGCACCCGCAGGTTGTTCAGCGGATGCAGGTCGCAGGCGATATGCAGTGCCAGGGCGCGCACCTGAGCGCGCTGCGCCGCATCGCTGGGCAGCAATGCCGGCGTCGGAAACACCTCGTCGAGGTATTCGAGAATCGCTAGCGACTGGGCGATACGCACCCCGCCGTTGCCCTTATCCACCAACAAGGGCAGCAGCTCCTGCGGATTCAGCGCCTGATACTCGGCCGAGTGTTGCTGGCCGCCGTCCTTGACCAGGTGCACCGGCACTTGCTGGTAGACCAGGCCCTTGAGGTTAAGGGCGATACGCACCCGGTAGGCGGCGCTGGAGCGCCAGTAACCGTAGAGCGTCAACTCAGTGTTCATAGCGCTCCACCGCCTGATCGATCGCGCCGAACAGGCTATGGCCGGCGGCGTCGAACATCTCGATACGCACCCGGTCACCAAACTTGAGGAACGGGGTTTTCGCCTCGCCGCTCTCAATGATTTCCAGCATGCGTTTCTCTGCCAGGCAGCTGGAACCCGCGCTGCGGTCGTAGTTCGACACGGTGCCGGAGCCTATGATGGTGCCGCAGCCCAGCGGGCGGGTCTTGGCAGCGTGGGCCACCAGGGTCGGGAAGTTGAAGGTCATGTCCACGCCGGCATCCGGCTGACCGAACAACGCGCCGTTGATATGCGAGACCAGCGGCCGATGCACCTTGCCATCGCGCCAGGTGTCGCCCAGCTCATCCGGGGTAATCGCCACGGGCGAGAAGCTCGACGACGGCTTGCTCTGATAGAAACCAAAGCCCTTGGCCAGCTCACCGGGAATCAAATTACGCAGTGACACGTCGTTGACCAGCATCAGCAACTGGATATGCCCGGCGGCCTCGGCAGCGGTCGCGCCCATCGGCACGTCATCGGTGATAACCGCGATCTCGGCTTCCAGATCAATGCCCCAGGCCTCGTCGGCCATCTGGATTGGGCTGTGCGGCGGGATAAAGCAGTCGGCACCGCCCTGGTACATCAGCGGGTCATGCCAGAAGCTTTCCGGAATCTCGGCACCACGGGCCTTGCGCACCAGCTCCACGTGATTGACGTAGGCGCTGCCGTCGGCCCAGTGATAGGCGCGCGGCAAGGGGCTATGGCAGGCCGCCTGATCGAAGGCAAACGCGCCCTCTTCCAGACCATCGTTGAGGCGCTGGTAGACCGCCTCCAGCTTGGGCTTGGCCACCGCCCAGTTATCCAACGCGGCCTGCAGGGTAGCGGCAATGGCCGGTACTTTAACCGCGCGGCTGAGGTCGCGGGATACCACGACGAGCATGCCGTCGCGGCCTTGATTCAGTGATGCGAGTTTCATCAGGATTCCTTGCCCGGCGCACGCCAGGAATTCACATATTCGGGAACATCCACTCCGGCGGCGGCTTCGCCGACTTCCAGAGCGCGGCGGGTATCGATCATCACCGCCACTTCATCGATAAAGGTGGCCGGATCGGTCTGCGCCTTTTTCAGCGCCTTGGGATGCGGGCCGTGGGGGAAGCCGCACGGGTGCAGGGTGACCATGCCCTGCTCGATATTGTCGCGGCTGAAGAAGTTGCCACGGTGGTAGAACAGCACTTCGTCGTAGTCGTCGTTGTTGTGATAGAACGGCACCTTCAGCGCGCCGGGGTCGCTTTCTACTGGGCGCGGGGTAAAGGTGCAGATGACAAAACCATTGGCCACGAAGGTGGTATGTGCCGACGGCGGCAGGTGATAACGGTGGCTCATCAGCGGGCGAATATCGCGCCAGTTGAGGCGTACCACGGTGTTGTCGCCATGCCAGCCGACCACATCCAGCGGGTTGTAGGGATAAGTCACGGTGCTGATCTGGCCACGGCGCTTGATGCGAATCTGCCAGGTGTTCTCGTCCTGCTGGGCCTTGAAAGCGTCATCGATGCGCGGATGATCCAGCACCGCCGGATCGAAGATCGCCTGCGGGCCGAGCAGGCCCTTGTCAGGCAGCTGATAGGCGCCGTCGGTGCTTTCGATCAGCAGCATAAAGGTCGGCTCGCTGGCCTCGATACGCCAGGCGGTGCCGCGCGGGATCAGCAGGTAATCGCCGTCGCGGTAGGTCAAATGACCAAAATCGCAGTAGAAGTGCCCTGCTCCCTCATGAATAAACAGCAGGTCATCGCCATCGGCGTTGCGCACCAGATGGCGCATCGCGCCGTGGGTTTTCCATACGCGCAGCTTCACATCGCTGTTATGCAGGGTCAGCGGCGCGGCCAGCGGGCAGTCACGCTCGCTGGAAATGTCATTGAAGTTGAACGCATGCGGGCGCAGCGGCCCCTGCCAGTCGATCCAGCCGGTGGGCGGATGCTTGTGGTGCAGGTGCGCCGTAGGCCCGAAAAAGCCCTCGCGGCCCATCTCGCGCTCGTAGGTGCCTTCGGGAAAGTCGCAGTGCGCCTGACGCGAACACTCGCCTTCGCGCAGGGGAAAACTGATCCAGTTACGGCTCATAACAGAACTCCATCGTGGGATGAACCCGGCCCCGGTTGCAGGGCCGAACCCGCTATCAGTCCGCGGAAATCACGCCGCGCTTGATCTGGTCCTCCTCGATGGACTCGAACAGCGCCTTGAAATTGCCCTCGCCAAAGCCCTGGTTGCCCTTGCGCTGGATGATCTCGAAGAAGATCGGGCCAATCACAGTATTGGTGAAAATCTGCAGCAGGATGCCGTCATCGCCCGGCGCGCCGTCGATCAAGATATTCAGCTCACGCAGCACATCGCTCGGCTCGCCATGCCCGGCGACGCGGGTATCGACCTTGTCGTAGTAAGTGCCGGGAGTGACCATAAAATCCACGCCATTGGCGCGCAGCTGGCGCACGGTGGCGTAAATGTCCTCGGTGCTCAGGGCGATATGCTGGATGCCCTCGCCCTGGTATTCGCGGATAAACTCCTCGATCTGCGACTTGTCGTCGGCCGACTCGTTGATCGGGATGCGGATCTTGCCGCACGGCGCGGTCATGGCGCGCGACAGCAGGCCGGTGAGCTTGCCTTCGATATCGAAGTAGCGGATTTCGCGGAAGTTGGCGATGCGCTCGTAGAAGCCCGACCACACATCCATCTGCCCGCGTTTGACGTTGTGGGTCAGGTGATCCAGCTCTTTCAGGCCGACCGTATTGTCGTTCGGCGTGCGGCCTTCGATGTACTCGAAGTCGACGTCGTAGATGGTCTTGTCGCCGAAGCGGTCCACCAGATACAGCAAGGAGCCGCCGATGCCCTCGACGCAGGGGATGTTCAGCTCGCCGAAGTTAGCGTGGCTGCCGACCAGTTTGGCGCCCTGGGATTCCACATAGGCGGCGGCCTGGGCCGCGTTCTGCACGCGGAAGGCCATGGCGCAGGCACTCGGGCCGTGCTTTAGACCGAACTCACGCACATGCCCGGTGGGGCTGCCGTTAAGCACGAAGTTGATGTCGTTCTGCTGGAACAGCCAGACCTCTTTCGAGCGGTGCTTGGCGGTTTCGGTAAAGCCCATGGCGGTGAACAGCTCACGCAGCTGCTGGATGCCTTCCGGGGTCGGCGCGGTGTATTCAACGAACTCGAAGCCGTCGGTACCGATAGGGTTGTGCTGTTCGATCTTGTTCACGGCGTTCATTGCGCCTCCTCGTTGTTGTTTTGATCAGCCGCTGCGTCAGCGGGATTGACCTCATAACAACCGAGCGCAGGCCCGCTAACAAGCCGGCCCAGAGCGCCCTGCCCCAGGCTTGGCCAAGGCTTTCGGCAAGTTTTTAATACAGCTAGAGAAACAGCGGGAATGCTGACCGAAAGCACCCACCATATGTAACGATAAATTTACAAAGCGGTCGATTTAACTGCCAGGTGCGAGGCCGCAGGGGCTCAGGCCTGGTTGAAACCCACAACAAATCGCGGGCATGACCCGCTCCTACGCTGGTAGGAGCGGGTCTTGCCCGCGAAATAACGGTGCGTTTAATGCTTTTTTAGTGCTGCAGATGGCCGTAGAGCTTGGCGTAGAGCCCACCTTCGGCAATCAACTCTTGGTGGCCGCCGTCTTCGGCGATGCTGCCGCCATCGAATACCAACACTCGATCGGCCTGCTTAACCGCACTCAGGCGGTGAGCGATGATCAGCGTGGTACGGCCATGCAGAAACTGATTGAGCGCCTGATGCAGGGCGTATTCGGTGGCGGCATCCAAGGCCGAGGTGGCTTCATCCAGAATCACCACTTTCGGCTCAGCCAGCACCATACGGGCTATCGCCAGACGCTGACGCTGGCCGCCGGAGAGGCGCACGCCGGAACGGCCGACAATGCTGTCCAGGCCTTGCGGCAAGCCGTGAATGGTGTCGGCCAGCTGAGCAATTTCCAGGGCGCGCCAGCAGGCGTCATCGCCCCGCTCCCGGCCCATGCACAGGTTGGCGCGCACCGTATCGTTGAACAGCGCCGGATGCTGCAGCACCACCGCGACGTGCTCACGCACGCCCTCCAGACCGATCTCTTCCTGGCTGCTGCCGCCAAAACGAATGGTCCCGGCCTGCGGCGTATACAGCCCGAGCAGCAACTGCACCAGGGTGCTCTTGCCGCCGCCGCTGGCGCCGACGATGGCGACCTTCTCGCCTGCAACGATGCTCAGGTTGAGCTGGTTAAGCACCGGCTCGTCGTTATAGGCGAAGGTCAGCCCACTGACGTCGATGCCCACGGTGTCACGGCCCTTGAACGGGTCGACGCGGCCGGGGTATTGCGGCTCGTCCTTGCGCGCGAGCAGCTCGTTGATTCGCGTCAGCGCACCACCGGCAGCGTAGAAGGCATATTGCAGGCTGAGCAGCTGCTCGACCGGGCCGATCATAAACCACAGGTAACTGAACACCGCGAGCATCTGGCCGATCGACAGATCGGAGAACAGCACGGTAAGCATGGCCGCCGCGCGGAACACGTCGATACCGAACTGGAACAGCAGACCGCTGGCGCGATTCGAGGCGTCGGTCTTCCACTGCGAGGCCACGGCGTAGTCGCGCACTTCCTTGGCACGACCACCCAGGCGGCCGAGGAAGAAACCCTGGCGGTTGCCGGCGCGGATTTCTTGAATCGCTTCGAGGGTTTCGGTCAGCGCCTGGGTAAAGCGTGAGGTGCTGTCATTTTCCAGCTTCTTCAGGTGCTTGACCCGCTTGCCCAGCAGCACCGTGGCGTAGATCACCAGCGGGTTGAACAACAGAATCAGCAGCGCCAACTGCCAGTGCATCCAGATCAGGATCGCCGAGGTGCCGGCCAGGGTCAGCACCGCCACCAGAAAGCGGCTCAGGGTTTCGCCGACGAACTTATCCAGGGTATCCAGATCGGTAACCAGGTGCGTGGTCACGGTGCCGCCGCCGAGGCTTTCATATTCGCCAAGGGAAATCCGCTTAAGCCGCTCGATCAGGCGAATGCGGATGCGGTAGACGATGTCCTTCGACAACCGAGCGAACAGCTTGGCTTGCAGCACGTTGAAGATCAGCGCGCCACCGCGCAGAAAAAAAGTCAGCACCAGCATCAGGCCGATATAGCCGGCGGCGGTTTGCCAGTCAGTGGAAAGAAAGTTGTCCATCACCTTGAGCGCCGCATCGCCGTCTTGCAGCAGCACTTCGTCGACCAACAACGGCAGCAACAGCGGAATCGGCACGCTGCACAGGGTGGCCAGCACGGCAACCAGGTTGGCCAGGATCAGGGCTTTCTTATGGTGCAGGGCCAGCCGACGAACTTCCGCCCAACTCAAACGATCAGGCATGGGCAACCCGCTCCAGCCAGCGCGCAAGCAAGGGCTGCAGCACATCCAGGGGTTGATAGCCGTTGGTCAGCAACGCCAGCTGGCCATTGCGTTCGGCCAGCAGGGTTGGGAAGCCGGCGATGCCCAGATCCTGAGTCCAGCTGAAATCGGCGGCGGTGGCGGCGCGTTGTGCGGCGCTGTCGAAGGCTTCGGCAAACACGATGCGCGGAATCCCGGCGCGCTCGGCCAACTCCACCAGCACACTGGCGCGGGTGACATCCACCCCTTCGGTATAGAACGCACGCTGGATCAACTGAGCCAGCGGCCAGACCATCTCAGGCGCCAGGCTACGGGCGGTGACCAGAGCACGACAAGCCGGCTCGGTGTCGTAGACCAAACCCTCGGGCAGGCCGGCATTGAAGTTGAACAACTGCCCGGTACTGGCATTGACCGCTTGCCAGTAGCCCAGGTAACGCACGCGGGCGGCGGCATCGATGGCCACGCCATCACGGCGCAAACCGCCCAACACCAGTTGCAGGCCAACCCCGGCCGCGGCGGCCTGCTCGGCGAGGGACTCGAGCACCGGGGCAAAGCCCCAGCACCATGAACACATCGGGTCCATCACATAGAGCAGGCGTGCTTGCATGTTTAAGCCTCGCGCGATTGTCGGGGGTTGTAGCCCAGCGGGTGCGGCTGATTACGTGCCTTGGCCAGTTCGATCTGACGCTGACGCTCGCGGGCGCCAGCGCGGGTTTTCTCCGGCAGCGAGTCCCAGCAATGCGGGCAACTGACGCCTGGGGTGTAGAACTCGGACTGGCGATCTTCCACCGAAACCGGCGTGCGGCAGGCGTGACATTGGTCGTAATCGCCTTCGCTCAGGTCGTGACGCACAGTAACCCGGTTATCGAAAACGAAGCAGTCGCCCTGCCACTTGGTCTCTTCCTGCGGCACTTCTTCGAGGTACTTGAGGATGCCGCCCTTGAGGTGGAAAACCTCCTCGAAGCCTTCACCGAGCATATAGCTGGAGGCCTTCTCGCAGCGGATGCCTCCGGTGCAGAACATCGCGACCTTCTTATGCTTGGCCGGGTCGAAGTGCGCCTTGATGTAGTCGGGAAACTCGCGGAACGACTTGGTTTTCGGGTCTACCGCGCCCTCGAAGGTACCAATCGACACTTCGTAATCGTTGCGCGTATCGATCAGCAGCACTTCGGGGTCAGAGATCAGGGCATTCCAATCCTTGGGCTCGACATAGGTGCCGACCTTCTGGTTCGGATCAACGCCGGGTACGCCCAGGGTGACGATTTCCTTCTTCAGCTTGACCTTGGTGCGATAGAACGGCTGCTCATCGCAATAGGATTCCTTGTGGTCGATATCGGCCAGGCGCGGGTCCAGGCCAAACCAGGCCATCAGGCCATCGATACCGGCACGCGAGCCGGACACGGTGCCATTGATGCCCTCTTCGGCCAGCAGCAAGGTGCCTTTGATGCCGTTATCCAGCATGGCCTGCAGCAGAGGCTCGCGCAGGGCGTGAAAGTCAGGCAGGGAAACGAACTTATACAGCGCGGCGACAACGATCTTGTCAGTCATAAGCAAATCCTTCAGTAGTCGCCCACGTAAAGGGCGGACCGGGATACAAACGTGACCAGCAGCGGCTTTGCCAGGCTGGAGGACCACAAACAAAACCGCCGGCGCTAGGCCGGCGGGGTGCGCAGTTTACTGCCCTTGAGGGGAACCGTGTAGAGGCGAATTGCCTCAGTGCCCGCCCTTGCAGGTCGGCGAAGCTGGAGCTACGCCCTGCTGCGACCACTCATCGGGCGTGTAGGTATGCAGCGCCAGGGCATGGATCTGGCCCATCAGCTCACCTACAGCGGCATAGACCTTCTGGTGTCGTTTGACCGCATTCAGGCCGGCGAACTGCTCGCTGACGATCACCGCCTTGTAATGGGTTTCCAGCCCCCGGCTGTGCATATGGCTTTCATCCAGCACGTCGAGATGCTGGGGCTGCAGGCTCGCCAGAGCGGCCTGCAACAAATCGATCTTCGGCATTAGTACTGTCACTCAGGGCTTTTTTGGAGTCAGTTTGGTGGTCATTTCCGCCAACAGCTGATTGACCTTGGGTACGGCGGTTTCTAGTTTGCCCTGGGTCAACTGCGCCGACTGTGCGGTCAGCGTTGGCATTTTCTCCAGGACTTTCTTGCCCAGCGGCGACTCGTAGAAACGAATCAGGTCCTTCATTTCCTGCTCGTTGAAGTTGCTGGTGTAGAGCTTGACCATATCCGGCTTGAGCTTGTCCCAACCCACGGCCTGTTCAAGGGCCGCATTGGCCTGGGCCTGGTAGGTTTCCAGCACAGCCTTCTCGCTCTGCGGCGCATTGCTCTCGGCAAAACGCTGGGCAAACATCTGCTGCACCTGGGCATACACCGGTACAGCCAGTTTGTCGGCGCGGGCTAGCAACAGGAAGCGTTCGGCATCGGCGGCGTGGCTCTTGGCATCGGCGAACACCTGAGCACTACCGCACGTCAGTATTAGGGCAGCGCAAAAGGCAGGTAAACGTGACATGTACTACTCCTGAGGAAGGGAAAGAGTCCTATAGGACTCGATTGCCGGCATTTTGTGCCCAAGCGCTTGTCACACTCAAGTAAGTGAGCCGCGTCGATCAACTCACACACAACTGTGCACTGGCGCACTGCTTGCTAAAAGGCCAAAATGCCAGCACTTGCCGAGCAGGCCAACGCCTGTGCATGCTCGACAAGATAAGCCATCTTCTGTTTCAGCGTGCCGCAGCCCACAAGGCGAGGCGCCAGCACACACATGGACGTGTCGATGAACAGTTTCACTCATCCAGAGCCTCTTGCCGCCATCGCGCTATGCGACAGCCACGGCCTGCTTAACCCGCAAGCCATCGGCTGGTCGCCCAGACCGATGATCGATTGCGCGATACCCGGGCACTTCGGCCGGCGCAAACGCTGGAACCATTGGTGCATCACCACCCCGCAGTGGATGCTCTCGTTTACCCAGGCCGACCTCGACTACCTGGGTTACGCCGCCGCCTACTTCCTCGATCTGCAAAGCGGCCAAGCCGTCGCCTACAGCCAGTACCGCCTGTTCGGCCGTGGCTGTGACCTGCCAGACCAACCGCAGGCAAGCCACGAATTCAACCACCCACGCCTGCAACTGCGCGTGGCTGAACACACCGGGCGTACCCGCATCACCATCAATGCACCGGACATTGGCGGCCAAGCGCTGCAAGTCGCCCTGGATATTCAGCGCCCTGCCCACCTGGATTCGGTCAATCTGGTCGCCCCGCTCGGTCCGCATAGCTTTCACGCCACCAGTCGGCAGCTGGGCCTGCCCTGCAGCGGCAGCGTGCAGCTGGGTAAGCAGCATTACAGTTGCGTCACCGGGCAAAGCTTTGCCTCGCTGGATTTCGGCCGTGGCGTCTGGCCGCTCAACAGCCACTGGACCCGCGCCGCCTTCGCCGCGCCGGGTGGTATCGCCGGCAACTTCGGTTCTGGCTGGACGGATCACAGCGGCCTATCCGAGAACACCCTGTGGTTTGGTGGTGAACTGCAGCACCTGGATACGCCCATCTCCATCACCCAGGCACCGCACAACCCGCTGGCGCCCTGGCAGCTGCGCAGCACGCATGACAACGTCAACTTGACCTTCACCCCACGCCAACGCCACCAGGCCTACCGCCGGCTCGGGCCGTTCTATGCTGACACACAGCAGTGGTTCGGGCATTTTGAGGGGGTTTTGCGCGGCCCAGAAGGTGAGCGCGTGCCGGTCAACAACGCCCTCGGCTGGCTCGGTGAAACCCGCGCCCGCTGGTAGTTGCCCCCGGCAGTTGAACCTCTGTTGATGCATAGCGACCTAAGCTGAGATACGGCTAGGCTGGCAATCGCCGGCCTGGCAGTCCGTTTGCTGCACGCGCAACCATCAGGAGAGCCTCCATGAGCCGCACTGAAACCGACAGCCTGGGCCCCATCGAAGTACCTGATGAGGCGTACTGGGGCGCGCAGACCCAGCGCTCACTGGTCAATTTCGCCATCGGCCAGGAGCGCATGCCTTTGCCGGTGGTGCATGCCCTGGCGTTGATCAAGAAGGCCGCCGCGCGGGTCAATCAGCGTATCGGTGAAGTGCCGGCCGACCTCGCCCGACTGATCGAGCAAGCGGCCAACGAGGTGTTGGCCGGTCAGCACGATGAGCAATTCCCTCTGGTGGTCTGGCAGACCGGCAGCGGCACGCAGAGCAATATGAACGTCAACGAAGTGATTGCCGGCCGCGCCAACGAACTGGCCGGCAGCGGCCGTGGCGGCAAGACGCCAGTGCACCCCAACGATCACGTCAATCGCGCGCAAAGCTCCAACGACAGCTTCCCGACCGCCATGCATATCGCCGCCGTGCAGGCCGTGCAACAGCAGCTGCTACCCGCCGTGCGCGAACTGCGCGACGGTTTGCAGGAGCAGGCCGAGCGCCATGCACGCCTGCTCAAGACCGGCCGCACCCATATGATGGACGCCACGCCAATGACCTTCGGCCAGGAGCTTTCGGCCTTTGTCGCGCAGCTGGGTTACGCCGAGCGGGCCATCCAGGCCGCCCTGCCGGCAGCCTGCGAACTGGCCCAGGGCGGCACGGCAGTCGGCACCGGTTTGAACTCGCCGCAGGGGTTTGCCGAAGCCATGGCCGCCGAGCTCGCCGCTTTAAGTGGCCTGCCGCTGGTGAGCGCACCGAACAAATTTGCCGCTCTGGCTGGCCATGAACCTCTGGTGGCGCTATCGGGCGCCTTGAAAACCCTCGCGGTCGCCCTTATGAAGCTTGCCAATGACCTGCGTTTATTGGGCTCGGGCCCACGCGCAGGTTTTGCCGAGGTGCGTTTGCCGGCCAATGAGCCGGGCAGCTCGATCATGCCGGGCAAGGTCAACCCAACCCAATGCGAGGCGCTGTCGATGCTGGCTTGCCAGGTTCTCGGTAACGACACCACGATTGCCTTTGCCGCAAGCCAGGGGCATCTGCAACTCAACGTGTTCAAACCGGTGATCATCCACAACCTGCTGCAATCGATACGCTTGCTCGCAGACGGCTGCCGTAACTTCCAACAGCACTGCGTCGCTGGTCTGCAGCCGGACACGCTGAAAATGGCCGAGCACCTGGAGCGCGGCCTGATGCTGGTAACCGCGCTGAACCCACATATCGGCTACGACAAGGCCGCACAGATCGCCAAACAGGCCTACCAGGAAGGCACCACCTTGCGTGAAGCAGCGCTGCAACTGGGCTACCTGAGCAATGAACAATTCGACGCCTGGGTGCGTCCCGAAAACATGCTGGAGGCAGGTCAACATGAGTGAAGCGGCAAAGAGCGGCGCAACGCCACTGGAAGGTGACGGCAAACGCATCCTGATGATTCTTGGCACACCGAAAAACAGCAGTTTCTGCCATGCCCTAGGCGAAGCCTATGCCCAGGGCGCGCGCAGCAAGGGCCACGTAGTACGCCAGCTGAAGCTGGGCGAAATGAGCTACGACCCGGTGCTGCGCGATGGCTACGAGCAAAGCCAGACCCTGGAACCGGACCTGCTGGAAGCGCAGCGGCAGATCCACTGGGCCGAGCATCTGGTATTCGTCTACCCGGTCTGGTGGGGCGGCATTCCCGCGCTGCTCAAAGGCTTTTTTGATCGCACCTTTCTGCCCGGTTTTGCCTTCAAGTACCGCAACCGCTCGCAACTCTGGGACAAGCTACTAACTGGGCGCACTGCCGACCTGCTGGTGACCATGGATACGCCGCCCTGGTACTTCCGCTGGATCTACGGCGCGCCTGGGCATCGGCAGATGACCCGCACCATCCTCGGCTTCAGCGGCATCAAAACCCGCCGCCTGGCCGAATTCGCACCGGTACGTCCCTCTTCCGAGGAACAGCGCCAAAGCTGGCTACGCCGCGCCGAAGCACTGGGTGTGCGCGCCTGAGTTCCTGCTACCGATCTGCAGCGTTAAAAACCGGCACAGCCACAGCTCAGTGCCGCGACACGGGGCACTGTACTGACGGCTACGCGACACAAAGTCACGGTTCTGGCGTCAAAAAATATTAATTTCAGGAAAAAGACACCGAATTTCGGCAAAAACGACCATTTGTCGTTATTTCATGCAGCCAGAAAAACGCCGTTTAGACTGACCTCAGCAGCTCATTTTGCGGGAGGTTCATTTATGTTCGGCCAACGCCATATCGACCATAACCCCGGCACCCACTACCGCAGTGAACGCGTTAGCGCGGTCAACGGCCAATACTTCTTCTCCACCCGCGAGGGCACGTTGGAAGGGCCCTACTTCAACCGAACGGATGCCGAGCGCGAGATTGCCTTTTATATCCGCCGGATGATTCAGGCTAACGAGATCATCGAGAGCCGCGCATTCTGAATCACCAAACCCCAGCCAATAAAAAACCGCGATTACTCGCGGTTTTTTATTGGCTGCCATTTATCGCGACGCTGATCAGCGCACCGCTTCAAACAGCCCGGTTGCACCCATACCGCCGCCCACACACATGGTGACGATGCCGTAACGCAACTTACGCCGCTGCAGCTCACGCACCAGGTGGCCAACCTGGCGCGAACCGGTCATGCCGAACGGGTGGCCGATTGAGATCGAACCGCCATTGACGTTGTACTTGGCGTTGTCGATTTCCAGACGATCGCGGGCATACAAGCACTGCGAAGCAAACGCCTCGTTAAGCTCCCACAGGTCGATATCGGCAACGCTCAGCCCCTTGGCCTTGAGCAGTTTTGGCACCGAGAACACCGGACCGATACCCATCTCATCCGGCTCACAACCAGCGGCGACAAAGCCACGGAAGAACGCCAGCGGCTTGAGGCCCAGTTCAATGGCTTTTTCTAGGCTCATCACCAGGGTCATCGAGGCACCGTCGGACAGCTGCGAGGCATTGCCTGCGGTTACCGAACCGTCATCGGCAAACACTGGCTTGAGCGCCGCCAGGCTTTCCAGAGTGGTGTCTGCACGGTTGCAGTCGTCGTGGGCGACGATGCCGTCGACGATGCTCTTCTCGCCCGTGGCTTTGTCTTCGACTTGATACTTGACGTGCATCGGCACGATTTCATCGTCGAACAGGCCTTCGGCCTGAGCCCGCGCAGTGCGCTGCTGGCTTTGCAGGGCATAGGCGTCCTGGGCTTCGCGGCTGACGTTGTAACGGCGAGCGACGATCTCGGCGGTCTGCCCCATGGGGTAATAGATACCCGGCACGTCTTTTTGCAGCAGCGGGTTGAACAGGTTCTGCGTGTTCATACTTTTCATGGTCATGGTGATCGACTCGACACCGCCCGCCACGATCACATCACTGCAGCCGGACGCCACCTGGTTGGCGGCAATCGCAATGGCCTGCAGACCTGAGGAGCAGAAACGGTTGAGGGTCATGCCCGCCACGTTGGTGCCCAGGCCGGACAGCACGGCTACGTTGCGACCGATGTTCATGCCCTGGGCGCCTTCATTGGAACCGGCGCCGACAATGCAATCATCCACCAGCGCCGGATCGATACCGGTGCGCGCCAGCAGTGCATTGACGCAATGAGCCGCCATGTCGTCTGGACGGGTCAGATTGAACTTGCCACGGAAGGACTTGGCCAAACCAGTCCGTACGCTGTCAACGATCACCACTTCACGCATGTCGCACCTCATTGTTATTGGGTTGAGTTGCCAACAAGAATAAAGCCGGACAATCTCGCTCGGCGACGATCATTCATCAGCCGTATGCGCGACCATCCTGTGCCCATGCGCAGCCGCCGCTCAGCCCTTGGCGAAGGCCGCCTCAAGCGCCTGATTGATGGTGCGCAACACCTTGATCCGGGCAAAGCGTTTGTCATTGGCTTCCACCAACGTCCAGGGCGCGATTTCCGTGCTGGTGCGGTCGACCATATCGCCCACCGCATCGCGGTACAGCGGCCACTTGTCGCGGTTGCGCCAGTCTTCTTCGGTGATCTTGAAACGCTTGAAGGGGATCTGCTCACGCGCCTTGAAGCGCTCCAGCTGGGTCTGCTGATCGATCGACAGCCAGAACTTCACCAGCACCACACCGGCTTCGCTGAGCTGCTCTTCGAAGTCGTTGATCTCGCCATAGGCGCGCAGCCAGTCGCCCGTACTGCAAAAGCCCTCGACCCGCTCCACCAACACCCGGCCATACCAGGAGCGATCAAACACGGTGAACTTGCCGCGCGGCGGGATATGCCGCCAGAAGCGCCACAGATAGGGCTGCGCGCGCTCTTCTTCGGTCGGCGCGGCAACCGGGACGATGCGGTACTGACGGGGATCGAGCGCGCCGATCACCCGACGAATCGCCCCGCCCTTGCCCGCCGCATCGTTGCCTTCGAACACCGCGATCAGCGAATGGCGGCGCATGCGCTTGTCACGCATCAGACTGGACAACCGCGCCTGCTCAATCACCAGTTGCTCGTTGTAGCTGTCCTTGTCCAATACCTGGGTCATATCCAGGCTGTCGATCAAGCCACGCTCATCCAAGCTGGAGGTCAGCGGCGCGGCGTGCGGATGTGGCAACGGCTGGCTTTGCGCCTTCAGCGCCGCTTGCAGGCCATCGAGCAGGATGCGCCCGACAGTCAGGCTGCGGTAATGCTCATCCACGCCTTCGACCACATACCAGGGCGCATAATCACGGCTGGTGCGGCGCAGTACGCGCTCACCAACCCGCACGAACTTGTCGTAGGTCTTCGACTGCTGCCAGTCCAGCGGGCTGATCCGCCAGCTGTGCAGCGGGTCGTCCTGCAGCGCCTTCAGGCGCGCCTTCATCTGCTGCTTGGACAGATGAAACCAGAACTTGAAGATCAGCGTGCCTTCATCGCAGAGCATGCGCTCCAGCCCCAGGGTGCTGTCGATGGCTTGATCGAGTACGGCATTCTTGATCCGCCCGTGCACCCGCCCCTGCAGCATCTGGCTGTACCAGTTGCCGAAGAAGATGCCGATGCGCCCCTTGGGCGGCAATTGCCGCCAGTAGCGCCAGGCCGGCGGACGGGCCAGCTCCTCATCGGTCTGCTGGTCGAAGGTATTGACCTGAATCAGCCGGGCATCCATCCACTCGTTGAGCAGTTTGACCGTCTCACCCTTGCCCGCACCTTCGATGCCATCGATCAGGATAAGCACGGCAAAACGCCCTTGCTGCTGCAACTCGTACTGCGCCTCCAACAACGCTTCGCGCAGTGCGGGGGCCTCGGCCTCATAGGTTTCTTTATCGATGCTGCGGCCGATCTCGGCGGATTCGAACATAGCCAACTCCCTGACAATATCGTTTGAGCCTAGCGGATCGGCAGTGGCTGTGGCCAAGCCGTTGTGGGATTCACTCAGCGCCGAGTAATCAACCCCTGCTTGGCCACGCGCGTCAGCTGGCGCACGGTTTCTTCCAGCTGCGCGGCGGCAGGCGCCTCAATCACCGCCATATCGAAGTGATTGCTGGCAAATCGCGCGAGAGACTCGCCGTCATGAACAAAGTTGATCAGAAAGGTACGCGGCCCCGGCCAACGTTTTGGCCAGCCATCGAGGTAACGCAGCAGGGTTGGCTGGTGACTGCCGCCAAGCAGGATTTTCGGATTGCGCAGGGTCAGCCCAGAGGTAATCGGGGCTAGGCGAATAAGCGGTTGGGGACAGTGCATCGATATGTCTCCGCCTCATTGAGTCCGCTGGGCAGCGGTGAGAGGCGACACCGAACCAGCGCTTTAGCGGAATTTCGAAGCCTCCGAAGAGTGCTTCTTAGGGCGCTGCAATCAGCAGGTAACCCGGCGCCCCGCAAGTAGCTGTTTAAATCGGCGCATGGGTCAGCATCCTAGAGAAGCCCGCGCAAAGCTGTCAAGGCGCGATCCTGCGGCCATCCCCAACCACCCCAACCTTTGACTGGTGGCACCCCTATTCGGCCGGCCGACCTGGCTTTTTGCCGCTGGCTCGCAGGCCGCTGATCCGCCATCTGGGGCCTGAATCCAGACCAGCACCGTTTCACCCCGTAACAAACCCGCGGCACCGCGCCTGCACCGGATTGCGCACAACTTCGATGTATCGCCCGTGGCAGAGGGCTACACGGCTGTTTGCGACTACTGGCATGGTTTCTGCCACTACCCTTGAGCTGATGTACGCGCCACGGGATGGGCGTTTTGGCTGCATGGAGCGCCTTGAACTGCCCGATCAACCCTAGCGAGAGCACCAATGAACAACAATAAAACTCTGCTCGCCCTCTGCCTGGGCGCCGGCTTGCTGGCCTCTGGCAACACTCATGCTTTCTGGTTCGGCTCCTCCGGCTACACCCAGACCAAATACCCAGTCGTACTGGCCCACGGCATGCTCGGTTTCGACAGCCTCCTGGGTGTCGATTACTGGTATGGCATTCCTGCAGCGCTTCGCCGCGACGGCGCCAGCGTGTACATCACAGAAGTCAGCCAGCTGAACACCTCGGAAGCCCGCGGCGAAGAACTGCTGGCCCAGGTGGAAGACATCGTCGCCATCAGCGGCAAGCCCAAGGTCAACCTGATCGGCCATAGCCATGGCGGGCCGACCATTCGCTATGTCGCCGCTGTCAGCCCCAACCTGATTGCTTCGGCCACCAGCGTCGGTGCGCCGCATAAAGGCTCGGCAACTGCCGACTTTATCCGTCAGGTGCCACCAGGCTCGGCCGGGGAAACCTTGCTGGCCGGCATCGTCAACGGCCTCGGCTCGCTGATCAATTTCCTCTCAGGCAGTTCCAGCACCAGCCCACAGAACGCGCTGGGCTCCCTGGAGTCGCTCAACAGCCAAGGTGCGGCACGGTTCAACGCCAAGTTCCCGCAGGGCATTCCTACCAGCGCCTGCGGTGAAGGCGCCTACAGCGTCGGCGGCGTGCGCTACTACTCCTGGAGTGGCACCAGCCCGGTGACCAATATCATCGACCCGAGCGACCTGCTGCTGGGCGCCACCGCGCTGACCTTCAAGGGTGAAGCCAACGATGGCCTGGTTGGCCGCTGCAGCTCGCGTATGGGCAAGGTGATCCGCGATAACTACCGGATGAACCACCTCGACGAGGTTAACCAGACTCTAGGTCTGACCAGCCTGTTCGAGACTGACCCGGTCACGGTCTATCGCCAGCACGCCAATCGCCTGAAAAACGACGGCCTGTAACGCCTTCGCCAGGGGCTGTGACAGCCCCTGGCGTTTCTTCTGCCTCGCCTCGCCAAACCCGCTTGAAGAGTGCCTGTGAAAAAACTTCTGTTGTTGTCCCCGTTATTGTTCGCCGCCTGCCTGGCCCTCGCGCTGTACCTGCAACCCGTGGATATTCCCGCGCAGCTCGGCGCTGATACAGCTGCGCCTGCGGTGGAAAGCGCGTATTCAGCGCCCGCCAATCAAACCCAGCACAAGCCGAAGAACGCGGCTGATCCATTGAAAACTCTGCCCGCCTCATTCGGCGGCACCACGGTGGATGGCGCCTTTCGCCTGGATGCCGATGGCAATCTGCTAATCAGCGAAGACATCCGGCGGATCTTCGATTATTTCCTTGCCGCAGTGGGTGAAGAGCCACTGCGTACCAGTGTCGAACGGCTGCGCGCTTATATCGCCGCGCAATTGCCAGCCCATGCCCGGGAACAAGCACTGGCGCTGCTTAACCAGTACCTCGACTACAAGCGCGAGCTGGTGCTGCTCGAACGTGATCTGCCGCAGATGGCCAACCTGGATGCCCTGCGTCAGCGCGAGGCCGCCGTACAGGCCTTACGCGCGCGCATCTTCGATGCCCAGACCCAACAGGCGTTCTTCGCCCGCGAAGAGGCCTACAACCAGTTCACCCTGCAACGCCTGGCGATTCTGCATAACAGCCAGCTGGACGATGCCGGCAAAGCCGCCGCCGTTGACCAACTGCGCAACAGCCTGCCCGCCGAGATGCAGGACACCGTGCTGCCACAACTGCAGAACGAGCTGCGCCAGCAGACCGCACAACTGCAAGCTGCCGGTGCCAAACCGGAGCAGATCCGCCAGCTGCGTCAGCAACTGGTCGGCGCCGAAGCCACCCAGCGCCTCGAAGTTCTCGATCAGCAGCGGCAAACCTGGAAAAAGCGCATTGCCCAGTACAGCACTGAAAAAGCCGCCATCGAAAACAACCCTGGGATGAGCGCCGGCGACAAACGTGCCGCCATTGCCCAACTGGCCGCGGAGAACTTCGACGAACGTGAACAACTGCGCCTGGAAGCCGCCGAACAGCTGGCGACGCAGAACAAACCGGAATCCTGAAACGCAAAAAGCCCACCGAAGTGGGCTTTTGCGGGCTGCTGCCGAGTCGTTTAACGCTTAACCGGCGATGCGCTTGTCCAGCGACAGCTTGCCAGCGCCTTCAATCAGGATCGCTACGCTGATGGCCAGCAGGGCCAGGGCGAACTCATAACCGTTGTTGCTCATAAAGAAGCCGTTAGCCAGGTGCACAGTAGCAATCGCCACCACCATGGTCAGCGCCAGCACCGCTGCAGCTGGGCGCGCCAACAGACCGATGATCAAGGCAATGCCACCAAAGAACTCGGCGCTACCGGCCATCAGTGCCAACAAGTAGCCTGGCGCCAGGCCGATGCTTTCCATCCACTGGCCTACGCCTTCCAGGCCGTAACCGCCAAACCAACCAAACAGCTTCTGCGCGCCGTGAGCGGCAAAGGTGATGCCGGCGATGATGCGCAGCACGGTCAGGCCGTAGCCAGCTTGAGTAGCAACAACAGATTTGATCAGAGCGTTCATGTGCAGCAGTCCTTGTAGTGGGGAGTTGATGGAGTGAAGATTAAACCAATTAGCCAATATTTAAAGCGGATTAAATCGCTTTAAAATATCGAATAAACTAATAAATCGACATTCTCAACCTGCGCGCTAAGGCTCCAGCAGATAGCGCTCACGATCATAAGCAAGGTAGTACTTATTCACGCTATTCACATAGCTGACCACGCCCATGCCCATCTGCTCCATCGCCACCCGCTCCACCTGAAAGAACCACTGATTGGGGTTCAGGCCGCGCCTGCGCGCTTCCGCCCGCAGACTCTGCACCCGTTGCGGGCCCATGTTGTAACCGGCCAGGATAAAGGCCATGCGCTCGCGCTCATTGAGCTGCGGGCTGTTGAAGTAGTTGCGGCGAATCATCGCCAGGTACTTGGCGCTGGCCTGCACATTGTTATCCAGCACGCTGATATTGCTCACGCCAACGCTGCGTGCGGCCGCCGGGGTGATCTGCATCAGCCCCGTGGCGCCACCGGCCCCGCGCGCGGCGGGGTTAAGGGTCGACTCCTTGAAGGCCACAGCAGCCAGGGCCAGCCAGTCGAAATCATGCTGGTTGGCATAACGCTGCAGCACCGGGCGGACTTTTTCCAGGCGCTGGCGTTCGGTGCGGCCCAGCGGGTAATGCACCTTGTACAGCCGCCGGTAGACACGCTGGAACGCCGCATCCTGATCCGCCGGGTCGCGGTAACCCTTGAGAAAGCGGTCGATGCTCGCGCCGAGCATTGGCGTGTCGCGGCGCACGTACCAGCGCATATCACCGTCGTTGGTCAATTGCAGGTGGCGATCCAAACGCAGCTTGGGCATCACCTTGGCCCAGCGCTCGGCAATCGGCTGCTCGACTGCCGTCACACTGAAGATGCCGGCCTGGACCATTTCCAGCACATCCTCGACTGCCAGGCTTGGGTCGACCCACTCGACGATAATCGGCGAACGCTTGCTGTCGATCAGCCGCTGATTGACCGCCCGCACCGCTTCCCCCGCCACGCTGCCCGCCGGCAAGGCCAGGCTACGCCCGGAGAGCTGTTCGAGGTTCTGGTAACGCCTATTACCCTGTTTGGCGACGATGATCATCGGCACATTGCTGCGGATGGCCGCACTAGCGCTGAGCTTGCTGCCGCGCGGCATATTCAGCAGCTCACCAGGGGCGACCAGATCGCCTTCACCACGCTGCAAGGCAGCCAGCAGCTGATCCTTGGCGCGAGGAATGATCTTCAGTTTGAGTGTGCGGCCATCACGCGAGTTGCGATTGAGGTACTGCTCGAAGGCGCGCATGCGTTGGTACTCGACGCCAATGCTCTGGCCCTTGACCTCGCCTGAGCTATTGCGGCTCTGATTGACCAGCACGCGCAATTCACCACTGTTGCGGATGCTCGCCAGGTCGCGGGCAGCCTTGGGCTGCTCGACTTCCAGCGGGCCAGCCACGCGCGCCACCGCTGTGCAAGACAGCAGCAATAGGCAGCAGGTGAGCAGCACTCGCAACATCAAGGCTCCAGGGCAGAATCGACCGATAGATCAGTGCAGCAGCTCGTCTGAACAGGCTGCATACAGGACAACTGACCCCTCGCGCGGGGCGCGGAGGTTGGCACAGCCCGTCCATGGATGCCAGCCAGCAATCACACTCAACATCACGTATAGGCTTTAACTAGCTGTATTTGTTGACTTTTAATCTATTAAAAAAGCTCTGTTATGCTGCTCAAACAATTCAGCAGGTAGCACCATGCAACTCATCGACATCGGCGTCAATCTGACTCACCCAAGCTTTGCCGAACAACGCGAAGCACTCCTCGCTCGCGCTTACGCGGCGGGCATCCAGCAAATGCTGCTGACCGGCACCAGCCTGACGGGAAGTGAACATGCTCTGGAGCTGTGCCGCCAGTTGGATGAGCGCGGCGAGCGATTGTTCAGTACCGCCGGTATTCACCCGCATGATGCCAGCAGCTGGAACAGCGACAGCCATGCCCAGCTCAAGGCCCTGCTGGCCGACCCTAGAGTGCGTGCCGTGGGCGAATGCGGGCTGGACTTCAATCGCGACTTCTCGCCTCGTCCGCAGCAGGAGCAGGTGCTGGAAGAACAGCTGGCCCTGGCGGTCGAGCTGCAACTGCCGGTGTTCCTGCACGAGCGCGATGCCGACGAGCGCCTGCTGGCGATCCTGCGGCACTTCCGCGACCAGCTGCCGGCGGCCGTGGTGCACTGCTTTACCGGGGAAAAGCGCGCGCTGTTCAACTACCTGGATCAGGACCTGCATATCGGCATCACCGGCTGGATCTGCGACGAGCGCCGCGGCACGCATCTGCACTCCCTGGTCAAGGCGATTCCCGTCGGCCGTCTGATGCTGGAAAGTGATGCGCCCTTCCTGCTGCCGCGCAGCCTGCGGCCTAAACCGAAAAACGGCCGTAACGAGCCGGCCTTTCTCGTTGAGGTACTGCGTGAAGTGGCGCTGCACCGTGGTGAAACCGAACAGCTACTGGCAGCCCATACCAGCGCTGCGGCCCGGGCCTTCTTCAATCTCCCCGAGTTCAAAGGAGCAGCCAGCTAATCGCCCAGTAATGCGATGCGGGCTGGCTTGTTGATAAGGATCAATAGATCCACTGTGAGGCTGAGCGACACTACTGGCACTTTGCCAAGCCTTCACCTCACACGAGACACCTGCATGGGCCATTGGATCAGCGACCTTTCCCTGAAGTACAAATTCTGGGCCGTAAATGCCGTAGCTTTCTTTACCACGCTGCTGCTGGTGCTCTATGCGCTGCACCTGGAACAACAGGTGCATCACGATGCCGCCAAGCAGGCCGCACAGCAGCAAGCCCGGCTGTTAAGCCAATGGCCGCAGGAGCAGCCCCTGCCAAGCGCGAGCAACCTGCTGAGCTTTGCCACCGGCCAGACTCCACGCCTGCCGGATAATCAGGGCAGCGCCCTGGCCAATGCACGCGGCTGGGTCGATTTAAACGGTAGCGAGGGGCTGATCGGCGCCGAAGTTATCGTCCGTGAAGACGGTCAGCGCCTGGCCATCACCGCTTCGGCGCCGAGCCTGACCGAAGTGTTTTTCGACCGTGCACCGAGCTATGCCCTGGTCGTCGCACTATTGATGCTGCTTTTGCTGGCGGCCTCGCAGTTGCTGATTCGCTTTCTGCTGAGTCACCTCAACACCCTCAAGGACGTGATGCTGCAGGTGGAAAAAAGCGGTGACCTCAGCGCCCGCGTGCCGCTGGACTGCAAGGATGAAGTGGGCCAGATGGCCAGCGCTTTCAATGCCATGCAGGCCGGTTATCAACGGGTGGTCGGCATTGTCGCCAAGTCGGCGGCGCAGCTGGATGAAGGGGCCGAACGCCTGGCTGGCAATATGCGTGATGTACGCCAGGGCATGCTTGAACAACAGAGCGAAACCGAACAGGCGGCCACGGCGATCAACGAGATGTCCGCCACCGTGCACCATATTGCCGAACACACGGCCGACACTCGCGACCAGTCACAGAACGCCGAGCACCTGGCGCGCAGCGGTCAACAGGCGGTCAACCGCGTGAGCCTGTCGATTTCTGGGCTGTCCAGCGGCGTGCAGCAGACCGCACAGATGATCGAACAGTTGGCAATCGACAGCCAGAAGATCGGTGGCGTGGTCAGTGAGATTCACGGCATCGCCGAGCAGACCAACCTGCTCGCCCTGAATGCGGCGATTGAAGCCGCCCGCGCTGGCGAAATGGGCCGCGGCTTTGCCGTGGTGGCCGATGAAGTGCGCAACCTGGCCAAGCGTGTGCAGGACTCCACCGATGTCATCACCCAGATGATCAATACCCTGCAAAGCGGCACTCGCGACGCCGTGGACTTTATGCAGGACAGCTCGATCAAGGCCGATGAGTGCGTCAAGCAGGCCGGTGAAGCCGGTCAAGCGCTGGTCGCCATCACCGAGTCCGTGGCCCATATGCGTCAAAGCAATACGCAGATCGCCGTGGCGGCCGAACAGCAAAGCCAGGTGGCCGAAGAGATGAACCGCGCGGTGATCCGCATCCGCGATGTGACCGAACAGACCGTCGGCCAAACCGGTCAATCGGCCGTCACCAGTGCCGACCTGGCCAACCTGGCTGGCGAGCTGAACAAGGCTATTCGCCAGCTCAAGCTCTAGCCAAATACCGCCACGGTCTGACGGCTGATCGCCAGCAACTCACCGGCCGGTGACCACAGCGCAGCCGCAACATGGCCGTAACCATCACGGGCATGTTCGATCTGCGCGCGATACAGACACCAATCCAGGGTGCTCAACTCGCTCATCGGCTGTACAAACTCGATGGTCCAGGTCAGTGAACTGCCAGGCGCCGGCGCACTCAGGTGCGGCAATACCGCAGGCGGCCAGGCATCCACCAAAGCCAGCAGGTGCGCCTCATTGGCCAGCTCGGCGCTGCCTTGATCACGCAGGCGTACCCAACCGCCCATATCGCGCGACGGATTATTGGTAAATGGCATGCCGCCAAACGCCCAGCGCATTGCCAGGTAGCGGGTAAATTCGGGGGTGACGTTGGGGATATACGGCAGCTCCGGGCACTCCTCCACCGCCTTGGCCTGCGGCGCGGGATCGGCCTGCACGGCGATGCGCGACTCACGCCCAGCGCCGAAGCTGCCCTGCACCAGGGTCACCACCTGACCGTCCTGTATCGCCCTCCCCAGTACCTGGCTGACAGCCTTGCCTTCGCGCAGCACTTCCACTTCAAAACTCACCGGCACATCCGGCGCGGCAGGGCCTACAAAGGTAATTGCCAAGGAACGCGGCGGTCTCCCGTTAGGGACTTGAGCACGCATGGCCTCGTACACCAACGCAGCCACCAAGCCGCCAAAACTGGCGCGGCCCTGCCCCCACTGCGCGGGAATCAACACCGCCTGCGGGTTGTCGCGCACGGCCTGAAGTAACTCGGAAAAGCCCATAACCACCTCGAAATCTGTAGATGCGGGTGATCTTAGGGCAAAGGCAGCGATGAATGACACGACATTTCGGCCAAACAAGCCGAAGGTATAACGACTTTTCAGCCAACTCAGTTACTGAGTGCGAGCAAAACCTGCGGTCAATGCCTGCAGGGCCAGATCGGCCTGCTCCTCGGCACTCTGCATCGCTTCTCGCCAAGCCGGCACGCAGGGCTGCAAATCCCCCTCAGCCTCCGCACGTAGCAGCCACTGCCAATGGTCATGCCAATCGCCCAACGTCGACTGCGCCTGCTTAAGCTGCATACGCGTGTGCCCAGACATTTTCGCCAACTGCGGATAGGCTTCGGCGGCATAGCGCAGGCGCTTGACCAACAAGCGTAGGCGATGACGGTCATGGGCGGGATCAAGCAGCGCCTGCGCCAAACGCTTGCGATCCTTGCGCAAGCGCTGCCTGATCAGCTTGTGCAGACCGCGCAGTTGCTCGTTGTTGGCAGCCTGGCGCCACTGTTGCGGCCAGTCATCCAGCGCGCTCAGCAGTTGTGCCAACTGCGCACTGTCCAACAGCTGCAGGTAACCCTGCTGTAACAGTGGCTGGCGGGATTGTGCGGCGCTATCGAGCCCTTGCTGCTGCAGATAACCCAGCAGCACTTCAAGGTCGCGCAGCGGACCGGTCAAGCGGCCCAACTCGGCCGCGCGCTGCTGCAAGTCCTCACAGATTGCGACCGAGGACAGCGGCCGCAACAGGCTGCGCAGTTGACGCAAGGCGATACGCAGATCGTGCAGGGCCTCGTCGTCAGTGGTCACTCGCAGACGTTCACGGCAGGCAAACAACCGCACCTGGATACGCAGTACGTGCTGCTGTACCTCATCAATCAAGCCTTGCATCGCCTCACTCCTGTGAAATCGCTCCCCAGCTTATGCGCTTATTGATTAGCCACAAGTGGCCAATAGTCGCTATGAGTCCAAACGGGTAAGCCGCCAAGGCAATGCCCGCCGCAGCGCCTTCAGATGCAGACGCAACTGAGCCGCCGATAGCGATTGCCCGGCATAACGCTGCGCCTCGAACGCGGCTGCAAAGTTGCCAATCACTTGCGCCTGGGCTGGCATCTGCAAAGCAGCCCGCGCCGCATAGTCGCGCGGGCCTTCGCCGGGCTTGCGCTGCACGCCATGGCGCGCCAGCAAACCCTCGAAACGACGGAACAAACGCTGCTGCACATCACGTTCACGCTGCCAGGGCTTGAACAGCCAAAGTGATAGCAAACCAAGCAGCAGCGCCCCGCCACCGACCAAGCCGATCACCAGCGACTGGACATCCACCCTCCCCAACCAACGCTGGAGAAACTCCAGCTGCTGCTGGCTCTGGTAGCCCAATACCCAGCGTTGCCAGCCGTAATTGACGTTGTCCCAAGCCAGGCGCAACTCATTCAGCCAACTGAGGTTGCGATAGCGCAGCGGCGAGAAAGGCGTGTCTTCGAGAAAACTCTGCTCACCTGCCAGGGCCTCTTCCAAGCCCATGTCGATCCGTTCGGGCGCCACCTGGAACGTCGGGTCGACGCTGACCCAGCCATGCCCCTCTTGCCAGTACTCGACCCAGGCATGGGCATCAAACTGCCGCACCTGCACATAGTTACCCGCCGGGTTGAACTCTCCGCCCTGATAACCCGCCACCACCCGCGCTGGGATGCCCGCAGCGCGCAACACATAGGTCATGGCCCCGGCATAGTGGGCGCAGAAGCCGCTGCGGGTTTCGAACAGAAAATCATCAATATTGTTTACCCCCAATGTTGGCGGGGTCAGGGTGTAAGCAAAGGGCTCGCGGTTGAAATGGCTAAGCAGCGCCTGCACCAGCTGCTCGGGCTGCGGATGCTCGCGCTTGAGCTGCTCAGCCCATGCGCGGCTGCGCGGTTCGCCTTGCTCCGGCAACTGCAGGGCACGGCGCAATGTACCTTGAGACGGTTGCGGTTCGCGCAGCGCCTGCGGCCAAGAGGTGGCCTGATAGATCAGCGAGCGATCCACCGGCTGCCGGCGTTGCAGGCGAAAATCGCTCATCTGCCGGGTCTGTTCCAACGTGGTTTCGGCCACATCGAGGGCAAACAGCCAGCGCTGTGTACTGGGCTGCATCACAACGCTGTAACTCAGCGCCTCACCACGTTTCTGCCACTGTGCGCCGGGGCCAAACTCGGCGTGATTGGATTGCGACCAGCGCCGTCCATCGAAGCGATCGAGGGTCAGCGCGCGCCAGTACAACTCACTGCGCGGCGGTGTTTCGCCGTTGAAACTGGCACGAAACGCCAGGGCAGCGGAGCGGCTCAGGTCGGCGATGTCCGCCGGGGCCATGCTGTCCGACAGGCCCGTAGTCGCCTTGTCATTTGGCACCGGCAACGACCATAACGGTCCCATGCGTGGGAAGAATACAAACAGCAGCAACATCACCGGTAGCGCCTGCAGCAGCAGCCCGCCGGCCAGGCGTGCGGTCGGCCACGGTTGCGCGGCCAGGCTGCTCTGCTGCAAACCAATCAGCGCGGCGAGCAAAGCGGTGACCGGCAGCAAGCTGTAGAAGGCCATCAACATGCTGTCATCGAACAGGTAGGCAGTGACCACTACAAAGAAGCCGAGAAAGATCAGCACCAGTGCATCACGCCGCGTACGCATCTCCAGCAGTTTGAGCACAAACGCCGCGATCAGCAGCACCACACCGGCATCCAGGCCGATCAGGCTGCCACGAGAGAAAAACACCTCGAGCGCTGCGGCCAGCATCAAACCGCCCTTGGCCCAGGCATTCGGGTAGCGTGCGCGCATACGGAAAATCTGAATACGCCAGGCCACGCTGCCCAGCCACAGGCCGATGATCCACAGCGGCAAATGACTCAGATGGGGAATGATCACCAGCACCTGTGCCACCAAAAGCCAGGTCAGGCTGATCCGAGGAATCGCCGTAACCCGGCTCATGGCGCCCGCCCGAATAACGCCAGGGCGCGCAAACAGGCATCCCGGTGCTGCTCACCGCTGTCCGCCCCCAGCACCTGACCCGGCAGGCTCAGGGCAAACGGCTGCTGACGTTCGGACAGCTGCAGCACCCAGTGGCAGAGCAGCGACAGACGGGTTTCGACATCACCGGCCAATGCTTCGAAATCCAGATACAGGTCACGCCCGGTGATCGAGGCGAAGTCCTTGACCAGTAGGCCCTGGCCACGGGAATAGGCTTTCCAGTGCAGGCGGCGTTTAGAGTCCCCAGGCTGATAGTTTTTCAGCCCCTGGTAATCGTCCACACCCTGGCCATGGGGCCGACTGCCCTCCTCTTCCTGGTCCTCACTGGCGCCGGCGGACAGCGGCAGATCACCGGGCAAAGGCCGTGGATAAACCAGCACGCGCTGATCCAGATCGACCCAGCTCCAGGCCACCAGAATGCCCAGTGGAAACCGGCTCTCGACGCGCAGGCGACCGGGGCGCAGCCAGCCGCGCTGCAACGCCGGCAGGTTCAACTGGCACTCGGTCACGCCCTCGGCTGGCACATCCTGGATTTGCAACTCGGCCGGCGGCCAGCCCAGGCTGACGGCCTGATGGGGCCGCTGGCTGCTTTCCAGGCGCACGCGAAAACCGGCCGGCTCGCCGACAAACACCGCCGGTGCGCTGCCCGCCTTGAGGATCAATCCGGCCAAGTTGCGGTAGGTATGCAGAATGGCGACGACAAACACCGAGGCCAGCAGAAAGGTCAGGCCATAGGCCAGGCTGTTCTGGTAGTTGATCGCCGCCAGCAGCATCAACAGCAACGCCAGCATAAAGGCCGCGCCGACTCGGCTGGGGATGATAAAGATCCGCCGCTGGTTCAGCCGCACGCTGGCGGCAGCCGGAATGCGCCGGGCCAGCCAGCGGTTCCAGCGCGGTCTGAGCTGGGCGATCAAAGCGCCGGCACCTCACGCAACAACCACTGCACCAGGCTGCCCGCACCATGCCCGGCCGGATCTGCGCGCTCGCGAAGGCGATGGCCAACCACCGACGGCAGCACGGCCTGCACATCTTCCGGAATCACATAGTCACGCCCGGCGAGGAAGGCCCAGGCCCGCGCCGCCGCCAGCAGCGCCAGGCTGGCCCGTGGCGACAAGCCCCAAGCGAACTGCGGCTGGGTGCGGGTGGCATCGACCAGGCGCAACACATAATCGATCAAGGCATCACTGGCGCGCACCTTGGGGATTTCCGCCTGCACCAGCGCCAGCTCGGTGTGATCGAGCAGTGCCGGCAACGTTGGCAATAGCGAGCGCCGCGAGTCACCCAGCAGCAAAGCCTTTTCCGCCGCCTTGCCTGGGTAACCGAGAGACAGGCGCATCAGAAAACGATCCAGTTGCGACTCAGGCAAGGCGAAGGTGCCACCCTGACTCACCGGGTTCTGCGTGGCGATTACAAAGAACGGCTCGGGCAACGGCCGGGTCGCGCCTTCGATGGTTACCTGGCCTTCTTCCATGGCTTCAAGCAGCGCACTCTGGCTTTTCGGCGTGGCTCGGTTGATCTCATCAGCCAGCACCAGCTCGGCGAAGATCGGCCCTGGGTGGAAGATAAATTGCCCGGTGTCCTTGTCGAATACCGAGGTGCCAAGGATGTCACCGGGCAGCAGGTCGGAGGTGAACTGAATGCGCTGGAAACTCAACCCCAGCACCTTGGCCAAAGCATGACTGAGGGTGGTTTTGCCCATGCCGGGCAAATCCTCGATCAGCAGATGACCGCGCGCCAGCAAGCAGGTCATGGCCAGGCGAACCTGCGGCTCCTTACCCAGTACCACCTGATTGACCGAGTCCAGGCAGGCATCTAATTTCGTGCGCATCGCTCACTCCTTATTGCTAGTGGCTCGATGCTACTGGGCCGCACGGGGTCGGCAAAGAGCAAAGTTACCTTTGCTCACGAAACTGTGCAGGCAGCCTGCAGTTTTACAAATGAGGAGCGCGCTTTGCGTCGCTTAGCGCGGGTAGGCGTGGCTGCTGGCAGCCACGCCCATAGCTTCAAGTGGGACGGCGCATCTCGAAAGTATCGCGGGTCCGGCTATAGGCCATACCGCCCAGGCGCCCGACCAGATCGAGCTTGTGCGGATCAATGCGGCCCTGCTCATTGAGCACTGCATCGTCGATATGCGCCAACAGCACCTCGGCGAAGATCAGATGGCAATTGGGCTTATCCGCTGGATAGGCCTGGATCTGCGCCACCCGGCATTCAAAGGCCACCGCAGCGCCAGCGACCCGAGGCGGCGCTACCCGCTGCGAGGCCACACTGGCTATGCCGCAGTGCTCGAACTCGCTGATGCCATAGGGCAGCACCGCCGCACTGGCATTCATCGCCTCGGCCTGGGCGAAGGACACCAGCTGAATCACCAGCTCGCCGCTGGCCCGCACATTCAGCAGAGTGTCCTTCAGGCCGCCATCGGCGCGGTGATTGACGTTGACCATCAGGGTCGGCGGGTCATCGCTGATCACCTGAAAGAAGCTGAACGGCGCCAGGTTGCTGACCCCTGCGTCCGATTGGCTGGAGACCCAGGCAATCGGACGAGGCGTGATAGTCGAGGCCAACCAGCGGTAGCGTTCGAGCGGCTCAAGTGCGTTGAAATCCAGCTGCATCAGCGACCAGCTCGCGACTCACGGATATAGAAACGGGCACGTTCAGACTTCGCCGTACAGCCCTTGTAACCCTCAAACTGCTGCTGGGTTTTCGCCGCAGTCAGCAGCGACACCGCCTTGGAGTAACTCACCGTACCGGCAAACCCCTCGGCCTTGGCCAGGTCCAACTCGCGCCAGGCGGCGTCCAGCTGATTGGCGCAGCTGGTGCGATAGGCCGTTTTCCCCGCACAACCGCTTAGCACCAACAGCAACATGGGCAACACGATCAACAGTTTCATCAGGTAACTCCTGCAAATAGACATACGTTTCACTCAGTATAAAGACACATCGCCTGACTCATTGCGATGCATCAATACAGCCAGTAAGACGTGCAAAACAGACAAAAGTGCCAACGCCCCCAATTGCCGCCGCACTCAGGCCCGAATGCCGTGGATACTAGCAAATCGCGCCTTGGCGGCGCGCGGCACGGCGCGTATGTTCGCTGCATGAATCATTAGGGGGACATCGGGATGAGTAAGCGCATTGCGCTGGTATTGGGCTCCGGTGGTGCGCGCGGTTATGCGCACATCGGCGTGATCGAAGAGCTGGAAGCCCGCGGTTATGAAATCGCCTGCATTGCTGGCTGCTCCATGGGCGCAGTGGTCGGAGGGATCTACGCCGCCGGCAAACTCAATGAATACCGTGAATGGACGCAGAGCCTGGATTATCTGGACGTGCTGCGCCTGCTCGATGTGAGCTTTCGTTTGGGGGCGATTCGCGGTGAAAAGGTTTTCGGCAAGATTCGCGAAATAGTCGGCGAGATCAATATCGAAGAGCTGCCGATCCCCTTCACCGCCGTGGCCACCGACCTGACCAACCAGCAGGAAATCTGGTTCCAGGAAGGCTGCCTGCACCAGGCCATGCGCGCCTCAGCGGCGATACCCAGCCTGTTTACCCCAGTGGTGCAAGGCAAGCGCATGCTGGTCGATGGCGGCCTGCTCAACCCATTGCCCATCGTCCCGGTGGTGTCCGCGCACTGCGATTTAATCGTCGCGGTCAACCTCAACTCGGCCCATCAGCAACACTACGAACTGCCGATCATCGAACGCGCACCGGCGCTCAAGGGCCGTTTTGATCTATTGATGAGCTCGCTCGGCTCACGCCTGCCTTCGTTCAAACGCAAACCCGGCGAAGACGACGAACTGCTTCTGCTGGAGGACAACAGCAACCCGCTGCAACCCGAAGCCATCAACCCCTGGCAGCAGAACGCCCGCGGCAGCCTGGATAAACCCGCCGCACCGAAATCCGCCAGCGGCTCACGAGTCGCCGACCTCAGCGGCCCCGCCTCGCTGCTGGAACTGATCAACCAGAGCTTCGAGGTGATGCAAACCTCCTTGGCCCAGTACAAGATCGCCGGCTACCCGCCGGACATCCTGATCAACGTGCCCAAGCGGGTGTGCCGCTTCTTCGAGTTCTACAAGGCGCCGGAGCTGATCATGCTCGGCCGACAGATCGCCAGCGATACCCTCGATAAGTACGAGCGCGGCGACCGCTAGAGACTTTTTACGATCTGCTGCGCGTCGGCCCTGCTGCGTTAAAAACAGGCTCGGCAAGCCGCTTGCGGCTAACGCGCTTTAGCGCGACCCCGAGGGGGCGAGTGAAACGAGTAATGCTCATGTACAAAAGTACACTCCGCTTCCTCGCCTGTTTTTGCCTTGCAGGACTCTAGCTCGCGAGATCGTAAATAAGCTCTAGAACCTAGGCGGAATCGCGCAGGCGATAGCCAACACCTGCCTCGGTGACGATAAAGCGCGGCGCGGTGGGATCGTCGCCGAGTTTCTGCCGTAGGTGGCCGACCACCACGCGTAGGTAGTGGCTGTCCTCGCCGTGGGTCGGGCCCCAGATGTCTTTGAGCAGTTGCTGCTGGGTCACCACCCGGCCAATATGCCGCGCCAGTTGTGCCAGCACCGCGTACTCCTTGCGCGTCAGGCTGACCTCGACGCCATCGAGGCTGACCCTGCGGTAGGCAAAATCCACCTGCAAGGGACCGCTGCTGACCGCCGCGCTGGCTTGCTCCACACCACCGGCCAGGCGCAGCAACACGCGCACGCGGGCGAGGAATTCCTGAATGCCAAAGGGTTTGGTCACGTAGTCATTGGCGCCGCCATCCAGCGCCAGGACCTTTTCACCCTCACTGGCGCGCACCGACAACACCAGTACCGGCGCCTGCGACCAAGCGCGCAGCTCGCGCAGTACCTGCTGGCCGTCCATATCCGGCAGGCCGAGGTCGAGTACCACCAGGTCCGGTTTGCCCAGAGCAGCCTGGGCCAGACCTTCCTGCCCAGTAGCACCTTCCAGCACCTTGTAGCCCTGGGCTGTAAGGCTGATGCGCAGGAATTTGCGAATCTGCGCCTCGTCATCAATAACCAGAATGGTCGCGGGGTTTTGGCTCATCGGCTATCCATCACTGTTCTTCTTCCATCTGCGGCTGGGTGTGCAACGGCAGGTGCAGCGTAAGGCTTGCGCCCAGGCCATCCAGCCCCTCACCCACCGTTACTCGGCCGCCATGGGCGCCGAGCATGCCCTGGCAGATCGCTAGCCCCAGACCAGTGCCTTGACCGCCGCGATCACCACGAGCGGCGGTGTAGAACATATCGAAAATCTTCGTGCGCTCATGCTCGGGAATACCCGGCCCCTGGTCACTGACAATAAAGCGCAGTTCCTCGGCATCCGCCTCGATGGCCACACGCAAACGCCCCTGGGGCGGGGAAAAACGCGCGGCATTTTCCAGCACATTGACCAGCGCCTGTTCGATCAGCGCGGCATGCACATAGAGCAGCGGCAGCTGTTGCGGCACCTGTATCTCCAGCTGCAAGGAAGACAATACCGGGCGCAGACGCTGCGTCGCACTAGCAACGATATCCGCCGGGGCGACCCAGTCACGCGCCAATTTCAGCCCACCGTGACCCAGGCGGGTCATGTCCAGCAGGTTCTGGATATAGCGGTCGAGGCGCTCGGCCTCATCGCGGGTGCCTTCCAACAGCTCGCGGCGATCAGCCAGGGGAATCTGCTCACCCAGGGCCAGCAGGCTGTCGATCGAGCCGCGCATGGCAGTCAGCGGCGTGCGCAGATCATGGGATACCGAGGCCAGCAGCGCGCTGCGCAGCTCCTCGGTTTGCCCATGCAGGCGCGCGGCCTCCAGGTCCTCCGCCAGTTGCGCGCGTTCCAGGGCCTGGGCCAAGGGCTGGCCCAGCGCCGTGAGCAAGCGCCGTCGTTCGGCCGGCAAGGCCCTGCCGTCCTTGGGACTGACCCCGAGCAACAACAACGGCCCCTCTTCGCCCGACAACGGCAACCACCACCAGCGCCCGTCCGGCAAAGTACCGGTGCCCAGTCCGGCGGGCTGATCGTGCTGCCAGGACCAATCCGCCGCCGCCCGCTCCAGATCAGTGAGCAGACGCTGCGCACCCGCCTCCACCTTCCACAGCGCATCCGGGCTACGCGACAGCAAGCTGACCTCGACGTCCTGCCACAGGCCCAGCTGCTGCATGGCCGCAGCCAGAACCGCCTGGCGGTCGGTGGCCGCCGTCAGCTTGCGCGACAGTTCCAGCAGTGCGCTGGTCTCTCGCTGCGTCTCACGCAGGGCCTGTAATTGCTGGCGCTGGCGGCTGGCCAGGTTACCGGTCAGCCCAGCCATCAGCAGAAAGAACAGCAGGGTCAGCACGTCCTCCTGACGGTCGATAGTCAGGGTCAGGGTCGGCGGGATAAACAGAAAGTTGTACGCCAGAAACGACAGCCCGGCGCACGCCATAGCGGGACCCAAACTGCTGCGCACGGCAACGATCAGAACCGCCGCAAGCAGGATCAGCGAGATATTCGGCAGTTCCAGCACGCGGGATAAACCCAGCGCCACGGCTGAGGCCAGCAGCGTCGCCAGCAAGGCCAACAGGTAGTCACGCCAGACTACAGGCTGGCGGCGCCGCGACAGGGCCGGGGTATGGCTTGCCTCGGTATCCAGCACGCTGATTTCCAGGCCCTGCCCGTGCTGCAACAAGCGCTCCGCCAGACCACGGCCAAGGTGCCAGATACGCCGCAGACGTTGCCGGCTGCGGCCGACCAGAATCAGGCTGGCGCGGCGTTCGCGGGCATGCTCGATCAGGGTTTTCGCCACCTCACTGCCGCGCAGGCTGACCACCTCGCCGCCCAGGCGCTCGGCCAATTGCTGCGCACCCTGCAGGTAACTCAAACGGGTTTCATCGCGCTCCCCGCCGGTGTCCACATAAACCACCGACCAGGGCAGATGACGGCGCTCGGCCACCCGACAGGCATGCCGCACCAGGCGCTCAGCCTGGGCATCGCCGTCGATGCCGACCAGCAAGCGGCCACGCAGCGCAGGCGCTTGCTGACCTTGCTGGCGGTAGCGTCGGCTGAGGTCCGCATCGACTCGCGCAGCAGCCGTCTGCATCGCCAGTTCGCGCAGCGCGGTGAGGTTGGTCTGGCTGAAAAATGCATCGATGGCGGCGCGCGCCTGTTCCGGCACATACACCTTGCCTTCACGCAGGCGCTCCAGCAGCTCGCGCGGAGGCAGGTCAATCAGCAGAATTTCGTCGGCTTCCTGCAACACCCAATCCGGCAGGGTTTCACGCACTTGCACGCCGGTGATATCGCGCACCTGATCATTCAGTGCTTCGAGGTGCTGCACGTTGACCGTGGTGTACACGTCGATGCCGGCATCCAGCAGTTCCTGCACATCCTGCCAACGTTTGCTGTGGCGGCTGCCGGGGGCATTGCTGTGCGCCAGCTCATCGACCAGCAGCAGCTTTGGCGGCTTGGCCAGAATGCCGTCGAGGTCCATCTCGCTCAGCGCCACGCCACGGTATTCCAGACGCTGCTGCGGCTGTTGCGGCAAGCCGGTAAGCATCGCCTCGGTTTCCGCACGGCCGTGGGTTTCCACCACACCAACGCGCAGGTCGACGCCCTGGCGCAATTGCGCCTGCGCCGCCTGCAACATGGCGTAGGTTTTACCTACGCCAGGTGCCGCACCGAGAAAGGCCTTTAGCCGGCCACGACCCTCTCGCGGCATCTCATCGAGCAGGGCATCGGCGCGTACGGCATCACTCATGCAAGTTACTCAGCTTTTGCGGGAGGCGAATTGTCGGCCAGCGCCAGGTTCAGCGCCAGCACATTGACCACTGCCGGCCCTACCAGTGGCTTTTCCACGTGCTGTTCGATCAGTCGTTCCAGGCTGGCCGCCGGGATGCCACGTGCTGCGGCGATTCGGGCGATCTGAAACTGCGCCGCTGCCGGCGACAGATGCGGATCGAGGCCACTGGCCGAGGTGGTCACCAGCTGCATGGGTACTGCGCCCTGGCCTTCAGCCTGCAAGCGCTGGGCATCTGCAGCGATACGCTCGGCCAACGCCGGGTTGCTCGGTGCCAAGTTACTCGCACCACTGGCTACGGTGGCGTAACCACCGGCTGATAGGCGCGGCTGAAACCACTGCGCGCCCTCGAAGGGTTGTGCCAGTAGAGCGCTGCCGAGCACGTCGCCTTGCTGATTATGTAACAGGCTGCCATTGGCCTGCGCCGGGAACGCCAGCTGCGCCACACCGGTAACAGTCAGTGGATAAACCACACCGGTGACCAGGGTCATAAAGGCCAGCACGCTAATGGCTGGGCGGATTTGTTTGAGCATGATAAATCTCCAGATTCTGTGTAGCCGGATGCAATCCGGGCCCGGATTGCATCCGGGCTACGGATTGCGGTTGGTTAAACGAGGCCGACGGCCACCAACAGCAGATCAATCAGCTTGATCCCGACAAAGGGCGCCACCAGGCCGCCCAGGCCGTAGATCAACAGGTTGCGGCGCAGCAGGCTGGCAGCATCGGCGGCCTGCACGCGCACCCCACGCAGGGCCAGTGGAATCAGCGCGACGATGATCAGCGCGTTGAACACGATGGCCGAGAGAATCGCGCTCTGCGGGCTGTGCAGCTGCATCAGGTTGAGCGCGCCAAGCTGCGGGTAGATGCCGGTAAACAGCGCCGGGAGGATGGCGAAGTACTTGGCCACATCGTTGGCCACCGAGAAGGTGGTCAGCGCGCCGCGGGTCACCAGCAGCTCCTTGCCTACCTGCACCACGTCGAGCAGCTTGGTCGGATCACTGTCCAAGTCGACCAGATTCGCCGCCTCACGCGCTGCCTGAGTACCGTCGTTCATCGCCAGCCCCACATCGGCCTGGGCCAGCGCCGGTGCGTCGTTGGCACCGTCGCCGCACATGGCGACCATCTTGCCTTCGGCCTGCTCACTGCGAATGCGCTGCAGCTTCTTCTCCGGGGTGGCTTCGGCAATCACGTCATCGACGCCCGCTTCAGCGGCAATGGCGGCTGCGGTCAAGGGATTGTCGCCGGTCACCATCACGGTGCGGATGCCCATGGCCCGAAGCTCGGCAAAGCGTTCGCGAATACCCGGCTTGACCACGTCCTTGAGGTGAATGGCGCCGAGCAACTGACCGTCACCGGCTACCAGCAAGGGAGTACCGCCGCTCTGGGCGATCTTCTCGATTTCACGGGCCAATACCGGCGGCACGTCGCTGCGCTCGATGCCCAGATAAAGCAGCACCGCATCCACTGCACCCTTGCGGTAGCTGTGGCCGTTGTAGTCGGCGCCGGACAGGCGCGTCTCGGCACTGAAGGCAATCGATTTGATCGCACTGCGCTCAGGCTCAACCATGGTATTCAGCGCACGCAGGTATTCGACAATCGATTTGCCTTCTGCGGTGTCGTCCGCCAGCGAAGCCAGCAATGCCGCATCGCTGAGCAGCTTGCCGGAAACCCCCGGCGCCTTGTACAGCGCGCTGCAACGGCGGTTACCGAAGGTGATGGTGCCGGTCTTGTCGAGCAACAGTACGTGCACGTCCCCCGCCGCTTCCACCGCGCGGCCGGACTTTGCGATCACATTCAGACGCACCAGGCGGTCCATGCCGGCGATACCGATGGCCGAGAGCAAGCCGCCAATGGTAGTCGGAATCAGCGTCACCAGCAGCGCCACTAGGTACACCAGCGGCAGGTCGCCGTCGGCAAAACGGGCGAACGGCTGCAGCGTCGCCACCACCAGCAGGAAGATCAGGGTCAGGCCGATCAGCAGAATATCCAGCGCCACCTCGTTAGGCGTCTTCTGCCGCTTGGCGCCTTCAACCAGGGCGATCATCCGGTCCAGGGTCGACTCACCGGGGTTGGCGGTGATCTGCACCAGCAACCAGTCGGAGACCACTCGGGTGTTGCCGGTGACGGCCGAACGGTCACCGCCGGACTCGCGGATCACCGGCGCAGACTCACCGGTAATCGCTGCTTCGTTGACTGCGGCGATGCCTTCGACGACTTCGCCGTCACCGGGGATCAGCTCGCCGGCCTCGACCCGCACGATATCGCCCAGGCGCAAGCTGCTGGCCGCCACGGTTTCGAACTGCTGACCATTCTTGCGCCGCGCATTCAGACCCTGGCTGCCGGCCTTGAGGCTGTCAGCGCGGGCCTTGCCCCGGCCTTCAGCGAGCGCTTCGGCGAAGTTGGCAAACAGCACGGTAAACCACAGCCACAGAGCAATCTGCACGGCCAGGCCGGTGGAGACCTGAGGGTTGGGGATAAAGCACAGCACGGTGGTAACCACGGCCGTTAGTTCAACCACCAGCATCACTGGCGAGCGCACCAACTGGCGTGGATCAAGCTTGACGAAGGCCTGACGCAGCGCAGGTTTCCACAACGCGGCTATCGAGGTTTTCGGTTGTTGCTGGGCGCTGTTCAGCACCGGTTCGGTACGGGCGTTCATCATGGTTCTCCCTTAGAAGCCCTGGAACATGGTCATGTGCTCGGCAATCGGGCCCAAGGCCAGTGCCGGCAGGAAAGTCAGGCCACCGACCAACAGAATGGTCAGGGTCAGCAGGGTGACGAACAGCGGGCCGTGGGTTGGGAAGCTGTTGCTGCCCACTGGTGCGCGCTTCTTCGCCGCCAGGCTGCCGGCAATCGCCAGGATCGGCAGGATGTAGCCGAAGCGACCGAGCAGCATGGCCAGGCCAATCATCAGGTTGTGATACGGCGTGTTGGCACCAAAGCCGCCAAAGGCCGAGCCGTTGTTGGCGGTACCCGAGGTGTAGGCATAAAGAATCTGACTAAAGCCGTGGGCGCCTGGGTTGGTGACCGAGGCCGCCGGGCCCGGCAGGCTAGCCGCCAGGGCGCCAAATACCAGCACGCCAATCGGCATTACCAGCAAGGTGGCCACCAGCAGGCGTACTTCGCGGGCTTCAAGCTTCTTACCGAGGTATTCCGGGGTGCGGCCGATCATCAGGCCGGCGAGAAATACCGCGATTAGCACAAACAGCAGCATGCCGTAGAGGCCAGCACCGACACCGCCGAAAATCACCTCACCAAGCATCATGTTGAACATCGGGATCATCCCGCCCAGCGCGCTGAAGCTGTCGTGCATGGCGTTCACCGAGCCGTTGGACGCGGCCGTGGTAGTCACCGCCCACAACGCCGAGGCCGTGGTGCCGAAGCGGCTTTCCTTGCCTTCCAGCGAACCGCTTTGCTCAATCGGCAATGCGGCCAACGCAGGGTTCGGCTGATGCTCGGCATACAGAGTGCCGCCCAGACCGACACTGAACAAAATCAGCATGCAGGCCAACAGCGCGCGGCTCTGGCGCAGGTCTTTGACGTAATGGCCAAAGGTGAACAGCAGCGCAGCAGGAATCAGGATGATCGAGGCCACCTCGAACAGATTGCTCCAGGCCGTTGGGTTCTCGAACGGATGTGCCGAGTTGACGCCGAAGAAACCGCCGCCGTTGGTGCCCAGTTGCTTGATGGCAATCTGGCTGGCTGCCGGCCCAAGTGGCACAACCTGATCGGTGCCGCCGATGGTATGCGCAGTTACGTATTCAAGGAAGGTTTGTGGCACGCCCTGCCACACCAGAAACAGCGCCAGAACCAGGCAGAACGGCAGCAGGCCGTAGAGTGTGGCGCGGGTCAGATCGACCCAGAAGTTGCCGACGCTGTTGCTCGAACGCCGGGCGATGCCGCGGCAGAACACCACCAGCACGGCCAGGCCAACCGCCGGGCTGACGAAGTTCTGCACGCCCAGGCCAACCATCTGGCTGAAATAGCTCATCTGCGCTTCGCCGCTATACGCCTGCCAGTTGGTATTGGTGACGAAACTCACGGCGGTGTTGAACGCCAGCGTCCACTCCAACCCCGGCAATTGCTGCGGATTGAGCGGCAAACTGCCTTGCAGCATCAGGATGGCGAACAGCGTCAGCAGGCTGATTAGGGTGAAGGCCAGCAACGCCAGGCTGTAGGTTTTCCAGTCCTGCTCGCGGTTGCTATCGACACCGGCGATCCGGTAGCACAGCCGTTCGACCGGCTGCAGCACGGGGCTGAGCCAGGTTTTTTCGCCTTCCATCACGCGGTACAGGTAACGCCCGATAAAGGGCGCCGGCAGCAGAACCAGGACGAAGAACGCCAGGATCAAAGTGAAATCGTAACTGTGCATATGCGCCCCTACGCCTGATCAGCGCGCAGTAGCGCAACCAACAAATAGATGAAAAGTCCCAAGGCCAGGCCTAGGGACACCCCGTCGAGAATGCTCATGTGTTTGCTCCTTGTTGCGGTGGCTACCGCTTGGGGCAAATTGTCGGCAACCAGGGCGTAAAGGAACGAGTGCGGGCGATGCCGCCCGGCATAAAGAAAGCGTAAAGATCGCGGGCCATGGGCAAAAAAATACGGCCAGGCGCCCTGCTTTACAGGTCGTCTGGCCGTATTTACCGCGCAGGCTACGCCTAGGGCGTAGCGCTGAAGGCGTTACTGAATGGTGCTTTCAACCTCGCTTTCGTCCAGCAGCACTTCATCGGCCGGGGCTTCATGGCCCATGCCAGCCAGACCGCCACCGCTGCTCATGGCCAACGCCACAAACTGGTCCACGGTCATCTGCTTGCCGTTGAAGGTCACTTGGTCGTTGGCGTAATGCAGGCTGGAGCTGATGTCCTCGCCCTGCAGCACGGCCAGCTCGCTGGCCACCGCCATACCGCTGGCCATTTCACCCACCATCGCAGCCTGCTGAGCAATCGCTTCCTTGTCCGTTTCCCCGGCCAGGGTGGCCTGCACGCCAATCACATCAGTAATCATCGCCTTGGACACCAGCAGTTTTGCATCCAGCTGAGCGATCAGCTGCTTGGCCAGTTCAGGCGCTGGCAGGTCGAAGGACACCGGCTTGTTCAGGTCCAAGCCAAAGCTGAAGCTGCTCTCGCCGTTGGCGGTCTTGAACGCGAGTTTTTCCAGGGCCATGCCCGGTTTGCCAGCCAGCAGTTTTTCCAGATCAGTTTTGAACAGCGCAGTCTGCTCGTCAGTCAGTTCCGGCATACCGCTTTCACTGTCGACCTTGCCGCTCTGCAGCAGCGTGCCGTACAGCTCGATCATCGACTGCAGAGCCGCCGCGTCGAGGTTCTTCACGGTCCAGAGCATCTGCGAGGAGCCGATGTCGTTGCCCTGGTAGCTGATCATGCCGACGTCATAGCTGTAGCGCGCCGACAGCTGCTGGTTGGCTTCGCTGGTTTCATCGCGCTGGACGAAATCCTTGAACAGGATGGGTGCGCTCTCGCCAATCTGCAGCTCGATCTGCTGCAGACGCACCTCGTTCTGCCCCAGGTAGAAATCGCTGATGCCCTTGCGGGTGTTGCTGGTGAGGTCCATGCCCTTGAACTCAAGGCGCATGCTTTCATCGGTAGACAGGGTTGAGGTGAGCTTGAAGCTGTCCATCACGCCGCTGGCGCTGATTTTCTCGACATTGGCGCTGCTGTCAAAGTCGATCTCCAGGCCGCTGAAGTCGATGTTGGTCTGCTCATCCAGCGCCACTTGCAGCGGTTGCACACGCAGGTTGCCGCTCAGCGAACGGTCATAACCGAGGCTGACCTGGCCCTGCAGCGGCGCACCGCCCTGGCTGCCGGCGAACCACTTCTCCAGCTCCGGGCTGCGCTCCAACGCATAGTTGCTGGTGGCCATAACGGGCAGCAGCTTGAGGGTTTGCAGTCGCGAAAGCGGGAAAGGCCCATGTTCGATGCGGTCAGTGACGAACCACTCGAAGTTGCTCGGCGATTCGCCATCCAGGCTGCCGGCAAACTGAATGCGGTAGCGCGCGTTACTGCTGAACAGCTGGCGCTCCAGGGAAACCAGCTCGATGGTGGCGCTGAGGCCCAGTGCCGGCAGGGTTTTGCCCATATCCTCGTTGGCTTGCTGAATCGAGGTTTCCAGCACCGCTGGAAGCTGCTGACCGGTATACCAGGCGCCTGCGGTGCTCAATGCGCCGAGAACGACAACTACGCCAAGGGCGCTGCCTGCAATTTTCTTCATGGTTAATCCTGCGTGTCCGTTACGTGTGTGGGGTCTTCCCTGCTGCCGCCTGCTACTGCTGGGCATGCTTGCGGCCTAAGGCGCGGCGTTGGGCTTGCGACCAACGCCTGGCTGCGGCAGCCGATAGGCGCCGCGAAGCGCAGCAAGGCTACCACTGCGGCCACAGGCGACCAAGACGCCGCCTGGGAAATTTGCCGAGAATGCCAACCGGCTCGAACAGCTGCACCGTGGCATGAGAACTCAGCGCTGCGGCTTGTCCACCGGTTCAGTGCTGCTCACCACAATGCTTGGGGCTGCACTACCGACCCAGTCACTGAGCAAGCTGTAGGCCACGGCCAGCAAGGTTGGACCGAGGAACAAGCCCATAAAGCCGAACGCCAGGATGCCGCCGAACACGCCGAGCAGCACCACGATCAACGGCAGATTACCGCCACGGCTGATCAGGTACGGCTTGAGGATGTTGTCGACGCCGCTGATCACCAGGAAGCCCCAGATCAGCAGAAACACGCCCATGCCGACTTCGCCCTGCCAGAACAGCCAGGCCACGGCTGGGCCCCAGATCAGCGGCGGCACCATGATCAAGCTAAAGCCGAAGGTCAGCATCCCCAGTACCAGCGCACCCGGCACACCGGCGATGGTGAAACCGATCCAGGCCAGGATAGCCTGCGCTGCGGCAGTACCGATCACCCCGTTGACCACCCGCTGCACAGTACCGGCAACCAGTTCCAGATAATGCTCGGCGCGATCACCGATCAGGCGCTGCAACAGGCTTTCGGCAAACGCGGCCAGACGCGGCCCGTCGCGGTAGAAAAAGAACACCAGAATCAGGCTCAAAGCCAGCTCCAGCATGCCGCCACCGATCTGTGCACTGCGCGCCAGCAGCCAATTGCCGACCTGCCCCAGGTACGGCCGCACGGTGGCGAAAAACGCCGCACCTTGCTGGTCGATGGTCATCCAGAAGCCCACCAGGCGTTCGCCAACCAGCGGTACGCCGGCCAGCCAAGTGGGCGCCGGCGGCAGCCCGTCGACCTGGAAATCCTTGAGCAGCGCGGTGACATCCTTGATGTGATCCGCCAGGTTGAAGCCAAGCATCACCAACGGCACGGCCACCACCACGGTCCAGGTCAGGGTCAGCAGACCTGCGGCCAGCGCCTGACGGCCGCCGAGCAGGCGCGTCAGCACGCGCATCACCGGCCAGCTGGCAAACGACAACACCGCAGCCCAGAACAGCGCCGACCAGAACGGTGCCAACACCCACAGGCTGGCGCCCAGCAAGACCAGCAGCAGTATTTGCACCAGCAAACGATCGTTATTGGCCATTCAACCAGCTCCCTGCACAACGCAAAAAGGCTCTGCCACGAGGGACAGAGCCGGATCAATTAATAACGACAAGAGTACCGACAGTGGCGTCTTAGCGCAGCACGTTGAGTTGTACGCCGCTCACATCTGCGTCACCCAGCTCCAGACGGCTGGCGCGCACCCGTTGCTCAACCAGTGCATCGCGCCAGGCTTCGGCTTGTGCGCCGCTGATGGTGACACGCAAGGTGCTGTCGAGCCTGAGGCTACGCGCCAGCAGTTCGGTCCAGGCAGCGCTGGGTTCGACCTGCTTGGCCAGGCGCAGTTCACCGGTGCTTTTCAGCTGGCGCTGCAGGGTGGCTGGGGTCGGCAACACTTCACCCAACGGCGCATTGGCCGCCAGCAACTCGGCATGCAGGTAAGCGCGCTTGTTGCCACGGGTGATGCTGTACAGCGCCAGCAGGCTGTCCTGGCGCGGTTCGGCCAGACGCAGCAGTGCATAGGTCTGCTGGTCATCGGAGCCGGTCAGAGTGGCATTGGTAAATACCGCATTGGCCCACAGGCTGCTTGAGCCGCACTCACGGCCCACGCACCAGTAAAGCAGTTCGGCGTCCTGGGCTTGCAGGTCGCCCCGGGCCTTGGCGAACACCTCATTGGCTGAGTGGGTGCGCGGCAGCTCATAGGTCAGGGCGGTCAACTGGCCCTGGGCGGCCACTTCGCGCTCGTAGCGCAAGGTGCCGCTGATACGGCGAATCGCCCCTTGCGGGTAAATGCGCTCCTGCTCGGCAACATCCTTGAAGCTGACTATCTTGCTCCCTGCAAAGCGCGGCAACACGTCCAGATCCTGGCTGCCGGCTACATCTGCCCAAACCACGGCACTGGCTAGCAGCAGACTCAGACCGAGGCAGTAACGATTAAGGCGGCTCATTTGATCAACATCGCTTGCGCCGCTTTAACAACTTTTTCGCCGTCTGCTTCGCGCTGCGGCACCAGCAAACCGCGCTGCACTGCAGGACGCGCGGCCAGCTCAGCCATCCAGCGCTGCAGATGCTCAAGACCATCAACCGAGACGCCGGCCCAGTCATGGATGCGCACCCAAGGATAGGTGGCGATATCTGCGATGCTGTAGTCATCGGCCAGGTACTGCGACTCGCTCAGGCGCGTGTCGAGCACTTCATAAAGGCGACGGGTTTCATGCTGATAACGGTCAATCGGGCCCTGCAGCTTCTCCGGGAAATAACGGAAAAACACATTGGCCTGGCCCTGCATCGGGCCGACCCCACCCATCTGGAACATCAGCCACTGGATCACCCGCGAGCGGCCCTTGGCGTCGCTGGGCAGCAGCTGACCAGTTTTCTCGGCGAGATACAGCAGAATGGCGCCGGATTCGAACACGGCGAAATCATCATTAGCGCGGTCGACAATCGCCGGAATACGGCCATTGGGATTGATCTTGAGGAAGGCAGCAGCCTTCTGCTCCTGTTTGTCGAAACTCAAAGCCTGCACGGTGTACGGCAGTTGCAACTCTTCCAGTGCGATGGACGCTTTATGGCCGTTGGGGGTGGCGGCGGTATACAGGTCGATCATGCGAATCTCCGTGGGTATCGCCCACACCTTTCCCCAGTTGCCTTTAGCAAGTCAAGGCGCGCCCAGGAAAGCTTTGAAACAGTCTGCTACCAAGCCCGCGCCCACGTCGTCATCCAGGTGCAGATGATGGCCGCCAGGCAGCTGTGCTACCTCGATGGCCAGGCCCTCGACCAGCTGCGTGATGCTCGGCTGCGCGAGCAGCATGCCCTGCTGCGCCATCACCAGTTTGGCCGGGCATTGCAGGTTGCGCACAAACGCCAGGGCATGGGCGTGGGTCAAACGCAGCGGCGATGGCAGCGTCAGGCGGCTGTCGGTGCGCCAGGTATAACCACCGGGCACCGGCATCAGGCCGCGCTGGGCGAGCAATTCTGCGGCCTCCCGGCTGACCGCACCGACGCCACGCATACGTGCTTCCACGGCGCGGGCAAACTCCGCGTATACCGGCTTGCTCTTGCCGGCCAGGGCCAGCTGCGCCTTGAGCGCTTCACCAAGTTTCTGCGGCGCCGTGTCCGGCTCGCCAGTGTAGGGAATCAGACCGTCGATCAGTGCCAGGCGCTCGATTCGCTCCGGCATCGCCGCCGCCAACAGCACCGAAACAATCGCGCCCATAGAATGACCGAGCAGGGAAAAGCGCTGCCAGCCGAACTGCTCGGCGACCTGCAGCACGTCATGGGCATAGTCCCAGATGGCGTAACTTCCGCCTGGCGGGCGGTGGTCGGAATGGCCGTGGCCGGCAAAATCCAGAGCCACAATACGCAGCCCTGGCAGCAGTGGCGCCAGGCGGGCAAAGCTTGCGGCATTGTCCAGCCAGCCGTGCAGGGCAATCACCGGCACGCCGTCTTCGGGGCCATACAGGTGAGCGGCCAGCTCGATATGCGGCAGGCGCAGACGGACTTCTTCGAAATTCAGGCTCATGCACTTTGCTCGCTTGCAGGTTGTCCGGCCCAGCGCTGGAACAGCTTCTTCAGCAGCTCAGCGGTGTCCTGCGGGCGCTCCAGGGGAAACATATGGCCGCCGGGCAGGGTCAGGTATTCGCCTTTCGGCACGCGCCGCACCAGATGGGCGTGATGCGGCATAACCACCCGGCTATGGCGCCCGCGAACCATGGCCAGCGGCACCTTCAATTGTTGCGGCCGGCCCGGGCTGGTGTGCGGCACGCTGCGGTAGATGCTGATTTCCGTGGCTGGATCAAAACGCAGGCGCAGGTTATTGCCCGCCGCTTGCAGACCGTGTTGCACATAGGCGTCCAGGCATTCGGGATCGAAGCGGCGGAACAGGCCTTTACCGGCGAAATAGCCGCGTGCCTCGGCCAGGTCGACAAACTCCTCACGCCGCCCCAGGGTGCGCCCGGCTGGGGTTATACGGTCGATAAAGCCAAAGCGTTTGGCCGCACGAATCACCATCTTGTCGGCCAGGGTCAGCACCGGCGAATCAAGCATCACCACGCCCAGGTACAGCTCGGGGCGCAGCAAGGCGGCGTGGTAATGCAGCACGCCGCCAAGGGAATGGCCCACACCCCATATCGGCTGCTGGTTGGCCTCAAGGTGGTGGATCAGCTCATCGACCAGGTTGCTCCAGTTGTCATTCACCGGAAAACGCGGGTCATGGCCATGCTGCTCCAGGTGCTGCACCGAATAGTCAGGTGCCAGCGCGGCAAACAGCTTGCCGTAAGTGGCCGAGGGAAAGCCGTTGGCATGGGCGAAGAACACAGACTGGGTCATGGCGGCGGGCTTATCTGGAAAGTTGCCAATGATTGTCCGGCAGCGCCAGCGATGCAGCAATGACAAAACGGCCAGTGAATGACGGCACTATAGCCAAAGCTGATGGGAGGCCCGCCAGTTGACTCGACGCTGACGGGTTATTGGTTTGGTAGCACTAAGAATCTGTGCAAAGTCTCGCGAGCTAGAGCCATGCAAGGCAAAAACAGGCGAGGAAGCGGAGTGTATTTTTGTACATGAGCATTCCGAGCCTGTTTTTAACGCCGCAGGGCCGACGCGCAGCAGACTTTGGGCAGGTTCTAGCGCAGCGCCGGGCCGTTCTCACCCAGCGGCACAATGGCCATGGTCAGCCGGGAAATACAGCTAGCCTTGCCATCCTCACCACTCAGGCGGATGTCCCATACATGAGTGGTACGCCCCAGATGCACGGCGCGGGCGACCGCTGTAACCCGGCCGCTGCGCAAACCGCGCAGGTGGTTGGCGTTCACTTCCAGGCCGACGCAGTAGAACTTGCTACTGTCGATGCACAGATGGCTGGCGGTGGAGCCGAGGGTTTCCGCCAGTACCACCGACGCGCCACCATGCAGCAGGCCGTAGGGTTGATGAGTGCGCGCGTCGACCACCATGCTGGCGGTAAGCGATTCGTCATCGAATGACTCGAAGCGGATATCCAGTTGCTCGCCGATGGTGTTTTTCAGAAACGCGTTGAGCTGTTCGAGATTCGGGGTTTGCTGCCAGAGGGCCATAGTCAGTCCTTTAGGGTCGATTCAGCCAGAACGTGGCCGGCACACTGCATGCCGGCCACACGTCTGATCACTCGTGCCAGAGTACCGCTTCGCTACGAGCGGTCCACTCGCCGAAGCGTTCACCATAGGTGCCTTCAACCACCGCGCGCTTGATCTTAAGGGTAGGCGTGAGGAAGCCGTTATCCACCGCCCACACCTCCTTGACCAGAACCAAGCGCTGCAGCCGCTCGTGTTTGTCGAGGTGTTGATTGACCTCTTCCAGCAGCTTTTTCAGGCTGTTTTCCAGCTCGCCACGCGCGCCGTTGATGGCTTCGCTGCGGCCCACATCAGACAGCACACACAGCGCCATCGGCTGGGCCATACCATCGCCAACCACGCATACCTGCTCGATGCGCGAATGCTCGCCCAGGCGATTTTCAATCGGCGCCGGGGCAACGTACTTGCCTTTGCTGGTCTTGAAGATTTCCTTGATCCGCCCGGTCAGGCGCAGGTTACCCTCGGCATCCTGTTCACCCTTATCACCGGTACGCAGGAAGCCATCCGGGGTAATGGTTTCTGCAGTCTTTTCCGGGTCCTTGTAGTAACCCTGCATGGTCGCGCCGCTGCGCACCTGCACTTCGCCATCCTCGGCAATTCGCACTTCCACACCGGGGCTGTTCTGGCCGATCCAGCCCTGTTTGAACTTGCCAGGCCGGCACACATGCGAGTAACCGCAGTTCTCGGTCATGCCGTACACCTCAAGCACATCCAGGCCCAGGCGTTTGTACCAGTTGAGCAGCGCCTCAGGCACCGGCGCCGCGCCGGACAGTGCATAGCGCACAGCATCCAGGCCCAGGCCGACCAGCACCTTCTTGCCAACGATACGGCCAATGATCGGCAGCTTGAGCAGGAAATCCAGCTTCTCAGCCGGCATCTTGCTGTAGACGCCCATCTGGAACTTGGTCCAGATACGCGGCACACCGAACATCACAGTTGGCCGCGCGCGCTTGAGGTCTTCAAGGAAGGTATCCAGGCTCTCGGCGAAGAAGATCGTCTGCCCGGCGTAGATCGAAGCCAGTTCGACAAACATACGCTCGGCCACATGGCACAGCGGCAGGTAGGACAGCACCCGATCATTCTCGCCAACACCAAACAGCTCGGTGGCGTGGCTGGCGGCAAAGCCGAAATTGCTGAAATGATGCATCACCCCTTTCGGCGTGCCGGTGGTGCCGGAGGTATAGATGATGGTGGCGAGCTGATCGGCGGCCGCCTTGGGGTTGTCCTGAATCGGCGTGCAGGCCTGCAGGTCATCCCAGGTAAAGCTGAACTCGCCCTGCGGACGCAGTGGCAGGCCGATGGTCGGCACATCCTGCGGCACACCGGGGGCCATGGCCGGCCAATCGTCCAGTTTGCCGACAAACACCAGCGCCGCTTCGGAATGGCGCAGCACCTGGCCGACAGACTCGGCAGTGAGATTGGGATAGAGCGGCACCGAGACGTGCCCGGCCATCCAGATCGCCAGGTCGGTGACGATCCAGTGCGCGCAGTTCTTGGAAATGATCGCAATGCGGCTGCCCTGCGGCAGTTCGCGGCTACGCAGCCAGTTGGCCGCACGGCGCGCCTGCTCGCCGACGTCGGCCCAGCTCAGTTCCTGCAGCTGACCGCCCGGCAGCGGCTGCACCATGTAGCGTTTATTCGGGTGCCGAGCCTCGCGCTCATAAAACACCTCAAGCGGCAAACGGATTGCATCAGCCACAGGGCTTCCTCCTTTGTTGTTTTTGTGGAGCCAACCAAGCAATTGCTTGGTTTGACTATTCCACGCACAAAGGCGGCCCGCAAGAGGAGAAATGTTTCGGTGTGTAGTGAGGTGTCAGGAACGGCTTGGATGCTTATGGGCAGACAATTCCATCAAGCCTGCGGCCAGCTCATCACCTTCCAGCAACGCCAGACTGGCGGTGTTCATCGGTAGCGGTTGCTGGCGATGGCCGTGAATCAGCAGGCCCGCCAAGGCTCCAACCAGCGGCTGATGGGTAACCAGCAACAGCTCGTCGAACGCATAGCCATCCAGTTCCCGTAGCGTTTGGCGCAGATCACTCTCCGGCGTGAGCCAAGGCACGGTCTGCCGGATACCGCTAAAGGCCAAGACTTCGCAGGCCAGATCGGCCGTCTGCTGCGCCCGTGCATAGGGGCTGACCAGTACGGCCTGCAGCGGCCGGCCCAGCAACTGCACAGCTGCCTCACGCACCTGCTGCCGACCATAGGCAGTCAGGTTGCGTTCGGCATCAGTGCGCGCAGTCGGTTCGGCTTCACCGTGGCGCAGTAGCCAGAGCTTCACAGGCTTACCCCGATAAGCCGACGACTCAAAGCTTCGGCTCTTCGTCACGCACCGGGTGGGCCGCCGGCGGAATGCTGTGCGGCGTCTCACCTTGTGGCGCCTGCGGGGTTGGCCAATCGGCAAACGGCCAAGGTTTTTCATCGCTATTAAAGGTGCCAAAGCGGCCGATCTGCGCCAGGTACTGGCTCAGGCTGTCGCCAAAGCCCAGCAAACCGGCATTCGGCGCACCGTAAAACAGGCGATAACCCAGCTGCAGCAACACCACGGCGCCCAGGAGGATTTCCGCCAGTTGCCAGACGATGGTGAAGATCACCATCCAGAGGATGCGCAGCAAAATCGATTCACGCTGCAGTTCCTGATTGTCATCACTCATGCTCATCTCCTTGCAGGGTCTAGAAAGGTAAAACTCAGAAACCAGTGGTGGGAATAAAGTCGACGTCGGTCTTCGGCTCGCCGCTCATCAGTGCGCCGATCACCTGATTCAGCGTGCGCCCTTCGAACAGAATGGCGTGTAGGCCAGCTACCAGAGGCATATAGACCTGCAACTCTTCGGCTTTGGTCTTCAGCACCTTGATGGTATTCACCCCTTCCGCCACTTCGCCCAGACGCGCCACGGCATCCTCTAGGCTCAAGCCCTCGCCGAGGGCGAAACCGACCTGGTAATTGCGGCTTTTCGCCGAGGAGCAGGTGACGATCAGATCGCCCACACCGGCCAGGCCGAGGAAGGTCATGGGATTGGCGCCCAGTTTGACCGCAAAACGAGTCATTTCCGCCAGGGCGCGAGTAATCAACATGCTCTTGGTGTTTTCGCCCATGCCCATGGCTGCCGCCATGCCGGCGATAATCGCGTAAACGTTCTTCAGCGCGCCACCCAGCTCGACGCCAAAACGGTCGCCACTGGCATACACGCGGAAGGTACGCCCGTGCAGCGCGGCCTGCACCTGCTGGCAGAGGTCTTCGTCCTCGCTGGCGACGACCGACGCAGTCAGCGCATGCTCGGCTACTTCACGCGCCAGGTTCGGCCCGGACAGCACGCCAATGCGCGCCTGCGGGGCGATGTCTTCGAGAATCTGGCTCATCAGCAGAAAGCTCTGCGCCTCGATGCCCTTGGTGGTGCTCACCAGCAATTTGCCGCTCAGCAGCTCAGCCACCGGCTGCAACGCCTGGCGCAGCGCGCTGGAGGGCAAGGCTACGAAAATAAGCTGGCAGGCATTCAGGGTCGCGCTCAGATCGGTTACCGGGTCAACGCCTGGGTGAATCTTGATGCCTTTGAGGTAACGCGGATTCTCACGGGTCAGCCGAATCGCCTGGGCCTGTTGTGGGTCGCGCATCCAGTGCAGAACCTGTTGGCCATTTTCGGCCAGCAAATTAGCAATCGCAGTGCCGAAGCTACCGCCGCCGAGCACTGCGATGGGTTGCTGATCAGTCATAACGTATCCGTGGTAAACCATTGAAAGTGGCGAATCGCTCGCATTATACGGCGACACCCGTACGCAGCCAGCTTTTAGCAGGTTGGCTAGCACTGGCAAAGCCAAGCAGCTCAGTTAACATGCAGACTTTCAAACGCAAACAAGGTTGTGGCGTGATCGACAACACCCAAGCCCGGCTTCACCCTGAAACCGCGAAAGGCCGGCCAGCCCTCCAGCGCTCGCAAGTTCTGCGCAGCAGCGGAGTGGCCCGATGATTCTGCGCCGCGGCTGGAATATCCATACCCGTACCCAACTGATCAGTGTCGGCCCCGCCCTGTTGCTGACCCTGCTGCTCACCGGATTCTTCACCTTTGCCCGCCTGCAGGACCTGCGTCAGGAGCTCAACCACAACGGCCAGCTGATCGCCAGCCAGTTGGCCCCGGCCAGCACCTACGGGGTGATATCCGGCAACCTCGATGTCCTCGATGCCCTGCTGCAAGCCACGTTGAAGACCCCGCATGTGCGCTTTCTGGAAGTACGCGATCACACCGGCAAGATTCTCGTCTACGTCGAACAGACGCCGGGCAGCGGCCACGCCAGTAGCCAGGTCGAAGTGTTCCAGGCGCCGATACATCTGCAACGCGCGGCGCTGAACAATCCCACGCAGCAGACGCTGAACGATGATTACCTGGGTTATGTAGTCGTGGGCATGTCCAACGATGCCTTCAACACCCGCCAGCAGGAAATCCTGTTCAAAGCCGCCCTGCTCGCGCTGTTCGCCCTGGCCCTGACCTTTATCCTCGCCCGCCGCCTGGCCCGCCATCTGTCACAACCACTCAGCGCCATGGGTGAAGCAGTCAGCGCGATTCAGGCCGGCAACTACCAGACCACCCTGCCCGAGGTCGGTGAAGGCGAATTGCAGGCTCTGGCGCGGCATATCAACAACCTCGCCCACGGCCTGGCCAGCGCCAGTGAAGAACAACAGCGGGCCATGGCCCTGCTGATTCAGGCCCGCGAGCAGTCGGAGCTGGCCAACCGCGCCAAATCCGACTTCCTGGCCATGATGAGCCACGAGTTGCGCACCCCGATGAATGGCGTGCTGGGCATGCTACAGCTGCTGGAAACCACGGAAATGACCCAGGAGCAGGCGGAATACGCGGCGCTGGCTACTGAATCCACCGAGCACCTGCTGAAAGTCATCAACGATATCCTCGACTTCTCGCGCATAGAACGCGGCGCACTGGAACTGGAGCGCATCCCTTTCAGCCTGCTCGATCTGCTGCAAAGCTCGATTCAGGTGTTCCAGCACAGCGCCCAGCAGCGCGGCCTGCAATTGCTCTTGGAAACCCAGAGCGGCCTGAAGCAGCTGCAGGTACAAGGCGACCCGACGCGGATTCGGCAGATTCTGGTCAACCTGATCGGCAATGCCCTGAAATTTACCGAAAGCGGCAGCATCCGCGTGCACAGCACCTGGCAGGCGCTGGACAACCAGGTGCTGTGGTTCAGCTGTTCGGTGCATGACAGCGGCATCGGTATCTCCCCCGAGCGGCTGGAACATATGTTCGATGCCTTCCAGCAGGCCGACACTTCTATTTCAAGACGTTACGGCGGCACCGGGCTGGGTTTGCCCATCGCACGCACCCTCGCCGAGCGCATGGGCGGCACCCTGCGTGCGGTCAGCCAGGAGGGCCAAGGCTCGATATTTACCCTGGAAGTGCCACTGCCGTTTTCCCAGCAGGTCGTACCGGCTGTCAGCGACACTTCGCTGCCTGCTGACCAGGGCAACGGCCAGCCGGTGCTGCTGGTGGAAGACAACCCGGTCAACCAGACCGTTATCGAGGCCATGCTGCGCAGCCTGGGCTATCAGGTCAACCTGGTCGGCGATGGCGCCCAGGCGGTGCACCAGGTTAGCCAGCAGCATTATTCAGCGATTCTGATGGATTGCCGCCTGCCGATCATGGATGGCTACGAGGCCACTCGGCAGATCCGCCGCCTGCCCGGCTGCGCTGAATTGCCAATCATCGCCCTGACCGCCAACGCCCTGCAGGGCGACCGCGAGGCCTGCCTGCAATCTGGGATGAATGACTACCTGGCAAAACCCTTTAAACGGGCAGATTTGCAACGAATCCTGCAGCGCTGGCTGCCCCCTCGACCTTCGACGGGTAGTCAAGAGGGCTCAACTGCTGCAGGCTAACGAGCATGGGCGCTATGACAGGCCAACGAGAGCGGAGTACAACTGTACTCACAAGGCTGTGACTTTCACCACAACGCAACAGTCTATGACTAGGCTGTTGGCAGGCGCAGCAGACTGCGCCGCCAGCCAGGACGATTCGCCCAGCCTTGGCGCATGGGACATATTGAGGAGCTCGCATGACCAAACAAAACGCCTTCACCCGGGAAGAACTGCTCGCTTGCGGTCGCGGCGAACTATTCGGCCCAGGTAATGCGCAACTGCCCGCGCCGAACATGCTGATGATCGATCGCATCACCCACATCAGCGACACCGGCGGCAAGTACGGCAAGGGCGAAATTGTCGCCGAGCTCGATATCACTCCTGACCTGTGGTTCTTCGCCTGCCATTTCGAAGGCGACCCGGTGATGCCAGGCTGCCTGGGCCTTGATGCCATGTGGCAGCTGGTGGGTTTCCACCTCGGCTGGCAGGGCAACCCCGGCCGTGGCCGCGCCCTCGGTTCGGGCGAAGTGAAATTCTTCGGCCAAGTCCTGCCGACCGCCAAGAAAGTCACCTACAACATTCATATCAAACGCACCATTGCCCGCTCCCTGGTCCTGGCTATTGCCGATGGCACCGTCAGCGTTGATGGCCGCGAAATCTACAGTGCCGAGGGCCTGCGGGTTGGCCTGTTCACCTCTACCGACAATTTCTAAAGGACTCATCGCATGCGTCGCGTCGTGATTACCGGCCTGGGCATCGTTTCCTGCCTGGGCAATGACAGAGCCACCGTCTCGGCCAACCTGCGTGCTGGCAAGTCAGGCATCCGCTTCAACCCTGCCTATGCAGAAATGGGCCTGCGCAGCCAAGTATCCGGCTCGGTTGAGCTGAACCTGGAAGAGCTGATCGACCGCAAGGTCTATCGCTTTATGGGTGATGCCGCAGCCTTCGCCTACTTGTCTATGGAGCAGGCGATCAAGGATGCCAACCTGAGCGCGGAAGAAATCTCCAACCCTCGTGTAGGTTTGATCGCAGGCTCCGGCGGCGCATCGACCTTCAACCAGATGGAGGCCATGGACATCCTGCGCGAGAAAGGCGTCAAGCGCGTTGGTCCATACCGCGTACCGCGCACCATGGGCAGCACCGTTTCCGCCTGCCTGGCTACGCCGTTCAAGATCAAGGGCGTCAACTACTCGATCTCCTCGGCCTGTGCCACCAGCGCCCACTGCATCGGTAATGCCATGGAGCAGATCCAGCTGGGCAAGCAGGACGTAGTGTTTGCCGGTGGCGGTGAAGAGGAACATTGGAGCCAGAGCTTCCTGTTCGACGCCATGGGCGCCCTCTCCACCCAGTACAACGAAACCCCGGAAAAGGCCTCCCGCGCCTACGACGCCAAGCGTGACGGTTTCGTCATCGCCGGCGGTGGCGGCATGGTGGTGGTCGAAGAGCTGGAGCATGCCCTTGCTCGCGGCGCGAAGATCTACGCGGAAATCGTCGGCTACGGCGCCACCTCCGACGGCTACGACATGGTTGCCCCGAGCGGTGAAGGCGCTGTGCGCTGCATGCAGCAAGCCCTGGCTACCGTCGATACACCAATCGACTACCTGAACACCCACGGCACCTCGACTCCGGTCGGCGACGTCGCGGAAAGCCGCGCCGTACGTGAAGTATTTGGTGCCAAGGCGCCGGCCATCAGCTCGACCAAGAGCCTGTCCGGCCACTCCCTGGGCGCCGCCGGCGTGCAGGAAGCGATCTACTGCATGCTGATGATGGAAGGCAACTTTATCGCCGGCTCGGTCAACATCGACGAAGTCGACCCGGAAATCGCTGACCTGCCGATCCAGCGCAGCACCGTCGAAAACGCCAAGCTCGACACCGTGATGAGCAACAGCTTCGGCTTCGGCGGCACCAACGCCACCCTGGTACTCAAGCGCTGGTCTGGCAAATAAGCCCAAGCCGTTTGTTTGCAAGATAAAAAAGGCCACCCCTCGGGGTGGCCTTTTTATTGTGGCTGCCGTGGCCTTTATTAGACCGAGAAACGCGCCACCAGCGCATTCAAGTCCACCGCCAGGCGTGATAGCTCCTGGCTGGCGGCACTGGTCTGGTTAGCCCCAGCCGAAGACTGCATCGATAGATCACGGATATTCACCAGGTTACGGTCGACTTCGCGGGCCACCTGGGCCTGCTCTTCCGATGCGCTGGCGATCACCAGGTTACGTTCGTTGATCTGCGAAATCGCGGCGGCAATCTCATCCAACGCCTGGCCGGCAGCCTTGGCTATATCCAGGGTCGAGCGGGCGCGGGTGTTGCTGTTCTGCATGGCGTTGACCGCTTTGTCGGTGCCCTGCTGAATGCCGCTGACCATCTGCTCGATTTCACGGGTTGACTGCTGAGTACGGTGCGCCAGGGCACGTACCTCATCGGCCACCACAGCAAAACCGCGCCCGGCTTCACCGGCCCGCGCGGCTTCAATTGCCGCGTTCAACGCCAGCAGATTGGTCTGTTCGGCAATCGAACGGATCACGTCCAGCACCTTGCTGATATCACGCACCTGGCCCGCCAGTTGTTCAACCTCGCTGGCGGTATTGGTCACGTCGTCAGCCAGGTGGCTGATCGATTCCACGGTCTGGCGTACCTGCTCGCGGCCATGCTGCGCCGTACGGTTGGACTCGCTGGAAGCTTCAGAGGTGCTGACGGCGTTACGCGCCACCTCTTCCACGGCACTGGTCATTTCGTTAACCGCTGTAGCCGCCTGCTCGATTTCATTGTTCTGCTGGTGCAAGCCGCGGGTCGAATCCTCGGTCACCGCACTGAGCTCTTCGGATGCAGAGGCCAGCTGCGTGGAGGAGTCGGAAATATTCTGGATGGTGCTGCGCAGGCTCTGCTGCATGCTTTTCAAGGCGCCCAGCAAACGTGCCGGCTCATCACTGCCCTGCACATCGATTGACTGAGTCAGGTTACCGCTCGCCACCACTTCGGCAACCCGCACCGCCTCGGTAAGCGGCGCGACAATGCTGCGTGTCAGCATCAGCGCCAGAATCACCGTCAGAACAAGCGTCAGCGCAATCATCGCAATCACCCACACACGCGAGCTGACAAATACGGCCTCGGCACTATCGGCCGCCGCGGTGGCACCGTCGCGGTTCATTTCAGAAAGTGCGACCAGCGCCTTGGTCATGCTATCGGCATGGTCATTGAGCGGTCCGTTGGCGACCGCAAGGGCCGCATCCAGATCGCTCCGGCGCACCGCCTCGACGATCTTGCTCTGCTCTTGCAGATAGCTGCTTTCCGCCTGTTTAAAACGATCGTAAAGCCCCTGTTCTTCCGCACTGGAAATCAGTTTTTCATAGGCGTTTTGCGCCTTGTTGAGCCCCCCTTTGAGTTCTTCGACGCGGGCCAGGTTCTGCCGGGTCATGTCCTCATCGGTATTGAGCATCAAGCGCAGGGTCAGCGCGCGCAGACGCAGGATGTCCTGGTTCATCTCGCCCAGACTGAGAATGCTGGGCAACCAGTTTTCGTTTACCTGCTGCGACTGCTTGTGCATCTCTGCCATCTGCAGCAGCGAAAAGCTGCCAAGTATCAGAACCAGCAGCGCTACCAAGCCAAAGCCCAGCGACGCTCTGGGCGCAATATTGAGGTTTCTTAGGGTCATTACGGCAGTCCTTTACGGTCTGAAGCGTTATAGAGGTGCATATGGCCCTCAGGCTTTTGCTTGCCTACGTCCCTCGGCCAGCACCTACAGGTACAGCTATCGACCTATAGACAGGCATCTTGATCTTTTGATCATAAAAAAACCCGAGCAATGGCTCGGGTTGGCGATAACGACGCCGGATAACTCAGCGCACGATAAACCGCTGCTCAAGTAACTTGCGGTCATCCTGGAACACCATAAAGTGCCACTCACCTGGCACAACTTCATGCATTTCGGTGAATTCGAAGGCCATTACATCCAGCGGCGCGCCAGGAACCAGCTTTTGCGTCACGACGAATTTGTCATGCCGGGTGCCTTGCGGGGTCACCACTCCGGGGGTGAGGTACAGCAGGGTCAGCGGCGAGTCCTCGGCGACCTTGCCGGCCAGGCTGTAGCGCAGGCCGAATTTGGTGCCGAGCTTGGCGGGAATCACCTCGCCCTGCTCGATCTGTTGATTACTGCGGGTCAACACCCGCTCGCCGGCCTGGAAGTCCTGATAGTCGCTGGCGAAAACGCCGTACTCGACCGGGCCTTCTACCCGGACTTCGGCCTGCGCTAGGCTGCTGATCAACACAAGTGCGGCCAGGGCACTGAAACGGGTGTATTGCATGTCGCGCTCCTTTTTTAGATGGCGCGAGCCTATGACACCCGTATGACAGGGCTATGACAGCCCTACTCCACCAGATCGGCCTGCACCCGGCGCGGCAACACCGCAAGAAAGTTATCGCGTGCCACCTGATGGGCAACATCCTCCGGCAAGGCGTCGAGAAACGGTTTAAAACCGTTCATATAGTCCGACAAGCTAGTGAAGCGACCCACCACATCGGAGCCGAGCATAAAACGCGCCGGGTAACTGCTGACCAGTTTCACCCAGGCCGGATCAGGCTTGCCGTCGGCATCCAGCAGGTACGGCTGGAGCACGGTCCAGGACAGATCGATATACAGATTGGGGTACTGTTTGAGCATCCGCTCAAGCGTGGGCAGGAGGAAATCCAGTTTCTCCTGATGCCGATGGATTTCCATGCTGGTGCCGGCATGCGCCCAGATAAACCGCACATGCGGATGGTTGCGCAGCGGGTCCTCGATTTCCTGCAAGTACAGCGGATTGCGCTCGCGCTTGGAGGTGATATTGGAATGCAGCATCACCGGCAGGTCGTACTCAGCAGCCAAATGAAAGACCCGCGCCAGGGCTTCGTTGTTGGCCCGCGGCGCATCGCCATGGATCAGCGCGGTGAGGTCGTCATGCCGGGTAAAAACCTCGCCAATGCCTTGCCACAGACCGGGGTCGAGTTCGAGCATGCGGCGGATATGTGCATCGGCATTCTTGTCGTTCGGGTTAAAGCCGGAGAGAAACGGGTGCAGGCGCTTGCGCTGCTCGGCGGGCACCTGTTTATAGGCATGCGCCACCAGCACATCGGTGGCGCTGTACCAATAGGCATTGGCATCGTCGCCGGCGTAGTAACGCGGACGCTTGGGCTCGTCCTCATGCCACTTCTTCGCCACCGGAATACCCGAGAGCATCACATGCTCGATATTGCCGGCGGCCATCTGCTCAAACAGCTCGGTCATGCCCGCGCTTTCCTGGAAGAAATCCACGTAATGCAGATGAGCATCGCTAAAGCGGTAATCGCGGGCCAGCGCCAACGGGCTGCAAACGGTGACTAAAACAGCAAGACTCAATGCAAGTCGCTTCAAACCCCAATCCTCCTTGAAGACGTGAGCACAATTGACTCACTACACTGAGATCTAGTTCAGAAACCAGGATTGCTGCAATGGCTTCAGCCCCGACACACCGGCAACGCACCTGGCCAAACTATCTGCAGGCACTGCTGATTCTCGCCCTTTTCAATCTGCCACCAGTCCATGCGGCAGAACAGTTGAACTACCCACTGCACTCGGACGGCATCGAGCCTGAAGCCTATGCCCTGGCACTGCTGACGGCGGCGCTGGAACGTACCCCCGGGCATTACCAACTGCAGCCCACACCCGTGCCCATGGCGCAAAGCCGCGCACTGCTGGCCATCGAGCACGATAGCAAAAGCGTGCAGGTGATGTGGACCATGACTACCCGCGAGCGTGAAGAACGCCTGCTACCGGTTCGCATCCCGATCTACCGTGGTCTGATCGGCTGGCGTGTGCTGATGCAACGCAGCACTGATGCCGAGCGACTGGCCACGGTGCAGAATCTCGATAAACTTAAACGCTTCAGCTTCGGCCAACGCCACGACTGGCCGGACACCGCGATCCTGCGTGCCAATGGCCTGAAAGTAGTCACCAGCCAGCACTATCGCGGCTTGTTCCAGATGCTCGCCGCCGGGCGCTTCGATCTATTCCCCCGCGAAGTCGTGGTGGCCTGGCAGGAGCAGGCGCGCGCGGCGGAAAGCGGGCTTAAGCTGAGCATCGACAGTCAACTGGTTCTACATTACCCGACTGCGTTCTATTTTTTCACCTCACGCAACCGCCAGGATCTGGCTGCCGATATCGAACGCGGTCTGGAAGCGATGATTGCCGATGGCAGTTTTCAGCGCCTGTTCGAGCAGTACCACGGCGACACCCTGCGCCAGGCCAACCTGCACAAGCGGCGCATCATCGAACTGCACAACCCTGACTTGCCCCCTGCCACACCATTTGCCCGTAAAGAATTATGGTTTCAGCCCAAGGAGCTCAAATGATCAGCATCAGCAACGAGAAAGGCCTGCTGCAGCGCATCAGCATCGGCCCGCACACCCTGCACAGCGACGTATCGGTGGAGCTGGGCGGTGAAGGTGCTGGCCCTGAACCCCATGACCTGTTCGACGCTGCGTTGGGCGCGTGCAAGGCGCTGACTCTGGCGCTGTATGCCAAACAGCGCGGCTTACCGCTGGAAGGCCTCGACGTGCAGCTCAAGCGCGATGACAGCCAGGAGCGCCAAGGCATCTACCGCCTGGATGTCGAACTGACCCTGCACGGCGCACTGGATGACGCGCAGCGCCAGCAGCTGCTGCGCGTCGCCGATAAATGCCCGATCCACAAGCTGATGACCAGCAGCGAAGTTCAGGTCAGCACCCAGCTGCGCGAGGAGGCGTAATGAGCGACTTTCTGCTGATCCAGCCGCGCCCGGAAAACCTCGGCGGACAACCTATCCTGCGTCCCCTACCCACGGCCAAGTGCCGCAGCGTTGGGCCGTTCGTGTTCTTCGACCATATTCTGGAGAACACCTACCCGGCCGGCAGCGGCATGAATATCAACCAGCACCCGCATATCGGCCTGTCCACCCTCACCTACCTGTTCAAGGGGCAATTGCAGCACAGGGACAGCCTCGGCTCGAATCAACTGGTCAGCCCCGGCGAGGTCAGCTGGATGACCGCAGGCCGTGCCGTCGCGCATGTCGAGCGCACACCGCAGACTCTGTGGGAAAGCGGTTCGCACATGCATGGCCTGCAGGTCTGGCTGGCCATGCCCACCGCGGAGGAACAAGGCGAACCCAGCTACAGCCACCACCCCGCCGACAGCCTGCCGCGCAGCACCAGCATGGGCGTGGACATCTGCCTGATTGCCGGCACTGGCTTCTGCCTGCAATCACCGGTACCGGTGCTGTCGCCCACTATCTATGCCGAGATCAAGCTGGCCGCAGGCAGCGCCCTGCAGATACCCGCCGAACATGCCGAACGCGCGCTGTACCTGATTGACGGCGAGGCGACACTGGATGACCAGCAACTGCCGTTGCGGGGCCTGCTGGTGCTGCCTGAAGGCGAAACCTACACCCTCAGCGCTTGCAGCGAGAGCCACTTGGTGTTGATCGGCGGTGCGCCGATTGGCCCGCGGCGGATCAACTGGAATTTCGTCGCCAGCGACCCGACCCTGATCGACCAGGCGCGTGAACGCTGGGCCGCGCAGGACTGGCCAACAGTGCCAGGCGAGACCGAGCGCATCGAGCTACCACGCTGACGGAGAAGATTTGTTGCACTCCCGAGACATCCAAAGCGCAGGTGCTCGGGTATAACCCTTGGCACGCTCACACACTCAGGAACCCTGTGCATGGCGCAGCCGCTGTTTGATTACGAAAGCCATCTGGAAGCCTGCGCCCGGCAGGACGACCGCGCATTCCAGGCGCTCTACCAACAGGAGGCCGCGCAAATGCTCGGGTTGGCCATCACCCTGCTCGGCCGCCGTGATCAAGCCGAAGACTGTGTGCACGATGCCTTTGTGCAGATCTGGCGCAACGCCCAGCGTTTTCAACGAGCGCTTGGCAGCGGCCGTGCGTGGATCTACAGCATCCTGCGCTACCGCGCGCTGAATCAGCTGCGCAGCCGTGGTCGCACGGTGGAGATGGATGACGACTTTATCGAGCGCGCCGCCGACGACAGCCCACAGGCTGCCGAACTGCTCGAGCAACAGGGCGAACAACGGCAACTGCGCCGCTGCCTGCAAAGTATCGAACGCAACCGCCGTCACCCGATTCTGCTGGCCTTCTACCGCGGCCTGACCCATGAACAAATCGCCAACCGCCTGACCACCCCACTGGGCACCATCAAGGGCCGTATACGCGCAGGTTTGCGCGCACTGCAGGAGTGTTTGCAAGCATGATTACGCAGCAACCTGCCGAACGCCGCGCCTTGATTGGCGAATACGTCCTGGGCCTGCTCGATGAGGCCGAAGCCGCTGAGGTGCGCGAACTGATTGAGCACGACAGCGAAGCCGCGCAAATGGCCCTGCAGTGGCAACAGCACTTTCTCGAACTGAGCGATCAGCTGCCGCCGCAAACACCGTCTGCACAATTGTGGCAACGCCTGCAGGACAGCCTCGGCCTGACGCCAGCCGTAAGCCGGGTAAACAGCTGGCTGGCCTGGTGGCAAAGCCTGACCACCTGGCGACTTACCAGCGCCGCCCTGGCGCTTGCACTGATCGTCGCGCTAATGCCTAACCTCTGGCGCACAGACATGACTGGCGATAGCTACACCGTGGTACTGCAAGCCCCGGGTGAAGCGGCCAAGCCAGGCTGGGTGGTGCATGTCGATGGCGAAGGTGGTTTGCGCCTGCAACCACTGCTGGACGATCAAATCCCGGCCGACCGCTCAGTGCAATTCTGGACATTGATCGACCCAGCCATCGGCCCGCGCTCACTGGGCCTGGTCGAACCAGGTAAGTCGCTGCAACTGTCTGCCGAACAGATTGGCGCGGTACAAGCCGGCCAACTGTTCGAGCTGACCCTGGAACCGGCAGGCGGCTCACCTAAGGATCGGCCAACCGGCAAGGTGCTGTATATCGGCCGCGCGGTTATGGCTTCGGTCAACTGAGGCCATTTACAAAAAAACTGAATTTATTTTCAGTCGGCGACATCCAGACGTTCTCTCGTGGGTATAGCTATCAGGTGTTTCATCGAGGCACCTGCAAGGCCGGCCTTGGCCAGTTTTGCATCGATGCTGGATAACCACAGATGAGAGGACGCTTATGAACAGGCTCAATACCCTGCTGACCACCGCCGTTGCCACCCTCAGCCTTGCCGCCGGCACTGCCAGCGCGGCAACTCTGCTGGCACTGGGTGCCGACGGTCAGCTGTTCAAGATCGACAGCGCCAGCCAGAAAATCACCGCAAGCATGGCCGCAAGCAGCCCAAGCCCGCTGCGCGGCATCGATGTGCGTCCGGCCAACGGCATGCTCTATGCGCTGGGCAGCGACAATCAGCTCTACACCCTGGACCTGGCCACGGGCGCAGCCAGCAAGGTTGCCAGCCTGAACAAGCAGTTGCCGGGCAGCGGCCAGGCCGTAGTCGACTTCAACCCGGTCGCCGACAAACTGCGCATGCTGGCTGCCGATGGCACCAGTTTTCGCGTCAATGTCGAAACAGGTGAAGTGGTCGTAGACGGTTCGGTAGCCTACGCCGCAGAGGGCCCCTACGCAGGTAAAAGCGCTCAAGTGGTCGCCGGTGCCTACAGCAACGCCTATGCCGGCACCCAGGCCACCGCGCTGTATAACGTCGACCTGGCCAGCAGCAGCCTGATGCTGCAAAACCCGCCGAACGATGGCATTCAGCAAGCTGTGGGCAAGATCGTTGATGGTCTGCAGAACGCGGCCCTGGATATCGCCAGCGACGGCAAAGGCGGCAACACCGCCTACCTGCTGACGGGTACCACGCTGCATACCCTGGATCTGGCCACTGGCAAGCCAACCACCCTGGGTAAGGTCGCCGATCTGCCGGGCAATATCATTGATATCGCCGTGTTGCCGGGGATGTAAGCAACGCTGCGGGAAGGCCGTCCGGCCTTCCCGCTCACGCCTTACTTGGCGAAGGTTTCCGCGAACAGATCATCCATGGCCTTGAAAGATCGAGCGGCCACCACCGGGTGGTACTCGTTGCGCCCCGGCACATTGGCCACCGGGCTGGTGAAGGAATGCACTGCTCCGCCGTAGCTGACCAGTTGCCAATCGGCTTTGGCTGCTTTCATTTCCGCAATAAAGCCATCGACCTGTTCCTGCGGCACTGCCGGGTCGTCCGCGCCATGCAGCACCAAAACCGGCGCCTTGATGTTCTGCGCGTCATTCGGATTAGGCGTATCCAGGTTGCCGTGGAACGAGACAAAGCCTTTCAGATCGGCGCCGGAGCGAGCCAGTTCCAGAACCGCACCGCCACCGAAGCAGAAACCAATCGCCCCCAGTTTGCTGACATCCAGCGCCACCTGCGCAGTTTGCGCCTTGAGCACCTCCACCGCGGCTTGCGCACGTTTGCGCATCAGCGGCCGGTCGCCACGCACCAGGGTCGCAGCGGCCTTGGCTTCATCGGCATTGCTCGGGCGCACGGCCTTGCCGTACATGTCGGCCATAAACACCACGTATTTATCGCCGGCAGCGCGGGCGGCCTTCTTCGCCGAATCCTCGGTAACGCCCAACCAGTTGGGCACCATCAGTAGGCCTGGGCGCGGTGTGGTCACCGCATCGTCGTAGATCAGCAGGCCCTCGAAGGCTTCACCGTCGATCTCATAAGGCACCGGCTTGACCACCACGGCAGCTTCGGCGACACCAACCAGACCGGCCAGCGCCAAGGGTAAAAGTGATTTTTTCATCGACCCGAATCCCTCTTGAATGAGTAGTCCTCAACAGTAGCGCCTGTGCGCTCCGCGCCAAGAAAAAAGCCCGCTTGCGCGGGCTTAATTTTTTACGGCACGTGTCAGGCAGACAGCTCGACCAGCAGCTTGTTCAGACGCTGCACGTAAGCGGCCGGATCTTTCAGGTTGTCGCCTGCGGCCAAGGCAGCCTGGTCGAAGAGGATATGGCTGAGGTCGGCGAAACGGTCTTCGTCAGCCTCGCCATCGAGCTTCTCGATCAGCGGGTGACTGGGGTTGAATTCGAAGATCGGCTTGGACTCCGGGACCTTCTGTCCACTGGCTTCGAGAATCTGGCGCATCTGCAAGCCCAGGTCCTGCTCACCAATGGCCAGGATCGCCGGCGAGTCGGTCAGGCGATGGGAAACGCGCACCTCGGCAACCTGCTCACCCAATGCGGTTTTCAGGCGCTCGACCAGGCCTTCTTTGGCCTTGGCGACTTCTTCCTGGGCCTTCTTGTCTTCTTCCGAATCCAGCTTGCCGAGGTCCAGATCGCCACGGGCCACGTCGACGAAATGCTTGCCATCGAACTCGGTCAGGTAGCTCATCAGCCACTCATCGATACGGTCGGTGAGCAGCAGCACTTCGATGCCTTTCTTGCGGAACACTTCCAGGTGCGGGCTGTTCTTCACCTGGGCGTAGGATTCGCCGGTGAGGTAGTAGACCTTGTCCTGACCTTCGGCCATGCGCGCGATGTACTCGCCCATGCCAACGCTCTGCTCGCCATCTTCGGTGCGGGTAGAGGCAAAACGCAGCAGACCTGCGATCTTCTCCTTATTGGCGAAGTCTTCTGCCGGGCCTTCTTTGAGCACCTGGCCGAAGTTCTTCCAGAAACTCTTGTATTGCTCAGGCTCGTTCTTCGCCAGTTTTTCCAGCATGTCCAGCACGCGCTTGGTCAGCGCCGACTTCATCGAATCGATGATCGGGTCTTTCTGCAGGATCTCGCGGGAGACGTTCAGCGACAGGTCGTTGGAGTCAACCACACCCTTGATAAAGCGCAGGTACAGCGGCAGGAACGACTCAGCCTGATCCATGACGAATACGCGCTGCACATAGAGTTTCAGGCCACGCGGCGCTTCGCGCTGATACAGGTCGAACGGCGCACGGGCCGGGGTGTAGAGCAACGAGGTGTATTCCAGCTTGCCTTCGACCTTGTTGTGGCTCCAGCTCAGCGGGTTCTCGAAATCGTGACCGATGTGCTTGTAGAACTCCTGGTATTCCTCGTCCTTGATCTCGGTACGCGGACGGGTCCACAGAGCGCTGGCGCGGTTGACGGTTTCCCACTCAACTTCCGCAGGTTTGTCCTTCTCTTCGCCGTGGAATTCCTTCGGCAATTCGATCGGCAAGGCGATATGGTCGGAGTACTTCTTGATGATATTGCGCAGACGCCAGCCATCGGCGAACTCGTCTTCGGCCGCTTTCAGGTGCAGAACAATGCGGGTACCGCGCTCGGCTTTTTCAACGGTGGCAACTTCAAACTCGCCCTCACCCTTGCTCGACCAATGCACGCCTTCGCTAGCCGGGCTACCGGCGCGGCGGCTGTACACGTCAACCTTGTCGGCGACGATAAAGGCCGAGTAGAAGCCCACACCGAACTGGCCTATCAGGTGCGAGTCCTTCTTCTGGTCGCCGGTCAGGTGCTGCATAAAGTCTGCGGTACCGGACTTGGCGATGGTGCCCAGGTGGGTGATCGCGTCTTCACGGCTCATGCCAATGCCGTTGTCTTCGAGGGTGACGGTCTTGGCGTCCTTGTCGAAGCTGACGCGGATTTTCAGCTCAGCGCCGCCTTCGAGCAGCTCAGGCTTGGCCAGCGCCTCGAAACGCAGTTTGTCGGTGGCATCCGATGCGTTGGAAATCAGCTCGCGAAGGAAGATTTCCTTGTTCGAATACAGCGAATGGATCATCAGGTGAAGCAGCTGCTTCACCTCGGTCTGGAAGCCCAGGGTTTCTTTTTGAGTTTCCACACTCATGCTCTCTTACTCCACTTTGTTGACGAAGCCGCAGCGCGGCGGATGTCATACAGGTGGGGGCATGTTGTGAGATTTCAAGTGTTTGGCTTAAGGCTCAAGCAACTCGATGCGAGTAATTTCTTCCGGCAGCAGGCTGTAGCTGACTTCGCCCTGCCCGCTCATGCGCTGCCGCAGGATGATCCGCCCGTCCTGGTCTATACCGTGGAAGCGACCCTCGGCGCTGTTACCGCGCTCGGTGGTAGCGCGCATGCTGAGGTTTTCATAGCGGTTGGGGCTGCGCAGCAAGCCGTCGAGGCTGAAGCGCACGCGCCGATCCAGAGGCCGGCTGACTCGCTCCGGAACAACCGCCGCTACTGCAGCCGGTTTGGCCTCGGCAACGGGCGGCGCAACAGCGCTAGGCAATGGAGGGAAACTATCGGCAGCGACCTGCCAGCCACGTTTGTCCTGCTTCTGCAGCAGGGTCGGCAACTGCTGCAGCTCACCATTGATCCGCGCCTGGACGTTCAGATCAACCCTCTGCAGAGGGAAGTTCAAGTTGCCGATTGGCAGCAACTCAACCCGGCGAGTGGCAAAGCGGCGCTCCAAGTAGTCCTGAATCACGTGGCTGACGGTATCGACCGAGTCGAACTCACGATCGACTTTATCGCCCTGATAACGCAGGCCGTTGCGGAACAGCTCAAGCTTGCCGCTCAGGGTGGTCTTGAACTGCGGCGGCAGTACCAGGTGGAAATCACCGGCCAGCTTGTTCGGCGGCACCGGCTGCAGATCCAGATGCAGGGTATAGCCACGGCTCAAGCGCCGCGCTTCGGGCAGTTCCTGCTCAGGCAGTAACCAGCTGATTTCCACTTCCGGCAGTATGCCTTCGTCGGCGGGCAGTACATCGACCCGCACCGGCCCCTTGTCGACTTTAGGCAGGCGGATCACCAGCTCGCTCTGGGCGAAGAAATCCTGACCCTCACGCAAGCTCAGCACGCCATCGAGCAACTCAGCCTGCTGCGGCGCGAATGGCCGGCCATTCAATTCACCACGCAGATCGATAGCCAGCTCGGCCGGTGCCTGCACCTCGGGCTTGAGCCACTTGAGACTGAGGATGGCCTCCAGACGCTGCGCATCATGGTTGGCCAGCAACGTCAGGCCGACCACCAGCGGAATAATCCCCAAGCAGGCCAACATCACGGCCGGCCGCGCCGAACGCCAATGGCGCAACACATACAGCAAGGTGAACGGCGGGATGAAACTGGCCCAGCCCCACAGCAGGCCGGTAGCAAAGGCGCGCATCACCAGCCAGACCAACCCGGCGAGTATCAGCAGCAAGCCACCCAGAATCAGCAGCGCATCCATTCAGTATTCCTTAGCAATGGTTAAACGAGGAGTTATCCGCCGGGCCGACGACCTTAAGGCTCATCGACCTTGAAGTGCGCCCGCGCCGTGGCAATTGGCTCGGTCTGGTTGGTTTGCCAGGCGGTGATGGCCACGTTGGCGACCCGGCGACCCTGTCGCCACACCTGGCATTGCACGAAGGTGTCACGATAATGGCCTGCGCGAAGGTAATCTATCGAGAAGTCGATGATTTTCGGCAAATGTGGAATGCCCATAAACATCAGCAGGTGAAGCATCGCCGAGTGTTCCATAAAGCCGGCGATCACCCCGCCATGCAGCGCAGGCAAGGTCGGATTACCGATATTGTCCTGGTTGGCCGGCAGGCGAAACACCATGTCATCGCCAAGACGCAGACACTCGATACCAAGCAATTTGGCATAGGGAATCAGGCTGATCAGTGGGTCGTAGTTATTCTGCTCGTGGGCTTCGCGCACCAGCTGGTTGAGGTTTAGCGTGCTCATTGGCTGCCTCCCTGAACACTGCTGGTAACCGGCTTGCCGCTCTGCACATGTTTACCCATACGCATAAACGCGCCGACCACATGGGCAATCGGTTCGTCGGGGTTGTCCTGGTAGGCATAACCACGGGTGAAGATGATGTTCTCGGTCACCCGGTAGCATTCAGCGAAACCAAATACATCCTTGTTCGGCTCGGCCGGGCGCATGTAATCGATGCGCAGGTCGAGGGTCGGGCAGATTTCGAACTCAGGCAACACACACACGGTGGAAATGCCGCAGGTGGTGTCCATCAACGTGGTGATCGCACCACCGTGGATCACCCCGGTTTCCGGGTTGCCGACAATCTGCGGGCTGTAGGGCAACCGCAGGGTCAGGCCCTCAGCGGTGGCATCCTGCACCTGCAGGCCCAACACCTGGCAATGGCGCAGTACCGAGAGAAAGCGCTGGGCGCGCTCTAGAACAGGGTTGGTGCTCATCATGAAGCCTCGAGATACCTACGTAAAACCGCGCATGATAACGCCGAGCACTGTGAACGGCACATTTGGATACGCTTCACATGACCTGAACTTATTGGCGCTTGGCTCTCTCGAAAATATGTAATGTCATTTTCCCAAGGAGAACACCATGCAGAAAACAGTCGCTTATGCCTTCATGCTAGCCGCCACACTGGGTCTTGCTGCGTGCGACAAGCCTTCCGAGGATACGCGCGAAGACGCCCGCGAGGCGCAATCGGAAGCACAGGAATCGATGAACGACGCGACCGAGCAAAGTAATGAAGCGGCCAAGCTGGAAGCTGAAGCCGCCCGGGAACGCGCTGAAGAAAACCGGGAGGAAGCCAAGGAAGCAAACGAGCCGGTGCCAACGGCCCCGATCACTCCGGCGCCGACCAATCAAACCAATCAGTAACCGCTACTGATTCACCTTGCCCGCGGTCTACCCGCGGGCTTTGTTTTTCTGCAGCCAGGAACTTCGTTTCACTTGATAACTCCAAGTAGCACGGATGAGGCCACATGCCATCATCCGCATCACACATGGAGACGTAACCGTGCAAAAACCTTTCACCTATGCCCTGCTTCTTGCCGCCATGCTTGGCCTGGCAGCCTGCGAAAAAACCCCGGAAGACAAATTGGAGTCAGCCAAGGAATCCGCTGCTGAAGCCATCGAATCCATGGGTGATGCCGCTGAAGATACCGGCGAAGCCATCGAGCAGAAAGCCGATGAAGTGATGGGCACCGAGCCAACCGCTGGCGAGAAAATCGAAGATGCTGCCAATGATGCAGCTGATGCCATTGACGATGCTGGCGATGAAGTCAAAGACGCAGTCGACGGCCAGTAAGCCTTCCAGCTGAAACAAACAAGCCCGCTTAATGCGGGCTTGTTTGTTTATGGCGCAATCAAAGCGCCGGCGTAAGCATCAGCAGCAGGCTACACAGCAGCCCGACCACCCAGACCACACTGCGCTGCCAGTGCAGGTCAGCCCAGTAGAAAAACAGGTAGAGCACCCGCGCCACAACGAAGGTCACCGCCAATACATCCACCAGAATGCCGTGGTTATTGGTCACGTGCGCCATCAGCACGCCTACGGCAAACAGCGGAAACGCTTCAAAACTGTTCAGGTGCGCGGCCAGGGCACGCGCGCCAAAGCCAGTCAGACGCGCTTGTTGGGCGCGTGGGTGGTGATTGTCGTAATGACCGTCACCCTCCTTCGCCATGGCCTTGGCCACTGGGGCCTTGGCGATAAAGATCAGTAATGCGCTGATAAAGATGCACCAGAATGGAATGCTCATTCGCTTTTCTCCTTGGGCGATTCGAACGCCGGGGTCTGGGTGTAGACCATGACTTCCAGTACATCGGAATGAAACTCGCGGCGGTACAACACCAATACCACACCTGCGCTGACCAGCATGAAAAACCATGGGTTGATAAACCAGGACAGGGTTGCCATGCCGAAGTAATAGGCGCGCAAACCCTGGTTGAACTGGTTGGCGGCCATCGAAATCACCCGCGCAGTGCGTTCGGCAAAGGCTTTGCGTTCCTGCTCCGTCACATGTCGTTCGCCCACCATCGGCGCAGAACCCACCAGTACGGCGGCAAAGTTGTACTGGCGCATGCACCAGCTGAAGGTAAAGAAGGCGTAGACGAACACCACCCCCAGGCACAGCAGCTTGACCTCGGACAGCTCGCGGCTGGCGGCCTGGACAAAGGGCAGATCGGCCAGCAGCGATACTGCGCGATCAGAGGCGCCGAGCACGGTCAGAATACCGGCGAGAATGATTAACGTACTGGAGGCGAAGAACGAGGCGTTGCGCTCCAGGTTGCCGATCACGTTGGCATCGGCGATGCGGTTGTCGCGCAGCAGCATGCGGCGCATCCAGTCTTCGCGGTACAGGTGCAGCACGCTGGCTAGGCATGGCGTGGTGCGGCCCTTAGCCTGAGCATAACGGGTGTAACCGGCCCAGCAGACGACAAACCAGAGAACGGCAAGCAGGTGCGGTAGGTAGTAGTCACTGATTGGCATGCAAACTCCTTGTTAACCTGCGCCGATTATAGACAGGCCTGGCTTTCAGCTGGCCAACAAAAAGGCCGCTCAGTGAGCGGCCTTTTGTAACCAGCAGAACTTAGGCTGCGGCGGTCTTCGGCGCACCTAGCGCGCGATCCACCACAACAGCCAGGACCAGGGTCAGCAGCACCGGCAACAGCCAGCCGAGGCTCTGGTCCGCCAAAGGCAGTTGGCTGAAGAAGTTCGGGATCAGCGCCTTACCGCCGGCTGCGGCAATACCGTCAACCAGGCCAAACACCAGGGTGACCGCCATCACCGGGCGGAACACCCGCGCCGGCGAACACCACAGGTCATCCAGCAGGCTCAGCGCCACCAGCACGATGGCCAGCGGGTACAAGCCGACCAGTACCGGAATCGAGAAGCTGATCAACTGGGTCAAGCCCTGGTTGGCCACCAGCAGGCTGAACACGCCAAACGCGATCACCACCGTACGGTAGGAAACCGGCAACAGGCCGCTGAAGAACTCGCCACAAGCGGTCAACAGCCCCACAGCCGTTGTCAGGCAAGCCAGGGTAATAACCACGGCCAACAACAGGCTGCCGGCCGTGCCAAAGGTATGCTGCACATAGGCGGTAAGAATCTGCACACCATTCTGTGCTTCACCGGCAATTCCCTGACTGGTCGCACCAAGGTAGAACAGCGCCAGATACACCAGCGACAGGCCCACTGCAGCGATCAGGCCGGCAATCACCGAGTAGCGGGTAATCAGCTTGCTGTCGGTCACGCCATGGTCGCGAATCGCGGTGGCAATCACGATGCCGAATACCAGCGCACCGAGGGTATCCATGGTCAGGTAGCCCTGCAGGAAACCCTGCACAAAGGGCGTGCTCTGGTAATCAGGCGATACCTGGCCGATCTCCCCCGCCGGGATCAGCAGCGCGGCGCCGCCCAATACCAGCAACGCCGCCAGCAGCACCGGGGTGATGTACTTGCCGATGCGATCAACTAGTTGCCCAGGATTAAGGGACAGGAACAGCACCGCCGCAAAGTAGGCCAAGGTATAAAGCAGCAGCGCAGTGCTGCTATTACCGCTGAACGGCGCGACGCCCATTTCGAACGACACCACCGCAGTGCGCGGCGTAGCGAACAGCGGGCCGATGGCCAGGTAAACCGCGACCGCAAACATTACGCCCGCACGCTTGCCCAGCGGCGCGGTGAGTAGCGCCATACCGCCACCTACGCGCGCCAGGGCGACGATGGTCAACAGCGGTAAGCCAACGCCAGTGAGCAGAAAGCCCAGCGCCGCCAGGCCGATGTTCTCACCCGCAGCCATACCGGCGCTGGGCGGAAAGATGATGTTGCCAGCGCCCAGGAACAGCGCAAAAGTCATAAAGCCGAGGGCCAGGAGATCCGAGCCTTTCAAACGAGTCATAGAAGGGAATACCACAGGCAGAAAGTTGGAAGTTGAAAACCGAAAGTTCCGAGGGTTTCCCGATGGATCGGGGGAAACGTTACCCAGCCGGTTAAGCGGGGCCACTGCAGCACCCTGAGCCGCTTGTGGCGGAGCAGGCGCTAATAGTTGCAAGCCTAACGAAATTGACGCGCAAGCGGCACTGGCACAGGTCAGGCTGTCGGACTGGTGAAAAAAGCTGTCGCATCAACAACAGTTCATCCCTGGCTGCAATAAAAAAGGCCACCCGAAGGTGGCCTTTTCTCAGGTCAAAAAGCCTTAGGCTTTTTTCACTTCCCAACCGGTCAGCTCGGCCAGGGCCTTGCCGATGTCAGCCAGGGAACGCACGGTTTTCACACCGGCGTCTTGCAGGGCTGCGAACTTCTCGTCTGCAGTACCCTTGCCGCCGGAGATGATTGCGCCGGCGTGGCCCATACGCTTGCCCGCCGGAGCGGTCACACCAGCGATGTAGGACACTACTGGCTTGGTCACGTTGGCCTTGATGTAGGCAGCCGCTTCTTCTTCAGCGGAACCGCCGATCTCACCGATCATCACGATCGCTTCGGTCTTCGGATCTTCCTGGAACA
>JAESGQ010000048.1_pt1 | contig 204065 bp, 175 predicted proteins | sample 9266251 | NCBI WGS metagenome assembly JAESGQ01 (sample SAMN17056778, study PRJNA650883) | algae metagenome | isolation source: Kaiparowitsia implicata GSE-PSE-MK54-09C and co-occurring heterotrophs from... | place: USA: Kaiparowits Plateau, Grand Staircase Escalante National Monument, UT ...
ACCGGCTCATAGAGCTGGCCGACCGAGGAGTAGATGCCGAGCTGACGGAACATGCCTTCCATACCGAAGGTGCGGGCTTCGTCCGGGATGATCGGGACGATGCGCGAGCCGATGTCCTTGTCCTTGACCAGCTGCGCGAGGATGCGCACGAAAGCCATGGTGGTGGAGATTTCACGGTCGCCCGAGCCGTCGAGGATGGCCTTGAGGGTATCCAACGGCGGTGTCGGGATGCTGAAGCTCTTGGCGCGGCGCTGTGGCACGAAACCACCGAGGGCGGCGCGGCGTTCGCTCAGGTAACGGGCTTCGGCGCTGCCTTCTTCCGGTTTGAGGAACGGCAGGTTTTCCAGCTCGTCATCTTTAACCGGGATGTCGAAGCGGTCGCGGAACTGCTTGAGGCTGTCGACATCGACCTTCTTGGTGTTGTGCGCGGTGTTCTTCGCTTCACCGGCGCCGGTGCCATAACCCTTGACGGTCTTGGCCAGGATCACGGTCGGCTGCTCTTTGTGGTTGACCGCCTGGTGATAGGCCGCATAGACCTTGTACGGGTCGTGACCGCCACGGTTGAGCTTCCAGATCTCGTCGTCGGACAGATCGGCAACCATCGCCTTGAGTTCCGGCGAGTTGAAGAAGTGCTCACGGACGAACGCGCCGTCCTTGGCCTTGTAGTTCTGGTATTCGCCGTCGATGACTTCGTCCATGCGGCGTTGCAGGATGCCGTCGACGTCCTTGGCCAGCAGTGGGTCCCAGAAACGGCCCCATACCACCTTGTTGACGTTCCAGCCACCGCCACGGAACACGCCTTCGAGTTCCTGGATGATCTTGCCGTTACCGCGTACCGGGCCGTCGAGGCGCTGCAGGTTGCAGTTAATGACGAAGATCAGGTTGTCCAGCTTCTCGCGGCCAGCCAGGGAGATTGCGCCGAGGGATTCCGGCTCGTCGCACTCGCCGTCGCCCATAAAGCACCAGACCTTCTGCTTGCCGGCCGGGATAAAGCCGCGGGCTTCCAGGTACTTCATAAAGCGCGCCTGGTAGATCGCCTGAATCGGGCCCAGACCCATGGATACGGTCGGGAACTGCCAGAAGTCCGGCATCAACCAAGGGTGCGGATAGGACGACAGGCCTTGGCCATCGACTTCCTGGCGGAAGTTGTTCATCTGGTCTTCGGTTATGCGGCCTTCCATAAAGGCGCGGGCGTAAACGCCGGGCGATGCGTGGCCCTGGAAGAAGATCAGGTCGCCGCCGTGCTCCTCGGTGGGAGCCTGGAAGAAGTAGTTGAAGCCGATGTCATACAGGGTCGCCGAGGAGGCGAAGCTGGAGATGTGGCCGCCCAGGTCCGAGTCTTTCAGGTTGGTGCGCATCACCATGGCCAGCGCGTTCCAGCGTACCAGTGAGCGAATGCGGCGTTCCATAAACAGGTCGCCAGGCATGCGTGCTTCGTGGGTCAGCGGGATGGTGTTGCGGTAGGGCGTGGTGATCGCATACGGCAGCTGTGAACCACTGCGGGTGGCCAGCTCGCCCATACGGGTCATCAGGTAATGTGCGCGGTCTTCACCCTCGTTATCGAGGACGGACTCAAGGGCGTCCAGCCATTCCTGGGTTTCGACGGGATCGAGGTCTTGCATGGCTTGCTCCAGGGCGGAAAGGCTTCCAGAATCGGAGGCCAGGTTTCGTGGCCGACTTCGTGAGTGGCCGCGTGAATTCTTGGATTGACCGGGGGTAGGACCGGCTGCGTGTAGTTTTACTACATTCCGACGCCGATTTCAGCCTTTTGGATACAATCTTTGGTAGTAAAACTACAATTATTTTTCTGCCAGTGATTCGCCCAGCTCTAGAGTGGGTGTTTGTCATCCGTGATCGCTGCACTGGCAGATCGCTAAAAAGGATAGACCATGAGCCTGCCCGCGCTGGCCTCTTTACCTGCTGCCCTGGCCCACCTTGTTCCCCGTGCTGAACAGTTTCTGCAGCAGGCGTTTGCCGCGCTCGGCGGCGAGTCTGCGGCGGCTTTTGCGGGTTGGCCGAGCGAACGGCTTGCGGCCTGGCAGCGAGTGGCGGCGGCCAGTGATTTTGTGGTGCAGCAGGGCGCGCGCGACCCGCAAATGTTGCTTGCGCTGGCCGCCAGCGGTGAGCTGGAGCGCAGCCTGGCAGCGGGCGAGCTGCGCGGCCAATTGGCCCAGGCGCTGGAAGAATGCGCCGATGACGACGAACTGGGGCGACGCCTGCGGCGCTTCCGTAACCGTCAGCAGCTGCGCATTATCTGGCGCGATATCAGCCGCCAGGCCGACCTCATCGAAACCTGCCGCGACCTTTCCGACCTGGCCGATGCCTGTATCGACCTGTCTTATCAGTGGCTGTATCCACGGCATTGCGCGCAGTTCGGTACGCCCATCGGCCGGCGCAGCGGCCAGGCGCAGCATATGGTCATCCTCGGTATGGGCAAGCTGGGCGCCCATGAGCTGAACCTGTCCTCGGACATCGACCTGATCTTCGGCTACCCCGAAGGCGGCGAAACCGAAGGGGTGAAGCGCCCGCTGGATAATCAGGAATTCTTTATTCGTCTCGGTCAGAAGCTGATCAAGGCGCTGGACGTGATCACCGTCGACGGCTTCGTCTTCCGCACCGATATGCGCCTGCGCCCTTACGGTTCCTCCGGCTCGCTGGTGTTCAGCTTTAACGCGCTGGAGCAGTACTACCAGGACCAGGGTCGCGACTGGGAACGCTACGCGATGATCAAGGCGCGGGTTGTCGGCGGCGATCAGGTCGCTGGCGCGCAGCTGCTGGAGATGCTGCGGCCGTTCGTGTATCGGCGCTATCTGGATTTCTCGGCAATTGAAGCGCTGCGCGCCATGAAGCAGCTGATCCAGCAGGAAGTGCGGCGCAAGGGCATGGCCGAGAACATCAAGCTGGGCTCGGGTGGCATCCGCGAAGTGGAGTTTATTGCCCAGGCCTTCCAGCTGATTCACGGCGGTCGCGACCTTAGCCTGCAGCAGCGCTCGCTGTTTGCCGTACTGAATACCCTGCGTGATCAGGGTTACTTGCCGCCGGCAGTGACCGATGAGCTGCGCGATGGTTATGCCTTCCTGCGTTATGCCGAGCATGCGCTGCAGGCCATCGATGACCGGCAGACGCAGATGCTCCCGGACAACGATCAGGACCGTGCGCGTGTAGCCTTTATTATGGGCTTCGACAGCTGGCAGGCGTTCCACGAGCAGCTGATGCACTGGCGTGGTCGGGTTGACTGGCATTTTCGTCAGGTGATCGCCGATCCCGATGAAGAGGAGGGTGGCGAGCCGGTCGAAGAGGCCGTGGGCTGCGAGTGGTTGCCGCTCTGGGATGATGTGCAGGACGAAGAGGCCGCTTGCCGGCAGCTGGCCGAGGCTGGCTTTGCCGAGCCGCAATCGGCCTGGCAGCGCCTGGCGGGGCTGCGCAACGGTAATCAGGTGCGCGCCATGCAGCGCCTCGGCCGCGAGCGTCTGGATGCCTTTATTCCGCGCCTGCTTGCACAAGCGGTGGAGCATGAAAACCCTGACCTGGTGCTGGAGCGCGTATTGCCGCTGATCGAAGCCGTGGCGCGGCGTTCGGCCTACCTGGTGCTGCTCACGGAAAACCCCAGCGCGTTGCAGCGTCTGCTGACCCTGTGTGCGGCCAGCCCGTGGATTGCCGAGCAGATCACCCGCTTCCCGCTGTTGCTGGATGAGCTGCTTAATGAAGGGCGGCTGTTCAAGCCGCCGTTGGCTCCCGAACTGGCCGCCGAGCTGCGCGAACGCTTGATGCGCATTCCTGAGGAAGACCTGGAGCAGCAGATGGAGGCGCTGCGCCACTTCAAACTGGCGCATCGGTTGCGTGTGGCCGCCTCGGAAATTGCCGGCACCCTGCCGCTGATGAAGGTCAGCGACTACCTGACCTGGCTGGCTGAGGCGATTCTCGACCAGGTGCTGGCCCTGGCCTGGCGCCATACGGTGAGCAAATACGGCGCGCCGCGGCGTGCCGACGGCAGCATCTGCGACCCGGATTTCGTCATCGTCGGTTACGGCAAGGTTGGCGGCATCGAGCTGGGCCATGGCTCGGACCTCGATCTGGTGTTTATCCACGATGGCGATCCACATGCGGAGACCGATGGTGAAAAGTCCATCGACGGCGCGCAGTTCTTCAATCGCCTGGGCCAGCGCATCATTCACCTGCTGACCACCCAGACCAACTCCGGCCAGCTCTATGAAGTGGATATGCGCCTGCGACCTTCGGGCGCGGCGGGCCTGCTGGTCAGCTCGCTGGGCGCCTTCGAGCGCTACCAACAGGGCGAGGCCTGGACCTGGGAGCATCAGGCGCTGGTGCGGGCGCGGGTGTTGGTCGGTTGTGCGCGGGTTGGCAAGGCGTTTGAGGCGGTGCGTGCCGGGGTATTGGGGCGTGAGCGCGACCTGGCCACGCTGCGCAGCGAAGTCAGCGAGATGCGCGCGAAGATGCGCGACAACCTCGGCAGCAAGGCCACGGCGGCCGGCACTGCGGCGAATGCCTTCGAGGCCACGGCGCCGTTCGATCTCAAGCAGGACGCCGGAGGTATCGTCGATATTGAATTTATGGTGCAATACGCGGCCCTGGCCTGGTCCCGCCAGTACCCGGAATTGCTTGAGTTCACTGACAATATTCGCATTCTGGAAGGGCTGGAGCGGGTCGGCTTGCTACCGGGCGAAGATGCCCGTTGGCTGCAGGATATCTACAAGGCCTACCGCTCGGCGGCCCACCGCCAGGCCCTGCAAAAGCAGCCTGGGGTGGTCAGCGGTGATCAGTTTGCCGATGAGCGGCGCACGGTGATGCGCATCTGGCAGGAACTGGGCTTGAGCTGAAGCAGGCTGAGCTGAATTTGAGGATGTCGGGCACCCAGGGTGGCCGGCCAATGTTGTACCAATCGAGTTTGAGGAGCAGGCAACTATGTCGATGGCCGATCGTGATGGCGTGATCTGGTATGACGGCGAGCTGGTGCCGTGGCGCAACGCGACCACCCACGTGCTGACCCATACCCTGCACTACGGCATGGGCGTGTTTGAAGGCGTGCGCGCCTACAACACCCCGCAAGGCACGGCGATTTTCCGCCTGCAAGCGCACACCGACCGCCTGTTCGACTCGGCCCACATCATGGGCATGAAGATTCCGTTCAGCAAAGACGAAATCAACGAAGCCACCCGCGCTGCCGTGCGTGAGAACAACCTGGAAAGCGCCTATATCCGCCCAATGGTGTTCTACGGATCTGAAGCCATGGGCCTGCGCGCCAGTGGCCTGAAAACCCAGGTGATCGTCGCGGCCTGGAGCTGGGGCGCCTATATGGGCGACGAAGCACTGCAGGTTGGCATCAAGGTGCGTACCAGCTCCTTCACCCGCCACCACGTCAACATCTCGATGACCCGCGCCAAGGCCAACGGCAACTACATCAACTCGATGCTGGCCCTGCAGGAAGCTATCTCCGGTGGTGCCGACGAAGCCATGCTGCTGGATACCGAAGGCTATGTGGCCGAGGGGTCGGGCGAGAACATCTTCCTGGTGCGTAACGGCGTGATCTATACCCCGGAAGTCACTTCCTGCCTGAACGGCATTACCCGCAACACCATTCTGACCCTGGCAGCCGAGCATGGTCTGGAAGTGGTCGAGAAGCGCATCACCCGCGATGAGGTGTATATCGCCGATGAAGCCTTCTTTACCGGCACCGCCGCCGAAGTCACGCCGATTCGTGAAGTCGATGGCCGGCAGATTGGTGCAGGCCGTCGCGGCCCGATCACCGAGAAGCTGCAAACCGCCTATTTCGACCTGGTAACAGGTAAAACCGATGCCCACGCCGAGTGGCGCACCCTGGTTAAATAAGCTGCTCGCGTGTGCCGGGTGGGGTTCCATCCGGCGATGCAGGCTAGGCTGATAGTCGAGCGTTGAGTCTGTCCGGGAGGCGAAAGCCTCCTTGGTCGTTTCTGGAAGTGGCATGAAAATACTGATCGTAGGCCCCAGTTGGGTGGGCGACATGGTGATGGCGCAGACGCTGTTTCAGTGCCTGCAACAGCGCCACCCCGGCTGCGCAATCGATGTGCTGGCCCCCGAGTGGAGTCGGCCGATTCTCGAACGTATGCCCGAAGTGCGTCAGGCGCTGAGCTTTCCGCTCGGTCATGGCGTGCTCGAACTGGCGACGCGGCGCAAGATCGGCAAGTCCCTGGCCGGCCAGTACGACCAGGCGATTCTGCTGCCAAACTCGCTGAAATCCGCGCTGGTGCCGTTTTTCGCCGGTATCCCCAAGCGCACCGGCTGGAAGGGCGAGCTGCGCTACGGCCTGCTCAACGATATCCGCACGCTGGATAAGGAACGCTACCCGCTGATGATCGAGCGCTTTATGGCGCTGGCCTTCGAGCCGGGTGCCGAGCTGGCGCAGCCTTATCCACGCCCAGCCTTGCAGATCGATGCACAGAGCCGCGCCGCCGCCTTGGCCAAGTTCGGCCTGAGCCTGGATCGTCCGGTGTTGGCGCTGTGCCCGGGGGCTGAGTTCGGTGAAGCCAAGCGCTGGCCGAGCGAACATTACGCCAAGGTTGCCGAGCTGAAAATCCGCGCCGGCTGGCAGGTGTGGATTTTCGGCTCGAAGAATGATCACCCGGTCGGTGAGGACATTCGCAGCCGGCTGATTCCCGGCCTGCGCGAGGAAGCGGTGAACCTGGCCGGCGAAACCAGCCTGGCTGAGGCCATTGACCTGTTGTCGTGCGCCGGCGCCGTGGTGTCCAATGATTCCGGCCTGATGCATGTGGCAGCTGCGCTGAACCGTCCGCTGGTGGCGGTCTACGGCTCGACTTCGCCGGGTTTTACCCCACCGCTGGCCGAGCAGGTAGAAATCGTCCGCCTCGGGTTGGAATGCAGCCCGTGCTTCGACCGTACCTGCCGCTTCGGTCATTACAACTGCCTGGGCCAGCTCAAGCCGCGCCCAGTGATCGAGGCGCTGGATCGCCTGGTCAGCGACCCGGTCGAGGTTGAATAGCTTGCGGGTACTGTTGATCAAAACCTCCTCGTTGGGCGATGTGGTGCACACCTTGCCGGCGCTGACTGATGCTGCGCGCGCCATTCCCGGTATCCAGTTCGACTGGGTGGTGGAAGAGGGGTTTGCCGAGATTCCCGCCTGGCACCCGGCGGTGGCGCAGGTGATTCCGGTGGCCATTCGCCGCTGGCGCAAGCACCTTTGGCAGACCTTCAAGAACGGTGAGTGGAAGCGCTTTAAGCAGCGTCTTGGCGAAACCCAATACGACCTGGTCATCGATGCCCAAGGCCTGCTGAAAAGCGCCTGGCTGACCCGTTACGTCAAGGCGCCAATCGCTGGATTGGATCGCGATTCCGCGCGCGAGCCGCTGGCCAGTCGCTTCTATGATCACGTCTATGCCGTGTCGCGCGAGCAGCATGCCCTTGAGCGCACTCGTCAGCTATTTGCCCAGGCGCTGGGCTATGCACTGCCAGCAGGCGTTGGCGATTACGGCCTCAATCGTGCGCAGCTGGCCGATCATGCGCCGCAGCCTTACTTGCTGTTTCTGCACGGCACCACCTGGCCAAGCAAGCATTGGCCGGAAGCCGATTGGCGTGCGCTGGCCGAGCAGATGAGTGCACAAGGCTGGGCTGTGCGCCTGCCTTGGGGCAATGAAACCGAGAGAGCACGCGCCGAACGGATCGCCGCCGGCATTGAAAGCGCTGCGGTGCTGCCCAAATTAAATCTTGCAGGCGTGGCCAAGGTCATCGCTGGGGCCAGTGCCTGCGTGGCGGTGGATACCGGGCTGGGCCATCTGGCCGCTGCACTGGATGTGCCCAGTATTTCTCTGTACGGCCCGACCCTGCCGGGGCGCGTCGGTGCCTATGGTCGCGGTCAGGTGCATCTGTGCGCCACGGGGCCGAATGCCGGTTCGGGTGATCGACACAAAGCCTGTTTCGACGGTCTGGATGCCGAGCGTGTGGCCACACAATTGCAGGCCCTGTTGCTGGCCGAGGACGTTGTCTGATGCAGCTCGCGTTTATCCTCTACAAATACTTCCCGTTTGGCGGCCTGCAGCGCGACTTTATGCGTATTGCCCTGGAGTGCCAGGCGCGCGGTCATGCGATTCGCGTCTACACGCCGATCTGGGAAGGTGAAGTGCCGGCGGGCTTCGAAGTGGTGGTGGTGCCGGTCAAGGCGCTGTTCAACCACAAACGTAATGAAAAGCTCACCGCCTGGGTCGAGGCTGACCTGGCCGAGCGTCCGGTGGATCGGGTGATTGGCTTTAACAAAATGCCCGGGCTTGACGTCTACTACGCCGCCGATGGCTGCTATGAAGACAAGGCGCAGACACTGCGTAACCCGTTGTACAAACGCTGGGGGCGTTACAAGCACTTTGCCGATTACGAGCGGGCGGTTTTTGCCCCCGAGTCGAAGACCGAGATTCTGATGATCTCCGAAGTGCAGCAGCCGCTGTTTATCAAGCATTACCACACCCCGCTGCAGCGCTTTCACCTGCTGCCGCCGGGCATCGCCGCAGACCGCCGCGCGCCGGCCAATGCTGCCGAAATTCGTACCGAGTTCCGCGCTGAGTTCAAGCTGGCGGATAACGACCTGCTGTTGGTGCAGATCGGCTCCGGCTTCAAGACCAAGGGCCTGGATCGCAGCCTCAAGGCGCTGGCCGCCTTGCCGCGGGAGCTGAAACAGCGCACTCGGCTGATCGCCATCGGCCAGGACGACCCACGTTCGTTCCAGCTGCAGGCCAAGGCTTTAGGCGTGTCTGATCAGGTGCAGATTCTCAAGGGGCGCAGCGATATTCCGCGTTTCCTGCTCGGTGCCGATCTGCTGATTCATCCGGCTTACAACGAAAACACCGGCACCGTGCTGCTGGAGGCGCTGGTCTCCGGCTTGCCAGTGCTGGTGACAGATGTCTGCGGTTACGCCCATTACATCGCCGAAGCCGATGCCGGGCGCGTGCTGAGCGGGCCGTTCGAGCAGGAGCGCCTTAATCATCTGCTCGCCGATATGCTCGCCGACGATCAGCGTCGTGCCTTCTGGGGCCGTAACGGCTTGGCTTACGCCGACAGTGCCGATCTGTATTCCATGCCGCAACATGCGGCCGACATCATCCTGGCGAAGCGTCCATGAAACTGGTACTGGCTGAACCCTTTAAAAGCCTGTGGGCCGGTCGCGATGCGTTTGCCGCCGTCGAGGCTCTGCAGGGGCAGGTATACCGCGAGCTGGAAGGCCGCCGCACGCTGCGCACTGAAGTCGATGGGCGCGGTTACTTCGTCAAGATCCATCGCGGCATTGGTTGGGGAGAGATCATCAAGAACCTGCTCACCGCCAAGCTGCCGGTGCTCGGCGCACGCCAGGAGTGGCAAGCCATTCAGCGTCTTACCGACGTCGGCGTGGCGACCATGACTGCCGTGGCCTATGGCGAACGAGGCAGCAACCCGGCGGCGCAGCATTCGTTTATCGTCACTGAAGAACTGGCGCCGACCACCGATCTCGAACAACTCAGCCTGAACTGGGCGCAGCAACCGCCCGAGCCGCGCCTCAAGTGGGCGCTGATCAAGGAAGTGGCGAGCATGGTCGGCAATATGCACCGCGCCGGGGTCAATCATCGTGACTGCTACATCTGCCACTTTCTGCTGCACACCGATAAACCGGTAACCGCCGACGATTTCCGCCTGTCAGTAATTGATCTGCACCGGGCCCAAGTCCGCAGCCAGCTGCCCTTGCGCTGGCGCAACAAGGACCTGGCCGCGCTGTATTTCTCCGTACTGGATATCGGCCTGACCCGGCGCGACAAGCTGCGTTTTCTGCGCGCTTATTTTCAACAGCCGTTGCGCCAGACCCTTAGCGCCGAGCGCTCGCTGCTTGCTTGGCTAGAGCGCAAGGCAGAGGCGCTGTATGCGCGTAAGCAGCGTTATGGCGATGCATTGTAAGTGGCGATAGGTGGAGTGCCTGTCGTATCGAATGGGTTTGAAGGGGCTGTGAAATGAAATTCCAGGGTTTGACTGTTGCAGTGGTGCCACCCAAGGCATTGGGGGATGTGACCCTGTATCTGCACCTGGCCTGGCAGTTCCATCAGGCGGGCGCGCGGGTGCGCTTTATTTCCAATACATTGTTTTCGGCGCGGGAGTTTTTTACCTGGCTGCAGGTTGAGCCTCTAGAGCAGGCGGATCTGCATGCTCTAGCCGGTGAGTGCGATCTGGTGGTTGCCTATTTTGGTCATCTGGCGAAAAAAGAACCCGCCGAGCGTGAGCGCAGCCTGGAGCGCGACAATATCGCCTACGTCACGGCGAAGAAGCTGCCCCGGGATATTCCCTTGCAGGGGCGCAACGTGAACGTGGCTGGGCAGTGTTTCCAGGCTGCCAGCATGCCGTTTTGTCTGCAGTCGCGTGCGGGCCTGTCGATGCGCGAGTGGATTGATCGCTATGTCGCGACGGTCTATGGCATCCCGGTTAGCGACTCCCTGGATATGGTCTGCCCCAGCCTGCGCCGTGAGCCTGGCAATCGGGTGTTGATTTTCCCCACGTCGCCACACAGCAAGAAAAACTACTCAATGAGCGGCTTTCGACGTTTGGCCCAGTCACTGCGTAAGCAGGGCTGGCAGGTCGAATTTATTGGCATGCCGTCTGAGAGCAAAGAGTTGCAAGCCTTCTTCCGTGGCTTTCCGGTGTTCACCTTCGCCGATATACGCGGCCTGATGGCACATATGGCCGGTGTTGCCGCGGTAATCAGCAACGACTCTGGGGGCGGTCATCTCGGTTCGATGATGGGGCTGCGCACCTTCACGATTGCGCGACGCCATGCAAGTTTTGTCTGGCGTCCTGGGTTCAATACCACGGGGTTGGTTCTGGCTCCGCGTTTTCGCTTCAAATGGCTGGATGGCGACTATATCTGGCGGCCTTTTGTACCGGTCGGGCGAATTATCGAGGCCTTGGGGTGCTATGCGGCCGTCGGCGTAGCGACGCCGCAGAGCGAGGCGCGCTGATGTCGGGTTGGAATCTGGCGCCTGAGTACGAGGGGTTGAGCGATGAGTTTGGCTCTCTGCAGGCGGTATTCGCCTTGCAGGGGCGGCGCCTGACCCGCGATCCGCTGTCGGAAGTGATCCTGGTTGAATTCGCGGGCGTGCGTTATTACGTCAAGCGCTACTGGGGTGGCGGCAAGGGACTGCGGCGCTTTGTCGGTCGACCTCGGGTCAAGGCCGAATGGCAGAACCTGAAGAACTTCGCCAAGTGGGGCATCCCCACTGCACCGATCGTTGCGTATGGATTGGAGCGGCGCATGGGCACTTTCGTGCGCGGTGCTTTGATCACTCGGGAGTTGGAAAACACTCTGGACATGGCCCATATGGCCAAGCATGAGGACCCGCGCTTTGGCGATTCGCGCTGGGTGGCGACTATCAGTGCGCAGTTGGCGAGTGCCACGCGTACCTTGCACAGCCACCACTTTGCCCATAACGATCTGAAATGGCGCAACCTGCTGGTCAATGAGCGTGCTGAATTGTTTTTGATCGACTGCCCAACGGGGGCTTTCTGGTGGGGGCCGCTCCTCAGCTACCGCATGGTCAAGGATCTGGCCTGCCTGGATAAAGTTGCCAGCAAGGTGCTTTCGCGCAGCCAGCGTCTGCGCTTCTACTTGCAGTACTGCGAGCGTGAGCGCTTGAGCTGCACTGATAAGCGGCGGGTGCGGCAAATAGTGAAGTTTTTCGAGGGCAGGGAATGAGTGACTTTATTGCGGCGCAGGATCGCGCCTTGCTTGAGCGGCATGGGCTGACCAGCTTCGAGGCGTTATGGACGCTGCAACTGGAAGCGGTGGATGAGCCCAATACCGAGCGTGGCGGCTGGAGTAGCGTGTATCGGCTGGATCTGGGTGAGGCGGCGTTTTACCTCAAGCGCCAAAGCAACCACCTGACCCGCAGCTTGTTGCATCCCTTCGGCGAGCCCACCTTTGCCCGCGAATTTCGCAATATTCGGCGTTATGCGGCGTTGGGTATTCCCGCGCTGCAGGCGGCGTTTTTTGCCGAGCGCAATTTGCCTGGCGAGCGTCGTGCTGTGCTGCTGACCCGCGCTCTGGATGGCTGGCAGGATCTGGATGCCTGGTTACCCGGTTGGGCTGCGCTCGAAGAGGCGCGTCGTGCGTCAATTCTCAAGGCCTGTGGTGAGCTGGCGCGGCGTCTGCACCAAGCTGGGCAGATGCATGGCTGCTTTTACCCCAAGCATATTTTTCTGCGCGAGACCGCTGATGGCTTCGAGGCACAGCTGATTGATCTGGAAAAGACCCGCCCATTGCTGTTCGGTCAGCGTGATCGAGTAAAGGATCTGGAACCGTTGTTGCGCCGCGCCAGTGTGTGGAGCGAGGTGGAGGTCGGCGTGTTGCTGGCGGCCTATCTCGGCGAAGCGGCTGATCTCGGCGGCTGGAGTGAGCGTCTCGGTGCCCGCAGGCGTCACAAGGAGGCGCGGCGATGAATTTGGCGGGTCTCAGTCAGGCTGGCCGCGCGCCAGAGTTGCCGCTGACCATCGAGCTAGCCGATGCAGCGGGCTCGGCTGAACTGACCCTGCAGCGCCTGCTGCGCGTATTGCCCGGGCAGCGCTATGTCACCCAGGCCGAATGGCGCGGGCGGCCGGTGCTGGCCAAGTTGCTGGTCGGCGACAAGGCTGCGCGGCATTTTCAGCGCGAGCGTGACGGCGCGCGTTTGCTCGCCGAGCAGGGGCTGAATACGCCGCTGCTGCTGGCTGACGGTCTGCGTGAAGGCGAGGGCGGTTGGCTGCTGTTCGAGTACCTGGAGGGAGCGCAGAGCCTGTGGGACGCCTGGCGCGCGGTGGAGCATCAGCCGCTGCTCAGCACAGATCAACAGACGGTGCTGGCCGATGCGCTGGTCAGTATCGCGCAGATGCATGCCAAGGGGCTGTGGCAAGCCGATCTGCATCTGGACAATCTGTTGCGCCATAACGGCCAGCTGTTCGTTATCGATGGCGGCGGCGTGCAGGTCGAGACGGCTGGCCAGCCACTGTCGCGCGACAAGGTGCTGGAGAATTTAGGGGTGTTCTTCGCTCAGCTGCCAGCCGAGTTGGTGCCCTTTGTCGAAGAGCTGCTGGTGCATTACCTGCTGGCCAACGGCGAACATGCCTTGCCGCTGGAGGCGCTGCTCAAAGAAGTGGAAAAGGTACGCAAATGGCGTATGCGCGATTATCTACGCAAGATCGCTCGTGATTGCAGTCTGTTCGCCGCGAAAGTTGGAGCTTTTGGACTGCAGGTAGTGCGTCGCGACAGTCAGGTTGAACTGCAGCCGCTGCTGAATAAACTGGATCTGCTCACCGAGCAAGGGCATGTCTACAAGACCGGTGGTGCGGCCACCGTGGCGCAAGTGCAGCTGCAAGGCCGCCCGCTGGTGATCAAGCGCTATAACGTGAAGAGCGTCGCTCACTGGCTGAAGCGCTTCTGGCGGCCCAGCCGCGCCTGGCACAGCTGGGTCGAGGGCAACCGCCTGCAGCTGCTGGGGATCACCACCCCGCAGCCATTGGCTGTGCTAGAGCGCCGCTGGTGCTGGCTGCGCGGGCGTGCCTACCTGATTACCGAATACTGCGGCGGGCAGGATATAATCGCTCGTTTTCAGGCGTTCCATGACGGATCGCCCCCGGAAACCGAGCTGTTGGCGCTGGATCGTTTGTTCGCCGCCTTGTTGCGTGAACGCATCAGTCACGGCGATTTCAAGGGACACAATCTGTTTTGGGATGAAAGCCTGGGTCGCTGGTCGCTAATCGATCTCGACGCCATGCAGCAGCACCGCAGTGCGCGCAGTTTCGCCAGGGCCTATGCCCGCGACCGCGCCCGTTTCCTGCGTAACTGGCCCGCCGATTCGGCGCTGCACCAGTTGCTCAACCAACGTATACCGCTGACGCCCGCCGTCGGCTCAGCAGACTAGAAGAGGCAAAACCAGTGGCACTGACCATTCTCGGCCTGTCCGGCGCCCTCAGCCATGACCCTTCCGCCGCCCTGTATATCGACGGCAAGCTGATCGCGGCCGTCGAAGAAGAGCGCTTCGTGCGCGACAAGCACGCGAAGAACCGCATGCCCTACGAGTCCGCCAAGTTCTGTCTGGAACAAGCCGGGATCAAACCGAGCGACGTCGACGTCGTGGCCATTCCGTTTGCGCCGATCAGCATCTTCGAGAAGGCCCGCTGGCAGTACGCCAAGCGCTACTGGTACGCGCCGGATCGCGCTCTCGACGCGATCCTGATGGGCAATCGCCGCTACAAACGCTACTACAAGCACATCCAGTGGTGCCTGCAACAGCTCGGCTTCGACCTGAAGAAGATCAAGATCGAGCCGGTCGAGCACCACCTGGCCCACGCGGCTAGCGCCTACCACTGTTCAGGTTTCACCGAGAAGACTGCGATCCTCGGCATCGACGGCAAGGGTGAGTACGCCACCACCTTCTTCGGCTACGGCGAGAACGGCAAGATCCACAAGATCAAGGAATTCTTCGATCCGGATTCGTTGGGCGGCCTGTACGGCGCGATCACCGAGTTCCTCGGCTTCGAGATGCTCGACGGCGAGTTCAAGGTCATGGGCATGGCTCCCTATGGTGATGCCAGCAAGTACGATTTTTCGCGCCTGGCCAAGTTCGAGAACGGCGAGCTGATCATCAACACCGAGTACGCCAACGTCATCGGCCTGCGCCGCTATAAAGAAAACGGCAAGGGTTTCTACTTTTCCAAAAAGCTGATCGAGTGGCTGGGGCCGAAGCGTCAGGGCGATATCGCCGACGATCCGTACATCCACTACGCCGCCAGCATGCAGGCGCTGTTCGAGAAGCTGGCGCTGCAGATGATGGAGCACTACCTGGGCGACATCATCCGCGAGACCGGCAAGATCGCCTTCGCCGGTGGTTGCGCGCTGAACGTCAAACTGAACCAGAAGATCATCGCCCGCGATGATGTGAAGGAGCTGTTTGTCCAGCCGGCTTCCGGCGACGCCGGTACCGCGGTGGGTGCCGCGGCCTACGTCTCGCACCAGCGCGGCGTGCCGGTGGAGAAGATGGAACACGTCTATCTCGGCCCGTCCTACAGCAACGAGGATGTGATCGCCGCCTGTGCTCGCCACCCGAGCAAGCCGGTGTTCAAACAGATCGACAATATGCCGCAGCGCATCGCCAAGATCATGGTCGATGCCAACCCGGTGGCATGGTTCCAGGGCCGCATGGAGTTCGGCCCGCGCGCCCTCGGTGGTCGCTCGATCATCGGCTGCCCGAGCGTGCCGGGCGTGGCTGACCGGATTAACGAGCAGATCAAGTTCCGCGAGCGCTGGAGGCCTTTCTGCCCGTCGATGCTCGACACCGTCGGCCCGCAGATGCTCAAGGTCGATCACCCGAGCCCGTTTATGACTTTCACCTTCGAAGTCAACGAAGAGTGGAAGGCCCGCGTCGGCGAAGTGGTGCACGAAGACGGCACCTCGCGTGCTCAGGTGCTCAAACGCGAATACAACCCGCGCTATTACGACATGATGCTGGAACTGGAGAAACTCACCGGCAACGGCGTGTCGCTTAACACCTCGCTGAACCGTCGCGGCGAGCCAATGATCTGCTCGCCAACCGATGCGCTTAACATGTTCTACGGCTCCGACCTGCAGTACCTGATCATGGAAGACATCTTGGTGGTCAAGGACGGCAAGGATTGGTATGACAACGTCTGAGGTCGCGGAGGCTGCTCAGCCGTGGGTACTGCAGTTCTGTCACGGCTATGACGGCCCCTTCCTCGATTGCGCGCGGCAGTACGCCGCGCTCTTTGTTGGTACGCCTTATAAAGTGTGCACGGTGTACCTAACGGGTAAACCGAGTGCTGCGATCGAGCAAGGCTCGGCATCTGACGAGGTGCTTTTCCTCGACTACTCGAGTCGCGACGTGCGCGGGCTCAAGCTCAAGGCGATTCGCGACCTCAAGTGTATTGCCGCTTCGCGCGACTTTAAATTCTGTATCGCCCATCGCTTCAAACCTATCTACGTCGCCCTGCTGGGCAGTGACCTGCCGGTGATCGGCGTGCACCATGCGTTTGGCGACTACAAGCGGCGTACCCGTCAGCTGTTCGCCAACCTCTTTCGTAAGCGCCTGGCTTTACTCGGGGTCTCCAATGCCGTGCGCGATGATATGCGCGCCTGCTTGCCGAACTGGCCGACCGAGCGCATTGAGACGCTGTACAACCGCATTGATATTGCCGCTGTGCAAGCCGAACAGGTTTCCCGTGAAGCTGCTCGCGAGCACCTCGGGTTGCCGCCGGACGCCTGGGTGGTTGGCAATGTTGGCCGTCTGCATCCAGACAAAGACCAGGCGACGCTGATCAAGGGTTTCGCCCAGGCCAGGCCGCAATTGCCGGCACGCAGTCTGCTGGCAATCATGGGCAGCGGGAAACTGGAAGAGTCATTGAAAAGTCTTGCCAGTGAGCTCGGGGTGAGTGATTCGGTGCGTTTTCTTGGTCAGGTGGTGAACGGGCGTAACTATTTCAAGGCGTTCGATGTTTTCGCTTTGACGTCTGATCATGAGCCGTTTGGCATGGTACTGCTGGAAGCCATGGCTGCAGGCGTGCCAGTGATCTGCAGTGATTGTGGCGGCGGGCGTGAGGTGGTGGTCGACAGTGGTCGGCTGTTCCCGTTAGGCGCTGCTGCGGCTCTGGCGCAGGCGTTGATAGAGCAGGCCCAGACCACCGATAACTTGGCGATGCTGCAACAGCGGATGGTGCAGCGCTTGCAAGCAGAGTTTTCCGATCAGGCCGTGATCCAGCGCTTCAGGGCGCTGCCGTTGCTCAACTCGGTTATGTGAGCATGCCATGACCCATGATGTTGCTGCCAACCCCTGGCTGGAAAAGGCCCGAGCCCTGGATCGCTATCGCTGGCTGTTGCTGCGTGAGCGCCATGGAGTGTTTGCCAGTGCCTTACGTTTCGCCCGTGAAGCCCTCGGCGACTGGTGGTTTGGTATACGCGCCAAACGACGCCTGGCGGCCACTGTTGACGCTGAATCCTGTGATTTCCTGCTGCTGCAATCGGCTCCCAAAGTCATCGCCTTTCAGCGCAAGAAGCTATTGATCGAAGAGTTGCGCAGGTGTGGCCATCATCTGGTCGAGACCGCGCTGCTGGAGCCGAAACAGATACTGCAGCAGCGGTTGTTAAAGGTGCCGCCTTTTACTGTACCGACCCGCTACTTCGGTCTGGCGGCTTATGCCGAATGGCTAGTAGAGCACCACCAGCCGTGCATCCTGCTCAATGACCGAAATGGCAGTCTTTATGCGCCGTTTCTGCGTCTGTCATTGAATGCGCGACAGCGTCTCCTGGTGCATCTGGCCCATGCCTCGACCGTCGAGAGTTCGCGGCGGTTGGGCATGAACGATTACGACTATTACTTTTTGTTTGGGCAGAGTTCGCTGGAAGCGCTGCAAGCGCGGAAATTGCGTTTTGGAAGTTCGCAGGCTGTGCTGGCGGGCTCGCACATGATCGATAGCGCTTACGACCTGCCTCCGGCTGAGTCGTCCCTGCGTACTGTGCTGATTCTCGGCGTTGGCCCGGACAAGGAGAAGGAGGCGGGCTATCAGGCCACCTACGCGCTGCTGCGCGACTGGGCCGCCGCGCATCCTGAGTATCAGGTGTTGGTTAAGGCGCATCCACGTAGCCAGGTCCCGTTCTGGCGACAGGCTGCTGCTGCGTTGACTAACCTGCAGATTCTTCCCGCCGACTGCACGCTGGCCGAGGCTCTGGGGCATGCATCGCTGGTGATCAATATTATGTCCAATGCGGTGATTGAGGCCGCTCTGGCACAAAGGCCGCTGATCTATGTAAATGCTAGCGGCGAGTCAGACATCTTTGCTCAGGACAGTTTTTTCGGCGAGCGTGTCGAGTGTGCTGACCAGTTGCAGCAAAGGATTACGGACATTGCGGTTGACTACGTAAGTAGCCTGCAGCAGTCAGCCCGATTTGCCGACTATCACTTGGCTCAGGGTATCGCTGGGCTGGAGCGGACATGCGCCTTGCTCGAAGGCTTGCTGCGTAACGAGCGTATCAAGAGCCTACCTCTGGCACAGAGTCTGGTTGCTGAATAACTACTAAAAGCAGGTTGCTGCCGTTTGAGTGATGCCATGACCGAATTGTGTTTTGAACATGCATTTGTCATCAATCTTGATCACCGTACTGATCGTTGGGCGAGGATGACCGAGAGCTTAGCGCAGGTAGGCATCGCTGCTGAGCGCTTCTCCGCTATCAGTGTTCGTGATCTGATCGGTGATCAGCCATCTGTGGCACTCAAGAGCTTTCTCCAGCGAGTTGATGGCCCTAGCCCTTCTGCAGAGCACAAACTGCAGACGACCTGGGCATGCATGCGCAGTCATCTGGCGATTATTCGCATGGCGCGTGATTCAGGCTGGCCGTCGGTACTGATTCTCGAAGATGACTGCGAGTTTGAGCCCTATACCCCCGTCGTGCTGAACCGGGCGTGTAAGCAATTGCTGGGGCGCGATTGGGGGTTGCTGTATCTCGGCGGTACCTTGAAAAAGGGCGGCAAGAAAACGGCTATTTCCGAGAATCTTCGGGAGGTCAGTCGTGTTCGGCTGGCCCATGCTTATGTGGTCAATTCCAGTATCTATGAGCGGATTCTTCAAGAGGCTCCAGAGTCGGGCTTGCCGCTGGACTGGTACTACTCGGAAATCCTACAGGCCTCTGCTAATACCCTCATGGTGAGGCCAGCCCTGGCGTATCAACGCTTATTTGATATGAGTGATATTGAACAGGTTGAGCGCAAGCCTAAATACAAGACACGCCAAGCGTTGCGGCGTTGGTGGGCAAGAATGCGTTACGGCCGTTCGTCGTATTAATGGAGCTGTTATGACTCACTCATTGCCATCTTCTTGGCTGCCGGTAGCCTTGACGCGATGGCTTGCTTTTGGCTTCGCATGGTTATTGCTGGGGATGTTCTTGCTGCCAACCAGCAAGCTCTATCAGCAGGGATTGATTCTGTTCTTCTGGTTGCCGGGGCTGTTAGCGGTTTTTACCATTCCGGTTGTGCGACGGTCTTGGGATTGGTTACTGCTGCTTATGTTTGCCCTGTCAGTGCTCTGGGCTGGTCTATCGATAAGTTGGGGGGGGGGAGGCAGGCAAGCTTAAGGAGTTGTTCTATGTCTGCCTTGCGGTTAACGCAATAGTCGCTCTGTCAGGGCTTAACCCGCGCCTACTTTGGCAAGTCCTTTTGGGCTGTGCAGTGCTGGGCTCGGTATTGGCGTGGTGGTCGCTCTTCTCTTTTTATGCGTGGCAGGGGCAGCCCCTGGATATGCGTATTGTGGCCACCGGCCTACTCAATCACACAATCCTTGCATCCCATGTAATGGGGGTTATGGGGCTTGTTCTGCTATTTATGCGTGGCTGGTTACCTCGGCGCTATCAGGGCTGGGTGTGGTTGTTTGCGTGCTTGGGCTATCTCGTTTTTCTACTGATGTCTCGCAGCAAAGGCCCTGCACTTGCGTTATTGGTGTGTTTGGTGCTTTCCGGTTTGTGGTCGGGTTCTCGAAAGGCATGGTTAACCGGTGGTTTCGCGATATTTGCCGCATGCCTAGGCGCTTGGTTGTTGCCCGAGCAGTTGCTACGTGGAGGCTTGTCCTATCGTCCCCAGCTGCTGGAACAGGCTTGGGAGTTGTGGTTAGTAAATCCTTGGCTGGGGCTGGGGGTAGGCGCTGAGTATCAGCTGCTGATTGCTGAGCTAGGGATGGACTTTGACCATGCGCACAATCTCTATATGCATATGGCTGTGCAGCTAGGCGTGGTTGGGGTGTTCTTCTGGGTTGCTTTGCAGGGAGCCGTCGCGTGGCGAGCGTGGTCTATGCGCGCCAGTGTTCCTGGTCAAACACTTTGTGCCATCTGCTGTTTTTCAGCTGTTGCATTGCTCACGGATGGTATCGGACCCTGGGTTAAACCCCGAGAGGAGTGGTTTACAGTTTGGTTGCCAGTATTCCTCGCTTTCGCTCTTTTTACACCTGGGCAGTCAAGGGTAGAACCTGATCGTCATGATGCTCTTGATAGTGACTGATTTGATATTGCGAATTATGTGTGCACCGAAGGCTCTGGTGTAATTTATCTTCGTGCGGGGTGACAGCAATAGTATGGGTAAAGTTCTATTCTTCTCTCTGGCTAAGCATCAGGCCCGATACTTTGGTCGCTTGCTTGCAGAAACATCGTTACAAGGACTTTTGGTTGAGTCTGGGCGGTTACCTTTTCCGGCGTTCTCTTGTATTTCTCAGGTTATCAAACAGGTTGGCTGGGCCAAGCTTGTTGCAGAGAAGTGTCAGGAGCGGCAAGTTAAGAAAAAGTACCACGGGGTGCTTTACCGCCTGTTGTTACGTGCCGAGTTACTTTTCATGGGGCTGCGGATTCAAGCTTTGCTTGATCGCGAGAAGCCAGATTTAGTAGCAGTGTGGAATGGTTCTGCGCGTCATTGTCAGTTGCTGCTGGCGTTGCTAAAACCTAGCTGCAGGACTGTTTTTTTTGAGAATGGATTATTGCCTAATACCACGACTTTTGATCCTCGTGGGGTTAATTACAATAACTCAATGCCGCGTACAGCTGCTTTTTATCGTACCTATGGTGAACAGCAAGCTGTTGCTTCAGTCGTGCCAGTTAAACTGGTGCCGCGTAAACCTAGAATAGCTGGCCTTGAATCCATAAATCTGCCAGAGCGTTTCGTGTTTATTCCGTTCCAGGACGATCGGGATACACAGGTGCGTCTGTTCTCGCCCTGGGTAGGCAGCATGTCGGCGTTGTTTGCTTTGGGCGAACGTCTGGCTGCCGAGTTTGATTTTACGGTGGTGTTCAAAGAGCATCCATCCAGTCGTGAGTCCTATCCGGAATTGCATGCGCGTTGTAATGGTCGGCTGTTATTTGCCAATGGAAATAGCACCCAAGAGTTGATCGAGCGCAGTTTGTTCGTGGTTACCTTGAACTCAACAGTAGGCATCGAGAGCCTGCTGCTGGGTAAGCCCGTGCTTACTATTGGCAATGCCTTCTTCAATATTGAAGGTCTGGTGGCGCATGCTGACTCATTGGAGGAGTTAATTAGTCTTGCGGGGGAGTATCCGAATTGGGGGCTCGATGAAGAGCTTAGGTGCAGTTTTCTGCATTACTTGCAGCACCAGTACTGTGTGTCAGGGCATTGGCAGGAAGCCGCCGCCGAGCATTTGCAAGATGTTGCGCAACGTATACGGCAGGTATTGTTGGCTACGGCTAGTTAATTAAATTGTTGTTCGGTAAGGAAGTTGAATAATGCTTGAAAATGGGCGTGTTGCGAATACCCAGGTGTTTGAACGTCTGCGTGGAAAGTATTCTGGGGCGTTATTTATTGTTGCCTCTGGTCCTTCAGTGAACGAGTTTCCCCTGCAGCGGTATTCGCAGTATCCCATGATGGCCGTGAATGGTTCGATTTGCCGCTTTGCCGAAGCGGGAGTGAGGCCGTTTTTCTATATTTGTGACGATAGCAGCTTTGTGCGTAATCGTTTGTCATTGCTGCAGCAGGGAATTGCTCTGGCGCAAAGTTTAGCCTTTAGCCCAAGGGTGATTGACGCTCTACTTACCCAGGTTCCCGATGCTCTTGTTGGCCGCTCTGTTTATGGTTTTGAACGCGCTAATCGGCCTGTCGACGGACGTGAGCCGATGGGGGATCGCAGGTTTGCTTGGGCTGCGCGTAAGGATGCTGATTTCGAGTGCCATTTTTCGCTGTTCCGCCAGAAGCCCAATCGCATTGGTTTCAGTCGTAATATCGACAAGGGCTATTTCAGTAGCCGTACCATCCCCTACACCGGGATTCAGTTGGCGTATCACTTGGGGTTTCAGCAGGTCTTCGTGGTTGGGATGGACTTGGATTCGAGCAAGGGCCGTTTCTACGAACAGGGTGAGGATGCAGTCGGTAGTCGCCTGGATGGCGATTACGAGGACTACATCCTGCCGTGTTTCGAGCTGATGGCTAAACGGGTAGTCAGTCCAGCTTTCCAGGTTTACAACCTGTCGCTAGAAAGCCGTTTGCCGGGTACTGTGCTGCCCAAACTGTCTCTGGATCAGTTGGATGACTTGCTAGCGGCTTTGTAGGCAGCCACAAGTTCCTCCCACGGGAAATTATGCACCTTGCGCCGCTGCAGGTAGTTGCGCAGATGTTGAAAGTTGCGGCGAATCAACATGCGTCCTAGCGGTCGGCTTTTGAAACGAATATCGAGAAAATCGATCAGGCCGAAGTCGCCATCTGGGGTGCGCAGGATGTTGCCTAAATGCAGTGAGCGGAAGTAGATGCCGCGCTGGTGCAGGCGGTAGATATAGGCTGCCAGTTGCGGCAGCAACACGTCGAACTGTTCGCGACTATCGCGAAAAAGACGGTCCAACGGCTGGCCTGCGAGTGGTTCGTAGAGGCAGGCGCTGACAAGTTTGCTGCGGTCGATCCAGCATATTTCGCAAATGGTCGGTGTCTGAATGCCTACAGCTTGCAAGCGGCTTGCCCGGTCATCGAATCGCGCCGCGTCGGGGCGCAGGCGGGCAAGCAAGGGCAGGCGGCGGCTGCGGAAGATTTTCAATAATTTGCCATCGACTAGGCGAATTACCTTGGCGCCATGGCTGTCTTTTTCCAGTACCTCACCATGGCTCAGCCAATCTTGGAATTCTTTCGCTGTTACAATCCGCATCTTATTTCTCTAGTCGTCGTACGAGGCGTGCCGAATGGCCAATTCTAACCAGCAATCGAGTATCAAGGTTTATTTGCGATTGCTGAAATACGTGGTCCCTTACTCGGGCCTGTTCGCCATCAGTATCTTGGGCTTTTTGATTTTTGCGTCCACCCAGCCGATGTTTGGCTACATCCTCAAGTATTTTGTGGATGGATTGGCCAACCCGGAGGCGAGCTTTTTCGCTGCAGTACCCTATCTGAACGACATTCCATTTCTGGTCAATCTCAAGCTTATGCACGTTGTGCCGCTGCTGATTGTGTTGATTGCGCTCTGGCAGGGCATTGGTTCCTTTCTAGGAAACTATTTTCTGGCCAGGGTCTCGCTGGGGTTGGTGCATGACCTGCGGGTTTCATTGTTTAACAACCTGCTGGTGCTGCCAAATCGCTACTTTGATACCCACAACTCGGGGCATCTGATTTCACGGATCAGCTTTAACGTGACCATGGTTACGGGGGCTGCCACCGATGCGATCAAGGTGGTGGTGCGCGAGGGTATGACAGTGATTTTTCTGTTCGCCTCGTTGTTGTGGATGAATTGGAAGTTGACCCTGGTGATGCTGGCAATTCTGCCGCTTATCGGCCTGATGGTCACCAGTGCCAGCCGCAAATTCCGTAAGCAGAGCAAGAAGATCCAGGTGGCCATGGGCGATGTGACCCACGTGGCGTCCGAGACGATTCAAGGCTATCGGGTTGTTCGCAGTTTCGGTGGCGAGTCTTACGAGCAGACCCGATTTCTCAGCGCGAGTAACAGCAACCGCGAAAAACAGCTGCGCATGACCAAGACCGGCGCTGTGTATACGCCGATGCTGCAGCTGGTGATTTACAGCGCCATGGCAGTGCTGATGTTCCTGGTGCTGTTGATGCGTGGTGATGCGTCGCCGGGTGACTTGGTGGCCTATATCACCCTGGCGGGCCTGCTGCCTAAGCCGATTCGTCAGCTGTCCGAAGTCAGCGCCACGGTGCAGAAGGGCCTGGCCGGTGCCGAAAGCATTTTCGAGCAGTTGGACGAGGATCAGGAGGTCGATCACGGTACCGAAGAGCGCACACGGGTCAGTGGTCGCCTTGAGGTACGTGATTTGAGCTTCCAGTATCCGGGCGCCGAAAAACCGGTGCTCAAAAACATTTCCTTTGTTGCTGATCCTGGCCAGATGGTCGCTTTGGTGGGGCGTTCGGGCAGTGGCAAGTCCACTCTGGCCAGCTTGATCCCGCGCTTCTATCACCATGAGCATGGCCAGATCCTGCTCGATGGTCTGGATGTCGAACACTACCGCCTGCGCAACCTGCGTCAGCACATTGCGCTGGTGACCCAGCATGTAACCCTGTTCAACGACACGGTGACTAATAATATTGCCTACGGTGATCTGGCCGGTGCGCCGTTTGAGGATGTGCGTAAGGCGTCTGAGGCGGCCTACGCAGCCGAGTTTATTGAGAAGCTCCCTGAGGGCTACTCCACCCTGGTCGGTGAGAATGGCGTACTGCTCTCCGGCGGGCAGCGCCAGCGTTTGGCAATCGCTCGTGCGTTGCTGAAGAACGCGCCGTTGCTGATCCTCGATGAGGCTACTTCAGCACTCGATACCGAGTCGGAGCGGCATATCCAGGGGGCGCTGGACGAAGTGATGAAGGGGCGTACGACGCTGGTTATCGCGCACCGTTTAAGCACCATCGAGAAGGCTGATCTGATTCTAGTGATGGATCAGGGGCAGATTGTCGAGCGCGGCACCCACAGCGAGTTGCTGGCGATGAATGGTTACTACGCACGCCTGCATGCGCGTGACTTCGTCGAGGTCGAAGACCTGGTCGCGGAGCCTGATGCCTGATGCTCAGTCATTTACGTGCCTGGCGTGAGCGTGGCTGGACTCCGATTGATGCTGCTGCTTATGCCGACGCCTGGCAGCGGTTTGGTGGCAGTGTCGCTACCCATCCGCAGGTGATCGAGCGTCTGGCAGGGCTTGCAGGCTTGCCGGTGCGTTACCTGGGCTGGTTTGAGCGGGGCGAATTGCGCGCTGCGGTACCGACTTGGGGGCGCCATCTGGCCTTGTCCAAGGATGTGCTGAAACAGCAGGGCAAGCGTGGCTTGTTCGATTTGGGCAATGCCGAGATCATTTTGCCGCTGGCGAGCGACGCGCGTGTACCGCTGCGCCATAAGGTGCGCTACCTGTCGGTTCTGAATGCAGAGCAGGTGATCGGTCGATGTGAGCAGCCTGAAGGCCTGGCGTTGGCCCGCGAGCCTGAGGAGTACAGCAAGAAGTTTCGCTACAACCAGCGTCGTGAGCAGCGCTTGCTGGAAGAGGCGGGCGGTGTTGTACGGCCGATGTTGGAGTTGTCCGCTGCCGAGCAGGCGGTGATATACGCCGATCTGTTTCAGCGCCGCTGGGGCTTCGAGGCGACTGGTAAGGCGCATTTGGCCGAGGTGTTTAGCCTGATGCGTGACTTTATGACTGGCTCGTTGATCTACCTGAACGACCAGCCAGTGGCGATTCAGGTGCTCTACCGCGTCGAGGCGCCGCAATGGGTTAGTTTGGAATACATCAACGGTGGTGTGGACCCGCAAAACCGCGAGTTCAGTCCCGGCAGCGTGCTCAGCTTTATCAACACCCAAACCGCCTGGGCTGAAGCGCGGGCTATCGGCAAACCGCTGCGCTATTCGTTTGGTCGGGCCGACCGCGAATACAAAGATCGCTGGTGCAATCGCATGCCGGTTTATCAGGTCTGATTATGTCCGCACGCAAGCAAACCCTGCTCAAACAGCATCGTCGGCAAAAGCGCATTGCGCTGTTGGTGGCGCTGGCGCTGTTGTGCCTGCTGGGCGTATTTGTCGCCTGGTGGTGGGTGCCATTGCTTTTGCTGGTTGGCTGGATAGCCCATGAGGCTTGGTTTGCCGACCATCTGTTTTACGCCCCTGATGACGACTACAGCTATGAGTTTGCTCAGGATGTACCTGCATTAGCAGGGCGCATCGAAGCCGGGCGCCTGTTGCTGGATGGCGATATTGGTGCTGCCGATACCCTGATTTTGCAGGTGCAGCTCAAGGCGAGCTGGCTAGGGCGCTGGTTGGACCCCTATGTGCTGATTGGCACTGACCGTCAGGATTTCGAGCGGGGCGTGAACGGCCGTCGCTACCTCAACCTGTCCGGTCAGCAGGATGCATTGGGATGTGGCGCGCTGCAGCTGCGTGGCCGCTTCTGTCGCATTGAGCCGGCCGTCACTTTGTTTGCCCTGAGCAATCCGGATTATGCCGAGCAGCGCCTGATGGTGATTGCGCCCCATGCCGACGATGCTGAACTTGCAGCCTTTGGTCTGTATAGCCGAGCGCGTGATGTCAGCATCGTGACCCTGACCCAGGGCGAGATCGAGGCTGAGTCCTATCAGGCGCTGAAGCTGGACAAAGCCGCCGCTGCCCGGCTCAAAGGGCGTCTACGTGCATGGGACAGCTTGGCCGTTCCGCTCTGGGGCGGTGTGCCGCAGAGTCAATGTTTGCAGCTGGGCTATTACTGCCTGCAGTTACCCGCGATGCAGGCTCAACCTGAGACGGCTTTTGCTTCGCGCGAGTCGGATGAGGGCGATATTCGCAGCGTGCGCGCGGCCAATTCAATCGCACTGCCTGGCGACGCCGATGGCCTGCCCCACTGGCGCAACCTGCTGGCCGATTTAGTCGCGGCGCTTGAGCACTACCAGCCTGAGGTAGTGGTCACGCCGCACCCGCAGCTGGACCCGCACAGTGATCATGTAGCCAGTACCCAGGCGCTGCTGGAGGCGATTGAGCTGAGTAGCTGGAAGCCGAAAACCCTGCTGCTGTATGCCAACCATCTGCACGACAACGACCGCTGGCCAATGGGCCCGGCGGGCTTTGGCATTGCACTGCCGCCAGCTATTGAAGCGCTGCCTGCAGATGGCTTGTGGAGCCCAGGGTTAGATACCGCGCGGCAGCTGGATAAGGCTATGGCCTTGGCCATGCAACACGACTTACAAGGCGCATTGCCACTTAAACGGCGCATCCGCCGGTTGATCCAGCGCCTGCTGGTCGGGCGGCGCTGGCCGGTAACTGGGGAAGATGAATTCTTCCGCAAGGCGGTGCGCCGCCACGAACTGTTCTGGGTGCGTACGCTCGACGGTTGATCAGCGTATTTACCTGCCAATGTTATGATTTGCGGCGATTCGTTTTAGCCGCTTCTGGAGTGTTTATGAAATTGTCCATGCCGCGTTTCGACCAGGCCGCCGTTCTGGTGGTGGGCGACGTTATGCTCGACCGTTATTGGCATGGCGGCACCTCGCGGATTTCTCCGGAAGCGCCGGTGCCGGTGGTCAAGGTCGAGCAGATTGAGGATCGCCCAGGCGGTGCCGCCAACGTTGCGTTGAACATCGCTGCATTAGGTGCGCCGGCCATATTGGTTGGCGTCACTGGTCAGGATGAAGCGGCCACTAGCCTGAGCAATAGCCTGCAGGCGGTAGGGGTGAAAACCCTGTTTCAGTGCATCAAGGACCAACCCACCATCGTCAAGCTGCGGGTGATGAGTCGCCATCAGCAGCTGCTGCGCATGGACTTTGAAGAGCCGTTCCGCACCGACAGTGCCGCTCTGGCGGCCAGCGTCGAGTCGCAGTTGGAGGGCATCAAGGTGCTGATTCTCTCCGATTACGGCAAGGGCGCGCTGCAGAACCATCAGGCATTGGTGCAGCTGGCCCGTAGCAAAGGTATTGCCGTGCTGGCCGATCCCAAGGGCAAGGATTTTTCCATCTACCGTGGCGCCAGCCTGATTACTCCGAACCTGCACGAATTCGAAACCATCGTCGGCCCTTGCCACGATGAGGCCGAGTTGGTGGCCAAGGGCGCTGCCCTAATGAGTGAGCTGGAGTTGGGCGCGCTGCTGGTGACCCGTGGCGAGCACGGCATGACTCTGCTGCGCCCAGATCATCCGGCTCTGCACCTGCCAGCCCGCGCCCGCGAAGTGTTCGATGTCACCGGTGCCGGCGATACAGTGATCTCCACCCTGGCCGCCAGTCTGGCTGCAGGCGAGGAATTGCCGCATGCCGTCGCCTTGGCCAATCTGGCTGCCGGTATCGTGGTCGGCAAGCTCGGTACCGCAGCCATCAGCGCACCCGAGTTGCGCCGCGCGATCCAGCGTGAAGCGGGCTCCGAGCGTGGCGTACTTAGCCTCGATCAACTGCTGTTGGCGATCGAGGATGCCCGCGCCCATGGCGAGACGATTGTTTTCACCAATGGCTGTTTCGACATTTTGCATGCCGGTCACGTGACCTACTTGGAGCAGGCGCGCGCGCAGGGCGACCGACTGGTGCTGGCGGTGAATGATGACGCTTCGGTCAGCCGCCTGAAAGGCCCTGGTCGACCGATCAATGCGGTGGATCGGCGTATGGCCGTGCTGGCTGGTTTAGGCGCGGTAGATTGGGTGGTGAGCTTTAGTGAAGACACTCCGGAAAATCTGCTGCGTGCGGTCAAGCCGGATGTGCTGGTCAAGGGCGGCGACTATGGCATCGAGCAGGTGGTCGGCGCCGATATCGTCACGGCTTATGGCGGCGAAGTGCGCGTGCTGGGGCTGGTGGAAAACAGCTCGACCACCGCCATCGTCGAGAAAATCCGCAGTAAGTAAACCTCCGCGGCGACTGGCTGTTTTGCCAGTCGCTGGCGTCGGCGCGGTCATAGGCGCTTGCCCCGACCGCGCGCATGATCATCGGCATCCCCCGCATGGAGCGAGATGCCATGACTTCCGACGTACAGGGCCGTGCCCTGGCAATGCTCAACCGGGTCGCCCAGGCTGACTGGCCGGACCGCTTGAAGCTGCGCAAACCCTTCGAAAAACTCATCTACACCGGCAGTCGTGCGAGCTTTCGTGCGGCGGCGCAGCGCGCGGGCAAAGTCGCCAAATTGCCGCGCCCGGCTGATCCCGATGCCTTGTTCGATCTGTCGCTGTCCGATGAGCAGCAGATGCTGGTGGAGATGCTCGAAGCCTTCGCCAGCGAAGTGCTGCGCCCGTTGGCCCATGACGCCGATGAGCAGGCTGCGCTGCCGGCCGCCTTGCTCAACCAGGCCCATGAACTGGGGCTGACTCACTACGCGGTGAGTGAAGCCCAAGGCGGTATGGCCGGTGAGCGCACCACACTGAGCAATGCGTTGATTGCCGAGGCGCTGGGCAAGGGCGACTTGTCCTTGGCGGCTGCATTGTTGGTGCCGTTGTCAGCAGCCAACTGCATTCGCCGCTGGGGCAATGCGGCGCAGCAGGCGCGCTGGTTGCCGGCCTTTGTCGGTGAGGAGCCTGCGCCGGTGATGGCCATTGCGGTCAATGAACCCACGCCGTTGTTTGACCCGCACAAGCTGGCGACTCGGGCGCGCAAGCGCGGTAAACATTACGTACTCAGCGGTGAGAAGAGCCTGGTGCTGCGCGGCCTTGATGCCAGTCAGCTGATCATCGCGGCACAAGCTGCGGAGGGCCCGGCGCTGTTTATCGTCGAGGCTGGCGCCAAGGGCCTACAGCGCAGCCCGCAACCGGCCATGGGCCTGAAAGCGGGTAGTACCGCGCGCGTGCGGTTGAACAACGTCAAGGTGCCGTTGGATGCACGGCTCGCCGCTGAGCATTTCAACTACCAGAGCTTTCTCGATTACGCCGGCCTGGCCTGGTGCGCCCTGGCCGTGGGCACGGCGCAGGCGGCGCTGGATTATATGGTGCCTTACTGCAACGAGCGGTTGGCCTTTGGTGAGCCGATCAGCCATCGCCAGGGCGTAGCCTTTATGGTCGCGGACATGGCCGTAGAAATTGATGCCATGCGCCTGATGGTCTGGCGCGCCTGTGCGCGTGCCGAGCAGGGTTTGTCGTTCCAGCGCGAAGCCTATCTGGCGCGCCTTCTGTGCAGCGAGAAGGCCATGAAGATCGGCACCGACGCCGTGCAGTTGCTCGGCGGCCATGGCTTTACCAAAGAACATCCAGCCGAGCGCTGGTACCGCGATTTGCGTGCGCTGGCGATTATGGCCGGCGGTCTCCAGCTTTAAGGGCGCCTCAAAATGAATCTGGAAACTCCGAAAAAATTCCGTGGCCTGGTCAATCAGGCCCACCAGGTGGCGGAGAATTACTTTCGCCCGCTTTCGCGCAAATACGACAAGGCCGAGCACGCCTATCCCAAGGAGCTGGACCTGCTGGCAGCGCTGCTCGATGGCATGAATGCCGGCTCGCCGGACGCAATCGGCGCCACCTCTGCGAGCAAGCGCGGCGCGGGCCGTGAACAGCAGGACGGCATCAAGAATGGCGGCAATCTGTCCGCCCTGTTAGGGGTGATGGAGCTGTGCTGGGGCGATGTCGGTCTGCTGCTGGCCATGCCGCGTCAGGGGCTGGGCAACGCGGCGATTGCTGCGGTGGCCAATGATGAACAGCTGGCGCGCTTCGGCGGTACCTGGGCAGCCATGGCGATTACCGAGCCGGGCTGCGGCTCGGATTCGGCGGCGATTCGCACCACGGCGATCAAGGACGGCGATCACTACGTGCTCAACGGCGAGAAGATCTACGTCACTTCCGGCGAACGCGCCGATGCCGTGGTGGTCTGGGCCACGCTGGACAAGAGTCTCGGCCGGGCGGCGATCAAGTCCTTTGTGGTGGAGCACGGCACACCAGGCATGAGTGTCACCCGCCTGGAGAAGAAGCTCGGGATCAAGGCCTCGGATACGGCGGCGATCAGTTTCAGCGATTGCCGCGTGCCGGCGGCCAACCTGCTGGGAAATCCCGAGATCGATGTACAGAAGGGCTTTGCCGGGGTGATGGAAACCTTCGACAACACCCGTCCGTTGGTCGCCGGGATGGCGGTGGGCGTGGCCAAGGCGTCGCTGGACCGCACCCGTGAGCTGCTGAAAAAGGTCTGCACGCTGGATTACCGCAAGCCACTGCTCAGTGTCACGCATGCCGAGGCGACGCTGTATCGCCTGGAGGCCGAATGGGAGGCCGCGCGCCTGCTCACCCTGAAAGCCGCCTGGATGGCCGACAACAAACTGCCCAACTCCAAGGAAGCGTCCATCGCCAAGGCCAAGGCTGGGCGGGTGGCCAACGAGGTGACGCTGAAGTGTGTCGAGCTGGCCGGTGCGTTGGGTTACGGCGAGGATGAGCTGTTGGAGAAGTGGGCGCGCGACTCGAAGATTCTCGACATCTTCGAAGGCACCCAGCAGATCCAGCTGCTGATTGTGGCGCGGCGCCTGCTGGGCAAGAGTTCCAGCGAATTGAAGTAGTTATTCAATCTGGCTGGATGAACCCAGCCAGATTGCCTGAAATCCCTTTTTGCCCTGCTTAGGTGGGGCTTTTTTGCGTCTGCAGCAGCCAATCCTTCCAGCGGATACGCTCGTCCCTTACCAGCCAGCCATCCTGTGGCGCAAAGCTCTCCGCCAGCCACAGACCGCGGGTGCTGGCGGGTGAAAGCTGGCCTTGCTTCAGGGTCAGCAGCTCGGCAGTTGGCCGGCCCTGATCCAGCGGGATCAGAAACAGATCGGGGCGGGCGCGGTTGAGGCGGGCGATCAGTTGGCCATCTTCCAGGTGCTCGTCGACATGCAGCAGGCTGAGCTGGCGCGTTTCCTTGGGCAAATCCAGGCGCAGGTCGTAGACCAGCTGCAGGGAGGCGGTCGGCAGATGCACGTAGGCGCGCGGGCGTTCGAGTAGCTTGAGGTTGCCGCATTGCACCGGCCGCGCCGCGCCGGACAGCGAGCTGAGGCTGAAGTGCGCGGTTTCCCGGTAGCGCAGGCTGCTTTGGTAGGGTGTCGGCAGCCAGGTGTCGCCAAAGCGCCCGCTTAGCCAGCCTTCCGGGGTTTCCAGCAGGCATTCTTCGGCCACTTCCTGAATCGCGGTGAGCAGCGGCAGGTTGAGCTCATGGGCCGGCACATAGCCGGAGATCAACTTGAGCACCACATCGCCGCGATCGGCGCGACGCTGGCGCACCAGTACCCAGTATTCGCGGCCCTGCCAGTTGAGGGTCAGCCGCACCGAAACGCCCAGGTTGGCCAGCTCCACGGCAAAGCGCTGAGTGTCGGCCACAACCACAGGTTTGCGCTTTTCCAGCATCTGGCTGAAGTTCAGCGGCATGCCCAGGCCTTGGTAACTCAGGCCTTCCGGGCTGGCTTCGACAAACAGTTGCAGGGTCTTGAAGCTGCTGGGGTCTTTGCGGATCAGGGTGCGCGGCATTGCAACTCCTCGCGGGCATGGGCATGGCCTGAGAGCTTGGCACAGATCGCCGGGTGAGACCCGTCAGGCAATATCCTGAATTACAGCGGCGGCCGTGGCGACGTTATGCGCCAGGTGCTGTGGGTTGATGGTGCCGATAATCGCGCTGCAGGCGGCCGGGTGGCTGAAGATTAGCTCGAAACTGGCGCGCACCGGGTCGACGCCCGGCGCCAGGCAGGCGTGACCGCTGGCCAGGGCCTTCTTGATCAGGATGCCTTTGCCGTGCAGTTCGGCGTAGTCGAGCACTGCCTGCTCGCCTTGCTCATTGAGGTTATAGGTGACCATCGCGCAGTCACCGTGTTCCAGTGCCAGCAGGCCGCCTTCAACGGTTTTGCCGGAGAGGCCGAAGCCGCGAATTTTGCCTTCTCGCTTAAGCTCAGCCAGGGTTTCGTACACGCCGCTATCACGCAGAATGGCCACATCGTTGCCGTCGGAATGCACCAGTACCAGGTCGATAAAGTCGGTTTCCAGACGCTTGAGGCTGCGCTCCACGGAGAACCGGGTGTGCGCCGGGCTGAAGTCGAAGTGCGACTGGCCGTTGTCGAACTCTTCACCGACCTTGCTGACAATCACCCACTGCTGGCGCTGAGCGCGCAGCAGCGGGCCGAGGCGGGTTTCGCTGGTGCCGTAAGCGGGTGCGGTGTCGATCAGATTGATGCCCAGATCATGGGCCTGGGCCAGCAGTTCGCGGGCGGCGGCGTCATCGGGGATGGTGAAACCGTTGGGGTATTTCACCCCCTGATCACGGCCCAGTTTGACCGTGCCCAGGCCCAGCGGTGAAACCAGCAGCTCGGTGGCGCCCAGTGGGCGATGCAGGTTGTGCAGGCTGTGCAGTGGATGCATCAGAACAGTTCCTCCCAAACCGGTGGGGCCACGGCGGGCTGCGGCAGCTCCGGCAGTGGTGCGTGGTTGCCTGGGCGAATGCCATCGCGTTCCAGTGCGGCCAGCACGCGATCGGCGAAGTCCGGGGCTAGGGCCAGTTTAGTCGGCCAGCCGACTAGCAGTTTGTCCTGCTCGTGCAAAAAGGCATTGTCCGGGCGTACCAGGCCGGATTGCGCCGGTTCAGCGCGTTCCACCCGCAGCGTAGCCCATTGCGCGGCGGACAGATCGACCCAGGGCAGTAGCTCGCTCAGCTCTTTTTTCGCCGCCTGGATCTGCGCCGCTTCATCACGGGCTACGCCATCGGCTTCGGCCAGATCGCCACCCAGGTACCAGACCCACTGGCCATCGGCGGCCGGGTGGGTGGTGATGGTGACGCGCGGCTTCGGCCCGCCGCCCAGGCAGTGGGCGTACAGCGGTTTCAGCGTCGGGCCTTTGACCAGGGCCATATGCAGCGGGCGCAGTTGCTGGGCCGGCTGGCTGAGGCCGAGGCTGCTGAGCAGTTCGGCATTGCCACGGCCGGCGCTGAGAATGACGCGCTGTGCGCGGATCTCGCGGCCATCGACAATCAGCCCTACCAGTTCGCCATTTTCCCGCAGCGGTTCGATGCGCTCAGCGGCCAGCAAACCGTCGCCGGCCATCTCGCTCAGGCGGCTGATCAGGCTTGGCACATCCAGCACCAGTTCGGCCAGGCGGTAGACCTTGCCTTTGAATTTTGGGTGCTGCAGGGCTGGCGGCAGTTGCTCGCCCTTGACCTGATCGACCCGGCCGCGCACCGCCTTGCTGGCAAAAAAACTGGTGATATTGCCGGCCAGACTGCCCGGCGACCACAGGTAGTGGGCATCGGAGAGCAGGCGCACTCCAGCCAGATCCAGCTCACCGCTGCCGGCTAAAGCTTCGCGCCAGCGCCGTGGCATATCGGCGATGGCTTCGGAGGCGCCGGTCAGCGCGCCATGCAGGGCGTATTTGGCGCCGCCATGGATGATGCCCTGGGATTTCACGCTCTGCCCGCCGCCGAGGCGGGCGTTTTCCACCAGCACAGTAGCGAAACCCTGACGGCGCAGGCGCGCATTCAGCCAGAGGCCGGCGATGCCGCCGCCCACGATCAAAACATCAGTGCTTAACGCCTGGGACATGCATGTGTCTCACCGGGAAAACAGGCGCGCAGTATAACCCGCTCGCGCTGTCACGCCTGCGTGGCCCAGAACCGTCTTAATGTCCGACGCTTTGCGAGAACAACTGAATCACTACGACGCCTGCGACGATCAAGCCCATGCCGAGCATGGCCGGCAGGTCCAGGCGCTGCTGGTAGAGAAACACCGCGGCGATGCTTACCAGCACGATGCCCAGGCCCGCCCATACCGCGTAAGCGACGCCGACCGGGATGGTTTTCACCACCAGGCTGAGCATCCAGAACGAGATGGCGTAGCCGACCACAACCAGCAGCAGGGGCAGAGGTTTGTTGAAACCATCCAGGGCCTTCATCGAGGTGGTGGCGATGACTTCGGCAGTGATGGCAATAGCGAGGTAGAGATAGCCGCCCATGATGTGGCCTCCTTGGTGGTCTGGCGGCCATTCTAGTGATCTGGCGGATGGGATAAAGTGATTACCTATCTGAATTGGAGATGGGTTATGCAGTGGAGCCTGGAGCAGATTCGCCTGTTTGTCAGCGTCGCCGATGGCCAGTCGTTCTCCGCCGTGGGCCGGCAGATGCAGCGTGCGCAGTCGGCGGTGAGCAATGCGATTGCCTTGCTAGAGGCCGACCTTGGCGTGCGTCTGTTCGAGCGCAGCAGCGGCCGTCAGCCGCGCCTGACCGATGCCGGCGCGGCCCTGCTGGAAGAAGCGCGCGAAGTGCTGCGTCAGTGTCAGCGTCTGGAAGGACGGGCGCTGGGCTTGGTGCGCGGTGAGGAGGTGCGCCTGCGCCTGGCCCAGGATGAGGCGATGCCCTATCAGCCGGTGCTCGACAGCCTGGAGGCGCTGGCTCAGCAATTTCCGCTGCTGGAGGTGCAGCTGGCCAGCGGCGCCCAGGGCGATGTTGCGCGCAAGTTGCTGGAGCACCGCGCCGACCTCGGCCTGCTGTTTCACCATGAGCAGATGCCTGACGCCCTGGAGCGCCAGCGTCTGGGCACCATCGAGATGGTTACCGTGTGCGGGGCGGGGCACGCTCTAGCGGGAGCTGGGCATGTCGACCGGCGTGAGCTGGCGCGGCATCGGCAACTGCTGATGGCGCCGCAGGACAGTCACTATCCGGGCGGCGAGCAGCTCAGCCCGTCGGTCTGGCGCACCGACAGCTTCTACGCCATGGCCGAGCTGCTGATGCGCAACCTTGGCTGGGCCTGGCTGCCGCGTCATGTGGTGCAGTACCCGACCTACCAGAGCCAGTTGGTTGAGCTGAGCAGCGATTGGACGCCGCCACCGCTGGTGGTGGAGTTGGTTTGCCGGCGTGATGAGGCGCTGGGGCCCGCGGCGTTATGGTTGGCCGAGTGCTTTGCTCAGCATTTGCAGGCCATCGGCTAGCAGGCCGTTGAAAAACTACCTACGTTGGCAATACTGCGTTAAAAACAGGCTCGGAATGCTCATTTACAGCACGTAAACTCCGCTTCCTCGCCTGTTTTTGCCTTGTCTTGCCTGCCTCGCCTACATTTTTCAACGGCCTGCTGATCCGGGCCTGCGCCTGACTCGACGGTATTGGCCAAAGTGCATAAGCTGCGCGCCATGAATAGAAGCCTCTACACCCTGTTGTTTCATCTCGGCCTGCCGCTGGTGGCCGGGCGTCTGGCGTGGCGTGCCTGGCAGGCGCCGGCCTATGCCAAACGTATTGGCGAGCGCTTTGCCCTTGGCCTGCCGGCGCTCAAACCCGGCGGTATTTGGCTGCATGCGGTGTCGGTGGGCGAAAGCATCGCCGCCGCGCCGCTGGTGCGTGAACTGCTGGTGCGCTACCCGCAGCTGCCGATCACCATCACCTGCATGACCCCGACCGGCTCGGAGCGTATTCAGGCGATGTTTGGCACTGCGGAGTACGCGGGTCGGGTGCAGCATTGCTACCTGCCGTATGACCTGCCCTGGGCGGCAGCGCGTTTTCTCGATCAAGTACAGCCACGGCTGGCGGTGATTATGGAAACCGAGCTGTGGCCCAACCATATCCACCAGTGCGCCAAGCGCGGCATTCCTGTGGCGCTGGCCAATGGGCGGCTTTCCGAACGCTCGGCCCGTGGCTATGCGCGCTTTGCCAAACTGACTGCGCCGATGCTGGCTGAGCTGGATTTGCTTGCCGTGCAAACAGCGCTGGAAGCCGAACGCTTTCGCAGCTTGGGCGCGCGTCCTGAGTGCGTCGAGGTTACCGGTTCGATCAAGTTTGATCTGACGATTGATCCGGCATTGTTGACCCGCGCTACAGCCTTGCGTGAGCAATGGCAGGCGACGCATCGCCCGGTGTGGATCGCGGCGAGCACCCATGCCGGTGAGGATGAAATCGTCCTCGCTGCCCATCGCGAGCTGCTTAAGCAGAATCCTGATGCGCTATTGATTCTGGTACCGCGCCATCCCGAGCGTTTCAATACGGTGTTCGAGTTGTGCCAGCGGCAAGGTTTCAACACGCGGCGCCGCTCCACTGGTGAAGCGCTGCTGGCGAGCGATCAGGTGCTGCTTGGCGACACCATGGGCGAGCTGCTGTTTCTCTATGCCCTGGCCGATATCGCCTTTGTCGGTGGCAGCCTGGTGGCCAATGGCGGGCATAACCTGCTGGAGCCGGCGGCGCTGGGCAAGCCGGTGTTGAGCGGCCCGCATCTGTTTAACTTTCTGGAGATTGCCGCGCAGTTGCGTGCTGCCGGTGCGTTGAGCGAGGTGGTGGATGCCGGCGGTCTGGCGCAGCGAGTCGCGCAACTATGGCGTGAGCCTGAGGCGGCGCAGGCCATGCGTGATGCGGGGTTGGCGGTGATGCAGGCCAATCAGGGCGCGCTGGCGCGTTTGCTGGCTGGCCTGGGGCGATTATTAGCGGGTAAGCCTTAACAGGCTCCTGCAAATGGATGCGCCATAAAAAAGCCCGCTGAATTCAGCGGGCTTTTTTGTTTTGCTCAACTCAGTACTGCGGGTTGCCGCGTAGCTGGGCTTCGGCGGCTTTGGCCAGGTCCGGCGGGAGGAAGTCTTTATCCGGGTTGTAGTCGGATTTCAGGTACTGCTCGAGGGCAGCCAGGTCGTCCGGGCTGAGGGTGCCGGCGGCCTGCTTCAAGCGCAGGTTGTTGAGGATGTAGTCGTAACGCGCGTTGTTGTAGTTGCGCACCGAGCTGTACAGCTGGCGCTGGGCATCCAGCACGTCAACGATGTTACGGGTACCGACCTGATAGCCGATTTCGGTGGCTTCCAGGGCGCTCTGGTTGGAGATGATCGACTGCTTGCGCGCCTGCACGGTTTCCACGTCGGTATTTACCGCGCGGTGCAGGTTGCGGGTGTTCTGCACCACCTGGCGGCGCAGGCTTTCACGCAGCTGCTCGGTCTGGTTCAGGCGCTGGTAGGACTCGCGCACCTGGGAGCTGGTCAGGCCGCCGCTGTACAGCGGGATATTCAGTTGCAGGCCAATTGAGCGTTGCTCGACATCACCACTGAAGCGCGCCTGGCCGGGGGCGCCCGAGTTGCTGAAGCCGAGGCTGTCGTTGTCGCCTTTCTGGTAGCTGGCAACCGCATCCAGAGTCGGGGCGTGGCCGGATTTGCGCTGGCGCAGGGTTTCTTCGGCGGCGTCAACGGCGTAGTTGCTGGCTTGCAGATTGAGGTTCTGCGCGGCGGCGGTGTCGACCCAGGCCTTGGCGTCGTTTGGCGTCGGCGCGAGGATCGGCAGGCTGTGTTCGATGCCTTCTAGGGCGGCGAAGTCGCGATTGGTCAGGGTGATCAGCGCCTCGAAGGCATCTTCTACCTGTTGCTGGGCGATGATGCGGTTGGCGCGGGCGGTGTCGAAACCGGCCTGGGCTTCCAGCACGTCGGTCTTGTCCGAGAGGCCGACATCGAAGCGCTCGTTGGCTTGATCCAACTGACGTTTGAACGCCGCTTCTTCGGCCTTGGTCGAGGCCAGGTTGTCCTGGGCGCGCAGTACCGCGAAGTAGGTTTCGGCGCTCTGCAGAATCAGGTTCTGTTCGGTGGCCGACAGCTCCAGCGCAGCTTGCTCGTTGGTCGCTTCAGCGGCCTGCAGCTGGAACCAGCGGTCAGCGCGGAACAGCGGCTGGCTGAGGTTGGCCTGGTACACCATGCCGCTGCGCGAGCTGGTATTGGCAGGCGAGTCGACCTGGGTACGGGTGTCGCTCAGGTTGGCGCCGGCAGACAGGTTCGGCAGCAGGCCGGCACGGGCCTGGGGTACCACTTCGCTGCGCGCTTCATAGTCAGCACGGGCGGCGGCCAGGTCGGCATTGTTGGCGGCGGCTTCCTGGTAAACCGTGACCAGGTCAGTTTTGGTGGACAGCGGGGCTTGTTCAGCAGCCCAGGCCATTCCGTTGGACGCGGCGGCCACAGCGAGAGCCAGAGAGAGTCTGCGCAACATGAGGGTGATCCTGATTTTGGCGGTAATCGGCAAGGCTAAGGGGCGCTGCCGAGAGGGTCAAGATTTGTCTGGAGCTGAATGAGTGTAGATTGCAACAATCCGTGGCGTCTTCTGTGCGCAGGGGTATTTGTAGTGGGTGCCTTCGTCACTTTCCGACGCGTGGGTCATGAGAAATTGACTCCCGAGTTGGTTTTATTGGCTGGGGTTGATTAGACTGGCCGCGTTCTTGTCGGGGTGCCCCAATTGCGGGGCTGAGATTGGCAGCTGCCGGATCCCGTTGAACCTGATCAGGTTAAGGCCTGCGTAGGGAACAAGATGTGCTCGCCCTTCCTCCGGCGAGCCTCTGGCACCGCCCCTGGTGCACCTTTCGCCGCTCATCCGTCCAGGTTCGCTCCGACATATAGCCCTGGAGAGCCGCCGATGAGCACACAAGAAAAAAACCTCAATCCGATCCTGAGTGAATCTGCCCAGGTCGACCAGCAGTCGATCCAACCCTTCCCGCGTTCGCAGAAAGTCTATGTACAGGGCTCGCGCCCGGACATCCTGGTGCCGATGCGCGAAATCAGCCTGGACGTTACCCCGACCGACTTCGGTGGCGAGATCAACGCGCCCGTGGTGGTTTACGACACCTCCGGCCCGTACACCGATCCCAAGGTCATCATCGACGTGCGCAAGGGCCTGGGCGACGTGCGTTCACCGTGGATCGAATCCCGTGGCGACACCGAGCGCCTGCCTGGCCTGAGCTCCAACTTCGGCCAGCAGCGCCTCGCCGATGCCGAGCTGACCAAGCTGCGTTTCGCCCACGTCAACAATCCGCGCCGCGCCAAGGCCGGTGCCAACGTCAGCCAGATGCACTACGCGCGCAAAGGCATCATCACCGCTGAGATGGAATACGTTGCCATCCGCGAGAACATGAAGCTGGAAGTGGCCCGTTCCGCCGGCCTGCTCGATCAGCAGCATCCCGGCCACAGCTTCGGCGCCAGCGTGCCGAAAATCATCACCCCCGAATTCGTCCGTGAAGAGATCGCCCGCGGCCGCGCGATTATCCCGGCCAACATCAACCACACCGAACTGGAACCGATGATCATCGGCCGTAACTTCCTGGTGAAGATCAACGGCAATATCGGCAACTCGGCGCTGGGCTCGTCCATTGAAGAAGAAGTGGCCAAGCTGACCTGGGGTATTCGCTGGGGTTCGGACACGGTCATGGACCTGTCCACCGGCAAGCACATTCACGAAACCCGCGAGTGGATCATCCGTAACTCGCCAGTGCCGATCGGCACCGTACCGATCTACCAAGCCCTGGAAAAAGTCGGCGGCGCGGCCGAAGAGCTGACCTGGGAGCTGTTCCGCGACACCCTGATCGAGCAGGCCGAGCAGGGCGTGGACTACTTCACCATCCACGCCGGCGTGTTGCTGCGTTACGTGCCGATGACTGCCAAGCGCGTCACCGGCATCGTTTCGCGCGGCGGTTCGATCATGGCCAAGTGGTGCCTGGCGCACCATAAAGAGAACTTCCTCTACACCCATTTCGAAGACATTTGCGAAATCATGAAGGCCTACGACGTCAGCTTCTCGCTGGGTGATGGCCTGCGTCCGGGCTCGATTGCCGACGCCAACGATGAAGCGCAGTTCGGCGAGCTGGAGACCCTCGGCGAGCTGACCAAGATCGCCTGGAAGCACGACGTGCAGACCATGATCGAAGGCCCTGGCCACGTGCCGATGCAACTGATCAAAGAGAACATGGACAAGCAGCTGGAGTGCTGTGACGAGGCGCCGTTCTATACCCTCGGCCCGCTGACCACCGACATCGCGCCAGGTTACGACCACATCACCAGCGGCATCGGTGCGGCGATGATCGGCTGGTTCGGTTGCGCCATGCTTTGCTACGTTACGCCCAAGGAGCACCTGGGCCTGCCGAACAAGGATGACGTGAAGACCGGCATCATCACCTACAAGATCGCCGCGCATGCCGCCGACCTGGCCAAAGGTCATCCGGGCGCGCAGATTCGCGACAACGCACTGTCCAAAGCGCGCTTTGAGTTCCGTTGGGAAGATCAATTCAACCTTGGTCTCGACCCCGACACCGCGCGCAGTTATCACGACGAAACGTTGCCCAAGGACTCGGCGAAGGTGGCACACTTCTGCTCCATGTGCGGGCCGAAGTTCTGCTCAATGAAGATCACCCAGGAAGTTCGCGTCTATGCTGAAGAGCAACGCATCGCCGCACTCGACCTGGATGCCGAGGCGGGCATGCAAGCCAAGGCAGAGGAGTTCAAGGCGCAGGGTGCGCAGCTCTACCACAAGGTCTGATAGAGCTTTTGCTGTGTCATGTTTCGGCGCAGCATAGAGTGTAACCAGGACGGGCCTTCGGGCCCGTTTCTGTTAATTAGGGGGGCGTTATGCAACGAGAAGATGTCGAAGTGATTGAGCGCGAGGCCTGCTTCAGCGGCTTCTACAAGCTCGATCGGCTGCGTTTGCGCCATCGCCAGTTTGCCGGTGGCATGGGCCCGGAGCTGAGTCGCGAATTGTTCGTGCGCCACGATGCAGTGTGCGTGCTGCCCTATGACCCACAGCGTGATTGCGTGGTGCTGATCGAGCAGTTCCGTGTCGGTGCGATGGAGAAAAGCGCCAATCCCTGGCTGATGGAGCTGGTCGCTGGCCTCATCGACAAGGATGAGCAGCCGGAGGAAGTGGCTCGTCGTGAGGCGATGGAGGAGGCCAATCTGCCGTTGACCTCCTTGTGGCCAATTACCCAGTACTACCCGTCACCCGGCGGCTCGGATGAGCGTGTGCATCTGTTCGTCGGCCGTTGCGACAGTGAAGGCGCCGGCGGTGTGCATGGTCTGGCGGAAGAGGGCGAGGATATTCGCGTGCACGTCTGGCCGTTGGAAGATGCCCTGGATGCGCTGAAAGACGGTCGCATCGACAATGCCGCCAGCATCATTGCCCTGCAGTGGCTGGCGCTGAACCGCGCCGAAGTGCGGGGGCTGTGGTCGTGAACCTGCTGCGCGAGCGCTATCGGGTCGACCTGGTCGAGCTGCAAGCCGCTTGCGAAGCCAACTATGCGCGCCTGATGCAGTTGCTGCCGGAAATGCGTGAGGGGCCGGATGCCTACCGGCAGACGCGTCGTGTGGGCATGAGTCAGGGTGAACAACAACTGGGCGTGCTGGCGCTGGAAGTGCTGGAAACCTGTCCCTATACCTCGACCCTCTCCGTGCGCCAGGAGCACAGCCTGCCCTGGCTGCCGGTGCCGCACATGGAGGTGCGCGTGTACCACGATGCGCGTATGGCGGAAGTTATCGGGGCGCAGAGTGCGCGGCGTTTTCGCGGCATTTATCCCTATCCCAATGCTGCTATGCACCAGCCGGATGAGAAGACTCAGCTCAACCTGTTTCTCGGCGAGTGGCTGAGTCACTGCCTGGCCTGCGGTCACGAACTGGCTCCCGTCCGTTAGGTTTTTCCACGTTCTGCCGATAATCAGTCGCAGGCGCATTATTCCGATACGCGCTAGCCTTAGGATGGGCGTTGGATTTACAGCGGGTGTTCTGTGATCTATTCCCCTTTCGCGGGTTTACCGCCCGCAGGGCTAGCCAGCATAATTCACGCATTCCGCTCAAGGAGAAGGTCTTGCCGGGCGCGCCGACTAAAACCACTGCTGATGATCGCTCGGTACTGCTTGTGCAGTTATCCGACAGTCACCTGTTTGCCGACGGGGCAGGCAAGCTATTGGGCATGGATACCCAGGACAGCTTGCAGCGGGTGATCGAGCGTGTGCTGCAGGAGCAACCGCTGATTGACCTGATCCTGGCCAGTGGCGACCTCTCGCAGGACGGCAGCGCTGAGTCCTATCAGCGTTTTCGCGAGATGACCGCCGCCATCCCCGCGCCCGCACGCTGGTTCCCTGGTAACCATGATGAAGTGCCTGCCATGCAGGCGGCCTGCGTCGGCAGTGATCTGCTGGAGCCGGTGATCGACCTGGGCAACTGGCGCGTGACCCTGCTCGACTCTTCGATCCCTGGTGCCGTACCCGGTTACCTCAGTGATCAGCAGCTTGCCTTGCTGGAGCGCGCACTTAGCGAAGAGCCGGATCGTCATCACCTGATCTGCCTGCACCACCACCCGGTGTCCATCGGCTGCAAATGGATGGAACCCATCGGCCTGCGCAACCCAGATGCCCTGTTTGCTGTGCTGGAGCGTTTCAGCCAGGTGCGTGCAGTGCTCTGGGGGCATATCCACCAGGAACTCGATCAGCAGCGCGGCCCGATCCGCCTACTGGCGTCGCCCTCGACCTGCGTGCAGTTCGCCCCGGGCAGCGAGGAGTTTCAGGTAGATAAGACCGCGCCGGGCTATCGCTGGCTGCGCCTGTTCGACGATGGCCGCCTGGAAACCGGGGTGTCGCGGGTTACCGGGATCAAGTTCGAAATCGATTACACCATCAAGGGCTATTGAGCCGCTCGGCTAACCGGTTGCAGCCGGTCGCCGCAACCGGTTAGCCTCCCGCCCCATGACCACATCCATTCTCTATATTCACGGGCTTAACAGCTCGCCGGCATCGCTCAAGGCCAGCCAGTTGCAGCGCGCCATGGCGCAGCTGGGCCTGGCCGCGCAGCTGCGGGTGCCGGCCCTGCATCACCATCCGCGCCAGGCGATTGCCCAGCTCGAAGCACTGATTGCCGAGCTTGGTCGGCCCGTGCTGGTTGGCAGCTCGCTGGGCGGCTACTATGCGACCCACTTGGCCGAACGCCATGGGTTGCCGGCGCTATTGATCAATCCAGCCGTGCGTCCGCACCTGCGTTTCGACGGCTACCTGGGCCCGCAGAAGAACTATTACAGCGATGAGACCTGGGAGCTGACAGTCGACCATGTAACGGCGCTGGCCGAGCTGGATGTGCTGGCGCTGCAAGACCCGGCGCGCTATCAGGTGTGGCTGCAGACCGCCGACGAAACCCTCGATTACCGTGATGCCCAGAGCTATTACAGCGCCTGCGCGCTGCGTATCCAGGCCGGCGGCGATCACGGCTTTCAGGGTTTTGCCGAGCGTCTGCCGATGCTTTTCGCTTTCGCCGGTATTCCTCGCCATCTGTGGCAGGATATCGACTTTTCCGCTCTCAATTGACGAACAAGAGACCCCATGGCCCAGCAAGGTTCTAGCTCTTACAACGCCGATGCCATCGAAGTCCTTTCCGGCCTCGACCCGGTGCGCAAACGCCCGGGCATGTACACCGACACCAGCCGGCCCAACCACCTGGCCCAGGAAGTCATCGACAACAGCGTCGACGAAGCACTGGCCGGGCATGCCAAATCGATTCAGGTGATCCTGCATGAGGACAACTCCCTGGAAGTGCTCGACGACGGTCGCGGCATGCCAGTGGACATTCACCCGGAAGAGGGCGTGCCAGGTGTCGAGCTGATCCTTACCAAGCTGCATGCCGGCGGCAAGTTCAGCAACAAGAACTACCAGTTCTCCGGCGGCCTGCATGGCGTGGGCATCTCGGTGGTCAACGCGCTGTCGACCAGCGTGATCGTGACGGTCAAACGCGACGGCAACGAATATCAGATGAGCTTTGCCGACGGCTACAAGGCCAGCGACCTGGCCGTGGTCGGCACCGTGGGCAAGCGCAACACCGGCACCAGCGTGCATTTCTGGCCGGACGCCAAGTATTTCGACTCCTTCAAATTCTCGGTCAGCCGTCTCAAGCACGTACTGAAAGCCAAGGCTGTGCTGTGTCCGGGGCTTGCGGTTAGTTTCGAGGACAAAGCCAGCGGCGAGAAAGTCGAGTGGATGTATGAAGACGGACTGCGCTCCTACCTGGTGGATGCGGTCAGCGAATTTGAACGGCTACCTAATGAACCCTTCTGCGGCAGCCTAGCGGGCAATAAAGAAGCAGTAGATTGGGCGCTGCTGTGGCTGCCGGAAGGCGGCGACGCAGTGCAGGAAAGCTACGTAAACCTGATCCCCACCGCTCAGGGCGGCACCCACGTCAACGGTCTGCGCCAGGGCCTGCTGGATGCCATGCGCGAGTTCTGTGAGTTTCGCAGCCTGCTGCCGCGCGGGGTCAAGCTGGCCCCGGAAGATATCTGGGAGCGTATCGCCTTCGTTCTGTCGATGAAGATGCAGGACGCGCAGTTCTCCGGGCAGACCAAAGAGCGCCTGTCGTCCCGTGAGGCGGCTGCCTTCGTTTCCGGTGTGGTGAAAGACGCCTTCAGTCTATGGCTTAACGGCCATCCGGAGCTCGGTCAGCAGCTCGCGGAGCTGGCGATCAGCAACGCCAACCGCCGCCTCAAGGCCGGCAAGAAGGTCGAGCGCAAACGCATCACCCAGGGCCCGGCGCTGCCTGGCAAGCTGGCCGATTGCGCTGGGCAGGACCCGATGCGTTCCGAGCTGTTTCTGGTGGAAGGTGATTCCGCCGGCGGCTCGGCCAAGCAGGCGCGCGACAAAGAGTTCCAGGCGATCCTGCCGCTGCGCGGGAAGATTCTGAATACCTGGGAAGTCGATGGCAGCGAAGTGCTGGCCAGCCAGGAAGTGCACAACATCGCTGTGGCCGTCGGCCTCGATCCGGGCTCCAGCGACCTCAGCCAACTGCGCTACGGCAAGATCTGCATCCTCGCCGACGCCGACTCCGACGGTCTGCACATCGCCACCTTGCTCTGCGCGTTGTTCGTCCAGCATTTCCGCCCGCTGGTGGATGCGGGTCACGTCTATGTCGCCATGCCGCCGCTGTACCGCATCGACCTGGGCAAGGAGATTTTCTACGCCCTGGATGAAGCCGAGCGCGACGGCATTCTCGACCGTCTGGTGGCCGAGAAGCGTCGTGGCAAGCCGCAGGTCACGCGCTTTAAAGGCCTGGGTGAGATGAACCCGCCGCAGCTGCGCGAAACCACCATGGACCCCAACACCCGGCGTCTGGTGCAGCTGACCCTGGACGATTACCCCGGCACCCAGGAAATGATGGACATGCTACTGGCGAAGAAGCGCGCCGGCGACCGTAAATCCTGGCTGGAGTCCAAGGGCAACCTGGCCGAGGTGCTGCTCTGATGCAGCGGCTGTTGGCTGTCTGCCTGCTGCTCTGCTCACCCTTGCTGGCGAGTGCGGCGGCATTGGAGGAGCTGAAACTGCTCAACGAGCAAGCGGTCAGTGGCGTCAGTGGCGGCAATCTATCTGGGCTGGCCTGGTGCGATAACGCGCTGTGGGCGGTTTCCGATCGGGATGATCAGCAGCTTTATCGCCTGGAGCCGGATGAGTCGCAGTGGCAGGCCACGGCCGAGAGCTTTGTCGCGCCGCCTGCGCCGGATGTGCGCTTGCCCTGGGGGCTGCGCATGCGCAGCTGGGTCGCCGGCCTGGTACGCGGTGGTGAGCTGGATTTCGAAGGGCTGAGCTGTGACGCCGCTGGTAACCGTTACCTGGTCAGCGAGGCCAAGGCGGCTGTGCTGCAGTTGCCTGTGGTCGGCGAGCCCAACTGGTTGAAGCTGCCTCAGGGCCTGCTGCGCCAGGCGCGCGCCAGTGGCATGGCACTGCATTACAACTCGCTGTTTGAAGGCATTGCCGTTGACCCGGCTGGCGAGCGCCTGTACCTGGCGGCCGAACGTATGCGTCGCGGCTTGTTGGTGGCGCACAAACAGCGCGCGATTTGGCGTTGCACTGGTGGCTGCGTGTTATTCAGCGAGGCGGGCACGGAAACGGGGCCCGAGCAGCTGGGCGGCAAGCCGCAGCCCCGGGATTTCTCGGGTCTGGCCTTCCATAACGAAAAGCTCTTCACCCTTGAGCGTCAGGCGCACCGTATCTGTCGGCGCGACCTGAGCACTGGTCAGGTCGAGAAGTGCTGGTCGTTTGCCGCCGAGGCACTGACTCCAGAACGCCTCTATGCGCCGTCCTATGGCCTGGCGGAAGCGCTGTGGGTGGATCAGGACGGTGCCTGGATCGGCGTCGATAACGGCAGTTTCAGCCGTGCTGACGGTGAGTCGCGGCCGATTATCTGGCGCTTTACCGCACCCCAAGGCGGCTGGGGCAGCAAGCCGTGAGCGAGCAGCCTGCGGGTAAACGTGCCGGGCGCGTGATGCTGGTGCTGGCCTGGGGCGCAGCGCTGTTGCTGGCGACCAAGTTCTTCGGTGACTGGGAAGATGCCCAGCGCAATCCCAATCGCGCGCCTGAGTCGCTGCATGGCAGCGGCTATGTCGAAGTGCACCTGGCCAGCAGCCGTCAGGGCCACTATATGGCCGGCGGCAAGATCAATGGCGAGGAGGTGACCTTCCTTCTCGATACTGGTGCGACGCAGGTCGCGGTGCCGACCGAGGTGGCGCAGCGCCTGGGTTTGCAAGCCGGCGCGGCAATCACCATCAGCACCGCCAATGGTCGCGCCACAGCCCATCGCACGCGGCTGGAACGCTTGCAGCTGGGCGATATCGTATTGACCGACGTAGAGGCTTTGATCGCCCCCGGCATGGGCGGCGATGACGTATTACTGGGCATGAGCGCCCTGAAACAACTCGAATTTACCCAGCGCGGCGGCACCTTGATGCTGCGCCAATCCACCTTGCAATGAGGCACGCATGAGCGAATCCCTCGATTTGAGCCTGGACGGTGTTGAACGCCGTTCCCTTGCCGATTTTACCGAGCAGGCTTACCTCAATTACTCCATGTACGTGATCATGGATCGCGCGCTGCCGCATATCGGCGACGGCCTCAAGCCCGTGCAGCGGCGCATTATCTACGCCATGAGCGAGTTGGGCCTGGACGCCGACTCCAAGCACAAGAAGTCGGCGCGTACCGTCGGTGACGTGCTCGGCAAGTTCCACCCGCACGGCGACAGCGCCTGCTACGAAGCCATGGTGCTGATGGCGCAGCCGTTCAGCTACCGCTACACCTTGGTCGACGGCCAGGGCAACTGGGGGGCGCCGGATGACCCGAAGTCCTTCGCCGCCATGCGTTACACCGAGGCGCGCCTGTCGCGTTATTCCGAAGTGCTGCTCACCGAACTGGGCCAGGGCACCGTGGACTGGGTGCCGAACTTCGATGGCACCATGAATGAACCGGCGACCTTGCCTGCGCGCTTGCCGAATATTCTGCTCAACGGCACCACCGGTATCGCCGTGGGCATGGCCACCGACGTGCCGCCGCATAACCTGCGCGAGGTTGCGGCGGCCTGCATTCGCCTGCTGGACGAGCCGAATGCCACGGTCGAGCAGCTCTGCGAGCACATCCTCGGCCCGGATTATCCGACCGAGGCGGAAATCATCACCCCGCGTAGCGATCTGCTGAAAATCTACGAGACCGGCAAGGGCTCGGTACGTATGCGCGCCGTATACCGCGTCGAGGACGGCGATGTCGTCGTCACCGCGCTGCCGCATCAGGTGTCCGGAGCCAAGGTGCTGGAGCAGATTGCCGCGCAGATGCAGGCGAAGAAGCTGCCGATGGTCGCCGACCTGCGCGATGAGTCGGACCACGAGCACCCGTGCCGCATTGTGATTATCCCGCGCTCCAACCGCGTGGATGCCGACGAGCTGATGCAGCACCTGTTCGCCACCACCGAACTGGAGTCCAGCTACCGGGTCAACACCAACGTTATTGGCCTGGACGGCAAACCGTCGGTAAAAGACCTGCGCACCCTGCTCACCGAGTGGCTGCAGTACCGCGTCGGCACCGTACGCCGCCGCTTGCAATTCCGTCTGGACAAGGTCGAGCATCGCCTACACCTGTTGGAAGGCCGCTTGATTGCTTTCCTCAATCTCGACGAAGTTATCCGTATTATCCGCACCGAGGACTCGCCCAAGCCGGTGCTGATGGAGCGCTTCGGCCTTACCGAGATTCAGGCCGAGTACATCCTTGAGACCCGCCTGCGCCAGCTCGCGCGGCTTGAGGAAATGCAGATCCGTGGCGAGCAGGAAGAGCTGGCCAAGGAACGCGACAAGCTGCTGGCCCTGCTTGGCAGCGAGACCAAGCTGAAGAAGCTGGTGCGCCAGGAAATTCTGGCCGACGCCGAGAAATACGGCGATGACCGTCGCTCACCTATCGTTGCCCGCGCCGAAGCCAAGGCGCTCAGCGAAACCGAGCTGATGCCGACCGAGCCGGTCACAGTAGTAATTTCCGAGAAGGGCTGGGTGCGCTGCGCCAAGGGCCACGATATCGACGCCACTGGCCTGTCGTACAAGGCCGGTGATGGCTTCAAGACGTCTGCGCCAGGCCGCTCCAACCAGTTCGCGGTATTTATCGACTCCACCGGGCGCAGTTACTCGCTGGCTGCGCATTCGCTGCCATCCGCCCGTGGTCAGGGCGAGCCGCTGACCGGGCGCCTGACGCCGCCACCGGGGGCGACCTTCGAGTGCGTGCTGCTTCCCGATGACAATGCGCTGTATGTGATCGCCTCCGACGCCGGCTACGGCTTTGTGGTCAAGGGCGAAGACCTGCAAGCCAAGAACAAGGCCGGCAAGGCCTTGCTCAGCCTGCCAACTGGCGCGCTGGTGGTTCCGCCGAAGCCGTTGGCCAATCGCGAAGAAGACTGGCTGGCCGCAGTGACCACCGAAGGTCGTCTCCTGCTATTCCCTGTGCGCGATCTGCCGCAACTGGGCAAAGGCAAGGGCAACAAGATCATCGGTATTCCCGGTGAGCGGGTCGCTTCGCGTGAGGAATACCTCACCGATCTGGCCGTACTGCCGGTCGGCAGCACCCTGGTCTTGCAGGCCGGTAAGCGTACGCTGTCGCTCAAGGCCGATGACCTGGAACACTACAAAGGCGAGCGCGGCCGACGCGGGAACAAGCTGCCGCGCGGCTTCCAGCGAGTCGACAGTCTGTTGGTTGAAATCCAGGGTTAAGCTTCAGGGCTGGGCTCGGATGCATGCCGCTAGAGTGCCGCGCTGGAGTCGCGGGCGGCTTTCAAGGATGATACGCAGCCGCAGGGTGGGGCGCGCAAGCGGCCCACTGGCACCTAATTTGGTATGCACGCCGGCAACCTGGCTGGCTGGATGAGTGAGATGACTGTTCTGCGTTTTCCCGGAATTCTGCTGCTGGCCGGCGTGCTTGGCCTGGCGGGTTGTACGCGCTATCAACAAGCGCCGCTGTACCAGCTCGATAGCGGCGATATTCGTGTACCCGCTGCCGAGCAGGGCATTGCCGTGTTGCTTGGGCCGGTGGCGATTGCTGATTACCTGCAGCGCGAGGCGCTATTACAGCGCCAGACCGACGGTAGCCTGACCGCTGCCGAAGATGCGCGCTGGGCCGGCAGCCTGGCCGCCGACATTGATCAGCAGCTGTTGCGCCAATTGGCTTCGCGTCTGGACAGTCAGCGCCTAGTGCTGGCACCGGCCGCCGCCGGCTTTGTGCCGCAGGTGCGTCTGGGTCTGTCGATTACCCGCCTGGATTCCGGGCCGCAGCGCCCAGCGGTGCTGGAAGCGCAGTGGCGGCTGACTGGTGTCGACGGCAAGCTGCTCGACGGGCGCCTGGTGCGACTTGAAGAAGCCCACAGCGGCACCATCGTCGATCAGGTGCGTGCGCAGAGTCTGGCGGTGCAGCAGTTGGTCGAGCAATTGGCCGTAGCCATCGAAACGCACGGCGCGCCAGCGCCGGTAGTGCCAGAGCCGCCGCGCAAACCCGCGCCGGTAAAGCCCGCACCGCCCACGCCGCCACGTATCCCGGTAGTTGAGCCGATGCGTGATGAAGGCGAAGTGTTCCGCTTCTAAGCGCCGCCAACAAAAAGCCCGCCAATCAGGCGGGCTTTTTGTTGGGTCGGATTAATGGTTTTCGTGCATGCGCGCCAGCTGGCGCTCCAGCAGCGATGGGTAGGGTTCCAGCAGGCGTTCCACGCAGCAAGCGCCTTGCGGGCTGGCGATGGCGCGAATGCGCGCGCGCTGGCTTACCAGTGGATCGTCGGCAATGCTGCGCTCGACCAGCAGCAGGTTGCGGCTGTGCTGTGACAGCGCCAGGGCATTCTGTGCGGTTTCGCTGAGCAGCAGGTCACCCTGGCTGAGGTCGCTGAGGTTTTCACCCAGCGTCAGGCCGAGCTGCAGTTGCAGGGTGATGCCGCTGTCTGCCACTTCAATCTGCAGGGCATGGCCGAGGGCGCGCATCAGCTCGCCGCAGCAGATGGCGTGGGTCAGATAGTCCTCACCAATATCCAACTGGTGGAACAGCATCAGGCTGCTGCCATCGCTGAGGGTGTGCAGCTCGCCCTGATATAGGCTGGCAGCGCGGTCCAGGCAGTCGCGGTAGCGCTGCAGCAATTCCATCAGGCGCGCGCGCGGCAGGCGACGCAGCTGTTCCTGCGCGCCCAGCTGGATTGCCAGTACGGCGCTGGGCAGTGGCTGGCGGATCACGGGTGCTGGCGCGGGCTCGTTTTCGGGCTGATCGCGCAGCTCGGAGAAGGGATCATCCACTGCGCTGCCCGCGTAGTGCTCTGCGTCGGTGGTATGCAGGGACTCTACTGGTTCGTCCTGCTCATCGAAGCGCTCGTCATGCAGGTCGCGGACTTCGAAGTCCGGCTCATCCTCGAACGACTCCGGCAGATAGTCGTCATCGTCCTGGGCGACTGGCTCGTCGTCGTAGAACGGCACTTCCTCTTCTTCTGGCAGCGCAGGCTTCTCGGGCACCAGGCGCGCTTGCAGCTGGCGCGCCAGATCGCCGATTTCATCCTGGCGGCCAGCGCCTGGGGCAGGATCATCCGGGTCGCGCAACCATACCCGCAGCTGCAGCAGCGGGGTGGAGATATGCCGGCCCAGGCGCATGCTTAGGCTGAGGGTCAGGGCCAGCAGAATCAGGCTGAGAATGCCCATGCTCTGCAGGCTGATGGTCATTGGCTGCTGAAACTGCTGCATATCCAGGCTGATGCGCAGCTGCCCGGCGATCACCTCCTGGAAGGTGATGGGCGTTGAATACAGCCCCTCAGTTTCCCCGAGCATGCTTTGGCTGGGGCGTGAGCCGGCCTCGGCGAGGATGCGGTTGTCCACGCTGTAGATGGCAGCGTGGGCCACCAGCGGGTTCTTCACCAGATTATTGAGCAGCACGTTGAGGCTGAGGATGTCGTTGGACACCAGCAGCTCGGTCGCTGAAGCAGCCGTCTGGGTAATCAGGCTGGTGCCCAGGGCTTCGGCCTGCTGCTGCATGGCATGCTTGAACTGCATGCCGATCACCCAGCCATAGATCACCAGGGCCAGGGCCACCAGCAGCAAGCTATGGCTGACAATGCGCAGCGCCAGGGGGATACGCCGTTGGCGCAGGGCCTGGAACAGCAGGAGGAAGAAATTATCGGGCTTTACGGGGGCGGGCCGGTTCACAGAGCTCGGCTCATGTCGACTGTAGTTGGCGCGCAGTATAGCGGTGCCCCCGCGGTGGGCAAAGCGCCGTGCGTGGCTGTTTACCCGTGAAAATGGGTAGAATGTGCGCCTTTTCCACGGCTTGTGACCCGTTCAGCAAGCCGCTGCCCCTGACGCTGTACTGGAGACCGAGCCTTGCGCGAAATCGTCCTGATCAATATCACCGGCGAAGATCGCCCCGGTTTGACTGCCGCCATCACCGGCGTGCTGGCCCAGGGCGGGGTGAATATCCTCGATATTGGCCAGGCGGTGATCCATGACACGCTGTCGTTCGGCATCCTGGTGGAGATCCCGGATACCGAACGCGCCTCGTCGGTGCTCAAGGACATTCTCTTCACCGCCTATAAGCTTGATCAGCAGGTGCGCTTCACTCCGGTGTCCGAGGCGGATTACCAGCAATGGGTCAGCGGTCAGGGCAAGGCTCGGCATATCGTCACCCTGCTGACGCGTAAGGTCACGGCCGAGCAACTGCAGCGCGTCAGTGCAATTACCGCGCGTTATGACCTGAATATCGACCATATCGACCGCCTTTCCGGGCGTATGCCGCTGGATATGCCCGCTGAGCAGGGCAAGGGCTGCATCGAGTTTTCGGTGCGTGGCGAACCGGCCGATCCGGCTGCCTTGCGCGCTGAGTTCCTTAGCGTGGCGCAGGAGCTCAACGTCGATATCGCTTTCCAGCGTGATTCACTGTTCCGTCGTAATCGCCGCCTGGCGGTGTTCGATATGGACTCGACACTGATCGAGGCCGAGGTGATCGACGAGCTGGCCAAGGCCGCGGGCGTCGGTGAGCAGGTGTCGGAGATTACCGAGCGCGCGATGCGAGGCGAGCTGGATTTTGCTGCCAGCTTTCGCGAGCGTCTGGCGCTGCTCAAGGGCCTGCCGGAAACCGTGCTGGCCGATATCGGCGCCTCGCTGCGCCTGACCGAAGGCGCCGAGACGCTGTTCAGCGAGCTGCGCCGCCTGGGTTACAAGACCGCGATCCTCTCTGGTGGTTTTACCTACTTTGCCAAGCAGCTGCAGGCCAAGCTGGGTATCGACTATGTGTTCGCCAACGAACTGCATATCGTCGATGGCTTGGTCACCGGTGTAGCGGTCGAGCCGATTGTCGATGCTCAGCGTAAAGCCGACCTGCTGCGCGAGCTGGCGGCCAAGGAGGGGTTGCGTCTGGAGCAGACGATTGCCGTGGGTGATGGCGCCAATGACCTGCCGATGCTGGCGATCGCCGGGCTGGGTGTGGCGTTCCGTGCCAAGCCGCTGGTCAAGCAATCGGCCAAACAAGCGATCTCGACCCTGGGGCTGGACGGCATCCTCTACCTGCTCGGCTTTCGCGATCGTGACGGCCTGGAGTAAATAGCAGGCAAACAAAAGCCGCCCGAGGGCGGCTTTCTTGTACCTGTACTGCTTACTCGTCGCCGGCCGAGAAGTCGTAATCCATCGACTGGCTCGGGCCCTGCAGATAATGCCCCTGGATATAGTTGACCCCGGCCTGCCAGAGGGTGGCCAGCACGCTGGCGCTCTCGACAAAGGGCACGATGGTCAGCTTGGCCTGAGAGTGCAGGCTGGCTAGCAGGGTTTTCAGCGCTTCCTGGTTTTCCGCTTTGCTCAGGTCTTGGGAGAAGGAGCTGTCGACTTTGACGAAGTCGATATGCAGGTGCTTGAGCGTGTTGAACGGATTCAGCGAGCAGCCGAACTGGGTCAGCGCGGTTTTGCAGTGCAGCTCGTTGAGGCCCTGGGTGATGGCCTTGGCCTGCTTCAGGTAGGCAATCGCATCCGGTTCGCTGAACTGGAACACCAGCGAGTCAGACGGCAGGCGTGCGGCTTTCAGGGCCACGCTGAGCCATGGCAGCAGGGTCGGATCCTGCACGCTGGCAGTCGACAGGTGCACGAACAGGCGGGTGTTGTGGCCTTTGCTGCGGTGGTCGGCGAGCAGTTTGATCGAGTTGAGGATGACCCAGCGATCAATTTTCTCGGCAAGCCCGGCATCTTTGGCCGCACTGAACAGTTCTGCCGGCGGGATTTCCTCGCCCTGCGGGCCGATCAGGCGTAGCAGCGCTTCATAATGTTCAAAGCTGTCGCCGCGCAGGCTGATGATCGGTTGGAACAGTAAGCGGAAGCTGTTCTTCTCCAGTGCCTGTTGAATCATTGCGACTATGTTGCCGCGGCTCGCGGCAGCGGCCAACTCATCAGCCGGGTTGAATACCTTGATGGCGTTGCCGTCTCTCAGCTCGTCGGCGCAGCGATGGGCGCGATCGACCACTTCCTGGGCTTTGGCGGTTTTCTCATTAAGCCCGGCAACCCCAATCGACAGGGTGCTTTGCACGGTGCGGCCGCTGACGTCGAACAGGTGGCTTTCGACTTTTTTCAGCAGGCTGTTCAGCTGCTCGCGGGTGCTCTCCGGGTTGACGCCGGGTTGCAGTATGGCAAACACGTCATCACCAAAGCGCGCCAGTTGTGCGTCGGCGCTGAAGTGCGCGCGCAGCAGATTGGCCAGATCGGTGAGGAGGATGTCGATGCCTGCCAGGCCGATATCGGCGAGCAGGCTGGCGTAGCGGTCGACCCGGATGTAGGCGAGGCTCGAGGGCTGTCCGGCATTCACCGCGCGCTCGGCGGCGCTGTCCATCAGTTCGAGGAAGTGCGTGCGGTTGAACAGGCCGGTGACCAGATCCTGGCTGCTGATCTCGCGCAGCTTTTCTTCCAGTTCGGCGTTACCGGTTTCGGCGCGTATCACCACTTGGATGCACGGCTCTCCATCGTAGGTGGCTGGGGAGAAGCTCATCTGCGCCGGGAAGCTCTGGCCATTGGCCTTGATGCCGGCGCAATTGAGCTCGGCGTTGCCTTCGGCACTTTGATAATTTTTCAGGAAGTCCTTGAAGCTGGACTGGTCGCTGCTGCCGATCAGGTCGATCATCGGCATACCTTCTAGCTCGTCGGCATCTTCGTAGGCAAACAGCTCCAGGTAGGCGCGGTTGGCGTAGATATGCATGCCGTCGTGCACGTAGGTGATGGCATCGACAGAGCTGTCGAGCAGCAGTTGGCAGCGTTTTTCCGCTTCGCGCAGGGCGACTTCGGAGGCGCGGCGTGCGCGGCGCTCCTCCAGATTGGCTAGCTCACGCTTGGCCACCAGCACCAGGCGTTCGTCTTCACCTTGCGGCAACGCGTCCTGGGCGCCGAGCATCAGCGCTTCGGTGACGCTGTCGGAGTCGTTGTCAGCGAGCAGCTGAATGACCGGAATATCCTTGGCTTGGCGACGAATCGCGCCAATCGCCTCACTCGGAGCCAGTTGTTCGCTGCTCGGCGCGCAGATCAGCAGATCCCAGCTTTGCTGCAGGGCCTCGTTGAGGTCATCGCTGGAACTCAAACGATGCACGCGGGTTGCCCGCCCGGCGTTGCGGAACAGGCTGACCAGGCGCTCGGCCTCGTTTTGCGAGTCTTCGAGTATCAGTAGCCGTATGGTTTTTTTTTCAATGGCCATGGTGTGGTATCAAATCTGCGCCGAACGGGCGCGAAAAGGCGACAAAAGGGAGTGCGTCGGCAATCTACAGCGACTTCCAAAGTGAGTCAAAGTCTTCCTCCCCGCCTGGCGTGCGGCTTTTCGGCGCTGTGACAGGCTTCCCGTGCTCACTGCTGATCTGCTCGACGCCGCGGTACTCGAACTGGTTGAAGCTGCCAGTGCTGGTTTGCCGCCGGCTGAGCACCGCACGATGCTCGTTGCCGTTCAGGTTGATGCTGACCTTGTTGCCTTCCTGAAACGGTAGGCGCGCAGTGATCACGCTGGCTGGGCGCGAAATGGCGCTGATTTCCGGTAGCAGCAGGGCGCGCAGGTATTGACTGTTCTGTTCGGCCTTGCGCACCAGCTGCAGCCCGCAGGCTTGCGCATGCGGTGCGATCAACTCGATGCCCATCTGGGTGCCGCCGCCACGTACCTGACGAATCCAGCGCACCACGGCAATGCTCCAGCCTTGTTGCGGCAGGCCCTGTACGCCGAGCAATTCGCCTGCCTGCAGCTGGCTAGGTACATCCTTCGGCCACGACAGGCAGTAGCCGCCTGGGCTGATATTGACGATGGTCACTTCATAAATCGGATAGCTTTCTTGGCCGCTGGGTTCAGCCGGTTCGTTGGGCTGGTTCGGCTTGTTGTACTGAATTTCTTCGAAGGGTAGGCCGTTTTCCCACTGGTTGCTCTTCTGCGCATCGAAAGCATTCGACCAGACATCCGGCGCGCCGGTGTCAGCCTTGAATACCGCCGCATTGGTCGTCACGGGCAATTGCAGCACTTCGTTGAACGGGCGCTTGCCCGCCAGGTAGAAATGTAGCGCGCTCATGCCAATGCACAGGGTCAATGCGCCCTGGCCCTGGCTGCGCTGGAAGGTCCGCTCGGCGATATCGCCCCAGGCTGCGGCCAGGTGCTGCAGCATGTCGTGGCTGAACCCTTCGGGCACCGTCAGGCGCGACTGAGAAATGCTCTCGGTCGGCAGCAGCAGGTGTTCCTTGATGGCGTCCACCAACTGGCTTGGGTCTATCCCGACGGCGTTGTGCAGCTGGTTCTGCTGGAACAAAGAGATATAGCGGGGCGGGCCATCCAGTTGCGGAGCAATGGCAAACAGGCTGGAGGGCGCGTCGCCGGCTTGCAGGGTGGCAAGCGCGCTCCAGGGCTCGAGCACTTCGGCCAATCGGGCAATAGCGCTCTGGCGCATCTGGTTGCAGCGCGCACAGCCGAGCAGCAGAGCCACCAGATAGCTCTGCTCGGTGCTCAAGCCTTGGGTGCGTAGGGCCTGGGTGTCTCGAATCATGGTCTTGTGCAGGCCGCGCGCCAGCGCGATCTGGTACAGCTGATGCAGCTCAAGCCAGAGCCCTTCGGGAACCGGGCAGTACAGCTGGCTAGCGCGAATCAGTGGGCCGCACAGGCTGTGGGTGGCGCGCTGTAGGGCGACGGCAAGCAGTTGATGGCGCTCACGACCCGGTTGCGCCGCGAGGCGTGCGACGATCAGTTTATAACCGACTGCCAGGTGGTTCTGCAGGGCCTGGCAGAGGTTGGCGACTTTGCGCGGCCGCTCATCGAGAACGATGGCCTGGTTAAGGAAGTGTTTTTCCAGCTGCTTGCAGACGAAATAGATTTCCGGGCGAAGGATTTCCAGCAGTTGCAGGCGATTTTCCGAGGGCGTCAGCAGCTGATTGAGCTCGACCAGCGCCTGGTAAAGCTGGCGGGCGGTTTCACCGATATTGGCTTTGGGCAGGCCATCGACCCATTTTTTCAGATCACGAGGACTGGCTTCGCAGAATGACAGGCTTTGCTTATCCGGCGTGGTGACGCGCAGTAGCAAGTGAGAATTCTGTTTATCCATCTAAATCGGATACTCCACAGCACACGGGCAAGGCAGGTGAGTCTAGGAATTATGTTTCGACTCTAGCAGCATCTCGCGCCCCCCGCAGCCATGTCCTTGGCTGGATTGCCAAGCTGGCGCGGCACACTAATCATCTGGAAGTCATTGTTGTGACAGGTTTTCATGCCCAGAGGTTCACTCTGGGTAGGCGTCCTAGCACTGTTAGCCTGCGCTGACAGTGCTGGCTTGGTGGGGTTAGCTGCGTGGGGCGCCGAGGCGCTGACCCATCTGCACCGGGCTGTTGGCGACCAATTCTTCGGCCCACTGCACTTGTTCCGGGCCAAACAGCACGATAGCCGTGGAGCCCAGCTTGAAGCGCCCGAGCTCGGCGCCTTTCTCCAGTACGATTGGCGCACGTGCAGCCTCATCGTAACTGAATGTTTTCAATGCACGTTTGGGCGGCGTGATCAGGCCCGCCCAGACGGTTTCGATCGACGCCACGATCATCGCGCCGACCAGCACCACGGCCATCGGGCCGCGCTCGGTGTCGAACAGGCAGACCACGCGCTCGTTGCGGGCAAACAGCTCGGGCACATTCTCCGCAGTGGTCTGGTTGACCGAGAACAGCCGGCCCGGCACATAGACCATCTCTTTCAGGGTGCCGGCCAGCGGCATGTGCACGCGATGGTAGTCCTTGGGCGAGAGGTAGATGGTGGCGAAATCACCGCCCATAAAGGGCGCGGCGCGCTGGCTGTCGCCGCCCAGTAGTTCGATCACGCTGAAACTGTGGCCCTTAGCCTGAAATACTCGGCCTTGTTCGATTTTGCCGAGCTGGCTGACTGCGCCATCGGCGGGGCTGAGCACCGCGCCAGGCGTGCTGTCGAGCGGGCGCGCGCCGTCTTTCAGGGCGCGGGTAAAGAAGTCATTGAAGTGGGCAAAAGCGGTCAGGTCTTCGACCTGGGCTTCGCTCATGTTGACCTGGTACTGCTTGGCGAACCAGCCGATCAGGCGATTCTTGAACCAGCCGGCGCGGCATTCCGCGGCGCAGCCGATCAGGCGCGAGAGCAGGTGATGCGGCAGCAGGTATTGGCTGAGGATAAACAGGCGATCTTTCATTGGCGTTCCTTAAAAGTGACTGGCGGTCTGGCGCGTGCTTAACGCTCGACCGGGGTATCCGGGTGGTTGCCCCACTCGCCCCAGGAGCCTGCGTAGGCTTTTACCCGTGGATAGCCGAGAAGCTTGGCGACCAAGTAGGTAAAGCCGGAACGGTGGTGGGTCTGGCAGTGGGTGATGATTTCTTTGTCGGCCGTGATGCCGAGGCTGTTGAGCTGTGCCTGGATGTCTTGGCGAATGCGCAGTGCGCGGGCGGGGTCCATGCCTGCAGTCCATTCGAAGTTGATGGCGCCGGGGATGTGCCCGGCTTTTTGCGCCAGTGCTTTTTCACCGCTGTATTCGCTTGGGGCGCGGGCATCCCAGATGGCCAGGTCGGCGGCGCCGAGACGACTTTGCAGGTATTCACGGGTGGCAGTTGGTGCGGTGTGCAGCTGCAACGCAACAGTCTGCGCGCCAGCATTCGGCACGGCGCTGCTGAGCTCGCGCTCCTCCGCTAGCCAGGCTTGTAGGCCACCGTCCAGGTAGTGATAGCGCTGGTGGCCGATCACATCCAGCAGCCAGATAAAACGCCCGGCCCAGCCGCCGCCTTCATCGTCATACACCACGTAGACGGCTCTGGGGTTATGCCCGAGTTCGCCGAACAGCTGTTCAAGCTGAGCCTGCTCCGGCAGCAAACCAAGAGCCGGTGGCTGGCCCAGTTGGGTGCGCTTGGGGTCGACAAAACGGGCGCCAGGGATATGTCCGGCGGCGTAGCGGGCGCTGCTGGTCAGGTCAACCAGGATCAGCTCGGGCGCATCCAGGCGGCTGGCCAGTTGCGCGGGTTCGATCAGCAAGGGCAACTCAGCGAAGGCGGTCATGCCGGGCCTCTTTTGACGGGAAAGGGACGGATTGTAGCGGAAAGCCTAGCGACCGCGGTTGGCAAAGCTGGCCAGGGCGCGCTCAATGCATTGCACGGTTTTGCCGAAGCCCTGCACGCTGGCATCACTAAGCGCCCGGCCGTTCTGGTCGGCGAAGATCAGCATGACTACGCGATTGTTGCTGGCGATTGAGCGAATCAGCAGGTGTTCGCTGGGGAACAGGCTTTTCAGGGCGCCGGGCAGCATGGCGGAAAACTGCGCGATGTTGGCCGGGCTCAGTTTTAGCTGCGCCGGGGCGCTGAGTAGGCGGCGCAGTACCTGGCTTTGCTGTGGGTCAAGGCTGAGGCTGGCAGCGGCCTTGTCCAGGCCGCTCTGTTGCTGGGCGATCAGGCGTGTGTGGTTGCGGTCGGCCAGCAGGATCAGCACGCGCTGCATACCGCAGGCCTGGAGTGCCTGATTGGCGCAGGCGGTGAGCTGCAGCACATTGGCAAATGCGCTGGGCTGGGCGAGCAGTTGCGCGCATTGCTGGCGCCACTCGCTTACGACTGCGGGCTTGGGCTGCTCGACTGTGGCTTGCAGGTGTCGCGCCTGCCACGGCCAGAGCAAGGCTTCGGCCGGGTGCCAGAGATCGGTGCCCGGCAGTTGGCGGGCGCTGCTGACCGCGTTCTGGTGCAGCAACTGCTGCAGGTTATCGAGCGGCAGTTGCAGGAATAAACCGGTCAGACGCTGCCAGCGCAGGCTGTGCGGGCTGTTCCAGGCATAGTGCGCGGAAAGCGCCAGGCCGTTGGCCAGCAGAATGCTGTTGGCCGGCTGGGTCAGCCAGCGGCGCAGATTACTGTCGGCGTCGAGAACTTGTTGCTGGTGCAGGGGATGTTCATTGTCGCGGGCGATATGCAGCGCCTTGACCAGCAGGCGCCGGTCACTGACCAACAGCCGATAGCCCTGGGTGACCCACTCCGGCAAGTGCCACTGTTCGCTTAGGGCCAGGCACAACTTGAGTAACGGTACGCCCAGTAGCTCTTTTTCGACCTTGGCTGCCGCCTCGCCCTTGACCAGCACCCGTTGCTCCCATACCTCAAATAGCTCGGGATGTGCTGCAAGCAGGGTCCAGATCGGCGCGAGAAACAACAGGCTGCCCCAGTGCACTTCCTGCCACAACCGCGCCAGCCGTCCGGCAAACAGCCCGTTGGCCTGCTGGCTGGCATGTTGGCTGATCAGTTGGATTTGCCGCAGGGCTTTAGGCATATCCTGCTCAGGCAAGGCGGGTAGGGCGTTGAGCAGGTCTTCAGTGCGCTTGATGCCGAGGCGACTGATCGCCGCTTCGAGGCTTTCGGTTTGCTCGCTGAGCCCGCTGCTTTTGCGGTTGGCTTCGCGCAAGACGCTGAGCGCCAACGCAGGGCATTCCTGCATCAGGTCCGCCAGCTCGCGCATTGAGCGATTACTGTCCGCCAGGGCGCGCCGCAGCTTCTGCTGGCTGTCGATTGAGGCGGGCAATAGCTGGCTGTCCAGCTGCTTGAGCCAGTCGGTCAGGGTGCGCGGATAGTGGACGGGCTTTGGCATGCGGGTTGAGACAAGCTGGCTTTTGACCTTAACTGGCTATAGTCTCGCGCAAAACTTCCGATAAATAGAAGGGTTGTTTTGCAAAGCCCCTTTCTACCCTCTCTGGCAAGTCTCTTTCTATGGCAAAAATCATCGGCATCATTGTTGTATTCGCCAGCGTATTGGGCGGTTTTATCCTTTCCGGTGGCCAGTTTATGGCGTTGGTGCATCCCTTCGAGGTGATGATCATCGGTGGTGCGGCACTGGGTGCTTTCCTCCAGGCCAACCCGGGTAGCGCTTTCATGCATGTGTTCAAGAAGTCGCTGAGCATGTTCAGCTCGCGCTTCACCCATGCTTACTACCTCGATGTGCTCAAGCTGCTTTACGAGATTCTCAACAAGAGCCGCCGCGAAGGCATGATGGCCATCGAAGCCGACGTCGAAGACCCGGCAGCCAGCCCGATTTTCAGCAAGTACCCCGGCATCCTCAAAGATCAGCAGATGACCTCCTTCATCTGCGATTACCTGCGCATCATGTCCTCCGGCAACATGGCTCCGCATGAGCTTGAAGGCCTGTTCGACATGGAAATCGCCAGCCTTAAGGAAGAACTTGATCATCCAGCCCATGCCGTGGCCAAGGTGGCCGACGGTATGCCGGCCATGGGTATTGTGGCGGCCGTATTGGGCATCGTGATCACCATGTCGATTCTCGCCGAGGCGGATAACGCGGAGATCGGCCAGAAGGTTGGTACCGCGCTGGTGGGTACCTTCCTCGGGATTCTGGCCTCCTACGGCTTTTTCGGCCCGCTTTCCGGTGCGCTGGAGCACGACGCCAAGGAAGAGCTGAACGTCTATGAGGCGATCAAGGCCGGTCTGGTGGCTTCGGCCTCGGGCATGCCGCCATCGCTGGCTGTGGAGTTTTCCCGCAAGGTGCTGTTCCCTGCGCACCGTCCGAGCTTTACCGAGCTTGAACAGGCCATGCGTGGGGGCTAAGGCATAGCATGGAAAACAACCAGCCGATTATCGTTAAGCGGGTCAAAAAGGTTGCTGGCGGCCATCACGGTGGTGCCTGGAAAATCGCCTTTGCTGACTTTGCCACGGCGATGATGGCGTTCTTTCTGGTGATGTGGCTGATGTCGTCGGCCACGCCAGAGCAGAAGAAGTTGATTTCCGGTTACTTCCAGGACCCCGTGGGCTTCTCGGAAAGTGCCAGCCCCCATGTGATCGACCTAGGTGGTACGCCAACCCCGTCACCGGATCGCACCCTCAACGATGAGCCGCAGGAAGAGCAGTCCCCGGCCGAAGATGCGCAGGCGGACGTGGACAAGCTGCAGGCCGAATCGATAGCCGAAGAAGTCGAGCGCGAGCGCCTGGAGTTGTTGTTGCAGGAATTGCAGAACAAGGTCGAGGAAAACCCTCAGCTGCAGAACTTCAAGGATCAGATCCTCTTCGAAATCACCCAGGACGGTCTGCGTATCCAGATCATGGATGCCGAGAATCGACCGATGTTTGCTTCCGGTAGCGCGCGCTTGCAGCCGTATTTCGAGGACATCCTGCTGGCCATGACCGATACCATCGCGGCGGTGCCGAACAAGATCAGCGTCAGCGGTCATACCGACGCTCAGCCCTTTGTCGGACGCGGTGGCTACGGCAACTGGGAGCTGTCCGCCGATCGCGCTAATGCGGCGCGGCGTGTATTGATTGCTGGTGGCTATGACGACGAGCAGGTCGCGCGGGTAGTGGGCTACGCGTCCTCTGCCTTGTTTGACCGCGAGAATCCGCTCAATCCGGTCAACCGACGTATCGATATCGTGGTGCTGACCAAGAAGGCTCAGCGCGCCATTGAGGGTGAGCAGAGTGATGGGGCCGCAGACGATGCGCCTGCTGACCCTGCTGCGGCGCCTATTGCACCGGATGCGGCAGTGCCCGTCGCCCCCGGTGAGCCGCTGCCCGATGGGCAGTTACGCGAGCGCTTGAATATCTTCGAGGAAGGCGTGCTGGAGTTCGATCAGCCCGCTGAGTAAGCGGCAATCGCCAGCCAAAGGCCGCGACTTGTCGCGGCCTTTTTTGTTGATGGCCTGCCATCCCTGGCAGCCACCCTGCGGGCCGTCGCGGCGCGACGTTAAAAATCGCTCCCGGCGATTTTTTTCAGTACTCGGCTTCTGGCAGGCTCGCCAGGATTTGCCGGTAACTGGCCATGCGCTGTGGGTGCAGGCGACCGTCTTCCAGGGCCTTAAGGAGGGCGCAGCCCGGCTCACGGTCGTGTTTGCAGTCGCGAAAGCGGCATTGCCCGATCAGCTCGCTAAACTCGATAAAGCCAGCTTCGACGTCATCACGGCTGACATGCACCAGGCCGAATTCACGAATCCCTGGGGAGTCAATCAGCTCGCCGCCGCCAGGAAAGTGAAACAGCCGTGCGGTCGTCGTGGTGTGAGTGCCTAGGCCGGACTGTTCCGAAAGCGGTCCAACGCGGGTGTCGACATCGGGTAGCAGGCTGTTTACCAGTGAGGATTTACCCACGCCGGATTGCCCCACAAACACACTGATATGCCCGTCAAGCTGCTGCTTGAGCTGCTCCATGCCATCACCCTGATGCGCAGATACCTCGAGCAGCTGATAACCCAGCTGGCGGTAAACGCTGAGCATGGCGTTGAGTGCCACGCCATTTTGCTCATCAATCAGGTCGGCTTTGTTCAACAGCAACAGCGGGCGGATACCCGCATGCTCAGCCGCCACCAGGTAACGGTCGATCAGGTTGGCGTGGGGCTCGGGCAGCGGCGCGAAGACGATCACGATCAGGTCGACGTTGGCCGCCACCGGCTTGAGCTGGCCACGGGTGTCCGGGCGGCAGAGTTCGGTGCTGCGTGGCAGTTGCGCGACGATTACGCCAATGCCCTGGTTGCCAGCGCGCCACACCACCTGGTCACCGGTGACCATGGTCGGCAGGTTGGCGCGCAGGTGGCAACGGAATACCTGGCCGGCCAATTCGCCATCCAGTGCTTCAACTTCGATCTGCACGCCGAAGTGAGCAATGACCAGGCCGGTCTGTTCCGGGCCGAGGTCACCGCCTTCAAGAATCTGTACAGCCTGCGACTCGCGTTTGGCGGCGCGGGCGGCACGCTCGCCCTGGATTTTTTCGATACGCCAGTTTTGCCGGCGGTTGAGTTGGCGTTTGGCCATGGGTCTTCCGAGAGTTGAATTGCGCAATAAACGGTCGCGAGTCTAGCACGGGCTGCCTATTGAGCTGCTGGCGCGGCTAAACTGCGGCGCATCATCGGTCGGACGGTTCAGGAGTCTGCATGCTGCGCGTTGTCCGGCAATACCCGGCGTTGCGGGCCTTGTCTGCCCAGGTAGGCGCGACTTTGCTGGTCGGCCTGGCGCTGTACCTGACAGCTCAGCTGTCACCTTGGCGACCGACCTTATTGGCTGCCGGCCTGCTGCAAGGTTTGCTGGCTGCCACGCTGGCGCGCTACCTGGGGTTGTCGCGCTGGTGGTGCGGATTAAATCTGCTATTCGTTCCGGCGCTGTTACTGGCCAGTGGTGCGCCGCTGCCATCCTGGGTATTTCTCGGCGGTTTTGTCCTGCTGTTGTTGCTCAACTGGAACAGCTTTGGCGAGCGGGTGCCCTTGTACCTGACCGCTGCCGGTGCGCGTCAGCATTTGCACGCTGTTCTTGACCTGCAGTCTGCGCAGTTTCGTTTTATTGATCTGGGCTGTGGTCCTGCCGGTACGCTGCTGAGCTTGGCCCGCCATTATCCGCAGGCGCAGTTTGTTGGTGTTGAGACCGCGCCGCTGTCCTTCGCCATCGCCTGGTTGCGTGCCGTGCCTCAGCGCAATTGCCAGATTCGCTACGAAAACCTCTGGCGCACCGACTTGGCTGCTTTTGATGTGGTGTATTGCTTCCTCTCACCTGCGCCGATGCCCGAGCTGTGGGCCAAGGCCTGCGCGCAGATGCCGGCCGGCAGCCTGTTGATCAGCAACACCTTTGAGGTGCCGGGGCAGCCGGCGGATCAGCAGATCGAACTACACGACTGGCGCAAGTCGCGGCTACTGGTGTGGCGCATGCGCGGCGCGGCTTGAGCGCAATGCTGTCAGCCGAGCGCAGTAGTTTTCCGGAGGCCTGTTAAACTGTCGGCCTTAGTTGAGGAGCCGCGCATGCAGAACGCCAATAACCTGATCTGGATCGACCTGGAAATGACCGGTCTGGAGCCTGAAACAGACGTCATCATCGAGATGGCCACCATCGTTACCGACAGCGATCTGAACATCCTCGCCGAAGGTCCGGTGATTGCCGTGCACCAGAGTGATGAGTTGCTCGCCGGTATGGATGAGTGGAACACCCGTACTCACGGGCAGAGCGGCCTGACCCAGCGCGTAAGGGAAAGCACCATTGGTCCGGCCGAAGCGGAAGCCATGACCATCGCCTTCCTTGAACAGTGGGTGCCAAAGGGTAAGTCGCCGATCTGCGGCAACAGCATTGGCCAGGACCGGCGCTTTCTGTACAAATACATGCAGAACTTGGAAGCCTACTTTCACTACCGCTATCTGGATGTGTCGACCCTGAAAATCCTTGCTGGCCTGTGGGCGCCGCAGGTCAAGGAGTCGTTCCAGAAGCAGGGCACGCACCAGGCTCTCGACGATATTCGCGAGTCCATCGCCGAGTTGAAGCACTACCGTCAGCACTTTCTTAAAGTGTGATGTACGAAAAGCCCGCTACAGCGGGCTTTTTTCTGCGTACTCGGTTACAGGCCGTGGCGCGCCAGCGCCCATTCGACGTGCTCGCGCACTAATTCTGATGGATGCTCGCGGCGCGCTTTGAGTGCTTCTAGCACTGGGATGCTTGAGGGCGCGTTGCCCAGGCCGACGGCCAGGTTGCGCAGCCAGCGCTCGTAGCCGGCGCGGCGCAGCGGCGAGCCTTCGGTGCGGCTAAGAAATTCGTCTTCGCTCCAGCCGAACAGTTCGGCCAGCTCGGCATTGTCCAGGCTATGGCGCGGTTGGAAGTCGCCCTGTTCGGTGGGTTTGGCAAAGCGGTTCCATGGGCAGACCATTTGGCAGTCGTCACAGCCGAACACCCGGTTGCCAATCGGTGCACGCAGTTCCTCTGGGATCGAACCCTTTAGCTCGATGGTCAGGTAGGAAATACAGCGCCGCGCATCCAGCACATAGGGGCCGACAAAGGCGGCGGTCGGGCAGATATCCATGCAGGCTGTGCAACGTCCGCAATGTTCGCTGGCGTGGGGCGGGTCCACCGGTAGCGGCAGATCGACGAAGAGTTCACCGAGGAAGAAGTAGCTACCGGCCTTGCGGTTGAGTACCAGGGTGTTCTTGCCGATCCAGCCAAGCCCGGCCTGTTCGGCGATGGCCTTCTCCAGCACCGGCGCGCTGTCGACAAAGGCGCGGTAGCCGAACGGACCGATCTGCTGCTGGATACGCTCTGCCAGCTGCTGCAAGCGTTTGCGGATCAGCTTGTGGTAATCGCGACCCAGGGCATAGCGCGATACGTAGGCCTTCTCGGGCTGGGCGAGGCGCTGGGCCATCTGTGTGTCGCCGGGCAGGTAGTCCATCCGTAGCGACACCACGCGCAGGGTGCCGGGCACCAATTCATCCGGGTGGGAACGTTTGCTGCCGTGGGCGGCCATATAGTCCATCTCGCCCTGGTAGCCGGCGTCCAGCCAGCGCTGCAGGTGCGCCTCGTGTTCGCCCAGTTGCACATCGGCAATCCCGACCTGTTGAAAGCCCAGCTCGCGGCCCCAGTCTTTGATCGACTGGGCGAGGGCGATAAGGTCAAGGGTGTCAGTGTTCATATGAGGGCGGGTAACCGGGGCGCAGGTGGGTATAATTCTGCCAGACATCGGAGCCGACGCATGCTGCATTCGCCTGACAATCTTCCTCTGCCGCTGTACAGCGCCGCACAAGTGCGCGAGCTGGATGCGCGATTGATCGCTGCCGGCACGCCGGGTTTTGAACTGATGAGCCGCGCCGCACTTGCCATCTGGCGTGCTCTGCGCCGGCGTTGGCCGGATGCGGGCGTGCTCACGGTGCTGGCCGGGCGCGGTAATAACGCCGGTGACGGCTATCTGGTGGCGGCCCTGGCGTTGCGTGCGGGCTGGCGGGTACAGGTGCTGGCGGTCGGCGCCGCGGCTCAGTTACGGGGCGATGCTGCCCTGGCGCGTGATCAGGCGCTGGCCGCCGGTGTGGCGGTGCAGCCCTGGAGCGAATGTGCCGAGCTGCACGGCGTGGTGCTCGATGCTCTGCTCGGCACGGGCTTGCAGGGCGCAGTGCGCGAGCCTTATGCCCAGGCTATCCGTTTGTTGAATGCCAGTGATCTGCCGGTGCTGGCGGTGGATATTCCGTCCGGGCTTTGCGCTGACACCGGCCTGGTGCTGGGCGTCGCCGTGCGTGCACAACTGACGGTGACCCTGATCGGCCTGAAGTTGGGGCTGTTTACCGGGCAGTCGGCGGATTATCTGGGCGAGTTACAGTTTGACGATCTGCAGGCCGATGCGGCCCTGGTCGCTGCTCAAGCTTTTACCGCGCAGCGCCTCGCACCTGCCAGCTTGCCGCAGTTGCCAGCGCGTTCGCGAAGTGTGCACAAGGGCCAGTTGGGCCATGTGCTGGTGGTGGGCGGCGATCGTGGTTTTGCCGGCGCCGGCCTGCTGGCCGCGCAAAGCGCGCTGCGCGGCGGTGCCGGGTTAGTCAGTCTGGCAACCCGTGGCGAGCATCTGCCGGCAGCGCAGGCGCGCCTGCCCGAGGTGATGGCCGCCGGCGTGGCGTCAGCCAATCAGCTGCTGGCGCTTGGCGCTAATGCCAGCGTCTGGGTGGTTGGTCCGGGCTTAGGGCAGGGCGCCTGGGGCCGCAGTCTGTTATCGGCGGCTGCGGCCAGCGATGTGGCGCAAGTCTGGGATGCCGATGCGCTGAACCTGTTGGCGCAAGCTGCAGTCCAGTTGCCTGCAACAGCGGTGCTCACCCCGCACCCTGGCGAAGCGGCGCGCTTGCTGGGCATCAGCACTGCAGAGGTGCAGGCCGATCGCCCAGCGGCGGCGCGTGCCTTGGCCCAGCGCTATCAGGCGGTGTGCGTGTTGAAAGGCGCAGGCACCCTGATTGCCGCGCCGGATGGCGGTTTGTGGCTCTGTGATCGTGGTCATCCAGCTATGGCTGGAGCGGGGCTGGGCGATGTGTTGGCCGGGTTTATCGGCGCGCTGCTGGCCCAAGGGCTACCAGCGCTGGAAGCGGCTCAGCTGGCGGTCTATCTGCATGCCTGCGCCGGCGAGCGGCTGGCGCTGCAGGGCCGTGGCCTGGCGGCCAGTGATTTGTGTACGGTTATTCGTGAATTGTTGCAGGAGCAGTCTGTGTGTCTGAATTAGACCTGTTTGCCGCCGATGAAGAAGCGATGCTGGCGCTGGGCGCACGTATCGCTGAGGCGACCGGCGGCGTTGGCGTGATCTATCTGCATGGCGACCTCGGCGCCGGCAAAACCACCTTGTCTCGCGGCATTATTCGCGGCCTGGGGCATGTCGGGGCGGTGAAAAGCCCGACCTTTACCCTGGTGGAACCCTACGAGATTGGCGCGTTGCGTGCCTTTCACTTCGACCTCTACCGTCTGGTAGATGCCGAGGAACTGGAGTACCTGGGGATTCGTGACTACTTCGAAGGCGATGCGCTGTGCCTGGTCGAGTGGCCGCAGCGCGGTGCAGGCGTTTTGCCAAAGGCTGACCTGGACATTACCATTAGCCCGCATGGGGCTGGCCGGGCGCTGCGTTTGCAGGCGCAAGGCGAACGCGGCACCACCTGGTGTGCCGCTTTGGCCGTCGGGGCATGAATCAATTATGGGGTTGGCTATGCGCATAGGCGCGCGTTTCATCGCAATTGGAGTGGCATTGGTGGGCTTGGCCGCCGATGTAATGGCCGCTTCGGATGTGCGCAGTGTGCGGCTGTGGCGTGCGCCGGATAACACCCGTCTGGTGTTTGACCTGTCCGGCCCGGTGCAACACAGCGTATTTCTGCTGTCGTCGCCCAATCGCATCGTCATTGATGTCAGCGGCGCCAAACTGGCCACCAGTTTCGATCAGCTGACTCTGAGCAATACCCCGATTACCGGCGTGCGCTCGGCGCAGCGCACCCCGCAAGATCTGCGCGTGGTCATTGATCTGTCCGCAGCAGTAACGCCGAAGAGCTTTACCCTCGCCCCCAATCAGCAGTACGGCCATCGCCTGGTGGTTGATCTGTTTGACCAGGAAAGCGGCGCAGCACCCAGCCTGCCAACCACCACCGTGGCCACTGCACCGCAGGTGCCGGTAACGCCAACCCAGGCCCCGCCGAAGCTGACGCCGATCCCCAACGGCAAGCGCGATATCGTGATTGCCATCGATGCGGGCCACGGCGGCGAAGACCCCGGCGCGCTGTCGCCGGTCAAAGGTCAGTATGAAAAGCACGTAACACTGGCGATTTCCAAAGAACTGCAGCGGCAGATCAATGCCGAGAAGGGCTTCCGCGCCGAGCTGGTGCGTACCGGCGACTACTTTATCCCGCTGCGCAAGCGCACCGAGATCGCTCGCAAGAAGGGCGCCGACCTGTTTGTCTCCATCCACGCCGATGCGGCGCCACGGGCGGCGGCATTCGGTGCCTCGGTGTATGCGCTGTCGGATCGCGGCGCCACCTCGGAAACCGCGCGCTGGTTGGCGGATGCGGAAAACCAGTCGGACCTGATCGGCGGCGCCGGTAATGTCAGCCTGGACGACAAGGACCGCATGCTGGCCGGCGTGTTACTCGACCTGTCGATGACCGCCTCGCTGTCATCCAGCCTGAACGTCGGCAACAAGGTGCTGGGCAATATGGGGCGGGTGACACCGCTGCATAAACGGCGGGTGGAACAGGCCGGCTTTATGGTGCTGAAGTCGCCGGATATTCCGTCGATCCTGGTGGAAACCGGGTTTATCTCCAACCCTAATGAAGCCCGCAAGCTGTCCAGTTCCAGCCACCAGCAGGCCTTGGCGCGCTCGATCGTCACGGGCGTGCGGCAGTTCTTCCATGAAAACCCGCCGCCTGGCACTCACGTGGCCTGGTTGCGCGACAACGGCAAGATTGCCCTCGGCCCGCGCGAGCATGTGGTCAGCTCCGGCGAAAGCCTGGCGCTGATTGCTCAGCGTTATCAGGTCAGCCTGGCCGTACTGCGCAGTGCCAACTCACTGAAAAGCGATGTGATCAAGGTCGGTCAGCGTTTGCAGATCCCGGCCACTGCTTTGGCTGCGCAGCCATGAGTGAAGCAGCGCGTATCCAGCTGCTCAGCCCGCGGCTGGCGAACCAGATCGCTGCCGGTGAGGTGGTTGAACGCCCGGCTTCGGTGATCAAGGAACTGTTGGAAAACAGCCTGGACTCCGGCGCCAAGCGCATCGAGGTGGATGTCGAGCAGGGCGGCGTCAAGCTGCTTAAAGTGCGTGATAACGGCAGCGGCATCTCTCCGGATGACCTGCCCCTGGCGTTGGCGCGCCATGCCACCAGCAAGATCCGCGAGTTGGAAGACCTTGAGCAGGTGATGAGCCTGGGCTTTCGCGGAGAGGCGTTGGCGTCGATCAGCTCTGTAGCGCGTTTAACTCTGACCTCACGTACCGCCGATGCCGAGCAGGCCTGGCAGGTGGAGACCGAAGGGCGCGATATGCAGCCACGGGTACAGCCCGCCGCGCACCCGGTTGGTACTTCGGTGGAAGTGCGCGACCTGTTCTTCAATACCCCGGCACGGCGCAAGTTTCTCAAGACCGAAAAAACCGAATTCGATCACCTGCAGGAAGTGATCAAACGCCTGGCTCTGGCGCGTTTCGACGTGGCCTTCCATCTGCGCCACAACGGCAAAACCGTGCTCGGTCTGCATGAAGCTCCGGATGAACAGAGCCGCGCGCGGCGGGTGGCTTCGGTCTGTGGCCCAGCCTTCCTAGAGCAGGCGCTGCCGATCGATATCGAGCGCAACGGTCTGCACCTGTGGGGCTGGGTTGGCTTGCCGACTTTTTCCCGTAGCCAGGCTGACCTGCAATATTTCTATGTGAATGGTCGTATGGTGCGCGACAAGCTGGTCGCCCACGCGGTGCGCCAGGCTTATCGCGATGTGCTGTTCAATGGCCGCCATCCGACCTTTGTGCTGTTTCTGGAAATCGACCCCTCGGTGGTCGATGTCAACGTGCACCCGACCAAGCATGAAGTGCGCTTCCGTGATGGGCGCATGGTCCATGATTTCCTCTACGGCACGCTGCATCGCGCATTAGGCGAGGTGCGTCCGGAAGATCAGCTGGCGGCCCCGGCGACGGTTAATGAGATGCTGCGCCCCACCGGCCAGGCTGCGGGCGAGTTCGGCCCGCAGGGTGAAATCGGCTTGGCCGCCAGTCTGCTGCAGCCAGCACCCAGCGCCTCGGTGTGGCGTTCGCCGGGTGCAGGCTATCAGGGTGCTCGCCCTGAGTCGGTCCTGCCGGCAGCTGAGGCTCAGGGCGCTTACCGTGAATTCTTCTCGCCGATGGCCACTGCGCCGGCTCCCGCTGGCCTGCCGGATGCGCAGGGCGATATTCCACCTCTGGGCTACGCCATCGCTCAGCTCAAGGGCATCTACATCCTTGCCGAAAACGTCCAGGGCCTGGTGGTGGTGGACATGCATGCCGCCCATGAGCGGATTACCTACGAGCGGCTTAAAGTTGCCATGGCCAGTGAAGGCCTGCGTGGCCAGCCACTGCTGGTGCCAGAGTCGATTGCCGTAAGCCAGCGTGAAGCCGACTGCGCCGAAGAGCATGCCGAGTGGTTCCAGCGCTTGGGTTTTGAGCTGCAGCGTTTGGGCCCGGAAACCCTGGCTATCCGGCAGATTCCTGCATTGCTCAAACAAGCTGAAGCCACTCGCCTGGTGCAGGATGTGCTCGGCGACTTACTCGAATACGGCACCACCGACCGCATCCAGGCGCACCTCAACGAGCTGCTCGGCACCATGGCTTGCCACGGTGCCGTGCGCGCCAACCGGCGCCTGACCCTGCCGGAAATGAATGCCTTGCTGCGTGATATGGAACACACCGAGCGCAGCGGCCAGTGCAACCATGGGCGTCCGACCTGGACGCAGATGGGCATGGATGACCTCGATAAGCTGTTCCTGCGCGGTCGCTAAGCGCCGCGCCATTTAGAGAATTTTTAAGCATGTCCGAGCGCCTGCCTCCGGCGATTTTCCTCATGGGGCCAACTGCGGCCGGCAAGACCGATCTGGCCATTGAGTTGGCGCGGGTGCTGCCGTGTGAACTGATCAGCGTCGATTCTGCGCTGATCTACCGTGATATGGATATCGGCACGGCCAAGCCGGATAAGGCCACGCTGGCTGAGTTTCCTCACCGCTTAATCGATATTCGTGACCCGGCCGAGAGCTATTCGGCGGCCGAGTTCCGTGCCGATGCCTTGGAGGCCATGGCCGAGATCACCGCGCGCGGGCGTATTCCGCTCCTGGTGGGTGGCACCATGTTGTATTTCAAAGCGTTGCTTGAAGGCCTGGCTGAAATGCCCAGTGCCGATGCGGCGTTGCGCGCCGAGCTGGAAGCGCGCGCCCAGGCCGAAGGTTGGGAGGTGTTGCACGCCGAGCTGCGTGCGGTCGACCCTGAGTCTGCTGCGCGGATTCACCCCAATGACCCGCAGCGCTTGATTCGCGCCCTTGAGGTCTATCACCTGAGCGGTGCCAGCATGACTGTTCATCGCCAGCGCCAGGCGGCAGAAAATACTGCGGGTGGCGCATCGGCGGCGCGCCAATTCCCCTATACTGTGGCGCAATTGGCCATTGCCCCGGCGCAAAGGCAGTTGTTGCACGAGCGGATTGCCCTGCGATTTCGCCTGATGTTGGAACAGGGGCTGGTTGCCGAGGTCGAACGCCTGCGCCAGCGAAGTGACTTGCACGTTGGTCTACCGTCTATACGAGCGGTGGGTTATCGCCAAGTCTGGGATTATCTGGACGGCAACCTCGACGCCGAGCAGATGCAGGAGCGGGGCATTATCGCCACGCGCCAGCTGGCCAAGCGACAGTTCACCTGGTTACGTGGTTGGCAGCAGGATGTGCACTGGCTCGATAGCACCGACTGCGACAATCTGCCGCGTGCCTTGAAATACCTGGCAGCGGTCTCCATATTGACCTGAGACCTTGCCGTTGGCCGTCTATCCTTGGGGGTATGACGGCTTTAAGCCGTTCGTTGGTTTACTAAAATTATTGAAAATTGATCCTTAAAGGAGTGCGGCACATGTCAAAAGGGCATTCGCTACAAGACCCTTACCTGAATACCTTGCGTAAGGAACGCGTCCCGGTTTCTATTTATTTGGTTAACGGCATCAAGCTGCAAGGCCAGATCGAATCTTTCGACCAGTTCGTGATTTTGCTGAAAAACACTGTCAGCCAGATGGTCTATAAACACGCCATTTCCACTGTAGTGCCTAGCCGTCCGGTGCGTCTGCCGAGCGCCAGCGAAACTGAGCAAGCTGAAGCTGAGCCTGGTAACGCCTGATTTAGGAGGCTGCATTGTTCTTCGAGCGCCATGAAGGTGGAGAGCGGGCCATTCTGGTACATCTGGACGGCCAAAATTCCGAGGCGCGCGAGGATCCGCAGGAGTTTCAGGAGCTGGCCATCTCGGCCGGTGCTGAAACCATCGCGTTCCTCAGTGTTCCGAGCAATCGGCTGACGGCCAAATATCTGATCGGCAGTGGCAAAGTTGAAGAGTTGCGTGATCAGGTCAAGGCCGCCGAGGCTGATCTGGTTATCTTCAACCACGTGCTTACGCCGAGCCAGGAGCGCAACCTTGAGCGCGCTTTCGAGTGTCGAGTATTGGACCGTACCGGTCTGATCCTCGACATTTTTGCTCAGCGCGCGCGTACCCATGAAGGCAAGTTGCAAGTCGAGCTGGCTCAGCTCGACCACATGAGTACGCGGCTGGTGCGCGGCTGGACCCACCTTGAGCGGCAGAAGGGTGGTATCGGCCTGCGCGGCCCGGGTGAGACTCAGCTGGAAACCGACCGCCGCCTGTTGCGTGTGCGGATTCGCCAGATCAAACAGAAGCTCGAGAAAGTGCGCAGCCAGCGTGAGCAGGCGCGGCGCGGCCGTCAGCGTGCGGATATTCCTTCGGTATCGCTGGTGGGTTACACCAACGCCGGCAAGTCGACTCTGTTCAATACCCTGACTACCTCGGATGTCTACGCGGCTGATCAGCTATTCGCCACCCTCGATCCTACTCTGCGTCGTCTGGAACTGGATGATCTGGGGCCGATTGTGCTGGCCGATACGGTGGGCTTTATCCGGCATTTGCCGCACAAGCTGGTCGAGGCTTTTCGCGCGACGCTTGAGGAGTCGAGCAATTCCGATCTGCTGCTGCACGTAATCGACTCCCACGAGCCGGAGCGCGATCAACAGATAGAGCAGGTGTTGGCGGTGCTGGGCGAGATCGGTGCCCATGAGCTGCCGATGCTTGAGGTGTACAACAAGCTCGACCTGCTTGAGGGCGTGGAGCCGCAGATTCAGCGCGATGCCGACGGCAAGCCGCAGCGGGTCTGGCTGTCGGCGCGTGACGGGCGTGGTTTGCCGTTGCTGCGTCAGGCGATAGCCGAGCTGTTGGGCGATGACCTGTTTGTCGGTACATTGCAGCTGCCGCAGCGTCTTGCGCGCTTGCGTGCACAGTTTTTCGCCTTGGGTGCGGTGCAAAGCGAGTCCCACACCGAGGATGGCAGCAGTCTGCTGGCGGTGCGTTTGCCGCGCATCGAGCTGAATCGGCTGGTCAGTCGTGAAGGCTTGAAGCCGCAGGAATTTATCGAGCAACACACTTTGCAATAAAGCCTGCATCAGCGGCTTTGCCGCTGGTTGCATGCATTCTGTAGCATTGGCGGGCGCGCCGTGGGCGCGTCTTTGCTTTATCAGATGGAGAGCGCTATGGCTTGGAATGAGCCGGGTGGCAACTCGAATAATCAGGATCCATGGGGTGGCCGTAAGAACGGTGATCGCAAGGGGCCGCCGGATATCGATGAGGCCTTCCGCAAGCTGCAGGAGAGCCTTAATGGGCTGTTCGGTGGCGGCAAGAAACGAGGCAGCGAGACTGGCTCGGGCAATGGCGGCGGCTTCGGCTTGCTGTTCGTGGGCCTGGGGCTGTTGGCTGCAGTCTGGCTGTACAGCGCGATCTATGTCGTTGATGAGCAGGAGCAGGCCGTAGTGCTGCGCTTCGGCAAGTATTACGAAACAGTCGGCCCGGGCCTGAATATCTATTTCCCGCCGATTGATCGCAAGTTTCAGGAAAACGTCACCCGCGAGCGTGCTTACAGCAAGCAGGGGCAGATGTTGACCGAGGACGAGAACATCATCGAAGTGCCGTTGACCGTGCAGTACCGGGTCAGCAACTTGCAGGATTTCGTCCTCAACGTCGATCAGCCGGAAGTCAGTCTGCAGCATGCGACCGACAGCGCCGTGCGTCACGTGGTGGGTTCCACCGAGATGGATCAGGTGCTCACCGAAGGTCGTGAGTTGATGGCCAGTGAGGTCAAGGATCGCTTGCAGCGTTTCCTCGACAACTACCGCACCGGTATCACCGTCACCCAGGTCAACCTGCAGAGTGCGGCCGCGCCGCGCGAAGTGCAGGAAGCCTTCGATGACGTGATCCGCGCCCGTGAAGATGAGCAGCGTGAGAAGAATCAGGCGGAAACCTACGCCAATGGTGTGGTGCCGGAAGCCCGTGGTCAGGCGCAGCGTCTGATTGAGGATGCCAGCGGTTACCGTGACGAAGTGGTTTCCCGCGCCCAGGGTGAGGCGGATCGCTTCACTGCATTGGTGACCGAGTACCGCAAGGCGCCCGAGGTCACTCGCGAGCGTCTGTATCTGGACACCATGCAAGAGCTGATGAGCAATACCAGCAAGGTGCTGGTGACTGGCGACAAGGGGCAGAACAACCTGCTTTATCTGCCGCTGGATAAGATGATTGATGGCCGCAGCACGTCTGCGCCTAGCTCGATATCTGGCGCTGCGGGTACTGCAGACGCCGGCTCGCGGGTAACCATCGATCCGCGTCAGGTTGAACTGCGTACAAGGGAGAGCCGTTGATGAGCAATAAATCCCTGATCGCCCTTATTGTTGGCGTGGTGCTGGCGCTGGTCGCCTGGAATAGCTTCTATATCGTGTCGCAGACTGAGCGTGCGGTGCTGTTGCAGTTTGGTCGTATCGTCCAGCCGGACGTGCAGCCGGGTCTGCATGTGAAGATTCCGTACGTCAACCAGGTGCGTAAGTTTGATGCGCGTCTGCTGACCCTGGACTCCACCAGCTCGCGTTTCCTCACGCTGGAAAAGAAAGCGCTGATGGTTGATGCCTTCGCCAAATGGCGAGTGCTGGATGCCGAGCGTTTCTACACCGCAACTTCCGGTATGAAGCAGATTGCCGACGAGCGTCTGGCGCGTCGTCTGGAAGCGTCGCTGCGTGACCAGTTCGGTAAGCGCACTCTGCATGAGTCGGTGTCCGGTGAGCGCGATGCGCTGATGGCAGATGTGACCGCCTCCTTGAACCGGGCTGCGCAGAAAGAGTTGGGTATCGAGGTGGTGGACGTGCGCGTCAAGGCCATTGACCTGCCGAAAGAAGTTAACCGCAGTGTGTTTGATCGCATGAGCTCCGAACGTGAGCGTGAGGCTCGTGAGCACCGCGCCAAGGGTAAGGAGCTGGCCGAAGGTATTCGCGCCGACGCCGACCGTCAGCGTCGCGTGTTGCTGGCTGATGCCTACCGCCAGGCTGAAGAGCTGCGCGGTGCGGGTGATGCCCAGGCCGCTGCGATTTACTCCAAGGCGTATGGCATGGACCAGGAGTTCTATTCGTTCTATCGCAGCCTGAGGGCTTATCGCGAGAGCTTCGCCGATAAGCGTGATGTGCTGGTGCTGGATCCGAGCAGCGACTTCTTCCGCTATCTGGAGAAGTCCAAGCCTTAAGTCATCACCCCGGCGGGCAGCCGTCGGGGTGATCCTTGTGGAAAACGTGGTATCATGCGGCAGCCGGGAAAATCCCGGCTTTTTTGCGTCTGTGGGAAGCATGTGGCAGGAATTAGGCATCGCGTTGTGTCTCGTGCTGGTGCTGGAAGGCATCCTGCCCTTCCTATGTCCGCGCCATTGGCGTGACACGCTTTTACAACTGACGCAGTTGTCTGACAGGCAGCTGCGTCTGCTGGGGTTGGCCAGCATGCTGCTGGGAACAACCGTCCTTTATTGGCTTCACTGAAGGCTTGTGCCGCCCGGTTCAAGAGGGGAATGGCGAAATGGCAACGGTAGACCGCTGGCTGCTGCCAGATGGCATCGAAGAAGTACTGCCGCCGTACGCAGGGCGTATTGAAGTGGCGCGCCGTCAGGTGCTGGATCTGTTCCAGCGCTGGGGCTATGAATTTGTGGTCACCCCGCATATCGAGTACCTGGAATCGCTGCTGACTGGCGCGGGCCAGGACCTGGATCTGCGCACCTTCAAGGTGACCGACCCGCTGTCCGGCCGGCAGATGGGCTTTCGTGCCGACATCACGCCGCAGGTGGCGCGCATTGATGCGCATACCCTGCGTCGTGAAGGGCCGAGCCGTCTGTGCTACGCCGGTAGCGTGGTGCATGCCCAGCCGCGTGCGCTGACCACTTCGCGCAGCCCGATTCAGCTGGGCGCCGAGTTGTATGGCGACGCCAGCCCGGCCAGCGATGTGGAAGTGATCAGCCTGCTGGTCAACACCCTTGAGCTGGCTGCGGTGCCGGATGTGCACATGGATCTTGGCCATGTCGGTATCTATCGCGGTCTGGCGCGCGCCGCAGAGCTGTCTGGCGAGGTCGAGCAGCAGTTGTTCGATGCGCTGCAGCGCAAGGCGATGGATGAGGTCGTTGAACTGACCGAAACCCTGCCGGATGACCTGCGCAAGATGCTGCGCGCACTCAGCGAGTTGTGCGGTGGTCGTGAAGTGCTGGACCTGGCTCAGGCCTGTCTGGTCGATGCGCCGGACGATGTGCATGCGGCGCTGGATGACTTGATGGCGATTGCCGATGCGCTGAGCTTGCGCTACCCGGAATTACCGCTGTACTTCGATCTGGGCGAGCTGCGCGGCTATCACTACCACACCGGCGTAGTGTTCGCGGCCTTTGTCCCAGGGGTGGGTTATGCCATCGCCCAGGGCGGCCGCTATGACGACATCGGCGCCGATTTCGGCCGTGCGCGTCCGGCGACAGGTTTCTCCACCGACCTGAAAACCCTGGTAAGCCTGGGGCAGATGCAGTTGGGTGAAGAGCCTGCCGGTATCTGGGCTCCGGATAATCATGATGTGTTTTTGTGGCAGGCGATTCAGCGCTTGCGCCAGGACGGTCAGCGCGTGGTTCAGGCATTGCCTGGGCAGGTCGCGGCTGACGCCGAGGCTGCGGGCTGTGATCGCCAGTTGCTGTTGCGTGATGGCCGCTGGCAGTTGGCTGCGTTGACAGCCTGAGCGGTCGTGCGAAAAGTTTCCGTCGGCTATGGCCGGCATCAAGTTTGCGAAGAGGGTTAGTGTTATGGGTAAGAATGTCGTAGTCCTGGGCACCCAGTGGGGCGATGAAGGCAAGGGCAAGATTGTCGACCTGCTGACCGAACAGGCTGCAGCTGTTGTGCGTTACCAGGGTGGTCATAATGCTGGCCACACCCTGGTGATCGACGGCGAAAAAACCGTTCTGCACCTTATCCCCTCCGGCATCCTGCGCGAAAACGTGCAGTGCCTGATCGGCAACGGCGTGGTGGTTGCGCCCGATGCGCTGATGCGTGAAATCATCAAGCTGGAAGAGAAGGGTGTTCCGGTGCGCGAGCGTCTGCGTATCAGCCCGTCCTGCCCGCTGATCCTGCCGTACCACGTGGCCCTCGATCAGGCCCGTGAGAAAGCCCGTGGCGATGCCAAGATCGGCACTACCGGCCGTGGCATTGGCCCTGCTTACGAAGATAAGGTGGCGCGCCGCGGTCTGCGCATTGGTGATCTGTTCCACCGTGAGCGTTTCGCTGCCAAGCTCGGTGAGCTGCTGGATTATCACAACTTCGTACTGGTCAATTACTACAAAGAGCCGGCCATCGACTTCCAGAAGACGCTCGACGAGTGCATGGAATACGCCGAGCTGCTCAAGCCGATGATGACCGACGTGACCGCTGTGCTGCACGACATGCGTCGTGAGGGCAAGGACATCATGTTCGAAGGCGCCCAGGGTTCGCTGCTGGATATCGACCACGGCACCTACCCCTACGTCACCAGCTCCAACACCACCGCGGGCGGCATCGCCACCGGTTCCGGTTTTGGTCCGATGTACCTGGATTACATCCTCGGTATCACCAAGGCCTATACCACCCGTGTTGGCTCCGGTCCGTTCCCGACTGAGCTGTTCGACGAAACAGGCGCGTTCCTCGCCAAGCGTGGTCACGAATTCGGCTCCACTACCGGTCGTGCGCGTCGTTGCGGTTGGTTTGATGCCGTGATCCTGCGTCGCGCCATCGAGATCAACAGCATCTCCGGTCTGTGCCTGACCAAGCTGGACGTGCTCGACGGTCTGGAAACCATCCGTATCTGTGTTGGCTACAAGGATCAGAACGGCGATGTGCTGGTTGATGCGCCGACTGATGCTGACAGCTACCTGGGGCTGCAGCCGGTGTACGAGGAGCTGCCAGGTTGGAGCGAGTCGACTCTGGGCGCGAAAACCTTGGAAGAGCTGCCGGCGGCTGCGCGTGCTTACATCAAGCGTGTGGAAGAGTTGGTCGGTGCGCCGATTGATATCGTTTCCACCGGCCCGGACCGCAACGAGACTATTGTGCTGCGCCATCCGTTTGCCTGATAGTCACAGGCAGTGCACAAAGGGTCGCCAATTGGCGGCCCTTTGTCGTTTCTGGTCCGCGTAAAAATATCCGAGCTAGCCTTTATAAATCAGCTTTCCCGCCGTTATAGGCATTACCGCTGTTAGGAGTGTCTGCCGTGTTTGCCATTATTTCTGTGCTGCGCAGTCGTTTGTTGTTGCCGGTGTTTCTGGCGCTGGGCGTGGCCTTGCTGGTGCAGGTTGTCGTGGCGGTGGCGTTGACCCGTACCACGGTGGCAACGCTTGAGGCCGATCTGGCCAGAGGCATGCAAGCCGATACGGCGCGTCTGGTGGATGAGCTGGCCAAGGCCGGCGATGAAGTGCGCGGCGGGCTGGACAGTCTTTCCGCCAGCACCCAGGCGCAGTTGGCCAAAGGCCTTTCCGCCCGGCTGGCTGAGGAGCAGGCGCAGATTCGCGGCGTGCTGGACAGCAACCTCAAGCGTTCCGCTGATGAGTTGGCGCAGCTGCTATCGGCGGTTGCGCCGAAGGCAATTTGGGATGCCGATGTGCCTGCGCTGACTGAATTGGCGCGTGGCGCGCATCGCAATCCTGCCGTGTTGTTTGCGGTGTACCTCGATGCACAAGGCGCGCGGCTGACGCGGCACCTCAATCGGCAGGACTCCCGCGTGCGTGCGCTGATGGCCAAAGGCGGGGGCGATGGCGCGCTGGATAAGGTGCTGCAGGCGGCCGCCAGTGATCCGGGTGTGTATATCGCCGAGGCGACGATCAGCCCGATGGGCTCGGATATCGGCAAGGTTCTTTTGGGGGTTTCCACTGCCTCGGTGGATGAGGAACTGGCGAAGCTGGATCAGCGTTTCGTCAGCCTGATCGACAGCAGTGGGCAGTTGGTTTCCGACAGTTTGAGTGGTGCGGCCACCAGCAGTGCGGACGCCCTGGCGGCGCGATTGAGCGTGGCGCGTGAGGCGGCCGGCGGCATGGAGCAGAGCAGTCGTGAGGTGGTGCAGCAAGCCGCAGCCGGTTTGCGCTGGAACATCAGCATGGGCCTGGTGGTGGTCGCGGTGATGATTCTGCTGGTGTTGGCGCTGGTGCTGGGGCGGCGAGTGGTCAGCAAGCTGCATACCTTGATTGCGGTGCTGAATGACTGGGCGGCGGGTGAGGGTGATTTGACTCGCCGGGTCGAGCTCAATAGTCGTGATGAAATTGGTGATATGGCGGCGGCGGTCAATCGCTTCGTCGCCAAGTTGCAGCCGATTGTGCGCGAGGCGGGTGAGGTGGCATCACTCACCGGGCAGGAAATCGGCAATTTGGCCTCGCGCAGTGCTGCTGCCGAGTCGGCGGCTGAGCGTCAGCGTGATGAAGTGGCAGGCAGTCTGCAGGCGCTGGCGGAAATGGCTGGTGAAGCGCAGGCGGAAAGTCACGCCATGCGCGAGGCATTGCAGCGCGTCGGGGCGATTCGCCAGGCCGCGGATGACAATGCCGCGATTGCGCTGCGCGTAGGTGGCTCGATTGAGGAGTTGGTGCGGCGTGTGGAAACCGGTTCGGCAGTAATCGAGCGGTTGGCCAAGCAGAGTGAGCAGATTGAAGTGGTGCTGACGGTGATTCGCTCAATTGCCGAGCAAACCAACCTGCTGGCTCTGAATGCGGCAATTGAAGCGGCGCGAGCGGGTGAAAGCGGTCGCGGTTTTGCTGTGGTCGCGGATGAAGTGCGCGCGCTGGCCAGCAAGACGCAACAGTCCACTGGCGATATCCAGACCCATATCGGTGCGCTGCAACAGGGTGCGCGCGAAGCGGTTGAGGCGATTGGTCAGGCGGGTAAGCAGGCGGATCAAGGTTTGGCGGCGTTGCGCGAAAGTGCGCGGGTGCAGCAGTCGGTGCGTGAAGCGGTGGAGGAGGTGCATGGTGCAATCAACACTGCGACCGAAGCAGCTGCGCATCAAGCTGAGGGCGCGGATGCCGTGCGTGGCCGCGTCGAGGTAATTCATCGCGAAGCCCAGCGGGCGGCTGAGGCTGTGGCGGCGACGGCGAATAGCGGCCGGGTGCTGGATGGTTTGGCGAAGAAACTCAAGGCCAGCCTGGGGCAGTTTCGCGTTTAAGCTGGATCAGGGCGGGTATGCATGAGTGCCCGCGGAATTGATTGCGCTGTGATGGGTTAAATCGCAGGAAATAAAAAACCGAGCCAGTGGCTCGGTTTTTTTGAATTGGTGCCCAGGAGAAGACTCGAACTTCCACGACCGTAAGGTCACCAGCACCTGAAGCTGGCGTGTCTACCAATTTCACCACCTGGGCATTGATTGCAAAACTTGCTTATTTGCTATCAACTACAACTCGGTTAACTTCGTTTCCCGTCGTTGTGGCGCGCATAATACGGACCGAGTTTTTACTTGTAAACCCCTGTTGTTAAAAAATTTTATTCTGTGTGCCGGGCTGACCTGGACAGTGGTTTCGCGCTTCAATAGGCACATGGCAAACCGAATTTGTGTAGATAAGGTGAATTACCTCTAATGGCCGATTGGCAATCCCTCGATCCCGAGGCCGCTCGTGAAGCGGAAAAATACGAAAACCCCATTCCAAGTCGCGAGCTGATCCTGCAGCACTTGTCTGACCGTGGCTCCCCGGCGAGCCGTGAAGAGCTGGCCGATGAATTTGGCATGGCCACTGAAGAGCAGCTCGAAGCGCTGCGTCGTCGTCTGCGCGCCATGGAGCGCGATGGCCAACTGATCTATACCCGTCGCGGCACCTATGCCCCGGTCGACAAGCTCGACCTGATCCTAGGCCGCGTCAGCGGGCATCGCGATGGCTTTGGCTTTCTTGTGCCAGATGACGGCAGCGATGATCTGTTCCTGAGCCCTGCGCAAATGCGCCTGGTGTTCGATGGCGACCGTGCACTGGCGCGGGTTTCCGGCCTCGACCGTCGTGGTCGTCGTGAAGGTGCTGTGGTTGAGGTGATTTCCCGCGCTCACGAAAGCATCGTCGGCCGTTATTACGAAGAAAGCGGTGTCGGCTTTGTCGTCGCTGATAACCCGAAGATTCAGCAGGAAGTGCTGGTAACGCCAGGGCGTAACGCCGGCGCCAAGCAGGGGCAGTTTGTTGAGGTGAAAATCACCCACTGGCCGACGACGCGCTTCCAGCCTCAGGGCGATGTGGTTGAAGTAGTTGGCAACTATATGGCGCCGGGTATGGAAATCGACGTTGCCCTGCGCAGCTACGATATTCCCCACGTCTGGCCCGACGCTGTAGTTAAAGAGGCGCGCAAGCTCAAGCCGGAAGTTGAAGAGAAGGACAAGGAGAAGCGCATCGATCTGCGTCATCTGCCGTTCGTTACCATCGACGGTGAAGACGCGCGCGACTTTGACGATGCGGTGTATTGCGAGAAAAACGGCAGCAACTGGCGGCTGTTTTCCGGCGGCTGGAAGCTCTATGTCGCCATCGCCGACGTTTCCCATTATGTGAAGATCGATTCGGCGCTGGACGCTGAAGCCCAGGTGCGCGGTAACTCGGTGTACTTCCCGGAGCGGGTTATCCCGATGCTGCCGGAGGAGCTGTCCAACGGTCTGTGCTCGCTAAATCCGCATGTCGATCGCCTGGCCATGGTTTGCGAGATCAGTATCTCGAAAACCGGCAAGATGACCGATTACCAGTTTTACGAAGCGGTGATCCACTCCCACGCGCGCCTGACCTACAACAAGGTCAGCGCCATGCTTGAGCAGCCCAAGGGTAGCGAAGGCAAGGCCCTGCGTGGCGAATACAAAGAAGTACTGCCGCACCTCAAGCAACTGTATTCGCTGTATCAGGTGCTATTGGCTGCGCGCCATGAGCGCGGCGCTATCGATTTTGAAACCCAGGAAACTCGGATCATCTTCGGGGCTGGGCGCAAGATTGCCGAGATTCGCCCAACCCAGCGCAACGATGCGCACAAGTTGATCGAAGAATGCATGCTGGCCGCCAACGTGGCCACCGCCGCCTTTATGCAGAAGCATGAAATCCCGGCGTTGTATCGCGTGCACGACTGTCCGCCGCCGGAGCGCGTAGAGAAACTCAAAGCGTTCCTCACCGAGCTGGGGTTGTCGCTGCACCGTGGCAAGTCCAAGGATGGTCCGTCGCCCAAGGACTACCAGCTGCTGCTGGAGAGCATTCGTGAGCGCCCGGATTACCACCTGATCCAGACCGTGATGCTGCGCTCGCTCAGCCAGGCTGTTTACAGCGCCGACAATCAGGGTCACTTCGGTCTGAATTACGAGGCGTACGCGCACTTCACTTCGCCAATTCGTCGCTATCCGGATCTGTTGATCCATCGGGCGATTCGCAGCGTGGTCCGCTCCAAGCTCGATACCCCGCACGTCAAGCGTGCCGGTGCGACGATCATGCCGCGTGCGCGGATCTACCCATACGACGATGCGATTCTCGAGCAGCTCGGCGAGCAGTGCTCGATGTCCGAGCGCCGCGCCGATGAGGCGACCCGCGATGTAGTGAACTGGCTCAAGTGCGAGTTTATGAAGGATCGCGTCGGGGAAACCTTCCCAGGTGTGATTACGGCTGTGACTGGTTTCGGCCTGTTCGTCGAACTGAAAGACATCTACGTCGAAGGTCTGGTGCACGTCACCGCCTTGCCAGGCGATTACTATCACTTCGACCCTGTCCATCACCGTCTGGCGGGCGAGCGCAGTGGTCGCAGCTTCCGCCTGGGCGATAGCGTCGAGGTCAAGGTCATGCGCGTTGATCTGGACGAGCGCAAGATCGACTTCGAACTGGCTGAGGGTAAAACGGCCGTGCCGGCCGGTCAGCGCCGTGGTGGTTTTGAATCTGCGGCGGGTAAAACCGGGCGTCGCGGTGAGCGTTCGGCGCCAGGTAATACCGATGTGGAAAAGAGTCGCGCGCTGAAAAAATCGCTGCTTAGTGATTCGAAGGGCAAAACCAGCAAAAGCTCGTCCGCCAAGGGCGATTCGGCCAAACCGGCCAGCAAAGCTGGCAAGTCGGGTGCGCATCGCAAGGGCGCCCCTGCAGGTGGTGCGCCGGCTTCTGGCGGTGCACGCAAGCGTAAGGCGAAGTCATGAGTCAGCTGGAAAAAATCTATGGCGTGCATGCCGTAGAGGCGTTGCTGCGTCATCATCCGAAGCGGGTCAAGCAGATCTGGTTGGCCGAAGGGCGTAATGATCCGCGGGTGCAGGTGCTGCTGGCACTGGCAGCGGATGCGCGGGTCGCGGTTGGCCAGTGCGAGCGCCGCGAGATGGATGCCTGGGTCGAGGGTGGTGTGCATCAGGGCGTAGTCGCCGATGTCAGCCCTAGTCAGGTGTGGGGCGAGGCGATGCTCGACGAGCTGCTTGACCGTACCGAGGGCGCGCCCTTGTTGCTGGTGCTCGACGGCGTGACCGATCCGCACAATCTCGGTGCCTGTTTGCGTACCGCCGATGCGGCCGGTGCGCTGGCCGTAATCGTGCCGAAGGACAAGTCCGCCACGCTCAATGCCACCGTGCGCAAAGTCGCCTGCGGTGCGGCTGAAGTGATTCCGCTGGTGGCGGTGACCAACCTGGCGCGCAGCCTGGAGAAGCTCCAGCAGCGCGGCCTGTGGGTTGTCGGTACTGCTGGTGAGGCTGAGATGGAGTTATATGAGCATGATCTGACCGGGCCGACCGTGCTGATCATGGGCGCGGAAGGCAAGGGTATGCGCCGGCTGACCCGTGAACACTGTGATTACCTGGTCAAGCTGCCGATGGCGGGCAGCGTCAGCAGTCTCAATGTGTCGGTTGCGACCGGTGTGTGCCTGTTCGAGGCATTGCGTCAGCGCAAGGCTGTCGGCAAGAAGTAACTGTGTGGCGGGCGCCTTGCCGGTGCCCGTTGCTGCTGAGCCTTCGGTAGCGTCTTTTCTTTCCGCGCATTCGCTGCGCATTGTTCAAATAATCACCAGTTCACCTTGCGTGTGGCGGGGGGCTTCACTAGAATGTCGCCCCTTGCCGCGATGGCAGGCGCTTTTGCGCCTTTCTGTTTCAGCAAGACAAACAAGTGAAATTCACTCCTTGCCTGACCGCATTTGGCGGCAGGCTACAACCCGTAAGGAGCATTTATGCGTCATTACGAAATCATCTTTCTGGTTCACCCGGACCAGAGCGAGCAAGTCGGCGGCATGGTTGAGCGTTACACCAAGCTGATCGAAGAAGACGGCGGCAAGATTCACCGCCTGGAAGATTGGGGCCGTCGTCAGCTGGCTTACGCCATCAACAACGTCCACAAAGCTCACTACGTGATGCTTAACGTTGAGTGCACCGGTAAAGCCCTGGCTGAGCTGGAAGACAACTTCCGTTACAACGATGCCGTGATCCGTAACCTGGTCATCCGTCGCGACGAGGCCGTTACTGACCAGTCCGAGATGCTCAAGGCCGAAGAAAACCGCAGTGAGCGCCGTGAGCGTCGTGACCGTCCTGACAACGCCGATTCTGTTGATGGCGATGACAGCGACAACAACGACAGCGACAACGCTGACGAGTAATCCACGGATCTATTGAGGAGCCACTCTCATGGCACGTTTCTTCCGTCGTCGTAAATTCTGCCGTTTCACTGCAGAAGAAGTGAAAGAGATCGATTTCAAAGATCTCAACACGCTGAAAGCTTACATCTCGGAAACCGGCAAGATCGTTCCTAGCCGTATCACCGGTACTAAGGCTCGTTATCAGCGTCAGCTGGCTACCGCTATCAAGCGCGCCCGCTTCCTGGCCCTGCTGCCTTACACCGACAGCCACGGCCGCTGAGACCAGATGTTCGACAAGAAGTAAGGGATAGATCGCATGCGCGCCATAGCTGAATTCATTATGCGCGGCCGTATGCAGGCCACTCTCGTAGTGGTGGTTTCTGCGGCATTGCCGCTGTTGTTCTGGTTAAGTGCTGCCGCTGGAAGCCTGGTGCTTCTGCGGCGCGGTTGGAGTGATGCCATTGGCATCCTCGCCTGGGCCCTGCTACCGGCCATTGGCTGGTGGTATTTCGGTGAGCCGCGCACCCTGTTGGTGTTGCTCGGTGCGCTGGGTTTGGCGTTGTTGTTACGCGCCAACCTGTCCTGGAATCGTGTGCTGCTGTGCAGCGTGGCATTGGGCCTGGTGTATGGGCTGGTTTTGGGTGCGGTGTTCCGCGAACCCATCGACGCAATGGCGCTTGAGCTACAAAAGCTTATGCCGCAAATGCTTGATGGGGTTCACCAACAGATGTCGGTGGATGAGCGAGCGCGTCTGGATAGCCTGATTGCACCGGTACTGACCGGATTGATCGCGGCGTTGTTGCAGATAGTCAGCCTGTTGAGCCTGATGCTTGGGCGCTTCTGGCAGGCGCAGTTGTATAACCCGGGTGGTTTTGGCCGCGAGTTTCGCGCGCTACGCCTTCCGACCCCGCTGGCGATGTTGCTGCTGGTAGGCATGCTGTTGGGGCCCAATCTGGGTCCGCAAATGGCCATGTTGACGCCGTTGTGCAGTGTGCCGTTAGCGTTTGCGGGCATCGCCCTGTTGCATGGGATGGTGGCGCAAGGTCGGCTAGGTAAGTTCTGGCTGGTCGGGTTGTACATCACGCTGTTGCTGTTTATGCAGCTGACTTATCCGTTACTGGTGGTTTTGGCCATTGTCGACAGTCTGCTTGATTTTCGTGGTCGCTTTGAGCGCAAACAAGGCTCGGGCCCTGCGAACGGTGAAGGTTAAAAGTTAAGAGGTTATTACCAAATGGAACTGATCCTGCTGGAAAAAATCGCCAACCTGGGCAACCTGGGCGATAAAGTGAATGTTAAGTCCGGTTACGGTCGTAACTTTCTGCTGCCGCAAGGCAAAGCCACCGCCGCTACTCCTGCAAACGTTGCTGCGTTTGAAGCGCGTCGCGCCGAGCTGGAAAAACTGGCTGCCGAGAAGAAAGCTTACGCTGAATCCCGCGCTGCTCAGTTGGCTGAACTGGAAGTCACCATCACCGCTACCGCGGGCGATGAAGGCAAACTGTTCGGCTCCATCGGTACTCACGACATCGCTGAAGCCCTGACCGCCTCCGGCGTTGAAGTGGCCAAAGCTGAAGTGCGTCTGCCGAACGGCACCATTCGTCAACTCGGCGAATACGACGTAGCCGTGCACCTGCACAGCGACGTTGAAGCAACCGTTAAGGTTGTCGTAGTAGCAGCCTAATAAGCTCGCGACTAAGTGGACTTGCACTCAGGTGCCGGGCCGCTAACAATCAGGCACGACATTGCGCAAGCGATGTCGTGCCTTTTGTTTTGTGAACACAGAATTTTGCCCAGAGCCTTATGAACGACATCAGCCTGCCCGAACAGTACGACCTGCAAACCTCCGCCCTGAAGGTGCCGCCGCACTCGATCGAGGCGGAGCAAGCCGTACTTGGCGGCCTGATGCTCGACAACAATGCCTGGGAGCGGGTGCTTGATGCGGTGTCCGATGGCGACTTCTATCGACACGACCACCGTCTGATCTTCCGTGCGATCTTCAAGCTGGCCGAGCGTAATCACCCCTTTGACGTGGTGACCGTATCCGAGCAACTCGATCAGGAAGGGCAGCTATCGCAAGTCGGCGGCCTGGCCTACCTCGGCGAGCTGGCGAAGAACACGCCCTCGGTGGCCAACATCAAGGCCTATGCGCAGATCATTCGTGAGCGCGCCACGCTGCGCCAGTTGATCGGCATCAGCGGCGAAATCGCCGATAGCGCCTATATGCCGCAAGGCCGTACTGGCGCCGAGATTCTCGATGAGGCCGAACGCCTGATCTTTCAGATCGCCGAAGCGCGGCCGAAGACCGGCGGCCCGGTGGGGATCAACGATATCCTGGTCAAGGCCATCGACCGCATCGATACCCTGTTCAATGCCGGCGACGCGATCACCGGTCTGTCCACCGGCTTTACCGATCTGGACAACCTGACCAGTGGCCTGCAGCCGGCCGACCTGATCATCGTCGCCGGCCGACCGTCGATGGGTAAGACCACCTTCGCCATGAACCTGGTGGAAAACGCGCTGATGCGCAGCGACAAGGTGGTGATGGTGTACTCGCTGGAGATGCCGTCCGACTCCATCGTGATGCGTATGCTCGCCTCGCTCGGGCGTATCGATCAGACCAAGGTGCGTGCCGGTCGCCTGGACGACGATGATTGGCCGCGTCTGACCAGCGCGGTCAACCTGTTGAATGACCGCAAGCTGTTTATCGACGACACCGCCGGTATCTCGCCCTCGGAGATGCGCGCACGCACTCGCCGCCTGGCCCGTGAGCACGGCGAGATTGGCCTGATCATGGTCGACTACCTGCAGCTGATGCAGATTCCTGGTTCCAGCGGCGACAGCCGAGTCAACGAGATTTCCGAAATCTCCCGCTCGCTCAAAGCCCTGGCCAAGGAATTCAACTGCCCGGTTATTGCCCTGTCGCAGCTTAACCGTGGCCTGGAGCAGCGCCCGAACAAACGCCCGATTAACTCCGACTTGCGTGAATCGGGTGCGATCGAGCAGGACGCCGATATCATCATGTTCGTCTACCGCGACGAGGTGTATCACCCTGAAACCGAGTACAAGGGCGTTGCCGAAATCATCATCGGCAAGCAGCGTAACGGTCCATTGGGTACGGCGCGGCTGGCGTTTCTCGGCAAGTTCTCGCGTTTCGAAAACCTCGCACCGGGTAGCTATCAGTTCGACGACGAGTGATCCCGCGTGCTCTAAGCCGCGCTCTTCAAGCGTTTAGCTTTTGTACGACGGCGCGGTGGCGTGCTCGCCTAGATAGGGTTTGAGGTAGTCCTCCAGGCGTTGGCCCTCTACCAGTTCAAAGGTCTCCGCGCGGTCCTGCAGCTGTTCCACTCGGTCGATGCGGAAGTTGCGAAAGTCGTTGCGCAGCTCACACCAGCTGCACAGAGTCCAGGTTTGCCCCCAGAAGAACAGCCCTAGCGGCCAGACGCAGCGTTGACTGGTCTCTCCGCGTTCATCGCGGTAGCTGATCAGCAGTTTGTGGCGCTGGCGTATGGCCTGGCGCAGCTGGCCGAGCCAGTGCACAGGGTACGGATTGGTTTCGGGGGCAAACAGCTGGTTGCGATTGAGCTCATCACGCAGCTCGTTGGGCAGCACGCTGTGGATCTTCGCCAGTGCCGATTCGGCGGCCCGTTGCAGTTGTGGGTCCGCCCAGGCTTTGACCATGCGCGCGCCCACGAGCAAGGCTTCTATCTCCTCGCGCTCGAACATCAATGGTGGCAAATCCATCGGTTGGCGCAGCACGTAGCCGACGCCGGCTTCACCTTCCAGGGGCACTCCGGAAAGGGAGAGGTCTTGGATGTCGCGATAAATAGTGCGCACCGATACTTGCAGGCGTTCGGCCAGCCACTGGGCTGTGGTCAGGCGACGGCTGCGCAGAAACTGCACGATTTGAAATAGACGGTCGGCGCGTCTCATGTTGTCTCAGCTGTTCTCGCTCTGGATTACCGGGCGCGCTGACGCACGCCCGGAATGCCGGGTTTAGGACATGCTGTGCAGGCCCACTTCATTACCTTCGCTGTCTTTTATCACAGCGATAAAGCCATGCGGCGCGATGGACATCTTGCTGTGGATGATCACGCCGCCTGCCGAAGGTACGCGGTTCACCACGGCATCCAGTTGGCCCTCTACGTTCAGGTAGATGCGGGTGCCGCCAATACCACTCTGTTGCTCGGCTGACTCGCTCAGGCAGCCACCGACACCGCTTTCCTGTGCATGGGGGAACAGTGCCATACGCCCGCCCATGCCTTCCATTACCTCCAGCGGCGTCGCCAGGGCGCGTTCATAGAAGCCACGGGCCCGCTCGAAGTTGCTGACAAATAGTTCGAACCAGTTGATCGCATTCATTTTCTCTCTCCTTGAAGGTTAGGGTGCGACAGGCAACGGCAGTATCTGACGGCGCGTTTTAGCCTGTGGAACCCACTCTAGGGGAGTGCTACTGACAGCTTAATGTCAGTAGCTTTGCCTCGCTGCGATTAAATTTGCGTCGCTCGCAGCGGCATCGCAGGTGTATGGCTTGTGCAGGGCTACCTGGCGCTTGCAGCTCAGGAACTGAGGGTTAAGATGCTCGGCTTTAGCCTGCCGTGGAGCCCCACCATGCGTCCTCTTGTTGCCAGCATCGATCTGACCGCCATCGTTCACAACTATGCGGTGGCCAAGCGCTGCGCGCCGGGGCGGCAGGCGTTTGCGGTGGTCAAGGCGAATGCCTACGGGCATGGCGTGCGCGAGGTGGTGACAGCGCTGCATGATGTGGCTGACGGTTTTGCCGTGGCCAGCCTGGAGGAAGCCGCAGAGGTGCGTGCGCTCCATGGTGATGCACGGGTTCTATTGCTTGAAGGCTGCTTCGAGGCGGCGGAGTATCAGTTTGCCGCGCAGTTGGGTCTGGATGTGGTGCTGCATAGCGAACAACAGGCGCAGCAGTTGCTCGCCGCCAGCCTGGCGCGGCCGCTGAATCTGTGGCTGAAGCTGGACAGCGGCATGCATCGCCTGGGCTTTAGCGCCGCAGCAGTGCGTGAATGGCACGGCCGTTTGCAGGGCGCGGCGCAGGTGGCCGAGCTGAATCTGCTTAGCCACTTTGCCTGCGCCGATGAGCGCGGCAGCGAGACCACCGAGCTGCAGCTTGAGCAGTTTCTCGATTTGCTGGATCTGGATTTTGCCCAGCGCTCGCTGGCCAACTCGGCGGCGATTCTGACCATCCCGGCTGCGCATATGGATTGGCTACGTCCGGGCATCATGCTCTACGGCGCTACGCCTTTTGCTGATCTGGGTGCGGCTGAGCTGGGCCTGCGCCCTGCCATGAGCCTTACTGCACAGCTGATTGCCTGCCGCGATGTGGCCGTGGGTGAAGCGGTTGGCTATGGCGGTACCTGGCGCGCCGAGCGGCCGTCGCGTATCGGCACTGTGAGTTGTGGCTATGCCGATGGCTACCCGCGCCATGCGCCGGCCGGCACGCCGGTTATCGTCCGTGGACAGCGAGTGGCGTTGGTCGGACGGGTGTCCATGGATATGCTGACAGTCGATCTGACTGATCTACCCGATTCCGCCGTGGGTGATGCGGTCGAACTGTGGGGCGCGCAATTACCGGTGGATGAAGTGGCGCAGGCTGCGGGCACCATTGGCTACGAGCTGCTAAGCAAGGTCACCGCGCGGGTGCCACGGCGCTACCGCAACAGCTGAGTCAGAGCAGGCCGCTGGGCACGCTGAGCACATCCAGATGCAGGCGCGCGCTGTTGCTCAGCTCGCCGTCCTCACCACACACCGCCGAGCCTGAACGGCCGCGAGTCTTGACCCGGTAGAGCATCTCGTCGGCCGCCTTGTACAGCGCGGTAAAGGTGCCGGCGTGTTGCGGGTACAGCGCCACGCCGATGCTGATGGTCACGGTCAGCCGTTCGGCGCCGTACATTACTGGTTTGGCCAGCTCGGCGAGCAGGCGGTTGGCGATTTCCCGGGCGTGCTCTTCGGCATCGGCACCACACACCAGTACGGCAAACTCATCGCCGCCCAGGCGCGCCACAGCGTCGCCCGAGCGCACATGCTCACGCAGGCGCAGGGCGATCTGTTGCAGCATCAGGTCACCGGCATCGTGGCCGTGTTTGTCGTTGATCGGCTTGAAGTGATCGAGGTCGATCAGCAGCAGGGCAATCGCTTCGCTGTGCCGGCGGGCGTTGGCCAGTGCGGTTTCGCAGCGCTCGACCAGATAGCGGCGGTTTGGCAACTCGGTCAGCGGGTCGTGAAACGCCGCGTGTTGCAGCGCCTGTTCACGTTGGCGCAGGCGCTCATTGGTGGCGGCCAGTTCAGCGGTGCGCAGATCAACCGAGCGCTGCAGGTCGGCGGCATTGGCCTGAGCCAGAGCTAGGCGCGCGGTTTTTTCGCGGTCGGCCTGGAGGATCGCATCGGCCTTCTCCTGCTTGAGAATCTGGATGCGGTAGGCCAGGGCGAAGGAGAACAGGATCGCTTCAGCCGCGACGGCCAGTGGGAACAGGTAAGCGGTGGACTCTCCCGGCTGCACCACGCCAGCGGCGCGCAGCACCAGAATCACAAAGCTCAGCAGTACGCTGCCGTAGCCCAGTAGATAGAACAGCGCTGGAGTAAAGCCCTGTTTCCAGCGGATGGCTGCGCTAAGCAGCAGGGTGGGCACGGTAATAATCGGGATCAGCCCGATCAGCATGCCCGTTTCGCTGCGATAACCCGCCAGATTGACCGCCAGGGCCAGCAGGTACACCGCGATACAGCCGTTGAGGATGTGATGGGCAATGCGCAAGGTGGTGCGGGTGGACAGCAGCTCCTGAGCAAAACGCAGGATGCCCAGGCTGACCAGAATGGGCAGGGTGATACGATCCAGCCAGGTGGGTACCGGGCCATCGGGCCAGAGGTACTGGAAACCATGGCCACTCATGCTGGCGATAAACACCAGCGAAGCTGCCATGGTCAGCACATACCAGAGGTACGCCGGGTCGCGCAGGGCCAGCAGAATAAACAGGTTGTACAGCAGCAGTGCGAGGATCACCCCGTAGATCAGGCCGAGCACCAGGTGCTCGCGCTTGGCCAGTTGTTCGAGGTCATGCAGCTGCCAGATGCGCAGCGGGAAGGAGTTGCCCGCCGGGTCGTAGGTGCGCAGGTAAAAGGTTTGCGGTTGCTCGCTCAGCGGCGGCAGGCTGAATACCGCGCGGCGGTAATCGTGGTCGCGGCCTTCGGCAAAACCGACGCGCTCACCGGCCTGGCGCAGCTGCCATTGGCCCGGGGCGCTGGGCAGGAAGATCTGCAGGTCGAGCAGGGTGACCGCGCCGACTTCTAGCCACCACTGCGCAGGGGCGTCACTGGCGCGTTGCAGGCTGAGTTTGATCCACCAGGGATTGTTGCTCTGGCCAACGCTGGTACGTCCGGCGGCCGGTTGAAAGCGGCTTTGCACGGCAGGGTCGACCATGTCGGCGATGCTCAGCTGGCCGCCCACATCTTCCAGCAGTTCGATCTGGCTATTGAGCACGCTGCCGCTGCTTGGCGTGCTCAGCAGTACCGGGCTGGCAACGCTCAGGCCGCTAAACAGGCTCAGCAATAGGAGGGTGGCTAAGGTTAGGCGCTGCACTGCGGACTTCCTGATGTCGAGTGGCGTTTTTCGCGAGTATAGGCGCAGCTGTGTGATCGTTCACAGAAGTTGCCTGCCAGGCATTAGTTTGGCGATAACCGGGCCGCCGCTACCTTTAAGTAATCAGCTCAGGCCACTGGGTACATTCAGCACATCCAGTTGCAGGCGGGCGCTGCTGCTCAGCTCGCCGTCTTCCCCGCAAACGGCCGAGCCAGAGCGGCCGCGGCTCTTGACCTTGTAGAGCATTTCATCGGCGGCCTTGTACAGGGTGGTGAAGTTGCTGGCGTGGCGCGGATACAGCGCCACGCCGATGCTGATGGTTACTGTAAGGCGGTCAGCGCCGTAGGCCACCGGCTTGGCCAGCTCGTCCAGCAGGCGGCGGGCGATCTCACGAGCATGCTGCTCGGCATCTTCACCGCAGATCAGCACGGCAAACTCATCGCCGCCCAGGCGCGCCACTGCATCCCCCGAGCGCACATGCTCGCGCAGGCGCTGGGCGATGCTTTGCAGCATCAGGTCGCCAGCGTCGTGGCCGTATTTGTCGTTGATCGGCTTGAAATGGTCGAGGTCGATCAGCAGCAGGGCAGTGGCTTCACTGTGCCGGCGGGCATTGGCCAGCGCCGCTTCGCAGCGTTCGACCAGAAAGCGGCGATTGGGTAGCTCGGTGAGTGGGTCATGGAAGGCGGCGTGCTGTAGCTCGATTTCGCGCTGCAGCAACCGTTCATTGGTGGCGGCGAGCTCGGCTGTACGTTGTTCGACCGAGTGCTTGAGTTCCGCCGCATTGGCTTGCGCCTGGGCCAGGCGCGCGGTTTTTTCGCGGTCGGCCTGTTGCAGGGCTTCGGCTTTTTCCAGCTTGAGCATCTGAATGCGATAAGCCAGTGCGAAGGAGAACAGGATGGTTTCGGCAGCGACCGAAATCGGGAATAGATAGGCGGTGAAATTGCTGGGTTCAATCAGGCCTGCTGCACGCATGACCAGGACCACGGTGCTGGCGAGTACTGCGCCGTAGCCGAGTAGATAAAAGCGCGCAGGGATAAACCCCTGATAGCAGCGGATGCCTGCGCTGAAGAGTGCGGTGGGTACGGTGACAATTGGGGTCAGGGCAATCATCAGTGCGCCTTCTGCCCGATAGCCAAAGGCGTTGATCACAATGGCGATGACATAGAGCGCGCAGCCGGCATTCAGCAAGCGATGCGGCCAGATAAGGCCGCGCTTGGTGTAAAGCAGCTCCTGGGTGAAGCGCATAACAAAGATGCCCCACAGCGAGGGCAACGTGATGCGATCCAGCCAGAAGGGCACGGGGTTGTCGGGCCAGAGGTATTGGGCGCCATGGCCGGTCATGCTGAGGATAAATACCAGCACGCAGGCCGTAGCCATCACGTACCAGAAATAGGCGCGGTCACGCAGGGCAACCAGAATAAACAGGTTGTACAGAAGCAGGGCGAGGATCACCCCGTAGATCAGGCCAAAGCCAATGTTCTCGTCGCTCGCGAGCTGTGCCAGGTCAGGCAGCTGCCAGACTTTCAGTGGGAAAGAGTTTCCTGCGGGGTCCAGGCTGCGGAAGTAGAGAGTCAGTGGTTGCTCGCCGATTTCTGGCAACTGGAACACCATGCGCCGGTAGGCATAGTCGCGGCCGTCCAGATAAGGCACAGCTTCGCCGGTTTCGCGAACCGTCCAGCCGCCTTGGCCGTCAGGCAGATAAAGCTGTAGGTTGAAAATGGTGATGCCGGCATTTTCCAGCCACCACTGTGTCGGGGAATCGGGCGCGCGTCGCAAGGTGACCTTGATCCACCAGGGGTTGCGACTTTGGCCGACGGTGGCGCGGCCTGCGGCAGGTTGGAAGCGGCTTTGTACGGCCGGATCGGCCATGTCAGCAATGGTCAGTTGCGCGCCGACATCCTCGAGAAGCTCTATTCCGTCATTCAGTGACGCGCCACTACTGGTGGGCGTTAGCTCAATAGCGGCCTGCGCCAGGCCGCCCGTCAGTGCCAGGCTCAGCATAAAAAAGATCGAGAAGGCTAAGCGTTGCACCACGTTCACCCCTTGTCCCGGCTATTGGCGACCGATGTTATGCGCCCGAGTATAGCTGTAAGCCACTACGCTGCTGCTACAGCGCTAGGGGGATTTCCGTCATTAAACCTAGCGCCTGAGTCGGGTTTGGTTAATTTTTGTGCTATATTCCGCGCCCGCGATTTTCCATCCTGTTCGCCTACGCCGGTCACTTTCCATGTCCATGCAAGCCGCCAAGCCGTTATTCGATTATCCAAAATACTGGGCCGAGTGTTTCGGGCCTGCGCCTTTCCTGCCGATGAGCCGGGAAGAGATGGATCAACTTGGCTGGGACAGCTGCGACATCATCATCGTCACCGGTGACGCCTATGTGGATCACCCGTCCTTCGGCATGGCGATTATCGGTCGGCTGCTAGAGTCGCAAGGCTTTCGCGTGGGCATCATCGCCCAGCCGAACTGGCAGTCGAAAGACGACTTTATGAAGCTCGGCGAGCCGAACCTGTTCTTCGGCGTCGCGGCCGGCAACATGGACTCGATGATCAACCGCTACACCGCCGACAAGAAAATTCGCTCGGACGACGCCTACACCCCCGGTGGCATGGCTGGCAAGCGCCCGGACCGCGCCAGCCTGGTGTACAGCCAGCGCTGCAAAGAAGCCTATAAGAATGTGCCGATCGTCCTCGGCGGCATCGAAGCCTCGCTGCGCCGCATCGCCCACTACGACTACTGGCAGGACCGCGTGCGCAACTCGATCCTGATCGACGCCAGCGCCGACATCCTGCTGTACGGCAACGCCGAGCGCGCCATCGTCGAAGTGGCCCAGCGCCTGTCATACGGCCACAAGATCGAAGACATCACCGACGTGCGCGGTACCGCGTTTATCCGCCGTGATACGCCGCAGGGCTGGTACGAGGTTGACTCCACCCGTATCGACCGGCCGGGCAAGGTCGACAAGATCATCAACCCGTACGTCAACACCCAGGACACCCAGGCTTGCGCCATCGAGCAGGAAAAGGGGCCGCAGGAAGACCCGAACGAGCCGAAGGTTGTGCAGCTTCTCGCCAGCCCACGGATGACTCGTGACAAAACGGTGATCCGCCTGCCATCCATGGAAAAGGTGCGCAACGACCCGGTGCTCTACGCCCACGCCAACCGCGTGTTGCACCTGGAAACCAACCCCGGCAACGCCCGCGCGCTGGTGCAGAAGCATGGCGAAGTCGACGTGTGGTTCAACCCGCCGCCGATTCCGATGACCACTGAAGAAATGGACTACGTGTTCGGCATGCCTTACGCGCGGGTTCCGCACCCGGCGTATGGCAAGGAAAAGATTCCGGCCTACGACATGATCCGCTTCTCGGTGAATATCATGCGTGGCTGCTTCGGCGGCTGCACTTTCTGCTCGATCACCGAGCACGAAGGGCGGATCATCCAGAACCGTTCGGAAGAGTCGATCATTCGCGAGATCGAAGAGATCCGCGACAAGGTGCCGGGCTTTACCGGGGTGATTTCCGACCTCGGCGGGCCGACCGCCAACATGTACCGCATCGCCTGCAAGAGCCCGGAAATCGAATCCGCGTGCCGCAAGCCGTCTTGCGTGTTCCCTGGCATCTGCCCGAACCTGAATACCGATCACTCGGCCTTGATTCAGCTCTATCGCAGTGCCCGCGCCTTGCCGGGGGTGAAGAAGATTCTGATTGCCTCCGGTCTGCGTTATGACCTGGCCGTGGAGTCGCCGGAGTATGTGAAGGAGCTGGTCACCCACCACGTCGGTGGCTACCTGAAAATCGCCCCGGAGCACACCGAAGAAGGCCCGCTGAATCAGATGATGAAGCCGGGCATCGGCAGCTATGACAAGTTCAAGCGCATGTTCGAGAAGTACTCGAAAGAGGCAGGTAAAGAGCAGTACCTGATCCCGTACTTTATCGCCGCGCACCCGGGCACCACCGACGAAGACATGATGAACCTGGCCCTGTGGCTCAAGGGCAACGGCTTCCGCGCAGACCAAGTGCAGGCCTTCTACCCGTCGCCGATGGCCACTGCCACCGCCATGTACCACTCGGGCAAGAACCCGCTGCGCAAGGTCAGCTACAAGAGCGACGGCGTGACCATCGTCAAGAGCGAAGAGCAGCGCCGCCTGCACAAGGCCTTCCTGCGTTATCACGACCCGAAAGGCTGGCCGATGCTGCGCGAAGCGCTGACCCGCATGGGCCGCGCCGACCTGATCGGGCCAGGCAAGAACCAGCTGATCCCGCTGCACCAACCCGCTACCGACAGCTACCAGAGCGCGCGCCGGAAGAACTCGACGCCGGCCGGTAGCCACAAGGTCGCCAAGGACACCACCAAGAGCAAGCCGATGCTGACCCAGCACACCGGCTTGCCGCCGCGTGACACCGGCGCTGCGGGTGGTAACCCCTGGGACAAGCGTGAGCAGGCCAAGGCGGCCGCGCAGGTGCGTAACCAGCAGGCGGCCAAGGAGCGCGCCGATGCCGCTAAAGGTAAAGGCAAGAAGCCAGTAAAGAAGCCGGCCGTGCCGCGCTGATTCTGCAGCAATAAAAAACGCCAGCTTCGAGCTGGCGTTTTTTATGGTGGCCGGGCGCTGCTCAGCCGTAGCGCTTTTTCGCTTCGATGGCCAGGCCGCTACCGATGCTGCCGAAGGTGTTGCCTTCCACGTGCTGGGCATTGGGCAGCATGGCCGCGACGCTCTGGCGCAATGCTGGAATGCCGCTGGAGCCACCGGTAAAGAACACCGTATCGACCTGCGCAACGCTGATGCCGGCATCGCTGAGCAACTGGGTGACGCTGGCGCGCACTCGCTCCAGCAGCGGCTCGATGGCGCCTTCAAACAGCTCGCGGGTTAGCTCGGCGACCAGTCCATCTTCCAGGCGGCTGAGGTCGATGGGCCGTGCATCCTGCTCGGTCAGGGCGATCTTGCTTTCTTCCACCTGCATGGCCAGCCAGTGGCCGTCGCGGCGTTCGATCAGCTGGAACAGACGGTCGATGCCAGTCGGGTCGACGATGTCGTAGCGCATGCTTTGCAGCTGGCGCTGCGACTGCGCCGAGTACACCGCGTTGATGGTGTGCCAGGTCGCCAGGTTCAGGTGGGTGCTGGTGGGCATCGGCGCATCGCTCTTCATCCGGCTGCCGTAGCCGAACAGCGGCATCACCCCGGCTAGGGAGAGCTGCTTGTCGAAGTCGGTGCCGCCGATATGCACGCCGCCGGTGGCGAGGATGTCGTCATGCCGGTCGGCCACTGTGCGGCGCTCCGGGGCCAGGCGCACCAGGGAGAAGTCCGAAGTACCGCCGCCGATATCGACGATCAGCACCAGCTCTTCGCGCTCAATGCCGAACTCGTAATCGAAGGCTGCGGCAATCGGCTCGTACTGGAACGACACATCCTTGAAGCCGAGCTTGTGCGCCACCGCTACCAGGGTGTTTTGCGCTTCCAGATCGGCCACCGGGTCATCGTCGACGAAGAACACCGGGCGGCCCAGTACCACTTCCTCGAATGGTCGGCCTGCGGTGTTTTCCGCGCGGGTTTTCAGCTCGCCGATAAAGAAACCGAGCAGGTCCTTGAATGGCAGGGCGCTGCCGAGCACGGTGGTTTCGCTTTTCAGCAGCTTGCTGCCCAGCAGGCTTTTCAGCGAGCGCATCAGGCGGCCTTCGTAGCCTTCCAGGTATTCCTGCAGGGCCAGGCGGCCATACACCGGACGGCGCTCTTCGAGGTTGAAGAACACCACCGAAGGCAGGGTGATCTTGCCATCTTCCAGTGGAATCAGGGTTTCGGCGTCGGGGCGCAGCCAGCCGACGGTGGAGTTGGAGGTGCCGAAGTCGATGCCGCAGGCGCGGGCGGGAGTAGAAAAAGTCATGCGGCGCGCGGTTCCTGAACAATTACCGGAGGTTGTTTGGCGTCGCATCGCGACGACCCGGAGGGTGACCGCCATGCTGGGCAGGGTCACAAAAACGGCCGCGCATTCTATGCGAGTGTGCGGCGCAATGCTGCCCCCGGTTATCCGGTGTTTGTTCGGTTCAGGGCAGCGGCGGGTTGTCCGGGGTGGTGCGGCGGCTCTGCCACTGCGTCCACTCGAAGCCCAGTACCACCAACAGCGACAGGGCGAACGGCAACAGCAGGTAGAAGCAGCGGAACACGATCAGCGCGGCGAGAACGTCAGCCGCCGGCAGCTCGGGCATCGCCGCGAGGAAGGTCACTTCCAGTACGCCCAGGCCGCCGGGGGCGTGGGACAGCAGCGCCAGGGAGAACGAGGCGAGGAACACCCCGAACACCACCAGATAGCCAGGATTGTGCTCTGCCGGCAGGGCGAAATAGATGATCGCCGCCGCGCAAGCCAGCTCCAGCGGGCCGGCCAGCAACTGGCGGCCGACAATCCCCAGGCGCGGGTATTCGAGGTGCAACTTGCCCCAGTGCCAGGGCTTGAAGTGCCGCCAGGAACCGAGCACATAGAGCGCGACCAACAGCAGCAGGAGCACGCCGATGATTTCGGATACCAGCGGCGTGACCTTGGCCACGCGGTGGATCAGGTCCGGCTCCAGCACCAGTACGCAGCCGCTGGCGAGGATGGTGCCGAGGGCGAAGGTGAAGGAGCAGAAGACAATCAGGATGCCGATTTCCTGTGGCGTCATGCCTTTGGTGCGGTAGGCGCGGTAACGCACCAGCGCGCCGGAGAACACCGATGCGCCGATGTTGTGGGCCAGTGCATAGGTGGTGAAGGAACACAGACTGATAAAGCGCCAGGGGATTTTTTTGCCCAGGTGGGCCAGGGCGATGCGGTCGTACCAGGCCAGGGCGCTGTAGGCGCCGAGGGTAGCGACTGCCGCCAGCAGCCAGTCCAGACGCGGAATGGCGCGCAGGCTGTCAGCGATTTCATCCAGGGAGATATTGCGCACTTGGTGATAGAGCAAGTAGCACGACAGCAGAACAGCTCCAAGACCCACCAGGGTCCAGATCAGATCGCTCCTTTTCATCACGGATGCAGCTCCACTGAGATCACTCCTTCGCTCTGCGATTGGCCCCGCACACGGCCGTTGCGAAGGCTGCGCAGTATCGCGGAGGCATGGCCGATGCTCAACCTCGGACTTGCTGTTGGCGTTACGGCGTGTGTCGCGTGCGACTCAACTCCAGCCAAGAGTCAGGGCTGCCAATACAGCATAGCGGGCGGTTTTCGCCAGGCTGACGATCAGCAGGAATACCCACAGGCGTTCGCGCATCACCCCGGCTACCAGGGTCAGCGGGTCGCCGATGATCGGCATCCAGCTCAGCAGCAGCGACCAGCGGCCATAACGCGCATAGCCGCGCTGCGCCTGCTGCAGGCGCGCATCGCTGACCGGGAACCAGGATTTATGGCGAAAGTGTTCGAGGTAACGGCCGAGCAGCCAGTTGAGCAGCGAGCCGAGGATATTGCCGACGCTGGCCACCGCCAGCAGCGCCCAGGGTGAATAGGCGCCGCTGAGCAGCAGCGCCACCAGCACGCTTTCCGATTGCAGCGGCAGCAGGGTGGCGGCGCCGAGGGCTGACAGGAACAGGCCCAGGTAGGCGGAGAGCGTCAGCATCCGTGGCGCGCCAGGCAGCGTCGCTTAGGGCTGCTTTTCCTGCTCGGCATTGGCCATCACGTCTTCCAGCTTGAGGCCGGTGAGACCGTGAATGGTGCGCCAGAGGTAATAGAAGATGGCCATCAGCATGATCATCGAGGGGATCGCGATCATCGGGTAGCTGAGCAGGTTCATCCGCCCCAGCTCGGCGTTGAAGGCTTCGCTGCCGGCCGGGCTGATCACGATCCACTTGGCCAGCACGTAGTTCATCGCCGAGGAGAAGAAGAAGGTGCCGCTCAGCCAGTAAGTGGCGCGGAGCAGGCGCGTTTCGAACAGCTCGGTATTGCCGGCCTGCTCCAGGCGCTCATGAATCTTGTCGACGTTGAGCACGGTCTTGTTGAACAGCATGGTGCGGATCAGCGGGTAGCGGGTGCGGGTCGATACCAGCACGGCGATGCCGATCAGCCCGGGAATGGCCGCTTCCTTGATCGCCAGCCACTGGTTGTCCAGCTTGAGCAGGCCGATGCCGCCGGTAAGCAGCACGCTGACCAGGCCGAGCAGGGCGATAAAGTTGAATTTGCGGTACTTGAGCAGCTCGAAGCTGCCCCAGCCCAGCGGGAAGGCCAGCGCCAGCATCAGCGCACCATCGGCGCCGAGCCTGGCTTCGCCGCTGAGTTTCATCAGAATCAGTGAGGGAATCAGGATGCTGACCAGTAAATCGATCAGTGGGCGGGGTTTGTGCGTGGCCTGAGTGCTTTGCGTGATATCGGTCATGTCATTCAAGGTGCAGGAAAGAGACGCGATCATCGCCTGCCTGAGCGGCGGCTGCCAGCCCAGCCGTCGCTTGGAGTGTGAAAAATAATTACCCGGAGCGATTTTTAACGGTGCGCCGCAACAGTTCGGCGGATGGCGCTCAGTGGGGTTGTTCATAAAAGCTGTAGCGGATGCAGGTGTTGCTATTTTGGCTCACGGTTTTCTGGCAGATGACCGCTAATCCTCTGCCCGGCGAGGCTAATAGCCTGATGCTAAAGTGATATTGAAACTCTACGGTGACGCCTGCGTCCTGTTCTATGTGTTGCATGATGCGGCCACGTTTTGGGAGTGATGCTGATGTACAGCCGATGCCAATCGAGCTCTTTGCTACTGCTATTCGTTGTGTTGACCAGTTGGGTTACTCAGGCGTTGGCAAAGGACTGTATTGGTGTAGTGGCGGCGGGAGCCACGCCCTTCTGGGTGCAGGTTGAGGCGGGTGCGCGACAGGCGGGCCGGGCGCTTGATCTGGACGTGCATTTTCGCGGTCCCAGCCGCGAGGGGCGGGTGGAAACCCAGCTGCAGATGATCAACTGGGTGGTGGCGCATGGCTGCAAGGCGCTGGTTATCGCCCCCAGCGGCCCCGAGATCGCGCCGCGCGTGCAGCAGTTGGCAGTCAGTGGAGTCAATACCGTGTATTTCGACCGTGATCTGCCCGGCAGTGCAGTGCGCGGCGTGGTCGCCACCGATAACTTCCTTGCCGGTGTGCAGGCGGGCCAAGTGCTGGCGGCTGCCCTCGGCGGGCAGGGCAAGGTCGCGTTGTTGCGCTTGCAGACCGGTGTGCCCTCGACCAGCGAGCGCGAGCGAGGCTTTCGTCAGGGCGCGGAAGAGGGCGGACTGGATATTCTGATTGATACCTATATCGGCGATGACAGTCAGGCGGCGGTGGATGCGTTGCGTGAGCAGCTGCCGCAGCTGGCCGGTGTGTTTACCCCCAACAGCACCAGTTCGCGCGCGGCCCTGGCAGCGCTGCGCCGGCTCGGCAAGGTGGGGGCGTTACTGCATATCGGCTTTGATGGTGATCAGGTGCTGATCGATGCGTTGCGCAAGGGCGAGATCCACAGCCTGATGATTCAGCAAGCCCACACCATCGGTTATCAGGCCGTGCAACTGGCGGCGCAAAGCTTGCGTGGTGAGCTGCCGCCGCAACCGGTGAGCGTTGCGCTGCAGGTCAAGCAGGTCAATCGCGAGAACCTCGCGCAATGGCAGCGCGCCCGCGAGTTTGAGCTGTCCGGCAACCCATAGCCCTCGCGCTGATTTGCCGCAGAGCTGGGCTGGCTGGTAGGCCGATGGCTGTTTATCATCCTGCGTTTCGGCCCGTTGCTCTTATGTTTTGCAGGTATTGCCCAATGCGGTTGAAGTCCTGGTTTGCTGTGTTGTTGCTTGGTTGCTGTACCTCGGCGCTGGCGGCTGAGCTGCGCCTGTATACCGAGGAATACCGGCCGCTGAGCTATTTCGAGAATGGCAAGCTGACCGGCATGGCCGTGGAAGTGGTCGAGCTGCTGGTGCAGCGTACCGGGCAGGAAACGCGCATAGAGTTGGTGCCCTGGACGCGTGGTTACCATCAGGTGCAGCGCGAGGCCAACAGCGGCTTGTTCTCCACGGTGCGTACCGCCCGGCGTGAAGCGCTGTTCCAGTGGGTCGGGCCGATTGCCCGCGGGCATACCAGCTTCTATGCGCGGCGCGGCGCCGGGTTGAATGTGCGCACGCTGAAGGATGTCGAGCGGTTCACCACCCTGGCAGTGCCCAAGCAGTGGTATTCCTATGAATACCTCAGCGACCGGGGCCTGAAGAACCTCTACGGTGTGCCGACGCCCCAGCACATGATGAAGATGTTCAAGCACGGCCGTGTCGAGTTGCTGGTGGCCAACAACCTGGCCCTGGATGACATGCTCGCGCAGCAAGGCATGCGCCGTGATGAGGTCGAGTTGCAGTTCACCCTGATGGGCAACAACTCCTATATCGCCTTCTCCAAAAGCACCGATCCGGCCCTGGTCCAGCAATGGCAGCAGGCCCTCGATGAGCTGCTGCGCGACGGTAGCCTGGAGCGCATTCACCAGCGCTGGTTTGCGCAACCCTTCGCCATGCCTGCGCCTGGCGAGCCTTTGGCGCAGTAACGCGGCTTGCCCTGCACTGAGCTAGTCTGAAGCCAGTGCCGGGAGAACCCATTTTGCTGAAACCATGCTGCGCGCTGCTGCTCTTGCTGCTGGCCTGTCTGGCCGGGCCGGCGTTTGCCGAATTGCATTTGCTCACCGAGGAAGCACCGCCGACCAGCTTTAGCCGTGATGGCGAGCTGCACGGCCTGGCCGTGGATGTGGTGCGCGCGCTGATCGAGCGCACCGGTGATGCCGGCACGATTGAGCTGCTGCCCTGGACGCGCGGTTATCACCTGGCTCAGCAGGAGCCCAATACGGCGATCTTCTCCACCGTGCGTACGCCGGAGCGTGAGGCCAAATTCCAGTGGGTCGGCCCGCTGCTGATCGGCACCACCAGTTTCTACTCGCTGAAATCGCGCAATCTGCGTTTCGACAACCTGCAGCAGGCGGCCGAGAGTGGCCCGCTGGCCGTGCCGAAACAGTGGTACACCTTTGAGACCCTCAGTGCGCGCGGCTTCAAGAATCTCTATGGGGTCGCCAGCTCGAAGAATATGGTGACCATGCTCAAGCATGAACGGGTGCAATTGATCGCCACCGAAGACCTGACCCTCAAGGACGAACTGGCCAGCGGCGGTTTGCGCCCGGATCAGGTGCAGGCGCATCTGCCTTTTATGCGTTCGGCCTATTACATCGCCTTCTCCCCGCAGACTGACGCGGCGCTGGTCGAGCGCTGGCGGCGCGCCCTCGATGCCATGCATCAGGACGGCAGCTTTGCGCTGATCTTTCGCCGCTGGTTGCCGCATGCCGAGTTGCCGACGGCCACTGAATAGTCCGCTGTTCTGCGCTACGCGGCCTGCTAACCTGGCGGCTGTTGTGTCGTTCCCATCTCGCTGAGCCTGCCTATGCCCGCGCCACGTCCTGTCATGCTTGATTTTGCTGCGCGCGCGCAGTTGTTCAGCCATCTGGCGGCGATGGAAAAAGCCGGTGTGCCGGTCGAACGGGCGCTGCTCGGTATGCAAGTGCCGGCGCGCGCCAGGGCTGCGCTGGCCAGCCTGCAAACGCAGATTGCGGGCGGTAGCGATATGGCCAGTGCCGGGCTGCGCAGTGGCTTGTTTACCCAGCTGGACAGCACTCTGTTGCGCGCCGCCCAGGCCAGTGGTTGCCTGGCGGCGATCTACCAGCGGCTGGCCGAGCGTTATAACCACCGGGCGCAACAGGTTGCCGCCGTGAAGTCGCGCCTGCTGATGCCGGCGGCCGTGCTGGTGCTGGCGCTGTTTATTCAGCCGCTGCCGGCGTTGGTCGGCGGTCAGCTGAGCATCGCTGGTTATCTGTGGGGCGTACTGTGGCCGTTGCTGGTGCTGGGGGCTCTGTATGGTCTGGGCCGTGGGCTTTATCTGCGGCGTGAGCACGCGCCGGCTGGTGCGGCTTCACCTCTTGATGGTCTGTTGGCGAGCTTGCCGATCGTCGGCCCCGCGCTGCTGCGGCGTAATCTGCGGGATTTCTTCGACAGCCTGGGACTGATGCTGGAGGCTGGCATGCCCATGCTTGAGGCCTTGCCCAAGGCCTGCGCGGTGATCAGTCATGCGCCGCTGCGCAAACGCTTCAGCACCGTGCAAATGGCTATTCAGCGCGGCCAGGGGCTGGCTCAGGCGCTGGCGTCTGTCGATTTTCCTGGCCAGGGGCTGGCGCTTGGCTTGATCCGCACGGGCGAGGCCAGCGGCACCCTGCCGGCCAGCCTGCTTAACTACGCCGGGGTGGAAACCCAGAAGCTGGATAGCCTGACCGAACAGCTGGCCACTTGGCTGCCGCGTTTGCTGTATGCCGGCGTGATGCTGTGGATGGCCTATGGGCTTTTAACTGGTGCAGGCTTTGGGCCACGTTTGCCGGCATAGTTGCTTTAGGGGCTAGTTGTTCGCGGACTGAAAGGCGGGTGCAAGGTTGTTGGTCGACTATGTAGTTTTACTACATGGCTGTATTTGTAGTTTTGCTACATAATTGCTCGCCCAGAATTGACCCTGAACGATGGTGCATTTTATGCAAAGAGCCTCGCATCACGACCTTCGCGCACAATTTCGCGCGCTTCTTGCTTCGAATAGCTGCTATCACACGGCTTCCGTGTTCGATCCCATGGCTGCGCGAATTGCCGCCGACCTGGGTTTTGAAGTGGGCATCCTGGGCGGTTCTGTAGCTTCACTACAAGTTCTGGCTGCGCCGGATTTCGCCCTGATTACCCTGAGCGAGTTTGTCGAGCAGGCCACGCGGATCGGCCGGGTCAGCCGCCTGCCGGTGATCGCCGATGCCGACCACGGCTACGGCAATGCACTCAACGTGATGCGCACCGTGGTCGAACTGGAGCGCGCCGGGATTGCCGCGCTGACCATTGAAGACACGTTGCTGCCGGCGCAATTCGGCCGCAAATCTACCGATCTGATCGGTATCGACGAAGGCGTCGGCAAGATTCGCGCGGCGCTGGAGGCGCGGGTTGATCCGGACCTGGCGATCATCGCCCGCACCCATGCCGGGGTGCTGGATGTCAGCGAGGTGATTCGTCGCACCCAGGCCTATCAGGCGGCTGGTGCCGATGCCATCTGCATTGTCGGGGTCGAGGATTTTGCTCACTTGGAGCAGATAGCTGCGCACCTCAGCGTGCCGTTGATGCTGGTGACTTACGGCAACCCGTCGCTGCGCGACAACGCCCGCCTGGCCAGCCTCGGCGTGCGCATTGTGGTCAACGGTCACGCTGCCTACTTCGCGGCGATCAAGGCCACTTACGACTGTCTGCGTGAGCAGCGCGGCGTCGATGCCTGCGACCTCAACGCCTCGGAGCTCGCGCTGAAATACACCCTGCCTGAGGAGTATTTCGTATGGGCCGAAAAATTTATGGACGTGAAGGAATAGCTCCACGCCAGCCGCCGCTGGTCAGCCCTGCTTGTAAACCAGGCGCGACCGGCTCATACCTGCGCTAAGCATAAATAACCTGCGGAGGTTGCCATGGCCGGTGGCTGGGCAAATGACGGCGCGGTACAGGAACAGATCGACAGCAGCATCGAGGACGCCATCCAACGCGCCCGCAGCCAACTGCCGAGCGGCGAGAGCCTGAGGCATTGTGAAGCGTGCGACGCGGCAATTCCCGAAGCCCGGCGCAAAGCCATCCCCGGCGTGCACCTATGCGTGGCCTGTCAGACCGAGCACGACAAGGAACAGGCCAAATTCAGCGGCTACAACCGCCGGGGTAGCAAGGACAGTCAGCTGCGCTGAGGGCTCGCGCCGCAAACTCTGCGACCCAACCAAACCTAGGCGCGAATATCCACGCTGCCGGTCTGGCTGTGCATGATCGACATGGCCGACTGCAGCATTTTCAACGTCGCCGCGTCGTTACGCGATGCTGCGCCTTCAATGCCGGCGCGGGTCTTCTGCGTAAAGTCGTGGCGCGTGCTGTCACTTGCGGCCGGCAGTTCACCACCCAGGCCGCCCCCTACCGGTATTTTCATGCTCATGGCCATAAACGCCCTGCTGTCATCGAGTGACATTGCCCCGCTGCGAATTTGACCGTTGGTCCAATCGCGCAGGTCCTGGCGGGTCATGCTACTGAAGTCAGTTGGTGTGCTCCCGCTCACCGTGGTTTTCGTCGCGCTCGAGGCGGTTGTAGCAAGCACCGCCGAGAGCGACGCGTCTGCGTTTCTGCCTGGGTTAGGCGTTTGCGCGCGCGGGTTGGCGGATGGGTAAGTTGCTCCTGCATCAATTCTCATGGCGGCACCTTTCGACATGGTCAATGTGCCCAGTGCAGAGCAAAACTTGCGCCAAATTGTTAACCCACTGAAACAGAAGACTTATTGCCACGACAGGCTAGCAATCTGGTCGGATAAGGTTCTTTATCCGGCAACGGGTTGCCGGTAAACGGATGATTTTTTGCCGGCTTCGTCCTGGAGTGGTTTCTACGCTTGCCTATTCAGGGGGTAACTGAGTAACCGCGGCCGCTCATGCAGTTGGCGTAGGCCTGGCTTGCGCTGCTCTGGGCCTGGGCGGTTGCGTCGGCGTTGCGCCGGTCTTCACGGCGGTCCTGACGCTGGCGCGAGCCGCCGACTACCACGCCGACGGCGGCGGCATCGCGGGCCTTATTCTGCCGGTACTCCTGCTTGATATCGTCATCCACTCGGTCATAGATCTCGTCATGCCGGTTGCCGCGTATCTGCGCCGCTGCTGCTCCGACCGCCGCGCCTTTGGCAGCGCCGCGCAAGCGCTCGCCGCCGCGGTCGTCGCTGCTGCTGGTCGTTGTGCTGCTCGGGGTGGTGCCGGCCTGGGCCTGGCAGGCGGCGATATCGCTCTGGATCTGTTGCTGGTTCTGGCCCTGCAAGGGCGTCACGGTTTGCGCCTGCGCGAGTGGCAGGCTGAGCAGCAATAGGTAGCCGAATAGGCTCGGCCGTGTCGATAACCGGTACATGGGGCACCTCCCGCGCGAGTACTGGACTTTTCAGTCTAGCCGCGCGTGGTGATTGCCCCGTGCCGCAGGTCAGAAAAGGAAATAGCGCTGCGCCATCGGCAGTACGTCGGCCGGTTCGCACCAGAGCAACTGACCGTCGGCCTTGACCTGATAGTTCTGCGCGTCCACCTCGATATTTGGCAGGTAGTCGTTGTGGATCAGGTCGGTCTTTTGTACCTCGCGGCAGCCTTTGACCACGCCAATCTTCTTCTTCAGTTCGAGCTGCTCGGGAACGCCGGCATCAAACGCCGCCTGGCTGATAAAGGTGATGCTGGTGGCGTGGCGGCTGCCGCCGTAGCTGGCAAACATCGGTCGGTAGTGCACTGGCTGTGGCGTTGGGATCGAGGCGTTGGCGTCGCCCATCAGGCTGGCGGCAATTGCGCCGCCTTTGAGAATCAGCGTCGGTTTCACGCCGAAGAACTCCGGGCGCCAGAGCACCAGGTCGGCCCACTTACCCACTTCGATCGAGCCCACTTCATGACTGATGCCGTGGGTGATCGCCGGGTTGATGGTGTATTTGGCGATATAGCGTTTGACCCGGAAATTGCTGTTGCCGGGGCCGTCGCCTGCCAGCGGGCCGCGCTGTTTGTGCATCTTGTCGGCGGTTTGCCAGGTGCGGGTGATCACCTCGCCAACGCGGCCCATGGCCTGGCTATCGGAGCTGATCATCGAGAACGCACCGAGGTCATGCAGGATATCTTCGGCGGCAATCGTTTCGCGGCGAATACGGCTTTCGGCAAAGGCCACGTCCTCGGCGATGCTCGGGTCGAGGTGGTGGCAGACCATCAGCATGTCCAGGTGTTCGTCGATGGTGTTGCGGGTAAACGGCCGGGTCGGGTTGGTAGAGCTCGGCAGCACGTTGGGAAAGCCGCAGGCCTTGATAATGTCCGGCGCATGGCCGCCGCCAGCACCTTCGGTGTGATAAGTGTGGATGGTGCGGCCCTTGAACGCGGCCAGGGTGGTTTCGACAAAGCCGGACTCGTTAAGCGTGTCGGTATGGATCGCCACTTGTACGTCGTACTGGTCGGCGACGCTTAGGCAGTTGTCGATGGCCGCCGGGGTGGTGCCCCAGTCTTCATGCAGCTTGAGGCCGATGGCCCCAGCTTTGACTTGCTCGATCAACGGCTCCGGCAAGGAGGCGTTGCCCTTGCCGGTAAAACCCAGGTTCATCGGGAAGGCGTCGGCGGCCTGCAGCATGCGCGCCATATGCCAGGGGCCGGAGGTGCAGGTGGTGGCGTTGGTGCCGGTGGCCGGCCCGGTGCCGCCGCCGATCATGGTGGTGACGCCGCTCATCAACGCCTCTTCGATCTGCTGCGGGCAGATAAAGTGGATATGCGTGTCGATGCCGCCCGCGGTGAGGATCATGCCCTCGCCGGCGATCACCTCGGTACCGGCGCCGATGGCGATGGTCACGTCGGGCTGGATATCCGGGTTGCCGGCTTTGCCGATTGCCGCGATACGCCCGTCCTTCAAACCGACGTCAGCCTTGACGATGCCCCAGTGGTCGATGATCAGCGCATTGGTGATCAGCGTGTCGACCACGTCCGCTGCACACAACTGACCCTGGCCCATGCCGTCACGGATCACCTTGCCGCCGCCGAACTTCACTTCCTCACCGTAGGTGGTGAAGTCCTGCTCCACCTCGATCCACAGCTCGGTATCGGCCAGGCGCACCTTGTCGCCGACGGTGGGGCCGAACATATCGGCATAGGCTTGGCGGGAGATTTTCATGGGTTCGCCTTCAGATTCAATTGGGTTTGCAACCGTTCGCTGCGCTCACTATCGCGGGCAAGCCCGCTGCTACCGGTGAGCGCATTCCCCTGTGGGTGTGCTTAATCCAGCTCGCCCATCACCCGTCCGGCGAAGCCGAATACGCGGCGATGGCCGGCCAGGTCGACCAGTTCGACTTCGCGGCTCTGGCCTGGCTCGAAGCGCACCGCAGTACCGGCCGGGATATTCAGGCGCATACCGCGCGCGCTGGCGCGGTCGAAGGTCAGCGCATCGTTGGTTTCGAAAAAGTGGTAGTGCGAGCCGACCTGGATCGGGCGGTCGCCGCTATTGGCCACGGTTACGCGCAGGGTGCGGCGGCCGGCGTTGAGTTCGATTTCGCCGTCCTGAATCTGGTATTCGCCGGGAATCATGGCTGTGGCCTCGACAAGGTTTTGTAGTAGATGGCGTTTGCGCGGTACTGCCCGTCAGGGCCGCAGGCGTAGTCAGGCAGGCCACCGATGCAGGTGTAGCCCTGGGCCTGGTAAAAGGCTTCGGCGTCGCTGCCGGCTTCGGTGTCCAGGTACAGCAAGCCGCGTTGCAGCTCGGCTGCTTCGCCTTCCAGGCGCTGCATCAGGCTGTTGGCGATGCCACGGCGGCGGGCGTTGCTGTGTACCAGGAGCTTCTGCACTTCGGCGCGGTTGAGGCCGTTAGGTTTCTGGCAGAGCACCAATTGCACGCTGCCCAGCACCTGGCCCTGCTCACTGGCCAGCCAGAGCAGGTGAGTGCCCTCGCGTATGCCTGTCAGGACTTGGTCGAAATAGACGTTGGCCGCGTCAGCATCGAGATCGGCGAGAAAGCCCACCGAGGCGCCATGCGCCACGGAGTCGAGCAGCAGGACCTGCAGGCCTTGGCGATAAGACTCAAAGTCAGCCGCGTCGAGGCGCTCGATGCTCAGCATCAGGGCGCACTCCTTTCGGGGCTCAGCATCAGCTGCATAAAGGTCAGGTCCAACCAGCGGCCGAACTTACGGCCGACCTGGGGCATTTGCCCGGTAATGCTGAAACCGAAGCGCTGGTGCAGGCCGATGGAGGCGAGGTTGCCGCTCTCGATGGCGGCAACCATCACGTGTTTGCCGCCGGCTTTGCCGCGTTCGATCAGGGCGCCGAGCAGCAGTACGCCGAGGCCACGGCCGCGCTGGTCGGCGCGCACGTACAGGGAGTTTTCCACGGTGTTGCAGAAGCCGTCGAAGGGTCGCCAGTCGCCGTAGGCGGCGTAGCCGAGCACGCTGTCGTCGGCGTCTACCGCGACCAGCACCGGGTAGCCCTGCTGGCGACGCGCGGCCAACCAGGCCTGGCGGTTGGCCAGGTCAACGATGTCGTCCATCCAGATCGCCGTGGTGTTGAGCACGGCGTCATTGAAGATGGCGCGGATGGCTTCCAGGTCGTCGTCGCGGGCATCGCGAATAATCATTCTTCGTGTCTCCAGGAAGTCGTCCAAGGCCGTAGCGAGCGCCGCTCAGGCAAGGCGCAAGTCGGCGAGGATGCGGAGTTGACGTCTGTCAATGAGCAATATTCGCTCTGCTCACCTATACAGGCCGCCCTCTGGGCGTTCAGTGGCAGGCCACTGTCCGAGACGGCTTGCAACGCCGCATGGGCAAGCGCAGTAGGCATTGGGCGATTTCCTCAGGCAATCGGCTGGTGGACGGTGACTAGCTTGGTGCCGTCCGGGAAAGTGGCCTCGACCTGGATTTCGGGGATCATTTCCGGGATGCCTTCCATCACCTGATCACGGCTCAGCAGGGTGGTGCCGAAATGCATCAGCTCGGCGACGGTCTGGCCGTCACGGGCGCCTTCGAGGAGGGCGGCGCTGATATAGGCCATGGCTTCCGGGTAGTTGAGTTTTACCCCACGGGCCAGGCGCCGCTCGGCGACCAGGCCGGCGGTGAAGATCAGCAGTTTGTCTTTTTCTCTCGGGGTCAGGTCCATCAGGTACTCCAGATACGTGGGGGCACGGCGGTGCGGCCGAGCAGGGCCGGGCGCAGCAGGTGCCAGAGTTCGATCAGCCAGGCGCGGGCGTGCAGGGCCTCGCTGGCCAGGCAGCGGGCCACCAGCAGGCCGGGTAATTGGGTCAGGTCACCGCGCGCCGGCGTGCTTAGGCTGCGGCAGTGTTCAAGCAGTTCGCTGTCGATTTCACCGCTGATCAGCAGGGTGGCGAAGACCGGTTTGCCGTCCAGGCCGATGGGCGAGTCGAGCAGGCCATCGCCGCCGACCACGCGCTGGCGTTCGTGCCAGAGCAGCTGGCCGTCGCGGCGGATATTCAGCTGGGCCTGGAAGTGGCCGGCGTCGAAGCGTTCGCCACTGGCCGGTCGGCCGAGGGCGACGATGTCCCAGTAAAGCAGCTTGGCATCGCCGAGCAGCTCGATATCTGTGGTCAGTTCGGCCTGAGCGGCGGCGTAGACGATGGTTTCCTGCGGCAGCCACTCCAGGGTGGCCCCGGCTTCCACGCGCAGTTTCAGGCTCTGGTAAGCCGGGCCGGCGGCGCGGTACCACTTGGCTGCGCCGGGGCTGGTCAGTTGCGCCCAGGCGTTGGTGCCAACCGTGGCCGAGATATCCAGGCGATCACCACCGGCAATCCCGCCGGGGGGGTGGACGATGATGTGCTGACACACCTCGGGCCCTTCGGCATACAGGTGCTTCTGCACCCGCAGCGGGCCTTTATGGCGGCGCAGTGTCGGCCGCGTGCAATCGCCATCGCGGCCATAACCCAGCTCCAGCTCGGCGTGCCAGCTGGGGGTAAATACGGTGGCGGGTGCGTTCACGCCGCTACCCCGGTACGGTGTTGCCGCCAGGCCTGAACTGCGGAGTAAGCAGTCAGCAGCACCAGGCCCAGGCTGACCACTAACCACCATTGCAGGTGCATGCCGTAGTAGGGCGGAGCATGCAGTGTGCCTTGACTCCACACCAGCGCCAGACCCAGGGCCAGTACGCTGGCGCACAGGGCGCGACCCCAGGAACGGCAATAGGATCGTGGGCGCAATACCGCCAGCAGCACGCTGCATTCGGCCAGAACGATGGCGCAGAAGATCAGCACCGGCTTGAGCGGATACACCGCTTCGCTGCCGACCGGCATGGCGCGCAGCATCCAGTAATCCGGCAGGCTACCGGCCCAGATCAGCAGAGCGATGCCGGCCAGTGCCGTGAGGGGAAGCAGCAAGGTGCGCAAGGGTGGCATGGGGGCCTCTAGTCCATGGGCGAAAGGCTGATTATGCGCAAAGTGCAGGTACGGCGTCGCCATTCAGATTGCGACCAAGCCACGCACGCCATCGGCCTGCATGGTTTCGCCACGGCCCTGCTGGACGATCTCGCCCCGGCTCATCACCAGGTACTGGTCGGCCAGCTCGGCGGCGAAATCATAGAACTGCTCGACCAGCAGAATGGCCATATCGCCACGCTCGGCGAGCTTCTTGATCACCACGCCGATCTCCTTGATCACTGAGGGCTGGATGCCTTCGGTGGGTTCGTCGAGAATCAGCAGACGCGGCTTGCTGGCCAGTGCGCGGCCGATGGCCAGCTGTTGCTGCTGGCCGCCGGAGAGGTCGCCGCCGCGGCGTTGCTTCATCTCACGCAGCACCGGGAACAGTTCGTAGATAAATTCCGGCACCACTTTGGCTTCGCTGCCGGGAAAGCGTGACAGGCCCATCAGCAGGTTCTCTTCCACGGTCAGGCGGCCGAAGATTTCCCGGCCCTGGGGCACGTAGGCGATGCCGGCGTGCACGCGCTGGTGCGGTTTGAAGGCGGTGATGGGTTGGCCTTCCCACTGCACGGCGCCTTCTTTGGCTGGGATCAGGCCCATCAGGCATTTCAGCAGGGTGGTTTTGCCCACGCCGTTACGCCCAAGCAGGCAGGTGACCTCGCCGACCTTGGCCTCGAACGACAGGCCGCGGAGGATATGGCTGCCGCCGTAGTACTGGTGGAGTTGTTGGACTTGCAGCATGGGTTCTGTCTCTCAATTCTGTGGAGTCTGGCAGGCCGTTATCGCGAGCAAGCTCGCTCCTACATAAACCGCGCTTGCTCGCGATCTGCGGTATTTACCGCCCCAGATAAACCTCAATCACCCGTTCATCAGCCTGCACCTGCTCCAGCGAGCCTTCGGCCAGCACGCTGCCCTGGTGCAGCACGGTGACGTGGTCGGCGATGGAGCCGACAAAGCCCATATCGTGCTCCACCACCATCAGCGAGTGCTTGCGCGCGAGCGACTTGAACAGCTCGGCAGTGAACTCGGTTTCGGCGTCGGTCATGCCCGCCACCGGCTCATCGAGCAGCAACAGTTGCGGGTCCTGCACCAGCAGCATGCCGATCTCGAGGAACTGCTTCTGGCCGTGGGACAACAGCCCGGCCGGGCGATTGCGCGAGGTGTCGAGCTTGATCGTCTGCAGCACTTCATCGATTCGATCTTTCTGCTCGCCGCTGAGTTTGGCGCGCAGACTGGCCCATACCGACTTGTTGGTTTTCTGCGCCAGTTCGAGGTTTTCGAACACGCTCAGCGCTTCGAACACAGTCGGTTTCTGGAACTTGCGGCCGATGCCGGACTGAGCGATTTCGACTTCGCTCATCTGCGTCAGGTCGAGGGTTTCACCGAAGTAGGCGACGCCGTTGTCCGGGCGGGTCTTGCCGGTGATCACGTCCATCATGGTGGTCTTGCCGGCGCCGTTGGGGCCGATGATGCAGCGCAGCTCGCCGACGCCGATATACAGGGTCAGGTTGGTCAGCGCCTTGAAACCGTCGAAGCTGACGTTGATGTCTTCCAGGGTCAGGATGGTGCCGTGACGAACGTTCAGGCCCTTGCTCGCCAGGGTGCTTGCGCCAATCGCATCACGGCCGCTGCCGGACGGGTCAAAGGCGGGTTCGAGCATAAATTCGGGTACTGGAGTGGCGCGCATCATTGCTCTCCTTTCTTGCGTAACAAGCCGATCACGCCTTTAGGCAGGAACAGCGTCACGACGATAAACAGAAAGCCCAGGGCGAACAGCCAGTACTCGGGGAAGGCCACGGTAAACCAGCTCTTCATACCGTTGACCAAACCGGCGCCGAGCAGCGGACCGATCAGCGTGCCGCGTCCGCCGAGGGCCACCCACACGGCGGCTTCGATGGAGTTGGTGGGCGACATTTCGCTGGGGTTGATGATGCCGACCTGTGGCACATAGAGCGCACCGGCCAGGCCGCAGAGCACCGCGCTGAGTACCCAGATAAACAGCTTGTAGCCGCGCGGGTCGTAGCCGCAGAACATCAGGCGGTTTTCCGCATCGCGCAGGGCGGTGAGCACCCGGCCGAACTTGCTGCGCGCAAGGGTCCAACCCAGGTACAGGCTGGCGACCAGCAGCGCCACGGTGGCGAGAAACAACACCGCGCGGGTGTGCGCAGAGGTGATGTCGAAGCCGAGAATCGTTTTGAAGTTGGTAAAGCCGTTATTGCCGCCGAAGCCTGTCTCGTTGCGAAAGAACAGCAGCATGCCGGCGAAGGTCAGCGCCTGGGTCATGATTGAGAAGTACACGCCCTTGATCCGCGAACGGAAGGCGAAAAAGCCGAATACCAGGGCCAGCAACCCAGGTGCAAGCACCACCAGGCATAGCGCCCAGAGGAAGTTGCTGGTGCCGTACCAATACCAGGGCAACTCGGTCCAGGCGAGGAAGCTCATAAAGGCGGGCAAGCCGTCACCGGCGGCTTCGCGCATCAGGTACATGCCCATGGCGTAACCGCCCAGCGCAAAGAACAGGCCGTGGCCGAGCGACAGCAGGCCGGCGTAACCCCAGACCAGATCGAGCGCCAGGGCGACGATGCAGTAGCAGAGGATTTTGCCGACCAAGGTCAGGGTATAAGCAGACACGTGCAGGGCGTTGTCCGCCGGTAGCAGGTGCAGCAGCGGCATGGCGATCAGCAGGGCCAGCACCAGCAGGCCGATGGCGATGGAGACTTGCGGGCCGAGCTTGGCGCTGGCACGCGCCAGCAGCGTTTGGTTGAGTGGCATAGTCATCAGTCGATCACCCGTCCTTTCAAAGCAAACAGACCTTGCGGGCGTTTCTGAATAAACAGAATGATCAGCGCGAGGATAAGGATCTTGCCGAGTACGGCACCGATCTGCGGTTCGAGAATCTTGTTGGCGATGCCCAAGCCAAAGGCCGCCATCACGCTACCTGCGAGCTGGCCGACGCCGCCGAGCACCACCACCAGGAACGAGTCGATGATATAGCTCTGCCCCAGATCGGGACCGACGTTGCCGATCTGGCTCAGCGCCACGCCGCCGAGACCGGCGATACCGGAGCCCAAACCGAACGCCAGCATGTCTACCCGGCCGGTCGGCACACCGCAGCAGGCGGCCATGTTGCGGTTCTGCGTCACGGCACGCACGTTAAGGCCGAGGCGGGTCTTGTTTAGCAGCAGCCAGGTCAGCACCACCACAAACAGGGCGAAGCCGATAATCACGATGCGGTTGTACGGCAGCACCAGGTTCGGCAGCACCTGAATGCCGCCAGACAGCCAGTAGGGGTTGGCCACTTCAACGTTCTGCGCGCCGAAGATCACCCGCACCAGCTGGATCAGGATCAAGCTGATGCCCCAGGTAGCGAGCAGGGTTTCCAGCGGACGGCCGTAGAGGTGGCGAATCACCGTGCGTTCCAGCGCCATTCCGATGGCCGCGGTGACAAAGAACGCCACCGGCAGCGCCACCAGCGGGTAGAGCGCCAGGGCTTCCGGGGCGAAACGCTGGAACAGCACCTGCACCATATAGGTGGAGTAGGCGCCGAGCATCAGCATCTCGCCGTGGGCCATATTGATCACGCCGAGCAGGCCGAAGGTGATGGCCAGGCCCAGCGCCGCCAGCAGCAGAATCGAGCCGAGCGACAGGCCGCTAAAGGCCTGGCCGAGCAGCTCACCGATCAGCAGTTTGCGTTTGACCTGGGCCAGGCTGGTTTCGGCGGCGGTGCGTACCGTCGGGTCACTTTCCACGGCCGGGTCGAGCAGGGTTTCCAGGCGGGTGCGAGCCAGCGGGTCGCCAGTTTCACCGAGCAGGCGCACGGCAGCCAGACGCACGGAGATGTCGCTGTCGACCAGTTGCAGGTTGGCCAGGGCCAAAGTCAGAGCATCGCGCACCGCATCATCGGTTTCGCTGGCGACCTGGGCATTAAGCAGTTGCAGCTGCGCCGGCTTGGCGCTCTTCTGCAATTGCTGAGCGGCAGCCAGGCGCAGCGCCGGGTCGTCGGCCAACAGCTGGTGGCTGGCCATGGCGGTGCTGATCAGGCCGCGTAGGCGGTTATTCAGGCGCAGTTTGCGCGGTGTTTCAGTGGGCACAGCTTCGCCTTCGGCTGGCTGATAAACGCCACTTACTTCGATAAAGGCGGTCTTTGTGCTGTCGGCGGCGACGCGGCCTTGTTGCAGGGCTTCGAGCAGCGGCAGGCGCGCGGCATCCGGCGCGGCGGACCAGCTTTCCAGCAGGCTGGCCTGCTTGGCCGGGTTGGCGGCGACAAAGTCCTGGGCGTCACCTGCGTGCGCGGCCATAGGCAGCAGCAACAGCAGGCTCAGCAGAATTCGGGTAAAGGCAGTGGGCATAGGGCAGTCCTTTGGGAATGCCCTCCGCAACGCGCAGCTGCGGAGGGCAAGCCTTGGCCCGGATGCGATCCGGGCAGGGCGTTCCCGGATTACATCCGGGCTTACTTGCAGGTGCTTAGTTCGACTTGACCGCGTAATCCGGCTTCTTGTCGTTGCCTTCGATATACGGGCTCCACGGCTGGGCGCGGACCGGGCTGCTGGTTTCCCAGACCACGGAGAACTGACCGTCTTCCTGGATTTCACCGATCATCACCGGCTTGTGCAGGTGGTGGTTGGTCTTGTCCATGGTCAGGGTGTAGCCGCTTGGCGCGGCGAAGGTCTGGCCATAAAGGGCGGTACGCACTTTATCGACGTCGGTGGTGCCGGCTTTTTCCACGGCCTGAGCCCACATATGGATGCCGACGTAGGTGGCTTCCATCGGGTCGTTGGTCACGGCCTTGTCGGCGCCTGGCAGGTTCTTGGCTTTGGCGTAGGCCTTCCACTTGGCAACGAACTCGGTGTTGACCGGGTTTTCCACGGACTGGAAGTAGTTCCACGCGGCTAGGTGGCCGACCAGTGGCTTGGTGTCGATGCCACGCAGCTCTTCTTCACCCACGGAGAAGGCCACGACTGGGACGTCGGTGGCTTCCAGGCCCTGGTTGGCCAGTTCCTTGTAGAACGGCACGTTGGAGTCGCCGTTGACGGTGGAGATCACCGCGGTTTTGCCACCAGCGGAGAACTTCTTGATGTTGGCGACGATGGTTTGATAGTCGCTATGACCGAACGGGGTGTAGACCTCTTCGATGTCTTTTTCAGCTACGCCCTTGCTGATCAGGAAGGCGCGCAGGATCTTGTTGGTGGTGCGCGGGTAGACGTAGTCGGTGCCGAGCAGGAAGTAGCGCTTGGCTGCGCCGCCGTCTTCGCTCATCAGGTACTCGACTGCCGGAATGGCTTGCTGGTTTGGCGCTGCGCCGGTGTAGAAGACGTTCGGCGACATTTCTTCGCCTTCGTACTGCACGGGGTAGAACAGCAGGCCGTTGAGTTCTTCATAGACAGGCAGTACGGATTTGCGCGACACCGAGGTCCAGCAGCCGAAAGTTACGTCGACCTTGTCCTGGGTCAGCAGCTGGCGACCGCGTTCGGCGAACAGCGGCCAGTTCGAGGCTGGGTCGACTACTACCGGCTCCAGTTGCTTGCCGAGTACGCCGCCCTTGGCGTTGATTTCGTCGATGGTCATCAACGCCATGTCTTTCAGCGAAGTTTCCGAGATGGCCATGGTGCCGGACAGCGAGTGCAGGATGCCGACCTTGATGGTCTCGGCGGCTTGCACGGTCCAGGTCATGCCCATGGCGGCGATGGAAGCGGATAGGGTAAAGGCCTTGATCAGATTGCGACGTTGCATGGTGCGATCTCCATTCACGAACTTAAGTGTTTGAGCTGCTGGTTTTTAGTTGTTTGTCTGGCAGTTGAAACAGGGCAGGGCCCTGGGTCTTCACTTCAGGTCTTCACCTCTGGTGCCGGCATGGTGCGCTGACGCGCGCTATGCAGCATGTGCAGGGTGATCTTGCGCACTTCCGCCTTGCTGACCTCTATATGGGTCTTGAGCAATAGCTGTGCCTCTTCGCATCGGCGCGACAGAATCGCGCCGAGAATTTGTCCGTGTTCGTCGTAAGTGGCCGTCACGCGCGGGCCCTGGGTGAAGTCCAAGCGCCTGATAATGCGGATCTTCTCGCTCACCTCGGCGTGCAGGCGGGCCATCTCGCGGTTGCCGGTGGCCTCGACCAACAGGCAATGAAAACGCTCATCTAGGTGCGAAACCTCGCGGCCGTCCTGCAAACGCTGCTCGAGTTGCACCAACCAGGTGCGCTTGAGTTGCTCCAGTGCGGCGGATTGCTCGTCTTGGGGGCGTTCACACAAACGCCGCACGGCTTCCATTTCGAGGACGATGCGCACCTCGTACAGTTCCTCGAAATGCGCAAAGTCGAACGGCTTGACCTGCCAGCCGCTGCGGAAATACACCTGCAGATAATCCTCGCGCTGCAGCCGATACAGCGCCTGACGCACCGGCGTACGGCTGACCGCCATGCGCTCGGCGATCTCGCCTTCGGAGAAGCGATCACCGGGCAGCAGGCGGAACTCGAAGATGTCGTCCTTGAGCTGTTGGTAGATGCGCTCGGCGAGGTTCTCCGGGCGCTCTTTGCCGGTGCTGGGTGTGCCGCTCAGCTGCATGGATTCAGCCCTGCTGCTGGCTGGCGATAAACGCGCGCCAGCCGCCGAAGCTGGTGATATCGCGGGCGCCAGCAAGCGCGTACGGTTCGCAGATAAAGCCCTTGACCCAGCGGCCGTCGGCTAGCTGCAGATTGCCGATACCCAGCGGTGCGGGGATTTCCGCGACAAATTCGCCAAAGCGCGCCTGGGGGATATCCCAGAGCTCGACAATGATTGCCGCGCCGTCCTCGGCCACCCGCGCCAGCCCCGGTTTCGGCGGCACGGTGCCGTGCAGGGCGTACAGACGATACGTGGCGGCGCTGGTGGTTTGCTCGACCAGCACGGCGTCGCGGCTGGTGAGTTGGAAGTTCAGCGGCATGCCAGTCAGGTGCGCGCCGACTACGGCGACGCGCACGCTGCCGGGGGCTGGTTTGTCGCTCGGCGTTTGTGCGGGCAGCGCTTTGCCGGTTGCGCCCAGCGGTAGGTTGAGGGCCTGCTGCCAGCGCTGGCCAAAGGCGGCGAGTGCCTGGTCGTGCCATGCCGGAGCGATCAGGGTGATACCGGCGGGCAGACCGTCGGCACGCATACCGGCGGGTACCGCCAGGGCTGCGAGGTCGGCGAGGTTGGTGAAGTTGGTGTAGGTGCCGAACTGGCTGTTAAACAGCACCGGTTCGGCGTCCATCTCAGCGAGGCTGCGAATGGTCGGCGAGGTTGGTACCACCAAGGCATCGAAGCCGGCCAGGATGTCGTTGATCTTCCGGCTCAGTTCGGCGCGGATATATTCGGCCTTGTAGGCATCGCAGGCGCTGTACTTGTGACCGTTGTCGACAATGCCGCGTACCACCGGGTTGATATGCTCGGGATTAACGCCTTCCACTGCCACCGTGCGCTCGGCAACCCAGCTGCCGTAATAGAGCTGCTCAGCCAGTTGCTGGAAGGGCGCAAAGTCGATTTCCACCAACTGCACATCCAGCTCGCGCAACTTGCCCAGGGCCTGCTCAAACACCGCCTGGTTCTGCGCGTCGCCAAAGAACTCGGGGTTGGCCGGCACAGCCAGGCGCGGCTGGGCCGGCATACCGACTTTGGCGCTGCCGGGGTTCTTGCGGCTGTAGGGATCGGCTGCGTCATAGCCGCCGGCAATCTGCGCCACGGCCAGGGCATCGCTGACGGTCAGGGCAAAGACCGAGATGCAATCCAGCGTCTTGCAGGCTGGCACCAGGCCGCTGTTGGACAGCCAGCCCTTGCTCGGCTTGAGCCCGACAATATTGTTGAAGCCGGCCGGCACACGACCGGAACCAGCGGTGTCGGTGCCGAGCGAGAAGGGCACCAGACCGCGCGCCACCACGCTGGCCGAGCCGGAGCTGGAACCGCCGCTGACGTAGTCCGGGTTAAAGCTGTTGTTCACCGCACCATAAGGCGAGCGAGTGCCGACCAGGCCGGTGGCGAACTGGTCGAGGTTGGTCTTGCCGATCAGGATGGCGCCGGCGGCACGCAGCTTGGCCACCACCGTGGCGTCGGCTGCAGCGGTGTAGGCGAACTCCGGGCAGGCGGCGGTGGTGGGCCAGCCGGCGGCGTCGATATTGTCCTTGATGGCGAAGGGCACGCCGTACAGCGGCAGCTTGCTTAGCTCGCCGTTGGCGGCGTCGAGTAGCGCTGACAAAGCATCGAGTTGGCTGTTGAGCTGCGTTTCGCTGGCCAGGGCGATCCAGGCATTGTCCTCGGTGTTCAGCTCGAGGCGCAGGCTATGCAGCAGCTCGGCGGGTGATTGGCCGTCGCGGTAGGTCTGTTGCCAGTCGGCGAGGGTGAAGGCGATAGGGGCTTTGGACATGCTCTGAATTCCATCTTGTATCCAAGTAATGGAATGGCCAGAGCAAGCCCGGTGCCAGGTTTGCCAAGTTGATCTATTTCAATGGGTTAGCCGCTTGCTGTGGCTTTTCAGAGGGCGGCGCAGAACGGTCTGTGCACCGCGGCGGGGCCGATTGCCAGCTTATGGTGCAGCCCGAAGTGCATCCGGGCGGGGTCAGAGGGCGAGGTAGTTCTTTACCCCGGTAAAGATGATCTGCGCGGCCAGGGCGCAGACAAACAGACCCATCAGGCGGCTGACGATCTGCAGACCTTGATCGCCGAGCAGACGCTCGAACTGGTTGGACATATACAGCACCACGCCCACCGTGAGGCTGGCCAGGGCGATGCCCAGCACGGCCACGGCCTTGTCGCCCCAGTCCGGCTGGCTGGCGCCCATCAGCAGCAGCGCGCCGATGGTACCGGGGCCGACGGTGAGCGGGATGGTCAGCGGCACGATGGTTACGTCCTGCTGCACGTTGTCGCTCTGCACCGCCGACTTGCCCTGGGCCATGCCGAGGGCCGAGATAAACAGCACGCTACCCGCGCCGATGCGGAAGGCGTCGATGGTGATGCCGAACAGGGTAAAGATGTGTTTGCCGAACAGGTACAGCAGCACGCTGGCGATCAGTACGCCGAGGGCGACTTTCCAGGCCAGGCGCTTGCGCTCCTTGACCGTGTAGCCGCGGCTCAGGCCGATAAAACACGACAGCACGAAGAATGGGCTATAGAGCACCAGCAGTTTCAAATACAGGCTGAACAGCGCGGACGCCATGGAAAGGACTCGTCTCGATAAAGATGGTTGGCAGGGTAAGAGTCTAGAGGCTGCCGGGCAATCCCGGCCGTATTCTCAGGAAGGCAGGGCGTCGCGTTGGCGGCGGATTTCCCGTTCGGCGACCCAGTGTTCGATCAGCTCGCGCAGTTGCGACATTTCCACCGGCTTGGACATGTGCCCGTCCATACCAACCTGGCGCGCGCGCTCCTTGTGTTCATTGAGGATATGCGCAGTGAGCGCCACCACCGGGGTGCGCGCGCGCTGTTCGGCGGCTTCCCAGGCGCGCAGCTGTTCGGTGGCGGAGAAGCCGTCGAGCACGGGCATTTCGCAGTCCATCAGCACCAGGTCGTACTGTTGGGCTTTCATCGCGCTGAGGGCTTCTTCGCCATTGCTGGCAGTGTCGGGCTGCAGGTTGAGTTTACCGAGCATGCCGCGGATCACCTTGGTAGAGATGGTGTTGTCCTCGGCCACCAGAATGCGGAAGTCGCCGGGCACGTTCAGTGGCGTGCTCTGTGGCGCTGGGCTGAACATCGGCGAATCGCCCTTACCGCGCTGCGCCAGCTCATCGGCCAGGGTAGTTTTCAGGGTGTAACCGGCTACCGGCTTGGCCAGGATGCGCTTGATCCCGGCGTTGCGCGCGATGATCTTGCTCGGCGCATTGCTGATACCGGTGAGCATGATCACCAGAATGTCGTGATTGAGGTTGGCGTCTTCCTTGATACGCGCGGCCAGCTGCATGCCGGTCATACCGGGCATGTCCTGATCGAGCAGTACCGCGTCGAAATACTCGTGCAGGTGCGCCTTGGTGCGCAGCAGGGCCATGGCTTCCTTGCCCGACGGTACGGCGCTGACGTGCATGCCCCAGGCGTTGCATTGCTGCACCAGGACCTTGCGGCAGGTGTCGTTGTCATCCACCACCAGCAGGCGCGCGCCTTGCAGCGAGGCGTCGAGGTCGGCAGTGGGTTGTTCCAGGCGGGTGGCGTCCAGTGGCAGGGTCAGCCATAGGGTCGAGCCCTGGCTGCCGCCGCTCTGGATACCGAACTCGCCTTCCATCAGGCGTACCAGCTGGCGGGCGATGATCAGACCGAGGCGGCCGCCGAGTTTGGTGGCGGCGAGGAAGTCTTTGCTGTGCAGTTCGGCATTCAGCAGCGCGTCGCGCTCGCTGGCGTCCAGCGGTTTGCCGCTGTCCTGCACGGCAATGCGCAGGCGCGGCTGCTCGGTATTGGTGTCGAGTGCGACGACCAGGAGGATTTCGCCTTCGTCGGTTTGTTTGAAGGCGTTGTCCAGCAGGCTCAGCAGGGTCTGGCGCAGGCGCGTGGGGTCGCCGCTGATCACCCGTGGCACTTGCGGCTGCATAAAGCTGATCAGTTCGACCTTCTGCTGCTCGGCCTTGGCGCGGAAGATATCCAGACAGTCTTCAATCAGCGCGTTGAGGTCGAATTGCACATCATCCAGCTCGATCTGCCCGGATTCGAGCTTGGAGATATCGAGGATTTCGTTGATTAGGGTGAGCAGTTCGTTGCCCGAACTGTGGATGGTTTGTACGTAGTCGCGCTGCTTGGCCGACAGCGGCGTGCCGAGTAGCAGCTCGGTCATACCCAGCACGCCATTCATCGGGGTGCGGATTTCATGGCTGATCTTGGCGAGGAATTCCGCCTTGGCCTTGAGTTCGGCGGAGCTGGCGGCCAGGGCGCGGCTGGTACTGAACTGATCCTGCATGATGCGTCGCTGTCGCTCACTCAGCGCCATGCTGAGGATAAAACCGCTGACAACGGTGACGGCCAGCAGGCCGTAGGCCATCCACTCGCTCTGCACCGCCCAGTAGCCGAACAGGATCGGCAGGGCGCCGATAAAGGCCGCGCAGAACAGCAACACCGCCAGGCTGAACAGCCGTGCCGGCTTGTAGCCATGCCGCCAGTGCGTCAATGCAACCATGAGGATGCTCAGGCCGGCGACGGCGTTGAGCAGGTAGACCAGTTGATTGAACTGCAGGTTGGTCGCCACCAGCAGAGCCACGCAGACCAGGCTGATCACCACCACTTCGCCGGTGAGCAGATGGTTCAGTGGCGTACTCGGGCAGACCTTGTGGAAAAAGCTGGCGGTGAAGCACAGGGCGCAGAGTGCGGCCAGCAGCATCGACAGGTTGGCGATTTGCGGCTGCAGGCTTTGCCATTCGCTGAGCCAGGGCGTGCTGATGCCGAGCAGGCTGACCACCGCCACCAGCTGGCAGACCTGGGTGGCCGCCAGCCACAGGCCGCTCAGGGCGCGGGTGTAGGCAAAGCGCACAAGGTTGTAGGCCACCAGCATGCCGAGGCAGCCGAGCAGCAGGCCGAACAGCAGCGGACGGTTGTCATCGGCGACCATGGCCTGCGCGCTTTGCAGGCTGATGCTGGGGCGCAGCGAGTGTTCCGAGGCTAGACGCAGGTAGATATCCAGCGGCTGTTCGGCTTTTGGCAGTGGCAGGAGGAAATCGCGGCTGGCCAGGGGGCGGCTGGAAAACGGCAGGTTGCTGCCGGTGTGAGCCTGCTCGATCAGCGTATCGCCTTGCAGCACGTACAGGTCGAGGTAGGCCAGGTAGGGCGCGAATACTCGCAGCATCTGTGCATCGGTGTTGGCCGGCATGCGGTGATGCAGCCACAGCGCGCTGTTGCCGCCGGGGGTGTAAAGCTGGGTGAGATCGGTGGGGCGGAACTGTGCCTGGCGCTCGGCGCTGCTTACATCATTGAATTGCAGCTCGGCGGTCGGGTCGGTGAGGCTTGACCAGGATGCCTGCGCCCCTGCCTGAGCCGACGCTACAGTGAGCGCCATCAGCAGCGTGCTGAGTAGCAGGTAGGTGGCAATCCTCAGCCGGCGCACAGTGAAGTCCCTTCAGAAATAAGTGGTCGGATTATAGCCAAGCTGTTCGCTAGGGAAATATGACAAAGGTGGCCAATTGGCCACCTTTGTCGTGTTTTACCCTTTATTTACCTTCACTTATCCCCGCGTTCGCGGGCAATTGCGCGGTAACCGATATCGTTGCGGTAAAAGCTACCGTTCCAGCGAATTTTCTCGGCCAGGCGATAGGCCTGTTGTTGGGCTTCCTCAACCGTACGGCCGATGGCCGTCGCGCAAAGTACTCGGCCGCCGGCGGTGACGATCTGGCCGTCCTTCAGAGCGGTGCCGGCATGGAATACTTTACCTTCCAGTTGCGCAGCATCATCCAGACCTTCGATCACATCGCCCTTGGCGTAATCGGCCGGATAACCACCGGCGGCGATCACCACGCCCACTGTCGGACGCGGGTCCCAGGTGGCTTCGACCTTATCCAGCGCCTTGGCCAGTGCAGCTTCGACCAGCAGCACCAGGGAAGATTCCAGGCGGCACATGATCGGCTGGGTTTCCGGGTCGCCGAAGCGGCAGTTGAATTCGATAACCTTCGGTTTGCCGGCCTTGTCGATCATCAGCCCGGCGTAGAGGAAGCCGGTGTAGACGTTGCCTTCGCTGGCCATGCCGCGCACGGTCGGGTAGATCACTTCGTCCATCACCCGCTGATGCACATCGGCGGTGACCACAGGGGCTGGCGAGTAAGCGCCCATGCCGCCGGTGTTCGGGCCGGTGTCGGCGTCGCCGACGCGCTTGTGGTCCTGGCTGGTGGCCATTGGCAGCACGTTGGCGCCGTCGACCATCACGATAAAGCTGGCTTCTTCGCCGTCGAGGAATTCCTCGATCACTACGCGCGAACCGGCTTCACCGAAGGCATTGCCAGCGAGCATATCGCGCACTGCTTCTTCAGCTTCAGCCAGGGTCATGGCGACGATCACGCCTTTCCCGGCAGCCAGGCCGTCGGCTTTGATCACGATCGGCGCGCCGACCTTTTGCAGGTAGGCCAGGGCCGGCTCGACTTCGGTGAAATTCTGGTAATCGGCGGTAGGAATCGCGTGGCGGGCGAGGAAGTCCTTGGTAAAGGCCTTGGAACCTTCCAGCTGCGCCGCGGCGGCGGTAGGGCCGAAGATATCCAGCTTGCGCGTACGGAACAGGTCGACCACGCCTTTAACCAGCGGCGCTTCCGGGCCGACGATGGTCAGCTGCACATTCTTCTCGGCGAAATCGGCCAGCTGCTCGATGGCCAGCACGTCGATATTGACGTTCTCGCACTTGGGCTCAACGGCGGTGCCGGCGTTGCCCGGGGCGACGAAGACTTTAGTGACGCGCGTGTCCTGCGCCACTTTCCAGGCCAGGGCGTGTTCACGACCGCCGCTGCCGATGATCAATACGTTCATGTCTGTCTCCTTGTGGAGGCGGGCCGGTGGCCCGGATGGTGGATAGAAAAAGCGTTATCCACCCTACGAAATCGGTGCGAGGTAGTGTGGATGGCCGCAGCCGTCCACCCAGCCATCAATGACGGAAATGACGCATACCGGTAAACACCATCGCAATCCCGGCTTCGTCGGCGGCGGCGATAACTTCCGCATCACGCATCGAGCCACCCGGTTGAATCACCGCGGTGATGCCATTGGCAGCCGCGTTATCCAGGCCGTCGCGGAACGGGAAGAAGGCGTCGGAGGCCATCACCGAGCCGGCGACCTGCAGGCCGGCGTGCTCAGCCTTGATCGCAGCGATACGGGCGGAGTTAACGCGGCTCATCTGGCCGGCGCCAACACCGATGGTCTGGCGACCCTTGGCATAGACGATGGCGTTGGATTTAACGAACTTGGCCACTTTCCAGGCGAAGATCAGGTCGTGAATTTCCTGCTCGCTCGGTGCGCGCTGGGTGACGATCTTCAGGTCTTCGGCCTTGATCATGCCGATGTCGCGGCTCTGCACCAGCAGGCCACCGTTGACGCGTTTGAAGTCCCAACCTGCGCTGCGCTCTGCCGGCCATTCGCCGCATTCCAGCAGGCGTACGTTGGCTTTGGCGGCGACTACGGCGCGAGCCTCTGCGCTGATTTTCGGCGCGATGATCACTTCGACAAACTGGCGCTCGACGATAGCTTGAGCGGTGGCACCGTCCAGTTCGCGGTTGAAGGCGATAATGCCGCCAAACGCGGACTCGGTATCAGTGGCGTAAGCCAGCTCGTAGGCCTGGCGGATGCCGCCTTCGCTGTCCAGGGCCACGGCTACGCCGCACGGGTTGGCGTGCTTGACGATGACGCAGGCCGGCTTGACGAAGCTTTTCACACATTCCAGCGCGGCGTCGGTGTCGGCGACGTTGTTGAACGACAGCTCTTTACCCTGCAGCTGGATGGCGCTGGCGACGCTGGCCTCGCCTTTCTGTGCTTCCACGTAGAACGCCGCGCTCTGATGCGGGTTCTCGCCGTAGCGCATTTCCTGGGCCTTGATGAACTGGCTGTTGAAGGTGCGCGGGAAGGCGCCGCGTTCTTCGGTGGAGAGGGTGTCGCGGCTCTGGTCGATGGTGCCCAGGTAGTTAGCGATCATGCCGTCGTAGGCTGCAGTGTGCTCGAAGGCTTTCAGGGCCAGGTCGAAGCGCTGGGCGTAGCTCAGGCCGCCGGCTTTCAGCGACTCAACGATGCCAGCGTAGTCACCTGCGTTGACCACGATGGCCACGTCTTTATGGTTCTTCGCTGCGCTGCGGACCATGGTCGGGCCGCCGATGTCGATGTTCTCGATGGCGTCGGCCAGGTCACAACCCGGCTTGGCCACGGTGGCGGCGAAGGGGTAGAGGTTGACCGCGACCAGGTCGATTGGCTTGATGCCGTGCTCGTCCATTACCGCACCGTCGATGGCGCGACGGCCGAGGATGCCGCCGTGGATCTTCGGGTGCAGGGTCTTGACGCGACCGTCCATCATTTCCGGGAAACCGGTGTAGTCGGCCACTTCCACAGCAGCGATGCCGTTGTCCTTGAGCAGCTTGTAAGTGCCGCCGGTGGAGAGGATTTCCACATTCAGGGCGACGAGCTCGCGGGCAAACTCGAGGATGCCGGTCTTGTCGGAAACACTGATCAAGGCGCGGCGAACGGGGAGGCGGGTGGTCTGGTCGGTCATTTCAGAATCCATCAGAGCAGAAGTATTGGCAAAGGCGTTATCAGCAAAAAAGGCGGCTCATGTGGGCCGCCCTTTTCGGGAGTTCGGGGTTACAGCAGGTCGTATTGCTTGAGCTTCTTGCGCAGGGTGCCGCGATTCAGGCCGAGCAGCTCGGAGGCCTTGGTCTGGTTGCCCTTGACGTAGTTCATCACGGTTTCCAGCAGCGGCGCTTCCACTTCGGTGAGCACCAGGTTGTACACGTCACTGACGTCTGCGCCCTCAAGATGGGCGAAATAATTGTGCAGAGCCTTCTCAACGCTGCCGCGCAGGGTTTGCCCCTCTTCGCTTGGCGTATTGAGATGCTGCTTCAAGCTGCTGTTGTCACTCACGGGAGCCATTCCACTTCCTAAAGTCTCAGTCAACATCGTCATGCGGCCACCCCTTCTCCATTGTTATTACGCTCGCTGAAGAACTCGCGAACGTTGGTGCACTGCGCGTCCGTACTGTCCAGACGATTGAATTGGGCGCGGAACTCCCTGGCGCCCGGCAAGGTTGCGAGATACCAACTGACATGCTTGCGGGCAATGCGAACGCCCATTACATCGCCGTAGAAGGCGTGCAGTGCAGCCAGATGTTCAAGCAGAATGCGTTCCACTTCGAGCAGGCTAGGTGCCGGGAGTTGTTCACCGGTACGCAGGTAATGCTCGATCTCACGGAATATCCACGGCCGGCCCTGAGCCGCGCGACCGATCAGCAGGCCATCAGCGCCAGTGGCGGCCAGTACGGCTTTGGCCTTCTGCGGCGAATCGATATCGCCATTGGCCAGCACCGGAATCGACACCGCCTGCTTGATCGCGGCAATGGTGTCGTACTCGGCTTCGCCCATATACAGGTCGGCGCGGGTGCGGCCGTGTACGGCCAGCGCGACAATGCCGGCGTCTTCGGCGATCTTCGCCACGGCAATGCCGTTCTTGTTCTCACGGTCCCAGCCGGTGCGGATCTTCAGGGTCACCGGCACATCCACGGCGGCGACCACAGCCTGAAGAATCTCGCGAACTAAAACTTCGTCTTTCAATAGGGCGGAACCGGCGGCCTTGTTGCAGACCTTCTTGGCCGGGCAGCCCATGTTGATGTCGATGATCTGCGCGCCCATTTCCACGTTGCGCCGCGCTGCTTCGGCGAGCATCTCGGGATCACCACCGGCGATCTGTACCGAGCGTGGCTCGGGATCACCGCTGTGCATCATGCGCAGGCTCGACTTGCGGGTGTTCCACAGACGCACATCGCTGGTGACCATTTCCGACACCACCAGACCCGCACCCATACGCTTGCACAGCTGTCGAAACGGCTGGTCAGTGACCCCCGCCATGGGGGCGAGAATCAGCGAATTTGGCAATGTGTAGGGGCCGATGCGTAGCGCCGACATAGGGCTTCCCTGCTCAAGAGACCTGCTGTTGAACAAATAGGAGAGTGCGAAAAAGGGTGGGCATGATACCCGCTCTGGATGACCGGAGAAAGGCTGTTTTGAACAAATTCTGAACAGCTCTGGGCTTATCGCGAAGGGTTTGGTTGCGGCGGATTCTCAAGCAATCCGCTGCGTGCAGCCTATTCCGGCGAGTGGAAGCTCAGGCTGTAATTCACCGCTTGGGTGCCTGGGTCGAGGATGTCCAAGGAGATGTGAATAGGCGTCTGCGGCGGCATTTCCGCGTTGCCGGCCAGCTCGCCAGCGAGGTATTCGCTGGGTTTGAAACGGCGGCTGGCGAGCAGTTGGCCGTTGATGTCGGCAAAGCGCATTTCCAGCAGCGGGAAGGGCTGCGAGAACGCCGCGCGGTTGTAGAGAATGGCGTCGACCACCAGGGCGCCGCTGAATTCCGGGTGGCTGCGCACCACCAGGTTGCTGCTCTTGACCTGAGTGATGTCGACCTTGGATGGCAGCTGGCAGCCGACCGCCGGACACAGCTGCTCGAACCAGGGGCGGTACTGATCCTGGCGCGCCAGTTCATTGAAGTGGTACGCCACGTACTGCCCAGCCAGCGCGGCAGCACCCAGGAAATTCAGCAGGCCCCAGCCGATCCACCGGCCCCAGGGCTTCTTCGGCTGTTGCCAGTCCAGTTGCAGTGGCTCGTCATCCAGCTCGAACAGGTGCTCGTCACGTAATTCGGGTTCGCTGCGCGCGGCCTTTTTCGGCGACGCTACGACGGGTTCTTCATCGGCCGGGCTGTCTGCCAGCGCGCCAAAGGGCTCGCGCTCGGCATGCAGCTCAATGTGCTCGATTTCCGGCTCGGGGTGGCGGCGGTCAAGGGCGTTGAGGTCGAGCGCAGGCTCGTCATCGGCCTCGTTGACTGGCTCGGGCGCTACGGGGGCAGGTGGAAGCTGAGGAGTAGGCCGCACAGGTGGCGTCAGCGGCTGAGGTTTGACGCTCAGGCTGGTCGCCGGTTTGCTCAGTTCGTCCTGCAGCAGGGCTTCGGCCCAGCGCTCGTCGTGCGGGTCGTGCTCAATCGGCTCGGGCGCCAGAAAGTTTTCGGCGTACTTCTGCGCGCTATCAATCGCCAGAAACTGCTTGGACAGCTGCTGTTCCTGGGCTTCGAGCTTGGCCAGCTCCTCATCCAGATCGAGGCTGTCGAGGTCCAGGTCGTCATGAATCCACAGCGTATCGCCGGTTTTACTGCTGGCAGGCGCAGCCGGTATTGCGGGCGCGGCGCTGGGCATAGCTGGGCGTGGCGCGGGCGGTACGGGTGGTTTGCTCGGCTGTGGGGCCGGTGTTGGCGCAGCTGCTGGCGTCGCCGGGTCGGGCAGTTGCTGGCCCTGCTCACGCAGCTGTTGCGCGGCATTGAACACATGCAGGCAGGCTCCGCAGCGCACGGCACCATGGGCGGCACCCAGCTGCGTGAGGTTCACGCGAAAGCTGGTGCGGCAATGGGGGCACTGGGTGACGAAGCTCTGGGTCATGCGGCGATCCGGCTAAACGAGGCGGCTAGTCTAACGCAAGTGCTTGGCAATGCAGCACTTAGCAGGTTGTTGAAAAAAACGTAGGCGAGGCAGCCAGCGCAAGGCAAAAACAGGCGAAAAAGCGGAGTTTACGAGTTGTAAATGAGCATTTTGAGCCTGTTTTTAACGCCGCGATGGCAACGCAGGTAGTTTTTCAGCAGCCTGTTAGCGGCGTACGCCGCTAATACGCACCCAGCCGTCTTTATCAGCGGTCGGGTCTAGGATAAAAGCGTCTTTATACGCGACGCGCACCTCTTCGGCCTGCTCGGCAAGGATGCCCGACAGCGCCAGGCGGCCGCCCGATTTGACCAAGCTGGTGATCTGCGGTGCCAGCGCCACCAGCGGGCCGGCGAGGATATTGGCGACCACCACGTCGGCCGGCTGTTGCGGCATGTCGTCCGGCAGGTAAAGCGGGAAACGCGCCGGGTCGATACCGTTGCGCCCGGCGTTATCGCGCGAGGCTTCGATGGCCTGAATATCGATATCGGTGCCCACAGCCTGCGGCGCGCCGAGCAGCAGGGCGGCAATCGCCAGGATGCCTGAGCCGCAACCGAAGTCGATCACGCTGCAATCCTGCAGGGTCTGGCCGTCCAGCCATTCCAGGCACAGTGCGGTAGTCGGGTGGGTGCCGGTGCCGAAGGCCAGGCCCGGATCGAGCAGCAGGTTGACTGCGTCTGGCTCCGGTGCGGCGTGCCAGCTTGGCACGATCCACAGGCGCTGACCGAAACGCATCGGCTGGAAGCCGTCCATCCAACTCCGCTCCCAGTCCTGGTCGGCGATCACTTCGGCCTGGTGCTCGGGCAAGTCGGCGCCGGTCAGCAGCTGCAGGTGGGCGAACACCGCGTTGGCGTCGGTGTCGGCTTCAAACAGGGCGAGCAGGTGGGTGTGCGACCACAGCGGCGTGGTGCCCAGGTCCGGCTCGAAAATTGGCTGGTCTTCGGCGTCCATAAAGGTCACCGAGACGGCGCCGACTTCCATCAGCGCATCTTCGTAGGTTTCCGCCTGCTCCGGGGTGATGGCGAGACGGACTTGTAACCAGGGCATGGCAAACCTCGTGAACGTTGTGGCGGGATGGCGCAAATTGGCGCGCAGCTTACTTGAAGCGGTGGGGCGGCTGCCACCGCCGGTGGGCCGGAAACGACAAGGGCCGCCTAATGGCAGCCCTTGTCAGTGCGCTTAGCCGAAGCTTAGTGCTTATCCATACCTAGTTTTTTCTCCAGGTAGTGGATATTCACGCCACCTTTGCAGAAGCCTTTGTCGCGGACCAGCATGCGGTGCAGCGGCACGTTGGTCTTGATGCCGTCGACGACGATCTCGTCCAAGGCGTTACGCATACGGGCCATGGCCTCGTCGCGGGTGGCGCCGTAGGTGATCAGCTTGCCGATCAGCGAGTCGTAGTGCGGCGGTACGGTGTAGCCGCTGTACAGGTGCGAGTCGACCCGTACGCCGTTACCGCCCGGGGCGTGGAAGTGCTTGACCTTGCCGGGGCAGGGCATGAAGTTGTCCGGGTCTTCGGCGTTGATTCGGCATTCCAGCGAATGGCCGCGAATCACCACGTCACTTTGCTTGAACGACAGCTTGTTGCCAGCGGCGATGCTGAGCATCTCCTTGACGATGTCAATGCCGGTGACCATTTCCGAAACCGGATGCTCGACCTGTACGCGGGTGTTCATCTCGATAAAGTAGAAATGACCATCTTCGTAGAGGAACTCGAAGGTGCCGGCGCCGCGGTAGCCAATTTCGATGCAGGCATCGACGCAGCGTTGCAGCACTTCGGCGCGGGCTTTTTCATCAATGCCCGGAGCCGGCGCTTCTTCCAGTACCTTCTGGTGGCGGCGCTGCAGCGAGCAATCGCGATCACCCAGGTGGATGGCGTTGCCCTGGCCGTCGGAGATCACCTGGACTTCCACGTGACGTGGATTGCCGAGGAACTTCTCCAGATAGACCATTGGGTTGCCGAACACCGAACCGGCTTCGCTGCGGGTCAGCTTGGCCGATTTGATCAGGTCTTCTTCCTTGTACACCACGCGCATGCCGCGACCACCGCCGCCGCCAGCGGCCTTGATGATCACCGGGTAACCGACTTCGCGAGCAATCTGCAGGGCAGTTTCCTCGTCTTCCGGCAGCGGGCCGTCAGAGCCAGGTACAACTGGTACGCCGGCGCGCTTCATGGCGTCCTTGGCCGACACCTTGTCGCCCATCAGGCGAATGGTCTCGGCTTTCGGGCCGATAAAGGCGAAGCCGGAGTTTTCCACCTGTTCGGCGAAATCGGCGTTTTCCGCGAGGAAGCCGTAGCCAGGGTGGATAGCAGTGGCGCCGGTGACTTCAGCCGCGCTGATAATCGCCGGAATATTCAGGTAGGACAGCGCGCCAGAGGCGGGGCCGATGCACACCGACTCGTCGGCCAGGCCCAAGTGCATCAACTCGCGGTCAGCGGTGGAATGCACCGCGACGGTCTTGATGCCCAGCTCTTTACAGGCGCGCAAGACGCGCAGGGCGATCTCGCCGCGGTTGGCGATCAGAACTTTTTCCAACATCGCTGGCTCTCCGTGGATCAAACGATGGTGAACAGAGGCTGGTCGTATTCCACCGGCTGACCGTTCTCGCCCAGGATGGATTCGATCACGCCGCTGGTTTCGGCCTCGATGTGGTTCATCATCTTCATCGCTTCAACGATGCAGAGAATGTCGCCTTTCTTCACGCTCTGACCGACTTCAACGAAGTTGCCCGACGTTGGGCCGGAAGCGCGGTAGAAGGTGCCGACCATCGGCGAGCGCACCACGGTGCCATTCAGCTTGGCGGCTGCCGGCGCAGCGGCTTCAGCAGCAACTGGTGCGGCAGCAACCGGAGCAGCTGCAGGCGCAGGCGCCTGGGCGTACATCGGCTGTTGCATAAAGGCCGGCTGCTTGCTGTGACGGCTGATCCGCACGGATTCTTCGCCTTCGCGAATCTCCAGCTCGTCGATACCGGATTCTTCCAGCAGCTCGATCAGTTTTTTGACTTTACGAATATCCATAGTGGTTCAACTCCCGGTGAGGTCAGGGGCGCTTAAGTTCAAGTTGTTCGAGTGCAGCCTCCAGGGCCAGTCGATAACCGCTGGCGCCAAGGCCGCAGATCACTCCCACCGCAACATCTGAAAAGTAGGAGTGATGGCGGAAAGCTTCGCGTTTGTGCACGTTGGACAAATGCACTTCGATGAATGGGATGCTCACTGCCAGCAATGCGTCACGTAATGCGACGCTGGTGTGAGTAAAAGCGGCAGGATTGATCAGGATAAAGTCGACACCTTCGCCTTTTGCGGCGTGAATACGGTCAATCAGCTCGTACTCGGCATTGCTCTGCAGGTACAGCAGATGGTGGCCTGCGTCACGCGCGCGGCGCTCCAGGTCGAGGTTGATCTGCTCCAGGGTGACGGCGCCGTAAACCCCTGGCTCGCGGGTGCCGAGCAGGTTGAGGTTGGGGCCGTGCAATACCAATAAGGTCGCCATGATCCTTAATCCTTGTTTTTCTACTGCGCAGGACTATGCCGCGACAGCGCGGGGCTGTCCAGTTCTCAGCAATAGTCGACACGATGACCGCAGATTGCGGCAAATATATGACTCGGGGCGTTAAAAACGTTCCCGTGCCGTGCGCAGGCGGGCAGCAAAGGTCGCCGCATCCACCTCACCTACGACACGCAAATCCAGCCATTCGTCACCCTTGGCGTCGAACAGCAGAATCGCCGGCGGGCCGAACAGCTGGTAGCGGTCGAGCAGGGCGCGCTGGGTAGGGTTGCTTTCGGTGATGTCAAAACGCACCAGTTGATAGTCGCCCAGTTGGCGGCCGACTTCCGGGGCGCTGAGTACTTCGCGTTCGATCACCTTGCAGCTGATGCACCAGTCGGCGTACCAGTCGAGCAGCAGCGGCTTGCCATTGTTCTGTGCGACGAGCAGAGCGGCATCGAGTTCGGCGGGGGTACTGATGGTTTGCCATTGGCCGGATTGCACCTGAGTGGCTTCGGCGCTGCTGACCATGCGGCCAAGCGGTCGTAGTGGGTCATCCTGGCCTTGCAGGGCACCGACCCAGGCCACCAGGGCATAGACCAGCAATGGCAGGCCGAGCAGTTGCGCGAGTTTCTGGTGATGGGTTTTCGGTGTCAGTTCCAGCGCGCCGAGCCACAGTGCGATGCCTGCGGCCAGCAGGCCCCACAACGCCAGGCTGACTGGGCCGGGCACAACGCGCTCGAGCAGCCAGATCGCCACCGCCATCAGCAGTGCGCCGAACAGGTTGCGCACGGTGAGCATCCAAGGGCCGGATTTCGGCAGCAATGCGCCGCCACCGACGGCGAACAGTACCAGCGGTGCGCCCATGCCGAGGCCCAGCGCAAGTAGTTTGAGGCCACCGCCGAGGGCGTCGCCGCTGGCGCTGATATACAGCAGCGCGCCGGCCAGTGGTGCGGATACGCAAGGTGAAACCAGCACGCTGGACAGCACGCCCAGCGCCGCTGCGCTGAAAATCGTGCCGCCATGCAGACGTTGGCTCAGGCGCTGCAATCGGCCGTCGATTGCCGCTGGCAGGCGCAGTTCGAGAAAGCCCAGGCTGGCCGCGCCGAACAGGGCGAAGAAAATGGCAAACGGCACCAGCACCCAAGGCGATTGCAGGCGCGCCTGCAGGTTGAGTTCCGCGCCGAACAGACCCATCAGCGCGCCGAGGATGGCAAAGCTCAGGGCCATCGGCAGCACGTAGGCCAGTGACAGTACCAGGCTGCGCATGCCGCCCGGCTGGCCGCGCAATACCACGCCGGTGAGGATCGGCAGCATCGGCAGCACGCAGGGGGTGAAGGTCAGCGCCAGGCCACCAAGGAAGAACAGCGCCAGGTCGGTCCAGCTCCACGGCGTTGCCGCATCCGGCGCGGCGCTGCTGGCCGCCGCGCCACCGCCAATCGCCAGTACTTCGGTTTCCGGTGGGTAGCACAGGCCTTTATCGGCGCAGCCCTGATATTTGACGCTGAGGTTGAAGGGGCGATTGTTCGGGTTGTCGACAGGCACCTCGACATCCAGCACCTCGTAGTACACCTCGACATCGCCGAAGTACTCGTCATGTTTAGCCTGGCCGGCCGGCAGCACGGCCTGACCCAGGCTGATATCGGCGGGCTCGCTGCTGAAACTGAAACGGTGCCGATACAGGTAATAACCTTCGGCGGCGACAAAGCGCAGTTTCACCGACTCACTGGAGCTGCTGATCAGGCTCAGCTTGAACGCCTCGCGTACTGGCAGGAAGTCCGCGCTGTTGTTCAGGGGCGCGCCGAATTGCGCGGGGGCTGGCGGCTTGTCGAACAGGCCGGCGCTGGCCGGCAGTACGACCAGAAGCAGAAGCAGGCTGAGTAAACGGTGCATGGCAGGCTCGTGATGCGGGAATCGCCGCATCATAGCGGAGGCCGGCGGTTCAGGGCACGGCCCAGGCTGTAAGCGGTCTTGTCTACGGGCTGGATGGTGCGCGACAGATTGCCGCGCCAGCAGCCTGTTAGACGCGGAACGCCTGCACCGCCGTATGCAACTGGCCGCCAAGTTGCAGCAACTGGTCGCCCTGGTTACGGCCCTCGCCGATGCGTTGCAGGTTGTCGCCGCCAAGTTGATGGATGCGCTCGCTGTGCCCGCGAATCTCGCTGACCGCGCCGCTCTGCTGCGCTGTGGCGTCGGCGATGCGCTCGGCCATGCTGGCGATGGTGCGGATCGCCACGACGATTTCATCCAGCGCACCATCGGCGGCTTCGGCCTGGCTGGCAGTGGCTTCGGCGTGTTCGACCTGAGTGCGCATGGCCTGTACCGATTGCAGTGCGGCCTGCTGCAGGCGACCGATCAGTTCCTGAATTTGCGCGGTGGCGCCGCTGGTGCGTTGCGACAGTGAGCGCACCTCATCGGCGACCACGGCAAAGCCGCGGCCGAGTTCGCCGGCGCGCGCCGCTTCGATGGCGGCATTCAGTGCGAGCAGATTGGTTTGCTCGGCGATGCCGCGAATCACCGTCAGCACATTGCCGATGGTCGCGGTTTCTTCGGCCAGGCGTTCGATGGCCTGGGCGTTGCCCTGCACTTCATCGACCAGCGAATGCAGGCCGGTAAGGCTGTGGCCAATCACCTGCTGGCCTTGTTCCAGGGCGCGGTTGGCGTCGCGGCTGGCATCGGCGGCCTGGCTGGCATCGCCGGCCACCTGCTGGATGGTGGCCTGCAACTCGCCGAGGGCATCGCGAATTTGCGCGGTGTCGCCGGCCTGGCGTTCGGCGCCGCTGTGCAGGCCGCCGCTGAGGTCGGCCAGGGTGCGGCTGGAGCCAACCACCTGTTCGGCGTGCCGGCGAATGGTGCCGACCAGGTCGACCAGATAGGCACGCAGACGATTCAGCGACTCTTCGATATCGCGCAGCTCGCGGGTGCGTGAGTTGAGATGGATGTCATCGGCGAAGTCGCCGGCGGCCCATGCTGAAAGGGCTGGAACCAGGCGCTCCAGTACGCGGGTGAGGCGCCGCTGGATGGTGTCGATGATCAGCGCGATCAACAGAATCAGGCCGATCATCAGGCCGAGGATCAGCTGCACTTCACCCTGGATACGTCCGTGTTCGGCGCGCACCAGCGGCTCCAGCGCGGCCAGCGCTTGCTGCACCTGGTCGATCTGCGTGCGCGTGCTGTTGGCCAGGGCGCTGCGTTGTTCGATCAGGCTGCGGGTGCGTTGCAGCTCGGCCGGATAGCGCGTGATCAGGTTACTGAGGTCGCGCTTGAGGGCGATGCCGCGGTCTTCGGCCTGGCTGCTCTCGCTACTGGCATCCAGCCCCAGCAGGTTGGCAAAGGCGTCGCCGGACGACTGGCTGGCATCGGCCACACCGAGCAGCGGCAAATCGCCGATTGCCTGCGCCTGTTTGCTCAGGGCCGCCAGTTCGCGCTCGACTTCGCTGGCCAGCTCGCTGCGGCCGCTGCGCACGAGCTTGTCGCGGGCATGGGCCAGGCGGGTGAGGTGGCGTGCCGCGCTAAACAGCGGCTTGCGGTAATTGGCGGCGGCATTGGCTTCGCCGCTGTCGGCGTACTGTGCAAGTTGCTCCAGCACCGCGTCCATTTCCCGTTCGGCTTGTAGCAGCAGGCCTTGCGGGTCGGCGGAGAGCTTGCCAGCGGCCAACAACTCGTTGGCACTAAAGGCTTTGAGTTCTGCGAGGCTGGGGCGCAGGTTGTCCGCCAACTGCGTGGGCAGTTCAGTCATGGCCTGCTCGAGACTGTCCAGCGATTGCAGAGCGGCGCTGTGGCGCAGGGCGTCGCCACTTTCCAGGTAGGCACTGATGTTCTGCGCCGCCTCGCCCTGAAATTGCTGGGACAGGCTCAGGTAGCGCGCCATCAGCAGGTATGGACGCTCCAGGGCGCGCTGCGACCACCAAAGAGTGACGGCCAGGGCCACGCAAACGGTGACCAGCAGCAGGGTGTTGAGGTTGGTAAGGGATTTCAGGCGCATAGGGCTCGACCGACTACGAACGGTTCCGGCCGCCGACGGATGCGTCGGGGCGGCAGCTAAGCCTCAGAATTTATTGCTTTTTCGTGACCGTAATATGACGACGCCGACTGCGTCACAGTTTTCTGTCGGGTGGTTGGCGATGGCGCAGGTGCTTCAGGGCGAGCGCGCTCAGTCGCCCTGATAAATCGCCACCTGGTTGCGCCCGCCGTGCTTGGCCACATACAGCGCCAGGTCGGCCTGCTGCGACAGCAGTTTGCCGTCCAGCTGCGGCGCCAGCTGGGCGATGCCGCAGCTGAAGGTGCAGGACAGGTCATGCGGCTGCGCCGAATACTGGATTTCCGCGAAGCGCTGGCGGATTTCGTCGAGTACCCGGCGAGCGGATTCGGCGTCGGTATCGGGCATCACCACGGCGAATTCTTCACCGCCGTAACGGCCGATATGGTCGCTCTTGCGCAGGCGTTGTTTGAGAAACAGCGCCAGGCTCTTGATCACCCGGTCGCCCATGGGGTGGCCGTAGGTGTCGTTGACCTTCTTGAAGAAGTCGATATCGATCATCGCAAAGCTCAGTGGCTGGCTGTCACGTTCGGCGCGAAAGCGGGCATCTTCGAGCAGTTGCAGGGTGTGGGTGTGGTTGTACAGACCGGTCAGGCTGTCACGCACCATGCGCGCCTTGAGGTTGCGTGCACGGGCGGCGCGGTTGCGTACGGTGGCGATCAGATGGCGCGGCTTGATCGGCTTGGTAAGGAAATCGTCGCCGCCTTCGCTCATGGCGTCGAGCTGCTTGTCGAGGTCGTCTTCGGCGGACAGGTAGATGATCGGCACGCTGACATAGCGGTCGTTGTGGCGAATCACCTGGGCCAGTTCCGGGCCGTTGCACTCGGGCATGTACATGTCGAGGATGATCAGGTCTGGCTGGAAATCCGCCAGATGGCTCATCGCCTGGATCGGCTCGATCAGGGTGCGGGTGACGATGCCGGCGCTGTTGAGCACGCGCTCGGTGTGCGTGGCCTGGGCCCGCGAGTCGTCAATGATCAGCACCTTGTAGGGTTCGTACTGGGAAACGTTGGTCAGCACTTCGATGCGTTCGAACAGGTTCGAAGCGTCCAGGCTGCCGGTGAAGAACTCCTGGCCACCGGCGCGCACTGCGGACAGGCGGGTCATGGTGTCGGTGTCTTCAGGGCTGAAGAACAGCAGCGGGATCTGGTGTTCCAGGCCTTCCTGCACGCTTTTCGCCAGGAGCAGGCCGCAACCAGGGCCGGAGAAGTCGACCTCCATCAGAATCGCCGCCGGGTGGCGTTCGCGCATGGCGTTGCGGAAGGCGTTGGCGCTGTCCAGGGCAATCGCGTTCATGCCGAAGAATTCCAGGCGCTGCACCAGCTGTTCGGCGCGCTCAATATGTTGCAGAGCCAGGTACACCGGTTTGCGCAGCGGCGGCAGCACGGTTTGCTCGAAGCGGTCGCCGTGACGCAGGCCGGTGCGTGACAGGCGCTGCAACAACTCGTTGAGCTGGCTGATCAGTTCGCTATTGAGGCGGCCACGGTTGCCGGCTACTAGTTGCAGGCAGTTGTCGATTTCCTGGGCCAGCTGGCTGTGTTCGACCTGATCGAAGCGTTCGGCATAGCGTTGCAACAGTTGTGTCGCCTCGCGCAATTCGCCCATGCCGGCTTCGTTCCACTCACTGCGCTGCAGGCGCTGCCAGACTTCCAACACCTGACGCGCCTGATTGATCACGCGCTGCGCGAAGTGCTGCTTGAGGCGGTCGCGGCTGGGGTCTTCTTGCTCGATCATGGCCCGGTTTCGGTTGGCGCAGCGCGTGGCTGCAGGTGATGGCTTAGTGCTAGCAATGCTAACACCCGTTTGATTTTTTGCGAGTGCCGTCGATCTATTGGCGTCGGCCTTCTGTCTATGACATCACAGATACGCAATCGGCTTAACCGGCGCTAAGTTTGCCCTTCGCCGCTGCGCAGCAGGGTGCGCTTCCCTTATAGTGCAAGGCAGTTGCGCAACCCTGCTTGAGGGTTGTGGTCGAACGAGGAGCGACCGGCTTGTGCAGTCCGGTCGCGAGCTTGTTATTTGGGTAAAAAAAGGACATTGCCATGCTGGATTGGAAGAATCGAACTGCCGGAGCGAGTGATAGCGCGGCAGGCGCCGCCAACACCTCAACGAGCAAATCCACTGGAAGCCTGGCCGCCCGTACGGTCGGCGGCCTGTTGGGGCTTTATCTGATTGTCGCCCTGGTGGTGGGTTGGTACTGGAGTCAGGAGCCGGCGCAATTCTCCGTGCAGCAGCGCGCCGAGGCGGCGTCCCAGGCCCGCGGGCACAAGCTGGTGAATGGTTACACCACTGCCGAAACCCTCAAGCAGGTGGCCAGCACCTTGCTCGACAAGCCGGGCGGTTACCTGTCCAACGACCTCGCACCACCAGGCCTGTGGCTCGATAACATGCCGAGCTGGGAGTTTGGCGTGATAGTGCAGGTGCGTGATATGTCCCGCGCGCTGCGCAAGGACTTCACCCGCTCGCAGTCGCAGTCCACCGAAGACCCGGATCTGGCCAAGGCCGAGCCGCGCTTTCACTTCGACAACAAGAGCTGGGCTCTGCCGGCCTCCGAGGCTGAATACGCCGAAGGCATCAAATCGCTGGATCGCTACCTGGCCCGTCTTGCCGATCCGAGCAAGGGCAGTGCGCAGTTCTATACCCGCGCCGACAACCTGAACAACTGGCTGGGCGATGCCGCCACGCGTCTGGGTTCGCTGTCGCAGCGTTTGTCGGCGAGTGTCGGTCAGGTGCGTCTGAATACTGCAGTGGTTGATCCAGCGCTGGCCGAGAGCGTGGCGCAAGCCGACTTTATCGAAGGCGTGAACTACGAGACGCCATGGCTGCAGATCGACAACGTGTTCTACGAAGCCCGTGGTCAGGCCTGGGCGCTGGCCCATTTGCTGCGCGCCATCGAGGTGGATTTCGCGGATGTACTGGCGAAGAAGAACGCCACTGTCAGCGTGCGCCAGATCATTCGTGAGCTGGAGGCCGCGCAGGAGCCGCTGTGGAGCCCGATGATCCTCAACGGCAGCGGTTATGGCCTGCTGGCCAACCACTCGCTGGTGATGGCCAACTACATCTCGCGCGCCAATGCCGGGTTGATCGACCTGCGCCAACTGCTGTCGCAGGGCTAAGCGGTGGCCTGGTCCGAAGCTGAGGTGGCGCACCGCGCCGCCTCCGATGCCGAACGTATCGCCTGGGTCGACGAGCATGATCGACCGCTCGGCGGCGTGTTGCGCAGCGAGTTGCGCGCGCGGCATCTGCTCGGGCGCGGCACCTATATCCTGCTGTTCAACAGTGCTGGCCTACTCTGCGTGCACCGCCGCACCCTGAGCAAGGCGCTGTATCCGGGTTATTGGGATGTGGCGGCCGGCGGCATGGTGCTCGAAGGCGAAAGCTATGCCGAATCCGCTGCGCGCGAACTGGCTGAAGAACTGGGAATAGAAGATGCGCCGCTGATTGAGCACGCGCATTTTCTCTACGACGCCCCGGAAAGCCGTCTGTGGTGCATGGCTTATTCGGCTGTGTCCGATGCGCCGCTGCGCTTGCAGCCGGAGGAGGTGTTGGAAGCGCGCTTTATCTCTATCGACGAGGCGCTGGCCGAGACGCAGCACCTGCCGTATTGCCCCGACTCGTTGGCCGCCTTGCAGCGTTATCTGGCAGTCACTCGCTAGGCCCTTAATAACGGCCAAACCCCGCGTCAGCCCTGGCTTTGTGCAGGATATCTGGACGTTTTGTTCGGCATCCTGAACAACGTCGCCAATCCGCCGATTAATGGCGCATTTTTACACTTAGCAGTCGCGGCTTTTGCCGTTACACTGCGCGGCCTTCAAGCCCTGGCCGTGTATCGCCAGGGTGCGCTGCCCCTGCCAGAGTGGGGCTTCGCGGTCGACTCCGAACACTCAGTTGACCAGTCGCTATCCTGACCCCTTCGAGGACCTACCGGTGGTCAAGAAAGCTTCCTCATTTGCCGCCCTCAGCGGCCTGGTGTATTCCACCGACAGCGGCCGGCATTGCCCGGACTGCAGCCAACCGGTGGACGCCTGCATCTGTAAACAGACCCTGATCCCCGAAGGTGATGGCATCGCCCGCGTGCGCCGCGAAACCAAAGGTCGCGGCGGCAAGACGGTGACCACCATCAGCGGTGTGCCATTGGCCGAAGAGCCGCTGAAGGACCTCGTTAGCGCCTTGAAGAAACGCTGCGGCTGCGGTGGCTCACTCAAGGATGGGGTGATCGAGATTCAGGGCGACCACGTCGAACTGCTGATCGCCGAGTTGATCAAGCACGGCTTCAAAGCCAAGAAGTCCGGCGGCTGATCCAGTCTTTTCTAAACTTCCTCGGCAGACCTTTGGTCCATTGCCGAGCAATCGTCATTTCCAGACTTTAATCTGTACGGGTCTTGGTGTTACCAAGGCCACTATCGCCAGCAAGGGAGACATCGATGTCTGCACGACGCACACGTAAAGATGACGGCAGCCAGTGGACCGTAGCGGACAGCCGCAGCGTCTATGGCATTCGCCATTGGGGCGCGGGTTACTTCGCGATCAATGACAAGGGCCGTGTCGAGGTGCGCCCGAATGGCCCAGAGAGTCAGCCGATTGACCTGTTCGAGCAGGTCGAGGAGCTGCGTTCCAGCGGCTTGTCGCTGCCGTTGCTGGTGCGCTTCCCGGACATCCTGCAAGACCGCGTGCGCCAGCTGACTGGGGCCTTCGACGCCAATATCGCGCGTCTGGAATACCAGAGCCCGTATACCGCGCTGTACCCGATCAAGGTCAACCAGCAGGAAGCGGTGGTGGAAAACATTATCGCCACGCAGAACGTTTCCATCGGCCTGGAAGCCGGTTCCAAGCCGGAGCTGATGGCCGTGCTGGCGCTGGCGCCGAAGGGCGGCACCATCGTCTGCAACGGTTACAAGGACCGCGAATTTATCAAGCTGGCCCTGATGGGGCAGAAGCTCGGTCACAACGTATTTATCGTGATCGAGAAAGAATCCGAAGTGCAGTTGGTGATCGACGAAGCGGCCGAGCTCAAGGTTGCTCCGCAGATCGGTCTGCGCGTACGTCTGTCCTCGCTGGCGTCGAGCAAGTGGGCTGACACCGGCGGCGAGAAGTCCAAGTTCGGCCTGTCGGCGGCGCAGCTGCTGTCGGTGGTCGAGCGCTTCCGTGCGGCCAAGCTGGACCAGGGCATCCGCCTGCTGCACTTCCATATGGGTTCGCAGATCGCCAACCTGTCCGACTACCAGCACGGCTTCAAGGAAGCCATCCGCTATTACGGCGAGCTGCGTGGTCTGGGCCTGCCGGTCGACCATATCGACGTCGGCGGCGGCCTGGGTGTGGATTACGACGGCACTCACTCGCGCAACGCCAGCTCGATCAACTACGACATGGACGACTACGCCGGTGTCGTGGTCGGCATGCTCAAAGAGTTCTGCGATGCCCAGGAACTGCCGCATCCGCACATCTTCTCGGAAAGCGGCCGCTCGCTGACCGCGCACCACGCCATGCTGGTGGTGCAGGTCACCGATGTGGAAAAACACAACGACGAGATCCCCAAGATCGAAGACGTCACCAGCCTGCCGGAAACCGTGCGTTACCTGGTCGAGCTGCTCGGTCCGACCGATATCGAGATGGTCACCGAGACCTACTGGCGCGCCACCCACTATATGAGCGACGTGGCTACCCAGTACGCCGACGGCAAACTCAGCCTGACCGAAAAGGCTCTGGCCGAGCAGTGCTACTTCGCCGTCTGCCGCCGCCTGCACAACTCGCTCAAAGCCCGTCAACGTTCGCACCGTCAGGTGCTGGATGAGCTCAACGACAAGCTGGCCGACAAGTACATCTGCAACTTCTCGGTATTCCAGAGCCTGCCGGACACCTGGGCCATCGGCCAGGTGCTGCCGATTCTGCCGCTCAACCGCCTCGACGAAGAGCCGCTGCGCCGCGCCGTGCTGCAGGACCTGACCTGTGATTCCGACGGCAAGATCCGTCAGTACGTCGATGAGCAGTCGATTGAAACCAGCCTGCCGGTGCACGAAGTGCGTGAGGGCGAGGACTACCTGCTGGGGATCTTCCTGGTCGGTGCCTATCAGGAAATTCTCGGCGACATGCACAACCTGTTCGGCGACACCGACTCGGTGAACATCTACCAGAACGCCGATGGCAGCGTGTACCACGCCGGTATTGAGACCCACGACACCATCGAGGACATGCTGCGCTACGTGCACCTGTCGCCGGAGGAGTTGATGAACCACTACCGCGACAAGGTCGCCAGCGCCAAGATCAGCCCGCGCGAACGCACCCAGTTCCTCGACGCGCTGCGTCTGGGGCTGACCCGTTCGTCTTACCTGTCGTCTTGATCGCGTAGGGACTGTAGGAGCGGCCTTGGCCGCGAGGCGGGTCGAGCCTGATCGCGGGCAAGCCCGCTCCTACAAAACCGCTGTGTAACTAAAAGGCCCCGCACTGCGGGGCCTTTTGCATTCTGCTGACGGCGATTAAGCCCCTAGTAGGCTTTGTCCGCATACGCGTAAAACTTGTGCGGTGGCTGCGCCTGAGCCCGGTTGGGCGAACCAGGCCACGGCTTCGGCTACGTCCTGCGGCAGGCCGCCCTGGCCCATGGAGTTCATCCGCCGGCCGGCTTCGCGGATGGTCAGTGGGATGGCGGCGGTCATCTGAGTTTCGATAAAGCCGGGCGCCACCGCGTTGATGCTGATGCCGCGCTTGGCCAGCGTCGGCGCCCAGGCTTGCGCCAGGCCGATTACCCCGGCCTTGCTCACCGCGTAGTTGGTCTGGCCCATATTGCCGGCGATGCCACTGATCGAGGCGATCAGCACCACGCGACCGTTGTCGTGCAGCTTGCCGGCGTCCAGCAGGGCTTGGGTCAGCACCTGCGGGGCATTGAGGTTGACGTTGATCACCGAGTTCCAGAACTCGTCACTCATCTTCGCCAGGGTCTTGTCGCGGGTGATGCCGGCGTTGTGCACGACGATATCGATCCCGTCTGGCAGCGCCTCGATCAGCTGCGCGGCGGCGTCGCTGGCGCAGATATCCAGGGCCAGGCTGCGGCCACCCAAGCGGGCAGCCAGGGCGTCGAGAGCGTCCTTGGCCGGCGGTACGTCCAGCAGCACCACTTCGGCACCGTCGCGGGCCAGAGTTTCCGCGATGGCCGCACCGATGCCGCGGGATGCGCCGGTGACCAGGGCCTTCTTGCCGGCGAGCGGGCGGGTCCAGTCCTTGACCTGCTCGCTGCAGGCATTCAGGCGCAGCACCTGGCCAGAGACGTAGGCGCTTTTCGGCGAGAGGAAGAAGCGCAGCGCGCCTTCCAGCTGCGCCTCGCCTCCCTTACCGACGTAGATCAGCTGCACGTTACCGCCCCGGCGAATTTCCTTGCCCAGGGAACGACTGAAGCCTTCCAGCGAGCGCTGCACGCTGGCGGCAATCGGATCTTTCAATGTTTCCGGAGCTCGGCCGAGGATAACCACGCGCGGGCATTTATCCAGGCCCTTGAAGGCCGGCTGGAAGAAGTCGCGCAGCTCGATCAGCTGTTCGAAGCGGCTCAGGTGGCTTGCGTCAAACACCAGAGCCTTGAGCTTGGGACCATGCTCGGCGGTCCAGCGCGGCAGCTCGAACTGGCCTTCGCGGGCGGCGAACAGGGCATCGGTCAGTTTGTTGGCAAAGGGCAGCACGGCCCCGGCCAGGCTGCCTTCGCCGCCAATCAGCAGGGCACCGTCCACCGGTCGGCTGCGTCCGGCCATCCAGCGCTCCAGCAGCAACGGGGCCGGCAGACCGAGCGCGCTTACCAGACGGCGACCGGACGTGGAGTTGGCAAAGGCGAGATAACGGTCGGACATGGGGCAGCTCCTGCACACAGATCAAAAGTGCGCCCACTCTACGCAGGCAGCAGAAATGCGCAATTGACCGCATCGCCTGCTGCACTGGCAAGGCGGCCAATGCCACACTGCAGGGACAGGTTAGCCTGTGCGCCATTCCTCTCAGACCTATCCCAGCTCAGGAGTCTTCCATGACCCAGCCGCGCCGCGTCGCCATTGTCGGTGGTAACCGTATTCCGTTCGCCCGCTCCAACACCGTCTACGCCACCGCGAGCAACCAGGAGATGTTGATCAGTGCGCTGGATGGCCTGGTCGAGCGTTTCAACCTGCATGGCGAACGCCTCGGCGAGGTGGTGGCCGGTGCGGTGCTCAAGCATTCGCGCGACTTCAACCTGACTCGCGAGTGCGTGCTCGGCTCGCGTCTGGCTCCGGAAACGCCGGCCTATGATCTGCAGCAGGCCTGCGGCACTGGCCTGGAAGCGGCGCTGCTGGTGGCCAACAAGATCGCCCTGGGGCAGATCGAGTGCGGCATCGCTGGCGGCGTCGACACCACCTCGGATGCGCCAATCGGGGTCAACGAGGGACTGCGGCAGATCCTGCTGCAGGCCAATCGCGGCAAAAGCACCGGTGAAAAGATCAAAAGCCTGTTGCAGATTCGCCCACGCCATCTGGCCCCGGCCATTCCGCGCAATGGCGAGCCGCGCACCGGGCTGTCGATGGGCGAGCACTGCGAGCTGATGGCGCAGACCTGGGCTATCCCGCGTGACGAGCAGGACCAGCTGGCCGTGGCCAGTCACCAGAAACTCGCCGCTGCCTATGCCGAAGGCTGGCACGACGATTTGCTCACGCCGTTCCGTGGCCTGACCCGCGACCAGAACCTGCGCGCCGATATCAGCCTGGAAAAACTCGCCACGCTCAAGCCCTGCTTCGAGCGCAGCCCACGCGGCACCATGACTGCCGCCAACTCGACGCCACTGACCGATGGCGCGTCCCTGGTGCTGCTGGCCAGCGAAGACTGGGCCAAGTCCCGCGGTCTGCCGATCCTGGCTTACTGGAAGGATGGCGAAGCGGCAGCAGTGGATTTCGTCGGCGGCAAGGAAGGCCTGCTGATGGCTCCGGCCTACGCCGTGCCACGCCTGCTGGCGCGCAACAAGCTGAGCCTGCAGGACTTCGATTACTACGAAATTCATGAGGCCTTCGCCGCCCAGGTGCTCTGCACCCTCAAGGCCTGGGAAGACGCCGACTACTGCAAGACCCGCCTGGGTCTGGATGCGCCGCTGGGTTCCATCGACCGCAGCAAGATGAACGTCAAGGGCAGCTCCCTGGCAGCCGGCCACCCCTTTGCTGCCACCGGTGGGCGCATCGTTGCCAACCTGGCCAAGTTGCTTTCGGTGGCGCAGGAAGGCCGTGGGCTGATCTCGATTTGCGCCGCTGGCGGTCAGGGTGTGACTGCAATCCTGGAAAAGTAATCAAACAGCGGTATCCGCACGCTGTGCGGGTACTGATGTATGCAACTCCGTGATTTGGAGCGGCCCACGAAGGTGGCGCCGCTCTTTTTTTATGGCTGTTTATTGCTCAAACGATGGCTCGGCTTCCCGCTTAAGCAGCGCCGCCTTGCGCGCCAGGCCCCAGCGGTAACCGCTGAGGCTGCCGTTGCTGGCGATCACCCGGTGGCACGGCACCAGCAGACCCAGCGGGTTGCTGGCGCAGGCGCGAGCTATGGCGCGTGGATGGCTGCCCAGTTGCGCAGCCAGTTCGGCGTAGTTACGCGTTTGCCCAATCGGGATCTGCTGCAGGGCGCGCCACACCTGCTGCTGAAACGCCGTGCCGCGAATATCCAACGGCAGCTGGGCGGCGCGCTGCGGTTCGCTGATCTGCGCCAGCACCTGGCGCAAGCTATCGCCCAGGCCCGCGTTATCCACATGCAGTTCGGCGGCAGCAAAGCGTTGCTGCAGTTCACTTTGCAGCGCAGCCGGGTCGTCACCAAACAGCAGCGCACAGATGCCTTTGGCGCTGCTGGCCAGCAGCAAGTGGCCGAGCGGGCAGGGCGCGATGCTGTAGCGCAGTTGCTCGCCTGCGGCCTGTTTACGCCGTTGCGCCGGGCTCAGGGACGCTGGCTGCTGATACAGCGCGCGGGTGCCGGAGTAGCCGGCGTTTAGCGCGGCATCCAGCACACTGTGTGCTGCCGGCAACTGTTGCTCCAGGCGCGCGCGGCGTTGCGCTTCGCTCCAGACTTTCGGCGTCAGCCCGGTGCGCGCCTTGAAGGCGCGCGCCAGGTGCGAAGGAGACAGGCCGATACGCGCTGCCAGCTGTTCGAGGGTTAGCGGCTGCTCACTGGTGTTGAGCAGCTCGCAGGCAGCCACCACCAGAGCATCCAGTTGTTCGGCCGGGCTCTGCCCCTGCGGCGAGCAGCGTTTGCATGGACGAAAGCCCGCGACTGCAGCTGCGTCAGCATCGACATGGAAACTGACGTTTTCGCGCTTGGGTCGCCGCGCCGGGCAACTGGGCCGGCAATAGATACCGGTGCTGCGCACAGCAAACACAAAGTGTCCATCCCGCGCGGCATCACGGTCGCATACGGCTTGCCAGCAGCGGTCGGCATCGAGCATGGCGCGATCCTCAATAAACATGGGTTGATTGTCGGCTGCGGCTGGCGGTCTGCCAATCCACATCTGACTTTCAAACTGCTGACTAAGCTGAAGAACACCTGATCGCCCGCAAGGATGCCGCCATGCCGCGCTTCTGTTGCCTGTTGCTGTTATGCCTGCTGCCACTAGCCGTGCCTGCGGCCGTGTCGCTGAGTGAGGCGGAGCGAACCTGGGTCGCCGAGCATGGGGTGATTCGGGTTGGGCTTGAGCGCAGCGGCTGGCCGCCGTTCGATGTGCTGGACAAGGAAGGCCGCCATAGCGGCCTGAGTGGCGACTACCTGGCGCTGCTCGGTCAGCGCCTGGGGCTGCGCTTTGAACCGGTGCTAATGGATGACTGGGATACCGCGTTGAAAGCTCTGCGCAGCGGCCAGGTCGATCTGCTGCCCTCGGTGGCCAAGACCGCCGAGCGCGAAATTTTTATGGCGTTCAGCGAGCCCTATCTGACCAGCAGCAGCCTGATCTTTACCCGCAGCGAGCTGGCGGTGCAGCGCATCAAGGATCTGGCGGGCAAACAGGTGGCCATCGAGCGCGGCTATGTTTTGCAGCAGGCGCTGCGCGAGCGGGTGGCGGGCGTGCGTTTGCTTGAAGTGGCAGACACCGAAGCGGCCCTGCGCGCGGTGTCATCCGGGCGCGCGGATGCCTATGTCGGCGACATGATCGTGGCCAGTTACCTGATTCGCGAACTAAACCTGACCAACCTGGAATTGCGCGGCGAAACCGGCTTGTCCAGCAGCGAGTTTCGCTTTGCCGTGCGCCCGGACTGGCCGCAACTGGTCAGCCTGCTGAACCTGGCCCTGGACGATCTGAGCGATAGCGAGCAGGAGGCGATCAAGGAACGCTGGCTGCCGCCGCTGACCGTGTTCAACTGGCGGCGCCTGCTGGCCGTGGGTTGGCCCTACTTGCTCGGCCTGCTGGCGCTGGTGATTTTCGTGCTGGTGTGGAACCGCCGCCTGGCCGTGCAGATCGCCGAGCGTCAGCGCGCTGAGGCCGAAGCCAGCCGCCAGCGCAGCACCTTGCTGGCGTTGATCAACGCGATTCCCGATCCGATCTGGTTCAAGGATGTCGACGGCCGATATGTTGGCATCAACCAGGCCTGCGCCACGCTGTTCGGCCTGCCGAGCGAGGAGGTGCAGGGTCAGCGTGACGAAGCGTTGCTCGACCCGGCCTGGGCCGCCTCGCGCGCCGAGCATGACCGCATCGCCAGAAGTCAGGCGCAGCCATTTGAAAGCGAAGGCTACTCGGTCTACCCGGATGGCCGGCGGGTGATTTTCGACACGCTGCGCACCACCTTTTATGACGAGCAAGGTCAGCTGCTCGGGCTGGTGGGCATCAGCCGTGATATCACCGCGCGCAAGCAGGCCGAGCAGGCCATGGCCGAGGCCAAGGAGCTGGCCGAAGAGGCGGCGCGGCTGAAATCGGACTTCCTGGCCAATATGAGCCACGAAATCCGCACGCCGATGAACGCGATTATCGGCATGTCGCACCTGGCGCTGAAAACCGAGCTGAACCCGCGCCAGCGCGATTACTTGGGCAAGATTCAGCAATCCGGTCAGCACCTGCTGGGGATCATCAACGACATCCTCGACTTCTCCAAGATCGAGGCGGGCAAGCTGACCATCGAACGCATCGACTTTGGCCTGCAGCAGGTGCTGGAAAACCTCGCCAATCTGATCGGCGACAAAGTTGCCGCCAAAGGCCTGGAGCTGGTGTTCAACCTCGACCCGCAGCTGCCGCAGCAACTGGTTGGCGACCCGCTGCGCCTGGGGCAGATCCTGATTAACTACGCCAACAACGCGGTGAAGTTCACCGAGCAGGGCGAGGTCGAGGTGATTCTGCGCGTTGAGCAGCGCGACGCCGAGCAGCTGCTGCTGTACCTCGGCGTGCGCGACACCGGTATCGGCCTGACGCCCGAGCAGATGGGCCGGCTGTTCGAGTCGTTTCAGCAGGCTGACACCTCGACCACGCGCAAATACGGCGGCACCGGCCTCGGTCTGGCCATCTGCAAGAGCCTGGCCGAGGCCATGGATGGCAGTGTCGGGGTCGAGAGTCAGCCGGGGCAGGGCAGCCTGTTCTGGTGCCGGGTGCCGCTGGGTATTGCTCGCCAGCAAACCCCGCATCTGTTGCCGCAGGCCGATCTGCGTGGACGCAAGGTGCTGGTGGTGGATGACAACGACAGCGCGCGCCAGGTGCTGCACGACATGCTGGAAAGCATGAGCTTTCGCGTCGAAGCCGTGGCCTCGGGCCTGGCTGCCTTGCAGCAGGTGCAACAGGCCAGTCTGCAGCGTGAGCCGTTCGAGGTGCTGCTGGTCGACTGGCAGATGCCTGGCATGGATGGCATCGAAACCCTGCGCCGGGTGCGCGAACTCAACCTGCAACCGCCACCGCACCTGCTGATGGTCACCGCTCATTGCCGCGAGGAAGTGTTGCTGGGGGCGGAGAAGGTTGGCGTCGAAGACGTGCTGCTTAAACCGCTCAACCCTTCGCTGCTGTTCGATGCGCTGATTCGCAGCCTGGCCGGCGACGGCCCGGCGCAGGGCTTTGCGCGCCTGCCAGCGGGTGAGCAGATTCCAAATTTCAGCTCCTTGCGCGTGCTGCTGGTGGAAGACAACGAGCTGAACCGCGAAGTGGCGTGCGGCCTGCTGCAGGAAAGCGGCTTGCAGATCGATCAGGCCGAGCACGGCGGCATCGCCCTCGAGCTGCTGCGTAGCCATGCCGACGGCTATTACGCCCTGGTGCTGATGGATATGCAGATGCCGGTGCTGGATGGCATCGCCACCACCGAGGCGATTCGCCGCGAGCCGCGGTTTGCCCAGCTGCCAATCGTCGCCATGACCGCCAACGCCATGCCCGCCGACCGCGAGCGCTGCCTGGCGGCGGGGATGAACGATCACCTGGGCAAACCGATTGAGCCGAACGAGCTGTGGCATACCCTGTCGCGCTGGATGGCGGCCCAGGCTGAGCCGCTGGTTGAGTCGTCCCGCGTAGTTGACGCGGCCGTGGATTGGCAGCTGCCGGGTGTGGATATCGACAGCGGCCTGCGCCGGGTACTCGGCAAGCGCGAGCTGTATCAGCGCCTGCTCGGCAAGTTCGCCGCCAGCCAGGGGGATTTCCCCGCGCAGCTGCGTGCCGCGCTGGCGGCTAGTCAGCAGGAAAGTGCCGAGCGTCTGGCCCATAGCCTCAAGGGCCTGGCCGGCAACCTCGGCGTGACGGATCTGGCGGCTCAGGCGGCGACTCTGGAAAGCGCGATCAAGGATGCCCGTCACGATGAGCTGGATGGTTTGCTGGCCGAGCTGCAGCAGAGTCTGGAAGCCCTGGTGGCGGCGATCCACGCGCAGTTTCCCGACGAGCAGTCCGGCGCGCTGCAGGCCGTGGATGCCGAGCAGTTGCTGCAACTGTGCCGGCAACTGCAGCGGCTGTTCGCCGAGGATGATCCGCGTGCAGGAAAACTCTTCGATGAGCAGGCCGAACTGCTGCGCAGCGCCTTTACTAGTGAATACGCGGCCCTGGCTGCGGCGGTGCGTGGATTTGACTTCGAACAGGCGCTGGTGCTGCTGCAGGTCGCAGCCGCACAACGGCAACTGACACTATGAGTAGGGAGTGGTGATGGACAACATACTCGACCGGCCGGATCAGCCATTGGTGCTGGTGGTGGACGACACCCCGGAGAACCTTGAGCTGATGAGTGCGCTGCTGCTCGACGATTACCGGGTCAAGGTCGCCAGCAGCGGTGTCAAGGCGCTACGCATTGCCGCCGGCAGCCAGCAGCCGGATCTGATCCTGCTCGATATCATGATGCCGGAGATGGATGGTTACGAAGTCTGCCGTCTGCTCAAGCTCAACCCGGCCACGGCGAATATCCCGGTGGTGTTTCTCACCGCCAAGAGCGAAGTGGCCGATGAGCAGCATGGCTTTGATCTGGGTGCGGTGGATTACATCACCAAACCGATCAGCCCGCCGCTGGTGCTGGCGCGCGTGCATGCGCAATTGCAGCTCAAGGCCAGTGCGGATTTTCTGCGCGACAAGAGTGAATACCTAGAACTGGAAGTGCGTCGCCGCACCCGCGATATGCAGCGCCTGCAAGAGGTCACCATCGAGGCCATGGCCAGCCTTGCGGCCATGCGCGACAACCCCTGCGGCAAGCACCTGGCGCGTATTGAACCCTATATGACCACCCTGGCCACGGCGCTGTGGCATCAGCAACCGGCCCTGGCCGATGAGTTGAGCAAGGAACGCATCGTCCAGGTGGGTAAATCGGCGTTGCTGCATGGCATCGGCAAGCTGGTGCTGCCGGACCGCATCCTGCTCAATCCCATCCAGCAACTGCAGGGCGATGACCTCAAGCTGCTGCATCAGCATACCGAGGCTGGGCGCAATGCTTTACTGGCCGCCGAAGCCAAGCTGGGTAACGTCACCGATTTCCTGCGCGACGCCCGCGATATCGTCTACAGCCAGCATGAATGCTGGGACGGCAGCGGCTATCCGCAGGGCTTGCTGGGTGAGCAGATTCCCCTGACGGCTCGGCTGATGGCCGTGGTCAGTGCTTATGAGGAGCTGACCAGTCATCACCTGTACCGGCCTTCATGCAGCCACGCCGACGCGCTTCAGCAGATCAGCGCGGCCAGTGGCACGCGCTTCGATCCTTCGGTGGTGCTGGCCTTTATCGAGGCCGCCGATGACTTCGCCGAAATCGCCCAGCGTCTGGCCGACGACGCCGCTGCAATTCACGCCGAATTGCAGCGCCTGGACGACTCGCTGGGAGAAAGCATCGAGCTGACCCTGCCGGCGGGTTGATTACTGCCAGTTGAGGCTTAGCTCGGCCTGCCAGGCGAAGCGCTCGAAATGGCTGGTCACCACCTTCTTCAGGCTTTCCAGGCCTTCACTGCTGGCGCTTTGCACGCTGAGGCGCAGGCCGTCGGCCTCTGCCTGCAGCAGGGCGAGGCCGCTGTCGAATTCGATACGGCCCTGCTGCTCATCGAAACTCACCGGGATCTTGTGGGCGAAGTGTTTGCACAGCCGGCTGATATAGCGGGCCGGTGTATCCGTGGCGACATAGGCGCTGGCGTTCAATTGCATGGGTTTCTCCTTAATCGTGGGCGGCTTAATAGCCGACGGTAAAGCGCTGGCGCAGGTGTTGCGGGCGTTCCAGTTCATCGATGATGGCTACGGCGAGGTCAGCCACCGAGATTTGCGCTGGGGCGTCGCCATTCATCAGCAGTTGATCGCCGCCAATGCGGAACTGCCCGCTGCGCGCGCCGGGCTGCAGCAGCGCCGGTGGCGAGATAAAGCTCCAGGCCAGTGCGGTTTCAGCCTTCAGCAGGTTGAGGGTCTGCCGCGCGCCTTCGGCGCCTTCCTTGTATTCGGCAGGGAAGTCCGGGGTGTCGATCAGTTGCAGGTTGGGGGCGACATACAGGCTGCCCGCGCCGCCGACCACTAGCAGGCGCGGCACACCGGCCTGCTTGCTGGCTGCAATGATCGCCTGACTGCCCTGGATAAAGCGTTCGCGGATATCCGCCGTGCCCCAGCCGGGGTTGAAGGCGTGGATCACTGCGTCATGGCCCTTGAGTTGCTCGGCCAATGCCTCGGCGTCGTAGGCATCGCCGGCCACGGCGGTCAGTGCTGGATGCTGCGGCAGTTTCGCGGGGTCACGGACGATGCCGGTGACCTGGTGGCCACGGTCCAGGGCTTCTTGCAGAACAGCTGCGCCAACAAAGCCGCTGGCGCCGATCAGAGCGAGTTTCATGGGTTTCTCCAGGCGGGATTACGTGAGAGAGATAATCGCAGCTGGATAAAGGTCAGAAAAATAGGCTAAAAAGGCATTAACTATTAAGTAAGGCTTATGAATGGAGCAGCTAAAGCGCATGGCGGTGTTTGCCACCGTGGTCGACCGTGGCTCCATGGTGGCAGCGGCCGAGGTGCTGGGTATGACGGCCTCGGCGGTTAGCCAGCAGATTCGCAAGCTGGAAGAAAGCACCCAGGTCAGCCTGCTGCACCGCACTACGCGCAAGCTGACCCTGACCGAGGCGGGCGCGACCTTCTATCAGAGCTGCGCCCAGGTGCTGGCGCTGGCGCAGCAGGCCGAGCAGCGCCTGGCCGAGTTGCGCGATGCGCCAGTGGGCGAGCTACGTATTGCCGCGCCGGTGGGGTTTTCCGGGCGGCGGCTTAGCGCAGCACTGGCGCCGCTGTTGCAGGCGCACAGCGGCCTGAGCCTCAAGCTGTTCTTCCATGATGAGCAAATCGACCTGATCGAGCAGCGTATCGACCTGGCCATCCGCGTCGGCAATCTGGAGGACTCCAGCCTGGTGGCGCGGCATATCGGTGACTCGCGCATGCTGCTGTGTGCCGCGCCGGCGTATCTGCTGCGTAAGCCGCTGATCAATCATCCGCAAGACTTGATCGGTCTGGACTGGCTGATCCTGCACGGCGACAACGCGTTCAACGTGCTGGAGCTGCACGGGCCGGATGCACAGGTGGAGAAGCTGCGGGTGGAAAGCCGGGTGGGCTGCAACAACATCCTCGCCGTGCGGCATTTCACTTTGGCCGGCATGGGTGTCTCGCTGCAACCGGAGCAGGAAGTGCGTGAGGAGTTAGCCAGCGGCAGCCTGCGTGAGCTACTGCCGCACTGGCGTTTGCCGCCATTTGGCATCTACCTGGTGACACCGCGCCGCGATGCGCAACCGGCCAAGGTGCGCTATGCCATCGAGGCGCTGCGCCAGCATCTACAGGCGTTCTGAGTGCTGCTGAGCAGGCTGCTGAAAAACGTAGGTGAGGCAGGCAAGACAAGGCAAAAACGGCCGAGGAAGCGGAGTTTACGAGCTGTAAATGAGCATTCCGAGGCCGTTTTTAACGCAGTATTGCCAACGCAGGTAGTTTTTCAACGGCCTGCTATTGCCAGTCGAGGCTTAGCTCAGCCTGCCAGGCAAAGCGCTCGAAGTGCGCGGCGATCAGGTGCTTGAGCTTGTCCAGGTCTTGCGGGTTATTGCTCAAGGCGGTGATATGCAGGCCGGTTCTGTCCGCATGCAGGTGTGAGAGGCCGAAGGCGAACTCGATGCGACCGTGATGCTCATCGAAACTGACCGGCAGCTTGTGGGCGAACTGCGCGCACAGGCGGCTGATATAGCGCGCGGGCGTCGGGGTGGCGACATAGCTGGAGGCGACGCATGGGGCGCTGATGCCGTTACACCGGTTGGGAATGGCATGGCGCTGGGCGGCCAGCTCTTCCAGGGTGTTGTGCGGGTAGAGGACGGGCCTCTGCAGAACAGTGCTGATGCCAGATTGGGCACGTTTCATGGTTATTTCCCCCAATCACTGCAGGCTCAGGCTAAGCGCCTTCGCGGGGTAAAGGTAAAGTCCAGCGCGTGTCGCACGCCTTAGGGCATGGTCGACTGGCTGATGTGTAGCCCATGGGGCACTGCTCAATGGGACAGTGCTTAAAGCCTTTTGGTTGCATCGGGCGCTTGCTTGTAACGCCTGGTTTGCTTCGCTTGAGGGGTTTAAATTCGCCGCCAATCCGCGTGCTTGAGCGGTTTTGGCCAGCTTTGCGCGGCCTGCGTAATAACCCGCAACCAGGGCCTTGCTGACAGGAGGGTGGGCGCTGCTTAAAGATTGCCGTATAACGGGCGGCAGATACGACTTGGGCAACACAGGACCCCTGATTAAAGCTGATGAAGACGCCAAAACGTATTGAACCCCTGGTCGAAGCCGGGCTGGTCGATGAAGTGATACGCCCGCTGATGAGCGGTAAAGAAGCCGCGGTCTATGTGGTGCGCTGTGGCGAAGAACTGCGAGTCGCCAAGGTCTATAAAGAAGCCAACAAACGCAGCTTCCGTCAGGCCGCCGAGTACCAGGAAGGCCGCAAGGTGCGCAACAGCCGTGATGCCCGGGCCATGGCCAAAGGCTCGAAGTACGGCCGCAAGGGCCAGGAAGACGCCTGGCAGAATGCTGAAGTGGCGGCGCTGTTCCGCCTGGCCAGCGCCGGGGTGCGCGTGCCCAAGCCGTATGACTTCCTTGAAGGCGTGTTGCTGATGGAGCTGGTCGATGACGGCGAGGGCGATGCCGCCCCGCGCCTCAATGATGTCGACCTGCACCCGGACGATGCCCGCGAATTTCACGCCTTTATGATTCATGAAGTGGTGAAGATGCTCTGCGCCGGCCTGGTGCATGGTGACCTGTCGGAGTTCAACGTGCTGCTTGATCCAGGTGGCCCGGTGATCATCGACCTGCCGCAGGCGGTGGACGCTGCCGGTAACAACCATGCGTTCAAGATGCTTGAGCGTGATGTCGGCAACATGTCGGCGTATTTCGGTCAGTTCGCCCCGGAGTTGAAATTCACCAAGTACGCCAAGGAAATGTGGGCGCTGTATGAGGCCGGCGAACTGACCCCGGAAAGCCCGCTGACCGGTGAGTTCGATGACCCGGAAGAAGAAGCCGATATCGACGCAGTGATGCGCGAGATCAAGGCCGCTCTGGCCGACGAGGCGCGCCGTCAGGCGCTGCTGAATGCCGAAGACGAACCCAAGGGCGAAGAGCCGCCACCGCCTTGGGCGCAATAGGCAGAGCGTGCTGCTGATAAAAAATGCCGCTTACCTGATCAGGTAAGCGGCATTTTTTTGCGCTGAACATCTTGGACGTTTGTCAGGCTTACAGCCGCGTGGCCTTGAAAGTATCGCAGCGGCCGACATCACCACCGTCGAAACCGGTCTTGAACCAGCGTACGCGCTGCTCCGAGGTGCCGTGGGTAAAGGAGTCCGGCACCACCTGGCCGCGTGCCTGTTTCTGCAAGCGGTCATCGCCGATGGCGTTGGCGGCGCCCAGTGCTTCCTCGATATCCCCTGGCTCCAGCCAGTCATGCCGGCGTTGGCCGTGGAAGGCCCATACGCCCGCCAGGCAGTCGGCCTGCAGTTCCTGACGCACCAGTAGGCCAGTGGCACCTTCTACCCGCTCGCCGCGCTGGCGGGCAGCATTGACCTTGGCCGAGACGCCGAGCAGGGTCTGCACGTGGTGGCCGACTTCATGGGCAATCACATAAGCCTGGGCAAAGTCGCCCGCCGCGCCAAAGCGTTGCTCCAGCTCACGGAAGAACGCCAGGTCGATATACACCCGCTGATCGCCCGGGCAATAGAACGGCCCGACCGCCGAGTTGGCGAAGCCGCAGGCGGAATTCACACCGCCCTGAAACAGCACCAGGGTCGGGTCCTTGTACTGCCGGTTGGCGCCCTGGAAGATTTCCCGCCAGGTGTCCTCGGTATCGCCGAGCACGGCACGGACGAATTCCGAATGTTCGTCATTGGTCGCCGGCGCGGAGCTTTCCGGCGCGCTGACCGAGCCGCCCTGCATGGCTTGCCCGGCCAGCTGGCCGAGGATCTGCATCGGGTCCTGACCGCTGAGCAGGCCGACGATCACCACGATGGCCACCCCGCCCAGGGTTAGCCCTTTGCCGCCGCCCATGCGTGAGCCGCTGCCGCGCGCATCCACCACGTTGTCACTGCGTCTTCCGCGTTTCCAGCGCATCGCTATCGTCCTGTGTATATGCCGAGCTTGAGTGTCGTCCGCAGGCTTGAACTACGCCAGTACAGTCGTCACTTATTCAATAGTGGGGTATTCGCTGATCACCCGCTCGGCGCCTTGTTTATCCAGGCCGATGACCTGATAGGCGTCGCGCACATTGCCGTATTCCATACCCGGTGAGCCGGCTGGCATGCCGGGTACGGCCGCGCCGAGTAGGTCGGGTTGTTTGCGCATTTTGAGGATGTCGGCGGCGGGCACATGGCCTTCGACAAACTGGCCGTTGATCACTCCGGTATGGCATGACGACAGGCGCGGCGGCACGCCCAGGCGCTGTTTGACCGCGCTCATATCGGTTTCGACATGGTCGACAACGTTAAAACCGTTGTCCTGCAGGTGGCTGATCCAGGCCTTGCAGCAACCGCAGTTGGCATCGCGATGCACGTCGATGGTCAGGGGTTCGGCGGCGAAACTCAGGCTGCTGACAAACAGCCCGGCGAGAACAAGCAACTGGCGCATCGGGTAACTCCTGGCAGGTGAAAGGCTGAGCATAGCGCCCGGCGGCCGTGGCTAACCACCGTCGATTTCCGAAAGGCGCGGCTGGGGCTTATGCTGCGTGCTCGATTTCTGGGCTCTAGAATTCCAAGAAAAGGATGCTGTCCATGTTGTTTGCACGCGTAGTACTGGTGATTCAACTGTTGGCATTGGCGGGCCTGGGTCTGGCCTATTTTGTCCGCCCCCATGAAATGGCCAATCTCAGCGGCATGCTGCTGATGTCGCCAGCGGCGGCCACCGATATGCGGGCGTTCTACGGTGGCCTGCAACTGGGCCTGGCAGCGTTTATCGGTTTGTCGCTGAGCCGGCTGGACTTCACCCGCGCAGCGCTGACCCTGCTGGTGCTGCTCTACAGCGCCCTGGCGCTGGCGCGGATTGGCGGCTTGTGGCTGGATGGCGGCGCGCAGCAGACCTTCAATCTCTACGCGCTGCTGCTGGAAGTGGTCTCGGTGGGGCTGTGCTTCTGGGCGCTGCGCGGTTTGCAGCGCGTCTGAGTCAGCGAGCGGCGGGGAAGCCTTCGAGGATTTTGGCCACGCCACGGTCGAAGTTTTCCTGGCTCATGTCCGGGTTGTGCAGCTGCCGGTTGATCTGCGCCTGAAACAGCACCGCCTGGGTCTTGCTATCGAGAATGCGCAGGGCCAGGCGTGCGCGCTCATCTTCGGTGGCGCGGGTCTGGGTGTAGACCGTGCCGCCGACAGCCACCGGGGCAAGTTCAATGCCTTGCGCCTGCTCCAGGCCCAGGGCGTAGATGACTTGCATATCAGGCTGCGTTTCAGTGAAGCGGTAACCCTTGGCGCTGAGTGCGTTCTGCACCGCCTGGTTAAAGCGCTGCTCCAGATCCATACGATGACCGCTGGCCCTGACCGCCCGCACGCTGAAGCTCTGATACGGCGTAGCTTGCACTGGTTGCAGCACCTGTATCGACGGTTCTGGTGCGCTGGTGCAGGCACTTAGCAGGGGCAGTAGCAGGGCTAACAGATAACGACGCATCGACGACTCCTTGGCGGGTGGGTGCCAGGCACCCTGGCCAGCGCAGTCTAGGCCGGGTGGCGCAACCTTGCGCCAATCCGCCGATGGGTCTGTTGCTTGCACCCTGTGTCGCTGTGGGTGGCGCGGTAACGCTAGCGGCGCTCCAGCAATACACCCGATTCCATATGGTGGGTGTAGGGGAACTGGTCGAACAGCGCGCAGCGCGTCACCTTGTGGGTGTCATTCAGCTGGGCGATGTTGGCGGCCAGGGTTTCCGGGTTGCAGGAGATATACAGAATGCGCTCGAAACGCCGGGTCAGTTCGCAGGTGTCCGGGTCCATGCCGGCGCGCGGCGGGTCTACGAATACGCAGCCGAAGTCGTAGCTCTTCAGGTCGATGCCGGCCAGACGACGGAACGGCCGCACTTCATTCTGTGCCTCTGTCAGCTCCTCTGCAGACAGGCGCACCAGGCTGACGTTATCCACGCCATTGTCGGCCAGGTTGGCCAGGGCGGCGTTGACCGACGACTTGCTGATCTCGGTGGCCAGCACCTTGCGTACGCGGGTGGCCAGCGGCAGGGTGAAGTTGCCGTTGCCGCAATACAGCTCCAGCAGGTCATCCTGGCGTTCGCCAAGCGCGTCATAAGCCCAGGCGAGCATCTTCTGATTCACCTCGCCGTTGGGCTGAGTGAACGCGCCCTCTGGCTGGCGATAGCTGAAGGTGCGGCCAGCGACCTGCAGTTTTTCCTCGACATAATCCCGGCCAATAACGATGCGCTTGCCCTTGGAGCGGCCAATGATGCTGACCTGCAAATCGGCCGCCAGCTTTTCAGCTTCGGCCTGCCAGGCTGCATCCAGTGGGCGGTGGTAACACAGGGTGATCAGGCCATCGCCGGCCAGGGTGGTAAGAAACTCGACCTGAAACAGCTTGAAGCTCAGGGCGCTGCTGGCTTGCCAGGAGGCTTTCAGGCGCGGCATCAGCGCATTGATCTGCGCGCTGGCGATGGGGAAGTCTTCGAAGAAGATCGGGTTGAGGTTATCGCCGGCCTCGAACATCGCGTAGTGACGGTCCTCACCCTCGCGCCACAGGCGGAATTCGGCGCGCAGGCGGTAGTGCTCGCGCGGCGACTCAAATACCTCGGGGGCGGGTGCATTGAACGGCGCCAGCAGCTCGATCAGGCGCTGCTGCTTGTCAGCAAGCTGGGCGGCGTAGGTGGCGGGATCGAACTGGGAACGGCTCATGCGGGACTCTTTTCAAAAAGGAGGCGGGTGGGCTACTGCCCACCCGCAAGGTCATAAACAGGCTGTAGAAAAACTACCTACGTTGCCGATGCGTCGTTAAAAACAGGCTCAGCTGCCTCGCCTACGTTTTTCAACGGCCTGTTAGGCGAAGTACGCCAGTTTGATCGCAAACAGTACCGAGAGCACCACCAGCGCCGGGTTGAGGTCGCGCCAGCGGCCGGCCAACAGCTTGATCAGGGTCCAGGCGATAAAACCGAAGGCGATGCCGTTAGCAATCGAGAAGGTCAGTGGCATGGCCAGTGCGGCAACCACCACCGGGGCGGCGACGGTGAGGTCGTCCCAGTCGATCTGCGCCAGGCTGCTCATCATCAGCACTGCGACGAACAGCAGCGCCGGGGCGGTGGCGAAGGCTGGTACGGCGCCGGCCAGCGGGGCGAAGAACAGCGCCAGAAGGAACAGGATGGCCACCACGCAGGCGGTCAGACCGGTGCGCCCGCCGGCACTGATGCCCGCAGCGGATTCGATATAGCTGGTGGTCGTCGAGGTGCCCAGTGCCGCGCCGGTCATGGTCGCGGTGCTGTCAGCCAGCAGGGCGCGGCCGAGCTTGGGCATCTTGCCATCCTTGTCCAGCAGGTTGGCCTTCTGCGCCACGCCGACCAGGGTGCCGGAGGTGTCGAACAGGTCAACGAAGAGGAAGGCGAAAATCACGCTGAGCAGGCCGATATCCAGGGCGCCCATGATGTCCAGTTGCAGCAGGGTCGGCATCAGCGAGGGCGGCATCGACACCACGCCGCTGAGCTGCGACAGGCCGAACAGGATCGACAGGCCGGTGACCAGCAGAATGCCGATCATCACCGCACCGGTGACCTGACGGTAGGCCAGGGCCGCGATGACGAAGAAACCCAGGCAGGCGAGCATGGCGCCGCCCTGGCTGAGGTCGCCGAGGGTCACCAGGGTGGCCGGGTGGTCGACCACGATGCCGGCGTTCTTCAGCGCGATGATCGCCAGGAACAGGCCGATGCCGGCGGCAATACCGGCACGCAGTGCCAGCGGGATGCTGTTGATGATCCATTCGCGGATCTTGAAGATCGACAGCGCGAAGAAGATCACCCCGGAGAGAAACACCGCACCCAGCGCCACCTGCCAGGTGTGACCCATGGTCAGCACCACGGTGTAGGTGAAGAAGGCGTTGAGGCCCATGCCCGGCGCCAGGGCAATCGGGTAGTTGGCCAGCAGACCCATGATGGCCGAGCCAATCGCTGCTGCCAGGCAAGTGGCAACAAAGACCGCGCCCTTGTCCATGCCGGTTTCTGCCAGCATGTTGGGGTTGACGAAGAGGATGTAGGCCATGGTCAGAAAGGTGGTCAGCCCCGCCAGAATCTCGGTGCGCACCGTGGTGTTATGGGCTTTGAGTTGGAACAGTCTTTCCAGCATGCGGAACTCCCCGTAACGGCTTTTTTGCCGTGTTTATGCAAACCGAAAGCAAAGCACATCCACGCGTGGGTGCATGTTTTTGCTGGCGATCTGGAAAAAGGCGCGCATCATATCAGCTCGTCCGGAAGGGGTGAATTTATGACCGCACGGACAGTTTATGTACCTGATTTGCAAGGAGCGAAACGATGACTGCACGGGCCCTTATCAGCGTTGCCGATGGTGTCGAAGACCTCGAATGCGTAACCCTGATTGACGTACTGCGGCGTGCCGAAGTCGAGGTGGTGGTGGCCAGCATCGAAAGCCGGCGGATGATCACCTGCGCCCGTGGCACGCGCCTGACGGCCGACACCATGCTGGTAGACGTGCTGGCCCAGCCCTTCGACCTGATCGTGTTGCCCGGCGGCATGCCGGGCGCGCAACACCTGGCCGAGCACGAGCCGCTGGCCGAGCGAGTGCGCGAGCAGGCCAAGGCCGGCAAGTTATTCGCCGCCATCTGCGCCGCCCCGGCCCTGGCGTTGCAGCACTATGGCGTGCTTAAACAGCGGCGCATGACCTGCTATCCGGCGTTCAGTGATCGGCTGAGCGGCTGTGTGTTTGTCGATCAGCCGGTGGTGGTCGATGGCAACTGCATCACCAGCCAGGGCCCCGGCACCGCCCTGGAGTTTGCTCTGACTCTGGTCGAGCAGCTGTGCGGCAAGGCCATGCGCAAGCAGGTCGCCGAGGCCATGCTGGTCGGCTAACCCGTTAGTTGTGGGTTCGCTCAGGGCCTTGCGGATGCAGATGATCGCGCTTGGCCAGTTCGGGGAACAGGCGGATCCATATCCCGGTGACCAGAATCGCGCCCACGCCGCCAATCAGCACCGCCGGCACCGTGCCAAACCAGGCCGCGCTGACCCCTGCACGGAAATCCCCAAGCTGATTGGATGCGCCGATAAACAGGCCGTTGACTGCGCCGACGCGGCCGCGCATCTCGTCCGGGGTTTGCAGCTGCACGAAGGCGCCACGGATCACCATGCTGATCATGTCCGCCGCGCCCAGTACCACCAATGCTGCCAGGCTGAACCAGAGTGAGGTGGACAGGCCGAAGCCGATGGTCGCCACGCCGAAGATCGCCACCGAAGTAAACATCACCGGGCCGACCCGCCGCTCAATGGGAAAGCGCGCCAGCCACAACGACATCAGCAGTGCGCCAACGGCCGGCGCCGAGCGCAATAGGCCGAGGCCCCAAGGCCCGGTGAGCAGAATGTCCTTGGCGAATACCGGCAGCAGCGCGGTGGCGCCGCTGAGCAGCACCGCCAGCATGTCCATCGACACCGCGCCGAAGACGGCAGGGCGGCTGCGAATAAAGCGAAAACCGGCCAGCAGCGAATCCAGCGAGACCTTCTGTTTCAGCGGCAGCTGGCGCGCCGGCAGGCTGAGCATCAGGCTCAGGGCGCAGCCATATAACAGCACGGCCGGGCCGTAGACCCAGTGCGTGCCGAGCGCATAGAGCAAGCCGCCCAGCGCCGGCGCAATGATGGTGGCGGCTTGCATGGCCGAGGCGGAGGCTGCCACGGCGGCGGGAAACAGCCCGGGCGGCACGATATTCGGCAGCAGAGCCTGGGTGGTGGGCATCTCGAAGGCGCGGGCGGTGCCGAGCAGAAAGGCAATCACGAAGATCATCTCGCGGCTGATGCCGCCTGCGCCGCTGCCGAGCAGCAGGCTCAGGGCAATCAGCCCCTGCGCGCCCTGGCAGAGCGCGGCCACCTTGCGCCGATCAAAACGATCGGCAACATGCCCGGTGACCAGGATAAACAGGATTTTCGGCAGAAACTCGATCAGCCCGACCAGGCCGAGATCCAGCACGTTGCCGGTCAGTGCATACATCTGCCAGCCAATCGCCACGGTAATCATCTGGAAGCCGCTGGCGGTAAATACCCGGGCGAACCAGAAGGCGAGAAACGGACGCTGATGACGGAGCAGAAGCTGGGACATGGCCGAAAAGGCTCGGACGGCTGGCGGGAGACGCAGCCTAGCATGCGTCTGCGCGGGCCGGAGCCAGGGCCTGGCAATTGAGAAGTCTGATGCGCGCGCAGGGAGTAAATCTGACCTTAAAGGCAGGTTTTTATTCTGTTGTGGGAATGACTTGGGTAGAATCTGACTTTCAGGTCAATAAGTCTGTCGTCTACGCTGATTCTGCTCCGTCCTTGTAAGCGGTGCGCCTGTCACTCTCTTGTTCAAGCAAACGGCCAGGCTGCTCTGGCCCCGAGGAACGGACATGTCCACTCCTGATTTATCCCGTCGCGCCTTTCTGCAAGGCAGCGTTATCGCCGGTATCGGTATCAGCTTCGCCCCACTGGGCAGCAAGGCTTTTGCGGCATTGTTCGAAGAGCGCGTCACGCGCATGCCGCAGCCCTGGTATGACGCCAGCGGCAAAGCCGTAGCGCGTATTGATGGGGTGTCCAAGGCCTGTGGGGCCAAGGTATTTGCCCGCGATATCCGCGCCAAGGACATGCCCGGTTGGCCGCAGCAGCAAGGTCATGCGCTGTTGCTCAAGGCCACGCGCACCGAGCAGCTGTATCAGGGCTTCGACCTATCCGTGCTGCCGGCTGATTTACAGCCGCAACGTGTAGTCACCGCCAGTGATCTGGTTAAGGACGGCATCGCCTTCCCGGATGGCCACAACCTTGATCCGCTGCTGCCCGAAGGCCAGGTGCCGATGTTTATCGGTCACCCGGTGGCGCTGCTGATCTGGCATGACTTCGAGCGCTATCGCCAGGCCAAGAACATTCTCAAGTTCAACGACAAGGTGATTCGCTACGGCGAGCAAGCGCCGGCGTTCCAGAGTGACCCTTACGGCAGTTTCCGCTTCGTGCGGGTCGGTGGCGCTACGCCGTTTGAGGTCGACAAGTTTTCCAGCCTCAAGGACAGCATGCTGTTTCCGCTGATCCACAACCGCAAGCCGGCCTGGGGCGAAGGCAAGGTCAGCGGTGATCTGACTCAGCAGGGCCTGTACCACGCCGAGCAGATGCTCCAGCAGCTGCAGACACCGCCGGACGACTGGCTGGTATTTGATGAGCGCTTCACCACCCAATCCATCGAGCCCGCCGCACTGGAAGCCGACAACGGCAATGGCTGGTTCGACGTGGCCAGTGGCACCCTGCATTTTGTGGTCGCCACCCAGTGCCCGTTTGAAGTGGCCGAGCAGACCGCGCATATGCTCGCGCCGTCGCGCTTCGGTGTGAAGAAACTCAGTATGCACCCCGGCTACACCGTCGGTTACGGCTCCAAGGACAACAACATCCACGTGTTCTATGCGGCCCTGGCCGCGCTCTACGGCAGCGGTGTGCCGGTACGTCTGGCCAATGACCGCTACGAGCAGTTCCAGAGCGGGATCAAGCGCCATCCCTTCGACATGCATTACCAGCTGGCGGTGAACAAGCAGGATCACAGCTTCCAGATATTCCGCGCGCACATGGATGTCGATGGCGGCGGGCGCGCCAACTACAGCTCCTCGGTGGCCGCAGTCGGGGCCACGGCGGCGCAGTCGATCTATTACCTACCGCGCAGCGATCTGGCCGCTACCGCCTACTATTCGCGCGGTGTGGAAGCCGGCTCGATGCGCGGTTACGGCACCCTGCAGACCATGGCTGCCACCGAGATGATGGTGGACGAAGTGGCCGGGCGGCTGAATATCGATGCCATCGAACTGCGCAAGAAGAACGTACTCCAGTCCGGCATGAAAAACACCCAGGGCGCGATCCCGGCCGGTGCTCTGCGCCTCGACGAAATCCTCGACAAAGCCGCGCAGCACGAAATCTGGAAGAACCGCGTTGAGCGCAAGCAGCGCTTCGATGCCGAGGACCCGGACAATCTCTACGGCGTCGGCTTTGCCATCTGCCAGAAGGACTTCGGCACCGGCTCCGAAGCGCCGATGGCCAGTCTGGAGTTCAGCGCGGACGGCCGCGTCAGCCTGCGCCAGATCGCCATCGACATGGGCACCGGCATGGCCACTTCGCAGGCCTTGCTGGTCGCCGATTACCTCGGCCAGCCCGCCGATGAAATCAAGACCGGCGAAACCGAGTGGAACGAGCTGGCCCTGACTACCAGTGGTAATCCCTACATGATCAGCCAGGCCGAGCAGGATGCAGCGCTGCAGAACCCGCGCTGGGTCGGCAAGCTGGCCTCGCCTTCGTCGGCGACCAACTCGTCCTACTACACTGGGCACTCCACCCGCGAGGCGGCGCGCATCCTGTTTATTCATGGCTTGTGGCCGGCGGCCCTGGCCATCTGGGGCCGTGGCGAACACGGCGGCCTGGCCAATCCTTACGTGGTGCGCCGCGAGAATGCGCATTGGGTCGAGGGCAAGCTGACCGCCGACGGCATGCCGCCGATTTCCTTCAAGCTGCTGGCGCACAAGGCTCACGAGCTGGGTTTGGTCACGGGCGTCAGCGTGCATGGCTTCAACCGCTGGAGCTGGGCCGAGGGCGAGTTCGAGATCAACGGCCAGCGCGAGCGCGTGCCGCTGGATGCCCTGGCGGTGAAATACGGTGACGGTGCAACCTCCGCGCAAAAAGCGCAGATGAGCCGCAACGGCTTCCACCTGCTCGATCGCGTCAGCATCAAGTACCCGGTCACTCAGCTGAACAACGCCATGGTCACCTACTACAGCCCGGTGGCCACTCTGGTCGAGGTCAAGGTCAACAAAGGCAGCGGCGAGGCGCGGGTGATCAACCATCACTCCTGGCTTGAATGCGGCCGGGTGATCGTCGAGGAACTGGTGCTCGGTCAGCTCGAAGGCGGTATCGCCATGGGCATCGGTCACGCGCTGCTGGAAGAAATGCCGCTGTACGAAGACGGCCCCGGCGACGGCACCTGGAACTTCAACCGCTACCAGCTACCGCGCGCCAAGGATTGCGCGGTGTGGTCGCAGAGCGCGGAGATTCTGCCGCCCCTATCACCCAGCGACCCGGCCAAGGGCATAGCCGAGGTGGTGATGATTCCGGTGGTCGGCGCCATCGTCAACGCGGTGGCTCACGCCACCGGCAAGCGCCTGCGCGACCTTCCCCTGACTCCGGCCCGCATCAAGGAGGCCCTCCATGGCTAAGCGCCTGCTCAGCATGATTATCAACAGCCAGGCAGTCGGCCCGATGGAAGTGGCCGACGACCTGATGATGATCGACTTTCTTCACGAATACCTGAACCTCACCGGCTCGCGTCTGGGTTGCGGTCAGGGTGTTTGCCACGCCTGTGTGGCGATCCTCGACAAGCCCGACGGCACCAGCGAAGAAATCCGCACCTGCATCACCGGCGCACATTTCTTCGACGGCAAGCGCATCCGCACCATCGAGGGCCACGCCAAACGTGATGCCCAGGGCGAGGTCAGCGAGCTCAATCCGATCCAGCAGAAGTTCGTCGACCAGTTTGCCTTTCAGTGCAGCTACTGCACGCCGGGTTACGTCAACGCCGCCACCGTGCTGGTGGAAAAACTGCAGCGTCAGCCGGTCAAGCGCAGCGAGCTGGAAGGCGAGATCGAAGACGCTCTGGGCAAGCACATCTGCCGCTGCACCGGCTACGTGCGCTATTACAACGCCGCGCGCGATGTGGTGGAGTCCCTCGGTCTGGTCAAGGAGGGTTGAGCATGAAGAACATTCTGATCGCTGCCGCCCTGTTGCTGCCGTTGGCCGCCCAGGCGGCCGATAAGCAACTGATCGAGCGCGGCAAGTACCTGGCCCGCGCCGCTGACTGTGTGGCCTGCCACAGCGTCGAAGGCGGCGCTGAATACGCCGGCGGCCTGCCGCTGGAGTCGCCATTCGGCACCATCTACGGCACCAATATCACCCCGGACAAGCAGTACGGCATTGGTGAGTACAGCGCCGATGATTTCTACCGTGCGGTGGCCGAAGGTGAACGGCGTGATGGCAGCAAGCTCTATCCGGCCATGCCGTACACCTCCTATCACCTGCTCAAGCGCGAAGACTCCGACGCCATCTACGCCTACCTGATGAGCCTGGAACCGATCGCCAAACCCAGCCCGCAAACCAGCCTGAGCTTTCCGTTCAATGTGCGTTTCGGCCTGAGCTTCTGGAACATGCTCTACAAGAGCCGCGTGCAACTGCTGCCGGCCGAAGGCAAAAGCGAGACCTGGCAGCGCGGCCAGTACCTGGTCGAGGCACTGGGCCACTGCGGTGAGTGCCACACGCCGCGCAATGCTCTCGGCGCGTTGCAGCAGGATCAACGTCTGCAGGGCGGTGTGCTGCTCGGTTACGAGGCGCCCAGCCTGCTCGCAGAGGACCTGGCCGAGCGTGGCTGGAGCACCGACGACCTGGCGACCTTCCTCAAGCACGGCATCAGTGCTCAGGGTTCGATGTTCAACGAGATGTACCCGGTGCTGCACCACAGCACCCAGTACCTGCCGCTGGACGACCACAAGGCCATGGCCACCTACCTGCTGGGCGACCAGCCGCCAGAAGCGCGCAAGGTGACCGCCGTGGCGCTAGATCAGCTCGACGACAGCGCGCAGCAAGGCCGCCAGCACTACCTCAACCTGTGCGCTGGTTGTCATGGCGTGGCGGGCGAGGGCGTGCCGCATGTGGCCGTGGCGATGGATGGCAACACCACCCTGCGCCTGAACGAGGCCCGCAACCTGTTGCGGGTGATCGATGACGGCATCAAGGAGCAGCAGTTCACCGGTTTTGAGCGCATGCAGCCAATGCCGGGCTTCAGCGACAAGCTCGACGACGGGCAGATGCGCGACCTGCTGCATTACCTGCGGCAAACCTGGGGCGGCCAGGACGCTGAGCTGAGCCCACAGCAGGTCAGCCAGTTGCGCAGCGAGAAGGGCCATTGAGGCTGGGTGAATACTGATGCAGCACCTTGATCAGCTGGTTGTGCGCCAGGCGCTGCAATGGTCTGCAGCGGGGCAGCGGGTGTGGCTGTGTACGGTGCTGGCCACCTACGGCTCGGCGCCGCGTGCGCCGGGTTCACTGCTGGCCGCCACGGCGAGCGGTGAGTGGGTTGGCTCGTTGTCCGGCGGCTGCGTCGAGGATGAGTTTCTTGAACGGCTGGCCGCCGGTGCGTTCCCCGAGCCGATTTATCTGCTGCGTTATGGCGATGGCAGCGACCCGCACTCGCAGATCAGCCTGCCCTGCGGCGGCGTGCTGGAAGTGCTGGTGGAAAACCTGCCGGCCGATTGCGCGGTACAAGCCCATCTGCGTGAGCTGGAAAGCGCTTTGGCTGGCCAGCGCCGGCTGATCCGCGAAGTGGCGCTGCCCAGCGGTGAGCGCCGCTTGCTGGCCGACCGCACGCAGGGGCCAAGAGTTGAACGTCAGTCGAATCTGCTGCGTTTGCGCGTCGGCGCGGCTCAGCGCCTGCTGTTGGCGGGTTACTCCTCGGTGGCGCAGGTCTGTGCGCAGTTCGCTCAGGGGCTGGGCTTCGAGGTTGTGCTCTGCGATCCGCGTGATGAAGTGCTGCAAGGCGTCGACTTGCCTGGAGTGGAAATCCGCCGCGAGCTGCCGTCAGAGGTGATCCGCCGCGGCGGCTGCCATGCCGACACCGCCGTAGTAGCGCTGACCCATGACCCGCGTATCGACGATCTGGCAATGATCGAAGCGGTCCGAACCGAGGCGTTCTATATCGGCGTGATGGGTTCCATGGTCACCAGCAGCAAACGCTTCGAACGCCTGCGCCGGGTGGGAGGCCTGGATGATGCCCAGCTGGCGCGAATTATCGCGCCGATTGGCCTGAACCTGGGCAGCAAGACCCCGGCGGAAATCGCCCTGGCGGTAATGGCCGACATCCTGCGGGTGCGCAACGGCCTGGCGCGGGATGCGCTCTAGCATGCCCAAGGTGCTCGCCTTGCTGCTCGCCGCTGGTCGCGGCAAGCGTTTTGGCAGCGACAAGCGCCTGGCCCGTTTGCCGGATGGTCGCAGCCTGTTGGCCGCCAGCGTAGAGCAGGCGTTGCAGGTGTTCGCGCAGGTGCATGTGCTGCTGCGCGCGGAGGATGACCCGCAGGCACTGGGCTTGTCGGACGCCTGCCGGATTATCCGCTGCAGCGACGCCGACCAGGGCATGGGCCACAGCCTGACTGCCGGCATGCGCGCCCTGGCCGGGCAGGATGCCGAGGCCATTGCCGTGTTGCTCGGCGATATGCCCTGGGTCGCCGCAGACAGCCTGCGTCAGCTCATCAGCCAGGCGGCTGGCGAGCGCATCGTCTATCCGCTGCACGATGGCCAACGCGGCCACCCGGTACTGTTCGGCCGTGAATTCTGGCCGCAATTGCAGGACCTGCTCGGTGATGAAGGTGCGCGCGCGCTGTTGCAAGCCAACCCAGCCGCTTGCCACGGCATCGTTGTAGATGACCCTGGCGTACTGCGCGATGTCGATCGACCAGAAGCGCTGTTATAAGGCGCAAGCCCTTGTGACAGCCGGCCGCGCGACAATCGACCACAGCTGAACTTACCCCGGCAAACGCTACTCTCTGTACATGCATTGACCCGCGTCAACACCTTCGGCGCGCGGTTGTGAGGGCTTTTGCCCTGCTCGCTAGTTGCCTCACCCAGAACAATAATCCCCCCGACTGATTACCCGTGACTGGCATGCGCGCCCGTGGCCGTGCCCCGTATCACCTGACTGAGGAAACGCCATGTTTGGATTGGAGGCTCTCGACCTTGCTCGAATCCAGTTCGCTTTCACCATCTCCTTTCACATCATCTTTCCGGCCATCACCATCGGCCTGGCCAGTTACCTGGCGGTGCTGGAAGGGCTGTGGCTGAAAACCGGGGAGACGGTGTACCGCGATCTGTATCACTTCTGGGCGAAAATCTTTGCGGTCAACTTCGGCATGGGTGTGGTTTCTGGCCTGGTTATGGCCTATCAGTTCGGCACCAACTGGAGCGCGTTCTCCGACTTTGCCGGGGCGGTCACCGGGCCGCTGTTGACCTATGAAGTGCTTACCGCGTTCTTCCTCGAAGCGGGTTTCCTCGGCGTGATGTTGTTCGGCTGGCACCGCGTCGGCCCTGGCCTGCACTTCTTCTCCACGGTGATGGTGGCGATCGGTACGCTGATTTCGACTTTCTGGATTCTCGCCTCCAACAGCTGGATGCATACCCCGCAGGGCTTCGAGATCATCGACGGCCGGGTTATTCCGGTGGACTGGTTCGCCGTGGTGTTCAACCCCTCGTTCCCTTACCGCCTGACGCATATGGCGACGGCGGCGTTCCTCGCCACCGCGTTCTTTGTTGGCGCGTCGGCGGCCTGGCACTTGCTGCGCGGCCGCGACAACCCGGCGATCCGCAAGATGTTGTCGATGGCCATGTGGATGGCGCTGCTCGTTGCCCCGATCCAGGCAGTGATTGGCGATTTCCATGGCCTGAATACCCTCAAGTACCAGCCGGCAAAGATCGCCGCGATCGAAGGCCACTGGGAAAACCATGGCGATGAGCCGACCCCGCTGATCCTGTTCGGCTGGCCGGATATGGAGCGAGAAGAAACCCGTTTCAAGATCGAGATCCCTGCACTTGGCAGCCTGATCCTGACCCACAGCCTGGACAAGCAGGTGCCGGCACTCAAGGAGTTCGCCAAGGAAGATCGACCTAACTCGACCATCGTGTTCTGGACCTTCCGGATCATGGTCGGCCTGGGCATGCTGATGATCCTCACCGGTCTCTGGGGCTTGTGGCTACGCAGCCGCGGCAAGCTGTTCCAAAGCCGGCCGTTCCTGCATCTGGCGGTGTGGATGGGCCCGTCGGGGATCATCGCCATCCTCGCCGGTTGGTACACCACGGAAATCGGTCGTCAGCCCTGGATTATCCACGGCCTGATGCGCACCGCCGATGCCTCGTCCGGGCACAGTTTTGCGCAGATGAGCCTGACCCTGATCTTGTTCGTGGTGGTGTATTTCGCCCTGTTCGGCGCGGGTATCGGCTACATGATGCGCCTGGTGCGCAAAGGCCCGATCACCGATGAAGGCAAGGAACCCGCCGAGGGCGGCCCAGGCCAGAAACGCACGCCGTCCCGTCCGCTGTCCGCGCCCGAAGAGGGCCTGGAAGAAGGCGAAACCGATTCGCTGGCCAAGAGGAATTGAATATGGGTATTGATCTCTCGTTGATCTGGGCCGTGATCATCGCCTTCGGGGTGATGATGTATGTGGTCATGGACGGCTTCGACCTGGGCATCGGCATCCTCTTCCCCTTCGTCAAAAGCGAAGGCGAGCGCGATGTGATGATGAACACCGTGGCGCCGGTCTGGGACGGTAACGAAACCTGGCTGGTGCTCGGCGGCGCGGCGCTGTTCGGCGCCTTTCCACTGGCCTACGCGGTGGTGCTCAGCGCGCTGTACCTGCCGCTGATCTTTATGCTGCTGGGGCTGATCTTTCGCGGCGTGGCCTTCGAGTTCCGCTTCAAGGCCAAGGCGGCCAAACGGCATATCTGGGACAAGGCGTTTATCGGCGGCTCGCTGACTGCGACTTTCTTCCAGGGCGTGGCGCTGGGGGCCTATATCGACGGCTTCAAGGTGGTCGATCGGGTGTATGTCGGGGGCACGCTGGATTGGCTAACGCCGTTCTCGCTGTTCTGCGGCCTGGCGCTGATTGCTGCCTACGCCTTGCTCGGCTGCACCTGGCTGATCATGAAGACCGAAGGCCGCCTGCAGCTGCAGATGCACGATATGGCGCGGCCACTGGTATTCGTGCTGCTCGGCGTCACCGGTATCGTCAGCCTGTGGACGCCACTGGCCCATACGGAAATTGCCGAGCGCTGGTTTAGCATGCCAAATATCTTCTGGTTTATGCCGGTGCCACTGCTGGTAATGCTGTGCACCTGGGCGCTGCTGCGCGCGGTGGCGCGCAACGCCAACTACTCACCGTTTCTGCTGACCCTGACGCTGATCTTCCTCGGCTACAGCGGCCTCGGCATCAGCCTGTGGCCGAATATCATCCCGCCATCGATCAGCATCTGGGAAGCCGCCGCACCGCCGCAGAGCCAAGGCTTTATCCTGGTCGGGGCGCTGTTCATCATCCCATTTATCCTGATGTACACCGCCTGGAGCTATTACGTGTTCCGCGGCAAGGTCACTGAAGAAGATGGCTACCACTAAGGTGCGAGTGATGAACGATGTAGAAGAGAAAAAGCCGCTGTGGCAACGCCTCGGCTGGCTGGTGCTGATCTGGGCCGGCAGTGTGCTGGCCCTGGGCGCGGTGTCCTATCTGCTGCGCCTGTTTATGCAGGCGGCGGGGATGGGCACGCCGTAACGGCGTGGCTTATTTGATCGCTTTAAGCACCACAAACTTCGGCGTCGCCGCCACCTGCTCTACACCGCGGAATAGCCGTTTCAGCTTGGCGTGGTAGCCCAGGTGGCGGTTGCCGACTATCCACAGTTCTCCGCCGGTCACCAGCGCGGCGCGGGCCTGCTGGAACATGCGCCAGGCGAGGAAATCGCCGACCACCTGTTGCTGGTGGAATGGCGGGTTGCACAGCACCAGATCCAGCGAATCCTCCGCCTGCTCGGCCAGACCATCGCCTGCGCGAATCTCTACCGGGCGCTCACCCAGCGCAGCGCGCCAGTTCTCTTGGGTCGATTGCACCGCCATATATGACTCATCCACCAGCGTCAGCTCGGCCAGCGGGCTGCCCAGGGCATAGGCAATGCCGAGTACACCGTTGCCGCAACCGAGATCGGCGACGCGCACGCGGCTGAGGTGCTTGGGCAGGTGCGGGAGGAAGGCGCGGGTGCCGATATCCAGGTCTTCACGGCAGAACACATTGGCGTGGTTGAGCAGCTCGATAGCCGGCTTTTCCAGGCGATAACGCGTCGGGTAGGGCGATACGGGCGCGGGTTTGGCTTCAGGTGTGGCAAACAGCAGGCGGGCTTTTTTCACCGCCAGCGAGGCCTGCACCGGGCCGATATATTTTTCTAGCAGATCACCGGCAGCACGCGGCAGGTGCTTGACCATCGCTGCGGCAATCACCTGAGCGCCAGGGGCGAGCTGGCCGTGCAGGCGAATCAGTTGCTCCTCCAGCAGCGCCAGGGTTTTCGGTACGCGAATCAGCACCACATCAAACGGCCCCTGAGCGACTGCGCTGGCCGGTACAAATTTCACGGCATCCGCCGGCAACTGATTGCGCAGCAGGTTGACTTGCAAGCCCAGATGGCCGAGGTGAGAGTCGCCGCTGCTGGTTACGTGCGCCTGCCCAGCCAGGCTGGCCGCCAGTGCGCCGAAGCTGTCATTCAGCACCAATACCCGCGCACTGCTCGTCAGCCCTTGTTCATGCAGATGGTTGAGCAGGTACTCGTCCGCAGCATCGAACGCCTGCAGCGGCTCGTGAGGCTGGTCGGGTTGGCGAAGCAGATCGAGTTGGGCGAACGGGGTGCTGAACACAGGCATGGAAAACTCGGGTGGCAGGCCGCAAGGGCGCGATAGAAAGTGCAGTTGGTCGCTATTGTCGGTGCAAGTGCCGGAAAAGTCTCGGAACTGAGAGCTGGTTCAGCAAATCGCGGTTGTGTCGCACGCGGCTTTACCGAAGAATGCCGCCCCCTTGCTGATCTGCTCAGTCGTGTCTGATACCCGTCAGTCAGCAAGCATGAGTCAGCAAGGTCGGCATTCAAATAATAACCAGGCCCCGAGCAATATGCCCGGCTGCGATCTGGTAGCGCCTGATGATCAGGACCGCGCAGCACTCTGCCGCGTCCACCGAATCATCCATAGCCCACACCCCCACTCAATGAGGCCTGCCCATGCAGGCTTCACGGCGTTCTATTTGCAAAAAGGTATGTTCATGTTCAAGTCCCTGTTGTCTTTAACCTTCACTGCGTTGTTGGTCGCGGCAAGCCCGGCCCAGGCGGAAGGCAAGGCTCCAATCGTTATCAAGTTCTCCCATGTGGTGGCCGAGAACACGCCCAAGGGCAAGGGCGCACTGCTGTTCAAGAAGCTGGTGGAAGAGCGCTTGGCCGGCCAGGTGGCGGTCGAGGTTTACCCGAACTCGACGCTGTTCGGCGATGGCGATGAGATCACCGCGCTGCGCGAGGGTAAGGTGCAGATGCTGGCGCCTTCGCTGTCCAAGTTCGAGGCTTACACCAAGCAATTGCAGGTGTTTGACCTGCCGTTCCTGTTCGATGACCTGGAGGCGGTCAAGCGCTTCCAGAAGCGTGACAAGAGCCGCGAGCTGCTGCATTCCATGTCCAACCAGGGCATCTACGGCCTGGCCTACTGGAATAACGGCATGAAGCAGCTGACCTCCAACCGCGAGCTGCGCAAGCCCGAAGATGCCAAAGACCTGGCCTTCCGTATCCAGCCCTCCTCGGTGCTGGAAGCGCAGTTTGGTCAGCTTGGCGCCAAGACCGTGAAGATGCCGTTCGCCGAGGCGTTCAAGGCGCTGCAGGCCGGCACCATCCAGGGCACCGAAGGCCCCTGGTCGAACATCGCCAGCCAGAAGGTCGACACGGTGCAGCCGTTTATCAGCGAGCTTAATCACGGCTCGCTGAGCTACATGCTGATCAGCAGCAAGGAGTTCTGGACCAGCATCCCTTACAAGACCCGCACCGAACTGGAAGCGATCATCGAAGAGGTGAGCTTCTCGGTGAATAAGGATGCCGAGGTGCTGAACAACAATGATCGCGAGCGCATCATTGCCGCCGGCAATGCCCAAGTGGTCACCCTTACGGCCGATGAGCGTGCCGCCTGGCGCACGGCGCTGAGCCCGCTGTGGAAGACCTACGAAGCCGAAATCGGTGCCGATGTGCTACGTGCCGCGCAAGCAGTCAATCGTCGCTAAGAGCGGGTTCTAAGGGGTAAAGGCCAAGAGCCCCCAAGTTTTGCCGGTGTTTGTTCGACCGGCGTTGCGCCACACTGGGTTTATGCAATCCACATAAGCCCGGTGTTCGCATGACCAGTGACGACAAGTACACGCGGCAAACCCTTACCTCTATTCAGGTCTGGTCACCCAGTCTGTTCAGCCTGCGTTGCAGTCGCGATGCCGGCTTTCGCTTTCGCGCCGGGCAGTTCGCTCGTCTTGGCGTAGAAAAGGCCGATGGCTCGCTGGTCTGGCGCGCCTATTCGATGGCCTCAGCGCCCCATGATGAGTTTCTCGAATTCTTCTCCATCGTCGTACCCGGCGGCGAGTTCACCTCCGAGCTGAGTTGGCTAAAGGTCGGCGACAGCCTGCTGGTAGAAAAACAGGCCCTGGGCTTTCTCACCCTTGATCGATTTGCCGATGGCCGCGACCTCTGGCTGCTGGCCAGTGGCACGGGGCTTGCGCCGTTTCTATCGATCCTGCAGGGCTTGGAAGTGTGGCAGCGCTTTGCGCGCGTGGTGCTGGTTTACAGCGCGCGCACGGCCAGCGAGTTGGCCTATCAGCCGCTGATTCACGGCCTGATGCAGCAGGAGCATTTGCAGGAATACGCCGAACGCTTTGTCTATCTACCGCTGGTGACCCGTGAGCAGGTGCCCGGTTGCCTGCATGGGCGCATCACCAGCTTGCTGGAAAGTGGCGAGCTGGAGCGCGCCGCCGATCTGAGCCTGGACCCTGCCCATTCGCGACTGATGATCTGCGGCAATCCGCAGATGATCGACGACACCCGCGCGCTGCTGAAACAGCGCGATCTGCAGCTCAGCCTGACCCGCCGGCCAGGGCAGGTAGCGGTGGAAAACTACTGGTAACGACTGCGCAGGTTGGCTGACAGGAATGCGGGGTTGTAAAAATCTGGTAACGCTTTAACGCTTAGTCTTTACTCCTGCAGCCTCTAATATCGCGTGCTTCTTGTGACCTTTACCGGACTATATGGACAGTGAGAGATGTAAGCCGCCCTCGCCAATTGCGCTGAGTGCGGCACTGAAATCCAGCGGCGCAGCCCTGCGTACGCACCCTCGGCAGCAATCCGCTGCACGACTCTTTTCCCAGTTGATGACGCAAACGTGCGACCAATGTCTGCGCGTTGCCTTCGGCTGTGCCCGTTCAATTAACTCAAGAGCCACACATTAAATGGAATGGATCGCTGATCCCACGGCCTGGCTGGGCCTGTTGACCCTGATCGTCCTGGAAATTGTTCTGGGCATCGACAACCTGGTGTTTATCGCCATCCTCGCCGACAAGCTGCCGCCCGAGCAGCGTGACCGCGCGCGGCTGATCGGCCTGAGCCTGGCGATGATCATGCGCCTGGGTCTGCTGGCCAGTATCGCCTGGCTGGTGACCCTGACCGAACCGCTGATCGAGGTGTTCGGCAAGACCTTCTCCGGGCGTGACCTGATCATGCTGTTCGGTGGTGTGTTCCTGCTGTTCAAGGCCACCATGGAATTGCATGAGCGCCTCGAAGGGCACACCCATCAAGCGACTGGCAGCAAGGCCTACGCCCGCTTCTGGCCGGTGGTGGCGCAGATTATCGTGCTCGATGCGGTGTTCTCCCTGGATGCGGTGATCACCGCCGTAGGCATGGTCGAGCACTTGCAGGTGATGATGATCGCCGTGGTGATCTCCATGGGTCTGATGATTGTCGCGAGCAAACCGTTGACCGCCTTCGTCAACGCGCGGCCGACGGTGATCATGCTGTGCCTGGGCTTTTTGATGATGATCGGCTTCAGCCTGACCGCCGAAGGCCTGGGCTTCCATATCCCGAAAGGCTATCTTTACGCGGCTATTGGCTTCTCGATTCTGATCGAGGTGTTCAACCAGCTGGCCCGTTCGCGGCGCAAGCGCAGCCTGCAGGGTGAGCGCGGCATGCGTGAACGCACCGCCCATGCGGTGATGCGTTTGCTCGGCGGCAAGCTGCAGGCCGACGAGGTGGGCGAAGAGATTGCCGACATGCTCGAAGGCGGTGCCGGTGAAGCGGTGCTGTTCGACCGCCGCGAGCGGGTGATGATCAGCGGCGTGCTGAGCTTGGCCGAACAATCGATCCAGAAGGTTATGACCGCCCGTATGGATGTTGACCGGATCAATCTCGACGACCCGCTTGAGGTTATCCACCAGGCTCTGCTTGAGTCGCCGCACTCGCGTCTGCTGGTATCGCGCGGCGATGCGGCGGACGAGCCGCTGGGTTACATCCACAAGAAGGAACTGTTCAAGGAGCTGCTCAAGGGCGAGCAGCCGGATATCGAAAGCCTGGTGCGTGCGCCGGTCAATCTGCCGGACAGCGCTTCGGTGCTTAGCGCCCTGGAACAGATGCGCCAGGCCTCGACCCACGTGGCCTTTGTGGTCAACGAGTTCGGCGGCTTCGAAGGCTTGCTGACCCTGACCGACATTCTTGAGGCGATTGCTGGCGAGTTACCGGATGCCAGCGAAGTCGATGGCCCGGATATCGAAAACCTCGACGGGGCTTACCGCGTCAGTGGTGCGCTGAACCTCGCGGTGCTGCGTGAGCGGCTGGGCTTCAAGGCCAGGCCGACCGATGACTATCAGACCATCGCTGGGCTGGCTATGAGCCTGCTCGACCGCTTGCCGATCATTGGCGATCAGGTCGAGTACGCCGACTGGCGCTTGACGGTTACCGAGGTCAAGGACCGGCGGGTGGCCAAGCTGCTGCTTACACCTCTGGCCGATTAAACGCGGCGCAATAAAAAAGGCACCTACGGGTGCCTTTTTCAATTTGCCCGGGATTACTCCTTGGTTTGTTGCGCTTTGAGCAGGTCGCGGATTTCGCTGAGCAGCTCCTGATCCTTGGTCGGTGCGGCTGGCGCCTCCGGGGCGGCTTCTTCTTCGCGCTTGAGTTTGTTGAGCACCTTAATGCCCATAAAGATGGCGAAGGCGACGATCAGGAAGTCCAGTACGGTCTGGATAAATTTGCCGTAGGCCAGGGTGACTGCAGCGGCATCGCCTTCGGCGGCTTTCAGCACAATCGCCAGGTCGGAGAAATCCACGCCGCCAATCAGCACGCCCAGAGGTGGCATCACCACGTCACCGACAAAGGACGAGACGATCTTGCCGAAGGCCGCGCCGATGATGATGCCGACGGCCATGTCGACCACATTGCCTTTGACTGCAAAGGCTTTGAATTCACTGAGTATGCTCATGCTGCGTTCCCTGGTAGGTGAGGTTGCGCTGAGTGTAATCCAGCGCGCGCCGCTTGCCAGCTACTTCTCAGGCCGGGTAGTGGACCTCGGGAAGCGACTCGAACCCCGGTTTGGCCAGCAGGTAACCCTGAAACAGCTCCACGCCCATGTCGCGCAATGCATGCAGTTCACCGAGGCTTTCGATGCCCTCGGCAATCACCCGGATATTCAGTTTGCGGCACATCTGCAGGGCGGCTTCGACCAGAATCTGCCGCACGCTGTCCTGCTCGATATTGCGGATCAGCTGCATGTCCAGCTTGATCAGGTCGGGCTGAAAGTCGGCCAGCAGATTGAGACCGGCATAACCTGCGCCGAAGTCATCAATCGCCGTCATAAAGCCCTGTTTACGGTACGCGCGCAGGATGCCGGTGAGGTGGTCGATATCCAGCACCTGCTCCTGTTCGGTGACCTCGAAGATGATCCGCTGCAGTGGGAAGTTGAAGCGTTTGGCCGCCTCCAGCGTGGCGCGGATGCAGGTCTCCGGCTTGTACACCGCGTTGGGCATAAAGTTGATCGAGACCATGGCCGGCACTTGCAGCTTGGCCGCCCATTCCAGGGCGGTAATCCGGCAGGCCTGGTCGAACGGGTAGAGGTTATCCGCGTTGAGCTTACTCAGAAGGCTGCCGGCGGATTCACCGGCTGTACCGCGCACCAGGGCTTCGTGGGCGAATATGGTGCCTGTAGTCAGGTTGATAATGGGCTGAAAGGCCATGCTGATGGGAAACCCCAGCCCTTGGCCGTCACGGCACGACGAACATCCTGATGCTGTACTCATAACCAGTTCTCGCTAATGGCTTTTGAAGCTTGGGCAAAGATAGCAGAAGTCGCCTGAGGCCCGTGTTGCAAGGCGTTTCGGCAGAGCCGGCGCGACTGGGCTAGGCTCAATAAAGGCCTGCCATGAGGATGCCGTTATGCCACTGGAACATCACCCGCTGCACCGCGAGTTTCCCGAGTTCAAGACGCAGTTGCACGCCTTGTTATCCAGTGATGGGCATTTCGCCCGGTTGGCCGAGGAATATGAAGAGCTCGACAAACGTATTTATGAGGCGGAAAGCGGTCGGGTGGCCATGGATGAAATGCTGCTACTGGGCCTGAAGATGCAGCGCGTCAGCCTCAAGGACGAACTGGCCGGCTTTCTGGGCAGCACGCAATAGCGTGATGGGCTTGATCCGGGTCAAGTGTCGGTCCCGGTTCAGGGGGTAGTCTGCAGGCAGTGACTATCCCAGAGGAATGCCCGCATGCATGTTGAACACCATCCGCTGATCAAGGACTTCCCCGAACTGCGCGGCGCGCTGCATGAGCTGCGCCAGGGCGACGCCGACTTCGCCCGCCTGGCCGACACCTACGAAACCCTGGATAAACGCATCTGCCGGATTGAGGCGGGCGGCGAACTGCTGGCTGATGATGCACTGCTTGCCCTCAAGCAGGAACGCGTTGGCCTCAAGGATGACCTCGCGCGCCGGCTTAAACGTTCCGCAGGGCAATGTTGTGGGTGCGGCAATGGCTGCAAATCGTAGGTGCGCAGGACTGTAAATATATCCAGCTATTTCGTATGATCCGGGCTCAGCGTTTATAGGAGTCCGGCATGGCCAAGGCCAAGCGCATGTATGGCTGCACCGAGTGCGGCGCGACCTTTCCCAAATGGGCCGGCCAGTGCGGCGAGTGTGGGGCCTGGAACACCCTGGTCGAGACCCTGATCGAGGCCAATGCCGCCACCCCCAGTGGGCGCGCGGGCTGGGCCGGCGAGCAGGCGCAGATCAAGACCCTGGCCGAGGTCAGCGTCGAGGAAGTGCCGCGCTTCTCCACTGCGTCAGGCGAGCTGGATCGGGTGTTGGGCGGCGGTCTGGTGGACGGTTCGGTGGTGCTGATTGGCGGCGATCCCGGTATCGGCAAGTCGACCATCCTGCTGCAGACCCTGTGCAATATCGCCACGCGCTTTCCCGCGCTGTATGTCACTGGTGAGGAATCCCAGCAGCAGGTGGCCATGCGCGCCCGCCGCCTGGGCTTGCCGGAAGACAAGCTCAAGGTGATGACCGAAACCTGCATCGAAAGCATCATCGCCACCGCGCGGGTAGAAAAGCCCAAGGTGATGGTGATCGACTCGATCCAGACCATCTTTACCGAACAACTTTCCTCGGCACCCGGTGGCGTGTCTCAGGTGCGCGAGAGTGCGGCGCTGCTGGTGCGCTTTGCCAAGCAGAGCGGCACGGCGATCTTTCTGGTTGGTCACGTGACCAAGGAGGGCTCGCTGGCCGGGCCGCGTGTGCTTGAACACATGGTCGACACCGTGCTGTATTTCGAGGGTGAATCCGACGGCCGTCTGCGTCTGCTGCGCGCGGTAAAGAATCGCTTTGGCGCGATCAATGAACTGGGCGTGTTCGGCATGACCGACAAGGGCCTGAAAGAGGTCACCAATCCCTCGGCGATCTTCCTCACCCGTGCTCAGGAAGAAGTGCCCGGCAGCGTGGTGATGGCCACCTGGGAAGGCACCCGGCCGATGCTGGTGGAAGTGCAGGCGCTGGTCGACACCAGCCATATGGCCAACCCGCGGCGCGTCACCCTGGGCCTGGATCAGAACCGTCTGGCCATGTTGCTGGCCGTGCTGCATCGACATGGCGGCATCCCGACCTATGATCAGGACGTATTTCTCAACGTGGTCGGTGGGGTCAAGGTGCTGGAAACCGCATCGGATCTGGCGCTGATGGCCGCGGTGATTTCCAGTCTGCGCAACAAACCGCTGCCGCATGACTTGCTGGTGTTTGGTGAGGTGGGGCTGTCTGGCGAGATCCGCCCGGTGCCAAGCGGTCAGGAGCGTCTGAAAGAGGCGGCCAAGCACGGCTTCAAGCGCGCCATTGTGCCCAAGGGCAATGCGCCGAAAGATCCGCCGCCAGGGTTGCAGGTGATTGCCGTAACGCGCCTGGAGCAGGCGCTGGATGCGCTGTTCGAGTAGCTGAACAGTGGGCATGAAAAAGGAGGCCTAGGCCTCCTTTTTGTTTACTCGTCTTCGCCGAGTGCGGCGAGTTCGCGTTCCAGCAGGCTGTCATCGCCAAGGTTGAGTTCCACCAGGCGACGCAGATGGCTGATCGAGTCGAGGTCGATATGTCGGCAGACAAAGCCGAGCAGGTCGTCCTGGGTGCGGGTCAGTACCACTTCCATCAGCACGCGGGTGTCGTCGGCCAGCTGGATGCTTGCGTCAAACGGCTGGTTGGGGTCGCCATTCCAGCCGTTGGGGCGCTTGATCAGCAGGCCTTTCAGCGACACGTCATGCAGTTCGACCGCCCAGCGCCGTTCCCCTTGCACTATCTCGGTGGGGGCGTCGAAAGCGATGCGGTGAAAGCGCCGACGCTCATTGGCTGTTTCGCTCATGCAAAGAAACTCCTGCGAGGTTTTATCCACTATAGCCAAGCCTGCTGGCGCTGGCTGGTTTTATCTGGGCGAATATCTGGCGCGGATAGTAACTGAAGCGGCAGCTAAATAAGCCCGCAGTAGTGGCTGGCGGCACCCTGGTAGCCGCGCCTAGCCGTACAGGTCGCTTGCGGAAAAGGTGGTTGCGCCGAGCAGCCCGATCATAAACTCCGCGCCGCTACCCGCGTTGGTGCTGCCATACAGCACGCCGTCGGCGAAGCGCAGTTGGCCGCTGGCATCCTGCTCGCTGAAGGCAGCGTTGCCGATAAAGCTGAACGCGTCGTGGGCGGCGGTCAAGGGATTGGCATCCAGTGCCGACAGATCGATCAGGTCGCCTTCACTGCTCTTGAAGCCGTAAATCAGGTCGTGCAGCTCACCCGTGAGCATGTCGCTGAGCTTGCTGAACACATAGCGGTCAGCGCCGGTGCCACCATTCAGGTAGTCGGCACCGGCGCCACCGTCTAGCACGTCATTACCGGCCAGGCCATTAAGCACGTCGTTGCCGCCTCCGCCCTGCAGGATGTTATTGCCGGAACCGCCGCTCAGAATGTCGTCATAGTCGCTGCCTATGAGGTTTTCCAAGCCGCGTAGCGAGTCGAACCCGGAACCGCCGGTATCCTGGGCTTGTGTCGTGACCAGGGTGACGCTGACGCCAGCCACGGCATAGGCGTAGGACAGGCTGTCGTTGCCGAGGCCGCCATTGAGGATGTTATCCCCGGAGCTTGCGAAGATAAGGTTATCCAGGGCATTGCCGGTGCCGTTGGAGTGGCCGGGGGCGATCAGGTGGAGGATTTCGATATTACTGGCCAGGGTGTAGCTGGTCAGGCTGCTGAACACCCGATCAGTCCCCTCGTCGGCACCTTCGACTACCAGATCGCCAGCGTTGTCGACGAAGTAGCTGTCATTGCCCACGTCGCCGAGCAGCACGTCGGCACCCGCGCCGCCGTCCAGTACGTTGTCTGCGGTATTGCCACGAATGATGTTGTCGAGGCTGTTGCCGCTGCCGTTGAGCGCTTGCGGTCCTACCAGCAGCAGGTTTTCCAGGTTATCGCCGAGGGTCCAGCTGATCGATGCCACGACGGTGTCATAGTCCTCAACGCCGGTGCCGTTCTCCACAACCTGATCGCCGGCGCTGTCGACGAGATAGACATCGCTGCCATCGCCGCCTTCCATAAAATCATTGCCCAGGCCGCCGTCGAGGGTGTCGGCGCCTAGCGTGCCAAGCAGCAGGTCGTCGCCGTCAGTGCCGAGAATCTGTTTGGCGGGGTACAGGGAGAGCGTGCTGGGGTCGTTGTTGTCGTAGGCATCGCTCTGGTAGCCCAGGTCGTTGGCGATAAAGTCCGCCAGGCGCTGGCCGATAATTTCACTGGCATCGCCGGTCATATGCCAGACATCGTAGTAATAGGTCAGCGGGTCGACGTCATAGCGCATCGGCAGGTCGCTGTAGTCCACCGCGATTTTCACATCGCTACGGCTGGCGGCCAGTTCCAGTTGGGCCTCGCGGATGGCTTCGGTGCCCGCGACGATGCCGGCAATTTCCGCGGCGCTGTAACCGCGCAAGGCGGCCGCCTCTTGCTGGTAGTTGCCGGTCAGCATCAGGTAGAAGACCAGATCCGGGGTGCCCAGCTGGGTTTTCAGGTAGTCGAAGACTTTCAGCGTATTGCTCTTGTACAGCTCGATTTCAGCCTGTTGGTCAGTGGCGGTGGCATAGCTCATGGCGTTGTCTTCACCCTGGCCCCAGACGATGGCCATGGTCACGCTGCCTTTGGCCATCAGGCTTGCCAGCTGGTTGCTGAGGTTGGCGACGGCCTGCAGCAACGCCTCGCCGGGTTGGTCGGTGTCGCTGTACCACCAGGCCTTGGCCTTCTCCGCATCAGTGGCCGTCGAGCGGCCGGTGACGGTGCTGCCACCGACGGCGATGTCCACGGGGTTGGCGTCCTGATCAAAGAACAGGCTTTCGACCTTGTCGAAGTCGGTATAGCGGGTCAGCTGGCTGACCATTTCGGTGACGCCGGACTCTTCGTCGCTGGAGAACATGCGCAGCAGCCTGGCGTTGGATTGGCCCAGCGTGGGCACGAAGAGGGTGTTTTGCGGCGTGGGCTCGGCAAAGATAAAGTCCGCCGCGCTCAGGCTGTTCAGGTGATTGCCATTCAGGGCAATTTCGAAACTGTTGCCATCGGCATCTGGCTCACGGGACTTCAGCGAGGTCTTGGTGCCCGTGTCGTTCAGGGTCAGGTACAGCGTGTGGTCGTAGCCGTTGCCCAGGCCGGTGTAGCCCAGGGCCGAGAGGTCGATCTTGTCCACGCCGGCGGTGAAGTCGGTGATGGTGTCGGCGGCGCTGATGTCGGCGGGGCCGTAGTTGCGGTAGCTGTCGAGTGCGCCGCTGAAACGGAAGATGTCGCTGCCTTCGCCACCGGTCAGGCTGTCTTTGCCGGCGCCGCCGTCGAGCACATCGTTGCCCGCGCCGCCATTTATTTTGTCTGCCCCGGCATAGCCTAAAAGGGCTTCGTCAGCGTCGTTGCCGTTGAGTATGTCGTCGTTCGCTGTGCCCAGCGGAGTGGGCGGCGGCGGTGGAGGAGGCGGGGGTGGCGGGGGCGGCGGTGAGATGTCGAAAAATACGTTAGTGGAGTTCAGGCTGTTCAGGTGGTTGCCGTGCAGGGCCAGCTCGAAGCGGTTGCCGCTGAGATCGGGCTCCAGGGATTTCAGGTAGGTCCGATCGCTGGCGCTGCTGTAGCTGAGCAGCAGGGTGCCGTTGTAGCCATTGCCCAGTGCGGTGAAGCCGAGTCCACTGAGGTCGAGGCGGTCTAGCGTGGCATCGAAGTCGGTGATGGTGTCGTTGTTCAGGCTGCCGTTGCGGTAACTGTCCTGCAGTTCGCTGAAGCGAAAGGTGTCCGCGCCGTCGCCGCCGGTAAGAATATCGCGCCCGGCACCGCCGATCAGCAAGTCGTTGCCGCCGCCACCGAGCAGCGTGTCGGCGCCGGCCATGCCTTGCAGGGTTTCATCCGCGGAGGTGCCCTGCAAGCGGTCATTGCCCTCACTGCCCCACAAGATCAGCTCGCCCTCCGGCGCGGCGCGGATGTTGATCAGGAAACTGTCGGTGAGTGTGCTACCGCGCCCGTCGCTGGCACTCAGGGTGATCTCATAGACACCTGCCGTGCCGAGCCCAGGCATGCCGTTGAAGGTCAGGGTGGTGGCGTTGAAGGCCAGCCAGGATGGCAGGGTCGCCCCATTGCTTTGAGTGGCGCTGTAACTCAGGTTGTCGCCATCCGGGTCGGTGAAACTGAATGCGGAGAAGCCAAAGGTGAACGTGTTGTTTTCGCTGAGGCTCTGATCCAGCAAGGGCTCGTTGAGCACGGGGGCGTTGTTGGCCTGGGTGTTGGCGGTAAACAGGATGTTGGTGGGGTTGAGCGCCGTCAGCTGGTTGCCCTGGATGCCCAGTTCGAAGCGGTTGCCGCTGGCATCGGCTTCGAAGGATTTCAGGTAGGTGCGGTCGCTGGTGCTGCTGTAGCTGAGCAGCAGGGTGCCGTTGTAACCATTGCCCAATGCGCTGAAACCGAGGCCGGAGAGGTCGAGGCGATCTAGGGTCCCGTCGAAATCGGTGATCAGGTCGGCGTGCAGGGTGCTGTTGGTGCGGTAGCTGTCGGCCAATTCGCTGAAGCGAAAGGTGTCCGCGCCGGCTCCGCCGGTGAGGGTGTCGCGGCCCGTGCCGCCAATCAGTACATCGTTGCCGGCGCCGCCATTGAGCTTGTCGTCGCCGGCCTGGCCGCGCAGCAGCTCATCGTCTGAGCTGCCAATCAGGTTGTCATTGCCACTGCTGCCTTCGAGTTCCAGTAATGGGTCGCCGGTGCCATTTGCCATGGAAAGCATGCAGTCTCCTCCGCCAGCTGCTGTGAGCGGCGCCTTAAAGCCAATACACGGATGCGCATGGCTTTGAGAGCCTGCTGCAGTCGCTGTGACAGCGCCTCAGAGCAAGCGTGCTGCGCCGTTTAAAGCGCCCTGCGTCAAGGGTTGGGCGTCAATGAGTGCGGGGCGTGCGGAGGAAATTTGGCGTCATTCACTGGGCGGCTGGCGGCCTTGCAAACAGGCTCAAAGGCATTGCACCACGGGTTTTTGGACGCATAAAAAATGCCCGCATCTCTCAATGCGGGCATTTTATTACCGACGGACGGTCGTGCGATTTCCCAGGCTGGCGCTATGGGCCGGTGCCTGGGAGGCTTACTTAGTTGCCGTAAACCGGGAACTTGGCGCAGACCGCTTTAACCTGCTCGCGGATGCGCGCTTCAACGGCGTCGTCACCCAGGTTGGCGAGGATTTCGCAGATCCAGCCAGCCAGTGCGCGGCACTCGTCTTCCTTGAAGCCGCGGGTGGTTACGGCTGGGGTGCCGATGCGCAGGCCGGAGGTGACGAATGGCGAACGTGGGTCGTTCGGTACGCTGTTCTTGTTCACGGTGATAAAGGCGCGACCCAGGGCGGCGTCGGCGTCTTTACCGGTGATGTCCTGCTTGATCAGGCTGAGCAGGAACAGGTGGTTCTCGGTACCGCCCGACACTACGTCGTAGCCGTTTTCGATAAACACGCTGGCCATGGCCTGGGCGTTCTTGATCACTTGCTGCTGGTAGGCCTTGAACTCAGGCTGCAGGGCTTCCTTGAAGCACACGGCCTTGGCGGCGATTACGTGCTCCAGCGGGCCGCCCTGGCCACCTGGGAATACTGCGGAGTTGAATTTCTTCTCCAGCGCTTCGTTGGCTCGCGCGAGGATCAGACCGCCACGTGGGCCGCGCAGGGTTTTGTGGGTGGTGGTGGTGACCACGTCGGCGAACGGCACCGGGTTCGGGTACACGCCAGCAGCAACCAGACCGGCTACGTGAGCCATGTCGACAAACAGATAAGCGCCGACTTTGTCCGCGATGGCGCGGAAACGTGGGAAGTCCAGCACCTGCGAATAGGCGCTGAAGCCGGCGATGATCATCTTCGGCTTGTGCTCAACGGCCAGGCGCTCGACTTCGTCGTAGTCGATCAGGCCGGTGACGTTGTCGATGCCGTACTGCACGGCGTTGTACATCTTGCCGGAGAAGCTGACGCTGGCGCCGTGGGTCAGGTGGCCGCCGTGGGCCAGGCTCATGCCCAGTACGGTGTCACCGGCTTCCAGCAGGGCCATATATACGGCGCTGTTGGCTTGCGAGCCGGAGTGCGGCTGGACGTTGGCGTAGTCGGCGCCGAACAGCTCCTTGGCGCGGTCGATGGCCAGCTGCTCGACGATGTCGACGTATTCGCAACCGCCGTAGTAACGCTTGCCTGGATAGCCTTCGGCGTACTTGTTGGTCAGTACCGAGCCTTGGGCTTCCATCACCGCTGGGCTGGTGTAGTTCTCCGAGGCGATCAGCTCGATGTGATGTTCCTGGCGCTGGGCTTCTTGCTCCATCGCGGCAAACAATTCGGCGTCATAACGGGCGATAGTCAAATCACGGCTGAACATAGCATTCCCCTGAGAAAATCAGCTGGGCGGTAGAAAGAGGGGGCGAATTCTACCCCATCCGTACTAAACAGGCATATGAAGCGTGGTCATCTGGCGGACAAGCGGGGCTCATGCGCGGGCGCGCTTTAGCCGAGCATAAACAGCGCGGTGCCAGTAAACAGGGCGGTGAACTGGTGCGCCGGCATTGGCCTGCCGAGCAGGAAACCCTGCACTTCGTCGCAGTCGTGCCCGCGCAGGAAATCCAGCTGGGCCAGGGTTTCCACGCCTTCGGCGATTACCGTGAGGTTGAGGCTGTGGGCCATGGCGATGATCGCCCGGGCAATCTGGCCGTCCTGCTCACCATGCGGCAGGCCGTCGACAAAGCTGCGGTCGATCTTCAGCACGTCGATGGGGAACTGCTTGAGGTAGTTCAGCGAGCTGTAGCCGGTACCGAAGTCGTCGATGGCGATAAACACGCCGAGCTTCTTCAGGCTGCTGAGGGTCAGCATGGCGTTAGCCACGTCTTCCATGAGGATGCTTTCGGTCAACTCCAGCTCCAGACAGCCAGCCGGAATGCCGCTGTGCTGAAGAATCTGCGCGATGCGCTCGTGCAGGTCGCCTTCGGCAAACTGACGGGCCGAGAGGTTGACCGAAATCTTCGGTACGCGAATCTTCGCCTCGTGCCATTCGGCCAGCTGGCGGCAGGCTTCGCGTAGCACCCAGTCGCCGACCTGCACCACCAGGCCCAGCTCTTCGAGCACCGGAATAAAGTCATTCGGCGGCACCAGGCCGCGCTGCGGGTGCTGCCAGCGCAGCAACGCTTCGGCGCCGGTCAGGCGTTTGCCATCGCCGGAGAATTGCGGCTGGTAATACAGTTTGAACTCGCCCTGTTCGAGGGCGTGGCGCAGGTCGCTTTCCAGTTCCAGGCGCTGCAGGGCGCTGGCGTTCATATCGGCCTGGTAGAACTGGAAGTTGTTCTTGCCGCGTTCCTTGGCGTGGTACATCGCCGTGTCGGCGTTCTTCATCAGCTGGCTCAGCTCGTTGCCGTCCTGCGGGCTGAGGGCGATGCCGATACTGGCGGTGACGAAGAACTCGCGGCCTTCGAGGATAAACGGCTGCGCCAGGCTGGCGAGAATCTGCTCGCCGACATGGATCGCACGTTTCAGGGCGCCTTCACGGGCGCTCTGCGATTGCAGCAGCAGGGTGAATTCGTCGCCACCCATGCGCGCCACGGTGTCGTCGCTGTCGACGCAGGCGGCCAGGCGTACCGCCACTTCCTTGAGCATGCGGTCGCCGGCGGCGTGGCCGAGGGAGTCGTTGATCGGCTTGAAGCGGTCGAGATCGAGGAACATCAGCGCCACCCATTCCTGGTGCCGCGCGCCGTGCTGCAGGGCGCTGTGCAGACGATCCTGGAACAGGGTGCGGTTGGGCAGCTGGGTCAGGGCGTCGTAGTAGGCCAGGCGGTGGATGCGCTGCTCGCTGGCCTTGCGCTCGCTGATGTCGCTGAAGAAGCACACATAGCTGACCAGGTCGCCTTCATCGTCCTTGACCGCGGTAATGCCGACCCAGGCCGGGAACTTTTCGCCGCTGCGGCGCTTGAGCCACACCTCGCCTTCCCAGCTGCCCTGCTGGTTGAGCTGTTTGACCACATAGGCGAGGTGACTGGCCTGCTGGGTGTCGGCGGTGAGCATGCTCGGCAGCTGGTCGAGAATCTGCTTGGAGCTGTAGCCGCTGACCCGGCTAAAGGCATTGTTGACCTGCACGATATAACCGGCCGGATCGGTGACCAGAATTGCCGCAGTGGAGTGCTCGAATACCGTGGCGGCCATGCGCAGGTCTTTCTCCGCACGGCGCTGCAGGCTGATGTCGCGGCCGACGCCGAGCAGGCCTTCGAAGCGCCCGCTGTCATCCCACATCGGCACCAGGCGCAGTTCTATCGGGATTTTCTGGCCGTCGGCGCGCAGGCAGTCGAAGACAAACAGCTGCGGCAGAAACTCGGCGCGCAACTCGGCCAGCCGCTGCGGGTCGCCGAGGGCGTTGCGCACGCGGTCGAGCAGGGCGTAGAAGCCACTCAGTTGACGCGGGTTGGTGGCCAAACTCTGGAAGCCGTTGGCCAGCGCCCACTCACTGTCATAGCCGAGCACCGGCATCACCGAGGGGCTGACGTAGTTGAGCTGCAGGTCGCTGCCGGTTGAGAAGATCACGTCGCTGATGCTTTCCGCCAACAAGCGATAGCGCTGCTCGCTGGTGCGCAGGGATTCGCTGTGAGTGATCTGTTCGGTGATGTCCTTGGCCACGCCGATCAGCCGGCTGACCCGGCCCTTGGCATCGCGCGACAGCGCCTGTTCGCGGATATCGAACCAGTGCCAGCTGCCATCACGGTGTCGCCAGCGCAGCTCGAACTGCATCAGCAGGCCGTTGCCCTGCACCTGCTGGATATTGCGCATGCGCTGGTACAGTTCGACATCGTCGGGATGCAGGATCTTCTCCCACAGCCGCTCGCCGAGCTGGTGCATTTCCGCCTTGCTGTAGCCCAGCTGCGGGCCGAGGTGGTTGTTGCTGTACATCACCCGCTTGCCGGCGATGTCGTGCACATAAATGGTATCGGGCACCGCGCTGACCACATCGGACCAGAAGCGCTCGCGCTCGATCAGCGAGGTTTCGATGCGCTTGCGGTTGGTGATGTCGCTGATGCTGAGGGTCACGGCCTGCAGGTCGTCGATGCTTTGCGGCAGGCGCAGCAACATCCACAGGTGGCGCTCGTGGCCCTGCGGGGTAAGGATCTGGCGTTCCATTTCCAACTGGCCGCTGCCGCTGAGCAGGGCGCTGACCAGCTGCATGCGGAAGCCCTCGGGGCGCAGCGGGCCGCCGTTGAACAGGTGCTGCCAGGCTTGCTGATTGGAGTCGACGCCGAGCAGTTGCAGGGCCACCTGGTTGGTTTCGGTCAGGCGCAGGCGTTGGCAGAGTTCGACATGGTGCTGCGGGTCGGCGTCCAGCCAGCGTTGCAGGCTGTTCATGTTGCGCAGCTGCTGCTGTTGCAGATAACGCTGCAGCTCGGCCAGGTCGAGCACGCACAGCGCGGTTCCGGTGCCGTCGAAGATGTCCTGATAACGCCGGCGGGTTTCCTGCAGCACGTGCGAGGCGTGCTGTTCTTCGGTGACATCGCGCAGCACCCAGACGAAGCCGGTGCGTTTGTGGTCTTCGCTCAAGTCGCTGCGGCTGATGTCGTACAGGTGGGCGACGCCGTTCTGCTGGATTTCCACCAGGTCCGGGCCGAGGTCGTTGTGCAGGGCAGTGTCGTGCAGCAGCAGCGGGTCGAGACGTGGCAGCAGTTTGAGCAGGTGCCAGTTGCGCGCCTCGTCGTTGCTCAGGCCGAACATCACCTCGGCCTGCGGATTGAGATATTGCAGCTGGCCGTTGCTGTCGGTGACCAGCACGCGCTCCTCGATGGCGCCGAGTACGCTGGCAGCCTGCTGTAGCGAGCGCCGCGAGGCGGTATTCAGCGCGTGCAGGTTGCGTTGTTCATTCAGCAGGCGATACAGCGCAAGCAGCGTCAGGGTGGCGCAGAGGATAAACAGCAGCAGCTTGCTGGCCTGTTGTGGCAGTTGCTGGGCGCGCACCTTGCGTTCATTGAACAGTGCGCGCAGCTGCCAGTCGCTGCCCTTGAGCGGGGTTTCCAGCATGCTCTGGTCGAGATTTTCTGCGGTGACCGGCGGCGGTACCGAGGAGTCGCTACCGTTCTGTGAGGTGTTGCGGGCAATCACGCGCTGCGCATTGCGGTCTTCCAGTTGCCACTGGTGCGGGCTTTGATGATGCTCCTGCAGCCAGCTGTTCAGGGCCTGATTGGTCAGGCGCAGCACCCAGAAGCCGCTGGCGGCGCTGTCGGGGTTATGCCGAAGCAGCAGGTAGATACGGCCGTTGTCGTTAGCACTGAAGGTGTAGAAGAAACTGTCGCTGCGCCCGCGCGCCAGCAACTCACTGAGATACAGGGCGTCTTCGGTGGGCGCATGGCTGTCGGCGATAATCCGGCCTTGGCTATTCACCCAGGCCAGGCTGCGCAGGGTCGGGAATACGCCGCGCAGGGTGTGCAGCAGCTCTTCCATTTCATCGGAATTACTCGGCGGCAGCACATGGGTTTGCAGCAGAGCCTGGCCGGCGCTGGCCTTGAGCTCCATGTTCAGGCCCAGGTGGTTGGCCAGTTGCGAGCTGTAGGCCAGGCCCAGCTGGCGCTGGTTGTCGAGCAGCTGCTGGGATTCCTGACGCAGTTGCCAGAGCAGCAGCACCAGCATGCTCAGCACCAGCACCACCAGTGCGCCACGCGTCGGTCCACGCATCGTCTCAGCCGGCGGAGCGCCGGGTGTACGCGGTGTGGTTGGGGGCGTGACTGTTGGCAAAGACCTACATCCTGGGGGGCTGGGCGGCGATGGGCTGAGTCCCTGGCGGGTGCGCGTTACGGCCGGCAGGCAGGGGGCGGCTAGCATGCCATAACCGTGGCAAAGTGCCAGCGCTGCCGACGAGCGTCGTTTGCCCTGCTCGGCGCATTCCGGTAGCTTTGCCGCACGCGCGCGTGACTGTATGCAAACGACGCTGCGCAGGTAGCGCCTGGCGGCTCCGTCCCCGCCGTGTGGCCTCAGGCTACACGCATCAGTTGGCGGCTTCTCTTTCGTTTCAACCCAGAACCAAGGTCATCATGGCTCAATACGTTTACACCATGCATCGGCTCGGCAAAGTCGTACCGCCGAAGCGGGAAATCCTCAAGAACATCTCCCTGTCGTTCTTCCCAGGCGCCAAGATCGGCGTACTCGGCCTTAACGGTTCGGGTAAATCCACCCTGCTGAAGATCATGGCCGGCGTCGACACCGAGTTCGACGGCGAAGCCCGTCCAATGCCGGAGCTGAATATCGGCTACCTGCCGCAGGAGCCGCAGCTCGACCCGAGCAAGACCGTGCGTGAAGTGGTGGAAGAGGCTGTGAGCCAGATCAAGGACGCCCAGGCGCGTCTGGATCAGGTATACGCCGCTTACGCCGAGCCGGATGCCGACTTCGACAAACTAGCCGCCGAACAGGCCAAGCTCGAAGCCATCCTGCAAACCAGCGATGGTCACAACCTTGAGCGTCAGCTGGAGGTCGCCGCCGACGCCCTGCGTCTGCCGGCCTGGGACGCCAAGGTGGAATTCCTCTCCGGTGGTGAGAAGCGTCGTGTGGCCCTGTGCCGTCTGCTGCTGTCGGCTCCGGACATGCTGCTGCTCGACGAACCAACCAACCACCTGGACGCCGACTCGGTGGCCTGGCTGGAGCACTTCCTTCACGACTTCCCGGGCACTGTGGTCGCGATCACCCACGACCGGTACTTCCTGGATAACGTCGCCGGCTGGATTCTCGAACTCGACCGCGGCGCCGGTATTCCGTACGAGGGCAACTACTCGGGTTGGCTGGAAGCCAAGTCGGATCGTCTGGCCCAGGAATCCAAGCAGCAGTCGGCCCATGAAAAGGCCATGAAGGAAGAGCTGGAGTGGGTGCGCAAAGGCGCCAAAGCCCGCCAGTCCAAGTCCAAGGCGCGTCTGCAGCGTTTCGAAGAAATGCAGTCGCAGGAATTCCAGAAGCGCAGCGAGACCAACGAAATCTATATCCCGGTCGGCCCGCGTCTGGGCGACAAGGTCATCGACTTCGTTAACGTCAGCAAGGGTTACGGCGACCGCGCACTGATCGACAACCTGTCGTTCAGCATGCCCAAGGGCGCCATCGTCGGCGTGATCGGCGGTAACGGTGCCGGTAAGTCGACCCTGTTCCGCATGCTGATGGGCAAGGAGCAGCCGGACTCGGGCAGCATCGAGATCGGTGAAACCGTGCAGTTGGCCTGCGTCGACCAGAGCCGCGACGACCTCGACGGCAGCAAGACCGTGTGGGAAGCCGTGTCTGGTGGTTCCGACATGATCAAGATCGGCAACTATGAAGTGCCGTCGCGCACCTACGTCGGTCGCTTCAACTTCAAGGGCGGCGACCAGCAGAAGTTCGTCAAGGACCTCTCCGGCGGTGAGCGCGGCCGTCTGCACCTGGCCCTGACCCTGAAAGAGGGCGCCAACGTGCTGCTGCTGGACGAACCGTCCAACGACCTCGACGTGGAAACCCTGCGTTCGCTGGAAGAAGCGCTGCTCGATTTCCCGGGCGCCGCCATTGTGATCTCTCACGATCGCTGGTTCTTGGATCGCGTGGCGACCCACATCCTGGCGTACGAAGACGACTCGCATATCGAGTTCTTCGAAGGCAACTACACCGAGTACGAAGCTGACCGTAAAAAACGCCTGGGCGACGCAGCCGCGCAGCCGCACCGCGTGCGTTACAAGAAGCTGGCGCAGTAAGCCACGCTGCACTGCAAAACGGAGCCGCAAGGCTCCGTTTTTGTTTCTGCGTTTTAGCCAACAACCGGCCTGGGCCGCGTTACGCGCGCTCTTGTGCTTTGCGCGCAAGCGCGCGTGCACCGGATCGCGCTTATTGGCTTGTGGAGCGCGGCCGATGCGGCCATGATTTCCACCAGGCCCCCGTCCAAGGATTTCCAATGCCAGACTCCGTCGCAGCCCATTTGCGGTTGGCACCTGAAGCACTTACCCGTCCCTTTTCTCCTGAGCAGTTCAACTTCACCGATACCGAAGACCTGGAGCCCTTCCGCGGCGTATTGGGTCAGGAGCGCGCCGTCGAGGCGCTGCAGTTCGGCGTGGCGATGCCGCGCCCCGGCTACAACGTGTTTGTCATGGGCGAGCCCGGCACCGGGCGTTTTTCCTTCGTCAAACGCTACCTCAAGGCCGAAGCCAAGCGCCTGGAGACTCCGGCTGACCGGGTGTACGTCAACCATTTCGATGAACCGCGCGAGCCGCGTGCGCTGGAGCTGCCGTCCGGTACTGCCGGCGAGTTTCTCGCCGACATCAACGGCCTGATCGATAACCTGCTGGCGACCTTCCCGGCGGTGTTCGAGCACCCTTCGTTCCAGCAGAAAAAGAACGCCATCGACCGCGACTTCAACAAGCGCTACGACCAGGCCCTAGATGTGGTCGAGCGCCTGTCGCTGGAAAAGAGCGTCGCCCTCTATCGTGACAGCAGCAATATCGCCTTCACCCCGATGCTTGATGGCAAGGCGCTGGATGAGGCCGAGTTTGCCCAGCTGCCGGAAGCCGAGCGCGAGCGCTTCCATGCCGATATCGCCACCCTGGAAGAGCGCCTCAACGAGGAACTGTCCAGCCTGCCGCAGTGGAAGCGCGAGTCGAGCAACCTGCTGCGTCAGCTCAATGAAGAAACCATCACCATCGCCCTGCAGCCGCTGCTCGCGCCGCTGTCGCAGAAGTACGCGGAAAACGCCGGGGTCTGCGCCTACCTGCAGGCGGTACAAGTCAACCTGCTGAAAACCGTGGTCGATCAGCTGGTCGAAGTGGAAAAAGCTGACGCGCAGACGCGCAAGCTGCTCGAAGAGCAGTACTGCCCAAGCCTGGTGGTCGGTCATCACGCCCAGGGCGGCGCGCCGGTGGTGTTCGAACCGCACCCGACCTACGACAATCTGTTTGGCCGCATCGAATACAACACCGATCAGGGCGCCCTCTACACCAGCTACCGCCAGCTGCGCCCCGGCGCGCTGCATCGCGCCAACGGCGGCTTTCTGATTCTTGAAGCTGAGAAAATGCTCGGCGAGCCGTTTGTCTGGGATGCGCTCAAGCGCGCTCTGCAATCGCGGCAGCTGAAGATGGAGTCGCCGCTCGGTGACCTCGGCCGCATCGCCACCGTGACCCTGACTCCGCAGATGATTCCGCTGCACCTCAAGGTGGTGATCATCGGCTCGCGCCAGCTGTATTACACGCTGCAGGACCTCGATCCGGACTTCCAGGAGATGTTCCGTGTGCTGGTCGACTTCGATGAAGACATCCCGCTGGCCGATGACAGCCTCGAGCAGTTCGCCCAGCTGATGAAAACCCGCACCTCGGAAGAGGGCATGGCCCCGCTGACCGCTGCTGCTGTGGCGCGGGTGGCGACCTACAGTGCGCGGCTGGCCGAGCACCAGGGGCGCTTGTCGGCGCGTATTGGCGATTTGTTCCAGCTGGTCAGTGAAGCCGACTTTATCCGCAGCCTGGCTGGCGATGAAGTGACTGACGCCGGGCATATCGAGCGCGCGCTAAAGGCCAAGGCCACCCGTACCGGCCGCGTATCGGCGCGGATCATCGACGACATGCTGGCCGGAATCATCCTGATCGACACCGCCGGCGCGGCCGTGGGCAAGTGCAACGGCCTGACCGTGCTGGAAGTCGGCGACTCGGCCTTCGGTGTGCCGGCGCGGATTTCCGCCACGGTCTATCCGGGTGGCAGTGGTATTGTCGACATCGAGCGTGAGGTGAATCTCGGTCAGCCGATCCACTCCAAAGGCGTGATGATCCTTACCGGTTACCTGGGCAGCCGTTATGCCCAGGAATTCCCCCTGGAGATTTCCGCGAGCATCGCCCTGGAGCAGTCCTACGGCTACGTTGACGGCGACAGCGCTTCGCTGGGTGAGGTCTGCACGCTGATCTCGGCCTTGTCGCGCACGCCGCTCAAGCAGTGTTTCGCCATTACCGGTTCGATCAACCAGTTCGGTGAAGTGCAGGCGGTCGGCGGGGTCAACGAGAAGATCGAGGGTTTCTTCCGTCTGTGTGAGGCCCGCGGTCTGACGGGCGAGCAGGGCGCGATCATCCCGCACTCCAATGTCACCACTCTGATGCTTGATGAGCGGGTACTGCAGGCGGTACGTGCCGGGCAGTTCCATATCTATGCCGTGCGCCAGGTCGACGAGGCGCTGAGTCTGTTGGTCGGCGCGGACGCCGGTTCGCCCAATGAAAAGGGGCAGTTTCCGGCGGGCAGCGTCAATGCGCGGGTGGTCGAGCGCCTGCGCGATATCGCCGCCATGGGTATGGAAGACGACGACAAGGAGGAGCCAAAGAAGGAAGAACCGGTTGCTGCGGTCAAGGAGAAGAAGCCACGGGCGAAAAAGCCGGCGGCTGAATGACCGCCCGGCTGCGACAATTCGCCCGGTGGCTGGTCAGTCACTGAGCGAATTGCGCCGCCGGCCAGTGCGCCTGGCTCTGGCCGGCTTTTCCTCAATTCATCCACACAGTTATCCACAGTAAGCGGGGATAACTGTTGGCTTCCCAGCGGCGCTTGCTCGGGTGTAGGCTGAAGACCTGCTCCCGAGAGGGTCGTCGCCATGTCGCGCAGCCTCAATCTCACCCGTCACTGTCTGGGCCTGGATACCCGTATTGAATGCGTGGTGCTGCCGCTGGCCGGTAACAATGGCCTCTGGACGCTGATCTGCGCCGCTGGCATGGCCGGTGCACAGCCTTCCACGATCAAGGCGCAGGGCCCATTCCACGGGGCTTTCGCTGCAGAAAGCATCCTCACCGATATCGCCGAAAATCTGCAGGGTATGGGTTACGAGCAATCGACCGACGTGCCGATTTGGCGGCTGCATATCCAGGCCGAACTGCGCCGTTTGAACGGCGAACGCGGTCATCACCTGGGTGATTACCAGTTTCAGCCGGAAACCTGAGCGGGCGTTTGTCGAGTATTTGACCAGGTGCCGCCAACCCTGCAGATGGCTGGCTTGCAGCCATTGATCCTGAGCCTGCCCACAAGGTTATCCACAGTTGCCGGGGATAACCGCAGCGGTCATCTATTGCCACACTCCAGGGTTGTCTAGGCGAGGGCGCTGGGTATACTCGCCGGCAGTCTTGAACCCTGAGTGAGCCCTTATGGAACGCTTTATCGAAAATGCCATGTATGCCTCGCGCTGGCTGCTGGCGCCTATCTACTTTGGCCTCTCGCTGGGTCTGCTGGCGCTGGCGCTGAAGTTCTTTCAGGAAGTCTTCCACATTCTGCCCAACGTCTTCGGCATGGCCGAGGCGGATCTGATTCTGGTAATCCTCTCGCTGATTGATATGGCGCTGGTCGGCGGCCTGTTGGTGATGGTGATGATTTCCGGCTACGAGAACTTCGTTTCCCAGCTGGATATCAAAGAGGGCACCGAGAAGCTCAGTTGGCTGGGCAAGATGGACTCCAGCTCGCTGAAGATGAAGGTGGCGGCCTCCATCGTGGCGATCTCCTCGATCCATCTGCTCAAAGTGTTTATGAATGCGCAGAACATCCCCGACAGCAAGTTGATGTGGTACGTGATCATTCACATGGCCTTCGTCCTCTCGGCCTTCGCCATGGGTTATCTGGATAAGCTGACCAAGTACGAATCGAGCTGATCCTTCCTTATGCGTCCCCGCCGCCCGGCCGTTGCAAAACGGACGGGCGGTTTGCTTTCTGCCTTGTGCTTTTATGGTGTTGTACAAGAATTGTATTTGTATAGATTTTTGTATAGCTTTGCTTGACCGAGGATATCGCCATGAATCTGCAAGACTTGTCGTTGCACGCCCGCGCCGGGCATATCGACGCACTCAACCTGATTTCCATCGAGGGTGGTATCTACCTGCTGGAGGCGCACATGGATGGCCGTGCCCATCCGCTCAGTGATAGCCATGGCAAAACCCTGCACCTGCGCTCGGTCGAGCATGCCCGTGATCTGCTGCACGACCTGCCGCGCGTGCCATTCCATCTGGTGCACGCGGTGGTGCATGACGAAATGTGCGGCATGCAGGACGGCACCCAGGACACCTTGCGCGTGCCGATTTCCTTCAACTCTTCCTGGTAACGACTCCATCTATGTCTATTCGCCGGCTTGCCCTGGTACTGGGTGATCAGCTGTCTTTCGATCTGCCCAGCTTGCAGGCCCTGGACCCTCAGCAAGATGCCGTGCTGCTTGCCGAGGTGGCGGCGGAAACCGACTATGTGCCGCACCATCCGCAAAAGATCGCGCTGATCTTCAGTGCCATGCGCCACTTTGCCGAGGCCCTACGCGAGCGTGGCTGGCGCGTGCATTACGTCAAGCTGGACGATGCGCAGAACAGCGGCTCGCTGCCGGGTGAGTTGCAGCGCTTGGCGAAGCAGTTGCAGGCCGCTGAGGTGCATATCACCGAGTGCGGTGAGTGGCGCCTGGAGCAGGCGCTGCAGGCTTGCGGCCTGCCGATCAGCTGGCATGCCGACAGCCGTTTTATCTGTGGTCGTGACGAGTTCGCCCGCTGGGCCGAGGGGCGCAAACAGCTGCGCATGGAATTCTTCTACCGTGAGATGCGCCGCAAGACCGGTTTGCTGCTCAACGGCGACGGCACCCCGGTGGGCGGTGCTTGGAACTTCGATGCAGAAAACCGCAAGGCGCTGCCCAAGCAGATCAAGGCACCGATGACCGCGCGCTTCCCGGCGGACGCAATTACCCAGGACGTGCTGACACTGGTGGCCAAGCGCTTCAGTCATCACTACGGCAGCCTAACGTCCTTTGATTACCCGGTGACTCACGTCGAGGCCGAGGCGCTGTGGCAGCATTTTCTCGAGTTCGCCTTGCCGGCCTTTGGCGATTATCAAGACGCCATGGCGGTCGGTGAGCCGTTTCTGTTTCATGCGCGGATCAGCGCGGCGCTGAATATCGGCTTGCTGGATGTGCGCCGGCTGTGTGCGGATGTCGAGGCGACCTACTGGCGTGGTCAAGTGCCGCTGAACGCCGCCGAGGGCTTTATCCGCCAGTTGATTGGCTGGCGCGAATACGTGCGCGGCATCTACTGGATGCACATGCCCGAGTACGCCGAGCGCAATGCCTTCGGCAATACCCGGCCGTTGCCTGAGTTCTACTGGACCGGCAAGACCCGGATGAAATGCATGAGTCAGGCCATCGGCCAGACTCTGGAACATGCCTATGCCCACCACATCCAGCGGCTGATGGTTACTGGCAACTTCGCCCTGCTGGCCGGTATTCAGCCTAGCCAGGTCTGCGACTGGTACCTGGCGGTGTATATGGATGCCTTCGACTGGGTTGAGTTGCCCAACACCCTGGGCATGGTCATGCACGCCGATGGCGGCTACCTGGGCTCCAAGCCCTATTGCGCCAGTGGTCAGTACATCAAGCGGATGTCCAACTACTGCGGCGACTGCGCCTACAAGGTCACGGAAAGCGTGGGTGAGCAGGCCTGCCCGTTCAATGCGCTGTACTGGCATTTCCTCATGCGCCACCGCGAGCAGCTGTCCGGTAACCATCGGTTGGGCATGATCTATCGCGGTTTGGACAAGATGAGCGATGCCAAGCAGCAGGGCTTATGGACGCGGGGTGAGCAGTTGCTGGCGCGTCTGGATGCGGGCGAGGCGCTGTGAAAAAGGCCGAATTGCCGGTCAAAACCTGTGCGGTGTGCGGCCTGCCTTTCAGCTGGCGCAAGAAATGGGCGCGTTGCTGGGATGAGGTGAAGTACTGCTCCGAGCGCTGTCGGCGCAATCGTCAGGGCGCTGCAGGCGGGTAGGGCGGCCAGGTGGTTTGTGCTAGGCTGGCCGACCTTTTTTAGCCCCTAGCGGAGCAGTGCTATGTCCGATATCAATCTCTCGACTGACGAAACCCGCGTCAGCTACGGCATCGGCCGTCAACTGGGTGGTCAGCTGCGCGACAATCCGCCGCCGGGTGTGAGCCTGGACGCCATCCTGGCCGGCCTGACTGACGCCTTCAACGGCCAGCCAAGCCGCGTTAGCGAAGCCGAGCTGACCGCCAGCTTCAAAGTAATCCGCGACATCATGCAAGCCGAAGCAGCCGCCAAGGCTGAGGCCGCTGCTGGTGCTGGTCTGGCCTTCCTGGCTGAGAACGCCAAGCGTGACGGCATCACCGTACTGGCTTCAGGTCTGCAGTACGAAGTGCTGACCGCAGGCGAAGGTGCCAAACCTTCCCGCGAAGACAGCGTGCGCACCCACTACCACGGCACCCTGATCGACGGCACTGTGTTCGACAGCTCCTACGATCGCGGCCAGCCAGCCGAGTTTCCGGTTGGCGGCGTGATCGCCGGCTGGACCGAAGCTCTGCAGCTGATGAGTGCCGGCAGCAAATGGCGCCTGTACGTGCCGAGCGAGCTGGCTTACGGCGAGCAAGGCGTGGGCAGCATCCCGCCGCACAGCGTGCTGGTGTTTGATGTGGAGCTGCTGGACGTTCTCTAACGTCTCCGGCGCTTTCCTTCGCGGGCATGGCTCGCTCCTGCGAGGTTCCAGCAAGTCTGGTGTAGGAGCGGGCCATGCCCGCGATGCGTTTCAGGGGCGCAACGCCCGGGCGTAGCAGTAAAGAAACAGATTACGCACCAACTCTTTAAGCACCAGCGGCTCGCTGGAGTTCAGCTCGTGCAGATCCAGATCCCCCTGATCACGCAGTTCATCCAGAGCATCTTCCTTAAGCAGGGCGCAGACTTCGCCGGTATTGCGATTGAGAATGCGTAGATACGGCTGCGGGCGGTCCAGCCAGGCATCGATCAGATAGGTCATGACTCATCTCCCTTTCAAGTGGTTAGATGAGAATAATTCTTATTATATTTATAGCAAGGATTAATCGCTGCCTTTCGTCGCGCGGTGTGATTGCTGTGGATCGCAGGCAATAAAAAGCCCGCCATACGGGCGGGCTCTTGTCTGTCACGATAAGCCTTAGTGCGTGCGGGCTACGGCAAAGCGGCTGAGTTCGATCAGCGCGTCGCGGTATTCGCTGGCGGGTAGGGCGTCCAGGCAGGCGATGGCGCGCTCGGCGTAGTCGCGGGCTTGTTGGGCGGTGTAGTCCAGAGCGCCGGCGGCTTCTACGGCATTGCGAATGCTTTCCAGGTCCTCAATGCCGCCTTTCTGGATCGCCTGGCGCACCAGAGCCGCCTGTTCGGCGGTGCCTTCGCGCATGGTGTAGATCAGCGGCAGAGTCGGTTTGCCTTCGGCGAGGTCGTCGCCGACGTTCTTGCCCAGGGTGGTGGCATCGCCACGGTAGTCGAGCAGGTCGTCGACCAGCTGGAAGGCCACGCCGAGGTGGTCGCCAAAGGTGCGCAGCGCTTCGGTCTGTTCGGCGTTGGCGCCCGCCAGTGCTGCGGCGCTGTGGGTTGAGGCTTCGAAGAGCATCGCGGTCTTGCCGCGGATGACTTCCATATAGGTTTCTTCGGTGGTGCTGGCGTCGCGAATCTTCGATAGTTGCAGCACTTCGCCTTCGGCGATCACCCGGGTGGCCTTGGAGAGGATCTTCATCACCGGCATGGAGCCGAGTTCGACCATCATTTCGAAGGAGCGTGAATAAAGGAAGTCGCCGACCAGCACGCTTGGAGCATTGCCCCACTGGGCGTTAGCGGTGCTGCGGCCGCGGCGCATGTCGGACATGTCGACTACATCGTCGTGCAACAGGGTGGCGGTGTGCAGAAATTCGATAGTGGCAGCTAGCAGGCGCAGGTTGTCGCCTTCAATACCCAGCGCCTTGCCACTGAGCAGAACCAGCAACGGCCGCAGGCGTTTACCGCCAGCGGAGATAATATAGTCGCCGATCTTCTCGACTAGAGGGACTCGCGACACCAGTTGCGCGCGGATGATGCCGTCGACGGCGGTAAAGTCATCCGCCACCACGCGGTAGAAAGCCTGGGGTTGCATCGCTTGCACCTGCTACTCATGGGTTGCGCGGCATGCTAGGGGGCAGGGTAGGGGCTGTCAAGGCAAGCGCTTGGCGCACTTGCATGGTGTCGATTGCTTGCGTACAATCGCGCACCCTGAACTTCCCCCTGGGTATTTCCCTGCCTTACGCAATTGCAAGGGTGTCCTTCCGGCCCCAAGCAGCCATGCCAGCCGACACTTATTCCTATAAAGCGCTGGGTGAGCAGGATCAACGGAGATTTACCATGTACGCAGTAATTGTTACTGGTGGCAAGCAATACAAAGTCACCGAAGGCGAATTCCTCAAGGTCGAAAAACTCGAGCTGGCCACTGGCGCAGCTGTGACTTTTGACCGTGTTCTGCTGATCGGCAATGGCGACGACGTTCAAATCGGCGCTCCGGTTGTTGAAGGTGCCAAAGTTGTTGCTGAGGTGATCGCTCAAGGTCGTCACGACAAGGTCACTATCATCAAGTTCCGCCGTCGTAAGCACCACATGAAGCGCCAGGGCCACCGTCAGTGGTACACCGAGATCAAAATCACCGGTATTCAGGCTTAATTCGTTTAGCGCTGATCCCTTTATAGGAGTATTGAACTCATGGCACACAAAAAAGCTGGCGGTAGTACCCGCAACGGTCGCGACTCAGAAGCCAAACGCCTTGGCGTGAAGATGTATGGCGGCCAGAAAATCATTCCTGGCAACATCATCGT